>Ga0335397_10000006_pt1 | contig 219793 bp, 224 predicted proteins | sample MAT04_FD_205740 | JGI IMG/M metagenome (GOLD analysis project Ga0335397, IMG submission 205740) | Freshwater microbial communities from Lake Fryxell liftoff mats and glacier meltwater in Antarctica - MAT-04 (spades assembly) (version 2) ...
GGCAACGGCGCGGCGGACATATTCGGAGGTCGGCATGCCGAGCTTGGCGGCGTTGCCCGTCCACGCCCGCCGTTCGTCGGGGGACAGGACGATGTGGAAACGTGACGGTGCGCTCGCCATGACCCCGATGTGCCTATGATGTGTATGGTGCGCGGCGGCTAGGCGACAAGTAGCGGACGCCCGCGATTTCAGGCAAACCCCCTCGCATGTCCACGACCTTCACCCTCGACACCGCGACCTCGCGCGCTACCCCCACCCCCGCGCCGATGAAGCGGCTGACGGTGCCCGGCGTGGCGACGCGCAAGGGCGGCGTGCCGCTGGTCATGCTGACCGCTTACACGGCGCGGATGGCGCAGCTGCTCGACGCGCATTGCGACCTGCTGCTGGTCGGCGACAGCCTGGGGCAGGTCATCTACGGCCTCGACACCACGGTGCGGGTGACGCTCGACATGATGTGCGCGCATGGCGCGGCGGTGGTGCGCGGCAGCTATCACAGCGTCGTCGTCGTCGACCTGCCGTTCGGCACCTATGAGGCGTCGCCGGAGCAGGCGTTTACCAGCGCGGCGCGGGTGCTGCACGAAACCGGGGCGGCGGCGGTCAAGCTGGAGGGCGGCGCGGCGATGGCGGCGACGGTGCGCTTCCTCGTCGAGCGCGGCATCCCCGTCATCGGCCATGTCGGGCTGACCCCGCAGGCGATCAACGTGCTGGGCAGCTACGGCGCGCGCGGGCGCAGCGAGGCGGAAGCCGCGAAGATCCTCGCCGATGCCCGCGCCGTGGCGGATGCCGGCGTGTTCGCGCTGGTCGTCGAGGGGGTGGTCGAGCCACTCGGCCGGGCGATCACCGCGGCGGTGGCGTGCCCGACCATCGGCATCGGCGCATCCAATGCCTGCGACGGCCAGGTGCTGGTCGTCGACGACATGCTGGGGATGTTCGAGCGCACGCCGCGCTTCGTCCGTCGCTTCGACGATTTTGCGGGCCGGATCGGCGCGGCGGCCGAGGCCTATGCCGGGGCGGTGCGGGACCGCAGCTTCCCGGGCGAGGCCGAGCTTTATGCCCCGAAGGTGCCCCCGGTTGCCGGGGGTTAACGCTTCCATCCATATGTTTTGCGCCGACGCCCGCCTGCCGCTAAGGGTGCGCTCCGGTTCCGTATTCGAAAGCTCTCCCACTTGGCCCTTCCACCCGGCGCAGCCGACGACAGCTTCATCCGCGAAGTCGACGAGGAATACCGCCGCGCCCAGCTGAACAAGCTGTGGGCGCGCTGGGGCCGCTGGCTGATCGTAACCATCGTGCTGCTGCTGGCCGCGCTCGGCGGCTTCCTGTGGTGGCGCGCCGAACAGGTGCGCGCGGCGGGGGTCAAGGGCGAAGAGTTCGCGCTCGCGCTCGGCAAGGTCGAGACTGGCAACCTGCCCGAGGCGACCCCGGTGCTGGCGAAACTCGCGGGCGGCAATGGCGGTTATGCGACGCTGGCGAAACTGACCCAGGCGTCGGCGGCGACAACCGCGGGCGACACTGCGCGCGCCGTGGCGATCTATGACGGCATCGCCGGTGACGCCGCGCAGCCACAGCCGTTCCGCGATCTGGCGACCGTCAAGGCGATGCGGCTGCAGTTCGATGCGCTGCCGCCGCAGACTGTGATCGACCGGCTGAAGACGCTCAGCGTACCGGGCAATCCGTGGTTCGGAGTGGCGGGCGAGATGACGGCGGCGGCGCGGCTGAAGGCCAACCAGCCACAGCTGGCGGGGGCGCTGCTGGCCAGCATCGCCAGCGACAAGACGCTGCCGGTGCCGCTGCGCGGCCGCGCACAGCAACTGGCCGAATCGCTCGGCGTGGAGGTCAAGTAATGCGGGCGTATCCGGTTCTCGCGGTGCCGTTGGCGCTGGGCCTCGCGCTGGCGGGCTGCAACGTCTTCAAGGGCGGCAAGCCCAAGACGCCGACGGTCGGCGAGCGCGTGCCGGTGCTCGATTTTGAAACCCGCATCGATGCCGAGGCCGAACTCGCCGACGTGCCCGTCCGGCTGCCGCCGCCCGAGGCCAATGCCGACTGGCCGCAGCCGGGCGGCTCGCCATCGAAATCGATGGGCCATCTGCGGCTGCCGGACACGCTGAACCAGGCTTGGTCGGTGCAGATCGGCCGCGGCAGCGACGCGACCCGCCGCCTCAACGCCGCGCCGGTGGTGGCGGGCGGCAAGGTTTACATCATGGATACCGAGGCGACGGTGCGCGCCTTCGATGCCGGCAGCGGCCGCGAGGTCTGGCAGGCGGCGATCACCGTCAAGGGCGAAGACAAGCGCGCGGCGTTCGGCGGCGGCGTCAGCGTCGGCGAGGGCCGGGTCTATGCGACCACCGGCTACGGCGTCGTCGCGGCCTTCGATGCGGCGACCGGCGCGCAGGTCTGGCGCGTCGCGTTGGGCGCACCGTTCCGGGGCGCCCCGACGGTCACACCGGGGCGGCTGTATGCGCTGACCCAGGACAACCAGCTGTTCGCGCTGTCGACCGACAAGGGCGAGACGTCGTGGAACGTCGCCGGCACGGTCGAGACCGCGGGCCTGCTCGGCGGTGGCGCACCCGCCTTCGCGCAGGACACGATCGTCGTCGGTTATTCGAGCGGCGAGCTGAACGCGCTGCGCGCCGAGAACGGCCGCACGGTATGGACCGACGCGCTGTCGCGCACCGGCCGGACGACCGCCTTGAACGCGCTGACCGACATCGACGCCTCGCCGGTCATCGACCGCGGCCGGGTGTTCGCCATCGGCCACGGCGGGCGCATGGCGGCGATCGACCTGTCGACCGGGCAGCGGGTGTGGGAACGCAACTTCGCCGGCGTGTCGACGCCGTGGGTGGCGGGCGACTATGTCTATGCGGTCACGCTCGACGGCGAGGTGGTGTGCGCGGCGCGCGCCGACGGGCGGATCAAGTGGGTGACGCGCCTGCCGCGCTACGACAACGTCAAGAAGAAGACCAAGCCGATCGAATATGCCGGCCCGGTGCTGGCGTCGGACCGGCTGATCGTCGCGGCGTCGAACCGCGAGCTAATCACCCTGTCGCCCTATACCGGCAAGACGATCTCGGCGGTGAAGCTGAAGGCGGCCGCCTATCTGCCGCCGGTGGTGGCGGGCGGCACGGTATATCTGCTCACCGACGATGGGCGGCTGAACGCTTACCGCTGAGGCGCGGCCGGGCGCAGTGAGGTAAATGCGCCTTCGCGTTTCCCGAACAGCGCCAGGACTCGCGCCGAGCCGGCCGGCGGGTCGGGCGCGCATCGCCCGAACCCGTCCGACGCAGGCCGCAGCTTCGCCGCGGCCCCGTTCGACCCCACGCCGCTTTTCCCCTACACGCGCGCCATGTCCTCGCCTGTGAAACCCTCGGTCGTCATCGTCGGCCGCCCCAATGTCGGCAAGTCGACGCTGTTTAACCGCCTGGTCGGGCGCAAGCTGGCGCTGGTCGACGATACGCCCGGCGTCACCCGCGACCGGCGCGAAGGCCCGGCGACGCTGTTCGATCTCGACTTCACCATCGTCGACACGGCGGGCTTTGAGGATGCCGACGCGGCGACGCTGGCCGGGCGGATGCGGGCGCAGACCGACGCGGCGCTGCTGACCGCCGATGTCGCGCTGCTCGTCTTCGACGCGCGCGCCGGGGTGACGCCGCTCGACCGGCATTTCGCGCAGTGGCTGCGGCAGCGCGACCGCCCGACGCTGCTGGTCGCCAACAAGGCCGAGGGCAAGGCCGGCGAGGGCGGCGTCGCCGAAAGCTACGCGCTCGGCTTCGGCGAGCCGATCCAGATTTCCGCCGAGCACGGTGAGGGGCTGGCCGACCTCTACGAGGCGCTGATGCCGCTGCTCGACCCAATCATCGCGGCGAACGCGCTGCCCGAGGAGGAGGTCGACGAATCGCCCGAGGCGGAGGCCGCGCGGCGCGCCGCCGAGCCGCTGAAGCTCGCCATCGTCGGGCGGCCCAATGCCGGCAAGTCGACGCTGATCAACAAGCTGATCGGCGAATCGCGGCTGGTGGTCGGGCCCGAGGCGGGCATCACCCGCGATTCGATCGCGATTCCGTGGGAATGGCCCGATCCTACTACGAAAACGATCCGCGAAGTCCGGCTGATCGACACCGCCGGCCTGCGCAAGCGCGCCAAGGTTGTCGAGAAGCTGGAGCGCATGTCCGCCGCCGACACCAAGCACGCGGTCGATTTCGCCGAGGTCGTGGTGCTGCTGCTCGATGCGACGCTCGGCCTGGAGGCGCAGGACCTGCGCATCGCCGACCTGGTGCTGGGCGAGGGCCGCGCGCTGATCGTCGTGCTCAACAAATGGGACGCAGCGCACGACCAGTCGAGCCTGTTCAACGGGGTCCGCCACGCGCTCGACGAGGGGCTGGCGCAGATCAAGGGCGTGCCGCTGCTGACCACCAGTGGCCAGACCGGCAAGGGCCTCAACGTGCTGATGAAGGTGGCGTTCGAGGCGCGCGACGACTGGAGCCGCCGGGTCAGCACCTCCGCGCTCAACCGCTGGTTCGAAGCGGCGCTCGACCGCAACCCGCCGCCGGCACCCAGCGGACGGCGGATCAAGCTGCGCTACGCCACCCAGGTCGCCAGCCGCCCGCCGACCTTCGTGGTGTTCGGCAACCGCACCGACGAGCTGCCCGAAAGCTATCGCCGCTATCTGGTCAACGGGCTGCGCGACGAGCTGGGGTTCGAAGGCGTGCCGATCCGCCTGACCTTCCGGGGCGGCAAGAACCCGTTCGACGCGCAGCGCGGCTGAGCGCAGCGCGCTGACTCGCGCCAGCGCGGCCGGCGGGGCGGCAGCGGCCGCTGCCGAGCCCGTCCGACGACTTAACCGCGACGCTTCCCCGGTTGCCGCCCGCCCGCCCGAGGCGTATCCCGCTGCCCATGCGCCGCTACATCAACTTCCCGCGGGTCGAGGGCAACGCCAGCCGCCAGGCGCACGCCGACCTACCCGCCGGCACCTATGAGCGCGAGATGTCGAAGGAGGGGTTCTTCGGCCCCGCCGCTTTCTTCCACCACGCCCATCCGCCAACCGGGTGGAGCGACTTCGACGGGCCGCTGGCACCGCGCGCCTTCGATCTCGTCAAGCTCAACGAAGCGCCCGCCTGCCCGTGGGATGCGCCGGTGCTGGCGTCGAATCGCGCGGTCGAGCTGCGCTTCTGGCGGCTGGCAGACGCGATGCCCGGCCTGGCGCGCAACGGCGACGGTGACCAGCTGCTGTTCGTCCATTCGGGCAGCGGCGAGTTTTTCTGCGACTTCGGCCACCTGACGCTCGCCAAGGGCGATTATGTCGTCATCCCGCGCGGCACGATGTGGCGGATCGAACCGGCCGAACCGATGGCGACGCTGATGGTCGAGGCGACTGGCTCGTCGTACACCCTTCCCGACCGCGGGCTGCTCGGGCCGCACGCGATCTTTGACCCCGCCATGCTCGATTCGCCCCGCCTCGACGCGGCGTTCCGCGCCCAGCAGGGTGAAGCGGCAACGACGGTGCTGGTCAAGAAGCGTGGGCAGGTCAGCCGCATGACCTACCCCTACAACCCGCTCGACGCGGTCGGCTGGCATGGCGAGCTGTCGGTGGCGCGCCTGAACGTCAAGGACATCCGCCCGGTGTCGTCGCACCGCTATCACCTGCCGCCGTCGGCCCACACGACCTTCCTGGCCGACCGTTTCGTCGTCTGCACTTTCGCGCCGCGGCCGTTCGAAGCCGATCCGGGCGCAATCAAGGTGCCGTTCTTCCACAACAATGACGATTACGACGAGGTGCTGTTCTACCACGACGGCGACTTCTTCAGCCGCGACAACGTCCACCCCGGCATGATGACGCTGCACCCCTCGGGCTTCACCCACGGCCCGCACCCGAAGGCACTGACCCGCATGTTCGAGCAGCCCAAGCCGATGACCGACGAATATGCGGTGATGATCGACACCCGCGACCCGCTCGACGTCGGCACGTCGGCGCAAGGGGTTGAGTGGACGGACTACAAGAACAGCTGGAAGACCGACAAGTGAAGCTCGCCAGCCTGCACGGCGGCCGCGACGGGCGGCTGGTGGTGGTGTCGCGCGACCTGCACTGGTTCGCCGAGGCCGCACATATCGCGCCGACGCTGCAGGCCGCGCTCGACGACTGGACGCACGTGGAACCACGGCTGCGGTTGCTCGCCGAGGATCTCGAGCACGAGGCGATCCCGAGGCTGCGCTTCCACGAGCGCGACGCGCTCAGCCCGCTGCCGCGCGCCCACCACTGGGTCGACGGCTCGGCCTACGTCAACCACGTCGAACTGGTGCGCAAGGCCCGCGGGGCGGAGATGCCGGCGACGTTCTGGAACGACCCGCTGGTCTATCAGGGCGGCAGCGACGACTTCACGCCGCCACGCGGGGCCATCGTCGTGCCCGACGAAGCCTTCGGCATCGATTTCGAGGCCGAGGTCGGGGTGGTCACCGGCGATGTGCCGATGGGCACCGGCGAGGCGGACGCGGGCACACACATCCGGCTGGTGATGCTGGTCAACGACGTGTCGCTGAGGAACCTGATCCCCGGCGAACTGGCCAAGGGCTTCGGCTTCTACCAGTCGAAGCCGTCGACCGCCTTCTCGCCGGTGGCGGTGACGCCCGACGAGCTCGGCGACAGCTGGCAGGACAGCAAGCTGCACCGGCCGCTGGTCTCGACGCTCAACGGCCAACCGTTCGGCCACCCCGACGCCGGAGTCGACATGACCTTCTCGTTCGCGCGGCTGATCGCGCATGTAACGAAAACCCGCCGCCTCGGCACGGGTGCGATCATCGGCTCGGGGACGGTCAGCAACAAGGAAGGCGACGCACCCGGCCGGCCGGTGGCGGACGGTGGCGTCGGCTATTCCTGCCTCGCCGAGCTGCGCATGATCGAGACGATCGCTGGCGGCGCGCCCAAAACCCCGTTCATGGCGTTCGGCGACTCCATCCGCATCGAGATGCTCGACGCCGCCGGGCACAGCATCTTCGGCGCGATCGAGCAGACGGTCGTCGCTCCGTGAGCGACCGGACCCTCTACGATTATTGGCGCTCGTCGGCCGCCTACCGGGTACGGATCGCGCTGCATCACAAGGGGCTGGCCTATGACGCCAGGGTCGTCGACCTGCGGACGGGCGCGCAATCGGGTGTCGGCTACACGATGCTCAACCCGCAGGGACTGGTGCCCTTCCTGATCGACGGCGAGACCGGCATCGCGCAGAGCCTGGCGATCATGGAGTGGTTGGAGGAGACGCACCCGGAGCCGGCGCTGCTGCCCGGCGGCCCGGCGGAGCGCGCCCGCATCCGGGGGGCGGCACTCGGGATGATCGCCGATTCGCATCCGTTGGTGAACCTCCGGGTCCGCAAGTATCTGAAGCGCGAATTCGGCCACGACGAGGCTGCGCTCGATACCTGGTCGCGGCACTGGATCGAGCTGGCGTTGGCCCCGCTCGAGGAGCAGGCCGAGCGGACGCAGGGCGCATATCTGTTTGGCGACACAGTGACTTTGGCCGATGTCTGCCTGGTGCCCGCGCTCTACGGTGCCCGCCGCGTTCAGGCCGACGTCGCGCGCTTCCCGGCCTTGGGCGAGATCGACAGGCGGCTCAACGCGCTGCCGGCCTTCCAGGCGGCACGGCCGGAGCGGCAGCCGGGGGCGGACGCCTGAACCTGTGCCACATGGAACGGTTCAGGGCGCCGGTTTCACCGGCACGGCGACGTTGCAGACATCAACCGCGTTGGCAGGCGTCGCGAAGAAGCTCTCGGTACGGTTGGCCCGCGCCGTGACCAGCGCCTTGAAGCTCGGGCTTCCAGTATCCATCACGATGTAACGCGGGCGTTCGGCGGCGGGCATATCGGCGGCGATGCGCACCCGCGTGATCGGCGTCCGCTGCGCCTTGTCCTTGTAGAAACCCAGCGTCTCGGTGCCACGCGGCAGCGCGCTCCACTGGGGCAGCCCGTCGATGACGCGGCCGACAACCGCCATGTTGCGGTCGAGGTGGCGCGGCGCATGGCCGATGACGGCGTACAGCTCGCTGCCGTCGCCGGTGTCGGGCGGGTTGTCGCGGCCCGCGCCGACCATGGCGTAGCAATGCACCAGCCACTCGCGACCGCCGCCGCGGGCGGCGGGCCAACCGTCGTGAAAACCCGCCTGCGCCGCATAGGCATCGCGGTAGGGCAGCGCGGTCCAGGTCTTCGAAGCGGCCCAGTCGTACTCGGCCGGCAGCTTCGGCCCCGGCTTCGGCGCGCCCGGCCCCTGCGCGCCGCCGCTGGTGTCGCGCGCTTCCTTCACCGCGAACTGGACGACATAATTGTCCTGCACCCGGACCACCGCGCCGCCGTCGAAGCGCCCGGCCCGGGCCAATGCACGGATCGCGGCGGTGTGCGCCGGCGCGAACGGTGCCAGCTGGATGACGACGCGGCCCGTAGCGCTGTCGACGACGAGCAGGTCGTCCGGCGGCACCGCCACCCACGCCGACGGCGGCGCGTCCTTTAGCACGTCCGCCGTTGTGGCGATCTTCGGAAGCGTGGCCAAGGTGATCGAGGCAAGCAAGGTTATCATAAGCCCAGCTTGGCGCGACCACGTCTCAGACGCAACTAGCGCCGGGGCGGCGGTCCGCGTCGTGGGCTCGGCGGCCGGCGCGCCGGCTCGGGTGCGTTGCCGGCCGCCTCGATGATCACGTCGGGGTCGCCGTCGTCGGTACGCTTCAGCGCGTCGACGAAGCGGTGGGCCAGCGCGCGCGGGATCTCGAACCGGGTCTCGCGGTCGAAGATGCGGATCGCGCCGATGTCGCGGCGGGTCAGGTGGCCGCGGCGGCACAGATAGGGCAGCAGCCAGCGCGGATCGGCGTTGTTGACCCGGCCGGTGTTGACCCGGAACCACACCACGTCCTCGAAGCCCGCGCGCGCCGCTTCCGGCTCGCCCCGTTGCGGCGGCCCGGTGTCGGTCAGCTCCTCGGGCGCCGGCAGCGAGGCGCGGTAGCGGCGCAGCAGCGCGGCGGTGATCGCCACCGCATCCTTCTGCGCCAGCAGCGCCTCGGCGGCGGCCTGGTCGTCGCCGGCATCGCCGATCTCGTCGATCAGGCGGGCGTCATCCTTGGCGGCGATCATCGCGGCGCTGGGCACGTCCTCCCAGGTGGCGCGGATATTGGCCTCGCGCAGCATCCCCTCGGCACGGCGGCGCTTGGGGTAGGGCACAAGCACGACGCAGACACCCTTCTTGCCGGCACGCCCGGTGCGGCCCGAACGGTGCTGCAGCACCTCGGCGTCGTGCGGCAGCTCGGCGTGGATGACCAGGCCGAGGTCGGGCAGGTCGAGCCCGCGCGCCGCGACGTCGGTGGCGACGCAGACCCGCGCGCGGCGGTCGCGGAGCGCCTGCAGCGCGTGGGTCCGCTCCGACTGGCTGAGTTCGCCCGACAGCGCGACTGCGGCGAAGCCCCGCTCGACCAGGTTGGCGTGCAGGCGGCGGACGCCCTCGCGGGTGGCGGCGAAGACCATCGCTGCACCGGTCTCGTGGAAGCGCAGGACGTTGACGACCGCGGCCTCGAGGTCGTTCGGGGCGACCCGGACGGCGCGGTAGTCGATATCGCCGTGGGCCTCGGCGGCGCTGCCGACGGTCAGGCGCTCGGCGTTCTTCTGGTAGCGCTTGGCGAGCGCCTGGATCGGCTTGGGCAGCGTCGCCGAGAACAGCAAGGTGCGGCGTTCGGTCGGCACCTGGTCGAGGATTTCCTCGAGGTCGTCGCGAAACCCGAGGTCGAGCATCTCATCGGCCTCGTCGAGGACGACGGCGCGCAGGTCGGTGGTCGCGAGGTTGCCGCGCTCGAGATGATCGCGGAGCCGGCCGGGCGTGCCGACGACGATATGGCTGCCGCGCGACAGCGTACGCGCCTCCTCGCGTACGTTCATGCCGCCGACGCAGGTCGCGACGACGCCGCCGGCCCCGGCGAACAGCCATTCGAGCTCGCGCGCCACCTGCAGCGCCAGCTCGCGGGTCGGCGCGATGATCAGCGCCAGCGGGGCGGCGGCGCGGGCAAAGCGCTCGGCCTCGCCGAGCAGCGGCCCAGCCATGGCGAGGCCATAGGCAACGGTCTTGCCGCTGCCGGTCTGGGCGGAAACGATCAGATCGCGCGTTGCGTCGGCGGCGAGGACGGCAGCCTGCACGGGGGTGGGCTCGGCATAGCCGCGCTCCACCAGCGCGCCGGCCAGCGCGGGGTGTGTGGCACTAAAGGGCATAGTGGCGCTTTAGCCGCATATTGTGGTCGCAGTAAGGTGGGCGTCGACGGCGTTTGTCGTGGCCGACAGCACTCCGTATGCTCGCTCCGCGAAGGCTGGGCGAGCCGACGACGGGCGGAGCTGGGATGATCGAGTATTTTCACAGGTTGCTGGGGGCACAGGGCCTGGCACCGCACGAGTTCTGCCTGTTGTGGGATCCAGCGCTGATCTGGACCCATGTCATCGCCGACGGCCTGATCGCGGCCGCGTAATTCTCCATTCCGGTCGCGATGGCGGTCTTTCTGACCCGGCGGCCCGACGTGCGCTTCGGCTGGATCGCGTGGCTGTTCGCCATCTTCATCTTCGCCTGCGGGGCGACGCACGTGATGGGCATTTGGACCCTGTGGAATCCGGATTACGGCCCGCAGGCGCTGATCAAGATCATCACCGCCGCCGCTTCGGTGCTGACCGCGATCGTGCTGTGGCCGCTGCTGCCGCGGGCGCTGGCGCTACCGTCGCCGGCGCAGCTACAGACCGCCAACGCCGACCTAAGGTTGCGAATCGACGAGCGCGACACGGCGCTGGCGGCGCTGGACCGCGAGACCGCCGAGCGGCTGCGCACCGAGGACCTGTTGCGCCAGGCGCAGAAGATGGAGGCGGTCGGTCAGTTGAGCGGCGACATCGCGCACGACTTCAACAATCTGTTGACCATCGTCGTCGCCAATCTCGACCGCGCGCTGCGCCTGCCCGCCGGCGACCAGCGCACCGCGACCGCGCTGACCAACGCGCTGACCGGGGCGCGGCGGGCGGCGACGCTGACCGACCAGCTGCTCGCCTTCTCGCGCAAGCAACCGCTCAACCCTGAGGTCCAGGACGTCAACGCGATCGTCGCCCGCATGGCGCAGCTGGTGGCCGCGACGTTGCCGGCGCAGGTGACGCTGGCGACGGAGCTGGCGAGCGACCTGTGGCCGGTGCAGATCGACGCCAACCAGGGCGAGAACGCGCTGCTCAACCTGGCGGTCAATGCCCGCGACGCGATGCCCGACGGGGGCCGGGTGACCATCCGCACCACCAATGTCGCCGCCGGCAGCCGCGCCGACGCACCCGCCGGCGACCAGGTGATGATCGAGGTGGCCGACACCGGCACGGGCATGTCGCCGGAGACGAGCGAGCGCGCCTTCGAGCCGTTCTTCACCACGAAATCGGTCGGCAAGGGCACCGGGCTGGGCCTTAGCCAAGTTTACGGCTTTATTACCCAGTCCGGCGGCACTATCGCCATCGACAGCGTGATCGGGCGGGGCACGGCGGTCCGGCTGTTCCTGCCAAGAAGCTGACCGGAGAGAACGATGGCGCGTATTCGCCCGACGATCCTGATCGTCGAAGACGAGATTCTGATCCGCGACGTGGTGGCGGGTGAGTTCACCGACGCCGGCTATGGCGTGCTGGAGGCGGGCGGCGACGCCGAGGCGATGGCCCATCTCGACGGCGACGCGCCGATCGACCTGCTGTTCACCGATACCCGGCTGCCGGGCGACCTCGACGGCTGGGCGATCGCGCGGCGGGCGCGCGAGCTGCGGCCACTGCTGGCGGTGTTCTATGCGACCGGCTTCACCGCCGACGCCCCCGATCTGGTCGCCGGCGGGCAGTTCTTCCGCAAGCCCTATCTGCCGCTGACCATCGTCGCCGCCGCCCGCGCGCTCGGCATCGCTTCGGCGAACGACTGAGGCGTCAGGCCTCTGGTTTGAAGCCCAGCGCGACGCCGTTGATGCAATGGCGCAGGCCGGTTTCGGCGGGGCCGTCGGGGAAGACGTGGCCGAAGTGGCCGCCGCACTTGGCGCAATGGACTTCGGTGCGGGTCATGCCGAACTTCTTGTCGACGCTGGTCTCGACCGCGCCGGGAATCTCGCGAAAGAAGCTCGGCCAGCCGCTGCCGCTGTCGTACTTGGCCCCCGAGTCGTAGACCGGCGTGCCGCAACCGGCGCAACTGTAGACGCCGGTGCGCTTCTCGAAATTGAGTTCGCTGGTGCCGGCGCGCTCGGTGCCGTGTTCGCGCAGGACGTGGCGGGCCTCGGGGCTCAGCTGGTCGTCGCGGGTCTGGACGGGTTCGGTCATCGGACAAGCTCCTTCGCCCGCCGATATAGGGACCGGATCCTAGCGGTAAAAGATGTGGTTACCGATGCGGCCGACGCGCTGCATGTTGCCCCAGCTGACGTTGATGCGCGCGGCGTGGAACGACATCGCCTTGGGCGCGACCTGCAGCCAGCGCTCGGCCTGGGCAATCAACGCGATCGCCGCTGCGGTCTGCCAGTCGGCGGAGTGGGTGTTGACCGGCCGCCGCGTGAACGTGAACTGGCCGGGCTGATAGACGACGCCGCAGACGCTGCCGGCGTACTTGCCCGAGGCGACGCGGTTGAGGATCACCTGCGCGACGGCGAGCTGACCCTCGAGCGGTTCGCCGCGGGCTTCGAAGAACACCGCGGTCGCAAGGCACTTCGCCTCGGCATTGAGCGGCGTCGAGGGCAGGCTGGAAACCTGGCCGACCAGCGTGCGCAAGCTGGCGGGCTTGGCCAGTTCGATATCCGCGGCGGCGGTTTCGTCGGTGTCCGCAACGCTGTCGTCGCCCTTAATCGGGGATTGCGCGGCGAGCTGTTCGGCGGGGCTGTCGACGGTCAGGACCGTGGAGCTGAACTGGGGCGCCTCGCCAGCGGCGAGAAGCGCGAAACCGGCGAGCGCGATACTCATCAGCCGGGTAATATTATGGAACCTGGGGGTCATTCACTCGTCTGCTACCCACGGCCTGGCTTCCGGTCCGCGCGCGTTCGGCGTGTTCAAAAGGCTGCCGAACGTCGCTGGGCTGAACCGGATCAGGTCCGCTTGGGTGAAACATCACCGGCCCCGCCCACGGGTCCGGCAAACACGATGCTGCACTTGCGAGACGACGGTCCCGCGGTCAATCGATGACGATCGTTTCGTCGATGAACCGTGCCGGATTCGGGGTGTCGAGTTCGATCACCCACAGGTCGGGGTCGTATTTCCGCTGGCGATCGACCCAGCCGTCGACCGCCTCGCCGGCCGCCGTGACCCGCCATTCATACGCTCCCGATGCCCCCAGCAAGCGCTGCAGCGCCCGGGTTTCCGCGCCCCGGCGATGGACCAGCACGACGCTGCCGGCGACGCCGTCGCCCTTGTGCAACACCGTCGCGACATCGCCCGCGGCGCCCACCCTCCGGATCAGCGCGTTGACCCAGACGACGGCGGCAAGGCGCGGCTCGCTCACCCGTAGGCGGGCAGGCTGGCGAGCGGAATGCGCGAGCGCATGAAGGTGCCGGTGCCCCGCCCGACCTCCTCGCCGCTGGTGTCGGTCAGCCACGCCTCGGCGATCAGCACGCGCCGCGCCCCCGACACCCAGCGCCCCTCGGCGACCAGCGGGCCGGGTTGAAGCGGCCGGGTCATCAGGATGTTGAAGGCCGTGGTCAGCATGAACACCTCGGGCACCAGGCTGTTCGCCGCGTAGAAGGCGGCGTCGTCGAGCAACTTGAAATAGAGCGTGCCGTGCACCGCACCGGCGGCGTGGAAATGTTCGGGTCCGGCGCGCATCTCGATTCGCGTCGCCCCCGCACCGGTAACGCTTAACGACGAGGCGAAGGCGGCGTTGATCGGGGCGCTGGCATACAGCCGCTCCAGCGCCCGGTAATGCGTGTCCGGGTTCAAGCCCGCGGCTCGACCCAGCCGATGCTGCCGTCCTCGCGCCGGTAGACCATGTTGTGCGCCCCGGTGCCGCTGTTCCTGAACAGCAGCGCGGTGGTGTTCCTGAGGTCGAGCATCATCACTGCATCCCCGACCGTCGCATCGGGGATATCGACGCGGGTCTCGGCGATGACCAGCGGCGCGTCGCCGGGCTCCTCCTCGTCCTTGGGTGCCGCGAAGATCGTGTAGCCGGCGTTGTCGATCTCCGGCAGCGTCGCGCCGTTCTGCACCGCATTGCCGGGGCCGTGCCGGTCCTTCAGGCGGCGCATGTAGCGGCGGAGCTGCTTGTCGATGCGCTCCGCCGCCTGGTCGAAGGCGGGGTGCGCCTCGGTCGCCCGACCCGAGCCCTTGAGGATCAGGTCGCTCATCACGTGCATGACGATATCGCACGAAAACCCACCATAGGGCCCGCTGCCCAGCGTCACGTGCGCGCCGATGGTGCGCGGAAAATATTTGTCGGCGATCGCCGTGAGCCGCATCGTGACGTGCTCGCGGAACGCCGCCCCGGCGTCGACCTGGTGGCCCGATACGCGAATGTCCATGTGCGGCTCCTCATGTTCTGGACGGGCGAGTGTGCGTCCGAATGAACGTCAGGACAACCAGACAGGGTCCTTCAGCGTCGCAATGAAGGCGGCGTGGCGCAGCAATTCGGCGTCGGACGCCGCATGGGCGCGCGCGGCATGGGCGACCCGGTCGACCGGCGCGGCCTCGGCGGCGGCGTCGGCGTCGGCGGCGAGGTCGAAGCCGATCTGCAGCCCGCCGCACAGCTCGACATAGACGCGGGCCAGCAGTTCAGCATCGAGCAGCGCACCGTGTTTGGTGCGCGCCGACAGGTCGACGCCGTAGCGGTTGCACAGCGCGTCGAGCGTGTGCTTGGCTCCTGGGTGCCGCTTGCGGCTCATCTCCAGCGTGCAGACCATGCGGCTGTCGGGCAGCATCTTCATGCCGGCGCGGCGCAGCTCGAAATTGACGAAGCCGAAATCGAACACCGCGTTGTGGGCGACCAGCGGACTGTCGGCGATGAACGCCAGGAACTCGTCGACGACGGCCTCGAACACCGGCTGGCCCGTCAGGAAGTCGCTGCTCAGTCCGTGAACGCCCTGCGCGTCCTTTGGCATCGGCCGGCACGGATCGAGATAGGTGTGAAAGCTGCGGCCGGTCAGCACCTTGCCGACCATCTCCAGCGCGCCGATCTCGACGATCCGGTGGCCGTCGCCGGGCATGATGCCGGTGGTTTCGGTGTCGAAGACGATTTCACGCATGGCGGTCATATCGGGCAGGCGATGCGGACAGACAAGCGACGAGACGCTCGACCGCCCGCCGGGTCGCGACTTTCCCGGTGCCGGTCGGGATGACGACATCGGCGCGGGCGCGTTTTTCCGCATCGGGCATCTGCCGGGCGAGGATCGATTCTAACTTCTCCGGTGTCATGCCGGGCCGGGCCAACACCCGCGCCCGCTGGACCGGGGCGGGTGCGGAGACGACGACGGTGGCATCGACCCTGGCCGCCCCGCCCTTTTCGAACAGCAGCGGGATGTCGAGCACGACCAGCCGCCGCCGCCGGTGGCGCGCCAGGAACTGCCGCTGCGCTGCGGCGACCAGCGGGTGAATGATCGCCTCCAGCCGCTGCAGCGCCGCCGCGTCGCAGAACACTGCCACGCCCAGTTTCGCCCGGTCCAGCCCGGCGGCCGAGGTCGTGCCCGGAAACGCCGCCTCGATCGCCGGCAGCGCCGCGCCACCCGGGCCCTGCAGCGCGTGCACCGCGGCATCGGCGTCGAACACCGGCACCTTTAGCCGCCGGAACATCGCCGCGACCGTCGACTTGCCCATGCCGATCGAGCCGGTCAGGCCGATGACCAGGCTCATGCGATCAGCACCGCGCGCAGCTCGTCGTCCGCCTCGCGCGGCGGGGCGGCACCGAAGAACAGCTCGAACGCCACTGCCGCCTGGCCGATCAGCATTTCGAGGCCGTCGACGGTGTCGAGGTCGCGCGCCCGGGCCTGCGCCAGCAGCGGCGTCTCCAGCGGCGCATAGACGATGTCATAGACCACACACGTCTCGGGCAGCGGCGACAGGTCGAGCTCGAGCGGCGGCTGGCCGGTCATGCCGAGCGGGCTGGCGTTGACCAGCAGTGCCGTGGCCGGCAGCCGTGCGGTCATCGGCTTGACCTCACCGCTCAGCCCGAATTGTGCCAGCAAACTCATCGCCTTCAGCGGCGACCGCGCCAGCACGGTCACCGGCCCTGCCCCGGCGCGCGCCAGGGCGAACAGCACCGCGCGTGCCGCGCCGCCGGCCCCGACCACCACCACCGGCTGGCCCGCCAGATCGAGACCCGCGATCGGGGCGTAGAAGCCCGCGGCATCGGTGTTGGTGCCGATGACCTGGCCATCCTGGCGGAACACGGTATTCATCGCGCCGATGCTGGCGCGCACCCCGCCGGGGTCGCCGACATGGCCGATCACCGCGAGCTTGTGCGGGATGGTGACGTTGCTGCCCCGCCACTGCGGATCGGCGGCGCGCGCCGCCATGTGCGCCGCAAGCCGGTCGGGCGTCACGAGGGCGGCGCGGTAGTCTGCCTCGATGCCGAGCCGCTCCAGCCAGAAACCGTGGATGGCGGGCGACTTCGACTGCGCGATCGGATCGCCGATGACCTCGGCATAGGGTCTCACGAGGCGATCACCCCGCGCACCCGCAGATAGTCGAGCACCGGCAGCAGCGGCAGGCCCATCACTGTGAAATGGTCGCCGTCGATACGGGTGAACAGCTGCGCACCCGGCCCCTCGATCCGGTAGGCGCCGACCGAACCGAGTACCGCCTCGCCCTCCAGGTCGAGATAGGCGGCGATAAAGGCGTCGCTCAGGGGCCGCATGGTCAGCCGCGCGGTGTCGACGACCCGCCACACCGGCTGCCCGTCGAGGGCAATCACCGCGCCGCAGACCAGCCGGTGGACGCGGCCCATCAGGCGGCGCAGATGCGCCTCCGCACCGGCTCGCCTCTCGGGCTTGTCGAGCAAGGTGCCGTCGTCGCATTCGAGGATCTGGTCGCTGCCGAGCACCAGTGCACCGGGAATCCCCCGCGACACCTTGCATGCCTTCAGTTCGGCGAGCGCATCGGCGACCTCGCGCGCGCCGGCCCCGGCGGCGACCATCGACGCCTTGATCTCGCTCTCGTCGACATTGGGTGCAACTGCCACGAACGGCACCTGCGCAGCGTGCAGCATCGCCTGGCGGCTGGCGCTGGTCGAGGCGAGCACCAGCGTCACAACAGGGTGTCGACACCACGGGCGACGTCGCGCGCCTGCACCAGATTGATGATCGCGGCGGCCGATTCCTCGATCGAGCGGCGGGTGACGTCGATGACCGGGATGTCGTGATCGGCGAACAGCCGCCGCGCGAACGCTACCTCGGCCGTCACCCGGTCGAGCTCGACATAGTCCGTGTCGGCGGTCTGTCCCATCGCCAGCAGGCGGTTCCGGCGTATCGCGACCAGCCGTTCTGGGCTGGTCGTCAGCCCGACCACGAGCGGCCGGCGGAGCTTGAACAGCGCGGCCGGCGGCGGCGACTGCGGCACCACCGGCATATTGGCGGTCTTGTAGCCGCGATTGGCGAGGTAGATCGCGGTCGGCGTCTTGCTGCTGCGCGACACGCCCGCCAGCACGATGTCGGCCTCTTCCCAGTTCTCGGACTGCTGGCCGTCATCGTGGACCATCGTGTAGTTGATCGCGTCGACGCGGCGGAAATAGGCGGCGTCCATGACATGCTGGCGGCCCGGTCGGGTCGTCGCCGACTGCCCGAGCAGTTCCGACAGCGCCTCGATCGTCGGATCGAGCGCCGACACCATCGGCAGGCCCATCGCGGCGCAGCGCGTTTCCAGCCGGTTGCGGACCGGGCCGGAGACCAGCGTGTAGAGGACCAGTCCCGGCCGCTTGGCAATCTCCTCGAAAACCCGTTCGAGATGGCCTTCGCTGCGCACCATCGGCCAGAAATGCTTTATCGCCTCGACGCCCTCGAAGCGCGCCAGGCCGGCCTTGGCCACCGATTCAAGCGTTTCGCCGGTCGAATCGGAAACCAGGTGGAGGTGGAGGCGGGTCACGGCAAAGCCTGTGGAGAAGCAGTCGCCAGAGGGTTAGTGGCGAGCGCGGAATCGGGCAAGGCGGCAAACCGGGACGGTCCCGAGTTCGCCTTCAACATCCGCGGCGAATCCACAGGCGACCCTGTGGACAGCGGGGACAACTCCGTCGACTCGCCACTATTCCGGGGCCGGTTCACACCGCTGCTGTGGACAGCCGCGGGACGCCGGACTTATCCCCGGAACTCACCGCATCACTACAATCTCATCTCTTTCTAAAGATTCTTTGCAAGGCAGTGGTGCAGGCGGCATTGACGGGACGACATGATCACCACACCCAGCCCAGCCCCGATCCTCACCGTGCTCGGAGGCGACCGGCTCGACACGCCGCCACTGTGGCTGATGCGCCAGGCCGGACGCTACCTGCCTGAGTACCGCGCGCTCCGGGAGGTCAAGGGCGGCTTCCTCGCGTTGGTCTATGACAGCGAGGCGGCGGCCGAGATCACGCTGCAGCCGATCCGCCGCTTCGGCCTCGACGGGGCCATCCTGTTCTCCGACATTTTGATCGTGCCGCATGCGTTGGGGCAGGATCTGACCTTCGGGCCGGGCGAGGGGCCGCGGCTGACCCCGGCGCTGCTCGACGGGGCGTTCGACGCGCTTGACGCGGCACCGGAACGCTTCCTGCCGATCTACGAGACCGTGCGACGGGTGCGAGCCGCGCTCAGCCCCGAGGTCGCGATGCTGGGCTTCGCCGGCAGCCCGTGGACGGTCGCGACGTACATGGTCGCGGGGCAGGGTTCGAAGGACCATGAGGCGGCGCGGCGGCTGGCCTACCGCGATCCGGGCGCGTTTCAGGCGCTGATCGACCGCATCGTCCACACCACCGTCGACTATCTGTCGGGCCAGATCGCGGCGGGGGCGCAGGCGGTGCAGCTGTTCGACAGCTGGTCGGGCAGCCTGTCGCCGGCGCAGTTCGAACGCTGGGTAATCGCGCCGACCGCCGACATCGTCGGCCGCCTGATGGTCCGTCATGGCGATATCCCGGTTATCGGCTTTCCCAAAGGTGCGGGGGCGAAGCTCGCGGCCTATGCGGCCGAAACCGGCATCGACGCGGTCGGGCTGGACGAGACCACCGACCCGGCTTGGGCGGACGCGATGCTGCCGCCGGGCATGCCGGTGCAGGGCAATCTCGATCCCCTCGCGCTGATTGCCGGCGGCGAGGCGCTCAGGTCCAGCGTCGCGCGCATCCGGGCGGCGTTCGAGGAGCGGCCGCACATCATGAACCTTGGCCACGGCATCCTGCAGGACACGCCGATCGCGCATGTCGGCGAGCTGATCGACCTGGTGCGCGGCTGATGCCGGGGTGGCTCGGCGCGGCCTATGACTGGGTCAAGGCGCTGCACGTCATCGCGGTGATCTTCTGGATGGCCGGGCTGTTCATGCTGCCGCGCTTCCTGGTCTACCAGATGGCCGGACCGGTGGGTTCGCCCGAGGATACGCTGTGGAACGAACGCAACAGGCGCATCCTGCGGATCATCGTCAATCCCGGCATCGTGCTGGTCTGGGTGCTGGGGCTGATGGTTGCGACCAGTTATGGCTTTAGCGGTAATTACTGGTTGCACCTCAAGATCGCGGTGGTGGTGTTGCTGTCGGGCTATCATGGCTGGCTGGCAGGGACCGCCAAGAAGTTTGCGGCGGGGCAGCGACCCTATGCGGAAAAGACGTTACGCCTGCTCAACGAGGTGCCGGCGCTGGCGACCATCGTCATCGTCGTGCTGGCGATTGTTAAACCTTTCTGACTGCGGCATTATGTCAAGACTTGGGTCACGTCATGATGCTACGCTGCGTGCCACCGATCGAGAGGGCTCTTGATGTCGTTCCGTGCCACGCTTGCGCTGACCGCCGCGCTGTTCGCCGCCAGTGCCGCCGCCGCCGTGCCGCATTATCGGTACACCGACCTCGGGGTGCTTGCCGGCGATGACAGCAGCACCGCCCGCGCGATCAGCCAGAACGGCCTGATCGCCGGCGAATCGGGCTTCGGATTCCAGAACAACCGCGTTGCACAGTTCTTCGCGGGATCGCCCCCGGTGGCCTTTGCGACCTTGCCGTCGTCGATCACCGCGTCGACCCGCGGCATCAACAGTTCGGGCGTCGCCGCCATCATCGTTCAGGGCAACGACCCCGACGTCGTTGTCGACGACCGCGCCGCGCTGGTCAGCCAGTCGACCGCGACACTGCTCAATCCCTTTGCCGGCTATGCCGCCGCCGGCGCCTTCGATGTCACCGACGGCGGTGTCGCGGTGGGCTTCAGCCTCGATATCGGCAGCATCCAGGGCAGCGCCGAGGGCGGCGTTCCGGTTATCGGTGCCGGCCTCGGCTCGCAGCGCGCGACCGTGTGGGCGGCGGACGGAACCGCGTCGCTGCTCGCCGGGCCGCTAGCCTTCGGGGCGAACACCAACGCCGTCTCGATCGGCGAGGACGGGCAGATCGCCGGTATCATGCGCGGCTCCGGCAGTTCCGCGAGCCTGCGCGCAGTGCGCTGGGGGAGCGCGACGGGGGCACTGGAGATACTGACGCTCGGCACCGGTCAGGTCAGCAGCCGCGCCCGCGAGATCAACGATCACGGCTGGGTCGCGGGCCAGGTGTTCGGCCCCGGCAGCCTGATGCTCGGCATCGGCGCGGTGTGGGACAGCAGCGGCAACGACCCGTATCTGCTGACCGCCAACGGCTTCGTGTCGACGACGACGCGCGGTATCGACAATTCCGGCAACGTCGTCGGCTTTGGCTACGATGCTTTCGACGAGGAACTCGGCTTCGGCGATGCCATCGGACTGATCTGGTTCTGGAACGGTGTCGGCTATGATGCCTTCGTCCTCGATACCCTGGTCGGCGCGCTCGGCAGCGCCCGCACGTTTGCGGTGCAGGGCATCAACGATGCCGGGCAGATCGTTGGTTTCGGCCCGAACCAGAGCGGCGGCGTCCACGCTTATCTGCTGACCGCGGTGCCCGAGCCCGGGACATGGGCCCTGATGATCGGCGGCTTCGCGCTGAGCGGGGTCATGCTCCGCCGCCGCCGGGCCGCGTTCGCCTGAGCGACGTTCGTCCAACGCCGTTGCGCCGCTTGACGCCGCGCGCCGCCTTCCCTACGTCGGCACCAGCACCGTCATCCTGACGGGCCGCTCACCAGTCCGCCATCGCCAGCCTTCCCGCGACAGCGCCCGGACTCACATCACGAGAACACCGAATGCATCTTCACGATCTGAAGCGCAAAACCCCCGCCGAACTGGTCGCCATGGCCGAGGTGCTGGGGGTCGAGAACGCCTCGACGCTGCGCAAGCAGGACATCCAGTTCGCCATCCTCAAGACCGAAGCCGACAACGGCACCACCATCATGGGCTCCGGCACCGTCGAGGTCATGCCCGACGGCTTCGGCTTCCTGCGCTCGGCCGAATCTAACTATCTCGCCGGCCCCGACGACATCTACATCTCGCCCCAGCAGGTGCGGAAGTTCGGCGTCCGCACCGGCGACACGCTCGACGGCGAGATCCGCGCGCCCAAGGACGGCGAGCGTTATTTCGCGCTGACCCGGCTGACCGCGATCAACTTCGACGAGCCCGACGTCGTCCGCCACCGGGTCAATTTCGACAATCTGACGCCGCTGTACCCGGACGAGAAGTTCACGTTCGACACGCTCGACCCGACGGTCAAGGACAAGTCGGCGCGGGTCATCGACATCATCGCGCCGCTCGGCAAGGGGCAGCGCTGCCTGATCGTCGCCCCCCCGCGGGTCGGCAAGACGATCATGATGCAGAACATCGCCCGCGCGCTGTCGACCAACCACCCGGAGGTCTATCTGATCGTGCTGCTCATCGACGAGCGGCCCGAGGAAGTCACCGACATGCAGCGCACCGTCAACGGCGAGGTCATCAGCTCGACCTTCGACGAGCCGGCGACGCGCCATGTGCAGGTCGCCGAAATGGTCATCGAGAAGGCCAAGCGGCTGGTCGAGCACAAGCGCGACGTGGTCATCCTGCTCGACAACATCACGCGGCTTGGGCGCGCCTACAACACCGTTGTGCCGTCGTCGGGCAAGGTGCTGACCGGCGGTGTCGACGCGAACGCCCTGCAGCGTCCCAAGCGCTTCTTCGGCGCGGCGCGCAACATCGAGGAGGGTGGCAGCCTGACCATCATCTCGACCGCGCTGATCGACACCGGCAGCCGCATGGACGAGGTCATCTTCGAGGAGTTCAAGGGCACCGGTAACAGCGAAATCGTCCTCGACCGCAAGATCGCCGACAAGCGCGTCTTCCCGGCCATCGACATCGGCAAGTCGGGCACCCGCAAGGAGGAACTGCTGGTCGACAAGACGACGCTGTCGAAGATGTGGGTGCTGCGCCGTATCCTGATGCAGATGGGCACCATCGACGCGATGGAGTTCCTGCTCGACAAGATGAAGGACTCGAAGACCAACGAGGACTTCTTCGACGCGATGAATCATTAGGCGCGGCATGCCGCGTCTAGTGATCCTAGGCCTCGTTACGCAGGCACGGCTTCAATCTGGTCTTTCAGCCACTTCCCGCTTGCTGGTTCGAAACCGTGCCATGCCGCCGTCGTGATGCTAGCGACAATCAGAGTGTCGTTAGCATCCATCACAGCCGCTAGATGGTCCCTGATCTGGGCGGCGGTGTGCCCTGTCACCAGGATCCAAGCCGACTTCTGCATTTGCCAATGCGGATACATCTTTATGCGAGCAATAAGACCTTGGTAGTTTTGACCGATCTTATTGAGATCGTAGCTCACGACGAAGACAGACATCCACAATCGGAGTTAAACGTCGGGCTTGACAACGAGTCGGCCGAGACTCACGTTCTCGGAGTCGTATCGACACGGTCTTCCGCAGCCCGACTGGGTGAAGCGGAAAGTCCGAATTTGGGAGCCGTCGCGGGTTGCAGCCTGCGGCGGCTTCGTCGATTCGGACGTCACCACATTACGGTTTCGATTTTGGCAGCAAGAGTCAAGCCGAACGCAACATGCTGCGTTGCTCGAAGGAAGAACCACTAGATATACGTTACATAAAGGATTCGTTAAGTGTTCGTTTATCTGCGAATCGCGTAGCTGCTTGGTGGTATCGGCCGGTCGCGGCGCATCACTGCGACCCGCCCCGCCTCCCGCAACGCCAGCGCGCCAATATCCGGTGAATGCACGCGGCGCGCCAGTGGTACGCGGTGAGCCCCGGCAAGACGGTGCCCGACGCGCCCTTACTGCGGGCTATGGCCGCACCTGCATTTCGCATTCGCCAGCGCCGCCACAAGCCATTAGTTTAAGCTTGAAACAACCCCGCGCGGGCGCTAGGTCCGTGCCGGCTATCAGGAGTGGCCATGCGCATCGCTTGCCTGGGCGGCGGACCGGCGGGACTTTATCTCGCCATCTCGATGAAGCTGCGCGACGCGGCGCACGACATTCATGTCTTCGAGCGCAACGCCGAGGGCGTGACGTTCGGCTGGGGCGTCGTATTCTCGGACGAGACGGTGGCCAATCTGGAAGCCAACGACCCGGTCAGCGCGCGCACGATCACCGACCGCTTCGCGCATTGGGACGACATCGAGATTTATCACAAGGGCGAGGTCAACCGCTCGTCGGGGCACGGTTTCATCGGCATCGGGCGGAAACTGCTGCTCGACATTCTGGCGGCGCGCGCCGCCGAACTGGGCGTCCACCTTCACTACGAGACCGAGTTCGGGCCCGAGCTCGAAGAGTGGGCTGACTACGACCTCGTCATCGCCGCCGATGGCATCAACTCGCAGGTCCGCGACCGCTATGCCGCGCATTTCGGGGTCGATATCCAGGTCCGCGCCAACAAGTTCATCTGGCTCGGCACGACCAAGGTCTTCGATGCCTTCACTTTTGCCTTCGAGGAGACGCCGGCGGGGTGGATCTGGGCGCACGCCTATCGTTTCGACGACAATCTTTCGACCTTTATCGTCGAATGCTCGGAGGCAACGTGGCGCGGCCTCGGTTTCGAGACCATGGATCAGGCCGAGGTCATTGCCCGTTGCGAGGCGATCTTCGCCAAACAACTGGGCGGTCACCCGCTCATGTCGAACGCTGCCCATCTGCGGGGTTCGGCGGCCTGGCTCAACTTCCGCCGAGTGCTGTGCGAACGCTGGGCCTATGACAAGATCATCCTGCTCGGCGACAGCGCGCACACCGCGCATTTCTCGATCGGCTCCGGCACCAAGCTGGCGCTCGAGGATGCGATCAAGCTGGCCGAGGTGCTGAACCGCCCCGGGCTGACCCGCGCGGCGGCGCTGGAGGAGTATCAGGCCGAGCGCACCGTCGAGGTCCTGAAGCTGCAGAACAGCGCGCGCAATTCGACCGAGTGGTTCGAGACGCTGGACCGCTACCTCGATTTCGAACCGATCCAGTTCGCCTATTCGCTGCTCACCCGCAGCCAGCGCGTCAGCCACGAGAACCTGCGGCTGCGCGATGCTGCCTGGCTGGAAGGGGTCGAGCGCTGGTTCTGGGCGCAGGCCGGCGGCGCGAAGAGCAACCGCGCGGTGCAGCCGATGTTTGCGCCCTACCGGATGCGCGGTCTTGAGCTTGCCAACCGTGTCGTGATGTCGCCGATGGCGACCTATTCGGCCACCGACGGCACGCCGAACGACTTCCATCTCGTCCACTACGGCGGGCGGGCGCAAGGCGGTGCGGGGCTGGTATTCACCGAGATGACCTGCGTGTCGCCGACGGCGCGGATCACGCCGGGCTGCACGGGGATGTACGACCCTAACCACGTCACGGCGTGGCGGCGGGTGACCGACTTCGTCCATGCCAACAGCGCGGCGAAGATGTGCCTGCAGCTCGGCCATTCCGGGGCAAAGGGTTCGACCCAGCTTGGCTGGGAGACGATGGATGCGCCGCTGGCGGACGGCAACTGGCCGCTGCTGTCGGCGTCCGACGTCGCTTGGTCGGCGGGCAACGCGACGCCGTCGCCGATGACCCGTGCCGACATGGACGAAGTCCGCGACCAGTTCGTGGCGGCGACGCGGATGGCGGTCGACGCCGGCTTCGACATGGTCGAGCTGCACGCCGCGCACGGCTATCTGCTGTCGAGCTTCCTGACCCCGCTGCACAACAAGCGCACCGACGCGTACGGCGGCAGCCTCGACAACCGGCTGCGCTTCCCGCTCGAGGTGTTCGCCGCGATGCGCGCCGCCTGGCCGGCGGACAAGCCGATGTCGGTGCGCATCTCGGCGACCGACTGGATGGGCGACGCCGGCATCACGCCGGACGAGTCGGTGGCGATCGCGCGCGCCTTCCGCGACGCCGGGGCCGACCTGATCGACGTGTCTGCCGGCCAGACCTGGAGCGAGGCGAAGCCGGTCTATGGCCGGATGTTCCAGACGCCCTATGCCGACCGCATCCGCAACGAGGGCCGGCTGGCGACGATGGCGGTGGGCAACATCTACGAGCCCGACCATGTCAATTCGATCCTGGCGGGCGGGCGCGCCGACCTCGTCGCGCTGGGGCGACCGCACCTTGTCGACCCGATGTGGACGCTGCGCGCCGCCGCCCGCGCCGAATATCGCGGAGTCGCGGTACCGCGGCCCTATGAGGCGGGCATGAGCCAGCTGACGCGTAACCTGGCGCGCGCCGCGGAGACCCTGAAGGCGTGAACGCGCTCGCCGGCACCCACGCGCTGGTCACCGGCGGCGGCACTGGCATCGGCGCGGCGACGGCGCGGACGCTGGCGGCAGCGGGCGCGCGGGTGACACTCGTCGGACGGCGCCGCGCGCCGCTCGACGCGGTCGCTGCCGAGATCGGCGCGGCGGTTGCGGTCGCCGACGTCACCGACCCCGATCAGGTAACCGCCGCCTTTGCCGCGGCCCGCGCCGCCAACGGGCCGGTGACGATCCTGGTCAACAACGCCGGCGCGAGCGGCAGTGCGCCGTTCGCGCGTCTGTCCTTCGCCGACTGGCGCGCGACGATGGCGGTCAACCTCGATGCGCTGTTCCACTGCTGCCAGGCGGCGCTGCCCGACCTGAAGGCGGCGACCGCGGGCCGCATCGTCACCATCGCCAGCACGGCTGGCGTCAAAGGCTATGCCTATGTCGCGGCTTACGTGGCCGCGAAGCACGGTGCCATCGGGCTGACGCGGGCGCTGGCGGTCGAGCTGGCGGGGACGGCGGTGACGGTCAACGCGGTCTGCCCGGGGTTCACCGACACCGACCTCGTCGCTACATCAGTCGCCGCGATCAGCGCCAAGACCGGTCGCGACGAGGCCGCCGCGCGCGCCGAGCTGGCGCGGTTCAACCCGCAAGGCCGCCTGATCGACCCGCAAGAGGTTGCCGACGCCATATTGTGGTTGTGCCTGCCCGCCAGCCGTTCGATGACCGGCCAAGCGATCGCCGTCGCCGGGGGAGAGACGATGTGAGCGCACTGCGCGAAAAACACGAGGACGGGGCGCTCGGCACCGGCCGCGCCAATGTCCGGCTGTGGCTGCGGCTGCTCAGTTGCGCGATGGTCGTCGAGAAGCGGCTGAAGCGGCGGTTCGCCGAGCGTTTCGAAACCACTTTGCCGCGCTTCGACGTGCTGGCGGCGCTCGACCGGCATCCGGACGGCGTGACGATGGGGGCGCTGTCGCGGTCGCTGCTGGTCTCGAACGGCAACGTCACCGCACTGGTGCAGACGCTGGTCCGGGACGGCTGGGCCAGCCTCGGCAGCGACCCAGACGACCGCCGCGCCTCGATCGTCGCGCTGACGCCGGCGGGGCGAACCGCCTTCGACGGCATGGCGGAGGCGCATCACGAATGGATCGACAAATGGCTGGGTGGCCTCGACGGGCACGAGCGGGTGTCGCTGTACGGCCTGCTCGGCAAGCTCAAGTACTCGATCGCGGAGGATCGACCATGACGCCTGACGGCTTCGCACCCGAGCATTTCGGCTGGGCCCTTGACGACGGCGTCGCGACGGTCACGCTGAACCGGCCGGAGCGCAAGAACCCGCTGACCTTCGACAGCTATGCCGAGCTGCGCGACCTGTTCCGGGCGCTGGTCTATGTGCCCGCGGTCAAGGTCGTGATCGTCACCGGCGCGGGCGGCAATTTCAGCAGCGGCGGCGACGTCCACGAGATCATCGGGCCGCTGACCGGCATGACGATGCCGCAGCTTCTCGACTTCACCCGCATGACCGGCGACCTGGTGAAGGCGATCCGCGCCTGCCCGCAGCCGGTGATCGCGGCGCTGGACGGCGTCTGCGTCGGGGCGGGCGCGATCATCGCCATGGCGAGCGACCTGCGGCTGGCGACGCCGCGCACCAAGACGGCGTTCCTGTTCACCAAGGTCGGCCTGGCCGGCTGCGACATGGGCGCGTGCGCGATCCTGCCGCGCCTCATCGGCCAGGGCCGGGCGTCGGACCTGCTGTTCAGCGGCCGGGTGATGACCGCGGAGGAAGGCGAGCGCTGGGGCTTCCACAACCGGCTCGTCGCACCGGAGGAACTGGCGGGCGCGGCGCAGGCACTGGCGCGCGAACTGGCGGCCGGGCCGACCTTCGCGCACGGCATCACCAAGACCCAGCTCAACATCGAATGGGCGGTCAGCCTCGACGTCGCCATCGAGATGGAGGCGCAGGCGCAGGCGATCTGCATGCAGACGCAGGATTTCCGCCGCGCCTTCGAGGCGTTCGCAGCCAAGCGCGCACCCGTGTTCGAGGGTAATTGATGGCGGACCGGACCTTCCTCGACTGGCCGTTCCTGGATGACAGCCACCGCACGCTCGCCCGCGACCTGGAGGCGTGGTGCGCGACCGAGCTGACCGCGCCGCATACCGAGGCGGACATCGACGGCCAGTGCCGCGACCTGCTGGCCAAACTCGCCGCCGGGGGCTGGCTGCGCTACGCGGTGCCGGCGGCGTACGGCGGCATTCATGACGCCCTCGACGTGCGCTCGCTGTGCCTGATCCGCGAGACGCTGGCGCGCTATTCCGGCCTCGCGGACTTCGTTTTCGCCATGCAGGGCCTCGGCTCGGGCGTGATCACGCTGTTCGGCACCGCGGCGCAGAAGGCCGCCTATTTGCCCGCCGTGGCGCGGGGCGAGAAGATGGCGGCGTTCGCGCTCACCGAGCTCGAATCGGGGTCCGATGTCGCCAACATGACGACCAGCGCCGTGCCGTCGGGCAATGGCTGGGTCGTCGACGGCGCCAAGACCTATATCTCCAACGGCGGCATCGCGGACTATTACGTGCTGTTCGCGCGGACCGGCGAGGCACCCGGCGCGAAGGGCATCTCGGCGTTCATCGTCGATGCCGATACGCCGGGGCTGGTCATCGCGGCGCGCATCGACGTCATCGCGCCGCATCCGCTGGCGACCTTGCGGTTCGAGAGCATGCAGCTGCCCGGCGACGCGTTGCTGGGGACGGCGGGCGCGGGCTTCGCGCAGGCGATGGCCAATCTCGACATCTTCCGCTCGACGGTCGGCGCGGCGGCGCTGGGGTTCGCGCGCCGGGCGCTCGACGAGGCGACGATGCGGGCGCGGGGCCGCAAGCTGGGCAACGCCAGCCTCGCCGACAATCCGATCACCCAGTCGAAGCTCGCCGAGATGGTGCTCGACGTCGACAGCTCGGCGCTGCTGATCTACCGCGCCGCCTGGGTCCGCGACGTCGAGGGGCGGCGAAACACCCGCGAGGCGGCGCTGGCCAAGCTGCACGCCACCGACAGCGCGCAGCTGGTCATCGACAAGGCGGTGCAGATCTTCGGTGGCCTCGGCGTCGTCCACGGCGTGCCGGTCGAGGTGTTGTACCGCGAGGTCCGCGCGCTGCGCATCTACGAAGGCGCGAGCGAGGTGCAGAAGATCGTCATCGCGCGCCAGCACCTGAGCGGCTACGCCGCCGCATGAGCTTCGTCTTCTCCGCGCCCGTCCGCTTCGGCCACTGCGATCCCGCCGGCATCGCCTATTTTCCGCGGCTGTTCGAGCTGGTCGACGCCGCCATCGAGGACTGGACCGCTGCCGCCATCGGGGTCGCCCGGGCGGAAATGCACGGGCCGCTGCGGCTCGGCCTGCCGACGGTCGACCTCCACGCCGGTTTCACGACGCCGTGCCGGCTGGGCGAGGTGCTCGACATCGATGTCGAAGCGACCGCGCTCGGCACGACCTCGATCGACCTGTGCGCGGCGGCGTCGGTGGCGGGCGCGCGGCGCTTCACCGTGCGGCTGAAACAGGTGCTGATGAACCTCGACACGGCGCGGCCCGTGCCGTGGCCCGACGAGTGGCGGGCGCGGCTAGCATGACCGTTCACCAGACCCTGCTGCCCGAAGGCTGGCCGCGGCCGAAGGGCTATGCCAACGGCATCGCCGCCGCGGGGCGGATGGTGTTCACCGGCGGCGTCGTCGGCTGGGACGCGGCGGAGCGCTTTCCCGACGGGTTGGCGGCGCAGTTCGAGCAATTGCTGGCCAACACGCTGGCGATCCTCGCCGCCGGCGGCGCGGCGCCGGAGCATGTCGTCCGCATGACCTGGTACGTCACCTCGCGCGATGCCTATGTCGCGGCGCTTCCCGAGATCGGCGCGACCTACCGCCGGTGCATGGGCCGCAACTTCCCGGCAATGGCGGTGGTGCAGGTTGCCGCGCTGGTCGAACCGGCGGCGCTGATCGAGATCGAGACGACTGCGGTGGTGCCGTAAACCGAAACCTGATGGTTCGCTTCACCCGGTTGGTAACGCTCACACCGGCTCGTCACCGGCCAGATTGGCATGGAGGCGGTCGAGCAGATCGGTAAGCCGGTCGAAATCGCGCTGCGACAGGCCGGCGATGACCTGGGCATAGATCGGCGCGGTCAGCACCCGGGCATCGGCCAGCCGCTCCCGGCCGAGCGCGGTCAGCGAGATCTCGGTCACCCGGTTATCGCCGTCGCGACGCTCGCCGGCGACCAGCCCGGCCGCGGTCATGCGCTGGATGATCCGGGTCAGCGTCGAAATCCGGATGATCGCGAACTGCGCGATCTCGCCGATGCCGCGCGGGCTGGACTCGCCCAGAATCATCAGCACCCGCCAGGTCGGGATGTCGACGTCGATCGCCCGCAGCCGCTCCGCGACGACGATGTTGTAGCGCCCGACCAGCCGGTTGAGCTGGAAGAACGGGTATTTGCGGACCTGGAAGGCTGGCGTGCCGGGGTCACCGAGAAGGCGCGTGTCGGTCAAGCTCTACCCCTTGCGAAATCTTCCGTAGCGACGCACCCCCGTCGCGGCAATGGCGCGAATTTGGTTGCGTTTGCAAGTTTCGTCCGACAAGTTGAGGCGCACGAAAGGAAGCCGATCCATGTCCCAGCAGCTTCTCGACGCTCTGATCGCGGCGATAGCCGGCGGCGCGGTGCGGGTCGTCGACCTGACCCAGCCGCTGTCGCCCGATACACCGGCGCTCGAACTGCCGCCCAATTTCGGCCAGTGCGTCGGCTTCAGCCAGCGCGAGGTGTCGCGCTACGACGAGCGCGGCGTCGCCTGGTACTGGAACGAGTTCACGATGAACGAGCACACTGGCACGCATTTCGATGCGCCCGTCCACTGGATCAGCGGCCGCGACCTTGCCGACAACGCTACCGACACGATCCCGCCCGCCGGCTTCGTCGGCCCGGCCTGCGTCGTCGATGTCAGCGCGGAAGCCGCCGCCGACCCCGACTTCGTGCTGGAACCGGCGCATCTCGAAGCGTGGGAGGAGCAGCACGGGCGCATCCCCGCGGGCAGCTGGCTGCTGCTCCGCACCGACTGGTCGAAGCGTTCGGTCGCCGACTATGTCAACCGGCGCGAGGACGGCGCGCACACGCCGGGGCCGTCGGCGGCGGCGGTGCGCCTGATGGTCGAGCGCGGCATCCGCGGCTTTGGGGTCGAGACCATCGGCACCGACGCGGGCCAGGCGCACGGCTTCGATCCTGCCTACCCGGCGCATAGCTTGCTCCATGGTGCCGGCCGCTTCGGCCTGCAGTGCCTGACCAATCTCGATCAGCTGCCGCCGGTCGGCGCGGTGGTGCTGGCGGCACCGCTCAAGATCGTCGGCGGCTCGGGCTCGCCGCTGCGCGTGCTGGCGCTGGTCGCCGATGGCTGAGCGTTCGTTCAAGGCGGAGGTCGAGGCGCTGCGGCTGGGCGACGGCGAGGTGTTCGCCGGCGAAGGCATCCTGGCGGTCACCAAGGCACTGCTGCAGTCGGGCGTCGCCTATGTCGGCGGCTACCAGGGTTCGCCGATCAGCCATCTCATCGACGTGTTCGCCGACGCCGACCCGCTGATGAAGGAGCTCGGTGTTCACTTCGAGTCGAGCGCCAGCGAGGCGACGGCGGCGGCGATGCTGGCGGCGTCGGTCAACTACCCGCTGCGCGGCGCGGTGGCGTGGAAGTCGGTGGTCGGCACCAACGTCGCGTCGGACGCGCTCTCCAACGTCGCCAGCGGCGGCGTCACCGGCGGCGCGCTCATCATCGTCGGTGAGGACTACGGCGAAGGCTCCTCGATCATGCAGGAGCGCACCCATGCGTTCGCGATGAAGTCCCAGATGTGGCTGCTCGACCCGCGCCCCAACCTCACGGCAATCGTCGATGCGGTCGAGACCGGCTTCCAGCTGTCCGAGGCCTCGAATACGCCGGTCATGCTCGAACTCCGCGTGCGGGCCTGCCACGTCACCGGCAGCTTCATCGCGCGCGACAATCGCCGCCCGCCGCTGACCGTCGCCGAGGCCGCCCGCGCGCCGGTGCGCGACGTGAATCGCATAGTCCTGCCCCCCGCCAATTTCCTGCACGAGGTCGAGAAGATCGAGCGGCGCTGGCCGGCGGCGGTCGCCTTCATCGCCGACCGCAAGCTCAACGAGCATTTCGGGCCGGCCGAGGACGACATCGGCATCATCGTCCAGGGCGGGCTGTTCAACACGCTCAACCGCGCGCTCGAACTCGCGGGCCTGTCGGACGACTACGGCAACGTGCGCGTGCCGGTCTATTGCCTGAACGTCACCTACCCGCTGATCCCCGCCGAGGTCGCGGCGTTCTGCGCCGGCAAGCGCGCCGTGCTGCTGGTCGAGGAAGGCCAGCCCGAATTCATCGAGCATGAGCTCAACACGCTGCTGCGCCGCGCCGACCTGCGGACCCGGATCGTCGGCAAGGAGTTGCTGCCCCGGGCGGGCGAATACACCGGGCAGGTGCTGCGCGACGGGATCGCCGCGTTCCTGCGTGACTGGGCACCCGAGCGGGCACCGGCCCCGCATGTGCCCGCCGCGCCCGACCCGGCGCTGGCGGAGGTGCCCCAGCGCCCGGCGGGCTTTTGCACCGGCTGCCCCGAACGGCCGATCTTCTCGGCGATGAAGCTGGTCCAGCGCGACCTCGGCCCGCTGCATGTCTCCGCCGACATCGGCTGCCACCTGTTCTCGATCCTGCCGCCGTTCCATATCGGCAACACGACGATGGGTTACGGCCTCGGCACGGCGGGCGCGTCGGCGTTCCGCTCCGACGGGCAGGGCGGCGGCAACGGCGGGCGGGCGGTCGCGATGATGGGCGACGGCGGCTTCTGGCACAACGGGCTGACGTCGGGCATCGGCAATGCGGTGTTCAACCAGGACGACGGCGTCTCCATCATCGTCGACAACGGCTATTCGGCCGCGACCGGCGGGCAGGACATTCTCAGCTCGGCGGGCGAGACCGTCGGCCGCCAGACCCATCACAAGATCGAAACCGCGGTGCGCGGCATGGGCGTCGCCTGGACGCGCACGCTGACCCGCACCTACGACGTCGCGAAGATGCGGGACACATTGAAGGAAGCGCTGACGACGCCCCACACCGGCCCCAAGGTCATCGTCGCCCAGTCGGAGTGCATGCTCAACCGCGAGCGCCGCGAGAAGCCGCAGCGCGCCGCCGCGGTCCGGGCCGGCAAGCGTGTCGTGCGCGAGAAGTTCGGCATCGACGCCGACACCTGCACCGGCGACCACAGCTGCATTCGGTTGTCAGGCTGCCCGTCGCTGACCGTCGCGCCCAATCCCGATCCGCTGCGGGAGGACCCGATCGCGCATATTGACAGCAGCTGCGTCGGCTGCGGCCATTGCGGCGAGGTCGCCCACGCCGCGGTGCTGTGCCCGTCCTTCTACAAGGCGCAAGTCATCTCCAACCCCAGTCGCTTCGACCGCTGGCGCGCGGCGATACGGACGGCTGTGATCGGCTGGCTGCAGGCCCGCGGCTGCCACGCGCTCGCGGGTCGGAGCTTCTGACTATCACCGGCGCCGTCGCCCCGCGCGAGCGCCTGACAATCGCCATCCTGGCGCTCGGCGGGCAGGGCGGCGGCGTGCTCGCCGACTGGATTCTCGTGACCGCCAACAGCAACGGCTACGTCGCGCAGGGGACCTCCGTTCCGGGCGTCGCGCAGCGCACCGGTACGACGGTCTATTACATCGAGATGCTGCCGCGCCGTGGCGACGCCAGCCCGGTGCTGGCGCTCAACCCGGTGCCCGGCGATCTCGATATCGTCATCGCCTCCGAATTGATGGAGGCCGGCCGGGCGGTGCTGCGTGGCTTTGTCAGCGGCGGCACGACGCTGATCACCTCGACCCACCGGATCTATGCAATCTCCGAGAAGTCGGCGATGGGCAACGGGATCGCCGCCAGCCAGCGCATCCTGGCGGCGGCAGAACGCCGGTCCGGCCGTTTCATCGGGTTCGACATGGACCGCGCCGCGGCGGGTGCGGGCAGCGTCATCAGTTCGGTCATGCTCGGTGCGCTCGCGGCAAGCGCCGCGATGCCGTTCACCCGCGAACAGTTCGAGGCGGCAATCCACAATGGCGGCAAGGCGGTCGCCGCGAATCTCGCGGGCTTCGCGGCGGGTTTGGCGCAGGCGCTGGGCGAAGTGCCGGAGGTGGCGGCCGTAGCCCCGCTGCCCGCACCGACGACGGCGGCGGGCCGCGCCGCGCTGGCACGGATCGAGTCCCTGCCGTCCGCCGCCCGTCGCTTCGCGGTGGAGGGCGTCAAGCGGCTGATGGATTATCAGGGCACGGACTATGCTGGGCTCTATCTCGACCGGTTGGAAGCTGTCGCAGCGCTCGATCACGCCGGCGACCGGCTGACCCGCGAGACGGCGCGCTATCTGGCGCTCTGGATGAGCTACGAGGATATCATCCGCGTCGCTGATCTGAAGACCCGCGCCAGCCGCTTCGAGCGGGTCCGTATCGAGGTCGGCGCGCGCCCCGATCAGGTCCAGTCGATCACCGAATACATGCATCCGCGTCTGCAGGAGGTCTGCGAAATCTTACCCGCGCGCCTTGGCCGCGCGATCCTGGGCCGGCCCGCGCTGGGGCGGCTTTTGGCACCGCTGTTCGGCAAGGGCCGCCATGTCGAGACCAGCGGCGTGCGCTGGTTTCTCCTGCTGTCGGCGATGGCGGGCCTGCGCCGCTTCCGCCCCGGATCCCTGCGCTACCGCGAGGAGCAGGCCCGGATCGAGGCATGGCTGGCGGCGGTGCAATCGGCGGCGCTGGTCAACCTCGAACTGGCCGCCGAAATCGTCGGCGCACAGCGCCTGATCAAAGGCTATGGCAGCACGTTCGCGCGCGGGCTGGCGAATTTCGAGGCGGTCATGGCCGCGCTGCCCCGCCTCGGCAACGGCGTCGACGCGCCTGGGCAGCTGCACGGACTGGTCGAGGCCGCGCTGGCCGACGAACAAGGCATTGCGCTGGGTCGGGAGCTTGCCACGGTCGCTATGGCAGCGGCGTCCTCGGCGGCCAGCGCTAGAATTCTCAATCAGCGAGAATAGGTCGAAGGTGATGCTTGGCGTGTCGCGGGCCCAGTCGATACGGTTCCTATGAACCTCGGGGCCGCTGCCAGAATGCCAAGCAACCACGATTCCATGAGAGAAAGCAGTGAAGCCGCCGCGCGGTGCCGGTCAGCGGTACGTCGATGAGCAGGGGCGTCAAGGTGGCGATCATCGGGTCCGGTAACATCGGTACCGATCTGATGATCAAGATCATGCGCACCTCCTCGTTACTCGAGGTCGTGGCACTCGTCGGCGTCGATCCTGGCTCGGACGGGCTGGCGCGCGCCCGGGCTCTCGGCGTCACGGCGATATCGGACGGCATCGCCGGGTTGCAGCGCCTCGGCTGCTGGTCGGACATCGCGATCGTCTTCGACGCGACTTCCGCAAGTGCCCATGCCGCCCATGACGCCGTCTGCGCGGCGGCGGGCAAGGTCATGCTCGATCTGACGCCGGCAGCGATCGGTCCCTATGTGGTTCCGGTCGTCAACGGCGACGCGCATCTGAACGCGCGCAACCTCAACCTGGTGACCTGCGGCGGCCAAGCGACCATCCCGATCGTCGCCGCGGTCGCATCGGTCGCGACGGTCCACTACGCTGAAATCGTCGCGTCGATCGCGTCACGGTCGGCCGGACCGGGCACGCGCGCCAACATCGACGAGTTCACCGAAACGACCAGCCTCGCCATCGAGCAGGTCGGGGGTGCGGCGAAGGGCAAGGCAATCATCGTGCTCAACCCGGCCGAGCCGCCGATATTGATGCGCGACACGGTGTTCACCCTGTCGAGCGGGGCGGATGAGGCCACCATCTGCGCCGCGATCGAAGCGATGGTGGCGAAGGTCAACGCCTATGTGCCGGGCTACCGGCTCAAGCAAAAAATCCAGTTCGAGCGCTTTGGCTCGAACAACCCGGTCGCGATACCGGGACTGGGCCGCTTCGAGGGGATCAAGACCAGCGTCTTCCTCGAGATCGAGGGCGCGGCGCATTACCTACCCGCCTATGCCGGCAACCTCGACATCATGACGTCGGCCGCTCTAAAGACCGCCGAGAAGATCGCGGCGCGCCTGCTGATGACAGAGCCCGCGTGATGTTCGATCCCACCCAGACCAGGCTTTACATCCAGGACGTCACGCTGCGCGACGGCATGCACGCGATCCGCCATCAATATGGCATCGACCACGTCCGGACGATCGCGCGGGCACTCGACCAGGCGGGTGTCGATGCCATCGAGGTGGCGCACGGCGACGGACTGTCGGGATCGAGCTTCAACTACGGCTTCGGCGCGCATACCGATTGGGAATGGATCGAGGCGACAGCAGACGTTCTCGAGCATGCCGTACTGACGACATTGCTGCTGCCCGGCATCGGTACCGTTCACGATCTCAAGCAGGCCCACAGGCTGGGGGTGCGCTCGGTGCGCATCGCGACGCATTGCACCGAGGCGGATGTCTCGAAACAGCATATCGCCGCCGCGCGCGATCTCGGGATGGACACGGTCGGCTTCCTGATGATGGGCCACATGATCGAGCCCGACGCGCTGGCGGCTCAGGCCAAGCTGATGGAAAGCTACGGCGCGACCTGCGTCTACGTCACCGACAGCGGCGGCGCGCTCGATATGGATGGCTATCGCGCACGCTGCGAGGCGTATGACCGGATGCTTAAGCCCGAGACGCAGCGCGGCATCCACGCCCATCACAACCTGTCGCTTGGCGTCGCCAACTCGATTGTCGGCGTGCAGGCGGGCGCGATCCGCGTCGACGCGAGCCTCGCCGGCATGGGCGCCGGGGCGGGCAACGCGGCCTTGGAAGTTTTCATCGCCGCCGCCGACCGCAAGGGCTGGAAGCATGGCTGTGACCTGTTCAAGCTCATGGACGCGGCCGAGGATCTCGTCCGGCCGCTGCAGGATCGCCCCGTCCGGGTCGACCGCGAAACGCTCAGTCTTGGTTATGCCGGCGTCTATTCGAGCTTCCTGCGGCACGCCGAAAAGGCCAGCGCCGACTACGGTATCGATACGCGCGCCATCCTCGTCGAAGTTGGCCGGCGCGGCATGGTTGGCGGTCAGGAGGATATGATCGTCGACGTGGCGCTCGACATGGTGCGGCAGCGATGAATCACGACGCGACCGGCGGTGTGTTCGACGCGTTCGCTGCGGTCGCGGCACGGCGTGCCGATGCCGTCGCGCTCGACGCCGGCGACGGCCACAGCATGTCCTATCGCGAACTCCGCGAATGCGCCGCGCGGTTTGCGGCGGTGTTGCGGGCGCGGGGGATCGCGCCTGGCGACCGGGTCGTCGTACAGGTTGAAAAGTCGCCGGCGGCCGTGGCGCTGTATCTTGCCTGCCTTCAGTGCGGCACGATCTTTGTTCCCCTGAACACCGCATACACCGATGCCGAGGTCGCCTATTTCCTCGGTGACGCCGAGCCTGCGCTGTTCGTGCACGACGGCAGCCGCGGTGACGCCTGGCCGCTGGCCGCGGCGATGGCGCGGTCCGCCGGCGAAGGGTTGTGGGCGGAGGCGCTTGCCGCGGTGCCCGATCCGGCCAGCGTACCGCGTCGCGCGTCGGACATCGCCGCGATCTGCTACACATCAGGCACGACCGGGCGTTCGAAGGGCGCAATGATCAGTCATGGCAATTTGCTCTCGAATGCCGCCGCTCTGATCGAGCTGTGGCGGATGACCGAGCACGACTGCCTGCTCCACATCCTGCCGATCTTCCATGTCCACGGGCTGTTCGTCGCCATGCACTGCGCATTGCTGAGCGGGGCCCAAGTAAGGTTCGAGCCGCAGTTCGATGCCGCGCGGACGCGCCAGCGGCTGGCCGGCGCGACCGTGATGATGGGCGTCCCGACCCATTATGTCCGGCTGCTTGCCGAGCCGGGCTTCGGCCGCGACGAGTGCCGGACGATGCGGCTGTTCATCAGTGGATCGGCGCCGCTGCGGGCTGAATCCCACCATGCGTTCGCGGCGCGCACCGGCCACGCGATCCTCGAGCGCTACGGCATGACTGAAACGGGCATGATCACCTCGAATCCCTATAACGGGCCTCGCATCGCCGGAACCGTGGGGTTCGCATTACCCGGAGTTGTGATCCGCGCGCGCGACGGGGACGGCAACGAAGTCGGCGTCGGCGCGGTCGGCACGCTCGAACTGACCGGCCCGAACGTGACGCCCGGTTATTGGCGGATGCCAGACAAGACCACCGAGGCCTTTACCGACGACGGCTGGTTCGTGACCGGCGATCTGGTCACGATGGAGGCGACGGGCCGGGTCACCATCGTCGGGCGGTCGAAGGACCTGATCATCGCTGGGGGTTTCAATATCTATCCAAAGGAGATCGAGGCCATCATCGACGCCATGCCCGGCGTCGTCGAAAGCGCGGCAATCGGCATCGCGCACGACGACTTCGGTGAGAGCATCGCCGTCTTCATCGTCACCGAGCCGGGCTGTGACGTCGATCAGCATGCGGTGATGGCGTGGGTCGCCACTCGCCTCGCGCGCTTTAAACATCCCCGGCAAATCGAGTTCCTGGCGGCCTTGCCGCGCAACGCCATGGGCAAGGTGCAGAAGGCAGCGTTGCGCAACCGCAACACTCCGCGTGCAATCGGCAACCAAATGCTTGAAGTTTAAACTATCGCTGCTTAGCATCGATCTTGGATAGAACGTCGATAGATTCTCGGAAGAGAATCCCTACTGTTGCGTTCGCCGGGCCGGATGAAAAACGCGGTGGATACCGGACTATCGATTTCTGAAACGGAGGGGATTTCCATGAAAAAAATGTGCCGGTCGCAGCTATTGAAATGCGTGAGTGGCGTCGCGCTGATGGTTCCTCTGCCGCTATTTGCACAGTCGGCGACACCCGCGCCGGTCCCAGCTGCCAGCGAGAGTTCAAGCATCCTCGGCAGTGACATCGTCGTCACCGCGCAGAAGCGCGATGAGAAGCTCCAGAATGTCGGCATTGCGATCACGGCGTATTCGGGCGACCAGCTGCGCGCGCTCGGCATCGACAAGAGTTCGGACATCGCGGCGTTCACGCCCGGCGTGCACATCAGCGGCAGCCTGGCTGGCCAGAATACCCAGTTCACCATTCGCGGTGTGACCCAGAACGATTTCAACGACATCGTCGAGGCACCCAACGCGGTCTATCTCGATGAGGCCTATATTGCCATCGCGCAGGGCCAGAGCTTTGCGGTCTTCGACATCGACCGTGTCGAGATTCTGAAAGGCCCGCAGGGCACGCTGTTCGGTCGCAATGCCACCGGCGGCCTGGTCCACTACCTGACCCGCAAGCCGTCGCTGACCAAGTGGGAAGGCTATGTCGATGCCCGCTTCGGCATCATGGATAGCCCGGACTCGCCGACCGTCTTCACCATCGAAGGCGCCGCCGGTGGACCGGTCAGCGACAAGGTCGCGGTCCGCGCCGCCTTCCGCTGGAACAAGCAGCAGCCGTACTTGCGCAACCAGTATCCGGCCGGCGCGGTCGGCGGCTCCCCCGGGCCGGGCGCCGGTGCGAACCTCGGCGACGACGACACGCTTGCCGGGCGACTGAGCGTCCTGTTCGCGCCCAGTGACACGTCGGAGTTCATCCTGTCGGGCAACTACTCGCGTAGCCGCATCGCCACCGGCCCGTACCAGCAGAAGTCGACGATCGCCGTTTATGACGCCAACCGCGAGTTGATCAACGTGATCGATGCCGGCCCGAACGAGACCCGCGCCTCGATCATCCCGGTCGGCACGCCGGGTTCGATCAACGGCGACAACGGCTCCGACCTCGACAACAACGGCGTCGTCGGCGGCCCAGGCGAAATCTATGGACGTCCGGCCGGTGCCGATTTCTTCGGCTACATTGATCCCGATGGTGCGGGCAACCGCTTCTCCAGCGACTTCGCCTTCAAGGATTCGGGGCGGGTCACGACCTGGGGTGTCGGCCTGCGCGGCCATCTCGACCTATCGGACACCGTGACGCTGTCGTCGGTTACCGACTACAAGAAGTTCACCCACCTGCTGTTCATCGACGTCGATGGCGGGCCGGCCAACCAGCTGGCCAACTATAACAACCTGAAGGCCGATCAGTTCAGCCAGGAGCTGCGGCTGAACGGCAAGAGTGGTGACTTCAACTGGGTGACCGGGATCTACTACCTGCACATCAACAACCTGTCGAAGAACGGCCTGAAGGCACCGATCAACGGTCTTGTGCCCGGCAATCCGATCGATATCGCGTCGACGGCGCGCCTGAAGACCGACAGCTACTCGCTGTTCGGCCAGGGCGAATACGACTTCACCGACACGCTGCGCTTTGTCGCCGGCGCCCGCGTGATCCGCGAAAACAAGGACTATAATTTCATCCAGGAACTGTACTTCTCGCCCGATTCGCGTGTCGTCCAACCGGGCGCGCCGCTGTTCCCGATCGGGCCGCTGCCGGGGCCGAACCCGCGCTATCTCGACAAGCGCGGCCAGACGCTCTGGGCCGGGAAGGTCCAGCTGGAATACCGGCCCAATGCCGATACCCTGCTCTTCATCGGCGTCAACCGCGGCTCGAAGGCGGGCAGCTACAACGCTCAGCTCAACGGCGGCCTGCCGACCCCGGGATCGGCGATCCGCTACAACGACGAGGTGCTGATCAACTACGAGGGCGGCTTCAAGCTGTCGCTCGCCAACAACAAGATCCGGCTGAACGGCAGCCTGTATTACTATGACTACCAGAACTATCAGTCGTTCCTGTTCACCGGTGTCTCGGGGGTGGTTATCAACGCCGATGCTCGTACCATCGGTGGCGAGCTGACGCTGCTGGCCAACCCCTTCCCGGGCATGGACGTCGCCCTGTCGTTCTCGCAGCTCGATGCCAAGGTCAAGAACGTGCCGCTGCGCTTCGGCGGGCCGATCATCCGCGACGTCAAGCCGACCTATGCGCCGGAAACCCAGGCCTCGGCGCTGGTCCGCTATGGCTGGGGAATGTTCGGCGGCACGATGGCGGTCAAGGCCGATGCCGCCTATTCGTCATCCTACTTCTACAACCTGCGCAACTTCGACGCGGATCGCTACGGCTCCTACGTGCTCGTCAACACCGGCGTCAGCTGGACCGACGGGGCCGAGCATCTCGAGCTTGGCTTCGACGTGTCGAACCTGACCGACAAGCGCATCGGCATCCAGGGCTTCGACCTGGCGACCCTGTGCGGCTGTAACGAGGTCGCGTACAAACTGCCGCGCACCTTTACGCTTCGCGCGCGCTACAAGTTCTGACGAAGCCGACAGTCGTGTCGCCCGCGCCGCCGGTCCCGTGCCGGCGGCGCGGGAAAGATCAGGGATCGGCGGCATGGCAGTGACCAAGCGGATCAAGATGATCGTTCCGGTGCCGGTACCGGGCGCGGCGCTGGACAGCTTCGCCGCGCAGATTCCGGCGGCGCTGATCCGGCCCGATATCGCGGTCGACTTCGTCGCCACCCGTGCGGGCGCCAACCTCCTCGATTCCGCCTATGAAGCCTGTCTCGCCGACGTCTTCGTGCTCGACGCCGGCGCGCGGGCCGAGGCGGAGGGCTATGCTGCGGTCTGCATCAACTCGATGAGCGATTCCGGTCTTGCCGCGCTGCGCTCGCGGTTGACGATCCCGGTGATCGGGCCCGGGCGGGCCTCGTTCCACCTCGCCGCCGATCTTGGCCGGCGCTTCTCGGTGATCACCATGTGGCCGCGTTGGCACTGGATCTACACGAAGCTGGCGGCGGACACCGGGCTCGGCAGCCGGCTCGCCTCGATCCGCGATATCGGCACCCGGCCGGACACCGAGGCGCTGCTGGCGGGCAAAGAGGAAGTCGTGTTCGGTGCCCTCGAGGCGGCTTGTCGCGCAGCAATCGACACGGACGGTGCCGATGTACTGATCCTCGGGTCGACGACGATGCACCAGTCGCATAGCTGGCTGGCGGCGAGGCTGGAAATCCCGATCCTCAATCCGGGGCTGGTCGCGTTCAAGCAGTGCGAGATGCTGATCGATCTCGGGCTGACCCACAGCAAGGCGGCCTATCCGCCGCCCGAGCATATGAAAGACGATTTGCTGGACGCCGTCCCGGCACTGTTTCCATGACGCGGATCAAGTGGGATGATCGCGGGTCGCCGCCGGTGTAGGAGTCGCTGCGTTGCATCGCCACGCCGACGCCGGTATCCGCCCGCGGCGGCAGCAGTGGGCGTAACGTGGCACAGGCGCGGGTGATGGCAGGACTTATGGAGCAGAAATACTACCGAAACTGGCATCTCGCCAAAGACACGACCGAGCTGAAGGTTACCGAGCTGGAGTTCGCGCTGATGCGCGTGCTCGAAGCGTTTGGTCGCTGGATCGCCGCGGCCGACGAGATGGTTGGCGCGACTGACCTGAAGCACGCCGAACACGTCATCCTGCACGTCATCCGCATGCAGAATCGCCCGAAGAGCGGCGCGACGATTGCCCGGCTTCTGAACCGCGACGACCTGCCCAACATCCAGTACAGCCTGCGCAAACTGGAAAGCGCCGGGCTGATCCAGAAAATCAAGGACGCTGCAGGCAAGGGTCTGACCTACGGCATGACCGAGGCCGGCGAGATTTTGACCAACGAGTATTCGAAACTGCGGAGCGAGCTGTTGATCCGTAACATCAAGTCGCTGACCGACTTTGACGAGCGCGTCGATGGTGCTGCGCAGCTGCTGTCGATCCTGACCGGCATCTACGAGGAGTCGGCGCGCAACTGCGCCGCCTTCAACCGCCCCGGCGACTGACGGATTTTGATCGGCGGCGACACGGGGGAGTTCAAATGCGCACCTATCGGCTGAACGGCACCGGTCCCGGCGCACTCGCCTGGGGGCACGAAGACGTGCCGCCGCCGCGCCGCGGCGAAGTGCAGGTCCGGGTCGAGGCAGCGGCGATTAACTACCGCGACGTCGGTGTCGCGGCCGGTCATTATTTCGCCGCGCCTAACCTCGTGCCGTTTTCGGACGGCGCGGGCACGGTGGTCGCGGTCGGCGAGGACGTCGCCGAGTTCGCGGTCGGCGACGCAGTCGTGTCGTGCTTCTTCGTCGACTGGCCAGCCGGCCGCGCGACGAAACGCAACCGCATATCGTTTGGCAGCGAGCGCGACGGGTTGCTCGCCGAGCTGGTCAATCTGCCTGTGACAGGTGTCGTCCACTGCCCTGCCAGCCTGGACAGCGCCGCCGCCGCGACCTTGCCGTGCGCCGCGTTGACCGCCTGGTCGGCGCTGTTCACCGAGGGACGGCTGACCGCAGGGCAGCACGTCGTCGTCGAGGGCACTGGCGGTGTTGCCATCTTCGCGCTGCAGTTCGCGCTGATGGCGGGCGCGTCGGTGACGGTCCTGTCGAGCAGCGACGACAAGTTGGCGCGCGCCGGCGCAATGGGTGCCCAGCATCTGGTCAACTACCGGTCGACCCGCGACTGGTCGGCGGAGGTGATGCGCCACACCGGCGGCGACGGCGCCGACATCGTCGTCGAGCTGGGCGGCACCGCGACGCTCGATCAGGCGCTCCGATCGCTGCGCCATGACGGCCTAGTCGCAGTGATTGGCGTGTTGAGCGGCCTGGAGGCGGGGCTGTTCGTGCCGCACCTGCTCCAGCGCCACACCCGGTTGCAGGGGGTCACCGTTGGCACCCGCGAGGACATGATCGCGATGGGCAAGGCGATCGACATGCACCGCATCATGCCGGTGATCGACACGACCTATGCTTTCGACGATGCGCCGCGGGCCTATGCCGACCTGCCGCAGGGGAGGCATTTCGGCAAGCTGGTCGTCGACTGCCGCTAGAGCCCGAGGTCGGCACGCGGCCGGGTCAGCGTGTCGATGGCCGCGTACATGATCTTGTGCAGGCACGGCATCAGGTCGGGCACATAGGTCGCGCCCATGCCGCCCAGCCCTTCGGCGATCGGCTCGGGCGAACCCGAAGCGGGCCACGGCCAGCCGATGCGGGCGGTCGGGACGCCGAGGCGGCGAAGCGCTGCGCCGTCGGTCTGACCACCGAGCGGGTCGGGCGTCGTGTAGGGCCGCCCCTCGATCTGTTCCCAGCCGCGCCGTGCCGACTGGATGATCCAGTTTGCCGGATCGGTGGTGCCGCCGGGGGTGGACCCATACATCTGCCAGTCGAGATCAAGGTCCGGCCGCTGCGCCGCAAGGTCGGCCATGAAGGCGGCGAATTGCGCCTTGACCTCACCCGGCGTCGTGCGGGGACTGATCCGCACGTCGCAGAAAATCTCGGTCACGGCGGTCGGGAAGGCGGGACGCCCCGGCCAGCCGCCGCGCACCCCGGCGATCCAGCCATGGGGATAGATGTCGCCCGACCGGTTGCGCTCGGCATAGGCGATCAGCCAGTCCTCCAGCGCGACGATCACCGCCGCCGCCGGCACCACCGATCCGCGAAATTCGGGCAGCCCCCGCGGGACGCCGGCATAGCCCAGCGTGCCCTTCACCATGATCTTGAACCAGCCCATGCCGGGTTCTTCGTGATAGACCCAGTTCCACGGCTTCATGATGATCGCGAAGTCGGGTGCCATGCCGCGGCTGAGCAGGTGATGGACACCGTTCGACATGCCGGCGTTGCCCCGCCCCGGGATCGTCACCGGCATGCCGCCATCGGCAAAGCCGACATTGAGGTCGCCGAGCAACGGCACCTCGGCCTCGATCAGGGCGGTGGCGACTTCCATCAGGCTCGCCACCATCGCCTTGGGATTTGACGAGCCCAGCCCATAGACCCAGTCATCGACCATCGTCGCGCGCGGCCGCAGATCGACGAACTGCTCCGGCCCCGCCCAGGGAAAATCGGTCTCGTCGCCCTCGAGGTGCGTGTCGATCGGGGCGTAGAGCAGCAGCGTCGCGCCGCCGCCGGTGCCGCGCCGCTCGCCGAGCACATTGCTCGAGATCTCGCTCATCGGGTCGAGCCGCGGGTTCAGTCCGATCGCCGCCATACGGGCAGCGATATGCTCGGCGACGTCGCGGGTTGCGCCGGTCGGGCTGTGGATGTCGGTGATCTCGAACAGCAGCGTCTTCAACCGGGCCGGGTTGAGCCGCGCGCAGGCTTTCTCATAGGCCGCCTGCTGGGCCGGCGAAAACGGGGCAGCGGCGGTCGGTTCCATCGGTCACTCCTTTGCTGGCACGGCGCAGGCGACGACTGCGGCGGCGTTGGCAAGCAATGCGAGATCGCCGCCGGGCGGCGCGATCAGTTGCAGGCCCAGCGGCAGGCCATTGGCCGCCCGCGCCGCGGGGAAGCCGAGACACGGCACGCCGAGCGCGGTCCACAGCCGCTGAAACGCCGGGTCGCCCGTGGATGCGAGTCCGGGCGGCGCGGCGCCGGTCGCGCCAGGGACCAGCAGCATGTCGACACCGCCGAACGCTTCCCCGGTCAGCGCCTGACAGCGGCGCTGGATGTCACGCGCTTCTGCATAGAGTTCAGGCGTCACCGCCGCACCGGCGGCCATGAACTCCCGGAGCGCCGTGCTGATGCCATCGGGGTGGCTGGCCGCAATAGGGCCGAGTGCTTCGAACGCTTCGCGGCAGTGGATCAGCGCCTGCGCCGCCGCAAGCTGTCCGTAGAGCGGCGGCAACACCCGATCGCGGACGATGAAGCCGGCGGCGCGGAGCGTGTCCGCGAAGGCGAGCAACGCGCCCTGCATCGCCTCGTCGGCAGCGTCCCAGGCCGGGCTGCGGCACAGGCCGATGACTGGCGATGGGCCGGCCGCCGCGCCTCCCGCCGCGCCGGCGAGGACCGCGTCGGCGATGCAGATGTCGTCAAGCGTGCGCGCAAACACGCCAAGCGTGTCGAGGCTGGGGGCGGTCGGCAGCACGCCGCCCAGCGGATAGCGGCCGAAACTGGGCTTGAAGGCGAAGACGCCGCAGTAGCTGCCCGGTCGGATCATCGAGCCGGCGGTCTGGGTCCCGAGCGCGATCGCCACCTGGCCGTCGGCAACCGCGGCGGCGGAACCGCTTGACGAACCACCGGGGGTATGGCCACCGCGATGGGGGTTGACCGTCGGGCCCGGCGAGTAAGTGGCGAACTCGGCGGTAACGGTCTTGCCGAGGATGACCGCGCCCGCCGCGCGCAGCCGCGCCACGCACTCCGCGTCGCGCTCGGCGACCTGACCGGCAAAGATCGGCGAACCGTACGCTGTCGGCAGCCCGGCGACATCGATGATGTCCTTGACCCCGACCGTGGCCCCGGCGAGCGGGCCGGGAACACCGCCGGGGGAACCAGCTGCGGTCAGCGCGCCGGCACTGTCGAGATGCGCCCAGGCATGGACTGCGCCGTCGCGCTGGCGAATCCGGTCGAGACAGCCGCCGACCACGCCCGCCATGGTCGTCGCCCCGGTCCGCAGCGCGTCCTGCGCGGCAACCGCCGTCAGGCACCGGCCGCCGCTCATCCGGCGACCATGCGGTGTCCCCACAGCATCGGCGCGTCATAGTTCCGCACCTGCCAGTCGCTGCCGATGGCGCGGCCGCCATAGCCATATTCCATCCAGAAGCCCGACGGCGTCTGCAGGTAGAAGCTCTGCATATGGTCGTTGCTGTGCTTGCCGGGCTCGATCATCACCGGCACGCCGCGGTCGCGGACGAGATCATAGCCATAGCCGACATCGTCGTACGACTTCGCTTCGAGCATGATGTGGTTGAGCGCACCCGCCGGCCGGCCGGGCGCGGCCTGCATGAGCGCCAGCGTGTGATGCCGCGGATTGCAGTGCAGGAACACCGCGTCATTGTCGTCCCAGGCGATATAGTCCGAGATACGAAAGCCCATGACCGAGGTGTAGAAATCGATGCTCGCCTGCAGGTCCGCGACCCAGAACACGACGTGGCCGAGACCGAGCGCCGCATCGCTGTTGTAGCCCTCGATCGCGCGGCTCGGGGCGAAGCGCGTGTTGGCGGCGAGCGGGCCGTAATGGATCTCGGTAGCGACGCCGATCATCGGCTCGACGAAGCGGTACAGGGCCTTTACCCGCCGTGCCGCGCACTGGGCAGCCGTGCCGGGGGTGACCTCGATCTGGTGCTCACGCAGGGCCTGAACCAGCGCCTCCAGGGCCGCCATTGACGCGACCTCCCAGCCCAGCGCCGCAACGGCATCGGCGGCGGCCGGGGTCAGCGTCAGCCGGTGGTCATAGTCGTCCATGCGATAGTCGACGGCACCGCCGTCCGCCACCCGCCGCACTTCAAGGCCGAAGATGCCGGTGAGCAGGTCGCGCCATTCGGCCGGCTTCACGACATCGAGCGCGATATAGCCGAGACTGCTTACCCCCATGCGTCACTCCCTTCGTCGGTGGCCACGAATTGTTCGGCGTGGATGTTGGCGGCCGCGACCCCCAGCCCGGTCAGGTGCTGGTAGGCCGCATCGACCAGCCCCGGAGGGCCGCAGACATACGCGATGGTGTCCGGATCGGTGGTATCCGCCGCGACAATCGCCTCGACCGGATTGCCGGTTCGGACGCCGTTCGCGGCACCGCCGTCACACGAGATGCGGACCTCGAGGCCCGGCATCCACAGCGCGCGCAGATCGAGCGCGTCGCGGTGAAACAGGCCCGCCTCCGTGGCGCAGCCAAAGCTGAGCACGACCGGCGGCTTCCGGCCCGGCTTGGCGCGGATCACGTCGAGCATCGCCATCATCGGCGCGAGACCGGTGCCGCCGGCGATCATCAGATGGGGCGCGCGGACGTGTTCGCGCAGGAAGTAGTTGCCGAACGCTGCCTCCAGTTCGACGACATCGTCGGGGCGCGCCCGCTGCTCCAGCCAGTCCGACATCACGCCGCCGGGCAACAGCCGCACCAGCAGCTCGACCACGGGCAGTTCCGCCGGGGCCGACGCGATCGAATAGCGGCGGGCTACATCGGTGCCGGGCACCCGCAAGCGGACGAACTGACCGGGCCGGAAGTCGAACCAGTCGCCATCGGCCAGCTCCAGCCTCAGTCTTGCGACGTCGGCGGCAACCCGCTCGACTGCATCGACGAACGCCTTGACCCGGACCGGGCCGCCGCCGCTGGCCGTGCTGTCATAGTCGAGCGCAAAGCTGCAATCGCCCTGCGCTTCGGTCTGGCACAGCAGGCGCAGGCCGGCCTCGGCTTCGGAGCGGAGCAGCACGCTCGCGGCCGCCCGGCGCATTGCCGCCGTGCCTTCCGTCAGTTGCGCGGTGCAGCTGGCGCAGGCACCGCTGCGGCACTGGAACAACACCGGCGCGGACTGGGCGAGCGCGGCATCGAGAACCGACTCGTGCGCCGCGACGGCGATGCTGCGCTCCACACCGTCGCGGAAGCGCAGCTGCACTCGATAGGGCGCCGCCGTGGCCATCGCGGCCGGTCAGTCCTTGATCTTGTCGACGAGATAGCCCGACTTCTGGCCTTCCGACAGCCGCCGAAGGCGGATGCTCGACGTCTTGGTGGCACCGTCGACACCCCGGCCCGGTTTGGCGATGCCGCGGTGGTAGCGCGACGCCAGCTTGCGCCAGGTGATCGCCGATACGTCGGTCGCAACCAGCTGCTCCTCGTCCCAGCCAGTGCCGTCGGCGTAGAACTCATGCATGGCCTCGCGGGCGTAGAGGTCGCAGTCGTTGAAGCCGTGCAGCGCCAGCGGCTTGAACACCCGGTCGAAGCGATAGGCGTAGTCCTTGCGGGACTTTTCGGTCGGGCAGACTTTCACCAGCACTTCCCAATATTCGTAGGTGTCGTCGGTGATGGGCACGTACCATTCGTACTGGACGATGTGTTCCTCCGGCCAGTTCTCGACGAGCAGCACCCCGGGAAGGACGACCGAGGTGCGGTAGAAACGGCCGTTCATGCCCTCGACCTTCACGCCGAGCTCCTTGTTCTCAAGGATCGGCTCCCAGCGGTCCGTGAACAGCCATTGCATCAAGCCCTTCGGTCCGTTCTCGTCCTCGATCAGGGTGATGCAATCGTCGGTGACCGGCCGGATGCCGAGCGGCAGCACCCAGTTCATCGCTTGGACGATGGTGTTGTCCTTGTGGACGAGGATATGGGCATTATCGAAGCCGTTCTCGCAGGCGATGCGCCAGTTCGACTCGCCCGTCCGGTGGATGCCAAGGCAGACGGCGTCGTCGTCCAGCAGGCTGGGCGGCGTTGGCCACAGCGGATGCGGGAAGCGCTCGCTGCTTTCCGGGAAGCGCACCGGCAGGTCGTGCGACAGCGGCGGCACGTCCTCGTCGGGGAAATCGTCCTCGCGGACGAACACGAAGATCATGCCGTTGACCTCGTGCACCGGGTAGGTGGTGATGCCGGTGGTGCCGATCAGCGGATCCTCGGGGTTGCCGACGATGGTTGTCAGGTTGCCCGATGCGAGATCGTACGTAAAGCCGTGGTACCAGCAGGTGATGGTCTTGTCGTTGAAGCACATCGGCTTCGCCGACAGTCGCACGCCGCGGTGCAGGCACTGGTCCTTCAGCGCGAAAATCCGCCCCTCGACGCGGCGCAGCACGATCTGCTTGCCGCAGATCTGGATGCCCTCGACATGACCCTCGGGCAGTTCCTCGCTGAATAGCGCCGGATACCAGTGATTGACGAAACCCCAGGCCGCATCCTTGTACGGCTGGTATTGGCTCTGCGTGCGTGCATCGTTGGTGCGGGCACCGCTGACGACGGTGCGGGTGGCGCCACTGCGGCGGATCGGGGTCGCGTCGTTCATCTGACCTGTCCCTCGGTTATCGGTTACGAGCGCATGAAGGCGCCGACGACGGCGTCGTGCTCTTCGGGCCGCTCCCATTGCGGCCAGTGGGCGCAACCCTGCATGATATGCTTCTGTGCGCCGGGGATGATCGCTTCCAGCCGGTCGGCGGCGTCGGTGCCGTGGATCGGGTTCTTGTCGGTCCACAACACCAGAGTCGGGCAGCTGATCGTCCGGATCTGGTCCTCGTTGAAATAGAATTCGGTAATATTGTCGGCGAACAGGCGGTTGTAATATTCAACCAGCGCGTCGCGGGTTTCCGGGATCGACCATAGCGCCAGGCGCAGGTCGACAAGCTCCTCGGTGACGCCGCCGAGCGGCATCAGCCAGTCGAGCCGCTTGCGCAGCAGTTCGCGCGTCGGGTTCAGCAGCGCGTTCATCGACGTGTCGCGGAGCGCCGTCAGGTCGCTGGCCCCTTCGTGGACCTTGGTCGGGTCGAGATGCATGCCCCACGCCGTATTGAGGATCACCTTCGACGTGCGCTCGGGGTGGTTGATCGCCATGTCGTAGGCGATCCAGCCGCCCAGCGATTCGCCTTCGAAGGCGGCTTTCTCGATCCCGAGATGATCCATCAGGTCGATGATCTGGTCGGTAAACTGTGCCAGCCAATGGTCGCAAGCGCCCGGACCGGTATCCGAATAGGGCGGCCGCGACGACAGGCCATGCCAGATGAAATCGACCGCATAGGGTGAGCACGACGCTGCGAGCCGGACGAGATTGCGGGAATAGGTCTCGGCGTGACCGCCGCCGCCATGCAGCATGAACAGCGGCTCGCCCGTGCCGGGCGCCGAGATCACCCGGCTGCGATACTTGCCGGTGTCGATGAAGCGCGTCTCGGTGCCGAGCAGATCGACATGAATCGTTCCCATGGGGTTCTCCGCCGCCGGCTGTTCCGGGCCCGGGGAACGAGTACATCAGTCAAGATAAAAGTTCAATTGAGATTCTATCGATATTCACGGTGTGCTGATGATGGTGTCTCGCGCACACCGTGGCGAGCCTTGAGACCCGGCGAATCCAGTCAAGTCGGGAACAGCTTGCGGGTGATCGCCGCCGCTGCCTCCTGCAATTGGGCCGCCAGTGCCGGCACGCGCTCCAGCGGGACAAGGTCGACATCGCCCGAACAGGAGATCGCCGCGATCGTCCGGCCCGGCCGGCCGACCGGCACCGCGACGCAGCGCAGCCGGTCATAAATCTCGCAATCGTCGATGGCGAAGCCCTGGGCGGCGATGGTCACGAGATCGTCGGCAAGCCGCGCCGGATCGGTCACGGTGTTGGGCGTCAGCGCGACGAACGGCGCCTCCGCCAGATAGGCCCGCAGCGGTTCCGCGGGCAGCGCCGCGAGCAGCACCTTGCCGAGCCCCGAGCAATAGGCCTCGAGCTGGCTGCCGATGCGTGTCGCCAGCTTCGGGCCGCGGCTCGGCTGGTGCTTGGCGACATAGGTGACCATGAGGTCGGGACTGAGAACGCCGACCTGCACGATCAGGCTGCAGGCCGACGACAGCCGCCGCAACTCTGGTGCCGCGGCAGCGACGAGCAGCGCTTCGGGCGACACGGTCGCCGCCAGTTCATGCACCCTCATCCCAACGCGGTAGCCATCGCCGCCGGTACGGATCGCGGCCCCGTTCGCCACCAGCGTCGCGAGAACCCGGTGCGTCGTGGCGACGCTTAATCCGGTGCGGGTGGCAAGGTCATCGAGACGGCTGCCCATCGGCGCCGCCGCCAGTTCGCCGAGCAGCCGGAAGGCGCGGTCGACGGACTGGATTCGCGGTGTCGCCATCGGGGGCCTTCTGCGTAGAAAATCTCACTATCCAAGAACCATTATCGACCGACAATTGAGTTCCCGCCACCGGCTTCTAACCTGACCACTATCGCGGACGGGAGGGGGAGCGGCGCATGGACCACAGGATGAGGCGACTGGCGCTGGCATCGGTCGTGCTCCTCGCCGGCGCGCAAGGCCGCGCCGAGGACCTGTCCCGCAAGCCATGGTGGCCGTCCGAATATGGCGCCGACGACCAGATCGGTGCGGCCAACCGCCTGTCGTCCGCGAAGGTGCTGGAGGCCGCGGCATTGATCCGCACCGGCACCGTCGTCGACATGGGCCGCGTCGTCGAATCGACGATGCCGCTGTTCTCGTTGACGCCCTACCAGCGGCAATATCGGCTCGTCATCCCCGGTGCCCCGACCTACGGCCCGATGGGTGAGAACCGGCTGGTCTGGAACGAGGACCATATCGCCGGCGAGATCACCCAGAACGGCACCCAGTTCGACTCGCTGGCCCATATGGGCACGGTCTACACCGACCCCGACGGCAAGTCGGAAGTTCGCTACTACAACGGGCATCGCCAGTCGGAGATCGGCGACGGTCACGGCTTCAAGATGCTGGGCATGGAACATGCGCCGCCGATCTTCACGCGCGGCATCCTCGTCGACATTGCGGGCGCGATCGCACCGCGCCGGCTCGATGTCGGCGACACCTTCTCGGTCGATGACATAAGGGCCGCACTGAAGAAACAGGGCATGACGGAGGCCGACATTCGCCCCGGCGACGCGCTGTTCTTCAACACCGGCTGGGGTGATTATTGGAAGAAGGACAACGCCAAGTTCAACAGCGGCATCCCGGGCCTGTCGCCGGCGGCGGGTGACTGGTGCGTCGGCAAGAAGGTCGTGCTGGTCGGCACCGACAATTGGGGCGTCGAGGCGATCCCCGACAAGGGCGGCCGCCTGTTTGCGCCGAACCACCAGAAGTTTCTGGTGGAGAACGGCATCTACATCATGGAGAACATCGATTTCTCCGGCCTGATCGCGAAACGCGCCTATCTCTTTGCGTTCGCCTACGGTGCCATCCCGTTCAAGGGTGCGACCGGGTCACCGGCGCGTCCGATGGCGATCTTTTGAGCAGCAGGGGAAACGGCACAATGGCCGAGGGAAAGATCGTCGCCGGCTTCATCGCGCCGCATCCGCCGCATCTCGTCTACGCGGAGAACCCGCCGCAGAACGAGGCGCGGTCGGAGGGCGGCTGGGAGCCTCTGCGCTGGGCCTATGAACGCGCCCGCAAGAGCCTCGACGAGTTGAAGCCCGACGTCCTGCTGATCCATTCGCCGCACTGGCAGACCCTGGTCGGGCATCATTTCCTCGGTGTGGAGCGCCTGAGCGGCAAGTCGGTCGACCCAATCTTCCCCAACCTGTTCCGCTACAAGTTCGACCTGAAAGTCGATGTCGAACTGGCGGAGGCGTGCTGCGCGGCGGCCCGTGACGCCGGACTGACCGCCCGGATGATGCGCAATCCCGGCTTCCGCGTCGACTATGGGACGATCACGACGCTGCACATGATCCGGCCGCAATGGGACATCCCGGTCGTCGGCATCTCGGCCAATAATTCGCCTTATTATCTGACCCTCGACGAAGGCACCGGCGAGATGGTCAAGCTCGGCGAGGCGACCCGCCGCGCGATCGAAAAGAGCGGCAAGCGCGCCGTGCTGCTGTGCTCCAACACCTTCTCGCACTGGCACTTCCACGAGGAGCCGGACCTGCCCGAAGACATGACGCGCGAGCATCCCCAGAGTTATGCCGGCTACAAGTGGGATATGCGGATCATCGAGCTGCTGCGCCGCGGTGAGGTGGACGAGGTCATGCGGCTGTTCCCGCAATGGGTCGAGGAGGCGTTCGCCGAGGTCAAGTCCGGCGCCTTTCCGTGGATGCTGTCGGCGATGGGCTTCCCCCGGATCCCGGCGGAACTGCACGGCTACGGCACGGTGATCGGCACCGGCAACGCCGTCATGGAATGGAATTTCGAGCGGGCGGCCTGAGCATGGGGGTCGTTGCTGCCTTCATGGTGCCCGGCAATCCGCTGCCGCTGCTCGAACCCGACAACCCGCCGTGGCGGCCGCTGGTCGCCGGCTTCGCCCGCGCCGCCGAGGCGCTCGCCGCGGCCAGGCCCGACGTGCTGCTGGTCTATTCGACCCAGTGGATCGCGGTGCTCGACCAGCTCTGGCAGACGCGCGCCCATACCCGCGGTGTCCAGGTCGACGACAACTGGTACGCGCACGGCGACCTGCCGGTCGACCTCCGGATCGATGTCGCGCTGGCCGAAGCCTGCATCGCCGGCTGCGCTGCCATCGGTGTCCGCGCCAAGGGCGTCGACTATGACGGCTTCCCGATCGACAGCGGCACGATCGTCGCGGACACGCTGCTCAATCGCGGCCGGTCGCCGTTGGTGATTGCTGCCAACAACGTCTACCACGACTTCGCCGCCACCGAGCGGCTGGCGGCGATGGCGGTTGCTGCCGCGACCGAGCAAGGCAAGCGCGTCGCCGTTGTCGCCATCGGCGGCCTGTCGGGTGCCTATTTCGACCAGGAGATCGATCTCGCCGACGACCGCATCCGCCACGACGCCGACGATGCCGCCAACCGTGGCTTCCTGGCAGCGCTTGGCGAGGGGGCCGACAGCGCTCGCGCCGCGCTCGGCGACTATGCCGCGGCGGCCCGCCCCGACATGGGCATGAAGCATCTCGCCTGGATTCTCGGCGCGACCGGCGGCTTCGCGTCCGCGACGACGCTCGCCTATGGCCCGACCTATGGCGCGGGGGCGGCGATCGTCCAGTTCGACGTCGCCTGATCGTGCGTGAGTTCCAGAACTTCGTCGACGGAAGGTGGGTCGCCACTGACCGCCGCTTCGACGACATCGACCCGGCAACCGGCAAGGTGATCGGCACGGTGCACGAAGCTGATGCCGCGCTCGTCGACGAGGCCGTGGCAGCGGGACGGAAGGCGCTGCACGCTCCCTGGGGCCGGACCTCCGCCGCGCAGCGCGCCGACCTGCTCGACCGCATCGCCGCGGGTATCGAGGCACGCGCGGCGGACTTCGTAGCGGCGGAAGTTGCCGACACCGGCCGCCCCGCCGCGGTCGCTGCCGACCTCGACGTGGCGCGCGGCGCGGCCAATTTCCGCAGCTACGCGGCGCTGATCCGGGTCGCGGGCGGCCATGCCTGGGAAACGCCGACGGGCGACGGCGGCGGTGCGCTCAACTACACGATCCGCCGGCCGCTCGGAGTCGTCGGCATCATCGCACCCTGGAACCTGCCGCTGCTGCTGCTCAGCTGGAAGGTCGCGCCGGCGCTGGCCTGCGGCAATGCGGTCGTCGCCAAGCCGTCCGAGGAAACCCCCGCCACCGCGACCCTGCTGGCCGAGGTCATCGACGCGGCCGGCACGCCGCCGGGGGTGTTCAATCTCGTCCACGGCTTCGGGCCCGGCTCCGCCGGCGAGGCGCTGACCGCCCATCCCGGCATCGACGGCATCACCTTCACCGGCGAATCGGCGACCGGGACTGCGATCATGCGCAATGCGGCGGAGGGCGTACGCCCGGTATCGTTCGAACTCGGCGGCAAGAACGCGGCGATCGTCTTCGCCGATGCCGACTTCGACGCTGCCGTCGCGGGGGTGGCGCGCTCCAGCTTCTTCAACACCGGCCAGGTCTGCCTGTGCAGCGAGCGCGTCTACGTCGAGCGGCCGATCTTCGCACGCTTCGTCGCCGCCCTCGTGGTCCAGGCCAAGGCAATGCAAATCGGCGATCCGCTCGATCCCGCAACCGTGATGGGTCCGCTGATCTCCCGCAACCACCGCGACCGCGTTCTTGGCTACGCGGCGCTCGCCCTCGCCGAGGGCGCGCAGGTGCACACGGGCGGCGGCATTCCCGACCTGCCGTCGCCGTTCGACGGTGGCGGCTTCTTCATGCCGACGATCTGGACCGGTCTGTCGAACGGGGCGCGCTGCGTGCAGGAGGAGGTCTTCGGACCGGTCTGCCACGTCATGCCCTTCGACAGCGAGGACGAGGCCGTCGCGCTGGCGAACGACAGCCGCTACGGCCTCGCCGCCGCCGTCTGGACCGGCGGACTGGCACGCGCCCACCGCGTCGCGGGGCGCCTCGAAGCCGGGCTGGTCTGGGTCAACACCTGGTTCCTGCGCGACCTGCGCACGCCGTTCGGCGGCACCAAGCTGTCGGGCATCGGCCGTGAGGGCGGCACCCACTCTCTCGATTTCTATTCGGAGTTACGCAACGTGTGCATCAAGCTTTGACCGGCGATCCGGTCACCGTCGCCGCCGACCGGCTGCGCGCCGCTTATGAGGGCGTGCCGTGCGCCCCGGTCCGCGACCTGTTCGCCGATGGCGATGTCGACTCGGCTTATGCCGTGCAGGATCACAATACCCGCTTCTGGGAAGCGGCCGGGCGGCGTGTGGTCGGCTACAAGATCGGCCTGACCTCGCAGGTCGTGCAGACCCAGCTTGGGGTCGATCAGCCCGATTTCGGGGTGCTGTTCGCCGACATGGCCGCCCTGGACGGCGACATTCTGCCCTGGGGACAGGTGCTCCAGCCGCGTGCCGAGGCGGAGGTCGCATTCGTGCTCGGTCGCGACCTCGACCGGTCGGACGCGACCGCCGCCGAAGTGATGGCGGCCATCGACCACGCCCTGCCCGCGATCGAGATCGTCGGCAGTCGCATCGCCGACTGGAACATCCGCATCGTCGACACGGTCGCCGACAATGGCTCGAGCGGGGCCTATGTGCTCGGCACGACGCCGCAACGCATCGCCGATATCGATCTGCGGTTGTGCGGCATGGCCCTTTGGCGGCGCGGTGAGCCGGTCTCGGTCGGGGCGGGCGCGGCCTGCCTTGGCCATCCCCTGAACGCCGCCGCCTGGCTGGCGCGCAAGATGGCGGCGGCGGCGCGGCCGCTGCGGGCCGGCGACGTCATCCTGTCGGGCGCGCTCGGCCCGATGGTTGCCGCGTTGCCCGGCGACCGCCTTTGCGCGGAGATCGCCGGGCTGGGCTCGGTTCGGATCGGCTTCGGCGAGGACTTGGCATGATCGATCTCGATGCCGCCGCCGCCGCGCTCGACGGCGCGCTGCTGACCGCCACCCCGATCGCCGGTTTCGGCGAAGCGCTGGGCCTCGACGACGCCTACCGCATCCAGCGCGCCTTGGTCGACCGGCGGCTGGCCCGTGGCGAGCGGCGCATCGGCGCCAAGATGGGCTTCACCAGTCGCGCCAAGATGATCCAGATGAACGTCGCCGACCTGATCTGGGGCAAGCTGACCGACGCCATGCTGGTCGACGACGGCGGCGAGATCGCGCTTCGCGGCTACATCCATCCGCGCGTCGAGCCGGAGCTGGCGCTGCTGATCGGGCGGCGTCTGTCGGGCCGGGTGTCGATGCTCGAGGCGCAGGCAGCGCTGGCGGCGGTGGCGCCGGCGATGGAGATCATCGATTCGCGCTACCAGCAGTTCCGCTTCAGCCTCGCCGACGTCGTCGCCGACAACACTTCGGGGGCGGGGCTGGTGATTGGCGCGTGGCGCGCGGCGGCGACCGACATCGCCAATATCGGCATGGTCATGAGCATCGGCGGCCAAGCGGTGCAGGTCGGGTCGAGCGCGGCAATTCTCGGCCATCCGCTGCGCGCCCTGGTCGCCGCCGCCCGGCTTGCCGGCGCGGCGGGCGAGAGCCTCGAGCCGGGCGACATCCTGCTCGCCGGTGCTGCGACGGCGGCCGAGCCGCTGGTGCCCGGTGTGCACGTCATGGTCGAGGCCGGCGGCGGCCTCGGTCAGGCGAGCTTCACCGTCACCGCCTGAGCCTCACGCCGCCTTGCCGATTTGGGCGGTGTCGAAGATGATGGTGAGGTGGTCGATCAGCGCTGTGCCCGGCGCAAAATCGAACAGGTCGACGAGCGCGCACGCGGTCGTGGTGCCATCGATGCGCTTCCAGCAATAGTCGAAGTGCGCCGCCAGCCGCTCGCCGGTTTCGCCGGTGTAGATCTCGCGCAGGCCAACCTCGGCGACGACGGTATCGGCGAACAGGCGTCGATAGAAATCGGCGACGGGGATGCCGCCATAGACCGGGGACGTCACCCGGCCATCCGCCGTGAAACAGGCGACGACGCCGTCGAGGTTGCCCGCGGCCATCGCGGACAGATAGGCGCGGACAACGGCCGCGCGGTTCACGGCACCCGCGTCAGCGGCAGATAAGCGGTCGCCTTGATCTCGATCAGCAGCAACGGATGCGGCAGCTGGTGGACGGCGACGGTCGTCCGCGCCGGTCCGGCTGCGGTGAAGGTCTCGCCCCAGACCCGGTTATAGCCGGCGAAGTCGTTCATGTTGACGAGGAAACTGGTCGCGTCGACGACATCAGCGAGGGTGGCGCCGCAGCTCGCCAGGATGTCGGCGATATTCTGAATGACGGCGCGCGTCTGTATTTCGATGTCGAGCCGGGTCACGCCCAGCGCGTCGACCTCGGCACCCGCGAAGCTGTTGTCCGCGCGCCGCGAGCTGGTGCCCGACACGAACAGAAAGTCTCCCGCCCGCCGAACATGCGGAAAGCGCCCGCGCGGCGTCGCCTTCCCGGCGACGATCACCGCGTCACCGCCGGCACCGGCAGGTTCGCGCATCAGCTTCTTCCGCTCGCGAACAGGTCGCTCCGTTCGCCGGTCAGATGGTCGCTGGTCTTGAGCGCCAGCGCATGGACGGTGAAGGTCGGGTTGACCGCGCCGGCGGTCGGGAACAGGCCCGGCCCGGCGATGTAGAGATTGTCGATGCCGTGGACCCGGCCGGTCGCATCGGCCACCGACGTGGCGACGTCGCGGCCCATCGCCGTGCCGCCCATCAGATGGGCCGAATTCATCGGGGTCGTCCACACGTCGGTCGCGCCGCCGGCCTTCAGCACCGCCTGGCCCTCGTCGCGGAGTGCCGCATAGAGCCGCTTGGCATCGTCGGAGAAGCGGTGGACCAGCCGTGCACCGCGGACACCCCAGGCGTTGGTCTCGGCGGTCAGCTCGACACGGTTGGCGGGGTCGGGCAGCGCCTCGCACATGCCGATGATGTTGGCGGCGTGACGCACCGCGCGCCGCAGCCAGGCATCGAGCGCCGCGCCGTTCAGGTCCAGTCGTGCCGCTGCCAGGCCGGCGATGTCGTTGGGCTTGATCGACGGGGCGATCAGCCACTGGCGGCTGCCGAACGCGCCCGGCGTCGCGGTCTTGGCATAGGCATCGTGGCTGATCAGGTGCGCGCCGACGACGCCGCGGTGGGGCTCGGTCGCGTCCGGGAACAGGCCGAGCACCTGGACCAGCCCGTGGGTCATCACCCCGCGCCCGACCTGGTCATGATCGTTGCCGATGCCGGCGGGATGGAGCGCACCGGCCGAATTGAGCAGCAGCGCCGGATTGCCGACGACCGAACCGCAGAGGATGACCAGCCGCGCCGCCTGTACCGCACGACGGCCATCGCGGCCGCGATACTCGACCGCGTCGATGCGGCCGGCGCGGGTCGCCAGCAACCGGGTCACCGGGGTGTCCGACAGGATGTTGGCGCCCGCCGTCTCGGCCCGCGGCAGGTACAGCGCCCAGGGGTTGGCCAACGCCATGATCGGGCAGCCGGCATCGCACCAGCCGTCGTACTGGCAGGCCGGACGCCCGCCGAATTCGACCGAGTTGATCGCCATCGGAGCGGGCGCGGTGCGGATGCCCGCGGCCGCAAAGGCGCGCGCCAGCACCTCGCCCTGCTTCAGCGGCGGCAGCGGCGGCATCGGATAGGCGGAACCGGGGGGGCGCCAGGTCTCGGCGGCGGCATCGCCGGACAGCCCGACCTCGGCCTGGATGCGGTCGTAATAGGGGCGCAGCTCGTCATAGCCGATCGGCCAGTCGCGGCCCCGGCCGTGGTCGCGGGCGACCGTGAAGTCGGCCGGGTGCAGCCGCGGCCAGGTCCCGTAATGGTGCAGCGCCGCGCCGCCCGTGCCCCAGCCCGCGTTGAAGCCGAAGCCGATCGGGTTTTCGCCCGTGGTCGCCACCGGCGGCCCGCCCCAGCGCAGCCGGCGACTCCAGATTTGCGAGCTGACCATGTCGCCGGCCTCGCGCCGCGGCCCGGCCTCGAACACCGTCACCGACCGCCCCGCCTCGGCCAGCCGCGCGGCGAGCAGCGCGCCGGACGCGCCGCCGCCGACGATGGCGACATCGACGGTCACCAGTCAGCGTCCGGTTCGATGTGCGGAAGATACTCGACGCCCAGGCGCGCGAACCCGGCGCGTGTGCCATAGGCGATGTCGATGGCGTCGAGACGGACGGCGAACAGGAACAGCGGCGCCGGCGGGCCGCCCCAGCCCGCGCCGCCGCTGCCGGCGAGGTCGCCCAGGATCGCCGTCCAGCGCGCATCGCCGGGCGGCGGCGGGGCCCCCCGGCGCGCCAGCGCGGCGAGTGCGGGGCGATAGAAGTTCGCATAGGGCGGCGCAACGTCGAGATAACGCAGCGCCAGCAGGCTGTCGGCCGCTGGCACCGTGATATGGTGGTCGACGAAGCGCACCAGCCCCCCGGCCCGCGACGGCGGCGCGATCGCCTCGCCCAGCCCGGCGAGCCACGCCGCCTCGGTCGCGGTCAGGGTGCGGAATGCGCCGCCGCGTGCGGCGGCATCGGCGGGTGACAACCAGCCGAGCAGGCCGCCGGACAACGGCACGAGCACCAGGCCCGCTGCCGGCCGTCCGATCACCTCCCGCCGCGTGACGCTCAATCGCCGTTCCTCGCTGACCCCCGTCATGATGTCATGCCGCCAAGATAGTTCAAGCTTAAATGATTGCATGTTCCACCATTATCGTCACTGATGCCGGGCGGCAGCAGCAGCGGAGTTGACCCATGGACGGACGGCACAGCATGGCGCGGCCCGGGCATTTCAAGCTTGGTACCTTTGCCAGCAATTGTTCGGGCGGCATGACGGTCACAAAGGTGCCCGAACGCTGGTCGGGCAGCTGGGCCGATAATCTGCGGCTGGCGACGATGCTCGACGATGCCGGCATCGACTTCATGCTGCCGATCGCGCGCTGGATCGGCTACGGCGGCGCGACCAATTTCCACGGCAGCGTGCTGGAGACGACGACCTGGGCGGCCGGGCTGCTAGCGGCGACGCGGTCACTGACGGTGTTCGCAACGCTGCACACTGCCGCCAATCATCCGGTCGTTGCGGCCAAGCAGATCGCGACGCTCGACCAGATCGGCAACGGGCGCGCCGGCCTCAACATCGTCGCCGGCTGGAACGCCCCCGAATACCGGGCGCTGGGCCTGTCGCTGCCCGACGACCACGAGACCCGCTACGCCTATGCGCAGGAATGGTTCGACGTCGTCGAGGCGCTGTGGACGCGCGACGGCAGCTTTGACTGGGACGGCCGCTTCTTCCAGCTGCACGGCGTGCACGGCGACCCCAAGCCGGTGCATGGCCGCCCGCCGATCATCAATGCCGCGGGCTCCGACCAGGGCCGCACGTTCGCGGTCGCCAACGCCGATTTTCTGTTCACGCCCGCCATCGACCTGTCGCGCTCGGTCGAGGAGGTCGCGGCGCTGAAGGCGCAGGCCGCCGCCGCCGGTAAGTCGGTCGAGGTGCTGACCTTCGCCCATGTCGTCTGCCGCCCGACCCGCGCCGAGGCGGACGCCTATGTCGCGCATTTCATGGGCGACTGCATCGACCTGCCGGCGCTCGACAATCTCGTCGCGCTGCAGTTCGCCCACGCCCAATCGTTCCCGCACGACTTGCTGGCGCTGATCCGCGACCGCATGGCGATGGGCCACGGCGGCTATCCGCTGATCGGTACGCCCGACGAGGTGGCGCAGGGGATCATGGACCTGCACCGCACCGGCTTCGGCGGAAGCACCTTGTCGTTCGTCGACTATGCGGCCGAGTTTCCGTACTTTCGCGACAACGTGCTGCCGCGGCTCAGGGAGATGGGACTGCGCCAGGCCTGAGCACGCCGTCCGGCCCGCGGCGCAGTGGTGCCGGCTGGCGCGGCAACGGCGCGCCGGGGGCTTCGGCAATGGTCACGCCGTGCGGCCAGTTCGGGGGCACGATGGCGACGAACCGGGCCAGCCCGCCGGTGCCGCCCAGCGGCCTGGCGAAGCCGATGACGATCAGCGCGCCCGCCTCGGGCAGCTGGTCGAGGTTGGCGACGTTCTCGGCCTGGGCGAAATCGTGCCGCAGCAGCCACGCCTCGGCGGCGAAGTCGAGAGAATCGTCGGTGTCGAGCGTCTCGTGACCGTGGAACAGAATGTGCCGCTCGAGATGCAGCAGCTTGAGCGCCGGGATGCCGATGCCGGGATGCGGTGAGGCGGCGAAGCGCGCCGGGTCGCCCCAGTGCTTCGACCAGTCGCTGCGGATCATCACCACCGATCCGGCGGGCACCCGGCCGTGGCGGGCCTCCCAGGCAGTTATGTCGGCGGGCGTCGCGACATAGGCCGGGTTGGCGCGCACCCTGGCGCTGACATCGATGACGACGAGCGGGCGCACCGCATAGGTCGGCGGCAGGTCGCTGATCGTCGCGCCGCGCTCGCTCCAGTGCGCCGGCGGGTCGAGCTGCGTGCCGATCTGGTCCGATCCGAAATTATAGGCCGTGATGGCGACGCCCTGCTGCTCATAGCCGATGGCATCGCCGGCGCGGACCACGCCCGGCACGTCGCTCGCAGCGCGGGCCGGGCCGACGGTCAGTTCCGCAAGGCCGGCCCCGCGCGGCTGCCCCGGCGCGAACGCGTGGGTCAGGTCGACATAGCGCGCGCCCTTCAGCGAGCCGTCGTAAACCCCCCACAGCCCGGGCAAACTGTGACGCGAACGCAACATCCCGCGATCAAACGCAACCGCAACGACCGCGCCGACGGCTACCGCCAGCATGAACATCGACATTGAAAACAAACGAGACTTCGTCGCCATCGCCCCTGCTGTCCCCGCCCCGGCGGCGTCCCCTGCGCCCTCGCGCCCGATAATCGGCCAGTCGCGCCCGAAAAGCTATTGCCACTCCATGATTGCTCATACAGTTTTGTTTCAAGGCTAAACCTTCTGGGCGGGAGCGGGGAACATGACGAGCGGGACAGCGGTGCGTCGGGCGTGGCTGCTGGCGGGGATCGCCGCCGGGTTGATGCCGGCGACGCCGCTGGCCGCGCAGGAAACGGTCGCTGCTGCCGACCAGAACGCACTCGACGATATCATTGTCACCGCCAACAAGCGCGGCGCGCAGAGCCTGCAGGTCGTGCCGCTGTCGATCCAGGCGGTGACCGGCGAAACGCTCGCGGCCAGGGGCGCGATCTCGTTCGTCGATTTCGCCGGCTCGGTGCCCAGCCTGCAGTTCAATGACCTCGGGCCGGGCGACAAGAAGTACATCATCCGCGGCGTCACTTCGACCGGCGCATCGACGGTCGGCGTCTACTACGACGAAGCGGTGATCACCGCTGCAAACTCCAACGACGGTGGCGGCCGCAACGCCGATATCCGCCTCTACGATCTCGAGCGCATCGAGGTGCTGAAGGGCCCGCAGGGCACGCTCTACGGTGCGAGTTCGATGAGCGGCACCATCCGCTTCATCACCAACAAGCCCGACCTGACCGAGTTCGGCGGCAACCTGACCGGCGAGATCGGCGGCACGCACAAGGGCGGCACCAATTACAACCTGCACGGCACGGTCAACCTGCCGATCGTCAAGGACCGCTTGGCGCTGCGCGTCACCGGCTGGTACGACGACCAGAGCGGCTACATCGACCAGACGCGCATCCCCGCCGGCCGCCGCAACAACGTCAACAACGAGCTCGCCACCGGCGGCCGTGCGCTGTTGCGCTGGAAGCCGTTCGACGACTTCACGCTGACCGGGTCGGCGACCATCCAGAAGCTGAGCTCCGACAGCTCGTCGCGCTACACGCCGCGCGGGTCGCTGTCGTTCGCCGCCCCGGGCTTTCCAGCGGTACCCGGTGGTGACCTGGTCAACACCGACCTGACGCTCAGCCCGCTCGACGACAAGCTCCACATCTACAGCCTGACCGGCGAGTACAAGGCGAGCTTCGGCACCATCACCGCGACGACCAACTGGTACGACCGGACCTACGATTATTCGTTCGACAGTTCGCCGATCCTGTTCTTCTTCGGCGTGCCGATCCCGGGCATCACGCTGCAGCCGCAGTACCGCCGCGTCTGGTCGAACGAGATCCGCTATGCCTCGGATTACGACGGCCCGGTCAACATCGTGCTCGGCGGCTTCCTGCAGCGCGAAAAGAGCAATTTCGAGGTCCAGGTCGTCAAGTCGAACGCCTTTGGCCGGTCGAACGGGCCGTTCAGCCGGCTCAACAGCGACGACGCGCTGAGCACGCCCGACGGCAACACCTTCTTCGGCCGCATCGACGACCAGACAATCAATCAGGAGGCGCTGTTCGGCGAGCTGACGGCGACCCCGATCGAGGGGCTGACCGGTGTCTTCGGCATCCGCTACTTTCATTCGAAGCAGCGCGCCGATCAGGAAACCACGCACCCGTTCGGCGGCTTCACCGCCTCGCCGGTCGGCGTGCTGACCAACAAGTCGACCAACAGCAAGGTCACCTACAAGTTCAATCTGTCGTACCGCATCAATCCCGACATCCTGGTCTATGGCCAGGCGGCGCAGGGCTTCCGCACCGGCGGCGTCAACGCCGCCGATTTGCCGTTCACCTCCAACATTCCGCGCGGCTACACGCCCGACACGCTGTGGAACTACGAGATCGGCGCCAAGACCGAGTTCTTCGACCACCGCTTGCGCGCCAATATCGCGGCCTATGCGATCCGCTGGTCGGACACGCAGGTCCGCGCCGTCGATGCGACCGGGGCATTTCCGTTCACCACCAATGCCGGCCGGGTCAAGATCGACGGCTTCGAAGCCGAAATCGATGCCAATCTCGCACGCGGCCTGCAGCTGACGCTTGGCGGCTCGTACCAGAATGCCCGCCTGCAGGATTCGCAGCCGCCGATCCCCAACAACCCGAACCTCGGCTTTGCCGACGACAAATTGCCCAACGTGCCCAAGTTCCAGGGCAATGCGGCGCTCAGCTACGACTTCCCGCTGACTGGCGATTTCGTCGCGACGCTGCGTGGCGACCTGACCTATCGCGGCCGCACCAAGACCCAGTTCAACACGGGCAGTCCGTTCAACGTCCGCCTCGACAATTACGCGCTGCTCGACCTGCGCGCGACCGTCCACAACGACGTCTGGTCGGCGTCGCTGTTCCTGCGCAACGCCACCGACAAGCGCGCCGAGGTCGACGCCATCGCGTCCGACCAGGACCCCCTGGCGCGACTGACCGTGCGGCCCCGCACCTATGGCCTGTCGGTCACGCGGAACTTCTGACGCCGTGCCCGGCGATGTTGCCGAAGACGCGCGCGAGCAGCGCGAGCAGGTCCGCCTGTTCCCGCGCGTCGAGTCCGGCGACGGCATCGTCCTGGCGGCGCGTGACGATCGGGTACAGCTGGTCGAACAGCGTGCGGCCGCGGGCGAGCAGCCAGACCTCGACGAAGCGCTGGTCGCCGCTGCCGGTGCGACGCTCGACCAGGCCCTCGCGCGCCATGCTGGTGACCGTGCGGCTGAGCGCCGACTGCTCGATCATCGCCGCCTGCGCCATCGCGCCGATGGTCTGGCCGTCGCGCATCTTCAGCACCGCCAGCACCCGCCAGCGCGCGATGTTGATTTGCTGGGCGGCAAGATCGACCGCGAGCTTCTGGTTCAGCGCCGAGCTCAGCCGCAGCAGCACGTACGGCAGGAAGCTTTCGAACAGCTCCGGGTCGGGAGCGGATGGCTGCGTCACGGGCGCCCCGATGTCGTTACGGCTGACACCTCTCTAGCGTAAGCGGTGCTTGCGCTCAAAGCAGTTATATGAAAACTCATACGATGCCCGACACGCCGACCACACCCAATCCGATGCTCTCCCCGGGCGGCTTCAAGCTGGGGCTGTTCGGGGCCAATGCCGACGGCGGCCTGGCGGTGACGCGGGTGGCGGAACGCTGGCCGGCACGCTGGAACGAGATCCTGGCGCTGACCCGGCTGGCGGACGATGCGGGCATCGACTTCTTCCTGCCGATCGCGCGCTGGAAGGGCTTCGGCGGCGTCACCAACGCCCGCCACCGCTCGTTCGAGACGCTGACGCTGGCCGCCGCACTGGCTGCCGCGACCCGGCGCATCGCGGTCTTCGCCACCGTCCACGCGCCGTTCGTCCACCCGGTGTTCGCCGCCAAGGCGATGGCGACCATTGACCATGTCAGCGGTGGCCGTGCCGGGCTGAACATCGTCTGCGGCTGGAACGGGCCGGAGTTCGACCTGTTCGGCGTACCGCAGACGAAGACCCCCTATGACCAGGGCAACGAATGGTACGACATCTTCGCGCATATCCTGGCGGGCGGCGAAGCGGCGGATTTCGACGGCGAGTTCTACCGGCTGAAGGGCGTCGAGGGGCAGCCGCCGGCGCTCCAGCAACCGCGCCCGGTGACCATGTCGGCGGCCTTCTCGCCCGCCGGGCGCGACTTCGCGGCGCGCACCAGCGACTTCATCTTCACCACCTTCGTCGAGCCGTCCGACGCGGTCGCGACCATCGCCGACGTGCGCGCCCGTGCCGCCGCCGCGGGGCGCGCCATCGGGGTGTTCACCGCGTGCCACGTCGTCTGCCGCCCGACCCAGGGCGAGGCGGACGCTTATTATGAGCGCTTCGCGGTCACCGAAGCCGACACCGCGGCGGTCGACAAGCACATGGCGATGAAGGCGGCGATGTCGGGTTCGCACGATCCGTCCACCTATGCCCGGCACCGCCAGCGCTTCGCCGCCGGGGCCGGCACCTATCCGCTGGTCGGCACGCCCGACAGTATCGTCGCGCAACTCGTCGAACTGCACCGTATCGGCTTTGCCGGCGCGGCGCTCAGCTTCGTCAATTACCTCGACGAATTGCCCTATTTCGCCGAAACGGTGCTGCCGCGCCTCGCGGCGGCGGGGCTCCGATGACCTTCACCAACCCCACGCTTGCGAAGCTGCGGCGCGGCGAGGCGGCGTCGTGCGTCTGGCTCAGCCTCGGCTCGGTCGCGCTCGCCGAGATCGCTGCCGAGCAGGGCCCCGACGCCGTCGTGTTGGACGGTCAGCACGGGCTGTGGGACGTCGCCTCATCCCATGCCGCCTTCGCCGCCATTGCCCCCCATGCGACCCCGCTGGTCCGGGTCGCGGCGAACACCGGCCATGCCATCGGCAGTGCGCTCGATGCCGGGGCGCAGGGCGTGATCGTGCCGCTTATCGACACCGCGGATGAGGCCGCCGCCGCCGTCGCCGCGGCGCGCTTCCCGCCCGTCGGCAACCGCTCCGGCGGCGGTGTCCGCCCGCTGCGCGATTTTCCGGCCTATGTTGCCGCCTGCGATACCCAGACCCTGGTGTCGGTGATGATCGAGACCCGCGCCGGCCTCGACAACGCCGCCGCGATCGCTGCCGTGCCCGGGATCGACCTGATCTTCATCGGCCCTGGCGACCTCGGCCTGGCGCTCGGCGACCCGGCCGCGCTCGAACCCGCGGTCGTCGCGATCCTCGCCGCCGCGCGCGCCGCGGGGGTGCCGTGCGGCATCTTTACCGGCGACGCGGACGCCGCCCGCCGTCGCATCGCCCAGGGCTTCGCCTTCGTCGTCGCTGCCGAGGACATCGGCCTCACCCGTCGCGGCATCGCCGCCGCGCTCACCGGAACCCATGCATGACCGCGCTCCACGACATCCGTGCCCAGATCGCCGCGATCCCGCTGGAGAATATCTCCAACATCGCCAAACAGGCATTCGATCCGAACTCCGGCATCCTGCCGCTGTGGTTCGGCGAAGGTGACCTCGCCACGCCAGCGTTCATCGGGGAGGCGGTGACCCGCGCCATCCAGGACGGCCACACCTTCTATTCGCATCAGAACGGCATTCCGGCGCTGCGCGAGACGCTGTCCGCCTATCACAACCGCCTGCTCGGCACGCAGATCGGCCCCGACCGCATCACCGTCACCTCGGGCGGCATGCCGGCGATCATGCTGGCGGTGCAGCTGCTGGTCGAAGCCGGCGACAATGTCGTGGTCATCGATCCGGTCTGGCCGAACATCGGCGGCTTCGTGAAGATCGCCGGCGGCGAGGTCCGTTCGGTCCGCATGGACCACGGCGACAATGGCTGGACGCTCGACATCGAACGGGTCCGCGCCGCCTGCGATGCGCACACCAAGGCGATCTTCTTCGCTTCGCCCGGCAACCCGACCGGCGCGATGATCCCGCTCGACGGGCAGGCGGCGCTGCTGGCGCTGGCCCGCGAGACCGGCATCTGGCTGCTGGCGGACGAGGTCTATCACCGCCTCGTCTACGGCGAGCTCGTCGGCCCCTCGATCCTGACGATCAGCGAGCCCGAGGACCGCGTCCTCGTCATCAACAGTTTTTCCAAGTCCTGGGCGATGACCGGCTGGCGGCTCGGCTGGCTGGTGCATCCACCGTCGCTCGGCCCGACGCTGGCGATGATGACGCAATATACGTCGAGCGGCACCACGACCTTCCTGCAATACGGTGCCATCGCCGCGATCGAGCAGGGCGAACCGTTCGTCGCCGCGATGAACCGCTATTGCGAGGCCGGCATGGAACTGGTCTGCTCGGCACTCGAAGGCATGGGGCGGGTGCGGCTGCCGACCCGGCCCAAGGCGGCGATGTATGTGTTCTTCGAGATCGACGGCATGAACGATTCCCGCGCCGCCTGCCTGGAGGTGCTGGAGCGCTCGCGCGTCGGCCTCGCGCCGGGGATGTTCTTCGGGCGCGGTTCCGAAAGCTTCCTGCGCATCTGCTATTGCCGCTCGCCCGTCGTGCTGGCGGACGCGATGGAACGCCTGCGCCCGGTGCTCAGCTGAGCGACGCCGCATTCCATGCGGTGACCCGCGACGCCGCGGTCGGCGCCGATGCCGCCTTCGCCTTCCTTGCCGATCTCGGCACGCTGGGCGAATGGACGGGCTCGCGCTGGGATCTGGAGTCCGCGACCGCTGCGACCGGCGTGTCCAGCGTCGACGGTCGGCGGCTCCACGTCGGGCTCGAGGTCGACGCGGCGCGGCGCACGGTCTGGTTCACGGTTGCGGACGCGGATGGCGGCGGCCCGTCGCGGCCGCTGCTGGCGGTCCGCGTCATCGAAGGCGCCGATGCCGGGGTCGACGGCTGCCGCCTCACCCTGTTCGCGTGGCGGCCGGCGCGCTTCGACGACGCCCGCTGGGCCGCAGTCCACGCCGCCCATGTCGCCGAGGTCGACACGCTGGTTTCCGAGCTGGAGCGCCGATGACCGAGCCCACCGCCGTCGCCCGCGAGGCCGGGCTCGCCCGCGCGCTCAGCCAGCGCCAGATCGTCATGATCGGGCTGGGCGGCGCGATCGGCACCGGCCTGTTCATGGGGTCGGGCATCGCCATCGGCTATGCCGGCCCGGCGGTGCTGATCTCCTACGTCATTGCCGCCGCACTCGCCGTGGTGATGGTGCTCAGCCTGTCGGAGATGGCGGTCGCGCACCCGACCGCGGGCTCGTTCGGCGTCTACGCCGAAATCTACATCGGGCCATGGATCGGCTTCCTGGTGCGCTACACCTACTGGTTCGCGCAGGTCATCGCGATCGGCGGCGAGGCGGTCGCGGCCGGCATCTTCATGGGCTACTGGTTCCCCGACGTACCGGTGTTCCTGTGGTCGGTCGGGTTCGCCGTGGCGCTGGTCTGGGTCAACGCGCGCTCGGTCGCCAATTTCGGCGCGTTCGAATACTGGTTCGCGCTGATCAAGGTCGTCGCCATCGTCCTGTTCATCATCTTCGGCGCGACCTACCTGTTCGGCCTCGGCGTGCCGGCCATCGGCTTTTCGAATCTGACGCAGCTGCCCGGCGGGTTCATGCCGCACGGCTGGACCGGCGTCTGGTTCGGCGTCCTGATCGCGGTCTTTTCCTTCTACGGCATCGAGCTGATCGCCGTCACCGCCGGCGAGGCCACCGATCCGGCCACCGCGATCCCCGCCGCGCTGCGCTCGATGGCGCTGCGCCTGTTCCTGTTCTACGGCCTCGCGCTCGGCATCATCGTCAGCTTCATTCCGTGGACCGAGGCCGGCGCCAGCGTCGTCACCCAGAGCCCGTTCGTGAAACTGTTCGACTATGCCGGCATCCGCTACGCCGCGGGCATCATGAACTTCGTCGTCGTCACCGCGGCGCTGTCGAGCATGAACACCAACCTCTACCTCGCCTCGCGGATGCTGTTCTCGCTGGGGCGCGGCGGCCATGCACCGGCGCGTCTCGGCGTCCTCAGCGCGCGCGGTGCCCCGGTCACGGCGACTTTGGTGTCGGGCGCGGTCATCATCGCGACAGCGTCGATCTCCTTCGCCACCCACAAGGCGTATAATTACCTGTTCGGCATCGCCTTGTTCGGCGGCGTGCTGGTGTGGATCACGGTGCTGGTCTGCCACCTGCGCTTCCGCTCGCGCTGCGACCCGGCGCTGCTGGTGCGGCGCACGCCGTTCTTCCCGGTGCCGCAGGTGATCGGCATTGTCGTGCTGTCGGCGCTGCTGATCACCATGGCCTTCGACACGGAGTTCTGGAACGTCGCCTGGATCGTCGGCGTGCCGTGGCTGGTGTTGCTCAGCGTGGTCTACGCCGTGCGCCGCGCGAGGGTGCGCCCGGTGGCGGCGACCTAGGCCGCCGCGCGCTTCTCGCCCCACAATTGCGCCCGGTAGCGCGCGAAGCACCGCGCGCCGCACTCCAGCCGCATCAGCGCGCCCTCCGCCATGTAGCGCCCGGCGTCGGGGAACTCGGCCATGATCGGCAGGATCGCCTCCTTGTTCCACTCGGCCGAATGCTTGACGTCGAGCACCGCGTGGAGGTCGAAATAGCGCCGGTCCTTGTCGCCGTAGCCGAGACGGCGGAGGCCGGCCGCGACTGCGGCGGAACGCGCCGGGGCGGTCAGCTCGATGACGCCGAGCGCGCCCACCGAATGCCAGACATAACGTCGCGAGGTGGCGAACGCGACCATGGTGTTGGCCAGCGCCAGGCTCTCGGCGACCGTCGTCGCGATGGTCGGCTGCAGTCCCAGCTTGTCGGCAAGCGCGCCCAGCATCGGGCCGTGCATCCCTGACATGTTGCCGCGGCCCATCTCGTCCCAGTAGTTGCGGGCCAGCTCCATCTTGGCGCGGTCGGGCAGCTTGACCTGGGTCAGCGCGACGAGATCGTCGAAGCCCGCCTCGCCGGCGACCTCCTGTTCAAGATACCAGCTGAGTTCGTCCAGCGAGGCATGGCCGGCGAGCCACGGGAACAATGCATCGCCCTGGCCCGGACCGTCCTGAAGCAGCGCCTCGAACCAGGCGACGAAGGCGTCCGGCTCGGTCGGTGCGGCGGCAGCACGATCGGCGACCGCGCGGCGCTCGGTCTCGATCCAGCGGCCCTCGGCGAGGCGCATTTCGGTCTCGGTGCCGAGCGTCGCTTCCCAGTCGCCGGACGGGATCGCGGTCGCCAGCCGGGCACGATTGAAGCGGGTCAGCGCCTCCTGAAAGGCATTGTCGCGGCGTTCGTCGGTGGCGGCGCGCAGCGGCGTGCGCGTCGTGATCTGTGTCGGCATCTCGGTCTCTCTGGCGCGCGGCAGGGCCGCCTGGTCATGCCGTAGAAACCGGGGATGCCCCGATTCGGTTCCGCCTTGCGGCGTCAGAGTTCGATCAGGCGGTCCGGCAATTCGTTCGGGTTGTCGGCGATAACCGGCGGAAAATGCTCGGCCAGCACCGCGCCCGCCAGTCCCACCGCGTCGACGAAGCCGCGCGCCGCGTCGCCGGCCTTGATGCCGGCGGTCAATGCGGCGACCGTCGTTGCCCAGTGCTCGGGCGCGACCTTGGCGTAGATGCCGGCGTCGGCGACGACCTCGGCGACGCGGTCGCGGGTAGCGACGTAGATCAGCACGCCGGTGGCGGCGCGGGTCCGGCCCATGCCGCGCGCGCGGAACTGGCTTAGCGCCGCGCCGTGGACGCGGTCGCGCTTCAGGCCCTTGGGCGTCAGCGCCGCGCCCAGCCCGGTCCACACGCACAGCGCCGCGACCACCACGAACACCACCACCTGGACCAGCGCATAGGCCTCGATGCCGCCACGCAGGTCGGCGGCAAAGCCGCTGCCGGTCCAGCTGCGCCACGGCGTCAGCGCGGCGAAGTCGAGGCCCGCCCACACCGCCGCGAACGGCAGCACGAACGCCGCCAGTGCAGCGATGGTCAGCCCGGTTGCGGCATAGCGGTGCGGGTGCTCGTCGACGATGCAGACAATCTCGCCGCTGGTTGTCAGTTCGGCCGCGGCGATGGCTTCGGCGATGCGGGCGCGGTCGGGGTCGGTGAACGCCATTACCAGCCGCCGCTCGCGCCGCCGCCGCCGAACGACCCGCCGCCGCCGGAGAAGCCGCCACCACCGCCACCGCCGCCACCCCAGCCGCCGCCGCCACCGCCGCGGTTGTTGAGCATGCTGCTGGCGACGCCCCACAGGATCGCCTCGGCGACGCCCGACGAGCGTCGGCCGCGCGAGCCCCGGAACACCGAGAAGAACAGCCACAGTCCGATGATCGCGATCCACACGAACGCCCCGAAGCCCGGCCCTTCCGCGCGCTGCTTCGCCCGCGGCTGCGCCGCCGCTGCGGCGAGGTTGGCGCGCGCCTCGTCGGCGGGGGCCTGCAGCTGGGCGATCAGCGCATCGGTGCCCGCGACGACGCCGCCGGGCAAGTCGCCGGCCTTGAAGCTGGGCACGATGCTGTCGCGGATGATGGTCTCGCTCAGCGCGTCGGTCAGCCGGTCCTCGAGGCCGTAGCCGACCTCGATCCGCACCTTGCGCTCGGTCGGCGCGACCAGCAGGATGACGCCGTTGTTGGTGCCCTTCTGGCCGATGCCCCAGGCACGGCCGAGCTGATAGCCGTAATCCTCGATCGGATTGTCCTGCAGCGACGGCACCGTCGCGACCACCAGCTGGGTGCCGGTCGCGGTCTCCAGCGCCTCGAGCTTGGCGCTGAGCGATGCCGCGACCTCGGCAGGCAGCACGCCGGCCGCATCGGTGACGCGGCCGGTCAGCGGCGGGAAGGTCGGCGCGGCGTGCGCGACACTGGCGAAGACCGCCAGCAGCAGCGCCAGGAGCACCGCCATCCCCCGCCCGAAAGCGGGGGATACGCGGCTCAGAACGTCACCGTCGGCGCGTTGGCGGCACCGGCGCTGGTCGCCTTGAACGGCTGCAGCGGCTTGGCCCCGTAGATCACCTTGGCACCGATGATGCTCGGGAAGGTGCGGATCTCGGTGTTATAGTCGCGCACCGCCTCGTTATAGTCCTTGCGGGTGACGTTGATGCGGTTCTCCGTGCCCTCGATCTGCGACTGCAGGTTGAGGAACTGCTCGTTCGACTTCAGGTCGGGGTATTTCTCGACGCTGACCAGCAGCCGGCCGAGCGAGCCCGACAGCGCGGTCTGCGCCTGGTCGAACTGGGCGACCGCATTGGGGTCGGACAGCTTGGTCGGGTCGACGGTGATCGAGGTGGCGCGGGCGCGCGCGTTGGTCACCTCGACCAGCACGTCCTTCTCCTGCTGGGCATAGCCCTTCACCGTGGCGACGAGGTTGGGGATCAGGTCGGCGCGGCGCTGATAGGCGCTCTCGACATCGGCCCAGCGCGTCTTGGCGGTCTCCTCCTTGGCGGGGATGGTGTTGACGCCGCAGCCCGACAGGGTGGCGACGGCCGCCAGCGGCAGGGCGATACGGGTGAGGAAACGGGTCGTCATGCGTCGGGTCTCCAAACGGGGCCGGTCGTCGGCCAGCGGTAGATAGGTGTGTTACGCCAACGCAACAGGGGCTGCGCGACAAATTTTTGGATTGGACCGGCGCGCGGGGCCGTGCATTGTCGGTGCCGGGCTTGGTGGGATGACCGAATGTTCGGGGAATTCAGGGCGTTCATCGCGCGCGGCAACGTGCTCGATCTGGCGGTGGCGGTGATCATCGGCGCGGCGTTCGGCAAGATTGTCACGGCGCTGACCGACGACATCATCATGCCGGTCCTCGGCCTGGTGACGGGCGGGCTCGACTTCTCGGCCTATTTCGTCCGGCTCGGTGACATCCCGGCGGGCTATGCCGGATCGCCGAACGACTATGCGGCGCTGAAAAAGGCGGGCGTGGCGCTGCTCGGCTACGGCGAGTTCATCACCTCGCTGATCAACTTCCTGATCATCGGCTTCGTGATCTTCCTGCTGGTGCGGGCCGCCAACCGCGCCTTCGCGACGCCGGCTCCGGCCGCGGCGGGGCCGACGCCGAGCGAGGCGCTGCTCGCCGAAATCCGCGACGAGCTGAAGCGGCGGCCGCTCTAGAACGACGGGCGGCGTTTCGCCCGGAACGCCGCGACCCCTTCGGCGAAGTCGGGGCCGTCGATGGCGTCGGCGAACATCGCCAGCGTGTCGTCGTCGTCGTCGGCCTGGCCGTCGAGGATGCGGCGGACGATCGCCTTGGTGCCCCTGGTGCTGTGCGCCGAATTGGCGGCGATGGTCGCGGCCAGCGCGTCCGCCGCAGCGCGCGCGTCATCGGCGACGATCTCGACCAGCCCGATGCGCTGCGCCTCGGCGGCATCGAGCAGCCCGGCCGAGAACAGCATGCGCTTCGCCTGCCCCGGGCCGACGAGGTCGACCAGCAGCTTGGTGTCGTGCAGCGAATAGACCAGGCCCAGCTTCGCCGGCGTGATGCCGAACCGCGCGCCCGGACTTGCCACCCTGATGTCGCAGGCGATGGCGAGCCCGCAGCCGCCGCCGACACAGTCGCCCTCGACCAGCGCGACGACCGGCTTGGCGGCCCGCGCCAGCGTCAGTTGCGCGCCCCGGACAACGCCCTCGTCGCTGCCGCTTTGCCCGAACTCGACGATGTCCGCCCCGGCGCAGAACACGCCGGGCACCGCCGCCTGCACGACCAGCACCCGCACGCGCGGATCCGCCATCGCCTGCGCCACCAGCCCCGGCACCGCCGCCCACATCGCGTTGCTGAAGGCGTTGCGCTTGTCGGCCCGGTCGATGATCAGGCGCGCCACCCCGCCGTCGACGGCGAGCGACAGGCTCAATGCATTTCCTCGCCGCCCGAGACGTTCAGCGCCTCGCCGGTGATGTACGCCGCGTCGTCGCTGGCCAGCCAGGCGCAGGCGCTGGCGGTGTCGGTGGCCAGCCCCGGCCGCCCCATCGGGTTGCGCCGCGCCAGGTTCGCCAGATAGGCGGCGACGCTCTCGAACCCCAGCAGCTTCGAGAAATACTCGTTCTGGCGCGACCCCAGCCCGGTGGTGACGTGGTTCGGGCAGACCGCGTTGACGGTGATGCCGTAGCCGCCGAGTTCCAGCGCCGCGGCCCGCGTCAGCCCGATCATGCCGTGCTTCGACGCGATATAGCTCGCCATGTGCGGCACCGCGGTCTTGCCGGCCTGCGACGCGATGTTGATGATGCGGCCGCCGCTCCCCGTCTTGATCATCGCCCGCGCTGCCGCCTGGGTGCAATAGAACGCCCCCGACAGATTGACCGCCAGCACCCGGTCCCAGTCGGCCGGCTCGGCCTCCAGCAGCGGCTGCATCATGAAGCCGATGCCGGCGTTGTTGACCATCACGTCGACGGTGCCGAAGGTGTCGACGGTCCGGTCGATCAGCGTGCCGCACTGGGCCGCCGACCCGACGTCGCAGGCGATGCACGCGACCTTGCCGCCGCGCTTGCGCAGATCCTCGGCGACGCCCTCGGTCTCGGGGGTGATGGCCAGGTCGGAGACGACGCAGTTGGCACCCTCGCCGGCGAAGCGCTGCAGGATCGCCTGGCCCAGCCCCTGCTCGCGGCCCGAGCCAGTGACGACGACGGTCTTGCCCGAATAGCGCATGGCGACTCCTCAAGTCATCGCCGCAAAGGTCTAGCGCGTCCGCGGGCCGGGGCAAGGCGTAGCGTGGTTCATCGTTCCGTCGCTTGAATCCACCGCCTCGCGGGTGCATGACGCCGCCATGCTGACCCAGCGTTCGCGTTACGCCCTTCGCGCCCTCATTTTCCTCGCCCGCGCCCCCGGCATCGCACCGGTGCCGATGAGCGCCATTGCCGCCGACCAGAAGCTGCCGCGCAAGTTTCTGGAGATCATCCTGCTGGAGCTGAAGAACGGCGGGCTGGTGACCAGTTCGCGCGGCAAGCTCGGCGGTTACCGGCTGGCGCGCCCCGCCTCGGCGATCTCGTTCGGCGAGATCATCCGGCTGATCGAGGGGCCGCTGGCGCTGGTGCCATGCGTCAGCCAGACCGCGTATCAGCGCTGCCCCGACTGCTTCGAGGAATCGGTCTGCGCCATCCGCAAGCTGATGCTGCTGGTCCGCGACAAGACCGCGATGATCCTCGACGGCACCAGCCTCGCCGACATCGACCCGGTCCGCGTCGCGGCATAGCCGGGCTAAGGCGCGCCAAAGTTTTCGTCATAATACCTACTCGGAAACTAGGGATAGGGTTGCTTCGTTGGGCGTCCGCCGCTCCGGAGATTCGTCCATGCGCCTTGTCCTTGCCGCCGCTGCCGCCCTGCTCGCCACCGCCGCGCCGGCGGCCGAGGTCAAGCTGCTCAACGTCAGCTACGACCCGACCCGCGAGCTGTACCGTGCCGTCAACACCGCGTTCGCCGCCGACTGGAAGGCCAGGACCGGCGACACGCTGACCATCAACCAGTCGCATGGCGGCTCGGGCAAGCAGGCGCGCTCGGTCATCGACGGGCTCGAGGCGGACGTGGTGACGCTGGCGCTGGGCCATGACATCGACGAGATCGCGGCGAAGGCAAAACTGCTGCCGGCGAACTGGCAGGCGCGGCTGCCGGCACGGTCCACACCCTATTATTCGACGATCGTGTTCGTCGTCCGCAAGGGCAACCCCAAGGCGATCCGCGACTGGGACGATCTGGTTCGGCCGGGCATCCAGGTGATCACGCCGAGCCCGAAGACCAGCGGCGGCGCGCGCTGGAATTATCTCGCCGCCTGGGGCTATGGCCAGAAGACCTACGGCACCGCGGCAGCGGCGCGCGACTTCGTCACCAGGTTGTACAAGAACGTCACCGTGCTCGATTCGGGTGCCCGCGGCGCGACCACGACGTTTGTGCAGCGTGGCCAGGGCGACGTCCTGATCGCCTGGGAGAACGAGGCCTATCTCAGCCAGAAGGACACTCCCGGCCAGTACGAGATCGTCGCCCCGTCGGTCAGCATCAAGGCTGAGCCGCCGGTCGCGGTGGTCGACGCCAACGTCGACAAGCACGGCACCCGCAAGGTCGCCGAGGCCTATCTGAAGTATCTCTACAGCCCGGTGGCGCAGAACATCATCGGCGTGAACTACTACCGCCCGGTCGATGCCGCAGCGTACCGTGCCCATGCCGCCAACTTCCCGAGGATCGCGCTGTTCACCATCGACGGCAACTTCGGCGGCTGGCAGCGCACGCAAAAGGCGCACTTCGACGACGGCGCCATCTTCGACCAGATCTTCGAAGCGTCGCAGCGCTGATTGCGTAAGGTGCAGCGACCGGCCAGACAGGCGGCATGAGCCGTTCAGCCCTCCTCGGCGTGCGCCACACGATCATGCCCGGCTTCGGGCTGAGCTTCGGCATCACCGTGTTCGCGCTCGGGCTGATCGTGCTGGTGCCGCTGTCGGCGGTGTTCATCAAGTCCGCCGGCATGGGCTGGGAGGCGTTCGTCGACGTCGCGTTTTCCAGGCGGGCGCTGGCGGCCTATCGCTTGAGCTTCGGCGCGGCGGCGGCGGCGGCGGCGATCAACGCGGTGTTCGGGCTGCTGGTGGCGTGGGTACTGGTGCGCACCGAATTCCCCGGCAAGCGCGTCGTCAACGCGCTGGTCGACCTGCCGTTCGCGCTGCCGACCAGTGTCGCGGGCATCGCGCTGACCACCGTCTATGCTTCGAACGGCATCATCGGCTCGTGGCTGGAGCCGCTCGGGGTCAAGGTCGCGTTCACCCCGCTCGGCGTCGTCGTCGCGCTGACCTTCATTGGCCTGCCATTCGTGGTGCGGACGGTCGAGCCGGTGCTGGCCGACCTCGGCCGCGATGTCGAGGAAGCGGCGGCCTCCCTCGGCGCGTCGCGCTGGCAGGCGTTCGCGCGCGTCGTGCTGCCCGCGGTGCTGCCGGCGCTGACCACCGGGGCCGCGCTGGCGTTCGCGCGTGGCGTCGGCGAGTATGGCAGCGTCATCTTCATCGCCGGCAACCTGCCGTTCCGCTCCGAGATCGCGCCGCTGCTGATCGTCGCCCAGCTCGAACAGTATAATTACGCCGGGGCGACCGCCATCGCGGCGACCATGCTGACCGCCTCGTTCGCGATCCTGCTCGCCATCAACGCCCTGCAGGCCTGGGACCGCGGGCGGCGCATGGCATGAAGCGCCGCGACCCGACCGCGCCATCGCCGGTGACCAAGTGGCTGCTCGTCGCGGCGGCGCTGGTGTTCCTGCTGCTCAACCTGGCGCTGCCGCTGGTCGTGGTGTTCGTCGAGGCGTTCGCCAAGGGCTGGGACGCCTACCGGGTTGCGATCACCGAGCCGGATGCAGTCGCGGCGATGCGCCTGACCCTGCTCGTCGCGGCGATCGCGGTGCCGCTCAACATCGTCATCGGGCTGGCGGCGTCGTGGGCCGTGGCGAAGTTCGACTTCCGCGGCCGTGCGCTCCTTATCTCATTGATAGACCTGCCCTTTTCGGTATCGCCGGTGGTCGCGGGCCTGATCTACGTGCTGCTCTTCGGCCTGCAGGGCTGGTTCGGCCCGTGGCTGCGCGAACACGATGTGCAGATCATCTTCGCCGTCCCAGGCATCGTAATTGCTACCATATTCATAACCTTCCCCTTCGTCGCCCGCGAACTGATCCCGTTGATGCAGGAACAGGGCAAGGACGACGAGGAGGCGGCGCTGTCGCTCGGCGCCTCGGGCTGGCAGACCTTCGCCCGCGTTACCCTGCCCAATATCCGCTGGGGCCTCCTCTACGGCGTGCTCCTCTGCAATGCCCGGGCAATGGGCGAGTTCGGCGCGGTGTCGGTGGTGTCGGGGCATATCCGCGGCCTGACCAACACCATGCCGCTGCACGTCGAGATCCTCTACAACGAGTATAACTTCGTCGCCTCGTTCGCGGTCGCCTCGCTATTGGCGGGCCTCGCGCTGGTGACCCTGGTTGCGAAGACGCTGCTGGAATGGCGCTATGCCGACCAGCTGACGGGGGCGAAGCATTGACGGTAACGGTCGCGGGCCTGGTCCGCCGCTTCGGTGGTTTCGCGGCGCTGGAAAGCGTCGATCTGGAGGTGCGCCCGAGTGAGTTCCTGGCGCTGCTCGGCCCGTCGGGGTCGGGCAAGACGACGCTGCTGCGGATCATCGCCGGCCTCGATTTCCCCGACGCCGGCACCGTGCGCTTCGACGGCACCGACATGAGCGAGCGGCCGGCACGCGAGCGCGGCATCGGCTTCGTCTTCCAGCATTACGCGCTGTTCCGGCACATGACGGTCGCCGACAACATCGCCTTCGGGCTCAGCGTCAAGCGCCGCCGCGACCGTCCCGGCAAGGCGGCGATCGCGGCGCGCGTCGCCGAGCTGCTGGCGCTGGTCCAGCTGCCCGACCTCGGCAAACGCTATCCGGCGCAGTTGTCGGGCGGGCAGCGACAGCGCGTCGCGCTGGCCCGTGCGCTGGCGGTCGACCCCCGTGTGCTGCTGCTCGACGAGCCGTTCGGCGCGCTCGATGCCAGGGTGCGGCAGGACCTGCGGCGCTGGCTGCGCGGCGTCCACGACGCCAGCCACGTCACCTCGATCTTTGTCACGCATGATCAGGAGGAGGCGCTCGACCTCGCCGACCGGGTGGTGGTGATGAATGCCGGCCGCATCGAGCAGGTCGACACGCCGGACGCGGTCTACAACCGCCCGGCCACCGCCTTCGTCTGCAGCTTCATCGGCAATGCCAACCGCTTCGAGGCGAGGCTGTCCGGCGGTGCGGTCGAGCTCGGCGGGCTGCGCCTGCCCAACACCGGCCCCGCCGCCGCCGACGGCCCGGCGCAGGCATTCGTCCGCCCGCACGAGTTCCGGCTCGGCACGGCCGGCGAAGGCTTGCCGGTGACGCTGCGCCGCCTCGCCCACACCGGGGCGCGCGCCAGCCTCGAATGCGTCGGCGACGGCGGCGCGCTGATCGAGGCGACGCTCGCCGATGCCCCCGACAGCCTCGCGCCGGGCGACGCCATCACGCTGGTCCCGACGACGGTTCGCGCCTACCCGCGCTGAACCTGCCACGTGGAACAGGTCAGGCGGGGCCGCCGGTGCGGCGGACGATGGCGGCACGCTCGGTCATCGGGGCGGTGCTTCGGTTCGGGGCGCGAGGATGGCGTCGAGTGGCTTTGCCGCGGCGGCGTCCGGCATTAACGCTGGGTAGCGCAGGCCGCCATGCCAATCGATGGTGACGCCGCCGAGCCGGTCGAGGCTCTTGACGATCAGCTCGACCGGCGGCCCGCCCCCTTTGGCGGCACGGATCGCGGCGAGCAGCAGTTCGGGCGTATAGGGGACTCCGCCGACAGCGATCAGCTGGCTGCCCGCGGTCAGCCCGGCCTTGTATGCTGGCCCGTCCCATCGCACCGCGCTCAGCGTCGCGTCCTTGCTCTCGACGATGAACCCGATCGACCAGCTGAGATCGGTGCGGCGGGCTACCGCGTCGGCGCTCTTCTGATAGTCGGTCGGCATGTCGGCGAAGTCGAGCCGGTAGCCGCCGCGGATCAGCCCGTCGAGCGGTGGCCGGTCGTTCGCTTCCAGCCGCGCCCGCAGGAACGCCGCCCAGTCGTAGGGCAGCACCCGGTTCAGCGCCGCGACGACATCGTCGAAGTTGTAGGTCTCGGTCACCGTCCGCCCGTCGCCGCCGAAGAAGTCGCGCGCGAAATCGTCGAGCGAGCGTGCGCCTTGCGACCGCTCGCGGATCAGCGTGTCGGCGTCGAGCCAGACCAGCGCGCCCTCGCCGTAGTAATCCTGGTTGCGGATGCGGCTCGCCCACGGCTGCGGCCGCCGCATCTGGACCTGCGGATCGTTGGTGGTGTCGGCGAGGGTGCGCCAGGCGCGGCCCGACGGGTCGGCGGCGGTGGCGGCGGTCTGCGCCAGCATGTCGCGCGCCTGCGCCGGCGTCAGAAGCCCGGCGCGCGCCGCCAGCACGATGCCCCAATATTGCGTCTGCCCCTCGTAAACCCACAACAGGCTGTTGCCGATCGGTGAGTTGGAGTCCGGTCGCCAGCTGTCGGCACCGCGGCGGAACTTGCCGTTCCAGCTGTGGACATATTCGTGCGGCAGCAGCGCCCGCCGCGTCGAAACCTTGTCCCAGGCGGTGAAGGTGTCGGCGGGGGCGGCGTTCTCGCTCGACTGGAGATGCTCGCGGCCGATGCCGCCGAGGCTGTCGCTCAGGGCCAGCAACCAGTCGTAGTGCGCGAAATGACGCGCGCCGCCGAACAGCCGGTCGGTCTCGGCGACCAGTCGCTGCAACGTCGCGATCTGTGCTTCGGTGATGGCAAGTGAGCCGGGGTCGTCGGCGACCAGGTCGAGGCGGACGGCGCGCGGCCCGTCGTCGAGGTCGATGCGGCGAAAATTCCCGCCCGCCATGACCGGCGAATCGAGCAGGGTTTCGAGGTCGGTGCGCCGGAAGCGCGTCGTCGTGCCGGTGCTGCTCGCGGTCTCGAGTGCGGTGCCCAATTGCCAGCCGGCGGGCAGCAATACGCTGGGCTCGACTGCGATCTGGCGCGCGAAATGCCCCGCCGGATACAGCACCAGGCTCTCCCACTGGAGGTGGGCGATATCGTCGGTGATCGTCACCCGCCCCTGTTTCGGGTCGGTCGGGGTCAGCAGTTCGAAGCGGATGTCGAGGCTGACGACGCCGGGCGGCACGTCGAGGTGGAAGGCGTGCGTGGCGACCGGGTCGCGGCGCCACGCCAGCCGCCGGCCCGCCGCACTGATCGCCAGCCCGGTCAGATGATCGACGGTGTTCAGCGCATAGTGCGCGCCGGCCACGAATTCGGGATAGAGCAGCACCAGCGGTCCGGGCGTAACCGGCAGCGTCTCGTGCACCCGCACGATCCGGCGCGACGTATCGCGCGCATCGGCTTCCAGCGCGATGACGCCAGGGTAGGGCACGTCGGCGGTAACCGGCAGCGGCGGCGGCGGGGGCAGCGGCTGCGGCCCGGGACTCGCGGCGGCGGCGATGGGCAGCAGGGCAAGCGCAAGCAGGAGTCGCATCGCGTGCCACACTAGCGCGTCGCCGCGGCTTGCCAATCGCGCGCGCGGACCGTTAAGCCCGGCCATGCTCCGCACCCTGCTCGCCGCCGCCCTGATCGCCGCCCCGGCGGCCGCGGCGGTGCCGGACCGGCAGGACGGGGTCGAGGTCGTCGCCCGGCTCGATGCGGCGGCGCTGCCCGCGGGCCTCCACCGTTTCTGGTTCCGCGCCGGCGACCGCCGCACCGGCGGTGCCTGGCTGGTGCCGGTGATCGTCGTGCGCGGCGCGCGGCCGGGGCCGAAGCTGTTGCTCACCGCGGCGATCCACGGCGACGAGCTGAACGGCATCGCGGTCATCCACGCGCTGGCGGCACGGCTCGATTCGGCTGTGCTGGCGGGCACGGTAACGATGGTGCCGGGGCTGAACGCGCCCGGCGTGCTGCACTCGACCCGAGCGTTCACCCCGGCGGGCGGCGACGGCGGCTCCAACCTCAATCGCCTGATGCCCGGCAAGCCGGACGGCGATGCCGCGGAACGCTATGCCGCGGCGCTGTGGTCGGGCCTGCTGCGTCCCAACGCCGACACCGCCATCGACCTTCATACCCAGTCGCGGGGCACGGCCTACGTGCTCTACGCCTTCGCCAGCACGCCGCGGGCGCGCGCCATCGCCGAGCTGGCCGGGCCGGACATCGTCAAGCTCGATACCGGCGTCAACGGCACGGTCGAGAACGAGATGGTCCGCGACGGCGTCCCCGCGATCACGCTCGAACTGGCGCGGCCGGAGGCATTCCAGCCCGACATGATCGCGCGCGGCATCGACGGCATACTCCGCGTCATGGCCGACCTGAAGATGATCGCCTCGGCGCCGCCGCGCACGGTGACGCCGTTCGTCGGCAACAAGCTGGCCGAAGTGACGGCGGGCCGCGGCGGCTTCGCGACACTGGCGGTCGAACTGGGTGCGGCGGTCACCATGGGCGCCATCGTCGCCACCATCGCCGACGCTTTCGGGCGCACGGTGGAGACGATCCGCGCGCCCGAAAGCGGCCGGGTCAACTCCATCGCCACCGATCCGCGCACTGACCCTGGACAGATGCTGCTGCGCATCGTCTTCGTCTCGCCCGATCCGGCCTGCGCGGGCGGTTGCTAACCCGCGCCCGGAGCGGCGCGATGACCTGTTCGGCGCAGCGGTCTGCGTGCGCGTCGAGGATTCGTGGCGGCGAGTCGCCGGGATCGAAGCTGTATGCGCCGATGGCAACCGTTGATGACAACAGCCGACGCGATTCAGTGCCGCGAATAACGGTATGAACCATGCCGGCGGTTCGTAGAGGATAGCGAGATCAGTTGTCATCGGCCCACTGACCAGACCGCCTTAATAGGGCAAGTCCGAATGACCAAGGCTCGGCCAGACTTCGGTGGCGAAATTAAAGCCACGACAATTTGAATCTTGACCGTTTCGTTAAAGCAGCGTGTAAGTCGCCGCACCTGTGCCTGCCCGGCGCAGCATTCTTATGGTTAAGGGTCACCCCATGGATACTACACATCAACAGGATCTCACCGAACTGACAGTCGAGCTGCTGTCGGCTTTCGTCGCGAACAATAATGTCCGCGTCGACGATCTGCCCGCGCTGATTGCTTCGACCCACGCCGCTCTTAGCGGCCTGTCGGGTCCGGGCAGCGAAACCGGCGGCGGCACCCCCGAGACGTATCAGCCGGCGGTGACGGCGCGCAAATCGCTGGCCAACCGCGACTTCATCATCTCGCTGATCGACGGCAAGCCGTACAAGAGCTTGAAGCGCCACCTCACCGGCCACGGCATGACTCCGGAAGAATATCGTTCGCGCTATAATCTTCCGGCGACCTATCCGATGGTTGCACCCGGCTATTCGGATGCGCGGCGCGAAGTCGCCAAGCGTCTCGGCCTCGGGCGCAAGCCGCGGGTGCCGGCCGCGGGCGACGACGCGCCCAAGCCGCGCAAGCCGCGCGCCGCCAAGACTGCCTGAGCCGATGTCCCGCCGGTCCTGGAGGGGGCCGGCGGGGCAGGCTGCCTAGAGGTTTCGGCCCATCGCGATGAACTTGTCGCGGCGCTGTTTCCGCAACGCCGCCGCGTCCAGCCCGGCGAGGTTGCCGAGTTCCTCGCTGATCGCACTGCCCAGCCGCGCCATCGCGGTTGCCGGATCGCGGTGGGCGCCGCCGGCGGGTTCGTAGACGATGCGGTCGATGATGCCGAGGCGGAGCAGGTCGGCGGCGGTAATCTTCATCGCCGCGGCCGCGTCCGCCGCCTTGCCGGCCTCGCCGCGCCACAGGATCGAGGCGCAGCCCTCGGGCGAGATCACCGCATAGACGGCGTGTTCGAACATCAGCACGCGGTTCGCCGCCGCCAGTGCCACCGCGCCGCCCGAGCCGCCCTCGCCGACGATCGCCGCGACCATCGGCACGCCGAGGTCGAGGCACGCCTGCGTCGCGCGCGCGATCGCCTCCGCCTGGCCACGCTCCTCGGCATCGAGCCCGGGAAACGCCCCCGACGTATCGACCAGGGTCACCACCGGCAGGCCGAAGCGCCCGGCCAGTTCCATCAGGCGCGTCGCCTTGCGATAGCCCTCGGGCCGCCCCATCCCGAAATTGTGCTTCACCCGGCTCGCGGTGTCGTTGCCCTTCTCATGGCCGATGACGACCACCGAACGTCCCTCCAGCCGCCCGATGCCGCCAACAATGGCAGCATCCTCCCCGAACCCGCGGTCGCCCGCCATCGGCACGAAGTCCTCGATCAGTTCCGCGACGTAATCCTTGAAGTGCGGTCGCGCCGGGTGCCGCGCCACCTGCATCCGCTGCACCGGTGTCAGCCGCCCGTAAAGGTCGGCCAGCAACCGCTGCGCCCGCTCCTCCAGCCGCGGCGCCTCGGCCAGCGCATCCGGCGTGCCGGTCGTACGCAACGCGGCCGCGCTGTCGGCCAGCGCCGCCACGGGTTTTTCGAAGTCGAGCCAATCGGTCATGCCGGCCTTCTAGACCGTCATCGACATGCCGCGATAGATGCGCGCCCGGTAGCGCGAGTCCTCGGCATCGGGCAGTGGCGCGCCCGCCAGCAGCACGGCGCGGGCGAAGCGCTTGACCTCCTCGTTGTGCTCGTCTTGGTTGCGCGGCTCCTCGCTGCGGACCCGGCGGGTCAGGTTAATCTGGTTGACCGGCACGTCGTGGATCAGCCGCTCGTTCTCGACCGCCAGCGTCGCGGTGAAGGCGTGCAGCGACGTCTTGATGAAGTTGGCGAGCGCGAACGCCGGCCCGGTCTTGCCGATCTCGACGTCGGGGGTGACCAGCACCAGCTGGCAATGATCGTACAGGGACGCCTTGCGCGCGACTCGGAAATGGTGGGTCAGGTTATCCTCGCACAATGCCGCGAACTCGGCCGGGCTCAGGCTTTCGTCGCCGAACAACCGGTCGGGCAGCGGCGTGAACGGCGACGAGACGATCGTCGTCGGTGCGCCCCATTGCTCCAGCGCGCGGTCCATCGCGGCTTCGAGGTCGTCGCCGGCGGTCAGGCAGTCCAGCGGCACGCCCGCGACGGTTGCAGTCAGCGCCGCCGCGCCTTCGGCGGTTCGGGTGATGAACACGACGCGGGCGACGGCGACGTCGGCGAAGGCCTGCGCGGCACCGGCGAGATAATCGATGAGATGCTCGCCGACGATCCACACCGTCTTGCCTGCCATCTGGTCGAGCCGTTCCTGCTTGGGGCTCCCGAACAGCTCGCGCTCGACCGTCGAGCGTTCGAGGTTGAGGCCGCCAGACGGCATGAAGCACTCGCCGCTGACGGCGCGGTCGGCGAGGAAGAACACGGTCGCCTGCGCAACCTCGCCCTCGGTCGGCATCCGGCCAAGATTTAGCAGCGAGGTGACGCCGCCGCCGACTTTGGCGGCCTCGGCAGCGATCCTGGCGGGCGGCAGCCATGGCTTGTCGTCGAGGGGCACACGCAGTAGCCAGCCGCCATTCGCCTCGTCGGTGTCGGGGCGATCTTGCCAGCCGGGCGCGTCCTTGAGATAGCCGCCGAGGCGGAGGCGGCTGACCAGCCGCGCGGCAATCTCGCGGGTCAGGATGAAGCGGTCCCAGCTGCAGCTCTCGTCGCCCTCCTGCGCGCACGACAGCGCCAGGTCGCGTAGTTCGCGCGGGTTGTCGCGGTCGTGGGCGATGCGGACCGAATCGTTGCGCGACAAGCGGCCAAGCACGGTTTCCACCGCCGCGCCGCCGCGCACCGCCTTGATCACTGCGGCGTGGACGGCGTTCAGCCTCTTGTTCTCGAGGATCAGCCGGCCGCGCCGCTCGAACAGGCCGGGCTTGCCCCCGGTACCGCCGAGCCTGTCGCCATCGACCGGGCCGGGCGCGATGGCGTTAATCTGGATCTCCGGGCCGAGTGACCGCGCGAACGCTTCCGCCATCGCCCTCTGCCCGGCCTTGCTGACCGCATAGTCGGCACGATTCGGATAGGCGACCGCCAAGTGCTTCTCGCCGCCGAAATAGCTGGAGACGTTGAGGATATAGCCCGACCCCTGCGCCTTCATTCGCGGTACGACCGCGTGGGCGAGGACATAGTTGGAGATCAGGTTCGCATCGAGCGTCCGCCGCCACGCGTCGACCCCCATGTCAACGACCATCTCCTCGGCGCCCGAGATGCCGGCGTTGTTGATCAGGTAATCGATCCGCCCAAACGCGGCGATGGTCTCGTCGACGGCCCTGGCCAGCGCCTTGTGGTCGCTGACGTCGATGCCCGACAGCGTGCGGACGCGCCGCTCGACGCCGGAGAAGCCGACATCCTCCAGCTCGCCGACGATCCGCGCGCGCATGGTGGCGAGTTCGCTTTCGCGCCGCGCCACAAGCATGACCTTCGCGCCGGCCAGCGCCAGCAGCCGCGCCACCTGCCCGCCGATACCGGCCGAGCCGCCGGTGATCAGCGCCACCTTGCCGAGGTGCAGGCCGGTGATGTTCTCGGCGAACCCGACCATCGCGACCCGCGCCCCGGTCGCCTCGCCAATCGATTCGGGCAGGTGCAGGTTAATCGGCTGGACGCGGCGTTCCTTCAGCAGGATGCGGGCGCACTGGCCGGCGGTGAAGCGGACGTTCTCCGGCTCCTCGTTGTCGGAGCGGACGATCTGGTTGCCCCATTCCGCCTGCCGCCGCCGCCCGAACTCGACGTCGACCGCGCTTTCGTCGCGCCAGACGCGGATCAACTGCTCGCAGACGCTGGCGAACAAGCCGTTCCAGGCGTTCGCACCACCGTCCGACGGCCCGCCGATGAAGACGAAGCGCGGGTCGTGGACCAGGCTGTCGTGGCGCTTCCAGTACTGGGTCAGCGCCCGGGCGGCGGCGATAGCCCCGGTCAGCTCGCCGTCGATGAAGGCGTCGACTTGCTCGTCGGAGGCCGCGTGGAGCGGGCCATTCAGATAGTCCCCGCCATATTCGGGCAGCACGATCGCGCCGGTGATCTCGGCATCGAAGGCGGCGAGGGCCGCTTCCATCTGCGCCGGATCGGCGCGGTCGAAGCGGGCGAGCGTCAGGTGGCCGATCGCGGGCTCGGCGTCGAGGCGGCGCTGCATCATTGCCACCGCGGCATCGCTGCCGAAGCCGAGCAGCACCGCCGCGCCGCTGGCCGCCTGAATGCGGGCGATCTCAAGGGCGTCGCTTAGAGAGTCGCCGCCTGCCACGATGACGCCCAAGCCGGCGCCGTCGATCGAGCGCATTGTCGGGCGCGACAAATACGTTGATTTTGAGTCTTTCGGGACGGCCATACCGTGGGTGACTTCGAAGTCGTGGCCGGTGAAGGCGGCGCTTTCGTCGGAGCCCAGGAAGACGCAGGTGGCGGCGATGTCGTGGGGGGTGGGCAGTGGCTTGGCGTCGGGGGCGGCGGCACCGCGGGCGAGCGCCATGATGCTGGTGAAATGGCCGGCGGTGGCGTTGGCCGGCTTGCCCTGCAGCTTGTCCATCGCGGCGAAGACGGTGCGGATGCGGTCGCTCTCGATCGGGCCGGGGAACAGCAGATTGACCCGGATACCGCGTGGGCCCAGCTCCACCGCAAGCGTCCGCGACAGCGCGTTGAGCGCCGCCTTGGGCACCACATAGGCGGTGCGGGCGTAGTATTGCGTGCGGCTGAAGATCGTCGAGACGTTGACGATGGAGCCGCCCGGCGGCATCGCGTCGGCACACGCCCGGACCAGGTTCCAGGCCATGCCGAGCAGGTTGCGCGCGGCCTGCGCCACCGTCTCGGTATCGCCGTTAGTCAACTCCGCCTCGGTCAGCGGCACGCGCTCCAGCGGCGCTTTCGGGCCTGCCGAGCCGGCATTGTTGACCAGGATGTCGATGCGCCCGTGGGCAGCGACGACCGTCGCGATGCCGGCGCGGACTGAGGCGGCGTCGGCCCCGTCCAGCACCACCATCGACACCCGCGCCGGGTCCGCGCCGGTCGCCGCCAGCACCGCCTCGCGCGCCGCGTCGGTGCGCGCCGCGGTGCGCCCGGTCATCACCACGGTCGCGCCCTCGCGCAGGTAATGGCGGACGATCTCGCCGCCGAGGTTGCCCGCGGCGCCGGTGACGAGGGCGACCTTGCCCGCCAAACGCCCGGCGGTGGCGACGAGCGGTTCGACGATCGGGGCGTTCACTTCACGTCTCCAGTTTCCGCGTCTTGCGCCGCCCACGCTTCGAGCAGCGCATCCTTGCTGCGCAGCCCCAGCGCCGGCAGCGCGTGGTTGACCACGTAGGTCGCGCCCGAATGGCGATTCTCCCACATCGACTGGTGCGCCTCAGGCAGCTCACCCCAAGGCACCACCGTCGGCGGCGTCACATCGAGGAGACCGGCGGCGATCATGTCGTTCATCCGGGTGACTTCATAGGCGTTGCACAGATGCGTGCCGCGGATTTCGGCGGTCGGCATCAGGATGCGCCGCTGACGGGTCCACACCTGCGGCGCGTAGAAGCTGTAGCGCCGCCCGGCGCAGTCCTCGGCATACACCACCCGCCCGGTGAACGGCTTGACCAGCGCGGTCGACGCCCCGAGCGTGTCTTGGGCCGCGCGCTCGATGATAAGGTCGGGGCTCCCGCGCGGATTGTCGGGCGAGCGCAGCAGCTTGCCGACCGCCGCGCCGAACGGCTTGAGCGTCTTTTCCTGATAGTCGCGGACTTCGCTGCGGAAGGTCTCGATGTCGTCGCGCGCCGGGGTCAGGCGCGGCATCGCGTCGGGCCATTCGAAATTGTCGCCCTGGCGGCGCTTGAGGTCCTCGAGGCTGACGATACCTGCGATCGCATCCTCGAAGCCCAGCGACTGCAGGAATTCGCGCTGGCCGTCGGTGGTGGTGACGACGACGGTGCGGGCCTTAGCGGCGCGCGCCGCCTCGATCATCTCGAGGCCGGTCGGGTCGGCGAGGTCGCGGCTGCGCGGGCCGTAGAACAGCAGCACCGCCTCGCCGCCGCGCAGCTTGGCGCGCCGCAGCATCGCCTCGGGCGTGGCGACGCCGGGCTTGCCGAGATAAGTGAAATGATAGCCCGACGAGGCGCCGTAGAAGGCGAGGATGCCGCCCTCGCCGAGCAGCTGGAAGGTGCGCGGGAAGGCTGTCTCGCCGGCGTGGCTGACGGCATAATCGGCGAGCTGCCCGTCATTCATGGTGCGATATTCGTCGAGCAGCGGCTGGCCCGCCGCCTCCCACGCCGCCCATTCCGCCGGGTCCTCGGGAACGGCGGTGAACGCGCCCTTGAAGCGCGCATCGGTGCGGTCGAGCGCGCCGACCGCGCCGACTTCGCGCACAAACGCCGCGCGCGCCGGGGACGAGACGAGGCCGGTGACGTGCAGCCCGGTGCGGATGCTGGTCTTCAGCGCGTCGTGGCCGGTGCCGGTCGCCGAGCCTTCGACGAACAGCCGCTTGCCGGGCTCGATCTCGAGCGTCGTGAACAGCGCGCGCACCACCGTGCCGAGGTTGAGGATGTAGCTGCCCGCCGCCTCGAGCGTCAGGTCGGCGGGGACGTGGTGGAGCTGCGGCGCCTGGGTGACGAGGAACTGCGCGTGGCTGCCGGTCGGGGTTTCGTACCCCTGGATGGCGAAGTCGGCGAACATCGGGTCGCGCCCGACCTGCGGCGACAGCAGGTCGTTGGTGCCCGAATAGACCGCGACCAGATCGCCGACCTTCAACCGCCCCTCGGCCCGCGCCTCCGACCCCAGCGCCGCGACCAGCCCGACGCCGCCCGAACCGGTGGTCTGATAGTCGTTCTCGTGGCCGTCAAAGGGCGACACCGGGATGCCGGTCAGCGCCCAGATGTCGTTGAAATTGACCTCCGAGGTCAGCATGTAGACCAGCGCGTCGTTGGCACCGGGTTCGTCGACGGGCACCACCAGCTCGCGCTCGTTGGAGGCCGGCGGCCCGAACCGGGGCGCACCGGTGTCGGCGTCGCGGGCGATGCCGAAGGTGTATTGCCACGCCGGCAGCGGCGTGATGCCGGGGAAGAACGGCGCGCCGACGGGCAGCAGATCGCCGTCCTGCTCCAGCCCCGTGCGGGTGGCGGCATAGTCGCCGTCGATCCGCACGCCGTCGCGGCGAACAGGCAGCGGCGGGCTGGTCTTATCGATGAACTGGCGGATGCCGGTCTTGCCGCCCTGCGGATCGACGACGGCCGCGGCGAAATGGTCGGCTTCGCGCGCCAGCCCCGCCGCGATGCCCTGCGTCCAGCCGGTGCGGACGGCATCGACGGCGCGTTTGCCGGCCTCGCCGCGTCCGGCCCAGTCGAGTTGGCGGACAAGGCGCTGAACGAAGGCATCGGAAAGGACCGCGTCGAGGTCGAGCGTCGCCGGTCGTGCCCATTCGGCGGTCCGCGCGCGGCGCTCGGCAAACGCCGCGCCGAGTGCGCTGCCGTCGCCACTCGCGACGAACGCCCGGACGATCGCGTGCGCCGCCGTCAGGGCGTCGAACGCGCCGTCAACGACCTGTTCGACCAGGCCTGCCGCTGCGGCCGCCGCCGCGTCGATGCTGCGCCCGCCGAGGATCAGTTCGAGCGCCGTCGTCAGGCCGTGCGAACCTTGCCGATCCGCCAGCAAACGCGGCAGCCGCTGCGTGCCGCCGTACCCCGGAATCAGCCGCAGCCTTATCTCCGGCTGGCCGAACCGCGCGTGCGGCTCGGCGATGCGGTAGTGGCAGGCCAGCGCGAACTCCATGCCGCCGCCCAATGCGACGCCCTGGATCGCGGCGATGCACGGCTTGTCCATCGCCTCGATCTTGTCGAACGCCAGCTGGGCGTTGTTGGGCAGGACGCGGGCCTCGTCCTCGTCGTGGATTTCGTCGAGGAACTGGCGAATGTCGGCGCCCGCGACGAAGCTCGCGGTGCCCTCGCCGGTGAACACCACCGCCACCACGTCGTCGCGGTGCGACAGGTGATCGACGACGATGTTGAGCTCGTCCAATGCGCGTTCGTTGAGCGCGTTGACCGGCGGGTTGGTGATGGTGACGGTCGCCACCTTCTTGCCCGGCGCTACCGTGTTGTACTGGATGCGGAAGTAGCGGTAGCGCTCGAACAGCTGCTGCGTCTCGCTGAGCCGCTGGCGGCGCTGCCATTCGTCGATGACGCGCTTCAGGTCGTCGAGGCTCTCCGGGTTCCGCAGCGTGGACACGTCGCCGAGGTCGCCGCCCTCGACCAGCGCGCGGACCATGCGGCGGACATATTTGCCCGAGCGGGTTTCGGGGAAGGCGGCGACCTCCAGATAGTCGGCGGGGACGGCGGTCGGGCCCTTTTCCTGGCGGACCAGCTCGGTCAGGCGGGTGCGGTCGGCTTGCGCGATCTTGCGGCCGGGCGCGGCGACGATGAAGGCCAGCGGGGTCAGGCCCTTGGTCGCGTCGGGCGCACCGACGACGAGCACGTTGCCGACCGGCGAATTGGGGTCGAGCGCCTTGTCGCGCAGGATCGCGCCCTCGATCTCCTCGGTGCCCATGCGGTGACCCGAGACGTTGATGACGTCGTCGCTGCGGCCGTGGAGGCTGAAGCTGTTGTCGGCGTGCTGCATGGCGAAATCGCCCTGGGTATAGGCGAAGCCGCCGTCCCAGCGGGTCCAATAGCTGCCCTCCCAGCGCGCCGCATCGCCATTCCACCCCGGCTGCCCGACGTTGGCGGCGTCGCCCCAGACGGTGCGGGCGAGATAGGGGTAGGGCCGGGCGATGACGATCTCGCCCTTTTCGCCGCGCTCGGCCTCCCGCCACCTGGCGCCGGTGAGGGCGTCGTCCGCGGCGATGCGGACCTCGCCGACGATCCACGGCAGCGCCCAGGTGTGCGCGTCGGGGCGTAGCGGGAAGTCGGCGGCACCGTAGAACTGGGTCCAGGCGATGCCGCCGTGCTCGGTCGCCCAGTAGGAGTTGATGTACCACGGCGTGATCTCGGCCATGCCGAACGCCTGCACCGGGGGCGAAGTCGGCTCGGCGCAGAAGGTCGCGACGCGCAGCGAGGACATGTCCCAGGCGCGCAGGTCGCGGAGGTTCTGCGGGTCGCTCATCACCGACTTCAGGAAGGTCACGCCGGCCTTGAAGATGGTGACGCAGTGGCGTTCGATCGACGCGGCGAAGCGCCCGGCGTGGGGGAAGACCGGCGAGCCCTCGGTGATCAGGGTGGTGACGCGCGTCGTCAGCGCCGCCGAGATCAGGTAGCTCTGGCCGGTGATCCAGCCGGGATCGGCGACGACGTAGAGCACGTCGCCGGGGCGCGCGTCGAAGGCGACCTTCATGGTGTGGGCGATGCCGGCGACATAGCCGCCGTGGACGTGGACGACGCCCTTGGGCTTCCCCGTCGAGCCGCTGGTGTAGATGACGAACAGCGGGAACTCGGCATCGACCGGCAGCGGCGAGCACGACTTCCAGATCGCCGCGACGAATTCCCGGTCGGGGAGCGCGAGCAGTCCGCCCTCGGTGGCGATACCGGCGGCAGCGAGGAGTTCCCGGCCCGCGGCGTCGGTCAATTCGTGGCTCCAGCGGTCGCGGCTGCGCCAGACGAGGTCCGGCGTCGCGGTGTGGCGGACGACGACCACCGCCTCGACCCGCGGCGGCGAATCCACCAGCGCGCTGGCGACGGCGATGCGGACCTGGCTCGCCTCGGCGGCGGGCAGCCCGAGTTCGGCGAGCGCGCGGCCCACCCCGCGCATGACGTCGGAGCGTTCGACGGTAACCTCGCCCTGCAGCGCGGCGCGGGCGGCGTCGAGGATCGCGGATTTCTGTTCGGCGGGCAGGTCCAGCGCTTCGATAAGGCGCAGCGCCACCTCGACGGGGATGTAGTTGTCGAGCGCCGGGTCGGTGTAGGCGGTCTTGAACGGCACCACCTGCGCGGTGCGGTAGCCGCCGTCGGCGGTGATCACGATCTTCGCGCCGGCGTCGTGGATGCGGTCGGACAGCGTCTTGTCGCTGAAGCCGCCGAAGACGGGCGTGTAGATGACCCCGGCGCGCTTGGCGCCTTCGGTCCAGAAGATCTGCGGCACGATCGAGGGCATGTTGAGCGCGATGCGGTCGCCCTGCTTCAGGCCCAGCGCCTTCAGCGCCAGCGCGCACTTGGCGCTCTCCAGCAACAGCGTCTTGCGGCTGACCGCGAACTCGTCGACCGGGCCACCGCGGCCGGCGTTGGCGGCCATGTCCCAGCGGTCGCCCTCGAAGATCAGCGCGCTTTCGTCGCCGTGGCCGCTGAGCACGTGCCGGTCGACCTCGTTGAAAGCGGCATTGGTCTGCGCGCCCGCGAACCAGCGGTAATGCGGCGCGTCGCGGTCGTCGAAGGCGAGGGTCCACGGCTCGAAATCCTCGCCGAGGTCGCGGCGCACCGGCGCGGCGGTCACCGCGTCCCAGCCGCTCCACGCCGCGCCGTCGCGGCTCAGCCAGGCGCCGTCGACCAGCCAGTGGATCGCCGCACCGGCGATGCCGCCATGAAAACGCCCCGGGTCGGCGAGCACCGCGGCGCGCATGGTGTTCCACGCGGAACAGTCGCGAACCGGATTTACCGCCGGCGCGGCGCCGCCGCCACGGCGCGTGAGATCGTTGTCGAGAAGCGCCACGGATACATCCTGCGAGTCGATTGGGACAGTTTCATTGCTACAAGGCCCGGCTTATAGCAACATAATTACTCAAACCTTGCCACGCAGCGCTTCCGCCGTCGCCGATTGCGTGGCCGCGTCGATCGGCCAGCCGCGCACTGCCCAGGCGGCGGCAAGCGCCAGCACCACCGGCAGCGCGGTGAACAGCAGCGTCAGGCCGGTCAATGCCTCAGGGCTGTTGCCCGCCCCTTTGGCGGCGACGAAGCCGAGCGCGCCGAGCACCGGATACAGCACGCCGACCGGAATCGCATAGCCGAGCTTCTGCACCCCGACACCGGCGGCATAGAATAGCGCGGTCTTGTCGCCGCCCGAGGCCAGCGTCTCGGCATCGGACAGGTCGGCGAGCATGGCGCGCAGCAGCAGCGCGGTCGCGCCGTAGGGCACGCCCGCCAGCGCCATGCCGAGCGCCGCCACCGGCCAGTTGTCGGGCGGCAGCAGCGCGGTCAGGCTTTGCGTCACGCAATAGACCAGCAGCGCGATGATGATGGCGCGGTGCTTGGAGGTGGCGCGCGCCAGCCGCGTCCACAGCGGCACGCCGGCGAGTCCCGCGACGAAATAGACCAGCAGCAGCGCCGATGCCGACGCCGGCGAATAGCCCTTCACCGCCTCGAAGAAGAACAGGAACAGCGCGCCGGTGACGCCGGGTGCCAGGTTGGCGAGCAGGTCGACAAGCAGCAGGCGGCGCATCAGCGGGTTGGCGACGATGCGGGCGAAGTCGGACAGCTTCGCGTGGTTGCCGGTCCGCGCCCGCTCCGGCAGCACCGACAGGCACCAGATCGCCGCCAGCGGCGCGCCGATGACGACCAGCCAGCCCATGCCCTGGATGCCCGCCGCGACCCCCGCGCCCGGGATCAGCCGCGGCAGCAGCGGCGGCAGCGCCAGCACCAGCAGCATGCCGACCTGGTTCATCGCCATCCACCAGCCGAACACCCGGCTGCGCTCGTGATAGTCGTCGGACAGCGTCGCTCCCCACGCGGTCTGCGCCACCATCATCGACGAATAGCCGAAGTAGAGTACCAGCAGCCCGGCCAGCGCCGCGGCCGCCGAAATGCCGGGAACGGCGAAATAGACCGCCAGCGCCCCCGCCGACATCAGCACGGCGCCGCCGGCCAGCCACGGGCGAAAGCGTCCCATGCGGCCCTTGGTGCGGTCCATCAGGTGGCCGAGGACCGGATCGAGCGGAATGTCGATCAGCCGCACGACCAGGAAGATCAGCCCGACCACCTCGAGGCCGAGCCCGAGCTCCGCGGCATAATAGGGCGGCAGATAGACGACCGCGGGCAGTCCGACCGCGGACAACGGCAGGCAGGGCGCGGCAAAGGCGAACAAGCGCGAGCGCTTCAGCGACAACGCAATTCCTCCCCGGCGCGCGTGACGGTGGATTGTGGCGGGTCGTTCAGAAGCGCGCAAGCCGACGCTTGCGCCAACGGGCGCGCAGGCTAGTGTCCCGCCAACCAGAAAAAGGGGAATCCATGCGCCATGTCCTGACCGCCGCCGTGCTGGCGCTTGCCGCCGCCGCGCCAGCCGCCGCCGAAACCCTGGTCATCCGCGCCGGGCGGTTGATTGTCGACGCGGCGCAGCCCGCGCGCGGGCCGTCGACCGTCGTCGTCACCGACGGGCGCATCGTCGCGATCGGCGCTCCCGACATGGCGGTGCCCGCGGGCGCGACCGTCGTCGACCTGTCAGGCAAGACCGTGCTGCCCGGCCTGATCGACGCCCATGTCCATCTCACCGGCGATCCGTCGACGCCGTTCTGGCGCGAGGCGGTCGACAGCGACGAGAAGGCGGTCGCGGTCGGCCTGGTCAATGCCGCGAAGACTGCGCGCGCCGGCTTCACCACAGTGCGCGACGTCGGCTCGGGCAAGCGGACCGGCTTTGCCGTCCGCGACGCCATCCGCGAGGGGATGTTCCCGGGGCCGCGCGTCCTCGCGTCAGGCCCGGCGCTGTCGATCATCGGCGGCCACGGCGATTTTTCGGGCTTCCGGGCCGAGGTCAACGCCGCGCTTTCGCAGGACAATACCTGCACCGGCGCCGAGCAGTGCGCGGCGCGGGTGCGCGAGGCGAGCAAGGCCGGGGCGGACGTCATCAAGATCACCGCCACCGGCGGCGTACTAAGCCAGCAGGGCCGCGGCCTCGACCAGCATTTCACCGACGCCGAGATGAAGTCGATCGCCGACACCGCGCACAGCCTGGGCCTGAAGGTCGCCGCGCACGCGCACGGCCCGCGCGGCATCGAGGCGGCGGCGAAGGCGGGCATCGATTCGATCGAGCACGGCACCTTCGCCGACGCGGCGTCGATCAAGGCGATGGTTGCAAGCCGCACCTGGTACGTGCCGACGCTGATGGCGATGGTCGGCATCGAGGACCGGCTGGGCAAGGGTGTCTACACGCCGGTTGTCGAGGGCAAGGTGCGGACCACGCTGGCGCAGCGCGGCAAGGCGCTGGCAGCCGCTTACAACGCCGGGGTGCGAATCGCCTACGGCACCGATTCAGCGGTCTACGAGCACGGCCGTAACGGCGAGGAGGCGCGCGAGATGGTGCGCTATGGCGGCATGACCCCGCGCGCCGTGCTGGTTTCGGCGACCAGCGGCGCGGCCGAGCTGCTGGGTATCGCCGCAGAAACGGGCACGCTCGAGCCCGGCAAGGCCGCCGACCTGATCGCCGTCGACGGCGACCCTTTGAGCGATGCTGGGGCGCTGCTGAAGGTCAGCTATGTGATGACGGCGGGCAAGCCCGTTCCAATGAAATAGCCGTTGCGCTGCCGCGATAAGTGTCTTATCCGCCCAATACACTAATTTGGAGACTAACGATGCGATCACTGCTCGCCGCCCTGTTGATCACCACCGCGTTGCCGCTCGCCGCGCCCGCCGTCGCCGCCACCACGGCGGCGCCGAACGTGCCGGCGTCAGCCGAACTGAAGGCGCTGTTCGCCGCCAGCGACGAGGCGCAGCTGAAGCGCAACCCGATCCAGGCGCTATTCCGTGGCGACATGCGCTACGCCGACCAGTTCGGCGACTATATTTCCGACGCCTATCTGGCTGGCGAGAAGGCAGCGGCGGAGGCCGATCTGGCGGCGCTCGCGAAGATCGACCGCAATACGCTGAACGCCGACGACCGCATCAGCTACGAGGTGTTCAAGTTCCAGACGGCGATGGGCCTGCGCGGCTTCGAGCCGGCGCTGCTCAAGGCGACGATCTCGCGTCCGATCGACCATTTCAACGGCTTCCACGTCTTCGTCCCCGACCTGTCGTCGGGCGAGGGCGCGGCACCGTTCAAGACAGTCAAGGATTACGAGGACAATCTGAAGCGGCTGGACGGTTATATCGTGCTGCTCGACCGCTCGGTCGACCGGATGAAGCAGGGCCTCGCCGACGGCGTCACCAACCCCCGGCTGGTGATGCAGAACGTCGTCGGCCAGTTCGACAATCTGGTTCCGGCCAAGGTCGAGGACAGCGTCTTCTACAAGCCGGTGCTGAAGTTTCCCGACACGATCTCTGCCGCCGACCGCACGCGCCTGACCGCGGCTTATGCCGCGTTCATCAAGGACAAGCTCAACCCGGCGCAGCTGCGCGTCCGCGACTTCGTCCGCGACGAGTATATCCCGAAGTCGCGCACCACCGTCGGCCTCGGCCAGATGCCCGGCGGCCCGGCGCTCTACGCCTATCTCGTCGAGCAGACGACGACGACGGCGATGACCCCGGACGAGATTCACAAGCTCGGCCTGAGCGAGGTCGACCGCATCCATCGCGGTATGACCGACATCATGAAGCAGACCGGGTTCAAGGGCACGCTGCCCGAGTTCTTCGTGTTCATGCGCACCAACCCGAAGTTCACGCCCGCCAGCGCGCAGGCGATGGGCGACATGTTCCGCGACATCGAAAAGCGCGTCGATGCGGTGATCGGCAAGGACTTCTCGACGATCCCCAAGTCGCCGCTCGAGGTGCGCCCGGTGCCGGCCTACAAGGAAAAGACCGACGCCGGCGGCAGCTACCAGCAGGGCACCCCCGACGGCTCGCGGCCGGGCGTGTTCTACTACAACAGCTATGACCTGCCCGCCCGCCCGACCTTCGGCTACGAAACCCTGTTCCTCCACGAAGGCGCGCCCGGCCACCACTTCCAGATCAGCCTGGCGCAGGAAAACGCAGGCCTGCCGGCGTTCCAGCGCTTCGGCGGCAACACGGCCTATGTCGAGGGCTGGGCGCTCTATGCCGAGAGCCTCGGGTACGAGCTCGGCTTCTACACCGACCCGTACCAGAACTACGGCCACCTCGACGACGAGATGCTGCGCGCCATGCGGCTGGTCGTCGACACCGGCATTCACTCCAAGGGGTGGACCCGCGACCAGGCGATCAAATACATGCTCGACAACTCGGCGATGGGAAAGACCGACGCCACCGCCGAGGTCGAGCGCTACATCGCCATCCCCAGCCAGGCGCTGGCCTACAAGGTCGGCCAACTGACCATCCGCCGCCTGCGCACCAAGGCGGAAACGGCGCTGGGACCGAAGTTCGACGTGCGCGACTTCCACGCCCAGGTGCTGATGTCGGGCGCGCTGCCGATGGCGGTGCTGGAAAAGAAGATCGACGACTGGATCGCGCGGGGCGGCGGGGCGTAAGCCGGAACGCCGTTCGCCTTCACGCAGGCGCGTTTACCTCACTGCGCCCGGCCGCGCTCAGCCGAAGTAGTTGAACGGCTCCAGCTTCTTGACGAGCGCGCGCGCGCCCTTGACGTCCTTCGCCTCGAGCAGCGCCAGCACCTGGGTCGCGGCCTTGTGGTTGACCCCGTCATAGGCGTCCTTGACTGGCAGCTTGACCGCGGTCCGCAGCAGCGTCGTCGCCTTGGATGCGTCGTCGGCACCGATGTCGAGCAGCGTGAAGGCATAGGTGACCGGGTGGATGATCTCGCGCGGCTCGCGGGCCATCGCGAGCGTCAGGTATTTGTCCATGTCCTTGCGATTGGCACCGAGCAGCGTCCGGGCGAGGAAGTTGCCGATGGTCGCCACCGCGCCGCCGTGCCACGCTCCGAGCGCGGCGTTGGCCAGCGGGAAAGTCGGGTCCTTGGCCAGCACCGCGACCATCTGGTCGCGCGCCGACTTGCCCTCGCCCGGGGACTTGTCGAGCTTGGCCCGGTAGCCGGTGGCGATTGCCTTTTGTGTCAATGCCTCCAGATTGTTGGGGGCCTTGGCGATCGCGCGGTCGAAATCCCGCTCCGCCGCCGCAATCTGGGCCTTGGCGGCGTCCTTGTCGCGGATCTGGTAGCCGGCGATGTTGAGGGTGGCGCGGCCCGCCAGGATCAGCGACGCGGCGGTGCCCTCGGCCCGGCCCTCGGTGGCCGCCTGCTGCCACTTGCCGGCGGTGAAGCTGGCGGCGGCGTCGGCCAGCGCCGGTGCCGGAAGGGCGACGAGCAGCGCCGCCAGGATCGCGATACGCACTAAACCGTCTCCGTCGTTGCAGCCGCGAGCGCCCCGGCGATCAGTCGCCGGGTCTCCTCGAGGCCGTACAGCTTGATGAAGGAGCCCATCCGCGGACCCTGGCTGGTTCCCAGCAGGGTCTCGTACAGGGCCTTGAACCACTCGCGCAGCGGTTCGAAGCCGGCGGCCTTGCCGGCCTCATAGACTTCGAACTGGAACGCCTCGGCATCCGCATCGGGTCCGAGTGCGGCGAGACGCGCGTCGAGATCGGCAAGCGCGGTCGCCTCCCGTGCGTCCGGCGCGCGGCGCTGCAGGCCGGGCAGCACGAAGTCGCGGGCATAGGCGATGGCATAGCGGACCAGCGCGTCGACCTCGGGGTGCGTCGCGGCGCTGGTGCCGGGCACGTAGCGCGACACGAAGCCCCACAGCACGGCGGGATCGTCGGTGCCGGCCACCGTCACCAGGTTGAGCAACAGGCCGAAGCTGAGCGGCAGCTCGGTCGCCGGCGGCTCGCCCTCGTGGATATGGAACACCGGGTTGCCGAGCCGCTGCTCGACCGGTTGGCCGGGGAAGCTGCCCAGGAACTGATGATACTCCTCGACCGCCTTGGGAATGACGTCGAAGTGCAGCCGCTTCGCCTTGCGCGGGCTCTGATACATGTACAGCGCCAGGCTGTCGGGCGCGGCATAGGTCAGCCACTCGTCGATGGTCAGGCCGTTGCCCTTCGACTTCGAGATCTTGGTGCCTTCCGCATCCAGGAACAGCTCGTAGTTGAACCCCTCCGGCGGGCGGCCGCCCAGCACGCGGGTAACCGCGCTCGACAGGGTGACCGAATCGATCAGGTCCTTGCCCGCCATCTCATAGTCGACGCCCAGCGCGACCCAGCGCATCGCCCAGTCGACCTTCCACTGCAGCTTGGCGTGGCCGCCGGTGACGGGCACGGTGTGGGACGTCCCGTCGGCGTCGTCGAAGCTGATCGTGCCGGCGTCGGCGTCGTGCGCCGTCAGCGGCACCTGCAGCACTTCGCCGGTCACCGGGTGCAGCGGCAGGAACGGCGAATAGGTGGCGCGACGCTCGGGCCCCAAGGTTGGCAGGATCACGTCGATGACCGCGTCGTAGTGGCGCAGCACCAGACGCAGCGTCGCGTCGAACCGTCCGGAGGCATAGCAGTCGGTCGATGACAGGAACTCGTAGTCGAAGCCGAAGCGGTCGAGAAAGGCGCGCAGCCGGGCGTTGTTGTGCGCGGCATAGCTGTCGTGGGTCCCGAACGGATCGGGCACCCGGCTGAGCGGCTGATTCAGATGGGCGCGCAGCATGTCCTGCTGCGGCAGGCCCGGCGGCACCTTGCGGAAGCCGTCCATGTCGTCCGAAAAGGCGATCAGCCGGGTCGGCACGTCCGGCGCGATCAGCTCGAACGCGCGCCGCACGATCGTCGTCCGCGCCACCTCGCCGAACGTGCCGATGTGCGGCAGGCCCGACGGTCCGTAGCCGGTCTCGAACACCACGCCGGCCGCCGGAAAGCCGCCGGGGTAACGCGCGATCAGCTTGCGCGCCTCCTCGAACGGCCAGGCCTTGGAGACGCGCGCGGCGTCGCGGAGTTCGGGAGTGGCGGTCATGCGGGCTGGCGTTTCGGCAAAAATCATGGCGGTGGCAAGGCTGACGGTCGTGCTAGCAGGCGTCGCATGGCTGCAGTATTTACCGGACACTACGCGTTGTTCGTTCTCTGTTCCGCTGCTAACCTGGCCCGGTGATCCTCGACCTGCCCTATCCCGCCCTCGTCGCCAGTCACGGCGGCGTATGGATCGCCGGTACCGCCGGCGACGTCGAGCCGGTGTCGGCGCGCGAGGCGATCCGGCGGGCGGCGGACACGCCGATGCTGGTACTGAATGCGCCCGTCGTGGCGAGCCGGCTGGGGTTGCCGGAGATCAGCGGCCTCGACCTGCTGGAGCTGTTCGCCTTCGTCCACCCGGCGCGTTTCGCGGTGCCAACCGCCGGAGGGCTGGCGGCGGCGCTCGGGCTGGCGGCGGCGGGCGGGCAGGGCGACGAGGCGCGCTTCCTGCGGGCGGCGGCGGCGCGGCTGCTCGGCACGCTGGGCGACGAGGCGTGGCCGGAGCGGCACGGCGCGTGGGGCGTCCTGCAGTCGCTGGCGCGGCTGCGCTGGAGCTGGGCGCCCGAGGTCGCGCGGCGGCTGAAGCAGCCTGCCAAGGCCGAGCGGATGGTGTTCCAGACCCTGCCGAAATGGGAGGAAACCGCGCCGCGCCCGAAGCCCCGCGACATCGCGCTGCCCGATGGGCTGATCGATGCCCAGCTCGACCGGCTGCTCGGCATCGGGGCGGAGCGCCGCACCGGCCAGCGCGACTATGCCCGCGCCGTGGCGCATGCCTTCCGGCCGCGCAGCATGGCGACAGCGCCTAACGTCGCGCTGGCGGAAGCCGGCACCGGTATCGGCAAGACGCTCGGCTACCTCGCGCCCGCGGCGCTGTGGGCGCAGGAAGCGGGCGGCACGGTGTGGCTGTCGACCTATACCAAGGCGCTGCAGCGCCAGCTCGATCACGAGGCGGCGCGGGCCTACCCCGATGCGGCGACGAAGCGCGCCAAGGTCGTCGTCCGCAAGGGCCGCGAGAATTATCTTTGCCTGCTCAACCTCGAGGACGCGGTGCAGGGCGGGTTCGCGGGCCGCGCCGGCATCTTCGCGCAGCTGGCGGCGCGCTGGGCCGAATATTCGCGTGACGGCGACATGGTCGGCGGTGACCTGCCCGGCTGGCTCGCCACCCTGTTCGGCCGCGCCGCGTTCCGGGGCCTGACCGACCAGCGCGGCGAGTGCATCTATGCCGGCTGCCCGCACTACCGCTCGTGCTTCATCGAGCGTTCGACCCGAGCCTCCGCCCACGCCGACCTGGTCATCGCCAACCACGCGCTGGTGATGGTCAACGCCGTCCGGGAGCGCGCCGAGGCGGGGCGGATGAACCGCATCGTCTTCGATGAAGGCCACCACCTGTTCGACGCCGCCGATTCGACCTTCGCGCTGCACCTCAGCGCGCGCGAGGCGGTCGAACTGCGCAGCTGGATCCTCGGCCCCGACAAGGCGGCGCGGGGCCGGCGGCGGGGGCTGGCGGCGCGACTGTCCGACGTGATCAGCTATGACGACGCGGGCGCGCTGGCGCTCGAGGCCGCCGCGAAGGCGAGCCGCGCGTTACCCGCCGACGGCTGGGGGCAGCGGCTGGTTGGCGGCGAACCCTACGGCCTGGTCGAGACGCTGCTCGCCGCGGTGCGCGCCCAGGTCCATGCGCGGGCGCTGGGGGGCGAGGCGGGCTACGGCATTGAGACGCCGGTGGTCGAGGTGCTGGCGTCGGTGATCGAAGCGGCGGCGGCTTGCGCGACCGCGTTCGAGGCCATCGCCCAGCCGCTGCTGGCGCTGGAGGCGCGGCTGACGGCGGTGCTGGAAGAGGCCCCCGACTGGCTCGACGGGCCGTCTCGTGCGCGGCTCGACGGGGCGGCGGCGGGGCTGCGGCAGCGCAGTGCACTGCTGCAGGCGTGGGTCGGGCTGCTGGCGCGGCTCGGCGGCCCGGCCGATCCGGAGTTCATCGACTGGTTCGCGGTCGACCGGGTCGAGGGCCGGGAGTTCGATGTCGGCATCCACCGCCACTGGCTCGATCCGACGCGGCCGTTCGCGAAAGCTGTGCTGGAGCCGGCGCACGGCGTGCTGGTCACCTCGGCGACGCTGCGCGCGCGGGGCGCCCCGGCGGACGAATGGCGCGATACCGAGTTGCGGACCGGCGCCACCCACCTGGCACTGCCGCCGCAGCGCTTCGCGGTCGACAGCCCGTTCGACTATGCCGCGAACTCGCGCGTGCTCGTCGTCAGCGACGTCCGGCGCGGCGACCTGCCCGGGCTGGCGGCGGCCTACAAGCGGCTGATCGAGGCGGCGGGCGGCGGCACGCTCGGGCTGTTCACCGCCATCGCCCGGCTGAAGGCGGTGCATGCCCGCATCGCCGATCCGCTGCACCGTGCCGGGCTGCCGCTGTTCGCACAGCACGTCGACCCGATCGATACCGGCACGCTGGTCGACATCTTCCGCGCCGATCCGGCATCATCCTTACTCGGCACCGATGCGCTGCGCGACGGTGTCGACGTGTCGGGCCGGTCGCTGCGGCTGGTGGTCATGGAGGGCGTGCCGTGGCCGCGGCCGACGGTGCTCCACGCGGCGCGCCGCGCGGCGTTCGGCGGCGCGGCTTACGACGATCTGGTGACGATGGGCCGGCTGGCGCAGGCGTTCGGGCGGCTGATCCGGCGCGCCGACGACGCGGGGTCTTTCGTCCTGCTCGGCCCGGCCGTGCCGTCACGGCTGCTCGCCGCCTTCCCGGCCGGCACGCCGGTGGCGCGGGTGACGCTCGACGAGGCGGTCGCGGCGGTGCGGGCGGCGCTTGTGTCCGCGCCGGCTGAAACCGCCTTCCATCCGTAACCCAGCCGACGCATGGTGCGGCCCGTGAAGACGCTGACCTTGCTCCGCCACGCCAAATCCTCGTGGGACGACACCGTCGAGCGCGACTTCGACCGCCCGGTCAACGGCCGCGGGCGGCGAGCGGCGGCGCGCATCGGGACGTGGCTCGCGGATGAAGGCCTGACGTTCGATCATGTCGCCGCCAGTCCCGCGGTGCGCGTCCGCCAGACCATCGAAGGGGTGGAGGACGGTTACGGCCGGCCGCTGACGCCGCTGTGGGACACGCGCATCTATCTGTCGTCGGCGGCGACGCTGCTGCTGCTCGTCCAGCAGTTCAGCGACGAGAAGTCGGACGCGCTGCTGGTCGGCCACAATCCCGGCTGCGAGGATCTGCTGCTGATGCTGGTTCCGCCCGGCGACGGCCTGCGCGGCCAGGCCGAGATCAAATACCCGACCGCGACGCTGGCGCGGATCGAGCTCGACATCGACCGCTGGGCCGATGCCGACGATAATGCCGGGCGGCTGGTGCGGTTCATCCGACCCCGCGACCTCGATCCGACGCTGGGGCCGGACGACTGACGTCGCGCCCTAGCGGTCCCGCCTGGCCTCGCGTTCGGTCTTGCGCTTTTCGCGGGCCATGATGCGCTGGTGCTTGGCCTCATCCTCCTCGGCCTTGCGCTCGCGGCGGCCGCGGTTGCGGTCGGCCTCGGACTGGCTGGTGGTCAGCTTGTCGACGGCAAAACCAGCCACCTGGAACGGGGCCTTGACGATGGCAACGGCGGTCGAGACGCAGGCGGCGAGGGCGAGCAGGGGCAGCAGCGCGGTTAGACGGTAAAGCTTTCCCCGCACCCGCACGCCCCCTTTGCGTTCGGGTTGTTGAACACGAAACCGGCGGTGAAGTCATCCTCCCGCCAGTCCATCGTGCTGCCGATCAGGTACATGAGGCTGCCGCCGTCGACGTACAGCGTGCCGGCCGGCGTCGGCACCGCCTCGTCGCCCGCCCTCGCCTCGGCAACGTACGACAGGTCGTAGGCCAAGCCCGAGCAGCCGCGCTTGGGCGTCGTCAGGCGGACGCCGGCGGTGCCCTCGGGAGCCTTGGCCATCAGCGCGGCGATGCGCCCGGCCGCGCCCTCGGTGACGATGATCGGCGCGGGCCGCTCGCGGCGGGCGCGGGGCGGAGCGATGACAGCGGTCTCGATCACAGCATCCCCATTTCGAGCTTAGCCTCGTCGGACATCTTGCCCGGGTCCCAGGCCGGGTCCCACACCAGATTGACCTCGGCGGTGGCAATGCCGGGGACGCTCATCACCCGCATCTCGACCTCGCCGGGCATGGTTTCGGCGACCGGGCAATGCGGGGTGGTCAGGGTCATGGTGACGACCGCATGGCCCTCGTCGATGTCGACGCCGTAGATCAGCCCGAGATCGTAGATGTTGACCGGGATTTCGGGGTCGAAAATCGAGCGGATCGCCTCGATGACGCTTTCGTACAGCTCACCGCCCGGTGCCTCGCCGGACGCGGCGGCCGGCCTGGCGCTGAGGAAACCCTCAAGATAGTCCGGTTCGCGCGTGCCGACCGGCGGGGCCTTCGTCACCGGCGCCGCGCTGTCGACCTCTTCCACCGTGAACGTCCGGTCGTTCATCCGAAAATCCTCTGCACCCGCTTCATGCCATCGAGCAGCCGCTCGACATCGTCAGTGCCGTTATACACCGCGAAACTCGCCCGCGCCGTCGCCGGAACGCCCAGCAGCCCCATCAGCGGCTGCGCGCAGTGGTGGCCGGCGCGAATGGCGACGCCGCCCTCGTCCAAGATAGTGCCGATGTCGTGCGGATGCACCCCGCCCAGCGCGAAACTGACGATCCCCGCCGACTCGTCGGGCCCGAACAGCCGCACCGAATTGATCCGGCGCAGGCCCTCGCGGGCCCTGGTCGCCAGCATTCGCTCGTGCGCGTCGATGACGTCGAGGCCGATGCAGTTTACATAATCGATGGCGGCGGCCAGCCCGATCGCGCCGACGATGTGCGGCGTGCCCGCCTCGAAGCGCTGCGGCGCACGCGCGTAGGTCGACCGTTCGAAGGTCACCGTCTCGATCATCGCGCCGCCACCCTGCCACGGCGGCATCGCCTCGAGGATGTCGGTCCGCGCCCACAGCACGCCGATGCCGGTCGGGCCGTACAGCTTGTGGCCGGAGAAGACGTAGAAGTCCGCTCCGCACGCCTGCACATCGACCTTCAGGCGCGGCGCCGCCTGGCAGCCGTCGACTAGCAGCAGCGCGCCGGCCGCATGCGCCGCGTCGGCGATCCGCGTGATGTCGGCGATGCTGCCCAGCACATTCGAGACATGGGCGATGGCGACCAGCTTGGTGCGCGGCGTCAGCATCGCGACCAGCGCATCCTCGTCGATGCGGTGGTCGGCGGTCAGCGGCGCGACGTCGATTTCGATGCCCGTGCGGCCCTGCAGCAGCTGCCACGGCACGATGTTGCTGTGATGCTCCAGCGCCGAGATCAGGATGCGGTCACCCGCCTTCAGGCTGCTCCCCCACGACTGCGCAACGAGGTTGATCGCCTCGGTCGCGCCGCGGACGAACACCACCTCGTTCGCCGACTTCGCATTGATGAAGGTCGCCACCGTCTGCCGGGCCGCCTCGAACCGCTCGGTCATCGTCGCCGACCGCGCATAGACGCCGCGGTGGACGGTCGCGTAATCGGGGCCATAACCCTTGGCGATGGCGTCGATCACCGCCTGCGGCTTCTGCGCCGTGGCAGCGGAGTCGAGGTACGCCCAGCCGTCGGCAAGGCCCGGAAAGTCGGCGCGGTGGTCACGGACAAAGGGATGGGCGGGGGCGTTCACTCCGCCTCCAGCCAGCGGATCGCGTCCGCCGTGACCGCCTCGCGCACCGTCTCGTCGCCGATGCGGTCGAGCGCGTCGCCCAGGAACGCACGGGTCAGCAGTGCCTTCGCCGCCGCCGGGTCGATGCCGCGGCTCTGCAGGTAGAACAGCGCATCGCGGTTCAACTCGCCAACCGTCGCGCCGTGCGCGCACTTGACGTCATCGGCGAAGATTTCCAGTTCCGGCTTGGCGTTGGCGGTCGCGGTGCGGGCGAGCAGCAGCGCCTTCACCGATTGCTCGGCGTCAGTTTTCTGCGCGTCGCGTGCGACCTCGACGCGGCCGGCGACGCTGGCGGTGGCGCGGTCGTCGGCGACCGAGCGCCACACCTGCCGGCTGGTGCCGCCGGGGTGGGCGTGGATCATGCGGGTAAAGCCGTCGAGGGTCTGGTCGCCGCGCGCCAGCACGACGCCGTCGGCCTCCGCGAACGCGCCGGTGCCTTCGAGCTTGATGCGCGCCTCGATCCGCCCGGAGTCGGCCCCGGTGACGAGCGTCGCGGAGGTGTAGCTCGCGGCCTGGGCAACGGTGGCCAGCGTGAATTCGGTGTGCGCGCCGCCGGTCTTCAGCACGCGCACGGTGCGCATCAGCCGCGCCCCTTCGCCCAGCGCGACGGTCGTGGTGACGTTGCTCCAACCCGCGCCGACGTGGGTCTCGACGATCTCGGCATGGGCGTCGCGGGCCAGTTCGATGCGGCTCGACAGGTGCGAGGCACCGCCGCTGGCGACATGGACGATCTGGATCGGGCCAGGCGAAGGCATCGTCGCGGTGTGCGTCAGCCACAGGCCGGTGGTCGCCTTTTGCGCGGCGATGTCGCCGAGCGGGTGGCCCGGCTCACTCTTCACCGCGGTGATCGTCAGGCCGCGCCGGTCGCTCAGCGCCTCGACGAAGCGCCCGTCGGCGAACACCAGCCGCGGGCCGTCGAGGTCGATCCAGTACGCCGACAGGTCGGGCAGCGCGTCGTTAGCGTGGCCGGCGGTCAGCGCGTCGAGCCCGCTCAGGTCGCTCCACCGCCAGTCCTCGGTCTTGCGGGTCGGCAGGTTCACGCCGCAGCCCTCACATAGCCCTCACGCTCGAGTTCGTGCGCTAGTTCCGGGCCGCCGGATCGCTCGATGCGCCCGGCGACGAGGACATGCACCCGGTCGGGTACAACGTAGTCGAGCAGGCGCTGGTAGTGGGTGATCAGCAGCGTCGCGTGGCTCGGCGACCGCAGCCGGTTGATGCCGTCCGACACGACCCGCAGCGCGTCGATGTCGAGGCCGCTATCGGTCTCGTCGAGCACGGCGAGCTTCGGCGCGAGCACTGCCATCTGGACCATCTCGTTGCGCTTCTTCTCGCCGCCCGAGAAGCCGACGTTCACCGGCCGCTTGAGCATGTTCATCGACAAGCCGAAGCCCTCGGCCTCGTGCCTGACCAGCTTCATGAACTCGGCGCCCGAGGCCTCAGCCTCGCCGCGCTGCCGGCGCTGGGCATTGAGCGCGGTGCGCAGGAAAGCGAGGTTCGAGACGCCGGGGATTTCGACCGGATATTGCAGCCCGAGGAACAGCCCGGCGGCGGCGCGCTGATGCGGTTCGAGCGCCAGCAGGTCCTGCCCGTCGAAGGTGACGCTGCCGCCGGTGACTTCGTACCCGGCGCGGCCCGCGAGCACGTAGCTGAGCGTCGACTTGCCCGCGCCGTTCGGCCCCATGATAGCGTGCACCTCGCCCGCATTAACGGTCAGCGTCAGGCCGTTGAGGATCGTCTTGCCGCCGATGGTGGCGTGGAGGTCGGTGATCTGGAGCAACTAACTCGCCTTCTTGTCGGAATATTTGCGCGTCACGATGGTCGCGTTGGCGCGGTCGCGGAGTTCGTCGTCGGCGACGCGCACCGAGCGTTCGGCGATTTCCATCGCGATCATCTCATCGCCGCCGCGCGCCATCTCGGCCGCGTGGACCTTGGTGACGGCGGTGCCACGCAGGGCGACGCACTGCTTCAGCGCGAGGTTCGCCAGCGCCGCCGGCTGGTCGAGCGTCACGTCGGCGGCCTTCGCCGCCTGATCGACGCAGCCCGCATAGGCGGTCGAGGCCGTGTCGGCGGCCGCCTGTGCGCCGTCGATCTTGGGATTGCCGCTGTCGCGCGGGGCCTTCGCGTCGCAGGCGGCGAGTAGAGCAAGTAGCGGCAGACCGTGCTTCACCCGACGCTCCCCTCGAGCGAAATGCCGAGCAGTTTCTGCGCCTCGACCGCGAACTCCATCGGCAGCTGCTTCAGCACCTCGCGGCAGAAGCCGTTGACGATGAGAGCCACCGACTCCTCGGCGTCGAGGCCGCGCGACTGGGCGTAGAACATCTGGTCGTCGCTGATCTTGGAGGTGGTCGCCTCGTGCTCGATCTGCGCGCTGGGGTTGCGGACCTCGATGTAGGGCACGGTGTGCGCGCCGCACTCGTGGCCGAGCAGCAGCGAATCGCACTGGGTGAAGTTGCGGACGCCCTCGGCCATCGGCGCGACCTTGACCAGTCCGCGATAGGTGTTCGACGAGCGCCCCGCGCTGATGCCCTTCGAGACGATCGTCGAGCGCGTGCCCTTGCCGAGGTGGATCATCTTGGTGCCGGTGTCGGCCTGCTGGCGGTTGTTGGTCACCGCGACCGAGTAGAACTCGCCGACCGAATCCTCGCCCGACAGGACGCACGACGGGTATTTCCAGGTGATTGCGCTGCCGGTCTCGACCTGGGTCCAGCTGACTTTGCTGCGCTTGCCGAGGCAGTTGGCGCGCTTGGTGACGAAATTATAGATGCCGCCGACCCCGTTGGCGTCGCCCGGATACCAGTTCTGCACGGTCGAATATTTGATCTCGGCATCGTCGAGCGCCACCAGCTCGACGACCGCGGCGTGGAGCTGGTTCTCGTCGCGCATCGGCGCGGTGCAGCCTTCGAGGTAGCTGACGTGGCTGCCCTTGTCGGCGACGATGAGCGTGCGCTCGAATTGCCCGGTGTTCTGCGCATTGATGCGGAAATAGGTCGACAGCTCCATCGGGCAGCGCACGCCTTCGGGGATGTAGACGAAGGTGCCGTCCGAGAAGACCGCCGAGTTGAGGCACGCGAAGTAGTTGTCACGCTGCGGCACGACCGAGCCGAGCCACTTCTTCACGAGGTCGGGATATTCCTTCACCGCCTCGCTGATCGAGCGGAAGATCACCCCGGCGCGCTCCAGCTCGGCGCGGAAAGTGGTGGCGACGCTGACACTGTCGAATACCGCGTCGACCGCGACCTTGCGCGCGCCCTCGACGCCCGCGAGCATCTTCTGCTCCTCGATCGGGATGCCGAGCTTCTCGTAGGTGCGGCGGATTTCGGGGTCGAGCTCGTCCAGCGATGCCAGCGTCGGCTTGGCCTTGGGCGCGGCGTAAAAATACATGTCCTGATAATCGATCGGCGCGATGTCGACCTTGGCCCAGTCGGGCGCGTCCATGGTCAGCCACAGCCGGTAGGCCTTCAGCCGCCAGTCGAGCAACCACTGCGGCTCGTCCTTCTTGGCGCTGATGTAGCGGACGGTGTCCTCGTTCAGGCCCTTGGGGGCCATGTCGGATTCGATGTCGGAGACGAAGCCCCATTTGTAGGTGCTGAGGTCGTCGACCGCGGCAATCGCAGCGGCGTCGCGGACGAGGGTATCGTCGGTCATGCCGGCACCTTGTTGCGGACGGGCTGAAGCAGGTCGGCGAGGCTGACCGCCAGCAGGGCGTTCCTGACCGCGCCGTTGATCGGAGCCCAATGCGGCTTTACCGCGCAACTGCCGGTCAGCGCGCAGGCTGAAGTTTCGCCCTCCTGGCAGGCGGTCAGAGCGATCGGGCCGTCGACCGCCTCGACGATGGCCGCGACACTGATCTCGTGCGCGCCGCGGGCCAGGTGAAAGCCGCCGGCGACGCCGCGGGTCGACACCAGCAGCCCGGCCCGGGCGAGTGTGCCCATCAGCTTGGCGACGGTCGGCGCGGGGATACCAGTGTGCGCGGCGACCGCCGCGGCACTGAGCCGGGGGTCGTCGCAGCGCGCCGCCGCGGTCATCACCACGACCGCATAGTCGGCAAGGTTGCTTAGGCGGATCAAGCGGATTCCTAAAGTGGAACGATTTCGTCCGACTTATGTGGGTCCGGGGGCGGGCAAGTCAACACGTGCGGGCTTGTTATCGGCGACGCGCTGCCGCTTACTGGCGGCAACGGCGCGGACGCGCCATCCGTGAGGGGGCTATAATGAAACTGACAACCGTGACGCTGGCCGCGACGTTGCTCGCCAGTACGGCGTCGGCGCAGACGGTGCGCCCCGACCAGGCCAAATTTCGCGCGCTGTATGAGGAGCTGGTCAATACCAACACGACGCTGTCAGTCGGATCGTGCACTCAGGCGGCAGCGCAGCTGGCGACGCGGCTGAAGGCGGCGGGCTATACCGACGCCGAGCTGACGCCCTTCGCGATCCCCGAGAAGCCCAAGGAGGGCGGGCTGGTCGTCGTGCTGCCTGGCACCGATGCCAAGGCCAAGGCGATCCTGCTGCTAGCGCATATCGATGTCGTCGAGGCCAAGCGCGAGGACTGGACCCGTGACCCGTTCAAGCTGGTCGAGGAAAACGGCTATTTCTATGCCCGCGGCGCGTCCGACGACAAGGCGATGGCGGCGATCTACACCGACACAATGATCCGCCTGCGGGCCGACAAGCGCCCGCGCCGGACGGTCAAGCTGGCGCTGACCTGCGGCGAGGAAACCAACGGCGCTTTCAACGGCGCCGAATGGCTGGCCGCCAACAAGCGCGATCTGATCGACGCGCAGTTCGCGCTCAACGAGGGCGGCGGCGGACGGCTCGACAAGGACGGCAAGCCCGAGGTGCTGGCGATCCAGGTCGGCGAGAAGACTTCGCAAAACTATATGCTGGAGGCGCGCAACCCCGGCGGCCACTCGTCGATGCCGCGCCCCGACAATGCGATCTACCAGCTGAGCGCCGCGGTCGACCGGATCGCGGCATACAAGTTCCCGGTGCAGCTGACCGACACGACGCGCGCGTTTTTCACCAAACGTGCGGCGATCGCGACCGGCCCGATGGCGGCGGCGATGCGCGCGGTCGTTGCGGACCCGGGCGACGCGGCGGCGGCGGCGCTGCTGTCCGTCGACCCGACGCTCAATTCGACCCTGCGCACGACCTGCGTGGTGACACTGTTCGACGCCGGCCATGCACAGAACGCGCTGCCGCAGCGGGCCACCGCCAACGTCAATTGCCGCATCTTCCCCGGCGACACGCTGGAGAGTACGGCGGCAGCACTGAACAAGGTCATCGCTGATTCCGGCGTGGTGCTGACCGCGCAGGCGCAGCGCGGGCCGCTAGCGGTTCCCCCGCCGCTCGACCCGAAGGTCGTCGGCCCGGCCGAAACGCTGGCGGCAAAGCTATTTCCCGGTGTCCCGGTGCTGCCGATCATGTCCACCGGCGCGACCGACGCCGGCTTTCTCGCGGCGGTGGGCATCCCGACCTACGGTGTTCCGGGCATCCTGTATGAGGCCGACGGCGGCGGCATCCACGGCCTCAACGAGCGCATCCGCGTCGCGTCGGTGTATCGGGGACGCGACTATCTCCACGCCCTGATCCGGATATACGCCGAGGCGAAGTAGCCCTGGCGCTTTCGGCCCCGGCGGGGCCGCGCCTGAGGCGTTGTTTTTTGACGCGTTCTCTTAAACGCCGGATGAAGTCGCCTGTCTCGCAAGCGCGCTAGCCCGCCGCCCGCACCGGCCCGGCGCTGTTGACGCCCATCGACTGGAGGTAGCGCTTTACGCCGCGCGCCGCCTGGCGGATGCGGTGCTCGTTCTCGACCAGCGCGATGCGGACGAAGCCCTCGCCCTCCTCGCCGAAACCGGTGCCGGGCGCGACCGCGACCTGAGCGTGCTGAATCAACTGTTTCGAGAATTCGACCGCGCCCAGGTGCGCGAGCGCGGGCGGGATCGGCGTCCAGGCGAACATGGAGGCGCGGGGCACGGGAATGTCCCAGCCGGCGCGGCCGAAGCTTTCGATCAGCACGTCGCGGCGGCGCTTGTAGAGCGCGCGGTGCTCGGCGATGCAGTCCTGCGGGCCGTTCAGCGCCGCCACCGCCGCCGCCTGGATCGGCGTGAAAGCACCGTAGTCGAGGTAGGATTTGACCCGCGTCAGCGCCGCGATCAGCTGCTTGTTGCCGACCGCGAAACCCATCCGCCAGCCCGCCATCGAATAGGTCTTCGACATCGAGGTGAACTCGATGGCGACATCGCGCGCACCCGGCACCTGCAGGATCGACGGGGTCGGCTGGTCTTCGTCGAAATAGATTTCAGCATAGGCGAGGTCGCTGATCACCCAGATGCCGTGCGCCTTCGCGAACGCCACGACCTGTTCGTAGAAGGCGAGATCGACGGTTTCGGCGGTCGGGTTAGACGGGTAGCCCATGACCAGCACGGTCGGTTTCGGTACGGTGTAGCGCACCGCCCGCTCCAGCTTCTCGAAGAAGTCCGGGCCGGGCGCGGCGGGGATCGAGCGGATCGTGCAGCCGGCGATGATGAAGCCGAAGGCGTGGATCGGGTAGCTCGGGTTGGGCGCGAGGATGACGTCGCCGGGCGCGGTGATCGCCTGCGCGAGATTGGCCAGACCCTCCTTGGAGCCGAGTGTCACCACGACTTCGGTCTCGGGGCAGACCTCGACGCCGAAGCGGCGGGCGTAATAGGCGGCCTGGGCCTTCCGCAGCCCCGGGATGCCGCGCGATGCCGAATAGCCGTGTGCGTCGGACTTGGCGGCTACCTCGCACAGCTTGGCGATGACGTGGGCGGGCGGCGGACTGTCGGGGTTGCCCATGCCGAGGTCGACGATGTCCTCGCCGCGGGCGCGGGCCGCAGCCTTCATCGCGTTCACCTCGGCGAACACGTAAGGCGGCAGGCGGCGGATGCGGTAGAAATCGTCGTTCATGGCTCAGTTCCGGGCGCGGCCCAACTTGGGCCACGCCCTCACTGCCATAGCGCCCGCGCGGGCGCCACGCCGTTCATAGCGCCCGCGCCGGCGCCACGCCGATCACATCGGCTTCATTGGCCTCTTGCCCGCAATCTTGTTGTTGCCGGCATCCCGGCTGTCGGCGGGATAATAGTCGAGCGCGTTCTTCTCGGTCGTCATGCTCTGGTCGCAGCTGTCCTGGATCTTGGCGGTGCACTTGGGCAGCGGCTTGGCGGCCATCGCATCGGCAGGCGGCGCGTCCTGGGCCAGCGCGGCGGCGGGCAGCAGCGCCACGGCGGCAATCAGAATCAGGTGCTTCATCGAATAACTCCCCGGGTTCGACCGGGCCGTCATTGCCCGGATAAAACGATGCTAGCCCCTAAACGCCGTCGTCGCCAAGCACCATCGACTGGCCTATGGTCGGCGGGCGGGGAACGGAGACGCCATGACCGACCTACAGGATCCGGCCGCCTTACCGGCGCTCGACCGCTTCCAGCGCTGGACCGACCTCGTCGGTCGCGGCCAGCAGACGATGCTGGAGTTCATGAGCCGTGAGGGCGCAGGCCCGGCGACACCCGATCCGTTCGGCCTGCTCGGCGTCTGGCAGAAGGCAGTCGCGGCCACCGATCCGCAGAAATTCATGGCGATGCAGACCCGCTTCGTCACCGACAGCATGGCCTTGTGGCAGTCGTTTCTGGATCCCGCCGCCGCCCGCGCCGAAGTCGGCGACAAGCGTTTCAAGGATGCCGCCTGGGCCGAGCTGCCGATGTTCGACCTGATGCGGCAATCCTATCTGCTGGCGTCGAAATACATCCTCGATGCGACCGCCGGTCTCGACGGGCTGGCACCGCACGAGAAGGCGAAGGCGATGTTCCACGCCCGCCAGTTCGTCGACGCGCTCAGCCCGTCCAACTATCCGCTGACCAACCCCGCGGTGCTGAAGGCGACGCTTGAGACTGGCGGCGAGAACCTGCTGAAGGGGCTCGACCATCTGCTCGACGACCTGAAGGACGGTCGCATGCGGATGACCGACGAAACCGCCTTCGAGGTCGGCCGCAACGTCGCCGCCACGCCGGGCAAGGTGGTGTTCGAGAACCGGCTGTTCCAGCTGATCCAGTATGCGCCGACGACGCCGGACGTCTATGCGACGCCGCTGCTGATCTTCCCGCCGTGGATCAACAAATTCTACATCCTCGACCTGACCGCCGAGAAGAGCTTCGTCCGCTGGTGCGTCGAACAGGGGCTGACGGTGTTCGTCGTCAGCTGGAAGAATGCCGATGCCAGCCTCGCCGACGCGACCCTCGACACCTATGTCGGCGAGGGCCAGATCATGGCCATCGCCAAGGTGCTGGAGGCGACCGGTGCCGAGCAGACCCACGCCATCGGCTACTGCGTGGCGGGCACGACGCTGGCGGCGACGCTCGCCTACCTGACGGCGCGCGGCCAGGCGCACATGGTCGCCACCGCGACCTTCTTCACCGCGCAGGTCGACTTCAGCGATAGCGGCGATCTCGGCGTTTTCGTCGACGACGGGCAGATCGAGGGCATCGCCAAGATGACCGAGGGCAAGGGCTATCTCGACGGCCGCGCCATGGCGACGACCTTCAACATGCTGCGCTCGAACGACCTGATCTGGAACTACGTCGTCAACAACTACATGCTGGGCAAGGATTATCTGCCCTTCGACCTGCTCTATTGGAACGGTGACGCGACCAACGTGCCGGCCAAGTGGCACAAGGCGTATCTGGAGGACATGTACCGCGACAACAAGCTGATCCGGCCCGGCGGGATCAGCATCGCCGGGGTGCCGATCGACCTGTCGACGGTCAAGGTGCCGAGCTATGTCCAGGGTGGCCGCGAGGACCATATTGCCCCGGCGCGCTCCGCCTACCGCATCACCCAGGCGTTCACCGGCCCGATGCGCTTCGTGCTGGCCGGGTCCGGGCACATCGCCGGCGTCGTCAACCCGCCCGCGCAGCTCAAATATCAGCACTGGACTAACGACGCGCTGCCGGCGTCGTTCAACGATTTCGTCGCGGGCGCGACCGAGCACAAGGGCAGCTGGTGGCCCGACTGGATCGCGTGGCTGACGCCGCAGTCGGGCGGCAAGGTGCCTGCTCGGGTTCCGGGTGAGGGTCCGTTGAAGGCGATCGAGGACGCGCCCGGGCGATACGTCAAGGAACGGGCGTGAGCTTTGCGGACGCGATGCGCCGGGTGATTACCGGCGACGACGCGGGCGGCCAGTCGGTGGTCATCCTCGACGGCGGCCCGTCGTCGTCGAGCGGCCAGCCCGATCTCGGCGGCCTGTTCGAGATCTGGGAGGACGTGGCCGGCGGCCCGCTCGACCCGCGCGATCACGCCGATCTCGGCACGACGCGCCCGGTGCTCGGGCCGCGGCCGGGCAATGTGCAGGTGCGCTGGTTCGTTGTCGCGCCGCTGCCCGAGGGCGTGCCGAAGCCGCAGCTCGACCAGATGGTCAAGTCGGTGTTCGCGGGGTTCGATGGCGAGCGCCACATCGTCGACCAGAGCCGCCATCCGGCGATGCACGAGACGCAGTCGATCGACGCCATCTGCCTCCTGCAAGGCGATGTGTCGCTGATCCTCGAGGGCGGCGAGACGCGGATCAAGCCCGGCCAAGTGGTGATCCAGCGCGGCACCAACCACGCCTGGGTGGCGCACGGCGGGCCGGCGCTATTGCTGGCGGTGCTGATCGACCGGTCGGTGGGGTAGGAGCGTCGCGGCAAAGCCGCGCCGTCGGACGGCGCCGGGCGTTGTCGCCCGCGCCGCCGACCGGCCTTGCGCGAGTCCGCGCTAGCGGCGCGGCCCGAAGCCCGGCATCACCGGCGGCGGGTTGCGGTTACGGTCGCGGCGCGGCTGCTGCGCCTGATAGGCGACGGCGCAATGCTCCATGCAGTACGGGAAGCCGGTCGCGCTGGGCTTGCCGCAGAAATGGAAGTCGGTGTCGCCGGGGTGGCCGATCGGCCATTTGCAGACCTTTTCCGAGAGGTCGAGCAGGGTCGTGTGCGCCGGCTTGGCGGTCGTCGCCGGGCGCGGCTTCCTAGCCGGCACGGCGGTAGCACGAACCGGTGTGGTTGCCGTCGGGGTCGTAACCGGCATTGCCACAGACTCGGTGATGACTTGAGCGATATTTGCATCGCCGCCCTTGACCGGCGAGGGCCGAGCCTGGAGGCCGAGGCGATGCGCCTTGCCGATCACCGCGTTGCGGCTGACGCCCTCGCCGAGCAGTTCGGCGATCTGGCTCGCGGTCATGCCCTGCTCCCAGCTGGTGCGGAGCAGGTCGATACGGGCGTCGGTCCACGACATGGGCAGGGTCGTCCAATCTTGTCTGGCGGACGGGCCGGCTTGGCGGAACGGGTTCCCAGGGTTAGGACGGACCGATGCTCGACAAGACCGCCCAACCACCGCTGAACAGCGGCCATGCCGAGCCGGGGGTGATGACGATCCCCTCGGTCAACTGGCAGGGCCTGAAGACGCTCTATTTGAAGGAGGTGCGGCGCTTTTTCAAGGTCCAGTTGCAGACCGTGTGGGCCCCGGCGATGACGACGCTGCTGTTCCTGGTGATCTTTGCGGTCGCCATGACGTCGTCGCGGCCGAGCGTCATGGGGGTGCCGTTCGCCAATTTCCTCGGCCCCGGCCTGATCGTCATGGGGATGATCCAGAACGCCTTCGCCAACACTTCGTCGTCGCTGCTGATCGCCAAGATCCAGGGCACCATCGTCGATGTGCTGATGCCGCCGCTGTCGAACGGCGAGCTGCTGGTGTCGTGGGTCGGCAGCGCGGTGACGCGCGGCTGGCTGGTCGGCGGCGCAGTGTGGCTGGCGATGCTGCTGGCACCGGGCGTCGACGTGCCGATCCGTCATCCGCTGGTGGTGTTCTATTTCGGCACGATGGGATGCATCCTGCTGGCGCTGCTCGGCATCCTGACCGGCATCTGGGCCGACAAGTTCGACCATGCGGCGGCGATCACCAACTTCATCATCCAGCCGCTGACGCTGTTGTCGGGGACCTTCTATGCCATCGACAAGGTGTCGCCGGCGATGCGGGTGATCAGCCACGCCAACCCGTTCTTCTACGTCATCGACGGCTTCCGCTATGGCTTCCTGGGTGTCGCCGACGGGCTGGCGCTGCAGGGCGCGGTGGTGCTGCTGGTGCTGAACGTCGGGCTATGGGCCCTGTGTTACGGGTTGCTCAAGTCGGGCTGGCGGTTGCGCCCATGATCCTGCTCGCCGCCGCCGTGCTCGCCGCCGCGCCGTGGGAGGTGCCGCAGCAACTCGTCGCCTTGCCCGACGGGCGGCGCATCAATCTCTATTGCACCGGCGCAGGCGGGCCGACGGTGGTGCTCGAAGCAGGCTTTGCCGCCACCAGCTGGGCCTGGTCGACGGTGCAGCCGCTGATCGCGCGCCGCCACCGCGTCTGTTCCTATGACCGCGCCGGCATGGGCTTCAGCGACCCCGGGCCGCTGCCGCGCGATGCCCGCGCCATCGTCGCCGACCTCGCCGCGACGCTGAAGGCCGCGCGCGTGGCACCGCCGTATCTGCTCGTCGGCCACTCCGCCGGGGCGATGACGATGCGGTTGTACGCCGACGCGTCTCCGGGCGACGTCGCTGGGCTGGTGCTCGTCGACCCGTCGATCGAGGGCCAGTTCGACGAACAGGGCGCGGCCGTGGCGGCGCGCGTCGCGCAGTACGAGCGTTGCGCCGCGGCCGCGACCGCACAGGCGCTGCCGTCCGCCGACCCGGCGTTGGCGCGCTGCACCCCGGCGCTGCCGCCGACCCTGTCGCCGGCGATGACGCGGGTGCTGCAGGCCGCGCGGCTGACCCCCGGCTATTGGCAGACGCAGGCGAGCGAATATGCCGCCATCGCCGGGGTCAACGCCGACCTGCTGAGCGAGGGGCGGCAGTTCTATGGCGACCTGCCGCTGATCGTGCTGACCGCCGGGGTCAGTGCCACCGCCGATCCGCGCTGGGAGGCGCGCCATGCCGCGCTGGCGGCGCGCTCGAGCCGCGGTGTCCAGCGCACCATCGCCGGGGCATCGCACAACCTGATGCGCGATGCCCCGTCGGCGGTGGCAGCGGCGGTCGAGGAGACCGAGCGCTGAACCGCGGCAAGCGGTCGCCTGGGGGTTGAGCGGCTCCGTCCCAGGCGCTAAAGGGTCGCCTCACGGGCGGCCGTCGGTGCCGCCCGTTTGCGTTGGCGAAAGGCGCGACCGAGCATGACGATCACCGCGATGATGCCCGTCTATGGCCGCTGCGAGGTTGCGCCGGTGCGCGGCGACGGCTGCTACCTCTACGACGCGGACGGGCGCGAGTGGCTGGACTTCGCCGCCGGCATCGCGGTCAACGCGCTCGGGCACAGCCATCCGCACCTGATCGGCGCGATCCAGAAGCAGGCCGCAACGCTGATGCACATCAGCAACCTGTACGGCGCGCCCGACCAGCAGCGGGTCGCCGAGCGGCTGGTGGCGCGCAGCTTCGCCGATACGGTGTTCTTCACCAACTCGGGGGCCGAAGCGCTGGAGTGTGCGATCAAGACCTGCCGCCGCCACCATTTCGCCGCAGGGCGGCCGGAGAAGTACCGCATCCTGACCTTCTCCAACGCCTTCCACGGCCGCACGATGGCGACGATCAACGCCACCGATCAGGAGAAATTGCGCTCCGGGTTCGAGCCGCTGCCCGACTGGTTCACGGTGCTGCCGTTCGACGATCTTGCCGCTGCCGAGGCCGCGGTCGACGACAGCATCGGCGGCATATTGGTGGAGCCGATCCAGGGCGAGGGCGGCATCCGGCCCGGCTCCCCGGCGTTTCTGCAGGGCCTGCGCGACCTTGCCGACAAACACGGCCTGCTGCTCATCTTCGACGAGGTCCAGTGCGGCGTCGGGCGGACCGGCGAGCTGTTCGCCTATGAGCATTTCGGCGTGAAGCCGGACATCATGGCCCTGGCCAAGGGCATCGGTGGCGGCTTCCCGGTCGGCGCCTGCCTCGCTACCGAGAATGCCGCCAGCGGCATGGTCGTCGGCACCCACGGCTCGACCTATGGCGGCAATCCGCTGGCGATGGCGGCGATCGACGCCAGCCTCGATGTCATCGACGACCGCGCCTTCCTCGATCACGTCAAGGAAATGGGGACGCGGCTGCGCCAGGGACTGGAGCAGATGATCCCCAACCACGACCATTTGTTCGAGTCCGTCCGCGGCGTCGGCCTGATGCTCGGCCTGAAGATGAAGTCGGACGCGCGCGCCTTCGTCGGCCATGCCCGCGGCCACGGCATCCTGACCGTCGGCGCCGGCGACAATGTCGTCCGCCTGCTGCCGCCGCTGATCATCGAGGAGCGCCATATCCGCGAGGCGATCGACAAGCTGAGCGACGCGGCGCGGGCCTACACGCCCGCGCAAGCCGCGTGACGCCGCGCCAGCCGAAAGCGCCGGCGTGAGGCACTTCCTCGATCTGGCGACGCCCGGGCGGGTGGCGCTCAGGGCGATCCTCGACGAGGCGCACCGGCGCAAGGCCGCGCGCGCCGGCTACCCCAGGGGCCGCGCCGATGACGACGCGCCGCTCAGCGGTCACAACCTCGCGATGATCTTCGAGAAGCCGTCGACGCGGACGCGCTTCAGTTTCGATATCGGCATCCGCCAGCTCGGCGGCTCGGCCATCGTGGCCAGCTCGGGCGACATGCAGCTCGGGCGCGGCGAGACCATCGCCGATACCGCGCGGGTGATGAGCCGCTTCGTTGATGCGGTCATGCTGCGCTCGGATAAGCACGAGACCGTCGAGGCGCTGGCGGACGCGGCGACGGTGCCGGTGATCAATGGCCTGACCGACCTCGGCCACCCGTGCCAGGCGATGGCCGACCTGATGACCGTCGAGGAGCGGCTCGGCGTGGCCGTCGAGGGGACGTGTTGGGCCTGGCTCGGCGACGGCAACAACATGGCGCATTCGCTGATCGAGGCCGCCAGCGTCATGCACTTCGATCTCAAGCTTGGCGTGCCGCACGGCTATGACCCCGACCAGGCTGTGATGGCGACGGCGTGCGCGCGCGGCGGCTCGATCGGCGTGGTCCGCAAGGCCAGGGACGCCGTCGAAGGCGCGCAGGTCGTCGCCACCGATACCTGGGTGTCGATGGGCCATGCGGAAAGCGAGGACAAGATCGACGCGATGATGCCGTTCCGCGTGACCCCCGAACTGATGGCGGCGGCCGAGCCGGGCGCGGTGTTCCTGCACTGCCTGCCCGCCCACCGCGGCGACGAGGTCACCGACGCGGTCATCGACGGGCCGCAGTCGGCGGTGTGGGACGAGGCCGAGAACCGGCTCCACGTGCAGAAAGCCATATTGCTGTGGTGCCTTGGGAAAATCGGCTGAGCGCCGACATGGCGTGACCCATGCTGACCGAAACCCTCGCCCCCGCCGCCGACCGCTCGCTCGGCTTCACCGTCGCGGCGCGCAGCGTGCGCGGGCGGATCGTGCGCCTCGACGCGGCGCTCAACGCGGTGCTGGCGGCGCATGACTATCCGGAGCCGGTGGCGCGGTTGCTGGCGGAGGCGCTGACGCTGACGGCGCTGCTCGGCGGCACGCTGCAGGACGGGGCGGGCACGATGACCCTGCAGGCCCAATCGAGCGGCGGCGCGGTCGACCTGCTGGTCTGCGATTATCGCGGCGGTTCGGTGCGCGGTTATGTGCGCTTCGCGGCCGATGCCGAGATCGCGTCGGGGCTCGACCTGCCCGGCCTGTTCGGCACCGGGCACCTGGCGATCACCCTCGACGCGACCGCGTCGAGCGAGCGCTACCAGGGCATCGTGCCACTGGAGGGCGCATCCTTGAGCGACGCCGTCACCGGTTATTTCGAGGGCTCGGAGCAGCTGCCGACCCTGGTCCGCGTCGGCATCGGCGGCAGCGCGGCGGCGGGCTGGATCGCCGGCGGCATCCTCGTCCAGCACCTCGCCGCGAGCGAGATCGGCGGCGAGCGGCTGTCAGTGGCCATCGACGAAGGCCGCCAGCACCCGGACTGGGAGCATGTCGTGGCGCTGGTCTCGACCGTCGGCGACCCCGAGCTGACCGACCCCGGCCTCAGCGCCGAAACCCTGCTGTGGCGACTGTTCCACGTCGAACAGGTCCGCGTCTTCGAAGGCCCGGTGCCCGGCCGCGGCTGCCGCTGCTCCCCCGCCCATATCGCGACGGTGCTGGGCAAGTTCCCCGAGGCCGAGCGCGACCAGATGCGCGGGCCGGACGGCAAGGTGCGCGTGGACTGCGAGTTCTGCGCGCGGACGTGGGTGATCGAGGTTTGATCTCCCCCGCCCCGCCGGGGAAAGGCCCCTGGAGCGGGAACGACGCACACTACGGCCGTGCCCACCCGCGCGCCGCCTCACGCGTCGCTCGCAGCCTCCTCCACGGGGGAAGCTGCAGGTTCATGCCGCCACCCTCTCCCGCACCACCGGGTTCGTGAACGCCATCCTCCCGTCGTCAACCCGGCCGTAGCGGATGGTCATGACGTCCTTCATATAGCTCTGGTCGACCCGCCATGGCTTCTCGACACCCTGCTTGGGGAACCGCGCCACGCCGCGGGCGACATAGCCGCTGCTGAAATCGAGGAACGGGGCGGGGTCGACCGCCGCGCCGCCGCGTACCGGGGTGCACTGGCGCATCCCCTTGGCGGCCATCGCGTTCAGCAGCCGGCAGACATACTCGCTCGTCAGGTCGGCCTTCAGCGTCCAGCTGGCGTTGGTGTAGCCGAAGGTGGAGGCGAGGTTAGGCACGTCGCTGAACATCATGCCCTTGTAGCTGAGCGCCTGGGTCAGGTCGGCGGGCACGCCGTCGACGCTGAAGCTCATGCCGCCGGCCAGCTGCATGTCGAGGCCGGTGGCGGTGACGATGATGTCGGCGGGCAGCTCCTTGCCCGAGGCGAGGCGCAGGCCGGTGGCCGTGAACGTCTCGATGGTGTCGGTCACGACGTCGGCGCGGCCCGCCTTAATCGCCTCGAACAGGTCGGCGTCGGGCACCAGGCACAGGCGCTGGTCCCACGGGTTGTAGCGCGGCGTGAAATGCGTCTCGACGTCGTAATCGGGGCCGAGCTGCTCGCGCACCATGCCGATCAGCCGCTCCTTGACCTTGGCGGGCTTGTTGCGCGCCATGTTGAAGAACAGCGCACCCAGCGTGACGTTCTTGAACCGCACCAGGCTGTAGGCGAGCTTGGCCGGCAGGTGGCGGCGCAGCCAGTCGGCGATGCCGTCGGCGGCGGGGCGCGACACCACATAGGTCGGCGAGCGCTGCAGCATCGTCGTGGCGGCGGCGGTCCGGGCGATCTCCGGGATCAGCGTCACCGCGGTCGCGCCGCTGCCGATGACGACGACGCGCTTGCCGGCATAGTCGAGGTCCGCCGGCCAGAATTGCGGATGGACGATGCGGCCCGCGAAGTCCGCGACGCCGGGCCAGTCGGGCGTGTAGCCGGCGGCGTAGTTGTAATAGCCGCTGCACAGCTGGATGAAATTGGCGGTGACCTCGCGCCGTTCGCCGTCGGCTTCCGAAACGACCGTCCAGCGCGCGTCGGCGGTCGACCATGAGGCGCTCTTGACGTGGTGCCCGAAGCGGATGTGCCGCTCGATATCGGCCTCGCGCGCGGTGTCGCGGACATAGTTCAGGATCGACGGGCCGTCGGCGATCGCCTTCGCCTCGCGCCACGGCCGGAAGCGGTAGCCGAGCGTGTACATGTCGGAGTCAGAGCGGATGCCGGGGTAGCGGAACAGGTCCCACGTCCCGCCGATACAGTCGCGGCCTTCGAGGATAACGTAGGACTTGCCCGGGCAGCGGTCCTGCAGGTGCCACGCCGCGCCGATGCCCGACAGGCCGGCACCGACGAACAGGACATCGAAATGGTCGGTCATGAAGCGTGCCTTGACGTTAACGGAAGGCAGGGTAGCGCGCTTCCCGCTGCACGTCATCCCTGTCAGGGATTGGCGGTCTGCGCGTTCGCCACCGGGTGCACGACGACGCCCTCCCATTTCGCCACCACCGCCGTCGCCACCGCGTTGCCGATGACGTTCGTGGCGCTGCGCCCCATGTCGAGGAAATGGTCGATGGCAAGGATCAGCAGCACGCCGGCCTCCGGGATATTGAAGAACGGCAGCGTCGCGGTGATCACCACCAGGCTGGCGCGCGGCACCCCGGCGATGCCCTTCGAGGTGACCATCAGCAGCAGCAGCAGGCCAATCTCCTGCCCCAGGCTGAGGTCGATGCCGTAGGCCTGGGCGATGAAGATCGCGGCAAAGCTGCAGTACATCATCGAGCCGTCGAGGTTGAACGAATAGCCGAGCGGCAGCACGAAGCTGGCGATGCGCGGCGGGATCCCGTAGCGCTCCAGCTTCTCGAGCAGCAATGGATAGCTCGCCTCCGACGATGCGGTCGCGAAGGTCAGCAGGAACGGCTCGCGGACGCTGCGGATCAGTCGGATGACAGGGCCGAAGCCGATGACCGTGCCGCCCGCCGTGATCAGCAGCAGCCACAGGATCGCCAGCGCCAGATAGAAGCTGCCCATGAAGCGCGCGAAGGTGACGATGATTTCCAGGCCGTTGACGGCGATCGACGCGGCGACCGCGGCGAACACCGCGAACGGCGCGACGTTCATCACAAAGCCGGTGATCTTCAGCATCAGGTGGACCAGCGCGTCGAGGCCGCGGACGAGGGGCTTGCCCTGCTCGCCGATGGCGATGAGGCCGAGCCCCGCGAACATCGAGAACACGACGATCTGCAGCACCTCGTTCTTGCTCATCGCGTCGAAGATCGAGCTGGGCACGATATGGCTGACGAAGGTCTTGAGGTCGAAACCGGTCTTGACGACGCCGCTGGCGGCATCGGTGGGCGGCAACGGCAACCCGACACCGACGCCGGGCTGGAGCAGGTTGACCATGACCAGACCGAGCGTCAGCGACACCAGGCTGGCGACGATGAACCACGCCAGCGTCCGCCCGAACATCCGGCCGATGCTCGCCTCCTGGCCCATGTGCGCGATGCCGGTGACGAGCGTCGCGAGCACCAGCGGTGCGATGATCATCTTGATCAGCCGCAGGAACACGTCGGTGACGATGCCGAGATAGCCCGCGATCGCCTTCGACTGTTCAGGCGCGACGGCAAAGGCGTTGATCGCCCAACCCGCGGCGATGCCCATAACGAGCGCGATCAAGATGTAGCGGGTGAGGTTGCGGGTCATGGGGACACGTGGCGGGACGGGAACGTGGGCGTCAAGCCTTGCGAGGCACCGTGCTCAACCATATACCCATACTCGGTACATGGAGGATGGCACATGGCCTTGTTGAATACCTCGGTCAGCCTCGGCGAGCACTTCGCCCGGTTTACCCAGCAGAAGGTTCGCGAAGGTCGTTACGGGTCGGTCAGTGAAGTCATACGCGAAGGATTGCGGCTCGTAGAGGAACGCGAAGCACGCATGGATATCGTACGTCAAAAGTTGATCGAGGCCGAGAACAGCGGGGCAGGTCGGGAGTTCGATTTCGCTGCCTTCAAATTAAGCATGCGTGCCAGCCGCGTCGGGTGACTCGCGCTGTACTCCAGCGGCCGGCCGAAGCTGATCTGCGTGAGATCTGGACATATAGCGCCGAGAAATGGGACGCGAATCAGGCCGACCGCTATCTCGACACAATCGCGGAGGCCATTGAACGGCTTGTCCACGAGCCCTTGCGGGGCAGAGCTTGCGACGACCTCCGGCCCGGTTACCGGCGTCAGCGTGTCGGCTCGCATGTGATCTTCTATGTTGTTGAAGAAATGGGCATTTCGGTCGCTCGCAGCCTCCATCAACATATGGACTACGAGGGTCGCCTCTAGCCGATCAGCGCGTCGACGGTGTCGTGGAAGCGCTTGACCCCCTGCTCCAGCCCGCCGAGCAGGACATCGTCGACGGCACCCGACGACAGGCCCTGCTGACCGAGTGCTGCGGCGCGGAAGTCCTCGCCCGCGAAGACGCCGCCGTCGAGCAGCGCCCAGCTGCGCGCCCAGTGCGCCTCCGCCTTGTCGGTGGCGGGGGCCGCAGGGATCAGCATGAAATCCTCGACCAACGTGCGGTCGACCGCCTGGGGCATCAGCGTCATGATGTTGATATAGTCGGGCGACGCGACGATCACGGTACCGGGCAGCAGCTGGTAGGCGAAGGTGACGGTCTTCCTGAGCGCGCCCCAGTCGGCCCAGTCCATGCCCTCCAGCGTCTCGGCGCGCCCCACCGCCGAGCGCGCGTGCGGGCCGATGGTGTCGCCCGTCGTCACCCCGTCCTGGAAGAACTTGCCGATCGTGTCGGCGTGCAGCCGGGTGACGTGGTAGCTTTCCAGGAAGGCGTCCATGATCAGCTTCCAGTTCGACGCGACCACGTGCGTCTTGCGGGCGTAGAGATGCTGATCGGCGAAACCCAGCGCGTCGAAGTCTGCCGCCAGCGGGCCTTCGGCGAGGCTGAAGTCATAATCGCGCCCGGCCTGCAGCCCGACCCAGATCAGGCCGCCCGCCTCGCGGCTCGGCAGCTCGACCAGGCCGCGTGTGCTCTTGTCGAGACCGGGAAAGGTTTCCGGACGCGGCAGGCCGGTCAGGCTGCCGTCGAGCTTGTAGGTCCAGGCGTGGTAGGGGCAGACGAGGCGGGGGTTGTCGGTCGGCTCGCTCGCCTCGACCAGCCGCGTGCCGCGGTGGCGGCAGACGTTGAGGAAGGCGCGGACCCGCCGGTCTTTGTCGCGGGTCAGCAGGATCGGCACGCCGAAGCCGTCGTGGGTAACGCTCATGCCGGCGCGCGGCAGCAGCGCCGACGGGGCGACGGGCACCGGCATCGCCTCGAACAGCCGCACTCGCTCGGCCGCGTAGCGCGCCGGGTCGGTATAGACGCTTGCGGCAATCGTGGACGTGACCTCGACGCCGCGTCCGGCCAGCGCCGCCGCCGGCATCGCCTCGGCCAGCGCAAGCTGGCCCGGCGTCGGGCGGCGGAAGGGTGTCTGCGCGTTCACCGGCGGTACGATACGCCCGATTGACGCGCGCGTGAACCGGTCGCGTGCACAGCGGACTCTGGCCAGCCGCGACGGGGCTGCTAGGGTCTCGCGATGACCTCCGCTCCCGCTGCTGCCTCGTGGCGCGACGCCCTGCCCGCCGGTATCCGGCCCTATGCGGAGCCGGCGCCGCTGGCAGCGCTGGCGCTGGGTATCTCGTCGGGCTTTCCCTACACGATGATCGCCGCGACGCTCGCGAGCTGGCTGTCGGATGAGGGTATCGACATCAAGGCGGTGACCGCGTTTGCGCTGGTACTGCTGCCTTATAATCTGAAGCCGCTTTGGGCCTGGGTGGTCGAGGGGGTTCGGCTGCCGATGCTCGGGCGGCTCGGCCAGCGGGTGTCGTGGATTGTGCTGGCCGGCGTGCTGGTGATGGCGGCGGTGATCAACCTCGGCCTGCATCCGCCGTCCGGCGGGCTTGGCGCGACGGCGCTGGCGGCGCTGCTCGTCGGCATCGCGGGCGCGACCTACGACATCGTCATCGACGGCTACCGCATCGAACTCCTGTCAGAACGCCAGCTCGGCGTCGGCTCCGGTATGTCGCAATACGGCTGGCGCATCGGCGCGGCGGCGGCAGGCGCGCTGGCACTGAGCCTGGCGACCAGCATTGGCTGGCCGGCGGCCTATGCCGTGTGCTCGGGATTCGCGCTGTTCGCGGTCATTGCGGCGCTGATCATGGGTGAGCCCGCGCGGCCGCAGGCGGCGGCGGGACGGCGCAGCGCTGGCGACCTCTGGCGCGCCATTGCCGGGCCGTTCGTCGAATTCTTCCAGCGCCGCGGCGCGCTGCTGATCCTAGCGTTCATCCTGCTCCACAAAATCGGTGACACGCTCGCAAACCTGACGTTCCGCCCGCTGTTCAAGTCGCTCGGCTACACCAAGAACGAGATTGCGGTGTACGATGTCGGGGTCGGTTTCTGGACCTTGCTGATCGGCATCTTCGTCGGCGGCATCCTCTACACCCGGCTCGGCCTGAAGCGTTCGGTGCTGGTCGCGCTGATTCTGATGGGCCTCTCAAACCTCAGCTTCGCCGGCCTCGCTGCGGTCGGGCACAGCAACCTGGCGATGGCGGCGGCGATCGGGTTCGAGAATTTCTGCAGCGGTATCGGCGGCGTGGCGGTGGTCGCCTATTTCTCGGCGCTGTCGAACCTGCGCTTCACCGCGGCGCAATATGCGCTTATCTCGGCCGCCGCCAGCATCGTCGGGCGGCTGGTCACCGGCACCACTGCTGGCGCGATGATCGAAGGCATCGGCTATGTGAATTTCTACCTGCTCACTACCGCGGCGGCATTGCCGGGCATCCTGCTGTACCTCTACATGCTGCGCGCCGGGCTCGCCGACGTGCCGCGCGGGGCTGACGAAGCTCAAGCACCGCTGTAACATTTCTCGTCTAGGCGCTGTCACAATTCCGGGGTGCGGGAGCAAGCAATGGCGTTCGGCATGAGGGCGACGGCGGTGGCAGCGGACTGGCTGGCGGCGACGCCGTCGATCCACCGGTCGGGGCAGCTCGATGTGCGACTGGCAACCTCGAGCCAGGAAATCGCCGCCGCGCAGGCGCTGCGCTATCAAATCTTCTACGACGAGATGGGGGCCGCCCCGACGCCGGCGATGACCGCGGCGCGGCGCGACATCGACGAGTACGACGCGGTTTGCGACCACCTGCTGGTCATCGACCACGGCGTCGACGGCCGCCCCCATGTCGTCGGCACCTACCGGCTGCTCCGCCAGGTTGTCGCGGAACTGAACCGCGGCTTCTACTCCGCCGGCGAGTACGACCTGTCGCCACTGATCGAGACCTCGAAGACCAGCGGCCAGCTGCTCGAGCTGGGACGCAGTTGCGTCGCTGCCAACTACCGCAACAACACCACGATCACGCTGTTGTGGCGCGGCATCGCCAGCTATCTCCAGACCCACTCGATCGGCCACATGTTCGGCTGCGCCTCGCTGCACGGCGCGGATGCCGGCATGCATGCGGTCGAGCTGAGTTACCTCTACCATAATCACCTTGCGCCGCCCGGGCTGCGGGCCCGCGCGCTGCCCGAGCATTTCGTGCCGATGGACCGGCTCGACCCGACCCGGTTCGACGCGCGGCTGGCGTCGAAGGCGCTGCCGGCGCTGGTCAAGGGCTATCTCCGCGTCGGCGCGCTGATCGGCGACGGCGCGTTCGTCGACCGGCAGTTCAATACCACCGACATCTTCGTGGTGATGCCGGTCGAGCGCATTACCCGCCGCTATGCCGGGCGCTTCGACCTCGGGGCCAACGACGCCAACTAGTCGTAGGGACCGCCAGCGGGTAGGATCGGGGTCATGGCCACTCCCCGTCCGATGCGCATCGACTTCGTCTCCGATGTCGTCTGCCCATGGTGCGTGATCGGCCTGAAGGCGCTGGAGGCGGCGCTCGACCGCACCGCCGATGTCGTGACACCGGACATCCATTTCCAGCCGTTCGAGCTCAACCCCGGCATGCCGCCCGAGGGTCAGAACATCGCCGGGCATATCCTCCAGAAATACGGTGCCGACCCGGAGCGTTCAAAGGCCACCCGCGACCTGATCCGCACCAGCGCCGCAGCCTATGGCTTCGAAATGCGGACGTCGCCCGACAGCCGGATCTGGAACACCTTCGACACGCACCGGCTGCTCCATTGGGCCGGCCGCAAGGGCCGGCAGGCGGAACTGAAGATGGCGCTGTTTACCGCCTATTTCACCGACGGTCGTAACCCGGGCGACCCCGACGTGCTGGCCGACGCCGCGACGGCGGCGGAGCTCGACCCCGACGAGGCGCGCGCGGTGTTCGCCGCGAACGCCTATGCCGACGATGTGCGCCGCGATGCCGCGCGCTGGCGGGCCGAAGGCATCAGCGCGGTACCGACGGTGATCTTCGACGGCAAATACGCGGTTACCGGCGGCCAGCCTGTCGAGACCTTCGAAAAGGTCATCCGCTCCATCGCCGCGGAAGCCGCCTAGCCCGCGTCCTGCCCGTTGGCCTGCAGCGTGCCGCCGGCGAGGTAGAGCGAGCCGGCCGCCAGCACCACCGGCGGGCGGCTGCGGTCGGCGGCCTTGCCGATCTCGGCGATCGCGGCGGGAACGTCGTCGGCGACCAGCCCGGGCAGGCCGACCTCCTTTGCCGCGGCCGCGATGGCCGCCGGGGCATGGTGGTCGTGGCCCGGCACCGGCACGGCATAGACGGCGGTGACGCGGCCCGCGAAGGGCTTCAGGAAGCCGCTCAGATCCTTTGCGGCGAGCATGCCCAGCACCAGGTAGAACGGCCGCTCGGCCAGGCTGTGGCCGCGAAACGCATCGGCGACGGCGCGCGCTGCGGCCGGGTTGTGCGCGCCATCCAGCCAGATCTCGCTGTGCGGCGGCAGCGTTGCCAGCAGCGGGCCAGGTTCGAGCCGCTGCAGCCGCGCCGGCCATTCCGCCCAGCCCATGCCGGCCCTGAGCGCCGGCTCGCCGACCGGTACGCTGTGCTGGGCACGCAGCATGGCGACGGCAAGCGCAGCGTTGTCGAGCTGATGCGCGCCCGCCAGCCGCGGCAGCGGCAGCGACACCTTGCCGGCAAGATCGCGGTAGTGGAGCGCGTTCTCATAGGCCGCCGCGTCCCAGTCATCGCCGCGGACCAGCAGCTTGGCACCCGCCAGTCCCGCCACCTCTGCGATCCGCGCGGTTATCGTGCGCGGGTATTTCGACAGCACCAGCGGGCGTCCGCGCTTGGCGATCCCGGCCTTCTCGCCCGCGATGTCGAGGATGGTGCGCCCGAGCCACTGCTGGTGATCGAGGCCGAGCTGGGCGATGCCTGCAACCTCCGGCATGACGACGTTGGTCGCGTCGAGCCGGCCGCCCATGCCGACCTCGACGATGCAGGCATCCGCCGGGGTGCGGGCGAAGGCCAGGAACGCCAGCGCCGTGGTCAGCTCGAAAAACGTGATCCGGCCGCCGCCGTTGACCGCCAATACCTCCGACAACAGGCCCTTCAGCGTCTCGTCGTCGACGACCTGGCCCGCCAGCCGGATACGCTCGTTGAAACGGATCAGGTGCGGCGAGGTGTAGCTGTGCACCCGCCGCCCCGACGCTTCGAGGCAGGCGCGCAGGAACGCCGCGGTCGAGCCCTTGCCGTTGGTGCCGGCGACATGGAACACCGGCGGCAGTTTCTGGTGCGGGTTGCCGAGCCGGCGCAGCAGATGCTCGAGGCGCGCCAGCCCGAGGTCCATCGTCTGCTCGTGCAGCGCGAAGGCGGCGGCGAGCAGGGCATCGAGCACGGGGTCGGTTGCGCGCGCCGCTTCCATCACGCCGGCTGGGTGCGCCGCATCAGCAGCCCGAGGATGCGCCCCAGCGTCTCGCGCAGGTCCTTCCGTTCGACGACCATGTCGAGCATGCCGTGGTCGAGCAGATATTCGGCGCGCTGGAAGCCTTCGGGCAGCTTTTCGCGGATCGTCTGCTCGATGACGCGCTGCCCGGCGAAGCCAATCAGCGCCTTGGGTTCGGCGAGCTGGACGTCGCCGAGCATGGCGTAGCTGGCCGTCACGCCGCCGGTCGTCGGGTCGGTCATCACGACGATATAGGGCAGCCCGGCCTCGTGCAATTCGGCGATGGCGACGGTGGTGCGCGGCATCTGCATCAGGCTGAGGATACCCTCCTGCATGCGTGCGCCGCCGGCAGCGGTGAACACCACGAACGGCGCATGTGCCGCGACCGCGGCGCGCGCGCCGGTCAGGAACGCCTCGCCGACGCCAAGCCCCATCGAGCCGCCCATGAAGGCGAAATTCTGCACCGCGACGACCGCCTCGACACCCTCGATGCTGCCGCGCGCGACGGTCATCGCCTCGCTCTCGCCGGTGGCGGTGCGGGCGGCCTTGAGCCGGTCGGTGTAGCGCTTCTGGTCGCGGAAATGCAGCGGGTCCTCGGCCACCGGCGGCACGGGGATGCGGACATGCGCGCCATTGTCGAAGATCTGCGCGAAGCGGATGTCGGGGCCGATGCGCTCGTGATGGTCGCACTGGCTGCAGACGCGCAGGTTCTCGTCGAACTCCTTGGCATACAGCATCGCGCCGCAGTTGCGGCACTTGTGCCAGAGGTTCTCGGGCGTCTCGCGGCGGCTGATGAAGCCGCCGAGGCGCTGCCGGGTACGGGTGAGCCAGCTCATGCGGCGTTTTGGACGCGCGCGGCGCGCACGGCAAGGCTGAGCGTGGCGACGAACGCCTCGACCTGTTCGGGCAGGTCGTTGGCCTGGGTCGTGGCCGCCTTGCCGATCAGCTCGACGATCGCCGAGCCGACAACGACCGCGTCGGCGACGCGCGCCACCGCCGCCGCGGCCTCGGGCGTGCGGATGCCGAAGCCGACCGCGACCGGCATGGCGGTCGATGCCTTGATCCGCGCCACCGCCGCGCCGATGTCCTCGGCCGTGGCGGCGTTGGCCCCGGTGATGCCGGCGACCGCGACATAATAGACAAAGCCCGACGCGCCATCGACGATGGCGGGCAGGCGGCGGACGTCGGTAGTGGGGGTGGCGAGCCGGATCATGTGCAGGCCGTGGCTACGGAGCGCCGGCGATAGCTCGGCATCCTCCTCCGGTGGCAGGTCGACGACGATGCAGCCGTCGAGGCCGGCGTCGGCGGCGTCGCGCGCAAAGGCGTCGGGGCCGTAGGCGAGGATCGGGTTGAAATAGCCCATCAGGATCATCGGTGTCGCGGCGTCGCGCGCCCGGAAATCACGGACCATCGCCAGCATGCCGCGCAGCGTGGTGCCGGTGCCGAGCGAGCGGATATTGCCCGCCTGGATCGCCGGCCCGTCCGCCATCGGGTCGGTGAACGGCATGCCGATCTCGATGATGTCGGCCCCGCCGGCGACGAGGCTGTTCAGCACGCGCGCCGACATGTCGAGGTCGGGGTCGCCCGCGGTGACGAAGGTGACCAGCGCGGCGCGGTGCTCGGCGGCGCAGGCGGCGAAAGTGCGGGAGAGGCGATCCGTACTCACATCTGGAACCCGAGCGCTTCGGCCACCGTGAAAATATCCTTGTCGCCCCGACCGCACAAATTGGCGACGACGATCTGATCCTTGCCCATCGCCGGCGCAAAGCGGGTGATCGCGGCGATGGCGTGCGCGGGCTCCAGCGCCGGGATGATGCCCTCCGTCCGGCACAGCAGCTGAAAGGCGTCGAGCGCCTCGGTGTCGGTCGCCGACTGGTATTCGACGCGGCCGATCGAGTGCAGCCAGGCATGCTCCGGACCGATGCCGGGATAGTCGAGGCCGGCCGAGATCGAGTGCGCCTCGGCGATCTGGCCGTCGGCGTCTTGGAGCAGCCGGGTCTTGTTGCCATGCAGCACTCCGTCAACGCCGCCGAGCAGCGACGCCGCGTGCTGGTCGGTATCGACGCCGTGGCCCGCCGCCTCGACGCCGATCATGCGTACGTCGTCGTCGAGGAACGGATGGAACAGGCCGATGGCGTTGGAACCGCCGCCGATCGCGGCGCACAGCACGTCGGGCAGGCGGCCCTCCGCCTCGAGAATCTGCGCCTTGGCCTCGTGCCCGATCACCGACTGGAAGTCGCGGACCAGCTCCGGATAGGGGTGCGGCCCGGCGGCGGTGCCGATGATGTAGAAGGTGTCGTGGACGTTGGTCACCCAGTCCCGCAGCGCCTCGTTCATCGCGTCCTTCAGCGTCTTCGAGCCGCTTTCGACCGGCACGATCTCCGCGCCGAGCAGCTTCATCCTGAACACGTTGGGCGACTGCCGCTCGACGTCGCGCGCGCCCATGTAGATTGTGCACGGCAGGCCGAATCGCGCGGCGACCGTGGCGGTAGCGACGCCGTGCTGGCCCGCGCCGGTCTCGGCGATGATCCGCGTCTTGCCCATGCGCCTGGCGAGCAGGATCTGGCCGATGCAGTTGTTGATCTTGTGCGCGCCGGTGTGGTTCAGCTCGTCGCGCTTGAAGTAGATTTTCGCGCCACCGATATGCGTGGTCAGTGCCTCGGCGAAATACATCGGGCTCGGGCGGCCGACATAGTGCGTCATCAGCCAGTCGAACTCGGCCTTGAACGCCGGGTCCGCCTGCGCCGCGCGATAGGCAACCTCCAGGTCGAGGATCAGCGGCATCAGCGTTTCGGCGACATAACGCCCGCCGTACGCACCGAAATGCCCGCGCGCGTCGGGGCCGCTCCTTAGACTTGTCGCCGTTGCCACTATGCTGCCCTTGCTGCCGCGACGAAGGCGCGGATCTTGTCGATGGATTTGACGCCCGGCGCGACCTCGACGCCCGAGGAGACGTCGACCAGCCCGGGCGCGCAGCCGCGGATCGCGTCCGCGACGTTGCCGGCGTCGAGCCCGCCAGACAGGCCCCACGCCGTCGCCGGACGGGTGTCCCCGAGCAGCCGCCAGTCGAAGCGCAGCCCGTTGCCGCCCGGCAGCGGGGCCGCGGCAGGTGCCTTGGCGTCGAGCAGCAACAGGTCGCAATTGCCCCGCGCGGCGGCGCTGGCGGTGCGGATATCGGTGGCGTTGGCGACGCCCGCGGCGCGCCACAACGGCTTGCCGGTACGGGCGCGGATCGCGGCGGCGCGGGCCGGGCTTTCGTGGCCGTGGAGCTGGATGATGTCGACCGCCGGAGCCGCGGCGTCGAGCAGCGCGTCGTCGGGATCGACGAACACCCCTACGCGCTGGACACGCCCGCCAACCCGCGCCGCGAGGCCCGCCGCGCGCTCGGGCTTCAGGTTGCGCGGGCTCGGCGCAAAGAACACAAAGCCGACATGCGTCGCCCCCGCCGCCACCGCCGCATCGAGCGTTTCGGGCGTCGACAGGCCGCAGATCTTGATGCCGGTCACAGGCTCGCCACGATGGCGCGGGCCGCCTCGGCCGGGTCGGCGGCGGCGGTGATCGGCCGTCCGATAACCAGCATCGACGCGCCCGCCGCCAAGGCCGCCTGCGGTGTGCCGCTGCGCTTCTGGTCGCCGGCGTCGCTGCCCGCCGGACGGATGCCGGGAACGACGAAGTAACCGTCGGGCCATGCCGCCCTGACCGCCGCGACCTCGAGCGGTGAGCAGACGATGCCGTCCAGCCCGCACGAGCGCGCCAGCCGCGCCAGCGCCTCGACCTGCAGCGCCGCGGTGCGCTTGACGCCGGTATCGGCAAGGTCGCGGTCGGACAGGCTGGTCAGCACGGTCACCGCGACGACGCGGGTGCCGGGCGGCGCGACCTTCTTGGCGCGTGTCAGCATCGCGCGACCGCCGCTGGCGTGGACGGTGATCACCGCCGGGGCAAGCGTGCCGACGGACTGCACGGCGCGCGACACGGTGTTCGGGATGTCGTGGAACTTGAGGTCAAGAAACAGCGGCAGGCCGTGCTCGGCCAGCGCGCGCACCCCCGCCGGGCCGTTGGCGGCGAAGAACTGCAGGCCCAGCTTGATGCCGCCGACGTGCGGCCCGACGGTGCGTAGCAGCTTCTGCGCGACGCGCAGTTGCGCCGTATCGACGGCGACGAACACCGGATTATTCATCCAAACCCCGGCGGCACGACGGTTGGCTGCGCCTCGCTGGGCAGCGCCGTGGAGACTGGCGGTGGCGCGACGCGGCGACGGTGGCGCAGCCGCGTCCGGAACGCACCAGCGACATAGCCCAGCGCCGCCGTCGCCAGCAGCAGCACGGGCAGCTTGACGACCAGCTCGGCCGCGCCGAACGCCAGCGCGACGCCGGTCCAGTTGGTCGCCGCGAAGACCGCGAAGAGCGTCGCCAGCACCACCCAGGCGGCAAGGCGCGCGGCGCTCAAAGCTCGCCGTCCACTGGCGGAATGGCGGCCTCGGTCAGTGCCGCGAGCAGCGCCTCTGCGCAGACATCGAGCGCGGCGCGGTCGATGGCGCGGATGACGAAGTTCGCACCCGTCCGCCCCTCGCGCCAAAACGGATAGCTGCCGATCTGCGTGGCGGGATTGGCCTTCTCGACCGCCAGCAGGACGCTCGCGACGCTGCTTTCGGCGGTCCATGCCGCGACCGTGCGGCTCAGCACCGGCGCACCGCCCGGCAGCTGGCCGTCGAGCGCTGCCAGCATGCCCTGCGTGATCGCCGGCACGCCCGCCATGATGAAGATGTTGCCGTGGCGGATGCCCGGCGCGCCTGTCCGCGGGTTCTCGATCAGCTCGGCGCCGTCCGGAACGCGGGCCATGCGGAGGCGCGCGTCAGTCAGCTTGTCGCCATAATAGCGGGTCAGGATCGCCTCGGCGTGCGGATGCACGACGACCGCCACGCCCAGCGCCGCGGCAATCGCATCGACGGTGATGTCGTCGTGAGTCGGCCCGATGCCGCCGGTGGTGAACAGATAGTCGTGGGCCGTCCGCAGCGCGTTGACCGCATCGCCGATGGCGGCGTGATCGTCGGCGACGACGCGGGCCTCGCGCAGCCGGATGCCCTGCACCCCCAGCCATTTGGCGAGATAGGCGAGGTTGGCGTCCTGCGTCCGGCCCGACAAAATCTCGTCGCCGATGATCAGCAGCGCGGCGGTGTAGATGCGGTCGGTGGCCATTGCGCCTGCGGTCTAGCGCAGGGGGCGCGGGGCGGGAAGGGGAGCGCGGGGTGGAGTGAAGCCGCAGCCTGTGCCACGGGGGAACCGCGCATGAGCCCGCCGCCGTCCCCTGCCGCCGAAGCCACCGGTACCCGGCCCGTCTACCGGCGCATGAGGTTGAACGTCGCCTGGCTGCTCGGCGGCAAGGGTTTCGGCGGCGTCGCCAGCCTGATCTATCTGGCAGTTGCGGCCCGCGCGCTCGGGCCGGCGCAGTTCGGCCTGTTCTCGCTGGTCCTCGCCTACGGCCAAGCGATCGCCAATCTGATGCAGTTCCAGTCGTGGCAGGCGGTAATCCGCTACGGCGCTCAGCACCGCGCTGACGGCGAGCCCGGGCGGCTGGCGCGGGTGATCGGCTTCACCACGACGCTCGACATCGGCAGCGCGGTGCTGGGTGCAGCGACTGCCTGGCTCGGCGTGACGGTCGCCGGGCCGTGGCTCGGCTGGTCCCCGGTCGAGCAACGCGACGCGGCGGCCTTCGGTGCGGCGCTGCTGCTGTCGATCGGCGCGACGCCCAACGGCGTGTTGCGGCTGTTCGACCGCTTCGACCTGCTCACCTATTGCCAGGCGATCGGTCCGTCGGTGCGGGTGGTCGGGTCGGTCATGGCGTGGTGGCTGGGGGGCGGCGTCCCCGAATTTCTCGGCGTCTGGGCGGCGGCCGCATTGATCCAGAGCGCGGTGACGTGGGTCGTGGCACTTGGGCCGAGGGAGCGCCGCCCGGTGCTCGGCCACGCCGCGTTCACGCAAGCCGTCGCCGAGAACCGCCGGATCTGGCGCTTCTCGTGGATGACCAACCTGTCGTCGTCGCTGAGCATCTTCGGCGAGCAGGCCAGCACGCTGGCGGTCGGCGGCGTTGTGGGCACCAGCACGGCAGGCGGCTATCGCCTTGCCAGTCGGCTGGCCAAGGGACTGGTCAAGCCAGTGCAGGCGATGGCGCGGGTGCTTTATCCGGAGATGGCGCGGCTGGTCGCGACCGATGACCGGAGAACGCTGGCGCGCATCGCCGGGCGGGTCGAGCTGGTCACCGCGGGGCTTGCCGTCGTGGTGATCGCGGCGTTCGCGGTTGGCGGCGGTACCGCGCTGACGCTCCTCGCCGGTCCGGCTTATGCCTCGGTAGAGATGCTGCTGTTCCTGCTCGCGGTGGCGGCGGCGATCGACCTGTCCGGCCTCGGGCTGGAGCCGGTCCTCAATGCGCACGGCAAGGCGGGCAAGGTGCTGGCCGGCCGCGCCGCTGGGGCGGTCATCAATCTCGGGCTGCTCGCGGCGCTGCTGCCGGTGTTGGGGGCAGAGGGCGCGGCCGTGGCGGCGATCGCGGGTTCGCTGACGGTTCGCGTGTGGCTCGGTCTGTCGACCCGGCAATTGCTGCGCCGCCAGGCGGCATTGCCCTGAGGTCGCGCGCGCCATACATCGTGATGCGATGACCTATGCCGCCACCTACGATGCGCTGACCGACGCGGAAGAGCGTACCGCGACGATCAAGCTGCACGGCCCCGAGGGCTATGCCGGGATGCGGGCGGCGGGACGGCTGGCGGCCGAAGTGCTCGACATGCTGGTGCCGCACGTCGTTCCCGATATCGTCACCGCCGAACTCGACCAGCTCGCCTACGACTTCGTGCTGGCGCGCGGCGCGGTGCCGGCGACGATCTTCTACCGGGGCTACAGCCATTCGCTGTGCATCAGCGTCAATCACGTCGTCTGCCACGGCATGCCGTCGGCGAAGCGGCTGAAGGACGGCGATATCGTCAACATCGACGTCACCGTCATCGTCGACGGCTGGCACGGCGACACCAGCCGCATGTTCCTGGTCGGCGACGTGCCGCTGAAGGCGCGGCGGCTGGTCGATATCACCTGGGAATGCCTGCAGCGCGGCATCGCGGCGGCGAAACCCGGCAACACGCTCGGCGACATCGGCCATGCGATCCAGAGCTATGCCGAGGCGCAGCGCTGCTCGGTGGTCCGCGATTTCTGCGGCCACGGGGTGGGGCGCGTCTTCCACGATGCCCCCAACGTCGTGCATTTCGGCCGCCCACGCACCGGCGAGACGCTGAAGCCCGGCATGATCTTCACCATCGAGCCGATGATCAACCTCGGCGGGTCGAAGGTGAAGCTGCTGGAGGATGGCTGGACCGCGGTGACCCGCGACCGCTCGCTGTCGGCGCAGTTCGAACACTCGGTCGGCATCACCGAGGACGGCTGCGAAATCTTCACCGGCTCCCCCGCCGGGCTCGACCATCCGCCTTATTAGAGCTGCGATGCCGGGGGGCGAGGATCAGACGAGCGGCCACCGCGAGCGGCTTCGGGAGCGCCTGCTCGAAGGCGGCGGTGACGCTTTCCTCGACTACGAGCTGGTCGAATATATCCTCGGGCTGGCGATTCCCAGGCGGGATACCAAGCCGCTGGCGAAGCGCCTGCTGGCGGAATTCGGCAGCTTCCCGGCGCTGCTCGCCGCGTCGCCGGCCGAGCTGGCGCGGGTCGAGGGGCTGGGCGGCAGTGCTGCCGCCGCACTGAAGTTCGTGGAAGCCGCGGCGCTGCGCTCGCTCCGCACTGCGGCGCTCGACCGGCCGGTGCTGTCGGGGTGGCAGGCGCTGACCGATTATCTGCACGCCGCGATGGCGCACCGGGTCACGGAGGAGTTCCGGGTGATCTTCCTGAACAACCGCAACATCCTGATGCGCGACGAGAAGATGGGCGACGGCACGATCAACGCCGCTGCGGTCTATCCGCGCGAAGTGGTCAAGAGGGCGCTGGAACTGGCGGCCAGCGCGGTGATCCTGGTCCACAATCACCCGAGCGGCGATCCGGCGCCGAGCCGCGACGACATCCAGATGACCAAGGCGATCGTCGAGGCGGGCAAGCCTCTGGGCCTGTCGGTCCACGACCATGTCGTCATCGGGCGGACCGGCCACGCCAGTTTCCGCGCGCTGGGGCTGCTGTAGAGAGTTTTTCGAGCGAGACGACTTCGTCTGGTGGTCAAGAAAATGCGGCAGACGAATACGAAAAAGGGGCCGCACGCGGCGGCCCCTTCCGTCGTCCGGTTGCAACCCGGTATCTACATCGGCCTGGTTTTCGACGCCTTCTTGTTGGCGGCGATCTCGGCCTTGGTGGCCGGACGGTCGCCCATCATCCACTTGCCGTCACTGCCCTTGGTCAGGTGCGTGGAGTCGGTGCCGGTCGTCATTGTCGAGTCGTTCGGCATCGAGCCGCTCGGCATCGGGTTGCTTGCCAATGGGTCGCTGGCCATCGGGCCAGTAGCCATCGGATCGCTGGCCGGGGCGGGCGAAGCCGACGTCGATGGAACCGTTGTGTCGGCTGGCGGCGTGCCGGTGGTCTGGGCGAAGACGCTACCCGTCGCGAACAGGGCCGCGGCGGCAATCATCAGCTTGGTATTCATGGTCGTCTCCTTGCGTGTTGAATCAGTTGCGGCGTGTCCAGCGGCACCGTGTCGGCGGGCGGCGATGTTCCGGTCATCGGCGCCGGCGTCATCTCAGTGAGGTCCGTCCGGCGGCGTACCGCCCGCGCCAACCGTGCCCGTCGTCGCGGGCGAGCCGTCGCCGTTGACGCTGCTCCCGACGGTCGGCGCGGTGGTGCCGGACACTGCCGGCGTCGTGCCGGTCACGGTACCCGTCGTCATGCTGGTGACGCCGGGTGGCGACCCGATCGCCGCGCGCCCGGTGCGAGCGCGGTCGCCGCTGGCGCGGCTGCTGCCGGTGGTGGCGACGCTGCCGGCCGGGCTGCTCGGCCCGACCGCGGGCGACGCGCCAACACTCGGCGCGGAGCCGACCTGCGCCGCCGCGGGGGTCGCGATGACAAGGGCGACGGTAGCCAAAGCAACAACAAACTTCATGACGCTACTCCTAAATCTCAGCCGGAACGGAACGGTTAAGTTTGGGCCGGGGGGCCACCGCCCGTCGCGTTGTCTGCTCGCCTCGGCCTGTGCTACGGCCTCGCGCTTTCCACGAGGCCGTTCATGATCCCCCGCTATTCGCGTCCCGAGATGGTTGCCATCTGGGAGCCGGAGACCCGTTTCCGCATCTGGTTCGAGATCGAGGCGCACGCCATGGACGCGCTGGTGACGCTCGGCGTCGTGCCCGGCGACGCGGCCAAAGCGGTGTGGGAAAAGGGCGCGTTCGAGGTTGAACGCATCGACGAGATCGAGCGCGAGACGAAGCACGACGTTATCGCCTTCCTGACCAACCTCGCCGAGCATGTCGGTCCGGAGGCGCGCTTCGTCCACCAGGGCATGACGTCATCGGACGTGCTCGACACCTGCCTCGGCGTCCAGCTGGCGCGCGCCGCCGACCTGATGATCGCCGATATCGACGCGCTGCTGGCGGTGCTGAAACGCCGCGCCTTCGAGCACCGGCTGACCCCGACCATCGGCCGCAGCCACGGCATCCACGCCGAGCCGACGACCTTCGGGTTGAAGCTGGCGCAGGCCTATGCGGAGTTCGACCGCTGCCGCGCGCGGCTGGTGGCGGCCCGCGCCGAGGTCGCGACGTGCGCGATCTCCGGGGCGGTCGGCACCTTCGCCAACGTCGATCCCGCCGTCGAGGAGCATGTCGCCAAGGCAATGGGGTTGACGGTCGAGCCGGTGTCGACCCAGGTCATCCCGCGCGACCGCCACGCCGTGTACTTCGCGACTCTGGGCGTTATTGCCGGCTGCATCGAGCGACTGGCCACCGAGGTCCGCCATCTGCAGCGCACCGAAGTGCTGGAAGCGGAGGAGTATTTCGCGCCCGGCCAGAAGGGCTCCAGCGCGATGCCCCACAAGCGCAACCCGGTGCTGAGCGAAAACCTGACGGGGCTGGCGCGGCTGGTGCGCGGCATGGTCACGCCAGCACTGGAGAACATTGCGCTGTGGCACGAGCGCGACATCAGTCACTCATCGGTCGAGCGGATGATCGGGCCGGACGCAACGGTGACGCTCGACTTCGCGCTGGTACGGCTGGCCGGAGTGATGGACAAGCTCGTCGTCTATCCGGAGCGGATGCTCGCCAACCTCAACAAGATGGGCGGGCTGGTCCATTCGCAGCGCGTGCTGCTGGCGCTGACCCAGGCCGGGGCGAGCCGCGAGGCCGCCTACACGCTGGTCCAGCGCAACGCGATGCAGGTCTGGCAAGCGGACGGCAAGCTGCAGCTGCTCGACCTGCTCAAGACCGACGCGGAGGTGGCGGCGTACCTGCAGCCCGCGCAGCTCGAGGCGCTGTTCGACCTCGGCTATCACTTCCGCCACGTCGACACGATCTTCGCGCGAGTATTCGGCGCGGGCTAAACCCGAATGCGAGGATTGTGCAGGCGTGTCAGGCGAGGACGGGATGGCCGACTGGTACCGCGCGCGGTTGCTGACGGCTTGAGCCCCGCATCGCCGTCACCGCCACCGCCAGCACGCCGCCCATACACCAGAACTCGCCGACCACCGCGGTCGTTGCCATATACTCGGCAAGCGTCATCGCCGCGATCGGGATCAGCGGCGCCAGCGCGGCGTTGCCCGGCCGCCGCAGCAGGCGCGCGGCATCGACCATCAGCACGCCGTACCAGACCAGCAACAGCAGCAGCCCGGCCAGCCCGAGCTCCGACAGGGTGCGCAGATAGCCCGGCTTGGCGGTGAAGACGTTGCCCTCGGCGTACCAGCGGAACTCCAGCCCCAGAAAAGGTGCGGCATAGAGATGGGCATTGCCCAGCCCCGCCCCCAGCACCGCGTCGGCGGGGCGGCTCCGCAGCCAGTCGAGAATTGCGAGGTCGAAGTCCTCGACCGCGCCGTTGGCGTCGATGCGCTCGATGGTGCGCGACGCAAACAGGTCGACAACCGGGATGCCCGACGCTTCCGCCCCGGCGATCGCCATGCCGAACGGCACGACGACGATCAGCAGGGCGCCGACGAGCTGGCGCAGCGAGCGCTCGATCCGGACTCCGAACAGCGGCGTCGCGACGATCTGGACAACGGTACCTATGACCCACAGCGCGATCGCGCTGGTCGAGTAGGTCGGGACCGCCGTGACCGCGAAGAACGCCCAAAACGGGCCGAGCCGCCGCCAATCGACGCGCCTGGCGGTCAGCATCACTGCCTGCAGCAGCAGCATCGCGAAGACCATCGCTCCTCCGAGCTGGCGCGGCTCGCCGGCCAGGCTGTTCATCCGGTTGATTGCCAGCGCCGCGAAATCGAAGCTGGCGGTTCGCTCTCGCGCGGCCCCGCCGACCAGGCTGTCGACAATCCCGATCGGAATTGGATTGCTGCCGGTTGCGTACCAGACGATCAGCTGGAACCAGCCGATCGCTGCGAGCACCGCCGCTGACCACAGATAGGCCTTCAGCAGCGACTTCAGGTCATCGGCGGTCCGCATCGACCAGGCGATCAGCAGTGCCGGGCTGAGCGCCAGCGCGAATACGAAGATCTGGATCGGGGCGCGCACCAGCGGCCCGCGCAGGCCGCTTTGCTGAATCTCCGCGTTGGGCAGGAAGGCGAGCTGAAGCAGCGACCACAGGGTTGCGAACAGGACCAGGCCGGCCAGTACCCGCACCGCCGCCGGGCGCGCGGGCCGCCATCCCGGCTGCAGCGAGCGCGCCAGCGTCACCAGCACCACCGCAATGATGGTCAGCTGATAAGCCGAGATCTGTAGTCCGAAATCGGCGTTGAGGCCGCTCCAGGGTGCGAAGAACACCATTGCCAGCAGCGCCGTGCGTGGCGCGCGGATCGCCAGCACGACCATGCCGAGGAAGAAGGCAAGCACGACGGCAATACCCATCAGCGGCGTTCCCGCCCAGGCCGGGTCATCATGCCGGCCAGCCGATGGATCGACACCGTCATGGCGTAACTGCGCCGCGCGGATGCGCCCGCCACAGTAGCAGGACCGGCCCGAAATTGCTCAGCAGGACAAAGCCATAGAGGCAGCGTGCGGCGGCGACGCCGACGATGCCCCACGGGCCAACCGCCCAGCTCATCGCGACGATAGCTGCGATGCCGGCGACGACATTGGCAATGGCGACGCGCCGCATCCGGCCCATGCCGAGCAACACGTAGTGCGGCAGCACCGACATGGCCAGTAGCCAGAACGCAAGCACGAGCCAGCCGAGCGACGGAGCGGAAGCGGTCGCGACCGCAGGCCCGAGCCAAAGCGTCAGGATCTCAAAACGCAGCAGGTAGAGCAGCAGCGCCACGGCACTCGTTGCGGCGACCAGCAGCGCCAGGGCGGAACGGAGCAGGTCGCGCAGGCGCTCGGTATCGCCGCGCGCCAATGCCGCGCTGATCTTGGGGAAAATGACGCTGGTCGCGGCGGCGGCAAACGCGTGCAGCGGCGCGGCGATCTGGCTGGCGACGGCATAGTGGGCGAGCGCGGCCGCCCCCAACGTGCTGCCGACGATGAAGCGGTCGGCGAGCGCGAACATCATGCCGCCGACACCCTGCAGCCAGCCCCAGCGCGCGTCGCCGATGACACTGCGCCACAGCCGCAGACTGGGCATGGTCACGTCGAGGTGCAGCCAGCGCGCCACCACCAGCGCCTTGACGCCTAGCCGCACCAGCGCGGTGAGGATGAGTGCTGCGAACAGCGCCTCCAGCGTCCCGACCGCCCAGACCGCGCCGACCGCGGCGAGTACCTGCGCCGAGCGCACGATCAGCTCGACCCGGGCGATGACCTTGAAGCGCTCGCCGCCGCGCAGCGCCGAGGTAAAGACGTTCTCGAGCTGCTCGATGGCGACGATCGCCGCCGCGGTCAGCCCGGTCGCCAGCGTCGCGCCGCCCGCCGCCATCTTGCCGAGCAGTGTCGTGCCGCCGAAGCCGAACACCGCCACCACCGCCGCCGCAGCGGCAAGGCCCCCGGCAAGCGCCAGCCCGAGCGAGCTGCGGACTACCAGCCGCACGCCCGTGCCGTCATCGCGGGCCAGACGCAGCGCCACCTGCCGCACGGTCGCCGCGCCGGTGCCGATGCTGAGGATCGCACCGAACGAGATCGTCGCCGAGAGCAGCGACCATTGGCCGAACCGCTCGGCACCGAGCGCGCCGAAGAAGAACGGCGTCGTCGCCAGCATCAGCAGCGGAAACCAGGCGTATTCGACGATCGACCAGAACGAGCCGCCAAGCCGTGTCCGCCAGCGCCTCAGCGCCGCGGGCAGCCCAGCGGCGCGGCGGGCGACGAAGCGCCGGGCCGGCCCGGCGCCGCGCACCCGCCCGGCGGGCGCGGCGTGGCCGGGCGGCGACGTCATGCGATGCCGTCGTTCAGGACCTGCACGACACGCCGCGGCTGGCCGAGCAGCAGTGCGATCGCCGCGCCGAGGAGCAGCCCGCCGACGAGTCCGGCGATCAGCAGCGGGACCTGGCGCGGCTTGGTCGGTGCGGTGCTGGCGGTGGCGACCCCGAACGGATTGGCGGCGTACGGGGCCTGGCTGTTGGCGAGCATCGCCTGTCGCTCCTGGTCGTTCAGTGCCGCAAACAGCGCCTGACGCTGCTCGATCAGCGTCACGTCGCGCAGCTTCTCGGACAGATAGGCTATGTTGCTGCGCGTCCGCTCCTGCTGTTTTTCGCGCAGGAACTGATCGACGGTGCCGCCCAGGCGGGTCAGGAAACGCACCGCCAGGGGCGGATCGGGATGGTCGAACGCGATCGTCACCACCGGCGACTTGATACTTTGCACGACGTCTACATGCTCGGCGATGTAATCCTGCAGCCGGGCGGCGTCCGGGGCGCGCCAGCTCTGATAGGGCAGGCCGAGGATGTTCCACGTGAAACGCTTGGCGCTGCGCAGCGTACCTCTCGGCTCGCGCCAGCCGCGGCTGACCGAATCCCATTCGCCGGGAAAAATGCCGTGCATCAGGTCGCGGTCGCGCGCCAGCCGCTCGGCGACCTCCCGGGCCCGCAAACCCTCGAGGTAGAGGCGAAACGGCGTCGCGCCCTCCACGGGCGTACCGCCGAGGCCGGCGATCGCGGCGAGGCTGCCGAGCGAACTCGCGCCGACCGGGGTCCCGTTCGTCGAGGGCGCAGCATAGACGTGTAGTTCGGCGGTGTAGAGATAATCGGCGACGCGCAGATAGACGACGGCCGCGATCAGCGCGGCAATCGTGATGCCCAGCACCAGCCACCAGCGTGCCTTGAGGGTCGCCCAGACGCCGCTCAGCCAGTTGTCCTCGGCCGCCGTATCCTCAGCGATCACCATTCTTACCGTCATTCAACCGCTCCGCCGCCCGGCGCGACATGGCATAGCGACGGGCACAGGTCCATTCATCCCGCCGCGCGGCGATCGGGGCGGTCCTACGGCACTGGCGTCGACGGATCGATAAACGGGTCGAGCCGATGCCCATATTCCGCTTCGACCACTTCGCTCAAGCCTTGCCCGCGTTCAGCCATCAAGTGGCGGATCTCACGAATTTTGACATCGACAAGGAAGCGATACCAGAGGCTCTGCAGGCTGTGGAACACCAGTCCCTGCCAGCCGTCGAGAAAGCCCAGCCTGAAAACATAGCGATACGCGAAGAACGGAATGGCGCGGAGGCCCAGCGGCAGCCGCGGATACAGGTGCTGCTTGGCAAAGCGCCGCGCCCGTGCCTGCGGCCCGATGGCACCGTGGCGGGCACTGTCGGGGCGCACCAGCAACTCGTCGATGGCACCGCGTGTGGCGTAGCGATTGTGCTTGTCGGTCCACCAGCCGATGTTGTTGAGGTTGATGTCGGCGATGTCGGCGTCGAGGTGCGCGACCGCGCCGCCGACCAGGATATGTTCGTCCATCCAGCGGTCCTCGCAGCGGCCCTGTCCCGTCCGCCACAGCCTGAGCGTCCGCACCGGATAGATCGCGCCGTGGCGCAGCCAGCGGCCGAGGAAGTGGATGCGGCGGTTGATCGTCACGCCCGTCGCCGGGGTTGCTGCGAGGAAGCCCGGCAGTGCGGCGGCGAGCTCGGGCAGCACGACCTCGTCGGCGTCGAGGCGGAAGATCCAGGCGGTGGCGATGCGCGTGTGGTCGATCGCCCAGTTGAACTGGGTCGCGTAGTTGATCCAGGGATGCTCGAACACGTCGGCCCCGGCGGCGCGGGCGAGATCGCATGTGGCGTCGGTCGAGCCGCTGTCGACGACGACGATGCGGGTGGCCACCGCCGCGACGCTGGCAATGCAGCGCTCGATGTGGCGCGCCTCGTCGCGGGTCAGGATGATGACGGTCAGGTCAGGCATCGACGCAGTCCGGGCGGCGGCCACCGTGGAGCAACCATTCATAGACGCCAAGCATCTGTTCGCCGATCGCCGGCCAGCCGAATGCGTCCGCGACCCAGGCGTGGCCGCGCACGCCCATCGCGGCGCGTTCGGCGGCGGGGCGGCGCATCGCGTCGGCGAGCGCGTCCGCCATTGCGTCCGGCTCGAGCCCGACCCACCAGCCCGCGTCGCGGCGTGGCAGCGCGGACCACGGGGTGCCGGTCGTCGCGATCACCGGTACGCCGTGCGCCAGCGCCTCGGCAGCGACGATGCCGAAATTCTCGGTAAAGGACGGCAGCACGAACAGGTCGGCGGCGGCGAAGGCGTGTGCCTTGTCGCCCTCCGCCACGGGTCCCGTCAGCTCGACCCGGCGCTTCAGGCCAAGCGCGGCGACCCTGGCGCGCACCACCGCCGCGTGGCCGTCCTCGTCGGGGCCGGCGATGCGCAGGGTCCAGCGGTCGAGCGCCGGGTCGGCGGCGATCCGCGCCCAGGCATCGAGCAGGCCGGGCAGGTTCTTGACCGGGTGCAGCCGCGACAGGAACAGGACGGTCGCCGGGCCGTCGTCGCGCCGGTCGCGGACCGGCAGCGGCCCCACCGCGACGCCGTTGGCGACGAGCGCGATCGGGGAGCGCGGAAAGCGCGCGCGAATCGAGGCGCGCTCGGGCTCGGCGGTGGCGACCAGCGCGGCGGCGCCGTCGAGCAGCCTTTGCTGATAAAACGACCACGCGGCGCGCTTGCGCCAGCGGTGATGCGCCATCGCCCACGGTTCGAGCATGCCGTGGGGGTTAACGATGTAGGGCCGCCCCGCCGTCCGCGCCGCTCGGCAGGCGGCCCGGTTGGCGGCGCTCCAGATGCCGTGGTCGTGTAGGATCGACGGAGGGACCGCCAGCGCCTCGGCGACGGCCTGGCCGAACCGGTCCCAGCCGCCGCCGGTGCGCCGCGTCGCGACATCGGGGTCGCTCGCCACCGCCGGGCGGCCGTCGTCGCGGGTGACGAGGGTGACCGCACCGCCAGCCCGCGCCACCGCGCCGGCCAGCGCCGGGATCACCCGCGACGGCCCGCCGCTGGCTTCGGCAAGGCTGGCGACGCTGTGCACGGCGTGGATCCGGCTCATGCCCGCAACCGGGCGCGGACCCCGGCGAGCGCACCCGCCGGATGGGTCGCCAGCCGCCACAGCCGGTGCAGCGGACGGCGCAGCGCATCGGCGGGCGTCGCGGGCCGCCCCAGCGCCTTGGCATTGATGCGAACAAGGTCGCGCGCGATCTGTTCGGCGAACCGCCCGCTGCCGGTGATGCTGTCGCCGTACAATCGGAAACCCCCGATCCGGTCGGGGACGTTGACGATGCGTGCGCCCGACAGCGCCAGGTCGACGAGCAGCTCGACGTCCCAGCACGTCCGGTTGGCGGCGTTGAAGCCGCCGGCGCGCGCGAACGCCGCGGCACGAAAGAAATTGGCCTGCTGGACGAAGGTCATCGCGCCGTGGGCGAAGGCAGGCAGCGAGAAGCGGCTGGAATAAAGCGGCCGCGTGGCGCGCCCCTCGGCGTCGAGCATCGTGCCGTTGCCGCAGATCACATCGGTGGCCGGGTCGGCGAAGGCGCGCGCGACGGCCGCCAGCGCACCGGGCAGCAGCACGTCGTCGGCGTTGATATAGCCGAACACCTGGCCGGTGGCGCGCGCGAAGCCGCGGTTGAGGCCGTCCGCCGGGCCGCCGTCGGGTTCGAGGATCGCGGTCAGGCGGTCGCCGTAGCCGGCGATGATGGCGCGGCTGCCGTCGGTCGAGCCGGGGTCGACGACGCTATAGTCGAGGTCCGGATAACCCTGCCCCAGCACCGACTCGATCGCGGCGGGCAGGAACCGCGCCTGGTTGAACGAGATGGTGACGATGCTGATGCGCGGGGCCGACATGGAGGCCGCGCCTTGCCAGAGACGCGCGCGGGGGTCCACCGGCTCAGCCGGGGGGCAGGCCTTCGCACAAGGCGCGGACCAACTCGCGGCCACAGGTGAAGGCGCGCCAGCCGGGCGGGCCGCTGGCCATGGTCGCCACCGCCGGCCCCTCGGGCGGCAGGTCGACCGCCACCTTGAAATACTCGGCCGCATGGCGCGCGATGTCGCGCTGGCTCAGCGCCTCGCCGCTGCGGATCGTCGCGTCGGCGGGCATGTCCGCCTGCAGCGTCCGCCACAGCGCGTCGACATATTCGGGCGTCCAGCCGAGATCGCGCGGGGCGGTGTCCACCGCGGGCAGCGCCTGGCGGTCGCGCACGGCGCGGCAGGTCGCCAGTACCGGGCTGTCGGGCGGATCGAGCCGCGAGGCGTGGTCACCGAGCCTGGCCGCGACGGCGAACCGGCCATCCTGCGCGGGCTCGGCCGCCGTCGTCAGCACCCGCGCGTCGGGCCACGCCGCGAGGGCACCGGCGAGCGTCATCGCCCCGTCGAGCAGATAGACCTCGGCGCTCGCCGTGCCCTCGAACGGGTCTTCCAGCAGCGTCACCTCGTCCGCCCCGACCGCCGCCAGCATCGCCGCCGCCGTCGCCGAATCGGTGGCGCTTCCCGTGACGCGGTAGCCGCGCGCCCGCAGCAGCCGCGCGAGATAGGCCCCCGCGGGTGTTGCCAGGCCGATGATCGTCGCACTGCTCATGGCGCGGCGACGTGGCGGCGCTGCAGCGTCAGGTCAAGCGTTGCCTCGCTCGCGAACCGCGATAAGAAACGGCGATGACCCTCGAATGGCGCGGCAAATATCTCGAAGTCCACCGCGAGGGGACGTGGGAATATGCGGCGCGTACCCGCGACATCGGCGCGGCGGTGATCCTCGCCGTCACCGAGACGCGCGAGATCGTGCTGGTCGAGCAGTGGCGGGTGCCGCTCGGCGCGCCGACCATCGAGCTGCCCGCTGGCTTGGTCGGCGACGACAGCCACGGCGAGACCGCGGCGGCCAGTGCGGCGCGCGAGCTGGCCGAGGAAACCGGCTTCACCGCCGCGGCGCTCGACGATCTCGGCGAATACGCCACTTCGCCGGGGATGTCGTCGGAGCGGTTCCGCCTGTTCCGCGCGCGCGGCCTCACCCGCACCGGCCCGGGCGGCGGCGTCGCGGGCGAGGCGATCACGGTGCATGTCGTGCCGCTCGGCGGGCTTTCGGGCTGGCTCGACGGCCAGCGCGCCAGCGGTCGCGTTATCGACTGCCGGCTGCTGATCGCGCTGGCGCTGGTCTAGCGCCGCCGCAGGATGACGTACCAAGCCCCCGCCCCGCCGTGGCGCGGATGGGCGGGGCGGAGCGCGGCGATCCACGGGCGCAGGGCGTGGCTCTCCAGCCAGCGCGGCAGCGAAGCGCGGATGATGCCGCGCGGGCGGTCGTCGTCATCGCTGGCCCGTGCCCCTTTGCCGGTGATGACCAACAGCACCCGCGCCCCCGACAGCGCCGCGTCGCCGATGCGCGCCTGCAGCTCCGCCTCGGCGCGGGCGCTGGTATAGCCGTGCAGGTCGATGGTCAGGTCGGGCTGCAGCCGGCCTTTCATCATGCGCCGGTCCCAGCCGCCGTCGAGCGTTGCCACGTCGACGCCGATGCGGTTGGCTTGGGGCGCCCGGCGCGGGGCGGGTGGCGGCTCCGGTGGCTTTTCGGGCAGGCGCAGCCCCGGCGGCGGCGGCGGCGGGCGCACCTTGCCCGCAATCGGGCGGACCGTAGCCGCGACGCGCAACCACAGCGCGGCATCTTCCTCGGGCGTCGGCCCGCGGCGCTTCACAGCCCGAGTCGCGCCGCGCTGGCAGGCGGCAGCAGGAGGACCGCATCGCCTTGTGCCGCGAGGCTGCCCGCCGCGGCACGCGCCGCCGCGCCCGCGCCCATGAACAGGTCGAGGCGGTTGGCCCCCCGGATCGCGCCGCCGGTATCCTGCGCGACCCGGAGCGCGCCGTTCAGCCACAGCGGCGCGCCCAAGGGCACGAATTTCGGGTCGGCAGCGACGCTGACCCCCGGCGTCAGCGCCACGCCCAGCGCGCCCGGCGGGCCGAGCGCCGGGTCGCCCTCGGGCAGTCGCCGGAAGAAGATCTTCGAGCGGTTCTCGCGCATCAGCGCCGCGCCGCCGTCGGGCTGCGCCTTCATCCAGCCGATGATGCCGTCCATCGTCGCGCCGCCCGACGGCAGCAGGTTGCGCTCGCGCAGCAGTTTGCCGATGGCGGTATAATCGCGGCCGTTCTGGCCGTCGTAGCCGATCCGCGCCACCGTCCCGTCGGCAAGGCGCAGCCGGCCCGAACCCTGGATTTCGAGAAAGAACGCCTCATAGGGGTCCGCCGCCCAGGCCAGTTCGAGGCCGCGCGCGGTAAGTGCCCCGGCGTCGATCTCGGCGCGGTCGAAATAGGGCACGAACGCACCGCCCTGCACCCGGCCGCGGATCTTGCGACCCTTCAGGCTGTCCACGAAGGTGCCGAGATCGGCCTCGATCAGGTCGGGCGGGCGCTTGTACAGCGGCACCGGATAGCCGGGGGCCCTGGTCAGCGAACCCGCCAGCTCGGGCTCGTAATAGCCGGTGTTGAGGCCGCGCCCGTCGCCGATGCGGACCGGAACGAAGCCGGAGAATATTGTTGCGGCATCGGTTGCCGTTGCCGCCGCCGCGCAAGGGCCCGTCCAGTCGCCGGGCTGGGTCAGTCCGCTGGCATCGCTGCGCTTGAGGAGCGCGGGGCAGGAGCGTCGAAAGGCCGCGAGGGCAGCGTCGCCGGCAGCGCCCGCCGGCGCAGCGACCCGCGTCAGCCCGGCGTCACGCGCTGTTTCGGCGGCCGGAGTTGCGACTGACTTCGGGTGCGGCGTCGAACTGCACGCCCCGAGCAGGACGAGGGCGGCAACCGCCCCCCAGCCCTGCCTCAAGAGCCTGGTTTCAAGGAAAGACCACGTCGTCGGTGGCGATCAGCAGCCAGTTCGGGTCGAGCGAGGCGGCCAGGCGGCTGAACGTCCAGACATCGCTGGTCGCGGCCGCATCGCTGGTCGACCCCGACACCAGCGCACCGGCCGCATCGCGGGTCACGGCGACGATGTCGGCGTCGAACCGCACCGTCACTTCCGCCATCGCGCCGATCATCTGCGCGGCGGTTATGCTGGCGCGGTTGATGCGGACGAGGCGGTTGTCCATGGTCTGGCCGGCAGCCTTGCGGTCGGCGACCGCAAGGCTGAACTGATCGAACGCCTCATCGGACATCAGGCCGCTCAGGCTGTCCATCTCGCCGCGCCAGAACGCCTCGAGAATCTGCGCGTATGCGCCCTTTGCCCCGCCGATGAAGCGGACGGGATCGAAATTGCGGTCGGCGTCGGCGATGGCTTCTAGCGCCGGGGCGAGATTGGCATCGGTGTCGGCGGGCAGTTCGAGCGGCCCGCGGCGCGGCGCGTCGGACCCGCGTGGCGACGGCGTCAGCACCTCCGCGGCGGGACCGCGGAACTGCTCGCCGACCGGACGTTCGCTGCCGGTGCGGCGGCCGAGCACGCTGACCAGACGCAGGCCGATGAACCCGGCCAGCATCGCCAGCAGAATGATTTCGATCCAGGAACCGCCGTCCGCCATCAAAGGCCTCACTCTTACGTCCGCAGACGCATCCAACGCACGACAATAGCAATTCGCACGCTTGCGGTCCATGCACCGCGACGATGACGACATGAGTATGGCGGGGCGCAGGCGCAAGGCCACCCGCGTGCTTGCGTGAGGCAAGTGCCCCTGCTAGCCGTCCGCCCGATTTCCCCAGCCCACGCGCGAAAGTTTACACGCATGTCCGACGACACCGCCGACACCGGCATTCCCGAAGGAAACGGCTTCGACGAGGCCGCCGCCGCCGCACCGCAGGTCGGCATCCTGACCCAGTATACCAAGGACCTGTCGTTCGAGAATCCGGGCGCGCCCGCGACGCTGCAGTTCGAGGGCCAGCCGCGCATCGAGATCAACGTCAACGTCCAGGCCAAGCGGGTCGGCGACGATGTCTACGAGGTCGAGCTGAAGATCGACGCGCGCGCGCTGCAGGACGAGGCCACCGGTTTCGTCGTCGAGCTGCTCTACGCCGGGCTGTTCGGCCTCCGCAACATCCCCGAGGAGTCGCTGGAGCCGTTCCTGGTCGTCGAGGCGCCGCGCATCCTGTTCCCGTTCGCACGGCGGATCATTGCCGACGCCACCCGCGACGGCGGCTTCCCGCCGCTGATGCTGGAGCCGATCGACTTCGGGTCGCTGTACATGGCGCAGCAGCAGGCGGCGCAGGGCGGCAGCGCCGGGGCCATCGGCAACGCTTGAGCCCCGCGCCACGTCGGCGAACCGCGCCCGATGAACTTGTTGCGGGCCACCGGCACGATCGGCGGGCTGACTTTGGTCAGCCGTATCCTCGGCTTCGTCCGCGACGTGCTGTTCGCGCGCTTTGCCGGGGCGGGGATGGCGTCGGACGCCTTCCTGATCGCCTTCCGCCTGCCGAACCTGTTCCGCGCGCTGTTCGCGGAAGGGGCGTTCGCCGCCGCCTTCGTGCCGATGTTCAGCCGCAGCGTCGGCGAGCACGGCGGCGATACGACCGCCGCCAAGCGCTTTGCCGAGGAGGCGCTGTCGGTGCTGCTGCCGGTGCTGCTGGTGTTCACCGCGCTGATGCTGGTCGCCGCCGGGCCGGTGGTGTGGGCGATGACCGGCGGCTTCCCCGGCGCGTCGCCTGAGAAGTTCGAGCTCGCGGTCGAGCTGACCCGCGTCACCTTTCCCTACCTGCTGCTGATCAGCCTGGTGTCGCTGCTCGGCGGCATCCTCAACTCGATGCAGAAGTTCTGGGTCAACGCCGCTGCGCCGATCCTGCTGAACCTGTCGCTGATCGGCGGGCTGGTGCTGTTCCATTCGCCCACCGAGATCGGCACGGCGCGGGTCCAGGCGGTGGCGGTCACCGTCGCGGGCATCGCGCAGTTCATGTGGTTGTTGTGGGCCTGCCTGCGCGCCGACGTGAAGCTGAAGCTGCGCGCGCCGAAACTGACGCCGGCGGTCAAGCGGCTGCTGGCGATCATCGCGCCCGCCGCGCTCGGGGCGGGCGCGGTGCAGTTCAACCTGCTGATCTCGACCGCGCTGGCGGCGCGCTTCCTGCCCGAGGGCGCGGTCAGTTACCTCTACTACGCCGACCGGCTGAACCAGCTGCCGCTCGGACTTGTCGGCATCGGGGTGGGGACGGCGCTGCTGCCGACGCTGGCGCGCCAGCTCGGCGCGAAGAACGACGCGGTCGCCATGCACACCCAGAACCGCGCCATCGAGCTGGTGCTGCTGCTGACGCTGCCCGCCGCCGCGGCGCTGGTGGTCAGCGCGCTGCCGATGATCCGCACGCTGCTCGAGCACGGCCGCTTCACCGCCAGCGACTCGGTGCAATGTGCGCAGGCATTGGCGTGCTTTTCGCTCGGCCTGCCGGCCTATGTGCTGATCAAGGTGCTGACCCCGGGCTTCTACGCCCGCCAGGATACCAGGACGCCGGTGCGGATCGCGGTGGCCTCGATGCTGGTCAACCTGGCCGGCAACCTGACGCTGATCTGGTCGCTCGGTACCAACGGCATCGCGCTGTCGACCGCGGCCGCGGCGTGGGTCAATGCCGGGGCGCTGTGGTGGGTGCTCAGGAAACGCGGGCATTTCGTCATTGACGCCCGGCTGCGGCGCACCGTGCCGCGCCTGCTGCTGGCGACCGCGGCGATGGCGGGCGCGCTGGCACTGGCCAACCCGTGGATCGCGCCGTTGATGACCGCCGGACTATTTGTGCGCGCCGTTGCCCTGGCGCTGCTGATCGGCGGCGGCTTTGCGGTCTTCGTCGCTGGCTGCGCGCTGTTCCGGGCCGTCCGCCTGTCCGACATCCGCGCCCAGTTGACGCGGCGGGGCTGAGCCTGTCCAACGCCGCGCCATGAAGAACCGCGTCTTTTCGGGCATCCAGCCGACCGGCAGCCTGCACCTCGGCAATTATCTTGGCGCCATCGCCAACTGGGTGGCGATGCAGGACGTCTACGAATGCATCTACTGCGTCGTCGATCTTCACGCGGTGACTTTCTACCAGGACCCCGCGAGCCTGCGCGAGGGGACGCGTAACATGACCGCCGCGCTGCTCGCCAGCGGCATCGATCCCGAGCGTGCCATCCTGTTCAACCAGAGCGCAGTCAGCGTCCATGCCGAGCTGGCGTGGCTGCTGGAATGCGTCGCCCGCGTCGGCTGGCTCAACCGCATGACCCAGTTCAAGGACAAGGCCGGCAAGGACCGCGAAGGGGCCTCCGTTGGCCTCTACGCCTATCCCGTGCTGCAGGCCGCCGACATCCTCGCCTACAAGGCTACCCACGTTCCCGTCGGCGACGACCAGAAGCAGCATCTCGAGCTGGCCCGCGACATCGCCGCCAAGTTCAACACCGACTACGGCGTCGAGCTGTTCCCGCTGCCCGAGCCGGTGATCGGCGTCGGCGCGGCATCCGGGGTGGCGCGGGTGATGAGCCTGCGCGACGGCACCGCCAAGATGTCGAAGTCGGATCCCAGCGACCAGAGCCGCATCAACCTGACCGACGATGCCGACGCCATCGCCAACAAGATCAAGCGCGCCAAGTCCGACGCCGACGCGCTGCCCTCCGAAGCCGCCGGCCTCGCCGGCAGGCCGGAGGCGCGCAACCTCGTTGGCATCTATGCAGCGCTGGCGGGCACCACCGCGGACGCCGTGCTGGCGCAATTCGGCGGCCAGGGCTTCGGTGCCTTCAAGCCGGCGCTTGCCGAACTGACCGTGACGAAACTCGCGCCGATCAACGCCCGCTACGTCGAGCTGCGCGCCGATCCGGGCCATCTCGATGCGACATTGGCGGCAGGTGCCGGGCGGGCCCGTGCTATCGCGGCGCCGATACTATCGCAAGTCCATGAAGTCATGGGCTTCCTTGCCTAAGCGACCAACTACTTAGCCGCGGGGGTTCAGTTGCGGTTCACTCGTATCGGCTTACATACCGTACCGTTGACCTCAACAGGACGTCTATCATGCGTAACGTCGCCGCTCTCGCGCTGCTTCTCGGGCTCGCCGCCTGTGCCACCCCGTTCGAAGCCCGGGTCAACCGTTTCCAGCAGCTGCCTGCACCGGCAGGGCAGAGCTTCGCCATCCAGCCGCACGATTCGCGCAGGGCGGGCGGGCTCGAGTTCTCGACCTACGCCAACCTCGTCCGCCAGCATCTCGTCGCGACCGGGTTCAGCGAAGCGGCGACACCGGGCAACGCCAGCCTGGTCGTCGACCTCGACTATAACGTCACCCAGCCCCGCGAGCGCGTCGAAACCGTCCCCGGCTTCGGCTATGGCGGGTTCGGTGGTTACGGTGGTTACGGTGGCTACGGCGGGTTCGGATATGGTGGCTATGGCCGCGGCCGCTTCGGCTATGGCGGCGGCTTTGGCGGCTACGGCGGCTTTGGTTATGGCGGGTTCGGTTACGGCGCCTTCGGCTATGCCCCCCAAGTCTACAGCGAGACGATCTTCAACTCCTATGTTGCGTTGCGGATCAGCCGCGCCGCCGACAATCAGGCGGTGTTCGAGGGACGTGCCGAGACCGTCACCCGCACCAACGACCTGACCCGGCTGGTGCCACCGCTGGTCGACGCGCTGTTCACCGGTTTCCCGGGCAATTCGGGCGAGACCATCCGCGTCCGCCTGCCCAGCGATCCGGCCAAGCGTGCCGCGGTCAAGCCGGTGCCGTCGGGCTACGCACCCGGCCGCTGACTTGCCCCGTGCCGCCATGCGCGTAGCATGGCCGGCATGGACGCCAGCTACCTCGTCGTCGTCGACGATACGCCCGAATGTCGCATCGCGCTGCGCTATGCGGCGTTGCGCGCCAGCCATGTCGGTGCACAGCTGATCCTGCTCCACGCCATCCCGAAGACCGAGTTCATGGCGTTCGGCGGGGTCCAGAAGACACTCGAGGCGGAGGCTATGGCCAAGGCGGACGCACTGCTCGGCGGCATCGCCGGGCAATGCGAGGCGTGGACGGGACAGCGTCCCGGTGTCATCGTCCGCGAGGGGGTCGCGAGCGCGGCGGTGATGGAAACCGTTGCTGCCGACCCGACCATCCGCGCGCTCGTTCTGGGTGCCGCGGTCAAGGGCGCGCCGGGGCCCCTGGTCAGCTTTTTTGCCGGGGAACGGGCCGGCAGCCTGCCCTGCCTGGTGATGATCGTACCCGGCGGGCTCGACGACGCGCGGCTCGACGCGCTCGCTTGATTAACCCCGCCGCCCGCGCCACATGGGTGGCGACGGAGTAAACACCCCATGTTCATCGAAACCGAGCGCACGCCCAACCCGGCGACGCTGAAATTCCTGCCCGGCCGCGCCGTGATGGACGGCACTGCCGACTTCGCGACGCCCGAAGATGCCGAGCGCTCGCCGTTGGCCGCCGCGCTGTTCGGCCTCGGCGACGTCGAGCGGGTGTTCTTCGGCGGGGATTTCATCGCCGTCACCAAGGCCGAAGGCGCGGCCGACTGGACCAGCCTGAAGGTCCAGGTGCTCGGTTTGCTGGTCGATCATTTCAGCTCCGGCGCGCCGCTATTCACCGGGGCGGCCGCCGCCACCGAGATGGCGGTCGCCGACGATCCCGAGGATGCCGACATCGTCGCCCAGATCAACGAGTTGCTCGACGAGCGCGTCCGGCCGCAGGTGGCGAACGACGGCGGCGACATCGTCTATCGGGGCTTCCAGAAGGGCATCGTCTATCTCCAGATGCAGGGTGCCTGCTCGGGCTGCCCGTCGTCATCGGCGACGCTGAAGCACGGCATCGAATCGCTGCTCAAATATTATGTTCCCGAGGTCGTCGAAGTACGGGCGGTTTGATGGCGGGTCTCGACGGCGCGGCGCTCGACACGCTGTTCCGTGCCGCCCACACCGGCTATAAATGGACCGACCAGCCGGTCCGCGAGGACACGCTCCGCGCCCTCTACGACCTGGTGAAACTGGGGCCGACGTCGGCGAATTGCTCGCCCGCGCGGTTCGTTTTCTGCACCGGCGACGCCCGCGCCCGGCTGGCGCCGCACGTTTCGGCGAACAATCGCCCCCGCGTGCTCGCCGCGCCGGTCACCGTCGTTATCGGCATGGACCTCGACTTCGCCGAGAAGCTGCCGTTCCTGTTCCCTTTCGCCGATGCAAAGGCCTGGTTCACCGGCAATGAACAGCTGATCCGCGAGACCGCGTTCCGCAATACGTCGCTGCAGGGTGCGTACCTGATTATCGCCGCCCGCGCGCTCGGCCTCGATTGCGGCCCGATGTCGGGCTTCGACAAGGCCGCGGTCGATGCCGAGTTCTGGGCGGGCAGGAAGGTCGAGACCGACTTCATCTGCAGCCTCGGCTATGCCGACCACGCGGCCGACAACCCGCGCGCGCCCAAGCTCGCGTTCGAGGACGCAGCGACCATCCTGTGAGCCTGCTCGTCATCGACACCGCGACCGAGGCGCATTCGGTGGCGCTGCTGGACGGCGGTGCGGTGCTCGCCTTCCACCACGAGATCCTGTCGCGCGGCCACGCCGAAGCCTTGATGCCGGCCGTCGCCGCGGTGATGGGCGACCGGGTGCCCGACGCGATCCTCGTCGATATCGGCCCTGGCAGCTTTACCGGCCTGCGCATCGGCATCGCGGCGGCGCGCGCGCTGGCGCTGGCGTGGGGCGTGCCGGTGCAGGGCTACCACAGCCTGTCGCTGATCGCCGCGCCGGTGTTTGCCGCGACCCCGGGGCTGGCGCGCCTGCAGATCGTCGCCGAGGCCGGGCGTGGGCAGCTTTATGTTGCGACGCTGGCGCGGGACTTGCTGCTCGCCGCCGAACCTCATGCGCTCGACGCAGCCGGCGCGGCGGCGATGCTCGACGCCGCCCTGCCGGTCGCCGGTCCCGGCGCGCGTCGCCTGCCAGGGGCGTTCACCGTGCTCGCCGACGCCTGGCCCGACGCCCGCCATGCAGCCCTGCTGCCCGCGCCCGCGCGCTCACTGCGGCCCCAGCCGCTCTATGTTCGCCCGCCGGACGCGGTCGCTGCATGAGCATCGCGCTCGCCAGCGGCACCCTTGCCGATCTCGACACCGCGGTGGCGATCAGTGCGGCCGCGTTCGACCCGCGCTTCGGCGAGGCGTGGTCGCCGGTGCAGCTGCGCGGCACGCTGACCCAGCCCGGCAGCTGGCTGCGCCTCGCCTGCGACGGCGGCAGCGCACTCGGCTTCACCTTGTGCCGCCCGCTGGTCGACGAGGCGGAGCTGCTGCTGATCGCAGTGATTCCCGCTGCCCGTGCCGCCGGCGTCGGCAGGGCATTGCTGACCGGCGCGGTCGACGACGCCCGGGCACGGGGCATGGTCGAGATCTTCCTCGAAATGCGCGACGGCAATGCCGCGGCGCAGGCGCTCTATCGCCGCGGCGGCTTCGTCGAGGTCGGGCGGCGGCGCGACTATTACAGTGGCGCGGGCGACCTGCGCTACGATGCCATCACCATGCGCCGGCCGCTGAACCGATGAGCCGGCTTGCCGTCGTGCTGCTGTCGGGCGGCCTCGATTCGACCACCGTCGCGGCCATCGCGCGGGCGGATGGCTACCGGCTGCTGGCGCTGACCATCGACTACAACCAGCGTCACCGAATCGAGCTTGCCGCCGCCGCCCGGGTCGCGGCGCTCTATGCGGAGCGCCACATCGTGCTGCCGCTCGACCTGTCGGGCTTCGGCGGCTCGGCGCTGACCGCTGACATCGCGGTGCCCAAGGACGGCGTCATGCCCGGCATCCCGGTCACCTATGTGCCCGCACGCAACACCATCTTTTTGTCGGCGGCGCTCGGCTGGGCGGAGGCGGCGGGCGCGCGCGACCTGTTCATCGGCGTCAACGCACTCGACTATTCGGGCTATCCCGACTGCCGCCCGGAATTCATTGCCGCGTTCGAGGCGCTGGCCAATCTCGCCACCAAGGCCGGCGTCGAGGGCGAGCGCTTCACGGTCCACACGCCGCTCAGCCCGATGACCAAGGCCGACATCGTGCGCGAAGGCACGCGCCTCGGCGTCGACTTCGCGGCGACGTGGAGCTGCTACGATCCGCAGGGGTCCGCGCACTGCGGCCGCTGCGACTCGTGCCGCCTCCGGCACAAGGGCTTCGTCGAGGCGGGTGTCCCCGACCCGACCGAATACGCCTAATGGAGCTGGGCCATCGCCTCCTTGAGGCGGAGCTTCTCGCGCTTCAGTTCGGCGAGGCGGACCGAGTCGGGCACCGGGCGCTGGAACTCTCGCATCAACGACGCTTCCAGCTGCGCATGGCGGGCGGCGAGCGTGGTCAGATGCGCGTTCGGCATATCGAAATCCCTTGCTTCATTGGCTCCGGGATAAACGAGGAAATCACGGTTCGCGTGCCATGTCGCGCGCTTTTTTTGAGGCCACGACGGTGTAAAGGTTTAGCGCGGCGGGCCGAGGGGACGGGCAGGTGGACGAAGCCGAACTGCGCATGCGACTCAAGGCGATGACGTACGAGCATCGCGATCTCGACTCGGCAATCGAGGCGCTCCGCGGGCTGGCCGGTCACGACCAGATTCAGTTGGCGCGGCTGAAGAAGCGCAAGCTCAAGCTCCGCGACGACATCGCCTGGATCAACGACCAGCTGATCCCCGACATCATTGCGTGATCGCCCCCGCGCGGGTTATGGCGCGCGCCATGAGCAGCGAGTTATACGCCAATCCCGCCGGCACGCGCGGCTTCGAGTTCGTCGAATACGCCGCCCCCGATCCGAGCCTGCTGCGCGCCCTGTTCGAGCGCATGGGCTTCCCCGCCGTCGCGCGCCACCGCCGCAAGGACGTGACACTGCACCGCCAGGGCGGCATCAACTTCATCATCAACGCCGAGCCGGATTCGTTTGCGCAAGCCTTCGCCCGGGAACACGGGCCATGTGCCTGCGCCATGGCGTTCCGGGTCGACGACGCGGGCGCGGCGATGCACCACGTGCTGAACGAAGGCGCGGTCGCGGTCGCGTCGGACATTGGCCCGATGGAGCTCAACATCCCGGCGATCGAGGGCATCGGCGGCAGCCGCATCTACCTGGTCGATCGCCACGGCGAGGCGGGGTCGATCTACGACGTCGACTTCCGCTTCGAGCCTGATGCCGCGGTTCAGATGGCCGCCGTCGACAGCCACCTGACCTACATCGATCACCTGACCCACAATGTGCACCGCGGCCGCATGGCGCACTGGGCCGACTTCTACGAGCGGCTGTTCGGGTTCCGCGAGATCCGCTATTTCGACATCGAGGGCAAGGTCACCGGCCTGACGTCCAAGGCGATGACCTCGCCCTGCGGCATGATCCGCATTCCGCTGAACGAATCGAGCGACGACAAGAGCCAGATCGAGGAATTCCTGCGCGATTATAATGGCGAGGGCATCCAGCATATCGCGCTCGGCTCGACCGACATCTACGCCACCGTCGACGCGCTGGGCGCTCGCGGCGTCAAGTTCCAGGACACGCCCGACAGCTATTACGAGCTGCTCGATGCCCGCGTCGCCGGCCACGGCGAGCCCAACCTCGAACTGTCGAAGCGCCGCATCCTCGTCGACGGCGCGCCAACCGAGGGCCAAGGGCTGCTGCTCCAGATTTTCACCCAGAACGTCATCGGCCCGATTTTCTTCGAGGTCATCCAGCGCAAGGGCAACGAAGGCTTCGGCGAGGGCAATTTCAAGGCACTGTTCGAATCGATCGAGCTCGACCAGATCCGCCGCGGCGTCGTTACGGTTTAGCGACACGCGGCCTGAAAACTGCTATGCTGACGCCGTTGCTAGGGAGGTAACGACATGCGCAGATCATGGATGGCAGCGGCGATCGCTGCGTTGACAGTACCGGCAGCCGCGACGGCCGCGATCTCGATTCTCGGCGGCGGGCTGGGCCGGGACTGCTATCTGGCGGCGGAAGCTTCGTCGGCGGGCCGGGCTAGCCTTGACGCCTGCGACCGGGCGTTGAGCGAGGAAGCGCAGTCCACCACCGACCGCGCTGCAACCTACGTCAACCGCGGCATCCTGCACATGCAGTCGAAGGCGTTGAATGCCGCGATTGCCGACTTCGACGCCGCGATCAAGACCCGGCCCGAAACGGCGGAGGCCTATGTCAACAAGGGCATCGCGATGGTCCACCTCGGCAATCACGACCGCACCGCGGTCGAGCTGCTGACCGCAGGACTGGCCCGCAATCCGGCGCGGCCCGAAATCGCCTATTATGTCCGCGGCATCGCCAACGAACAGCTCGGCGCGACCAAGGAAGCCTATGAGGATTATTCACGCGCCGTCGCGCTGAAGCCTGGCTGGGCCGACCCCGTCGAGCAGCTGCAGCGGTTTTCGGTGAAGAAGAAAACGACAGCAGGCGTTTAAGACGACGCCCCTCCCCCGTGCGGGGGAGGGGCGTTGCGCTTACTCTGCCGCCAGCCGATCGCCCTCGATGGCGTTGGCGTTCGCCGCCAGCGGTGCGCCGATCTCGACCTTGCGGGGCTTCTTGTGCTCCGGGATCTCGCGGACCAGTTCGACGGTGAGCAGGCCGTTCTCGAAACCCGCGCCGGTCACCTTGATGGTGTCGGCAAGCTGGAAGCGGCGCTCGAAAGCGCGCTTGGCGATGCCGCGGTGGAGATACTGGCGCTCGTCGCCCTGCGGTTCCTCGGTGCGGCCGGTGACGACCAGCGTGTTCTCCTGAACGGTCAGATCGAGCTCTTCGCGGTTGAACCCGGCGACCGCCATGGCGATCCGGTAGGCACCGTCGCCGACCTTCTCGATGTTGTAGGGCGGAAAGCCGCCGTCGCTGTTCTCGGGCCGCCCGGCGAACTCGACGAGGCGGTTGAGGCCCTCGAAGCCGATCGAGGAGCGGAGGAGGGGAGAAATATCGAAACTACGCATTGTCTTCATCCTTTGCTAAGCGATGCTATGGTGCTCCCGCCCGCGTGGCCGGGAGACATGTGGCGGCCCCGTCGGGCACCGCCACAAGGGGGATTTAAGTGGCGGGCGGCGGGCTTCAAGAGGTCGATCAGGCGCTGCTGAAGTCGCTGCACCAGACGGCGATGCAACTGGGGCAGGACGTGCGGCGGCGTTTCACCGGTGACTGGCGGCCGGCCGACCCGGCGCAGCGGGCGCGGGCCACCGTCGCCGGCATGACCGTCTCGACCCAGTTGATGGAGGCGATGTCGTGGCTGCTCAGCGCGCAGGCGGTGGCGGCGGGCGAGCGCCGCGATCCGGGCCCGCCGGCCTGGCACGCCGGCCCCGCCGACCCGGCGGGCATCGCCAGCATCGGTGAACTTGCCGAGACGACCGACCGGCTCTACCGGCGGATCGTCCAAGCTGACGCGGAGGTTCGATGAACAGCTATTTCCACCTGGCCTTTCCGGTCGACGATCTCGCCGCGGCGCGCGCCTTTTACGGCGGCGTGCTCGGCTGCGTGGAGGGGCGGTCGGACTCGCGCTGGGTCGATTTCGATTTCCATGGCCACCAGATCACCGCGCATCTGGCTCCCGGCGCGGTCGCCACGACCAACCCGGTCGACGGTCACGACGTGCCGATCCCGCATTTCGGGCTGGTCCTCGACATGGCCAGTTGGGAGGCGTTGCGCGACCGGCTGGTGGCGGCGCAGACCCGTTTCGTCGTCGAGCCCTATCTGCGCTTCGCCGGCGAGGCGGGCGAACAGGCGACGATGTTCCTGCTCGATCCGGCGGGCAACGCGCTGGAGTTTAAGGCGTTCGCCGACATCGAGGGACTCTACGCCAAGTCGCTGCCGTGACGGCCGGACTGTTCCACGTGGAACAGCTCACGCGGGTCAGTGGAAGTCGCGCGAGGCCGGGATGACGCGCACGTCGCGGGGGTGGCGACCGCGCGACGGACCTCCTGCAACCTCGTCCTGGATGCGGCAGTCGAGCTGGCCCAGCATGGGCGTCCAGTCCTCGAACCGGTCGACGACGACGTGTGTGACAGCGCCGTCGTCGGCGCTGCCGCGCTGAATGCGGCCGTGGACGAGCACCAGCCGCGCCCCCATGACGACGGCCCTTTGCGCCACGAACAGCGTCCGCCAGACGACGAGGTTGGCGGTGCCGGTCTCGTCCTCGATGGTCAGGAAGACGACCCCCTTGGCGGTGCCCGGACGCTGACGAATGAGTACGACGCCGCCCAGCGTCACCTTACGCCCGTCGCGGAGGTGCGCGAGATCGCCGCACGGTACCGCGCCCGCCGCCGCCAGGCGGTCGCGCAGGAAGGCAAGCGGGTGGCCCTTCAGCGACAGGCGGATCGCCTGATAATCGCCGACCACCTCCTCGGCCGCGCTGAGCCGGGGCAGCGCGGCGGGCGGCGCGCCGTCGCCCTCGTCGAGCCCGGCGAAGTCGAACAACGGCATGGCCGCGAGCTTGGGGATGCCCTTCGCTACCCATTGCCCCTGCCGCCGCCCGAGCTCGAGGCCGCCGAGCGCGTCCGCCCCCGCCAGCTTGTCCAGCGCCGCCGCCGGTAGCTTGGCGCGCCGCCGCAGATCGTCCATCGAGGCGAACAGCGCCGCCTGCCGCGAGTCGGCAATCGCGTCGGCCCAGACGCGGCGGAAGCCGCTGATCATCCTCAGCCCCAGCCGCACCGCCCGCCGCCGCCGCCCGCCGCGGCGTTCGAGCGTGCAGTCCCAGTCGCTGGCGGCGATGTCGACGGCGCGCACCTCGATGCCGTGCTCGCGCGCGTCGCGGACGATCTGGGCCGGCGCATAGAAGCCCATCGGCTGGGAATTGAGCAGGGCGGCGGCGAACACGTCGGGCCAGTCACACTTCAGCCACGACGAGGCATAGACAAGGTGTGCGAACGAGGCGGCGTGGCTTTCGGGGAAGCCGTATTCGCCGAAGCCCTTGATCTGGCCGAAGCAGTTTTCGGCGAACTCAGGCGGATAGCCGCGCGCGACCATGCGGTCGACCATGCGGCGCTCCAGCGTGCCGATGGTGCCGACGTGGCGGAAGGTCGCCATGGCGCGGCGCAACTGGTTGGCCTCTGCACCGCTGAACTGCGCCGCGTCCATGGCGATGCGCATCGCCTGCTCCTGGAACAGCGGCACGCCCAATGTCTTGCCGAGGATGTTGCGCAGCTCGTCGGGTGAGCCATGCGCCGGGTCGGGCGCGGGAAACTCGATGCGGAACGGCTGCCCGCGCGCCTCCGCCTGCCGCCGCAGCAGCCGGTTGCGCAGGTAGGGATGCACCATGTTGCCCTGGATCGGTCCGGGCCGGACGATCGCCACCTGGACGACGAGATCATAGAACTCGCGCGGCCGCAGACGCGGCAGCATCGCCATCTGCGCCCGGCTTTCGACCTGGAAGACACCCAGCGAATCGGCGCGTTGGAGCATCGTGTAGACGCGCTGGCGCTCGGCCGGTACCTGCGCCAGGTCGATGCGGCCGTTGGCCGGGCCGCGGATGCCGTAGGTGTCGCGCAGCATGTCGAAGCCGCGCTTCAAGGCGGTCAGCATGCCGAGCGCCAGCACATCGACCTTCATGATGCCGAGCGCGTCGATATCGTCCTTGTCCCATTCGATGAAGGTGCGGTCGGCCATTGCGCCGTTGCCGACCGGCACCGTCTCGATCAACGGCCCCTTGGTCAGCACGAAGCCGCCGACATGCTGCGACAGGTGCCGCGGGAACTGGATGAGCTGGTGGGTCAGTTCGAGCGCCAGCATCAGGCGCGGGTCGGCGCGGTCGACGCCGGTCTGGTCGACATGGCCTTCCGCGATCTCGGCGCCGAACGAACCCCAGACCGTACCCGCCAGCCGCGTTGTCACGTCCTCGGTCAGGCCCAGCGCCTTGCCGACGTCGCGGATCGCCGAGCGCGGCCGGTAGTGGATAACGGTGGCAACGATGGCGGCGCGGTCGCGGCCGTAGCGGCCGAATACATACTGCATCACCTCCTCGCGTCGCTCGTGTTCGAAATCGACGTCGATGTCGGGCGGCTCCTGCCGCTCCTCGGAGATGAAGCGCTCGATCAGCACGTCCTGCATCATCGGGTCGAGCGCGGTGATCCACAGGCAGTAGCAGACGATCGAATTGGCCGACGAGCCCCGACCCTGGCACAGGATCGGATCGGGCCGGGTCCGCGCCCAGCGCACGATGTCGTGGACAGTGATGAAATAGGGCGCGTAGCGCAGCTTGCGGATCATCCTGAGCTCGATCTTCAGGATCGTCAGGACCTTGGCCGGGATGCCGTCCGGCCAGCGTTCGCGTGCACCCTTGTAGGTCAGCGCGACGAGGTGACGGCCCGGGGTCCAGCCCGCCGGCACCGGCTCGTCGGGGTATTCGTAGCGCAGCTCGTCGAGGTTGAAGGTGCACGCGCGCACGATGTCCAGCGTGCGGGTGAGCGCGTCCTCATGGCCCTTGAACAGCCGCGCCATCTCGTCGACGGGCTTCAGGTAGCGCTCGGCATTGGCGTCGAGGTGGAAGCCCGTGCTGTCGATGGTCGTGCCGCGCCGGATGCAGGTCAGCACGTCCTGCAGCCGGCGCTGGTCGGGATGGTGGTAGCGCACCGCGTTGGTCGCGACCATCGGCACGCCGAGCCGCGCCAGCCGGTTCAGCCGCGCCCGGTCGTCACCGCGCCACAGCGGCGCGGCGGCGAGGTAGAGCGCGTCCGGCCATGCGCGCCGCCACGCCGCCAGCCGGTCAGCGAAGGCGGCGTCGGGCTGGTCCGGTGCAGGGACCAGCGCCACCAGCCCCTCGCCAAGCGCGCACGCCTGCTGGAACCCCAGCCGTGTTTCGGCCTTCGCGATGCGCCGCGTATCGGTTGCGCCGGGCAGCGCCTCGGTCTTGCCCTGCGACAGTAGCCGGCACAGCCGGCCATAAGCGGGACGGTCACGCGGGAAGACGATCAGCTCGGTACCGTCGGTGAAGCCGAGGCTGCAGCCGATCAGCAGCCGCAGTTTATGCTCCTTCGCCGCGACATGCGCCCGGACGACACCCGCCAGCGTGTTGCGGTCGGCGATGCCGATGGCGGCGAGGCCGAGGCTGTGCGCCTGCGCGACCAGCTGCCCCGGGTGCGAGGCGCCCTCCAGGAAGCTGAAGTTGGTCAGCGCGCCGAGCTCGGCATAAGTGGTCATGCGAAAAGTCCGTGCAGCCACCAGGTCGGCGCGCGGTCGCTGTCTTCCCAGCCGTACAGCCCCTCGCGGAACAGCCAGAAGCGCGCGCCGCTCTCGTCCTCGACGCGATAATAGTCGCGGGTGCGGCGCGGCCGCCGGCCCCGCCACCATTCCGGCGACAGCCGCTCCGGGCCCTCGGCGCGGCGGATGCGGCGGGTCACGCGCCGCCAGCGGAAATGTGCCGGTGCTCCGTCGGGCACCTCGAACAGCGCCGCCTCGACCGGTTCGGGGGGGTCGAGCAGCAGCAGTGGCCGGGCGCGGTCGAAGGCGGGCGGTGCGTGCGGCGCGGCACCCAGCACCGGCCGCCATGCGTCCGCCCGCTCGGGCAACCAGCTGGCGCGGGGTACGGCGGTGAGCACGACCTCCGAACCGAGCCGGGCACCCAGCCGGTCGATCAGTTCGGGCAAGGCCTCGCGCGGCGGATCGGCGGACAACACCGGTGCCGCTTCGGCAAGCGGCGCGGTTTCGGCCGCCGCCAGCGCCAGCGCGTCGATGCCGAAGCCGAGATCGAGATGCTCGAGGCCGCGGGAGGCGAACAACCGGGCCCACAGCGCCGGATCGCGCGACGCGCCCAGCCTGAGCTCGATGGCGGTCACGTCGCCGTCGATGCGGTAACCGGCGAGGTGCAGCCGCACCGCGCCGAGGCCGTGCCGTGCCAGCTGCCCGGCCAGCGTGTCGAGCAGGCCGGGCAGGGCGGCCGCGAGCTGCGGGGTGCCGGTCAGGGGCTCGGCAAAGCACCGGCCGGCGACATGCGCCAGCCGCGGCTCGATCGCCGCCAGTACTTCGGGGGCGTGGCCGAGCAGCTGGTCGAGCCGGGCGACGACGCTCAGGCCATCGGCATCGCGCAGGCGGCGGGCGAGCCCGGCCCGCGGCAGCGCCAGCAGGTCGCCGATGCTGCGCAGGCTCATCGCCCTGGCGGCGGCGGCGACCTCGGGTGCGATGCGCAGGGCCGCCACCGGATAGCGGGCGAGCGTCGCTGCAATTGAGTCGCCGACGACGGTCGCCGGGGTGGGTGCGAACCGTGCCGCCGCCCAGGCCGCGCCGGGGGTCGGGGCGATCGCGGCGTGGACGGCGATCCCGGCACGGCCGAGGCGGTCGGCGATGTCGCGGAGCAGCCGGTCCATGCCGCCGAACAGATGCGCGCTGCCGCCGACGTCGAGGAACAGGCCGTCGGGCTGGTCGACCGCCACGGTCGGCGACCAGCGCAGACACCAGCGCGCCAGGGCGGCGAGTGCGGCGGCATCGGCGGCCGGGTCGGCGGGCCTGGACGCCAGGCCGGGGACCATGGCGCAAGCGTCGGCATGGCGCTGGCCGGGGCGCAGGCCCGCCGTCTTCGCTGTGGCATTGGGACAGGTTAGGACGACGCCGTGGTGGCCGCGCTCGACCAGCGCGAAGGGTCCATCAGGCGGCGCGCCGTTCCGCCGGGTCCAGACGACCAGCGGCCAATCCGGGAACCACAGCGAGACCACCGCCGGGCATGGCCTCGAGGATCCAGTCGCCGGGCGGGCCGTCACGTTGCCGCACCAGTTCGGCCAGCAGCCGCGCCGCGCCCGGCGCCGCGGCGTCGTCCGGATTGGCGGCGCTGGGCAGTGCCGCCACCCGCCAGCGGCGGCGCGCCGCGCTGAGGCCGCCGCCTGTGGGCCTTAGCAACATCGCCGGCGTGCCGCCGTCGCGGGCCGCGAAGTCGAGACGCCGGGTCTGCGTCAGCGTAGCCCCTTCGATGACCCCGATGACGCCACCGAGCGCCCCCGATTTCAGGGCTTGCTCCATCGTCCACAGCGCGTCGATCGCCTTGGTAGGCGCGACCAGCAGCAGCGGCGTGCCAGGCCTTAAAGCAGCAATGCCGTGCAGGCTCGGCCGCCCGAATTCGCGCGCTTCGGACTGCGGCAGGACGATCAGCAGCGGCTTTCCTGGCGTGCTGCGGTCGAGCGCGAAGGTCAGGCTCGCCGCCCGGTTGAGCGGCGTCGCGGCGACCATCTCCTCGAGGACGGGCAGGGGTTCGGGAAGGGGGCGGCATGGCTGAAGGGTGCGACTCGCGTTCATTTGTTCTACATCTGTTCCTGCAACTCGGAATGAGTCAAGCTTCCCAGCCGCGGTGGTTTCCGCCATGAGGCCGCACGCCATGACCGACTCCGATTCTCTCGACTTCCGCCGCCGCCGGGCGAAGTTTCGCGCCTGGCACCGCGGCACCCGCGAGGCCGACCTGATGATCGGCGGTTTTTCGGACCGCTATCTGGACGGCTGGGACGCGGCCGCGATCGCCTGGTTCGAGGCGCTGCTCGAGGAAACCGACGTCGACGTCATGGCCTGGGCGATCGGCACGCAAGCCGCTCCGGCGCGTTACGAGGGGCCACAGCTGACCGCGCTCAAGCAGCTGGATTATGTCGCCAAGGCGATGAGATGAAGAAGGCGGGGCGTTGATCGACCCACGGAACGTCGTCTCTGCCAAACGACAATTGACGCTGGCGAGCGCGCCGGCGGGCTATCTGCCGTGGCTGATGGCCGACCTGGCGCGCGCGGCGAAGGGCCGTGCGGTCTATGTCGCCGCCGATGACCTCGGGGCGCGGGCGCTGCTCGACGCTGCGACGTTCTTTGCGCCCGAGCTCGAGACCCTCTACCTGCCGGCGTGGGACTGCCTGCCCTACGACCGCGCTTCGCCGTCGCTCAGGGTAGCCAGCGACCGGCTGGCGGCGCTCGCCGCGCTCGCGCATCCGAGCGCCAAGGCGCAGCTTCTGGTTACCACGGTCAACGCCATGCTGCAGCGGACGCTGAGCCCGGACCGCATCCGCGATACCACCGCGGTGATCAAGCCCGGCGCGCGCTTCGACCGCGACAGACTGTCGGCGGCGCTGTCGGCCAACGGCTATGTCCGCACCGACACCGTCGTCGATGCCGGCGAATATGCCATTCGCGGCGGTTTGCTCGACCTGTTTCCGGCCGGCAGCCCCGACGCGCTGCGCCTCGACTTTTTCGGCGACGAGATCGAGACGGTACGCCGCTTCGACCCGTCGACGCAGCGTACCGTGGCGACCTCCGAGGGCTTTACCCTGCTGCCGGTCAGCGAGGTCTTGCTGTCGGACGATTCGGTGCGCCGGTTCCGGAACGGCTATCTCTCGGCGTTCGGCGCGACAGCGACCGGCGACCCGCTGTACGAAGCGATCAGCGACAGGCGCCGCCTCGCCGGCATGGAGCACTGGCTGCCGCTGTTCGAGGACGGCCTGTCGACGGTGTTCGACTATCTCGGCGACGATGCGCTGATCGTCCGCGATGCTGGTGTCGCCGGGGCTGCCACCCAGCGCTTCGAAGCGATCGCCGACTATCACGACAACCGCGTCGCGGCGCAGTCGGGCAAGCCCGGCAGCTACCGGCCGCTGGCCCCCGAGACGCTGTACCTGCGGGAGAGTGAGTGGGCCGACCGGCTCAAGGCGACGCACGCCCATGTCACTCAGCCCTTCGCGCTTCCCGAGGGCAGCCGCGACGCGATCGAGTGCGGAGTCACCACCCCGCGCGACTTCACGCCCGAGCGGACCGCCGGAACCAACGTCTACGAGGCCGTGCAGGCGCACATCGACGGCCAGCGCAAGGCGAAGACGCGGGTGGTGCTGGCGTCCTACTCGAACGGTTCGCGGGAGCGGCTGAAGGGCCTGCTCGCCGACCACGGGGTCAAGAAGATCGGGCTCGCCGACTCGTGGCAGGAGGCGCTGGGCGAGGCGGCCAAGGGCCAGGTGGCGCTGACCGTCGTGCCGCTCGACCACGGCTTCACGATGCCCGACCTCGTGGTGCTGACCGAGCAGGACATGCTCGGCGACCGGCTCGTACGGCGGCGGCGGTCTGCCAAGAAGGCGGACGCGTTCCTCGCCGAGCTGGCGATGCTGACGCCCGGCGACCTGCTGGTCCACGCCGAGCACGGCATCGGGCGCTACGAGGGGCTGGTCGCGGTCGACATCGGGAAAGCGCCGCACGACTGCGTGATGCTGAGCTACGACGGCGGCTCCAAGCTCTACGTGCCAGTCGAGAATATCGACGTGCTTAGCCGCTACGGCAGCGAGAGCGACGGCGTCGCGCTGGACCGGCTCGGCGGCGTCGCCTGGGCGGCGCGCAAGGGCCGGATGAAGCAGCGCATCCGCGAGATCGCGGGCGAGCTGATGAAGACCGCCGCCGCCCGTGCCCTGCGCGAGGCCGAGCCCGCCATTCCCGACGCACAGGGCTATGCCGAATTCGCCGACCGCTTCCCCTACGCAGAGACCGAGGACCAGCAGCGCGCCATCGATGACGTGCTGACCGACCTTGCCAGCGGCGCGCCGATGGACCGGCTGGTTTGCGGCGATGTCGGCTTCGGCAAGACCGAGGTGGCGCTGCGCGCCGCCTATGCCGCCGCGCTACAGGGCATGCAGGTCGCGGTCGTCTGCCCGACGACCTTGCTCGCCCGCCAGCATTTCGCCGGCTTTCGCGAGCGGTTCAACGGCCTGCCGGTCGAGGTCCGCCAGCTGTCGCGGCTGGTGCCTGCCGCCGACGCCAAGGCGACGCGCGAGGGGCTGGCCGACGGAACCGTCGACATCGTCATCGGCACCCACGCGCTGCTGGCCAAGTCGGTCGAGTTCAAGCGGCTGGGCCTGGTCATCGTCGACGAGGAGCAGCGCTTCGGGGTCACCCATAAGGAACGGCTGAAGAACCTGAAGGTCGACGTCCACGTGCTGACGCTGACCGCGACGCCGATCCCGCGGACGCTGCAGATGGCGCTGACGGGCCTGCGCGAACTTTCGATCATCGCGACGCCGCCGGTCGACCGGCTGGCGGTGCGGACCTATGTCATGCCGTGGGACGAGGTGGTGATGCGCGAGGCGCTGCTGCGCGAGCATTACCGCGGCGGGCAATCGTTCTTCGTTACCCCCAAGATCGCCGACCTGGCGGACATCGAGCAGTTCCTGCGCGACAAGGTGCCCGAAGTGAAGGCGGTCACCGCACACGGCCAGATGGCCCCGACCGAGGTCGAGGAGCGGATGAGCGCCTTCTACGACAAGCAGTACGACGTGCTGCTGTCGACGACGATCATCGAGAGCGGGCTCGACATTCCGTCCGCCAACACGCTGATCGTCCACCGCGCCGACCGTTTCGGGCTGGCGCAGCTTTATCAGCTGAGGGGCCGGGTCGGGCGCGCCAAGATCCGCGCCTATGCCTATCTGACGACGCCGGCCGACATGCAGATCACCGAGACCGCCGAGAAGCGCCTGCACGTGCTTTCATCGCTCGACAGCCTCGGCGCTGGGTTCCAGCTGGCCAGCCACGACCTCGATATCCGGGGTGCCGGCAATCTCCTCGGCGACGAGCAGTCGGGGCATATCCGCGAGATCGGCTTCGAACTCTACCAGACCATGCTGGAGGAGGCGATCGTCGAGGCGCGCGCCGGCGCTGCCGGTGTCAAGCCGCCGCCGGAAGCGTTCTCGCCGTCGATCACCGTCGATGCGCCGATCCTGATCCCGGAGGACTATGTCCCGGACCTCAACCTCCGGATGGCGCTGTACCGCCGCATGAACGAGCTCGCCGACCGGTCGCAGGTCGACGGTTTCGCGGCCGAGCTGATCGACCGCTTCGGGCCACTGCCGGAGGAGGTGTCGAACCTGGTGCAGGTCATCGAGATCAAGCAGTTCTGCCTGCAGGCGCGCGTCGCCAAGCTGGAGGCCGGGCAGAAGGGTGCACTGGTCACCTTCCAGAACGACGAGTTCGCCGAGCCGATGGCGCTGCTCGACTATATCCAGCGGCTCGGCACGCGGGCGAAGCTGCGCCCCGACCAGAAATTGTTCATCGGCGGCGACTGGGCGTCGACCCGCGCGCGGCTGAACGGCGCGCTCAGCCTGTCGAAGGCGCTGGCCCGGCTGGCGCAGGGTGCGACGGTCAAGCCGGCCGACACGCCGCAGCCGCCCAAGGCCAAGCCCCTGCCGGCGCGCCCGGCGGTGTTCCGCTCCAAGGGCGCGGTGAACCGGCGCTAGGCCGCCGCCACCTGCAGCTTGCCCTCCCAGCGCGCTACGAACGCCGCCAATTCGCTCGACGGCATCGCCGGCGCACACAGGAATCCTTGCCACCAGTCGCAGCGCGCCGCAGCGACCAGCGCAAGGTCGTCGCCGGTCTCGACGCCCTCGGCGACGACGCGGATGCCGAGCGCGCGGGCCAGCGCCACCACGACGCGCACGACGACGCGGTCGCGCGGCGCGCCAGCGAGGTCGCGGGTCAGCCGCTTGTCGAGCTTGAGCGCATCGAGGGGTAGCGCCTTCAGATAGGCGAGGCTGGAATAGCCGGTACCGAAATCGTCGAGCGCGATACCGATGCCGCGGTCGCGCAGGGCGCCGAGCGTCGAACCGGCGATGTCGAGATTCTCGATCAGGTCGCTTTCGGTGATCTCCAACATCAGCCGGTTGGGCGCGAACCCGCTGGCCGCGATGCCGGCTTCCAGCGTCTCGCTGAAATCGGGCGCGCGCAGGTCGCCGGCGGTGACATTGACCGATAGCTGGAGCCCGGCCAGCGCGGCGGGCCAGGCAGCCGCCTCGCGCAGCGCCTTGGCGCGGATATAACTGCCGAGCTGGGTCGCGAACTCGGCCGATGCGGCGACTTCCAGCAAAGTTTCGGCGGGCAGCGGGCCGTGCTCTGGGTGCCGCCAGCGGACCAGTGCCTCGACGCCGGCGATGCCGCCGCCCGGGATCGCAACCTGTGGCTGATAGACGATTTCGAACGCGTCGTCGGCGATCGCCGCGCGCAGGTCCGACTCGAGATCGGCGAGGCGCGAGAGCGGATCGCCGGCCTCGGCGCGGAACACCTCGATGCCCCCCAAGGCGCCGGTGCGGGCAGCGGCGAGTGCTGCCCCGGCCTGGCGGAACAGGCGTTCAGCGGCATCGTCGCCCGGTTCCGCTTCGGCGACCGCGACGCCGACACGGACACCGAGATGGACGATCCGCGCGTTCGAAGCGAACGGCGTTTCGAATGCGGCGACGATCCGCTGGGCAAAGCTGGTGGCTTCGCCCAGCGTCACCGGCGACGGCAGCACGACCGCGAATTCCGCACCCGCCATGCGCGCCGCCAGGCGGCCGCCGCCGGCTCCGTCGGTGACGACGCGGCCGACACGCTCGGCGACCGCCTGGAGCAGCGCATCGGCGGCGGGCTGGCCGTGTGCGGCGTTGATCGCGGCGAAGCGCCCGACGCCGATCAGGACCACCGCGGCCGCGGGGTCGCCGCTGCCGCCGAGCAGTCCGCGCAGCCAGCCGAGCGCGTGGTGGGCGGTGGCGAGGCCGGTCAGCGGATCGCGGTGGGCGAGGCTGTCGCCGACGGGCGCACCGACCGCCGCCTTGGTCAGGCGGTCGGCGAACCGTCCGGCAAAGCCGACCGCATCGCCCAGTTCGGAGGCCGTGAACGGGCTGACCAATACCTGCGTCGCACCGGCATTGTAGGCGGCCGCGACGCCGCCGCTGTCACTGCGCGCAACCAGGACCAGCATCGCGCCATGCCGCGCCTCGACGATCGCGCCGATCTCGTGCGCCGCCAGCATCGCCGCCGCCATCGCGCCGCGCGCATCGACAATGGCGAGCCGCGCCGCAGAGCGTTTGAGCGCTGCCGCCGCCGTCGCGGGGTGCCGGACGATCTCCACCGCGCGGCCGCAGTCGGCGAGCGCGCCGGCCAGGTCGCGAGCATAGCGTGGGGCAAGGACGAACACCGGAGCCACGCAGCCTCAAATTGTTGACAAACCGTGATGCCAATAGACGCTCTGCCACCGTGAAACCATCCCTGCGCCGCGGTGGCATGGACTTTCGGTCGTCGGACCGCCACGTTGTACCGTGATGCAAGCCGCGCTTCTCGCCGTACCGCCGCTGCCCGCGACACCCGCGCCGCGGCGTCTGATCGACCCGTTCGGGCGACGGATCGACTATTTGCGCGTCTCCGTCACCGACCGCTGCGATTTCCGCTGCACTTATTGCATGGCGGAGGACATGACCTTCGGCCCGAAATCCCAAATGCTCAGCCTGGAGGAAATCGATCGGCTGGCGAGCGCCTTCGTGCGGCGCGGCACGCGGAAGCTGCGCCTGACCGGCGGCGAACCGCTGGTCCGGCGCGGCATCGGCGACCTGGTGCGCAGCCTGTCGCGGCACTTGGCGAGCGGGGCACTCGACGAGCTGACGCTCACCACCAACGGCTCGCAGCTGGCGCGCCACGCCGAAGCCCTCGCGGCGGCGGGAATGAGGCGCATCAACGTCAGCCTCGACACGCTCGACCCCGAGAAATTCGCGGCCGTTACCCGCTGGGGGCGGTTGCCGCAGGTTCTGGAGGGCATTGCCGCCGCCGCCGCCGCCGGCCTGCACGTTCGCATCAACATGGTCGCGCTCAACGGCATCAACGACGGCGAGATCGATGCGATGCTGCGCTGGACCGCGGCGCGGGGCCACGACCTCGTCATGATCGAGACGATGCCACTCGGCGACGTCGCCGAGGACCGGGTCGAACGGTACCTGCCACTGAACGCCGTCCGCCGCGATCTCGAGCGTCGCTGGACGCTGATCGACCTGCCCGATTCCACCGGTGGCCCGGCGCGCTATGCCCGCGTCGCCGAGACCGGGCAGCGGATCGGCTTCATCACGCCGCTGACCCACGACTTCTGCGCGACCTGCAACCGGGTGCGGTTGACCGCCACCGGGCAGCTTTTCTTGTGCCTCGGCCAGGCTGCCGCCGCCGACCTGCGGTCGGTGATCCGCAGCCACGCCGACGACGTGGCGCTCGACGCCGCGCTTGACGCGGCGATCGCGATCAAGCCGCGCGGCCACGACTTCCGCATCGACCGCGCCGGCGCGGCGCCCGCCGTAGCACGCCACATGAGCGTCACCGGCGGGTGAATTGAAACTCGCGCTCCTCGCGTCGAACACGCCGCCCGCGGAAGCCGCCGCGGCGGAGCTGCGTGCGCTCTACGACTGGGTCCCGATCGCCGAGGCGGAGGTCGTGGTGCCGCTCGGCGGCGACGGTTTCCTGCTCCAGGTGCTGCACGCCGCGCTCGCCGCCAGCGCGCCGCGGCCGATGTTCGGCATGAACCTCGGCACCGTCGGCTTCATGATGAACGAATATCGCACCGCAGGCCTGGTCGAGCGCGTCCGCGCCGCGCGCGCCTTCGAGCTCCACCCGCTGACCATGACCGCGACGAGCGTCACCGGTGCGGTCACCGTGTCGCCGGCGATCAACGAGGTGTCGCTGTTGCGTGAGACGCGCCAGGCGGCGAAGATCGAGATCAGCATCGATGGCCGGGTGCGGATGGCGGAGCTCGCGTGCGACGGCGTGCTGGTAGCGACACCGGCCGGGTCCACGGCCTACAACCTGTCGGCGAACGGCCCGATCCTGCCGCTGCAGTCCGACCTGCTGGCGCTGACTCCGCTCAGTCCGTTCCGGCCCCGGCGCTGGCGCGGTGCGTTGCTGCCCGACGCCAGCCACATCGAATTCCGCATCCTTGAGGCCGAAAAGCGCCCGGTCTCGGCGGTCGCCGATCAGCTTGAGGTGCGCGACGTCGCGCATGTCGCGATCACCACCGACCGCGCGACGACGCTGACCCTGTTGTTCGATCCCGACTACGCCCTGGACGACCGCATCGTCATGGAACAGTTTCTCAGTTAGGCCTTGGCGATGCTGGGCGGCATTGCTATAGGCCCGCGCTCCCGCATTCCCCGGTAGCTCAGCGGTAGAGCGTTCGACTGTTAATCGAAATGTCGTAGGTTCGAATCCTACCCGGGGAGCCAGCACGCCTGTAACGCGCGCCGCTATTCGCTGACCAGGCGATTGTTCCGAAGGATGCGAGCCTCGATCCGGTCCACGATCGGCTGGATCAGTCCGGTTGCGAGTCCCTGCTCCGCCATCAGGTTGCGGATCAACAGGTCAACGCGCTCGATGCGGAGATTGCCGGCGTCGAGCGCCCGCGCCAATGATGCCGGCCGGGTCAGGGAAGCCGCCGCCTTCGCATAGGCATCGAACCCGACCAGGTCGCGCTCCGCGGCACCGAGCCGGATCACTAGGTGCGTGACATCCGCATAGATCGCCGAACTGGCGACGCTGTCGGTCAGGACGGCGGCGGCGATCGTCTGGCTCCCATCCGCCAGCACGCACTGGCAGTTGCCGGTAATCAGCATCGGCCATTTGGCTAACGGCACGAACAGCGAGCGGCTGGCGATGAGCGCTACCGGCGGTCGTAGCCGGTTCCCGCCGCTATCCACGAGATGCGACATGTCCGCCGCCAGCCGCTGCAGCAGCGCCTGATCGTCGGGCAGGGCGAACGGCGCCGCCTTGAAGTTCGAAGCGAGCGTCACGAGTAGGTGGCCGGGCTCGGCCGGATCGGGACGGATCGCCTGTGGATCCGGGCTGGCCAGGGTGAACCTGAGCGGGTCGAAACCGTCCCACACCGGCCCGCTATGATAGACGCCGCGACGCGCCTCGCTCCCCGATAATCCCAGACGCGCCAGGAAGGGCGGCGGCGCGAGGTTCATAATCGACAGGCACGGGATCCGGGCCGCGGCGATGTCCGCCATCAGGGCAGCGACCTCAGGATCGGCGTACTGCGGCTCCTGCATGGCGAGGATGACGAAATCGGCCGCGTCCGGGGCCGCATTGACGGGTGTCGTCAAGGCCACGTGCCCCGGCGACGCTTCGTTCGCCACCGCAGCGGTCAGCACGACCGCGGGTGAAGCCCGCCGTCCCGGCAAGTGCACGGCGACCGGCCCCCGCGCCATCGCCGCCACCTCGTCCGCCCGCCCGACGAGCGTGACGTGGTGGCCGGCCAGCGACAACTTGACGCCCGGCAGCAGGCCGTAGGAGGCCCCCAGAATGAGAATCCGGATCGGCGGGACGCTCACGGCCGATTGATGTCGATATACATGATGTCGGGATGATCCCCGATGCCAAGCAGCACCACGGCGAGGATCATCGCCGCGTATATGAGCGCCAGCGCCGGCACGACAAGCGGCCGGGGCAGCCTGCTGGCAAGCGCACGCGCGATCGGGGTCACTGGTCCAACCTCAGAAGCTCCAGGATGACGGGGCGGGCAAGCGAGAGCCAGGCGAGCACGATCAGGGGACCGGCAACTGCGCGTACCTTAGCGGGAACCTGGTCGAGGGGTAGCCTCCGCGATGCCAGCCGGGTGAGGACCACGCCTGTGGCTTGCCAGAGCGCCCACAACACATAGTAGAGGGAAAATTCGTGCCACAAACCGATCGCCATCATGGCGGCGAACAGCCCGGCCAGCGCACTGCGGCTGACCGCCGTGACCGGCCGGAAGACATAGTCGCGGCACCAGCGTGTCAAGGTGATGTGCCAGCGCGTCCAGAATTCGATCAGGTTTCGCGCCGCCCATGGCCGGTCGAAGTTCTCCTCCAGCTGCAATCCGATCATCAAGCTGATGCCGAGCGCGATCGAGGTGTAGCCGGCGAAGACGAAATAGAGCTGAATCCAATCGATGACCGACTGCGCCCATTGCTGCACGAAAGGATGCCAGCCTCGCTTCGCAGAAACGAGAGGATGCCCGAGCCGCTGGATCAGCCAGCCACCGATGAAGAAGGCGGAGAAGGCACCGATCAGCGCGCGCTCCGATCCGTCGAAGAATTGTAGCTTGTCCCAGCGGCGCCGCTGCGCCTGGCGCTCAAAAGTCTCAAAGCGGTGGATCGGCCCCGACATCACCACCGGCAGGAAGAGCTGGTAGCGCAGGTGAGACCGCAGCGGCGGCGTCGTGAGGCGGCCCATCCACCAGTCGCCGACGACATGCAGCGCGCGCAGCGTGAAGAAGGCACCGCCGATCCAGACGATGCCCGGGCTCAGACGCGCAGCAACGAAGCTGCCGAGCAGGAGCGCGGCCCATGCGGCAGCGGGGAGATCACGCGATCGCGCCCCGTCGCCCGCGCGCAGGACGAGCGGCGTCAGCGCAGCGATGCCGATTAGCCAGAGCGCCGACGTGGGCGCCAGCACGATCAGCACCCCAGCAGTCCAAAGCGCGACCGCGTCGAGCGCCAGCGCCGCCGGCACAAGCCAGCTGATCGGCACCGCGACCATCGCCAGCAGGACGATCAGTTTCGAGGTTTCGATCACCGGGCGGCGGCCCACCAGCGCTGTAGCTCGGCGCAAAAATGCTGGCGGCCCGAATCGTTGAGATGGGCATGGTCAACGAATTCTCCGTTGCGCCAGGACGGACCGGGATGGAAGAGCGAGACACCGAGCTGTTCGGCAAGCCTGTTTGCCGCGGCGACAAGCTCGACCTCGACGCGTGGGCCTATGATTGCCCGGGCATAAGGTGAGCGCGGAGGCAGGACGAAGACCAGACGGGTCCGCTGAAGCCTGGAGAGTGAGGCAAACTCTTGGAGCCGCTGCTGTTCGCACGGGCTCCGCGCCCGCAACGGATAGCCTAGCCGAACGGCCTTAAGGTCGATCTTCTGTTCTGAAAAACGGTCGACTGGATCGCTCGCCAGGGCGTACCAATCGGGGTATCCGCGCAGGCGCTGGTAGATTTCGATGGTCTGCAATCGCCGCGCACGAAAAAACGCCATCGCCGCGGCGCGCGGGCCGTCGCAAGCCCGGCGGCCGGCCACGTCGGCGAAGTCGAATATCAGCGGATTGACCTCGACGAAGATCAGCGCCGGCTTGGCGGCAAGAGCATCGCCGAGAAAATCAAGGCTTTGTGCCTCGGTGATCGAATTGCGCGCCAAGCGGACGTGCGACCGTCCGTCGCCCAGCAGGCTGGTCGCCCCGCTGCCCCTCGTCGGAACGGCATAGGCCATCAGCGACGAACCGATGACGACCACCTCGGCGTGCAGTGGCGGGCGCGCCGGCGCGTAGAGGTGGGGCGGGATCAGGAGCAGCCCGGTCACCACGATGAAGGCGCCAAGCCAGGCTACCACCAGCTGCCGACCGGTCACCGGCCCAAGTCTTTCGCCACCCGCACGACGTCCCCCAGCGTCTCGATGACCGCGACCCGTGACGCCGGAATCCGGATGTCGAGCCGCTGTTCGACCGCCAGCAGCAACGCCAGTTGCGAGAAGCTGTCCCACCCTTTGACGCCGCCCTGCGTCGTCCGGAGCGAGAGCAACGCCGGGTCCACCCGGAATACGTCTGCGGCGGCAGCTAGCACCGACCGTTCGACGTCGCTGGAAGACGCGGCCGGCCCCGAACAGCCCGACGGGTGTTCATCTAGCAGCGCCCGCAGCGCGGCCAGGTTCGGCTTGCCGGCGTCGCCGCGCGGGATGGCGGCAACGGCAACGATGCGCTTGGGCACCTTCTGCGCTTCGAGGTGCCGGCGGGCATGGTCGGCGAGCGCAGCCTCGTCGATCTCGCCGCGGCAGACCACGGCGGTAACCGGCACCTCGTCGAACATCGGGTCGGCAAGCCCGACGGTGGCGCTCTCCACGACCAGCGGATTCAGCAACATCGCCTCGTCGATCTCGTCTGGGCGGATCAGGAAGCCGCCGCACATGATGACGGTCTTCAGCCGACCGATGATCGCGAAGCTGCCGTCGTTGCGACGCCGCGCCAGGTCCCCAGTTTTCAGCCAGCCGTCCGCCGCGAAGCTGGCGCCGCTCCGTTCGGCATCCTGCCAGTAGCCGGCGAAGATATTATCGCCGCGCAGCTGGAGCTCGCCCTCCGCGTCGTCTGCGCCCACCGGCTCGATACGGGCCTCACAGTCGACGGGTTTTCCGAGCGTGCCGAACGCGCCCATCTCGGGGTGCGGGCCGGCGTAGAGCGCGCTCGTGACGGTCTCGGTCAACCCATACTGATTGAACACCGACCGCTTGAAACGCGTCTCAAGCCGCATCCACAGCGCCTCGGAAAGCTTCGCGGCGACCGACATCAGCGCCCGACACTCGGGCGCGTCGAAATAGTCGTCGTGGCCCGCGTATTGATCGATCATCGACCAGATCGTCGGCACCGTTATGACGTGCGTCGACCGGGTCGATCGGACCCGGCCCAGCCAGTCCTCCATGCGCGCAAGCTGGAATCCGCCCGAGCGCACCACGGTGCAACCGTTGGCGACCGCCAGTAGCGGGCCCTGGATCAGCCCATCGGCATGGGCCAGCACCATGTCGTTAAAGATGCGCGAGGTTTCGTCATAGTCGAACAGGCGGGACAGAGTCGCTAGGTTGGCGAAGAGATTGCCGCGACTGATCGCGACTCCGCTCGGTGCTGCCGTGGTTCCGGACGTGAACAGGATGTAAGCCAACCCCTGCTCGTCCAGCGGCAGGCGCGGCGCGCGCCTGGCCGGTGCGAACGGTAGGTCCGGCAGCATGGCTGGCGGCGGCCGCCGCCCGAACAAGCTGCGCCTGACCGGGGAAGACGTCGGCAGAATCAGCGGCCGGACGCCCGCCGGCGGCTCGTACCCCTCGTCGACGATGACGATGGCGGGTGCTACGGACGCGGTCACCGCCCGGGTGCGTGCGGGCGGCGTGTCGGTGGCCAGCAGCACCGGTACGACGCCGTCGACCAGGGCCGCGATGACGCCGGAAATCGCCGCCGCTTCGGAGCGGGTTTGCAGAATGATCCGGTCGCCGGCCCCAACGCCGAACGCATCAAAGACGCCCAGCCACTGTTGGACCGCACTCGCGAGATCACCGTAACCGTAGCGGCAGGCGGGCTGGATCAGGAAATCCTGCCTCGGTGCAGCGATTATGCGCTGCCATAGCCGGGCCGTCGTCGGCCGTGTCACTCGCCATCCTCGACATTCAGCGCCGACCTCTGCCGGTTGAGTGGTCTTGGCGATGCGGGATTACCGGCCACGAACGCCCCGTCGGGGACATGCTTGCGGACGACCGCGCCGGCCGAGACGATGGCGTCCATACCGATCCTGACGTCCGGCAGGATGGTCGCGCCGGCACCGATCAGGCTGCCGGCCCCGACGTGGATGTTACCCGCCAGGGTGGCCGATGGTCCGATACTGACGAAATCCCCCAACACGGTGTGGTGACCCAGCGACGCCCCCCGGTTCACCAGCACGCCCTCGCCGATGATCGACAGGGCACCGATTACGACCCCGGCGTTGATGTAGCTGCCGTCGCCGACGCGTGCCGACCGCGGCAGGATCGCGGTCGGATCGATTACCGCCGGTGCCCGCGTCAGGCCCAGCGCTTCCGCCTGCTCGATCAGCGCTCGCCGCCGGCTCGGAACGAAGGCCGATGCGATGAACGGCGCACCGGCTGGCGGCACGAACTCCGCGAGATCGACCAGCCGGCCGCGCTCGAGGAGCCGCGGCACACCGTTGACACTGACGGCGGCGGTCACCGCGATCCGCAGCCGCCACAGCGTCTCTTCGACATCGACGACAAGCGGCGATCGCACCCCGAACAGGATCAATTCCGGTCCCTTCGGTTCACATTGCCGTTACTTCAGGAACGCCCGTATTAAGCCAACTGAACGCATTCCCCCTAGAGTGATACTGGCGGCCAGAGAACGACGCAACACCGGGTTTGGTCGCTCAGCCCGCCAGCGTTCGGCTTTGGCGGTGGCATGGTTCCTGGGTAGCAGGCCCGCGTAGCGCCATCTTCGGGAACCGCGCTTCAACGTGCTGCAGCGCAATCGACAGCCCGACGCCGCGCGCGCTAAAGCGGCCGGGTGATCCGCCGCCATCGTCCCGCCCCCAATGCATCCGGCGCAACGCCGCTCGACACCGCCACGCTCCGCCCGACGCCGTTCCTGGCAAAACGGCCCGGCCGGGTTCTGACCTATGTCCAGCGGCTTCGCGGAGTCTGGCGGGGGGCGGCCGGGCTGGCCGGGCTGCTCGCCGCGCCGGGGCTGGCGCAGGACGCCGATATCGTCGTCACCGCGCTGCCGGCGGCAAGGGGGGATGCCGCTTACGATATCGTCGTCATCGACCGTGCGCGGCTGACCGGCACGGCATCGAACCGGATCGAGGACGTGCTGCGCGATGTCGCCGGCTTCCAGCAGTTCCGGCGCACCGACAGCCGCACCGCCAACCCGACCAGCCAGGGCGCAACGCTGCGCGCGCTGGGCGGCAATGCCTCGAGCCGCGCGCTGGTGCTGCTCGACGGCGCGCCGGTCGCCGATCCGTTCGCGGGCTATATCCCGTGGTTCGCGCTGGCGCCCGAGCGGCTGGGGAGCGTCCGCGTCACGCGCGGTGCGGGGGCAGGGGCGTTCGGCACCGGCGCACTGGCCGGCACCATCGAGCTGCGGAGCGCCGATGCGGCGACGCTGCCGGGCGTCCAAGGTGAAGTCAGCTACGGCAGCCGCGACGCGGTGTCGGCGAATGGCGTGCTGAGCGCGGCGCTGGGCGGCGGCAGCGTCTCGGTGTTCGGCCGCTACGACCGAGGTGATGGCTTTAGCATCATTTCCAGAGGTCGGCGCGGACCCGCCGACATCCCGGCGCGCTACCGGCAGTTCAGTACCGGGGCACACGCCGCCGTGCCGGTTGCTATCGACACGCAGTTGCTGGTCAACGGCCTCGTCTTCCGCGACGAGCGGGTGCGCGGCGTCGCGGGCAACGCCACCGACGTGCGCGGCGCCAGCGCCAGTGCGCGGCTGCTCGGCACCGGGCGCTGGCAGTGGGAGGCGCTCGCCTATCTCCAGGCGATGACCTTCAAGAACCGCGTCGTCGCGCTCGATCCGACGCGGACCGTCGCGACGCCGGCGCTCGACCAGTACAACACGCCCGCCACCGGGCTGGGCGGCAAGCTCGAACTGCGCCCGCCGGTCGGCGACGGGCTGGAACTGCGCCTCGGGTTCGACATCACCGACCAGACCGGCCGGACGCAGGAGCGCTCGCGCTTCCAGGCCGGTCGCTTCACCCGGCTGCGGCAGGGCGGCGGCCACAACCAGGTCATCGGCGGCTACGTCGAGGCCAGCGCGACGCTGCTGCCGCGCCTGACGCTGACCGCCGGCGCGCGCCTCGACCACTGGCGGATCGCGGACGGCTTCCTGCGCGAGGTCGACGCCCAGACCGGGCTGCCGACGGTCACCGAACTCCCCGCCGACCGCAGCGACTGGCAGCCGACCGGGCGCGGCGGCATCGCCTATGACCTGACCGCGGCGCTGAAGCTGCGCGGGGCCGCCTATTACAGCTACCGCCTGCCGACGCTGAACGAGCTGTACCGGCCGTTCCGGGTCGGGGCGGACGCCACTGGCAGCAACGCCGCGCTGCAGCCCGAGCGGCTGCAGGGCATCGAGGCGGGGGCCGATTTCCGGCCGCTCGCCAATCTGCGGTTCGGCGTCACCGCCTTCTACAACCGGCTCGACAATGCCATCGGCAACGTCACCGTCGGGGCCGGGCCGGGGGTGTTCCCGCAGGTCGGCTTCGTCGGCGCGGGCGGGCGCTACCGCCAGCGTCAGAACCTCGACGCCGTCGTCGCCAAGGGGCTGGAGGCCGAGGCGCATGTCGGGATCGCCGATTGGCGGCTCGATGCCAGCTATGCCTACACCCACGCCCGGGTGCGCGGTTCGGGACGCGCGGCGGCGCTCGACGGGCTGCGGCCGGCGCAGACGCCGACGCACCAGCTCAGCGCGACGCTCGGCTGGACCCCCGCCTGGGGGCTCAGGGCGGCGCTGACCGGCCGCTATGTCAGCGGCCAGGCCGAGGACGATCTCGGCACGCGCCGGCTGGGCAGCGCGGCGACGCTGGACGCCGTGCTCGAGATGCCAATCGTCCGCGGCGTGTTCGTCAACCTGCGCGCCGAGAACCTGACCGACACGCTGATCGAATCGGGCATCTCGTCCGCCGGCATCGTCGACCGCGGCACGCCGCGCACGCTGACCGTCGGGCTGCGCGTCGCGCGTTGACTTTTGCGGGCACCGCCTGTAACGCCCCGCCTTCATTCGAGCCTAGGACGATCCCATGAAGCGGACCTTTCAACCGAGCAAGCTGGTGCGCGCCCGCCGCCACGGCTTCCGCACGCGCATGGCGACCCCGGGCGGCCGCAAGGTGCTGGCCAACCGCCGCGCCAAGGGCCGCATCAAGCTGAGCGCGTAACACGGGCCGCGTCGCCGCCGGGTTGCCGACGATCCGGCTCCGGCGCGATTTCCTCGCAGCGAATTCGGGCCGGCGGGCACCCTCGCCGGCCTTCGTGTTGCTGGTGCGGGCGCGGGACGACGGCGACGCGCAGATGCGCGCCGGTTTCACCGTCACCAGGAAGATCGGCAACAGCGTCATCCGCAACCGGGTCAAGCGCCGCCTGCGCGCGCTGGCCCGCGACGTGCTGCCGGGCCACGGCATCGCCGGTGCCGACCATGTGCTGATCGGTCGCGGCGACGGCCTGACCCGCGATTTTGCGGCGATGGCGGAGGATTTGAGAAAGGCGCTGCAGCGATGCTCGCCCGGCTCCTGATCCTGCCGATCCGGGCGTGGCAGCTCGGGCCGAGCCGTATCCTGCCGCCGTCGTGCCGGTTCCAGCCGTCGTGCTCGGCCTATGCGATTCAGGCGATCCAGAAGCACGGGCCGCTAAGGGGCCTGTGGCTGGGCACCCGGCGGGTGTGCCGCTGCCATCCATGGGGCGGCTCGGGCTATGACCCGGTGCCCTGATCGGCTAAGAGCCGCGCGCATCCCCGACAGTTCCGACGCCGAAAGTCCTTGAGTGACCGACCAACGCAACATGATCCTCGCCATCGCGCTGTCGGCGCTGGTGCTGCTCGGCTGGAGCTTTTTCTCCGACCGCTTCCTGCCGGTGGCGAAGGCGCCGGCGGCGACGGTCGCCGCCGCGCCGGGTTCGCCGGCCTCGCCCGCGCCCGTTCAGCCCGGCGTCACCCCGGCGACGCCGGTGCCCGGCAGCACCGCCGGGCCGCTGCGCCCGGCCGAACTGGTGGTGCGCGAAACGCCGCGGCTGCGCATCGACACGCCGCGCCTGTCGGGCACGATCAACCTGAAGGGCGCGCGCTTCGACGACCTGGTGTTCAAGACCTACCGCGAGACCATCCGCCGCGATTCGCCCGCGGTGCGGCTGTTCAGCCCGAGCGGATCGCCGCGCGCCTATTTCGCCCAGTTCGGCTGGATCGGCAGCGGCGCGCCGAGCCCGGACACGCTGTGGCAGTCAAGCGGCACGCTGACTCCCAAAAGCCCGGTGACGCTGACCGCCACCGGCCCCACCGGGGCGGTGTTCGAGATCGGCCTGGCGGTCGACAGCGACTGGCTGTTCACCGTGACGCAGACCGTCCGCAACACTGGCGCAGCACCGCTCGCCGTCCGCCCGTTCGGGCTGGTCAGCCATACTGGCGAGGGGCTCGAGGCCGCGACCTTCCAGCTCCACAACGGCCCGATCGGAGTTTACAACGACCGCCTTGTCGACACCGACGTGACCTATGAGAAGTTGCGCGAGGCCGGGCAGATAGCGGCGACGACGACCGGCGGCTGGCTGGGTATCGGCGAGAAATACTGGCTGGCCGCGCTGATCCCCGACCAGAAGCAGACCGCCGCGTTCCGCTTCGCCAGTGCGCCCGGCGACCTGTTCCAGACCGACTATCTGATGCCCGCGGTCGCCGTCGCGCCCGGGGCCGTGGTGACCACCACCGGGCGGCTGTTCGCGGGCGCGAAGGAAGTCGAGGCGCTCAGCACCTACCGCGACACGCTCGGCATCCCGCTGTTCGACCGCGCCGTCGACTGGGGCTGGTTCCGCATCCTTGCCCAGCCGATCTATGAGCTGCTGCACTGGCTGTTCGGTCTGACCGGCAACTTCGGCGTCGCGATCATCGGGCTGACCTTCGTCGTCCGCCTGCTGATGTTCCCGATCGCCAACAAGCAGTTCGCGTCGATGGCCAAGATGCGCATCGTCGCGCCGCGGCTGAAGGAGCTGCAGGACCGCTACAAGGACGACAAGCCCAAGCTGCAGCAGGAGATGATGGCGCTGTATGCCAAGGAAAAGGTCAATCCGGTCGCCGGCTGCCTGCCGATCCTGATCCAGATCCCGGTGTTCTATGCGCTCTACAAGACGCTGCTGATCTCGACCGAGATGCGCCACCAGCCGTTCGTGCTGTGGATCAAGGACCTGAGCGCACCCGATCCGCTGACCCCGCTCAACCTGTTCGGGCTGATCCCGTGGACGCCGCCGCACCAGATTGCCATCGGGCTGCTGGCGATCATCCTGGGCATCTCGATGTGGCTGCAGCAGAAGCTCAACCCGCAGGTCGTCGATCCGATCCAGAAGCAGGTGTTCGCGCTGATGCCCTGGGTGTTCATGTTCATCATGGCGCCGTTCGCGGCCGGGCTGCTGGTCTACTGGACGACCAACAACATCCTGTCGATCGCCCAGCAATGGTACATGCTGCGCAAATATCCGATGCCGGCGACCCCGCCGGCTCCTGCGACGTGATGCCGGCGACGCCGGCGGGGGCGACGTGATGCCGGCGACGCCGGCGGGGGCGACGTGACGCCCGAAGACGAAAAGGAGCGCAAGCGCGCCATCGAAGATGCCCGCCGCGTCTTCGTCGGCCCGGTCGAGTTCCTGCTGTCGGCCCCCGAGCTGCAGTTCCTGCCCGAGCCGAAGGTGCCCGAGATCGCCTTTGCCGGGCGCTCCAACGTCGGCAAGTCGTCGCTGCTCAATGCGCTGACCGGGCGGCAGGGGCTGGCGCGGACCTCGAACACGCCCGGGCGGACGCAGGAGCTGAACGTCTTCGACGTCGGCGCGCCGCTGTCGTTCCGGCTGATCGACATGCCGGGCTATGGCTATGCCGAGGCCCCCAAGGACATCGTCCGCAAGTGGCAGGACCTGGTGTTCGACTATCTGCGCGGCCGGGCCGTGCTGAAGCGCGTGCTGCTGCTGATCGACGCCCGCCACGGCATCAAGCCGGTCGACGCGCAGATCATGGCTTTGCTCGACAAGGCGGCGGTCAGTTATCAGCTGGTGCTGACCAAGGCCGACAAGATCAAGCCGACGGCGCGCGACGCGACACTGGCCGCGGTCGCGGCGACGGCGGCGAAGCACCCGGCGGCGTTTCCGGAACTGCTGGCGACCTCGTCCGAGAAGGGCGAGGGGATTCCCGAACTCCGCGCCGCGGTGCTAGGTGCGGTCAACACGTAACTATTTGCTGGCGGGTTTTCTTAGCCGCTGCGCTCGAAAACGCTTCTGGGGGATCGCATGCTGCGCTTGATCATCGGCAACCGGGCCTATTCGAGCTGGTCGATGCGCGGCTGGCTGGCGTGCAAGCTGTCGGCGCTCGATTTCGAGACGCAGGTTCTGCCGATGGACACGCCGGAGTGGGATAGCGGCGCGTCGAAGGGCGACCTGCCGTCGGGCAAGGTGCCGGTGGTCTGGGACGGCGATATCCCGGTCTGGGATAGTCTCGCCATCATCGACTGGCTTGCCGACAAGGTCCGCACGATCCGCCTCAGCCGCGGGCATTTCTGGCCGCAGGACATGGCGGCGCGCGCGCTGGCCCGCTCGATGGCGGCGGAAATGCACAGCGGCTTCACCGCACTGCGCTCCGATTGCTCGATGAATCTCAAATTCGACTTCCCCGACTACCGGCCCACCCCCGGGGTGCTCGCCGATGTCGCCCGCATCGACGCGCTGTGGAGCCAGGCGCGCGACGTGTTCGGCACCCACAGCGATGTCGCGCACGAAGGCCCCTACCTGTTCGGCGCGTTCGGCGCGGCGGACGCGATGTATGCCCCCGTCGTTACCCGCTTCCGCACCTACGGCCTGCCGATGAGCGACACCGCGCGCGCCTATACTGACGCAGTCGCGGCGCATCCGTGGCTGGTCGAATGGACCGCAGCGGCGAAGGCGGAGACCTATCCCTTCGCCCGCTATTTGCGCGACGGCGGCGTCCCGGCGTGAGGCTGTTGCTCGCGACCCTGCTGCTGGCCGCGCCCGCCGTGGCCGCGCCGACCTTCTCCGCCGACCGCATCAAGGCGGACGTGACCTTCCTCGCCGACGACCTGCTGGAGGGGCGCGACACCGGCAGCCGCGGCCACGAGATCGCCGCCAGGTATGTCGCCGCGCAGTTCGCGGTCGCCGGCCTGAAGCCCGGCGCGAAGGACGGCAGCTGGTTCCAGCGGGTGACGCTGCAGGAGCGCAAGCTGGGCGAGGCGGGCGCGTCACTGACCATCACCGGCCCCGGCGGCAGCCGCACCTGGGCCAATGGCACGTCGCTGGTCTTCCGGCCGTCGACCGGCGAGCCGGCGACCGACCTCACGGCTACGGCGGTGTTCGTCGGCTACGGCCTCGACGCCCCGGCGCAGGGCTTCGACGACTTTGCCGGGCTCGACGTGCGCGGCAAGATCGTCGTCTATTTGAACGGCCTGCCCAAGGGGCCGCCGAACGAGACCTGGGCACACCTGGCTGCGACGCGCGCGAAAATGGCGGCGGCGCGGGGCGCGGTCGGCAGCATCGGCATCGACACCGACGAATCGGCCGCGCGCCGGCCCTGGTCCCGCATCCTGCCGACCGCGACGGTGCCGCGCATGGTGTCGGTCGGTGCCGATGGCCGCCCGCTCGGGTCCGCCGCAGCGCTGCGCGGCGAGGCCTCGCTCGACCGCGAGCCGGCGGAGTTCCTGTTCACCGGTGCGCCGACGGCGCTGGCACCGCTGCGCGCCGCGGTTGCCGCGGGCAAGCGGCCGAAGGGCTTCGCACTGCCCGCCACGATCCGGATGCGCTCGACCGTCGTGACGCGGACCCTGACCAGCCCGGAGGTCATCGGCATCATCCCGGGCCGTCACCCGGTGCTGAAGTCCGAATTCGTCGTGCTTATGGCGCATGTCGATCACCTTGGCATCCGGCCGGGCAAGACGGGTGACAACATCTACAACGGCGCGCTCGACAACGCCGCCGGCACCGCGGTGATGCTGGAGGTGGCGCGCGCCTTCGCCGCCGGCCCGGCCCCGAAGCGCAGCGTGATGTTCGTCGCCAATACGGCCGAGGAAAAGGGCCTGCTCGGCGCGGAGGCGTTCGCCAACGACCCGCCCGTGCCGATCGGCGATGTCGTGAGCGTCGTCGACCTCGACCAGCCGATGCTGCTCTACGACTTCACCGACGTCATCGCTTTCGGGGCCGACCACTCGACGCTGGGCCAGAGCGTCGCGCGCTGGTACGCGGGCAATTACTTCGGCGATGCCTTCGCGCCACGAGCGCCGCGGGCGCAGCGCCCGTGACCGTCGACGCGCTGGCGCTGACGCGTGAGCTGATCCGCTGCAACAGCGTCACGCCCGCCGATGGCGGCGCGCAGGACGTGCTGGCGCGGGTGCTGGCGGGGCAGGGCTTCACCGTCCACCGCCTGCGCTTCGGCGAGGCCCCCGACGGCCCGGTCGACAACCTGTTCGCGACCATCGGCGAAGGCACACCGCACTTCGCCTTCGCCGGCCATACCGACGTCGTCCCGCCCGGCGACGCCGCCGACTGGTCGAGCGACCCGTTCGGCGGAGAGATTGTCGACGGCCGCCTGGTCGGGCGCGGCGCGGCCGACATGAAGAGCGCCATCGCCGCCTTCGTCGCCGCCGCGCGGGCGCCGGCCAGCGGCCGCCTCAGCCTGATCATTACCGGCGACGAGGAAGGGCCCGCCACCTATGGCACCGCGCCGATGCTGGCGTGGATGGCGGCGAACAATCTCGTCCCCGACCTCTGCCTCGTCGGCGAGCCGACCAGTGGCACCGTGCTGGGCGACACCGTCAAGATCGGGCGGCGCGGCTCGCTGAACGCCTGGATCACCGTGCCCGGCACGCAGGGCCATGTTGCCTATCCCGACCGGGCGGACAACCCGATCCGGCGGCTGGTCGCGGCCCTCGCCGCGCTCGAGGCCCGCCTCCTCGACGAGGGCAGCGACTGGTTCCAGCCGTCGAACCTGGAGGTCACCGACCTCGCCGTCGGCAACCCGGCCTCGAACGTCATTCCTGCCGAGGCGCGCGCCCGGGTCAACATCCGCTTCAACGACCATCACGAAGGCGCGGTGCTCGAACGCTGGCTGCGGGACACCGTCGCCGAACACGCGCCCCGCGCCGAGATCGTGGTGCGGATTTCGGGCGAGGCGTTCCTGACCGAACCCGGCGACCTGTCGGCCATCGTCGGCGACGCGATCGAGGCGGTGACCGGCCAGCCTCCCGCCCTGTCGACCAGCGGCGGTACGTCGGACGCCCGCTTCATCCGCAGCCTGTGCCCGGTCATCGAGTTCGGCATGGTCGGCGCGACGATGCACAAGATCGACGAGTCGGTGGCGGTCGCCGACATCGGCGCGCTGCAGGCGATCTACGCGGGAGTCCTGGAGCGGGTGTTCGGCCGGGTGTGACCCCGGCCGAAATCCTGTCCTAGCGGCAGCGGACCTGGCTGTTGCTCTGGTCGATCGACTTGCCCGCCAGCGCGCCCAGCGCACCGCCGATGATCGTGCCGGCGGCGCGCGAGTGGCCGCCGTCGATGACGTTGCCGAGGATACCGCCACCGACCGCGCCGATGATCAGGCCGGTGGTGCCGTCGTTGCGCTTGCAATAATAGCGCCCGTCCTGGCCGCGATAGACACGGTCGTCGGCGGCCAGCACGCGCTCCTGATAGTTCGGCCCGTCGCGGTAGTAGCGCGTCGGGTCATAGTCGCCCTCGTTGCGATCGTCGTAGTAGCGCTGGCCGCCGTCATAATAGCCCTGGCCGCCACCGTAATAGCCGCCCTGCGGACCGCGGACACGCGACCGCTGATAGCGGTCGAATTCGCTGCGAAAGAGGTTCAGCTCGTTGCTGAAGCGGGTCTGGGCCTGCTGGAAACGGGCTTCGTCGGCGCGGCTTTGCGCGGCGACCGGCGAGACGGCGATGCAGGCAACGGCCGCCAGTGCGGTGAGCGATGTAATGCGCTTCATGATCGTGTTCCTTTGGACTCAAGTCTGTCCGTTCGCGTAACGAGTCGGGTCCATAACACGTTGCGCAGGAGTAATGTGCGCCAACGCGTCCTACCGGACGTGAATGCGATCGTCAGCGGGCGTTCAGGCTCGCCACATAGGCCCGCGCCCGCGCGCCGACGTCCGCCGCGCTGCGCCCCGGCGTGAACAGGCCCGAGCCCAGGCCGAAACCCGTCGCGCCCGCTGCCCGCCACGGAGCCATCGTCTCGGGCGACACGCCGCCGACGATGATCAGGTCGGTGCCCTTGGGCAGCACGGCGAGCAGCGCCTTGGCGACGGCGGGGCTGGCCGCCTCGGCGGGGAACAGCTTGAGGGCGTGGGCACCGGCGCCCAGCGCTGCGAAGGCCTCGGTGGGCGTGAAGAACCCCGGCGCGGCGACCATGCCCCCGGCAACGCTGGTCTCGATCACCGGCAGATGCGTGTTCGGCGACACCACCAGCACCCCGCCCGCGGCGCGCACGGTCAGCACGTCGGCGGGGTCGAGCACCGTGCCCGCGCCGATGGTCGCGTGGCCGCCGAACGCGCGCGCCAGCCGCTCGATGCTGTCGAACGGGCGGGGGCTGTTGAGCGGCACCTCGATGATGCGGATGCCGGCCTCGACCAGCGCGCCGCCGATGCTTTCTGCTTCCTCTGGCACCAGGCCGCGGACGATGGCGATCAGCGGGCACGCCGCCAGATGCGCGCGGAAGGTTGCGACCTGGCTCATGCGGCGGCTCCGGCGATAGCGCGGATGCCCGCGATGAAGGCCGCCTCGCCGTCGATGATCCGCGCCGTCCGTCCGGCACGGGCGAGCGCGATGGCGAAGCGTTCGGTCAGGTCCGGCGTGCCGATCAGCGGCACGATATCGGCGCGCAACCGCCCCAGCCCGATGCGGACCTCGCTGCCGATCAGCAGGCCGGAGACGTAGGACGATGCATCCTCGGCAGGGGCGGCCCCCAGCAGCACTCGCGCCCGGACACTGAACAGCTCGGCGGTCAGGTCGGTCTGCGCCAGCCCGTGGTCGACGCCCGCGACGAACGCCGCGCCGGTCCCCGCCTCGTGCGCCAGCAGGTCGCTGAGGATCGACTTCGCCGTCAGCGCCGCGAACACGTCGCCGGTCATCACCGTGCGGAAGCGCGCGATGCGGCCGTCCTCGACCTCGATCCACTTGCCGTGGGTGCCGGGATGCGCCGCCAGCCCGTCGCCGATCAGGCCCAGCGCCAGCGCGCCGACGATCTGTACCTCCTCGCCGCGCATCACGTCGGCGGCGGTGCCGTCCTGGAAAGCGACGCCGGGCACGATGCCGACCCCGGGCTCGATCCATTTCACGCCCGCCGCAATCTCGGCGAGGCCCGCGGGTGCCGGGACATAGGGCACCTCGACCCAACCGCGGTTGGAGCCGATCATGCCAGCCATCAGCACCGGCGCGCCGTCCGCGGCCGCTCGGATGGTGGCGATCTCGCCGCGAAAGTCGGTGCAGTTGAGCACGCCATGGTCGTCGGTGCGCCTCTCCAGCACCGCGCCGTCGGCATCGAGCGTGAACACCCGGCGGTTCGACGTGCCCCAGTCGACGGCGACCAGCGCGGCCATCAGTGCGACTCCCGCGTCACTTGCGAGCCCGACGACCCGCGCAGGAAATCGAGATCGGCCCCCTCGTCCGCCTGCAGCACGGTGTCGATGTAGAGCTTGTACCAGCCGCGCGTGTAGGCCGGTTCCGGCGCGACCCACGCCGCCTGCCGCCGCGCCAGCTCGGCGTCGTCGATGTCGAGGTAAAGCGTCCCGGCGCGAACGTCGAGGTCGATCATGTCGCCGTCGCGGACCAGCGCCAGCGGCCCACCGGCGGCGGCTTCGGGCGCGCAGTGGAGAACGACGGTACCGAACGCCGTGCCGCTCATCCGTGCGTCACTGATGCGGACCATGTCACGGACGCCCTGCTCGAGCAGCTTGCGGGGCAGCGCCATGTTGCCGACCTCGGGCATCCCCGGATAGCCCTTCGGCCCGCAGCCCTTCAGCACCATCACGCAGCTCGCGTCGATGTCGAGCGCGGGGTCGTCGACGCGGGCATGGAAGTCCTCGATGGTTTCGAACACCACCGCCCGGCCGCGGTGCTTGAGCAGCTCCGGCGACGCGGCGGCCGGCTTGATGACCGCGCCGCGCGGCGCGAGATTGCCCTTCAGGATGACCAGCCCGCCCTCGGCCAGCAGCGGCGCGGCGCAAGGGCGGATCACCTCCGGATTGTCGTTGCGCGCGCCGTCCGCGACCTGCCGCAGCGACAAGCCCGAGACGCCGACATGGTCGAGGTCGAGCAACTCGCCCATCTCGCGGATCACGGCGGGCACGCCGCCGGCATAGTGGAGGTCTTCCATCAGGAAGCGGCCCGCCGGCATCAGGTCGACGAGCAGCGGCACGCTGGCACCCAGATGCTGCCAGTCGGCGAGGTCGAACGGCACGCCCGCCCGCCCCGCCAACGCCAGCAGGTGCAGCACCGCGTTGGTCGAGCCGCCGATCGCCGCGCAGATCCGCACCCCGTTCTCGAACGCGGTGCGGGTCAGTGTATCATTCAACTTCGCCCCGCTGCGGACCAGCTCGACGATGCGGTTGCCGGTACGGTGCGCCATCGCCTTGCGGCGCGCGTCGACGCCGGGGATCGTGCCGTTGTAGCTGAGCGACAGCCCCATCGCCTCGAAGATGCAGGCGAGAGTCGAGGCGGTGCCCATCGTCATGCAGGTGCCGGGCGAGCGCGACATGCCGGCTTCGGCGGCCATGAACTCGGCGTTGGTCATGGTGCCGGCGCGGACTTCCTCGGAGAAGCGCCAGACGTCGGTGCCGCTGCCGATGTCCTTGCCACGGTACTTGCCGTTCAGCATCGGGCCGCTGCTGACCAGCATCGCCGGCAGCCCGACCGACGCCGCGCCCATCAGCATCGCGGGCGAATTCTTGTCGCAGCCGCCGAGCAGCACGACGCCGTCCATCGCATAGCCGCGGATCGATTCCTCGACGTCCATGCTCATCAGGTTGCGGAACAGCATCGCGGTCGGGCGAATCTGCGTCTCGCCCAGGCTCATTGCCGGGAATTCTAGCGGCAGGCCGCCGGCCTCCCAGACGCCCGCCTTCACCGAGTCGGCGATGCCGCGCAGGTGGCTGTGGCACGGGTTGAACTCGCTGAAGGTCTGGCAGATGCCGATCACCGGCCGCCCGTCGAAGACATGGTCGGGCAGGCCTTCCGCCTTCATCCAGCTGCGGTGGATGAAACCGTCCTTGTCGGACTTGCCGTAGGTTGCGGCGGAGCGGAGCTTGTCGATCATCGGTTGGTAACGCCCTTCGCCAGCCATTGAGCCGCCGCCAGCACCGCTATAGCGTTGCGGCCATGAAAATCGAACTGGAAGGCGACGGCTGGACCTGCCTGTGGCCGGTAGCGTGCGACCTCGGCGAGGGGCCGGTCTGGGTGGCGCGCGAGGCGGCGCTGTGGTTCGTCGATATCGAGCGGCCGTGTCTGCATCGCTATGACCCGGCGAGCGGCGAGCGGCGCAGCTTCACGCCGCCGTGGCGGGTCGGCTCGATCGCGCCGCGCGCCGGGGGCGGCTTCATCGCCGGGACCGAGGCGGGGTTCGCGCTGATCAATCCGGCGGCGGGCAACTGGCAGCTGCTCGACCACCCCGAGGGCCATCGGCCGCACAACCGTTTCAACGACGGCAAGGTCGATCCCGCCGGGCGGTTCTGGGCTGGCACGATGGACGACCGCAAGCGCGCCGACACCGGCACGCTGTACCGCGTCGATCCGGACCTGCGCTGGACCGCCATCGACGACGGCTACGGCATCACCAACGGCCCGGCGTTCAGCCCCGACGGACGGTTGATGTACCACAGCGATACCCGCGCCCGGACGACCTATGTCTTCGACCTCCACGACGACGGCTGTGCCAGGCACAAGCGCGTGTTCGCGCGCTGGCCCGACGCGTTCGGCCACCCCGATGGCATGACCGTCGATGCCGAGGGCTGCCTGTGGATCGCCTTCTGGGGCGGCGCGTGCGTGCGGCGGGTGTCGCCGCAGGCCGAAGTGCTGGCGACCTGCGAACTTCCCGCGCCGCACGTCACCAGCTGTGCCTTCGGTGGCGCGGCGCTCGACCGGCTGTTCGTTACCACCGCGCGCCAGGCGATGGACGCGGACGCACTGGAAGCGGAACCGCTCAGCGGCGGCCTGTTCGAAGTCGACGCCGGCGGCGCGGTGGGGTGTGTGGCCGTCGAGTTCGCCGGTCAGGCTGCCAGGTAGTTCTGCGTCACCATGCCGTAGAGCATCGGCAGCGACAGCACGAAGTTGGTGCGGCTGGCCAGCATCGCGGTGCGCGCACTCGTCGCTTTGGTGGCGTCGTCGGCCGGGACCAGGCCGAGCGCCCTCTTCTGGTTCGGCCAGATGATCATCCAGACGTTGGCCGCCATGATGATCGCCACGTACATGCCGATGCCGATGGCGCGGTAGCCTTCCTGCAGCGTGAACGCCTCGACCGTATAGTTCTTCAGCCCGGCGACGCCGAGGCCGGTGACCAGTGTCGCGATCGCGCCCCAGCGGAACCAGAACAGCGCTTCGGGAGCGATATACTTGGTGACGCCGCCCTTCAGTTCTGCGGGCACCTTGGGCATCGTCGGGATCTGCACGAGGTTGAAATAATACAGCAGCCCGATCCACACGATACCGCTCAGTACGTGCAGGAACAGCACCAAAGTGGTGGCATAGACGTTGTCGAAACCGCTGTGGTGCAGCCCGAGTGACATGACCACCAGCAGCACGACCCCGATCAGGATCGCGGAGTTCAGATTGCCGAGTAACTTGCCCATCGTGCGACCCCTTGTTGGTTACAGTATCGTCTTACCGCGGGTCGACGCCGCTGTCACAATTTTCCGGACCTGCCGCCATCGGCCTCCAGCACGGTGCCGGTGACGAACGCCGCATCGTCCGACGCCAGGAAGGCGATCGCCGCGGCGATATCCTCCGGCCGGCCGATATCGGCTGGGTCGAGCTTCTCCGCGCCGCTTTCGAGATTGGGGTTGGCACGCAGCATCTTGGTCTCCACCGCCCCCGGCGCGACGGCGTTGATGCGGATGCCCGCGGCCTTCCACTCGATCGCCGCGGTGCGGGTCAGGCTCTCGACCGCCGCCTTGGCCGCCGCATAAGGCGCGACCAATGGCGAGGTCATGTGGCCGTGGATCGAGGTGACGTTCACCACCGCGCCGCCGCGCGCCATCACCGGCAGCCCGTGGCGCAGGAAGAACACCGCGCCGTACAGGTCGACGGCGAGCACCTGCTCCCACTCGGCATGGCTGAACTCGACCAGCGGCTTGAACAGCATCATGCCGGCATTGTTGACGATGACGTCCAGCCGCCCGCACCGCTCGTGCACGGTGGCGACGCAGGCCTCGACATGGCGTTCGTCGGACACGTCGCAGGCCAGCCCGATATGGTCGTCGCGGCTGCCCAGCGACGCCGCCGCGGCGACCGCGCTGTCGCCGTCGCGCCCGGCAACGATGACGCGCGCGCCCTCGCTCGCCAGCCGCCGCGCGGTCGCCAGTCCGATGCCCGCCGCGCCGCCGGTGACAATCGTGACCCGGCCTTCAAAGCGTTGCATGACCCTCTCCCTGTCCCGGCTCGGCCGTGGCGGCATGCTGGGCCTCGCGCTGCTGCCGCCACTTGCGCATCAGATCGCGCCGCCGCCGCGCATAGCCGTCCTGATACTCGCTCGGAAAGATCAGCGGCACCGTCAGGCAGACCGATTGCGTCGGCAGCACGTTGAACCAGTCGTCGATCAGCTTTTTATAGGCCTTGCCGACGGGCCGGATGTTGCGGTCGAGGTCGTAGAGGCCGACCGCGTTGACGTGCCCGTTGTCCTCCCGCAGCGCGGTGTCCCAGTCGATCTGGTCGGTCAGCGAGTACCAGGTAAAGCCGGTTATCGGGATGCCGTCGTTCCTGACCCGCAGCACGCTCGCCCACTGCTTCCACAGCCAATCGACCGCCGCCGTCCCTTCCGCATTGTCGTGTAAATTGGTCTCGGTGTGCATCACCGGCAGCTTGTAGCGGTTGTAATATTGCCAGGTGATGCCGTCATAGCCGAACACCTCGCCCGCCGCCCGGCTTTCCCCGTCGGCCGACACCCGGTGCTCGTTGGTGATGTAATAGTCGTTGCCCATGATGCAGTGCTGCTTGAAGCGGTTGTCGAGGAAGAACTGGTAATCCTCGCGCGCCATGCCGTTATCCAGCAGATATTCGTACATCGTCGAATCGACGCGCCGGCCGTAGTTGAGGTCGAGGCTGAGGAACCGCAGCGAGTTGAACGTCTCCGCCGGCCTGATCGCGGCAGGGTCGTCCGCATGGAAATATTCGGAGCTCTCGGACTGCACGAAGATCGCGTCGGGCCGGTGCTCGAGGATGCACTTCATGGCCAGCACGTTGCCCTTGACCAGGTTGTTCAGCGCGGTGACGAAGCCGCGGTCGGTCTTCAGCCCTTCGTTCCACCAGCCGTACTTGCCGCTGAACAGCGCGCAGATGAACATCTCGTTGACCGGGGTGTAAAGCTGCACCCACGGGAAGCGCGCCGCGAAGTCACCGCAATAGCGCGCGAACAAAGGGCAGAAATCGGGGTTCTGGAAGTTACCGATCCAGTCGGGCACGCCGAAATGACAGAGGTCGACGATCGGGATGATGTCACGCCGGAACAGCTCCGCCATGGTGATGTCGGCGAATTCCCAGTCGTATTTGCCCTCGCCCAGCCAGGTGGTGTGGATCGGCGGGCCGTAGCGCAGCACCTTGAGGCCCAGCGCCTCGACCAGTTCGAAATCCTTGCGCCAGTGCTTGTAATGGCCGCAGCTCGCCATCTCGTCGACGCGGCGGCCGTTGACGGTCGGGTTGCTGTTTTCGATGCCGGTGGCGAACATGAACATGGCTTGGGGGCTCGCTCGGTACAGTGGCGTCCGCAGCGAACGGGTGGGGACGGCGATGGTTGCCTAACCCAGCCCCATCAGCGCCAGTACTTCCTTGCGGCTGCGGTCGTCGTCGCGGAAGCTGCCCATCATCCGGCTGGTCGTCATGGTGACGCCCGCCGTCATCACGCCGCGCGCGCTCATGCAGGCGTGGGTCGCCTCGATCACCACCGCCAGCCCGACGGGATCGAGGTGCTGCTGGATACAGTCCGCGACTTCCGCTGTCAGCCGCTCCTGTACTTGCAGCCGCCGCGCGAAACCGTGCAGGACGCGCGCCAGCTTGGAGATGCCGACAACCCGCTCGCGCGGCAGATAGGCGATGTGCGCCTTGCCGATGATCGGCGCCATGTGGTGCTCGCAGTGCGACTGGAACGGGATGTCGCGCAGCAGCACGATCTCGTCATAGCCGCCGACCTCGCCGAACGTCCGGCTGAGGTGCATGCCGGGGTCCTCGAGATAGCCGCGGAAATACTCGCGGTAGGCGCGCGCTACCCGTGCCGGCGTGTCGAGCAGCCCCTCGCGGTCGGGGTCGTCGCCGGCCCAGCGCAGCAGCGTCCGCACCGCGGCTTCAGCCTCCGCCTGCGGAATCGGCGCGTGCGCGTGCGCGTGCACAAGCCGCTGCGCATCGTCTTCGAGCATATCGTCCATGGCCATGACCCTGTGTTAGACGTAAATCGCTGCCGCCTGACAACGTCGATAAGGTCGCACTATATCAGCTGCAACTTTCAGGAGCCGAGGATGGATACCGTTCAGATCGTCGAGGTCGGCGCGCGCGACGGCCTGCAGAACGAGCCGGATGTCGTCGGTACCGCCGACAAGCTCGGCCTGATCGAGCGCATGATCGAAGCGGGCGTGCGGCGCATCGAGGTCGCGTCGTTCGTCAATCCGGCCCGCGTCCCCCAGATGGCCGACGGCGAGGCGGTGATCGCCGGCCTGCCCGACGACAGGCGCGTCAGCTACATCGGGCTCTGTTTGAACAAGCGCGGCGTGCTGCGCGCCATCGCCAGCCGGGACGGCGGCCAGCGCGGCGTCGACGAGGCCGGTTGCGTTATCGTTGCCACCGACACGTTCGGGATGCGCAACCAGGGCCAGACCGTAGAACAGGGGATTGTGGAGAACCGCGCCATGCTGCGCCTCGCCGCCGCCGCGGGCCTGGTGCCGCAGGTGACGATCAGCGCCTCCTTCGGTTGCCCCTTCGAGGGCGCGGTGCCGCCGGAGCGTGTGGTGATGCTGGCAACCGAAATGGCCGAAGCGGGCGCGGTGGAGATCGCACTCGCCGATACCATCGGGGTCGGCGTGCCGGCGCAGGTCGGCGACCTGTTCGGCCGCGTCGCCGCCGCGGTGCCGGGCATCCGCCTGCGCGCGCATTTCCACGATACGCGGGGCACCGGCATCGCCAACGCCTGGGCGGCGTACCGGGCCGGGGTGCACGTCCTCGACGCCAGCCTGGGCGGCCTCGGCGGCTGCCCGTTCGCGCCCAAGGCGACCGGCAACATCGCCACCGAGGACCTTCTCTTCCTGCTGGGCCGCAGCGGCGTCGCCACCGGGGTCGATCTCGCCGCCGCGATCGCGGCGAATGAGTGGTTCGCGGGCGTACTCGGCCGCGCGCTGCCGTCGCGGGTGGCGCGCGCCGGGGACTTTACCGCCGCCGCCTGACTATTTGGTGTCGTCGGCCTTTTTGTCGGTCGAGATGCCCGGTGCGGTACGTTCGGTTTCGCTGCCGGACGGCAGGCCCGACTGCGCGTTGATGCCCGCGCCGCCGTCGCCCATCTGGCTGCTGCCGGGCAAGCCGCGGTGGACCTGACCCTGGCCCTCGCCGTCGTCCGCCTGGCCGCGGTCGGGGCGCGCGGCAGTGTCCTTCTGCGCGTCGGTCTCCAGCGTCGCGTCGTCAGGACGCGCGGTCATGGCTCGCCCCGCGTGCTGGTGGCGTTCGGGTTGTCGCCGCCCGAATAGCCCTGCTGCGACTGGCCGGCATGCTCGCCGTCCTGGTTGGCGGGCACCGGCGCGTGCGCATAGGCCTCGCCCTGCGACTGCCCGCCGCTGTTCATCGCGCCTTCGACTTCGCCCGAATTGGCCGGGTCGGGCCGCGCATCGACCGCGCCGAAGCCAAGCTCGCGGTCGTCATCATGGGTGGTCGGCGGCGGGGCGGGCGTCTGGTCGTCGGACATGGCGGATCTCCTCGTGCCCCTGAACGCCCAGCCTAACTGACTGTTCCTTGGGGCAAACGTTGACATCGGTGGCACCTCCTCATGACACTGCTTTGAAAACCGCTACGTTCCGCGTTACGACTACTATCCAAATAGTAAGGGGACCAATGGATATACCGGAACAGGGTTTCGTTGCGCGTTTCTTAAACGGCCGCATTTAAAGGGCCTTATATTCGAAGTCAGTCAGGCTATTCCTGCGGTGAGCGCAGCGCGGGGCAAAGACCGCGCGTGGGTAGATTCACTGTGCCGGAAATATATGGCGTCGGACATGAAAGGTAGCCGGCTCGATGCCGTAGCAATGGTCCTAAGTAACGTCGCCACTAAAGCAACCGCTGCGGACTTCTTGGCGGGGGAAAGCTGACGAGTTGGTTCGGGTCGCGGGCTTGTTTGGCTCGATCGAAGATACTATTCGTAAATCGCCAAAACAAGCTGCGCGGAACTTGTTCCGCGATAGATACGAAATCGAGGTCGCTGCTGGAGCGATGGCGGGATCGAGGCGGGATAAGATAAATGAGTTTGGCAAATCGCCAGGGCTAGACCACACTGAAATGCAGAAACTGGCTGGTGACGTAGCTGTCCCGCTAATCAACCAAAAACTTTCGCAAATGCTTGAAGATGCGATGATGAGTCCCTCCGAAGAGCACGAACTATACCGACTCGCCGACAACCTTGGCGTGAAGCTAAACACGTATAGCGGGGAAACAGATCGCGTGTTGCATCTGGCCCGTACCCGCTGGAATTTATACCAGGGCAATTTGCCGGAGGCGGATTGTCCACTGATGCTCAAACGTGGTGAGATTTGCCACGGAGTAGTAACGGCCACCGCCTATAAGAATCGAACCCGAACCGTAAATGTTGGCTATAGTGGCGTCTCTACCCGCATCAAAATCGTCAAGGGCGTTTACTACAACGCAGGTTCGTACAAAACAGGGCGGACGACGGAATCATTTTTGCACGCGCTCGGGACTGGACATTTTGTGGTTACGAACAAGCGCGTCATATTCAGCTCTGATAAAAAGAACATTTCCTTCGTGCTAAAATAGTATCATTGATTGGACACTATTCTCAGACGGTATTGAGCTGCGGCGATCAACAGGCAAGCCAGTCACCTATGTTTTCGGCGAAGGCAATGGTCTGTTCGTTGAAGTTCTGATCGCCGCCCGCCAGAAATTTATTGGCTAATCGTGCCTCGGTTCCCGGATCGCCGGCCACGGCTCGGTCAGGTCCTCCAGCGCGAGGTCGGGGCACTCGACCTCGGCCCTCAGCGTCGCGCCGTCGGCGAAGCTGAGGGTCAGTGCGCCGGCCTCGGCGGTGACCGCGAGCAGTTCCAGCACCGCTTCGCCCGCCGGCCATGCCTTGCGCTGCACGGCGGTGACGCACTCGACCCGCAGCGCGGCGCGAACGCGGGTCTTGTCGCCCGCCTCCCAGCGGTAGCGGCTGAGCATCAGCACCAGCCGGCGCGCCTTGCGGTCCCAGGCGATCTCGTCGGCGCGCACCGCCGCGGACTGGACCAGCGCCGACAGGGCGGGCACGTCGTCCCCATCCTGCGCCAGCAGGCGGAGCGGCTCAGCCATCGCTGATCCGCTCGATGTCGGCGCCGACGGCGGAGAGTTTCTCCTCCAGCCGCTCATAGCCGCGGTCGAGGTGATAGACCCGGCTGACCACCGTCTCCCCCTTGGCCGCGAGGCCCGCCAGCACCAGGCTCATCGAGGCGCGGAGGTCGGTCGCCATGACCTGCGCGCCGACCAGCCCGCCGACGCCGCGGACCACCGCCGAGCGGCCGCGCACGGTCACGTCGGCCCCCATCCGGGTCAGTTCGGGGACGTGCATGTAGCGGTTCTCGAAGATCGTCTCGGTCAGCAGGCTGGCCCCGTCGGCGACCGACAGCATCGCCATGAACTGCGCCTGCATGTCGGTCGGGAAGCCGGGGTAGGGCGCGGTCGACACCGTGACGCCGTGGAGGCCGTTGGCGCGGCGGACCAGCAGGCCGCGCGGCGTCACGGTCGTCTCGACACCGGCCTCGCGCAGCGCGTCGAAGGTCGCGCCCAGCGTCGCTTCCTCCGCGCCCAGCAGTTCGAGCTCGCCGCCGGTGATCGCGGCGGCGCAGGCATAGCTGCCGGTTTCGATGCGGTCGGGCATGACAGCGTAGGTGGCACCGTGCAGCTTGGCGACGCCCTGGATGGTCAGGTGCTCCGAACCGACGCCGTCGATCTTCGCGCCCATTGCGATCAGGCAGCGGCAGAGGTCGATGATCTCGGGCTCGCGCGCGACATTCTCCAGGCGGCTTTCGCCCTTGGCCAGCACGGCGGCCATGACGGCGTTCTCGGTCGCGCCGACCGACACCATCGGGAAGACGTAGCGACCGCCGCGCAGGCCCCCCTTGGCGGTCGCCTTGACATAGCCGGCGGTGACCTCGATTTCGGCACCGAGATGCTCCAGCGCCTTCAGGTGCAGGTCGATCGGCCGGTTGCCGATGGCACAGCCGCCCGGCAGGCTGACCGTCGCCTCCCCGGCACGCGCCAGCAGCGGCCCCAGCACCAGGATCGAGGCGCGCATCTTGCGGACGATATCGTACGGCGCAACCGTCGAGGTGATCCGATTTGCGCGCAAAGTCATGACCCGCCCGAACTCGGCTGGATGCGACCCCTCGATCGTCGTCGAGACGCCGTGGTTGTTGAGCAGGTGTCCGAACGTGTCGATGTCGGCCAATCGCGGCAGGTTGCGCAGCGTCAGCGGCTCCTCGCTCAGCAGCGCGCAGGGCATCAGGGTGAGCGCGGCATTCTTGGCGCCCGAAATCTGGATGCTGCCCGAAAGCGCGCGGCCACCGCGAATGACGATCTGGTCCATGGTTCGTGCTAGCGCGTTGGGCGTCCTTCCGCAAAGGTGCGAACATGGACGAACCACTCGATTGTCTGATCGTCGGCGGCGGCCCGGCCGGGCTGACCGCGGCGATCTACCTGGCGCGCTTTCTACGCCGGGTGGTGGTGGCGGATGCGGGCGGCAGCCGGGCGCGCTGGATCCCGACCAGCCACAACCACTCGGGCTTTCCCGGCGGCATCGAGGGACCGTCGCTGCTGGCGCGGATGCGCGAACAGGCGACGCATTATGGTGCGCTGGTCCGCGACCTGAAGATCGACCATGTCGAGGCCGACGGCGACGGTTTCGTCGGGCTGGCGGGCGAGGAGCGCATCGCCGCCCGCACCGTGCTGCTGGCGACCGGCGTCACTAACCACCGGCCGGCGCTGCTCGACGACGTTACTCACGACGCCGCGGTCAAGCACGGCCTGCTGCGCTATTGCCCGGTGTGCGACGGCTTCGAGGTCCAGCACAAGCGCGTGGCGGTTCTCGGCAGCGACGCCCACGGCGTGGCGGAGGCGACCTTCCTGCGTGCCTACAGCGCCGACGTGACGCTGCTGCCGCAGCACTTCGCCGCCTGCGATGCCGACCTGCGGGCGAAGATCGCGGACGCGAAGATCACGTTGGTCGAACCCGCCGTCACCGGCTTCGAGTTCGACGGCGAGGCGCTGCACGTCCAGCTCGCCGACGGCAGCAGGATGAACTTCGACACGCTGTACCCGGCGCTCGGCACCCACGCCAACTCGCGGATCGCCAGGGAGCTCGGCATCGAACTGGTCGGCGACAATTGTGTGCCCGGCGACGACCACATGGAGACCAGCCTGCGCGGCGTCTGGACAGCGGGCGACGTCGTCCCCGGCCTCGACCAGATCAGCGTCGCGATGGGCCACGCCGCGATCGCCGCGACCGCCATCCACAACCGCCTGCCGAAGGTGCCGGCGCGGGCCTAGGCGAGGGCGCGGTCGATGAGCACGAAGATGCCGGCAAGCATTAGGGCCGCTCCGAGACGGATGAGCGGGCCGCTGATCGACTGAATGCGCAAGGCACGGCTCCCGGGTTGCCGCCGCAGCGGTCCGCGTGATGCCCCACGTTAAGAATGGTAAATGATTCGTTCCCGCCGCGCCAGCCCTAGAGTTTGGGCAGCGTCACCCCGCGCTGACCCTGGTACTTGCCCGCCCGGTCGGCGTAGCTGACCTCGCACGGTTCGTTGCCCTTCAGGAACAGGAACTGGCAGGCACCTTCGTTGGCGTAAACCTTGGCGGGCAGCGGCGTGGTGTTGGAGAACTCCAGCGTCACGTGGCCCTCCCAACCCGGCTCGAGCGGCGTCACATTCACGATGATTCCGCAGCGCGCATAGGTCGACTTGCCGAGGCAGATCACCAGCACGTCGCGGGGGACACGGAAATACTCGACCGTGCGCGCCAGCGCAAAGCTGTTCGGCGGGATGATGCAGCAGTCGGTCTTGCGGTCGACGAAGCTGTTGGGGTGGAAGTCCTTGGGGTCGACGGTGACGCTGTCGACGTTGGTGAAGATCTTGAATTCGTCCGACACCCGCGCGTCGTAGCCGTAGGAGCTGAGGCCGTAGCTGATCACGCCCTCGCGCTGCTGGCGGTCGACGAACGGCTCGATCATGCCGGTCGAGAGCGCCTGCTCGCGGATCCAGCGGTCGGATTGGACGGACAATATTCTACCCCCGGATGTGCAGCACGCAGATCAGCGTGAACAGCCGCCGCGCAGTGTCGAAATCGACTTCGGCATGGGCTTTCAGCCGCTCGGTCAGCAGCTCGGCCGCTTCGTTGTGCAGGGCGCGCCGGGCCATGTCGATGGTCTCGATCTGCTGCGAGGTGGCGGCGCGGACGGCTTTGTAATAACTGTCGCAGATCGCAAAATAATCGCGCACGACGCGCCGGAATGGCGACAGCGGCAGCACGAAGCTCTCCAGCGCGCGGTCGTCGGTGGCGGCAAGCTCCACGGTCAGCCGCCCCTCCTCGACGCCCATCAAAAGCTTGTAGGGGCCGGCATAGCCGCCATCGTACGCGGTCACCGGCTTGAAGCTGTTGGCTTCGAGCAGGTCGAAGATGGCGACCCGCCGCTCCTGCTCGACGTCGGCGTTGCGCCACAGGATGGTGCGTTCGTCGAGCTTGACCTCGGTGATCCTGTGGTCGGCGCTCACGGCCGGTCCGGGTAGCTGTTGACCAGCCGCCCGAGCGCCGCCTTGACCGGTGGCAGTACATCGTCCTGAGTCTTGCCGAGGCGGACGGCGACGAGGTGCTTCGACGGTGTGATCGTCACGAACTGACCGAGGTGACCGACCGCGGCATAGGTGTCGGCGGGGCCTTGGTCCGGAAACAGTGCTGCCTCCTTCGCCTTCAGATTGGCGCGGTTCAACCAGAAGTGACCGCCATAGCTGGCGTTCGTCGCCGCCGGGGTGCGCACGAACGCCACCCAGGCGGCGGGAACGAGTTGCCGGCCGCCGACGACCCCGTTGTCGAGATACAGCTGCCCGAACCGCGCCCAGTCGCGCGCCGTGGCGTGGCAGAAGCTGCCGCCGATCATCGTGCCGGCGCGGTCGAACTCGCAGATCAGGCTGGGCATGACGGGATCGACGAGGTGCAACTTGAGATAGGCGCGCATCGCGGCACGGCGCGCGTCCGGGGTCGTCGCGCCGGGCGCAATCGCCCGCACCGCAATGTCGGACAGGATGATCGAGGTCAGCGAGGAGTAATTGTAGACGGCGCCGGGTGCGGCCGCGCTGGGCCGGGTCACGGCGAACGCCGCGGCATCGTCCGAGACGTCGGCGAACAGCGCGCGATTGGTGTCGGCATCCTGCACGTCCGGATCGCCGAGCTCGTCGTGGCGCAGGCCCGACGACATGTGCAGCAGCTGGCGCAGCGTGATCTTCGCCCGCGCGTCGTTCTTCCACGCCGGCACTGGCGCTGGGGCATCGAGCTGCAACCTCCCCTCGCCGACCAGCTGGCCGATCAGCGTCGAGGTGATCGACTTCGACATCGACCAGCCGATCAGGCGATTGGTGGGGCCATAGCCCTTGCCGTAGCGCTCGGCGACGACGCGGCCGTCCTGCAGGACGATGACCGCGCGGGTTTCGGCCAGCGCCGGATCGGTGAAGAACGCATCGACCGCCGGCACCTGTGCGCGCGCCGCCACGCCCGCCAGCGCGGCGAGGACGAACAGGCTTGATTGCAGCCGCCGCATCTTGTCCATTCCCCCGGGTTCGCGCGTGCCGCGACGTTAGAGGGGGCGTGTCCGTGAAGGCAAGGACTTGGTGGATCGCCCTTGGCGTCGTGGCGCTGCTGCTCGCCGGCGGCTACGGCTGGCTGCGCTTCGGGCCGCAGGGCAAGCGCGCTGACCTCGCCAGCGGCTATGTCGCGCACGTCGTCTGTTCGTGCCGCTATGCCGGCGGCCGCGACATGAAGAGCTGCGCCACCGACTTCGAGCCGGGCATGGAGATCGTGCAGATGTCCGACGACCCGGCGGCGAAGCGCGTGACGGCGTGGGTGACCGGGCTGCCGCGGCGCTCGGCGCGCTATACCGGGCCGGAGTACGGGTGCGTATTCGACGATTGAGGCGTCGCGGCGAAGCCGTTCCGTCGGACGGGTTCGCGCCAAGGCCAGCTCGGGCCGCGCGGCGGCTAAAGCCATCCCCGCCAGCGGAAGATCATGTACGGCGTAACCGCCGAAAACAGCATCAGGCCCAGCGCCCAGGCATAGCCGAAATGCCACTTCAGCTCGGGCAGGATAGCGAAGTTCATGCCGTAGATGCCCGCGACCAGTGTCGGCGGCAGGAACACCAGCGCCGCCACCGAGAATATCTTCGTGACGTTTGTCTGCTCCAGGTTGATCAGCCCGAGCACGGCATCGAGCAGGAAGGTGACGTTGTTGCCGAGGTAGTTGGCGTGATCGGTCAGCGCCGCGATGTCGCGCTGCAGCGATTTCAGATGTTCGCGCGGGCTTTTCTCGCGGTCGATGGCGAAGGTCAGGTAACCGACCAGCCGCGCCAGCGTCAGAGCCGAGTCGCGCGCTTTTGAAACGACATCGTGGATATGGCCGATGCGGCTGAGCAGACTTTGCAGCGCCACCGTCGTCAACCGCGCCTTGCGCGCGCCCGGCGCGGCGCGGCGGAAGGCGGCGGCCGAGACGTGGTCCATTTCGCCACCGGTATGTTCGAGTACGTCGGCGAGCCGGTCGACGATGCCGTCGAGCAGTTGCACCAGCGTCATCGCCGGATCGGCGGTCAGCACGTCGCTGCGCTCGAAGTTCGCCTTGACGATGTCGAACACCTTTGGCGTCGCGTAGCGCACCGTGATGAGGTGCGCCGGGGTCAGCACGAACGACACCGCGGCCCCGTGCAGGTCGTCGGTGTCGTGGCCCGCGACGAGCGTTGCGGTGACGTAAAGCGCGCCGTTCTCCTGGTACAGCCGGCTCGACGGCTCGATCTCGATCATCTCGTCGCGGGTGGGGACCAGCACGCCGAGCGCATCCTCGACGAACCTCTCCTCCTCCGGCGTCGGCGACAGCATGTCGATCCACACCGCGCCGGCGGGCAGCGTGTTCAAGTCGCAATCGGTCACGCAGGTCGCGCCGTTTTCGCCGGGAGAGAAGATGCGCAGCATGCGGGTGTTTACGCGACGTCGGCGCTCTGCCGTCAACCCGTGGCGCGGCAGCCCGCCGGACCGGACACGAATCTGCATCTCGTCGCGCAACGGAAACGCCCTGCCGACGTTGTACCGACAGCTGGACAGGAGATCACGATGGCCCGTCTCGACCGCACACGGTGGAACGATCAGACGCTGACCTACCGGTCGGGCAAGGCGCTCGGCTGCCCGGGCTGCGGCCAGAGCAACTGGCACGTCGGCCGCACCACTGCCGAATGCGCCCATTGCGCCACCGCGCTACCGCTCAGCCTCGATAGCGGCCACTGGACCGACCTGCGCCGCGCCGCCTAGTCGACGTCCTCGACCGCGACCGCCTCGCCGGTAACGCGCTGCGACAGCGCGGCCGCCATGAACGGGTCGAGATCGCCGTCGAGCACGTCGGACGGCGCCGTGCTGGTCACCCCGGTCCGCAAATCCTTGACCAGCTGATAGGGCTGCAAAACGTAGCTGCGGATCTGGTGGCCCCAGCCGATGTCGGTCTTACCGGCCTCGACATCCGCCGCCGCGGCCTCGCGGATCGCCAGTTCGCGCTCGTACAGGCGAGCCTTCAGCATCTTCATCGCGGTCGCCTTGTTCTTGTGCTGCGACCGCTCGTTCTGGCAGGCGACGACAACGCCGGTGGGCATATGGGTGATGCGGACGGCGGAATCGGTGGTGTTGACGTGCTGGCCGCCAGAGCCGGAGGCGCGGTAGGTGTCGATCTTCAAATCCTTGTCGTCGACGACGATATCGATGTCGTCGTCGACCACCGGATAGACCCAGACACTGGCGAAGCTGGTGTGCCGCCGCGCTGCTGAATCGTAGGGGCTGATGCGGACGAGGCGGTGGACGCCGCTCTCGGTCTTGGACCAGCCATAGGCGTTCGCACCCTTCAGCAGCAGCGTCGCCGACTTGATCCCCGCCTGTTCGCCGGCATGATAGTCGATCAGCTCGACCTTGTAGCCGTGACGCTCGGCCCAGCGCTGGTACATGCGCTGCAGCATCGACGCCCAGTCCTGCGACTCGGTGCCGCCCGCCCCCGAGTTGACCTCAATATAGGAGTCGTTGGCATCGGCCTCGCCGGCGAGAAGCGCCTGCACCTTGTCGGTCTCGGCCCTGGCAGCAAGCGCCTTGAGTGCCGCCAGCCCGTCATCGACCATCGCCGTGTCGCCTTCCGCCTCGGCCATCTCGATCAGCTCGGCGGTGTCCGACATCTCGGACTCGATGGCGCGCGTCGCCGACACCGCCTCGTCGAGGCGGCGGCGTTCCTGCATCACCGCCTGCGCCGCCTTGGGGTCGTTCCACAGCGTCGGGTCCTCGACCCGGGCGTTCAGCTCGTCGAGGCGTCGAAGGGCGCGATCCCAGTCAAAGGAACCTCCTCAGCAGGTCCAGCGCCTGCTTGATGGAATCGATATGGGCCTGGCCCTCGGCGCGCATGGTGTTGGTCCTGTCGCTAAGGGGCGCATGTAGGGGCGGAACCTGCCCGCCCGCAAGACTCACGCCGCGACCTTCTCCGGCGGATACAGCCGCACCCGTCGGACCATGCGCTGGTCGCCGTCGATGACCTCGAACTTCCAGCCCTTGGGGTGGTCGACGGTCTCACCCAGCGCCGGCACCCGGCCGGCGAGCATGAACACCATGCCGCCCAGCGTATCGACATCCTCGCCGATATCGTCGTCGGCAAGGTCGACGCCCAGCGCCTCGTGTAGCTCCTCGAGATCGAGGCGGGCATCGGCCTCATAGACCCCCTCGCCGATCGACAGCAGCTGCTTTTCCTGCAGCTCGTCGTGCTCGTCCTCGATGTCCCCGACGATCTCTTCGACCAGGTCCTCGATGGTCACCAGCCCGTCGGTGCCACCATATTCGTCGACGACGATCGCCATATGGGTCGCCCCGGCGCGCATCCGCGCCAGCAGGTCGAGGACGCGCATCGATTCGGGCACGTGCAGCACGTCGCGCAGCAGCGTCTCGACCTCGATCGTCTCGAACGGTTCCGAAGACACCGCGTCGGAAAATGTCTCGGAAATACGCGCATAGACATCTTTGATGTGGATCATGCCGATCACTTCATCGAGGCTGCCGCGGTAGACCGGCATGCGGCTGTGGCCCGCCTCGCGGAACCGCGCGACCAGGTCGGCGAAGCTGCCGTTGACCGGGAACGCGACGATGTCGGCGCGCGGCACCGCGGTATCGCCGACCAGCCGCTCGCCGAAGTGCAGCAGGTTCTTCAGCATGGTGCGCTCGACCGGCGACAGGTCGTCGCCTTCCTCGCCGGCCGCGGCATGCTCGTCGATCGCTTCCTCGAGACTGGCGCGCAGCGACGGCCCGCCGTCGGCCCCGCTCAGCAGCGCGCGCAGACCGTGCCACAGCCGCGTGCCGAAATCGCTGCTACTTCGGGGGTCGCTCATGGTTTCGGCAACCTGGGTTTAACCAGCATAGGGATCGCCGATGCCGAGCCGGGCGAGCGCCGTGGTCTCGAGCGCCTCCATGTGCGCGGCCTCAACGTCGTCCCCATGGTCATAGCCTAACAGGTGAAGCATCCCGTGCACAATCAGGTGCGTGGCGTGCGTCTCGGACGACAACGCTTTGGCTGCCGCTTCGGTCGCGACGGTTTGCCACGCCAGCACGATGTCACCGAGCAGCGTCTCGCCGTCGTCGCCCGCCGACAGCGCCTCGAGCAGGTCGGGCTGCACCATCGGGAAGCTGAGCACGTTGGTGGGCTGGTCCTTGCCCCGGTACTGGCGGTTGAGACCGTGGACTTCGGCATCGTCGCTGAGCCGCACCGCGACCTCGACGGCGTAGCCGGCCCGGTCGAGGCCGGCGTGCGGGGTTTCTCTCAGCGCGGCGGCACAGGCGCGCATCGCCAGCGCTTCCCAGTCGAAGGCCGCATCCCATTCGGGCGCAGCGACGGTGGTTTCGACGACGAGCATCAAGCGCTCTGGGCCGGCCCCTCATACGCCTCGACGATGCGGCCGACAATCGGGTGGCGGACCACCTCGCTGACCGAGAATCGCAGCGTCCCGATGCCGTCGATGCCGTCGAGCTTCCGCACCGCGTCGGCCAGCCCCGACTTGTTCGGATCGGGCAAGTCGACCTGGTTGGGGTCGCCGCACACCACCATGCGGCTGCCCTCGCCGAAGCGGGTCAGGAACATCTTCATCTGCAGCGGTGTGGTGTTCTGCGCCTCGTCGAGAATGATGAAGGCGTGTGCCAGCGTGCGGCCGCGCATGAACGCCAGCGGCGCGATCTCGATTTCGCCCGACGCCAGCCGCCGCTCGACTTGCTCGGCCGGCAGCATGTCGTAGAGAGCATCGTAGAGCGGGCGCAGATAGGGGTCGACCTTGTCCTTCATGTCGCCGGGCAGGAAGCCGAGCCGTTCGCCCGCCTCGACCGCCGGGCGCGACAGCACCAGCCGGTCGACCGAGCCGGCGATCAGCTGGCTCACCGCCTGTGCGACGGCGAGGTAGGTCTTGCCGGTGCCGGCCGGCCCGAGCGCGAAGATGACGTCCTTCGACCCCAGGGCCTCGATATACCGCACCTGCGTCGGCGAGCGTGCGACGATCGTCTTGCGGCGCGTGCGGATGACCGCGCCCGGCGCGCCGCCGACCTGGGTAAGGCCGAACAGCGACGGCTCGCTCGCCACCGACACCGCGCCTTCGACGTCGCCGAGGTCGACCGGCATGCCCTGCACCAGCCGGTTGTACAGACCGGTCAGCACGTCGCGCGCCCGCGCCGCGCTGTCGGCCTCGCCCTCGATCGTCACCCGGTTGCCGCGCGCCTGGATATAGACGCCGAGGCGGTTTTCCAGTGCGATGAGGTTCTGGTCGTACTGGCCGAACAGCGGGCCGAGCAATTGCGGCCGCTCGAACTCCGCCTCGATTCGCACCCTGTCGGTCACTGTTGGCCCACTGGGGCCGCGCGGCTGCTGCTTCGACTTTGCCACTCAGGCGGCCTGGGCCAGGGTCACTAGGCGTCCCTCGAGGGAGTTGGGTTGTGCATCGACCAGCTCCACCGTCGCAATGTCGCCGATTGCCAAGCGTTCGTCACTCACGAAAACCGATTGCAGCCACGGCGACTTGCCGATCAGCTGTCCGGGCCGCCGACCGTTGCGCTCGAACAACACTTCGCAGGTCTTGCCCACCGACGCGCGGTTGAACGCCAGTGCGCCGTCGCCGATGACCCGCTGCAGTTCGGCGAGGCGGGCGTCCTTCACGGCTTCAGGGACTTGCTCGTCCATCGCCGCCGCCGGCGTACCAGGGCGCGGCGAATATTTAAAACTATAGGCCTGGGCGTAGCCGACCTCGCGTACCAGGCTCAGTGTCTGGTCGAAGTCGGCATCGGTTTCGCCCGGGAAGCCGACGATGAAATCGCCCGAGATGGCGATGCCCGGCACCCGGTGCTTGATGCCCGCGATCTGCGCCAGATAGCTGCCGCGGGTATGCGCCCGGTTCATCCGGCGCAGCAGCGGGTCCGACCCTGCCTGCACCGGCAGATGCAGGTAGGGCATCAGCTGCGGCACCTCGACATGGGCGTCGATCAGCGCGTCGGTCATGTCGCGCGGGTGCGAGGTCATGTAGCGGATCCGCGCCACGCCCGGGATCTGCGCGACCCGCCGGATCAGCCCTGCCAGCCCCGCTCCGTCGCCGCCGTCATAGGCGTTGACGTTCTGCCCGAGCAGCGTGATCTCGCGCGCGCCCGCCACCGCCAGCGCCCGCGCCTCCGCCAGCACCGCATCGACCGGTCGCGACACCTCGCCGCCGCGCGTATAGGGTACGACGCAGAAGGTGCAGAACTTGTCGCATCCCTCCTGCACGGTCAGGAAAGCGCTGCTGCCGACCCTGGCGCGGCGGGCGGGCAGCGCGTCGAACTTGGGCACCACCGGCATGTCGGTGTCGATGGCGCGCCCCTGCTTCAGCAGCGCCGGCAGCCGGTGGTACGCCTGCGGGCCGACCACCACGTCGACGGCGGGCGCGCGCCGCACGATCTCCGCCCCTTCCGCCTGCGCGACGCAGCCCGCGACGACGATGCGCGGCGCCCCGCCGTCGCGCGACCGCAGCCGGCCGATGTCCGAATAGACCTTCTCCGCCGCCTTCTCGCGGATATGGCAGGTGTTGAGCACCACCACGTCGGCCTCGCCCATTCCGGCCGCGCCGTAGCCGTCGGCTTCCAGCAGCTCGCCGATGCGCTCGGCATCATAGGCGTTCATCTGGCAGCCGAAGGATTTGATCGCATAGGTCGGGGACATGACGGCGGCTATACAGCCCCGCCGTCGCGCCGTCACCGCCGTCGCGTCGCTAACGTTTCAGCAATGGTCCGGGATTATAACGTTTCCGTAACGTGGCGTCCGACCGCGTGCATTGGGCCGTTCTCGTCAATCGACAGGGGGTTCCCATGCGCGCCATGCTTCTCGCTCTCGCCAGCTTCGCCGCCGCGCCCGCGCTGGCCATCGATTTCCCGCTCCACGCCAACGACATGGTGCCTGGCGAGCGCGTCATCACCGTCGTCCACGGCACCGCCGGCGGCCCGCAGACCGGCGCCAAGGACCTGCGCATCCTGCGCCGGGTCGCCAACAACAACTGGCCGAACCTGAAGGCCGGCACCAGCGACGACACGGTCAATGCCAACTACCTCGTCTACAAGCGGCCGGTCTATGCGATGGCGGGCGGCACCGTCGTCGCCTGCTGGCGCAATGCGCCCGAGAACACCGGCCACAGCCAGCGCCCCGAGGTGCTCGGCAACAAGAAGATCTACCTGCAGGGCAACCACCTGTGGATCAAGCAGACCGACGGTCGCTACGCGCTCTATGCCCATGCCCCGGCCGGCGACATTCCGGCCAGCCTGTGCCCGCACAACGGCACCTTCCTGACCGGCACGCGGAAGAGCGGACCGACGTGGAACGAGCCCGAGGCGGCGGTCACCGGCGGCGCGACGGTGAGCGCCGGGCAGCTGCTGTTCCGCGTCGGCAACAGCGGCAATTCGTCGGAGCCGCACCTCCACGTCCATATCACCGACAGCGCCGGCACCTGGTCGCCGATGAAGTTCGACCGCGGCCAGACAACGCCGTTCTCGAACAACAACAGTCTGGCCGGCCCGTGGACGCCGCTGAAGGGCAATGCCCTGCCGATGGCGACGATCCTGGTGTGGCCGCCGCACCCGGTCGGCAACTGGACCTACAACGGCATCGACGCGGCCTCGTACCAGCGCGTCTTCGACCATTTCGTCGATTCGGGCGTCATGGCCGACACCGTCAGCTGCCACAACAACGGCGCGACCTACGACACCACCTGGGTTCCGGCGAAGGGCAGCTGGATTTCCCACCACGGCATGTCGAAGGCCGACCACGACGCCAAGAATGCCACCTACAAGGCGCAGGGCTACAAGGAGACGGCGGTTTATACCTGCGGCAGCGTGATGGCCGCGGTCTGGCGGAAATAGCCGCTAGGCCGCGAGCAACCGCTCCACCTCCCCCCGCAATTTCTCCGGCGTCACCGTCGGCGCGAAGCGGGCGACGACCGTGCCGTCGCGGTCGACGAGGAACTTGGTGAAGTTCCACTTGATGCCGGTCGAGCCGAGCAGGCCCTTGGCGGCCGACTTCAGGTATTTGAACAGCGGGTGGGTGCCGGGGCCGTTGACCTCGACCTTGGCGAACATCGGGAACTTCACGGCGTAGGTCAGGGCGCAGAAATCGGCGATCTCGGCCGCGTCGCCGGGCTCCTGACTGCCGAACTGGTTGCACGGGAAGCCGAGCACGGCGAGGCCCTTCGGGCCCAGCTCCTCGTGCAGCTTCTCCAGTCCCGCATACTGGGGGGTGAAGCCGCATTTGCTGGCGGTGTTGACGACCAGCATGACCTTGCCCCGGTAATCGGCGAGCGGCTGCGGCGTCCCGTCGATGGTGGCGGCGGTGAACTCGTAGACGTCGGTCATGGCTGGTCTCCCCGGCCGCCAGCATGGCGCGGCGACGGCGCATCCGCAACGGCGGCCGCCAGCACGTTGCGATACGCACCCAGCATCGCGTCCGCATCATAGGCCAGCACCCGGTCGCCGGGGCGGACCGGGTCGTCACCGGCCTGGCGCAGCAGCGCGACGGCGAAGGCGGCGCTGTCGGCCGAGTCGACGAGCAGGCCGTAACATCCGTCGCCGAGCACGTCGGCGGCGTCGCCGGCACCGCGGTTGGCGACGATCGGCACACCCGCCGCCAGTGCCTCCAGCAGCGCGATCGACGACCCCTCCCAGCGCGACGCCAGCGCGAAGACCCGCGCGCCGCGCAGCCAGGCGAAGACGTCGTCGGTGGTCCCGGCCAGCACGAAACGGTCGCCCAGTCCGCGCGCCGCGGCGCGCGCCGCCAGGGCGGCGGCGAAGTCCGAAGTGCCGGTGCCGAGGATGACCAGCCGCAGCGGCCTGGTCCGGTTGGCGACCCCGACCGCGTCGATCAGTGCCTCGAAATTCTTCTGCGGCTGCAGCCGGCCGATCGACAGCACCACCGGCGGTTCGCCGGTCAGCAGCGCCGGCACCGGCCCGGCGCGCGCGGCGCGGTCGAGTTCGATGCCGTTGGGGATGACCAGTGCCCGGCCACTGGCCAGCGCCGGGCCGAACACCGGGTCCGCGGCCTGGGCGCGGCCGACCAGGATGACGCGCGCCGCGCCGCCGATCAGCAGGCGCCCCCACATCAGCCGCCAGCGGTTGCGCCAGCGCTGGCCGGGGCGGATCATCGGGTTGCTGAAGCAATAGACCAGCGGCAGGCCGAGGCCGCGGGTTGCCGCCCACAGGCTGAAATGCCCGAAATTGCCGGGCGACAGGACGACGTCCGGGGCGAGCCCGGCCAGCGTGCGGCGCAGCGCGGGAACGACGGCGGCGCGCGGGTTGCGACCCGGTCGCGCGGCGACGACCTGCAGCCGCGCCGGCGCGACATCGGCGGCCCCGAATGGCCCGCTGCCGTACCCCGCGAGCAGTGTCACGTCGTCGCCGCGTCGGTGTAGGTCGCGTGCCACCGCGGTCGCCATCCGCACTACCCCGCTGGCCCGCAGATCCTGCACATAGACGGCGATACGCATGCGCTGCGGCCTGCCATATCCGGCGGCTCGCAGCTACCGCGACAAAGCGCTTGCGGTTGACGCAGCGTTATCGGCCGGCACGACGGCCTAGCTGGCGCTGTCGTCCGCCGGCTTCGACTGGAGATGGACGTAGTTCTGGATGCCCATCACCTTTATCATGTCGAGCTGGCGCTCGATGAAATCGACATGCTCCTCCTCGTTGTCGAGGATGTGCACGAACAGTTCGCGGCTGACATAGTCGCGGACGGTTTCGCAATAGGCGACGCTCTCCCGCAACTGCGTCAGCGCCTCCATCTCGAGCGCCAGGTCGGCGCGCAGCACCTCCTCGACCGACTCGCCGATCTTCAGGTGGCCGAGCGCCTGGAGGTTGGGCAGGCCGTCGAGGAACAGGATGCGTTCCATCAGCCGGTCGGCGTGCTTCATCTCGTCGATCGACTCGCCGTATTCGTACTTGGCGAGGCGCGCGAAGCCCCAATGGTCGAGCAGCCGGTAGTGCAGGAAATACTGGTTGATCGCGGTCAGCTCGTTCTTGAGCGCCGCGTTCAGGTAAGAGATGACTTTGGCATCGCCCTTCATGGCGGCGATTATCGGCCCAAATCAGGCGGCAAGCAATTCGCGACTTTCCGCGTCGACGATGTCCTCGGCCGTATCGAGGCACGAGCCGCACTGCACCTCGCAACCGAGCCGGGCGTAGGCGGTACGAACGCAGCCGCCGCAGTCGCGCGCGACGGCGCGCAATTCCCGATCACGGATCACGTTGCAGTGGCAGACAATCAATGCGGCCTCCGTCGTCTTAAGAACCAATATCATCAACGCCGCTGTTATTGCAAGTGCCTCGCAAGCGCGTGCGTCGTGGGTGGCGCGGGCGGCGGCGGGCGCTACATAAGGTCGATGAAGACCAATCCGAACGACAAGGGCCAGTCGGTGCGCCTCCTCCGCATCGGCGAACAGGTCCGCCACGCGCTCGCCCAGGTGCTGCTGCGCGGCGACCTGCGCGACGAGCTGCTGGCCAACACCATCGTCTCGGTCAGCGAGGTTCGCGTCACGCCCGACCTGCGCCAGGCCACCGCCTATGTGAAGCCGCTCGGCGAGGCGGACGAGCAGGCGGTGATCAAGGCGCTGGCCTCCCACGCCAAGTATCTTCGCGGCGAGGTGGCGCGCCAGCTGTCGACCAAATACACGCCCGAGCTGCGCTTTCGCCGCGACGAGAGCTTCGACGCCGGGGCGCGCATCGACGCCGTGCTGCGCCGCCCCGATGTCGCCCGCGACCTCGCCCCGGTGACGGTGCTGCGCCCGATCGCCGACTATGACGAGGACGAGGATTGACGGCATCGGCGCTACCCGACCCGTTCCACGACGGCGCGCTGGCCCTCGTGCCGCTGGCGGAAACGCACCGCGAGGGGTTGCGTGCGGCCTGTTCGACCGACGACACGATCTGGGCGATCTATCCGGTGTCGATGCGCGGCGCGCATTTCGATCCGGCGTTCGACGCCATGCTCGCGGCCGCCAACCGCGCGCCCTTCGCGATCCTCGTCGACGATGCGGTGGTCGGCACGACCTCCTACTGGATCGACACCCCGAACGATGTCGTCGAGATCGGCGGCACTTTCCTGGTCCCGGCGCAGCGCGGCACCGGATTGAACGGGCGCATCAAGCGGCTGATGATCGACCGTGCCTTTGCGCTCGGGATGCGCCGCGTCGAGTTCCGCATCGATACCCGCAACCTCCGGTCGATCGCGGCAGTCGAGAAGCTGGGCGCGACGCGCGAGGGCGTGCTGCGGCGGAACCGGGTGACCTGGACCGGCCACCCCCGCGACACCGCGATCTATTCGCTGCTGTCCGGGGAGTGGGCGTGAGGCGCGGCGTCGTCGGTGGCCACGGCGTGCTCGAATGGCTCGGCGATCCGGCGCGGCCGTGGCTGCATTTCGCCCATGCGACCGGCATGTGCGCCGAGCTTTATGCCGGGCTGCTCGACCCGCTGGCGGCCGAATTCAACATCGTCGCCAGCGATGCGCGCGGGCATGGCCGGTCGACGCTGCCCGCCGATCCGGCGGCGCTGACCACGTGGCGGACCTACCAGGACGATCTTGCGGCGTTACTCGCGCAGTATCCGGCCGGGAAATGGCGGCTCGCCGGGCATTCGATGGGGGCGAGCGTCAGCCTCGAACTCGCCGTGCGCGAGCCCGGGCGGGTCGGTGCCGTCGTGCTGGTCGAACCGGCGTTCGTGCCGTTCGCTGCGGCCGCGTCCTACGACCGCGGCGCGACCCCGAACCCGATGGCGGCGCAGGCCGCCCGCCGCCGCCCGGCCTTCGCATCGCGCGCCGAAGCGCGGGCCAGCTGGCAGGGCCGCGGCGTCTTCCGCGCGTGGCGCGATGCCAGCCTCGACGCCTATGTCGCGGGCGGCATGCGCGACACCGACGGCGGCGCCGAACTGGCCTGCACGCCGGCCTGGGAAGCGGCCACCTTCATGGCCGTCACCACCGGGATCCGGGCCGCGCTCGCCGCCTGGCGCGGGCCGCTGGCGATGTTGCACGGCACCGCATTCTCGACGGTCAGCCAGGCGGATGCCGACGCCATCGCCGCCGCCGGCGCGACGGTCGAGCGCATCGACGGGGCGTCCCATTTCCTGCCGCTCGAGCATCCCGGCCGCGTGCGTGCGGCGATCCGCGCGCTGCCCCTGGGGAACGTCCACTGACAGACTGTCGTTAAGCCCCGAAAACCCTGCGAAGGACGACCTATGCGCGCCATTTTCCTGTCCTGCGCCGCCGCCCTGTCGCTGGCGGCCTGCGGCGACACTGCATCGCTGCCGATCAGCGCCGGCACCGGCCCCAATCCGACCCTGCCGCCCCCCAACGCGACCCTGCTGCCGACGTTGAAGATCGCGCCCGCCAAGGGCTGGGCAGCGGGTGCGCGTCCGACGCCCGCAGCGGGCCTCGCCGTCGCGGCGTTCGCCGAGGGCCTCGACCATCCGCGCTGGCTGTACCAGCTGCCCAATGGCGACGTGCTGGTCGCCGAGACCAACGCGCCGCCCAAGCCCGAAGACGGCAAGGGCATTCGCGGCTTCGTCCAGAAACAGATCATGTCCCGCGCCGGCGCGACGGTGCCGAGCGCCAACCGCATCACCCTGCTGCGCGACACCAATGGCGACGGCATCGCCGACCAGCGCAGTGTCTTCCTCAACGGTTTGAACTCGCCGTTCGGCATGGCGCTGGTCGGCAACGATCTTTACATCGCTAACAGCGATGCCATCGTGCGCTTCGCCTACCCCCCCGGCGCGACCAGCATTACCGGCCCGGGCATCAAGCTTGTCGACCTGCCCGCCGGCGCGATCAACCACCACTGGACCAAGAACATCATTGCCAGCGCCGACGGTTCGAAGCTCTACGCCACCGTTGGCTCGAACTCGAACGTCGGCGAGAACGGCATGGCAGCGGAGGCCGGACGCGCCGCGATCTGGGAGATCGACCGCGCCACCGGCGCGCACCGCGAATTCGCGACCGGCATCCGCAACCCCAACGGCATGGGCTGGACCGGCGGCAAATTGTGGACGGTCGCCAACGAGCGTGACGAGCTCGGCAGCGATCTGGTCCCTGACTATCTGACCTCGGTCAAGGATGGCGGTTTCTACGGCTGGCCGTACAGTTATTTCGGCCAGCACGTCGATGTCCGGATGAAGCCGCAGCGGCCCGACCTTGTCGCCACGGCGATCAAGCCCGACTACGCACTCGGCTCGCACACCGCCTCGCTCGGTCTCGCCTTCTCCGATGGCGCGACAGCACTGCCGGCGCTGTTCGGGCAGGGTGCGTTCATCGGCCAGCACGGTTCCTGGAACCGCAATCCGCGCTCCGGCTACAAGGTGATCTTCGTGCCGTTCGCGGGCGGGATGCCGGCGGGCCAGCCGCTCGACGTGCTGACCGGCTTCCTCAACGAGGACGGCGACGCGCAGGGCCGCCCGGTCGGCGTCATCGTCGATGCCAGGGGCGGGCTGCTGGTCGCGGACGACGTCGGCAACAAGGTGTGGCGCGTCACCGGAACGCAGCAAACCGCGTCGCGCTAGGGCTGGGATTGCGGCGCCGCTTGGGTTAATGATCGGCCATGAACATCGCCACCCGCATCGCCACCGCCACTGCGTCGCCGGCCATGCCGTGGCCGCGCTTCGACTGGCAGGACCCGTTCCTGCTCGAGGCGCAGCTGACCGGGGAGGAGCGGATGATCCGCGATTCGGCGCGCGCGTTTTGCGACGAGCATCTGGTGCCCGCGGTGCGCGAGGCCA
>Ga0335397_10000008_pt1 | contig 204519 bp, 170 predicted proteins | sample MAT04_FD_205740 | JGI IMG/M metagenome (GOLD analysis project Ga0335397, IMG submission 205740) | Freshwater microbial communities from Lake Fryxell liftoff mats and glacier meltwater in Antarctica - MAT-04 (spades assembly) (version 2) ...
CGAATCACAACTCCATGAAAGACATCATGTTATGATAGCGCACGGCAAACAGATCAAACAGATCAAATGACGTAAATCGATCGGATAAAACAAGTTGCGGCATCATCGAGTTTTGTCGAACACGTCTTTCCTGGGCTTTGGGCAGCGTACCCAATTCGCGATGGGCAGTCACTGCACGATCTTGCTGTCCACGTAAATGTTGTTCGCCAGCGGCAGCGCTGATGTCGCTATACTCCTCAGAATCCTTGCCCGTATTGATGTCACAGGTATCGGCCTCCGATGGTACTGGAGACGATGCACGCTCGCAAGGCGCTGATGGCCCGAGGGTGCCCCTTTTGTTTTTTGTTTTTGGCATTTTGCCTGGCGAACCCGGAGTGTTAGCGACGGGGTGTTGGCAATCAAGGCACATCCCGTCGCTAACACTCCGGGTTCGCCAAAAAATAAAGGCACACCCATGGCCCGACGAACGCTGATTTCACCCGGCTTCAGTCGATCTTCGTGAACGATGCGGCAGGTGACACGAATGCCGCGGACACATCCGGCATCCCTTTCCCCTCTGGGACACGATACGCGACGGTTGCCGTTCCCCGAATCGCCACGACTTTCAGGCTTCCAATTCGCGGCAAATTCACCGTCACCTTTGTGTTGCTACCGTTGATGTCGCCACGCAGCTCCGCTGTCCGTGCCGTGATCGCCACCGTCGATCCGCCGTCGATGGTCGAACCTGGGCGGTTGGGCGTGGTAGGTGCTGAGAAGGTCACATCACCACCCGGAGCAATGATCTCCACGGATGACCTGCCGACAACCGACGCCGAGATGGTGACCTTGCCGTTGGGTGCGTTCAGCTTCAACACCGAGGCACCGTCGATCTTGCCGCCGATGTAGATCTCTGCCGCCTCCAGACCCGAAGCATCGAGCATCGCTCCCGCGTCAAGACCGGTCGCCTTGAGAGTCTTGACCTTGCCTCGGAGGACGATCCGTTCCCCCTTCTTCATCGCAAATGGAATACTGTACGAATGGTCCGGAAGGTTCAAGTCGATGACGACCGCCCGCTCCGGAGCGAGCAACTTCTCTTTTGGCTCGGGAGGCGACAGTTCCGACTCAGGTTCTGGCACAGCCACGGCCCTTGGCTCGTGCGGCATCGGGGCGGATTCGACCCCTGGCTTCGATGGCTTTGGAGGCAGCGGTGGCAGCTCGCGATGCGATTCTACTTTCGCGGTCTCGGTGGGTTGCTGCCGTGAGTTCGAGGCTTGCCAACCGTAAAGAGCACCAACACCTGTGGCGACACCCAACATGAACACGGCCAGCCAGTTGAACCACGCGGGGAATCCTTCCTGATGAGCAAATCGCTGCATATCGCCGACATCGGCCGGCAACCCGGTGGTGGGATCGTGAGCCGCGGGTTTCTTGGCAACAGGTTCAGCTCCAACAGGTGCTGCCGGGCTTACCGCACAGATCGGGCACGGCATGGACGCGAGTTGGTCTTCCTCGCGGGGCAACCCGCAACCCGGACAAGTGATCATGGACATGGGGCGGCCCTCAACGAATGGTAACGGGGAACTGTGCGTGCAGACGATACACAATCAAGACGTTACCACTCGCCAGGAAGTCGGGCGAAAACCCCATTCACGTGCCGGATGACCTCACGCTCCCACCACATAGGGTAGCACATACGGCCCCTTCGGGATCACCGCGACTCGCGCGCCGGGACCGTACTCTGCCAGCGATTCCGCGACCGCCGTTTCCACGCTCACGGCAGGCTCAACCTGGCACAACCGCAGCGTGTCGGCGCTCAAACCCTTTGAGAATACCTTCACCCGGCAATGGCCAAGAATCTTCTGGAACATCACCAACTGCCACTCGTCCATCTCGCAAATATCGCGATGCAGCGAACGGGTTGCCCTTGAATCAACAACTGCAGTGCCGTTCTGCTTCCCCGCGACGGTCAGCGTTCTGTAACGCCCGTTGCGACTGTAATCGTCCAGCAACGCCCGGAACTCCGGGCTGCCCAGACCTTCCGTCAGGCTCGCGGCCATGATGATCGTGCCGCCCTGCTTCACGATCGGCAACGCACCCGTCAGCCCCTTCACAGCCTGATACCACGTCGTATCCAGCGGGTAGCCGGCACAACTCGTGACCACCACATCGCACTGCTCGGGCACTCCCGCCTTCACGACCTCACGGCAGAACCGCACGCCTTCCTCCCAGGCCTTGATCATGTCGCCGGCCCAGAGGCCCGTGACCTGTCGTTTGCCGTCGATGCAGACATTCACGATGAAATCGCAGCCTGCCATCAGTGCGATTCGCGTGTTCTCCTCGTGAACGGGGTTCCCCTCAACGCTTCCACAGTCGGCTTTCGGGTGTTCTAGGAAGCGCGGCCCGTGCCACACCTTCACCGTCTCGATGCTTGCAATGCCGGGGCAGATCAGCTTCCGACCGCCCGAATAACCTGCCATCAGGTGCGGTTCGATCAACCCAGTCGTAATCTTCAACTCCGCCTTCGTGTAGCGGTTGTCGATCCACGCGGGAACGCCGTTCGGAGTTGTGCCGAGGTATTCGTGTTCTTCGGTAATTTTGCCGTGGTGGTTCTCGCAGCGATAGTTGCTGGCGATGTACTCTCCCACGAGTTCAACGAGTTCTTCCCCCTCGTTCGGGCGATGAAGCCCCGTGGCGATCAGGATCGTGATCCCGGCGCGAGGAACCCCGGCCGCTTCGAGAGTCTTCACCAGCGACGGCAGAATCAGCTTGTTGGGCACCGGCCGCGTGATATCGCAGATGACGATGCATGCGGTTTGCTTACCGCGTGCCAACTCCGAGAGGGGCTTCGTGCCGATGGGGTTGCTCAGCGCGGCCTCGAGCGTGGCGCTGGGATCGGAAAGCGGAACGGCCGGCTGGATCGTAAGGGGCGGCCCGATCAGTCGGTCTTCGGGCAGTGAGATATCGAGGCCGGTTTTCCCGTAGTCGAGAGTGATCTTCATTCCAGTGTGAGTTGCTAGTGTGAGTGTGAGTGAAAACTCAGGCGACGAGGGAGTGCCTTGCCGTCCGACCCTGAGCGTTATAATATCATAACTTGGCAATACCGGCGGTCTTGTTGCCGGCCACCCACACTAGCCACCCACACTCACACTAAAATGTCCATCGACAAAAGCCTGAAACGCAAGGGCGGCATGACCCGTCAGCGGTGTGTTCTGAAGCGTTCAGAGCGAATCGCCAAGATGATCGAAAACGGGCAATGGGCCGACGGGCAAAGTCCGTTCGGACTACCGAAAACCCGCGTTCAGAAGATCATCCTGAAGAAGAAGGTGAAGAAGGAAGCAGCCGAGGGCGACGCTGCTGCTGCTGCACCTGCTGCGGGAGCCAAGGGCGCCGCGAAGAAGTAACGGAACCGCTGTCAGCTATCAGCCGTCAGCTTTCAGCGATCCAAAAATACGCCCTCACCAGCTCATCTGGTGTGGGCGATGCCATTCTCAGACTGACGGCAAACGGCTGAAAGCTGATGACGATTGCCTACATCGCACTCGGAAGCAATCTCGGCGACCGCTGGGCAACTCACTCATCTGCCGTGCGGCGATTGCGAGCCGAACCTGGGCTGCGGTTAATTGCAAGTTCTGAGTTCTACGAAACCGCGCCGGTGAACTGCCCTCCCGACTCCGGGGCCTATCTCAATTCGGTTGTCGCTGTCGAAACCGAACGAAGCCCCGAAGACCTGCTCCAACTTCTGCTGCAAATCGAACGCACATTCGGCCGCGTCCGCAGCGAAATCAATGCTCCCCGCACCCTCGATCTCGACCTACTTCTCTACGGCGACCGCATCATCAACTCGCCGGATCTGGTGATCCCACATCCACGAATGCACGGGCGGGCGTTCGTTCTCGTTCCCCTGGCAGAAATCGCCCCAGATGTGCGGCATCCCACGCTTGGGAAGTCGATAGGTGAACTGCTCACCCAAGTGCCACGGGACGATGTCCGACCACTGACGGACCACATTCCCGCTGCGACCGGCGCACTTTTGGGCCTTCGTGCTCTTGTCACGGGTTCCACAAGCGGAATTGGCAGAGCGATACTCAACGCTTTCAGCATTGAGTCTGCCGAGGTTATCTCGCACGGTCGCCACCCCCTTTGGGGCGGTCGAAGTTGCCCTGCCGATCTTCGTGATCCCGCGCAAGTGGACCGTCTCGCGGCGGAATCCTGGGATGCGATGGGTGGTCTCGACATCCTGGTGTGCAACGCGGGAGCCGACACGCTCACGGGCGAGGCTGCGAAGTGGTCGTTCGAAGATAAGCTAGAAGCGTTGCTCGCGGTCGATCTGAGAGCAACGATGCAGCTCAGCCGCACAATCGGCGCTCGCATGAAAGAACGCGGTCGCGGGTGCATTATCACCGTGGGATGGGATCAGGCCGAGACGGGCATGGAAGGCGATAGCGGCCAACTTTTCGCGGCCGTGAAGGGTGCGGTCATGTGCTTCACGCGGAGCCTGGCCCTAAGTCTCGCACCCGAAGTGCGGGTCAACTGCATCGCTCCAGGCTGGATTCGCACATCCTGGGGAGAAACCGCCAGCGACACCTGGCAAGAACGTGTACGGGAAGAGACTCCGCTTGGGGTCTGGGGGTTGCCGGAAGATATCGCCTCAGCAGCGGTGTGGCTGGCAAGCCCGGCAGCGAAGTACATCACCGGGCAGACGATCCGTGTCAATGGTGGTGCCGTCCGTTGATGTGGCAAAGTACACAAACCTATCAGCTCTTGGTATCGGCTTGGGACTTGAGTGTCGGCGTGATACCATTACCCGATAGCTCAGGTCGTGCCGAGGAGAATGCCCATGATCCACGTGAAGAAGATCCTTTACCCCACGGACTTCTCGAGCTTCTCAAACCAAGCCTACTTTCATGCTGTGGGCCTGGCCGAGACATATCGGGCGAAGTTGACGGTTGTCTACGTCCGCACCCCAGGCTGCACCACCGACAGGAACTACTGGCTCGGACAACTTGAACAGGTGCGTCCCGCGAATCCGAAGATCACAGTCGGCCATGTTCTGCTTGAGGGAGACCCCGCAACAGAGATCGCCCGGTATGCAGCCGACGCGGGCATCGATGTGATCGTGATCGGAACGCATGGCCGAACAGGGGTGGATCGGCCGGTTTTGGGGAGCGTGGCCGAACGGGTGATGCGCGAGGCACCGTGTTCCGTACTGGTGGTGAAGCTACCGTCCGGCACCGGGAGTGTAGACCCTCATCACGTCACCACGAGCTGAACACGCATCTAACCATTGCAAAACAAATAACCCGGAGAAGCATTCCCTTCCCCGGGCTGAGCAGGATCAATCTCACTTCTTGCGGACAAGATTCATCTTGGCGCACATCTCCTCGGCAGGCTTCCCATTCACCCAGGCAACACCACCCATCTCGATGTGATCGTCATCGATGAAGGTGAGCGTCCCTTCATGCATGTGCATGTCCTTCGCAGGGTCGAGATTGGTTCCTCCTACGAACAGGAAGCGGATCTGGTTGGCAGGCGACTTGGGATCGGCCTTCATTCGGGGTTGGTTGCCGAGGGAACAGTAGTGCGTCATGATCAGATCCGCACCGTCGCGGTGGTAGATCGACAACATCTCGTGCGGCTGGCCAGGGAAGAGCGTCTCCACAACTGTGCTGCCCGCGGCGGTGACTTTGATCACCGACACAACCTGATCGGTTGGCTTGCCGTCCTTGTCGGCCGCGACCCACGTACCCGCCAGCTTCTTGAGGCGTTCCAAACCCGGATGCGTAGGCGGTGTCTTGGTCGGTTTCTCGTCACCTTGCACGCCAGCACCAAATGCGATCAACATCAAGCCGCCAAACAGGATCCGTTTCATCATGTCGCGCTCCAGAGGGGCGGGTGAAGGGATACTCTCACGATTGATGAGTAGGTATACCCCTATCCACTATCGGCAAGGTAGCTGGAGTTTCTTAATGTGGCATCAACTTGTTCCGACGAAATGTCAATTTCGAATCGCTGCGGCGGAATCACTTCCAGAACTGCCACCAGTTCTTGTCTTTCTGTTGAACGCCCGCCGACGTGTCATCGAAATCTCGCCGGTCGTCGTTGTTGGCGATCATCACCGGTGGTTGACAGTGGAGATCGCCTGGCCGGGAGCCGGAATTCATGGCGATGTTGATCTGCTGATACTCGTGACTCCAACTGGCCACAGCCATGAACGTGTCCTTCCCCATGCGAACAAGTTCGTCAGCTATGGCCAACCCCTCGCGGTAGACCGGTTCATCGTTCAGGGCCTTCTGCCCAATCACGCGACCTTGCGAGTTCTGCCGGATGTAGTAATCCGCGAACTGGATCCCCATGCCATCCAGCATTGCTCGCGCCACCGCCAGGGGGGCGAATTCAACAATCTCTGCCGCTAACCCCCTGGGGATTCCGGCTTCCTCCAGTTTGATCCGGAGTGTGTAATCATCACGGTTGGACTGGGCGACGAAGACGGGCACCGCACGCAGAATTGCTTCCCGAACTGTCATCGCAGAGTCCTGTTCTTGGCAGCGAGTTGCGTTCTATATTATCAGGCCGTTGTCGGGTTGGTCATTCTCTTCAAAGTATATGTCAAATCGCAATAGGTGTGATGAGGACAGATCCCACGCATTGCATCCAATTTGCGAGCAAGGCCTTGGTCATTTGCTGTCCACGCGAATCGGCTCCCTGTGGGCAACCGTACCATTTGGCCTGGTTTGTGCATCAGGTAACCCAAGTTCAACAGCACCGGCAGTATGCTGGCAGTTGGGCCAGAGACCCGCTGTGAGGCTTAAATTTGGGCCAATAAACTCCAGGCAGCAGCTATTGCGTCTACCGTGGTAACGACTTCAGACGCAGAGTTGTGCTGATGGGACTGAGCAGAATTGTTGAAGACTGGGTCTCTCATGATTGTCTGACTGACGCAAGGGCGACACTTTGCCTAATACCGAGCAGCCAATTGCTCCGGTGAATCACTTGGGCCTAACGAATGTCCTCAAGAGTTCTACGACCCATATGAACCCCATTGCCACTGCAGCCACTCATCCCGATTCGATCGCACTGGCTCGTATGGCCGATGACGGCTGCCCAAACTTCAGTGAGATCGACTTCGGAGTAGTTTGTCGGACTCGGGCATTCGTCGAACTCATCGAGCATGCTCGATCGAATGCAATCCGTGAGGCTCAGCGACCCGCCCGTAATCAAACAGACTCCGGACCCATCAGGTTGTGGTAAGTTCCTTCGGGGATGATGTTCCTCGAGAAAAGTCGCCTTCGAAATCCTAACCTACACCCCGCACCACTTCGCCAACAGGTTCTTCGTGATCTGTTGAACTCGCTTGTCTGGTCCGTGTGGTCGGCCGTTGTGCACAAACGGTAGCCAGTGACCCGGTGGCGAACTCAGCCCCTGTGCCCAGAAGATCGTCGAGGCATTGAACACCGTGTTCCCCTTCGGGCCGGGGTAGATCGTCGCCTCGTAATGGCTATTGGCTTCGCCGCCGTTGGTCGTCTTGCCGGCCGCCACGACTTCAAGCCCGGGAATCTTCGCGGGGTCGCCGTGGAACTCCCAGCCCACAAGCCCGGGAATCGCGTCGCCCTTCTTCATGCCGGTTTCCGCGAAGATCCAGTGCTCGGGCTTCGTGCAAATCCAGTCGCCAGAGCCGTTGAATGGCGTCACGGTCTGTGCGCCGATCAGCGTCGCTTCGTTCGGAGCTTCCAGGGGCAGATCCACCATCCACTTCTCTTCGCCGGGTCGGATGCCGCCATAGCGACCCATCCGTTCCAGAACGCGGCTGGGAACCTTGGAACTGCTCGGCGAAAACGGCGTCACGAAGCAGCACGAGTTCCCAGAGAAGAAACCGAAGTTCACGCCGCGTTTCACGGCTTCCATGCAGTGGTCGTACTGCGTGCGGCTCCAGTATTCGTCGTGCCCCACGGAGAGGAACGCCTTGCATCGCGTGATCGTTTCGAGCGAATTATGCACGTCCTCGTTGCTGCAGTAGGTCACGTCGTAGCCTTGCTGCTCGAGCCAGTACGAGAACGGGAACTCGAATAGCAGGAACTCCCCGGACCCGAGTGACAGCGGGTTGTCAGTGACCTGCGGGTACTTGGCGTAAGGCCGATCGAAACTGACTTGCACGCCCGAGATGAGCGGCTTCTTGTCGGGGCGGTCGTTGTCGTAAAGTGAGTGCGTTTCGGGCCACTTGTTGTACGCTTGCCAGGTGTTCGTGCTGCACTGGAAGAGCACATCGGCCTTGCGATCATCGCGAACGATGAACGTGCAGTAACTCTGGTAACGGTGCTTCTTCGCGGACAGCTTTGCGAGATACACGCCGCTAATCCAGTCCTTCGGAATCTCCAGCATCGTGGCCGATTCCCACTGGCATTCGCGGAGTCGCTTCTCGCCAACGGCCGGCACCGGTTGCGGCTTCCCCTCGAATGGCCCGAGCGTTTTCATGAGCCGCCCGCCGGTGCCCCCGTAATAGCCGAGTCGGTAGATATCGATGGTGAACGCGGACGCTGGTTCGGTGCTGACGCAGAAGCCGAGCTTCTCCCCAGCCGCGACGGATGTGCGGCTGCAGTATCCTTCGATGAGCGACTGGCGATATTTCGCCTTGGCGTCGAACTTGACGTAGGTGAGTTGCCAGTCCGTGCTGCCCGGTCTGTCGTTCTCGGCAGCGATGGCTGATTTCTGGCGAGCGGCAGACACGCGTCCGCCGGTTCCGACAATCGCGGCTACGGCGAGCGCTTCGCGACGCGTGGGTTCTGACATGGCGTGCTCCCATGGTGACAGTGGTTGCAAGTACCATCCCACGTTCTGGAACGTGCAGCAATGCCCGAGCTGCGGAATCTCTGTTCAACCTTCGGACACGCCAACATGAGTGATGTGTGCTATTCTGCGGGTAGTCAGGTGCGTCGAGCCTGATGGATTCTGGAGTCGCCCATGCAGTTCTATTCGATCCGAGCGAAAACCGGTGGTCTGTGGATTGCGATCATCATCTTCACGCCGCTTGCTCTCGGGCTGGATTGGCTCGTTCTCAATGGCATCGTTTGGCAAAACCGAGCGAGTGCATTTCCCACGGCCACTGCGACGATCACGCAGTCCGAGATTGTCGAACATCGTGGATCCAAGGGTGGGCGAACGTACAGACTGGAGCTGGTATACCAGTTTCACGTTGGCGACCGAACGCACATCGGCACACGATACCGTTACTACACGAACGGGACCTCCAACCGGGAATACATCAAGCGACTGCATGCGGAATACCCGGTAGGCCGAATTGTCCTCGCCTACTATCCGCCCGAGGAACCTGAAGACGCGATTCTCCGTCCGGGCGTGGAGGGGCTAGACCTGTTGCGTGGCTTGTTCGCGATCGGGGTGAGCGTTCTCGTCCTCGGTGGACTCGGACTCGCACTTGCCAAGCGTCTGGCATTCAACCCCGACGATCCCGAATGTGTGCGGCAAACCGACACCGGCTGGGAAGCCCAGATGCCTGCCACTTCGCACGGCGCAGTGTTCTACCTTACGCTGGCAGGGGCGTGCATCTTTTCCGGGTTCGTGCTGATGATCGCTCGTACCGAGAACCCGCCGCCGCCGCTTGTGGGAGCGGCGCTGGCTGTCTCCATCGCAATTGCGGCCGTGGCGGCCATCCTCTTCTCGCGATACCCCACGCTGTCTGCGGATCTCGATCTCAAGGAACTGACGCTTCCCGCCCCGTGGTTTGGTAGTCCGATCAAGGTGCCGTTCGAAGAGATTGGAACCATCGCGGTGCGCGAGGAAGAGAAGTCGGCGGGGCGTGGCGAGAACTATCTGGTCTATAACTGCGAGGTCGGCTGGGGGAACCGGGAACGTGTGCAGATCACGAGTATCGCGACGTTTCTGGATCGGATCGAGGCCGAGAAACTGGCGACGTGGATCAAAATGGCGGTTGGACGAGTCACTGCGGAAGTCGAAGGAATCGAACGCTTTCGAGAAAGGTGAATCGAGGGTCAGCGCCTTCTTGTAGGGTGGGTCGAGTCGTGCTTCACGACGAGCCCCACCATTTCGCGAGGTTGTGGTGGGGCTCGACCGCAAGGTCGGTCTCGACCCACGCTACCTAAGCTTTGCCCAAGACGAGATCCACGACCCAGCAACCCCGCACGTGAACCTGCTGCGGATCGCGACAGTGATTCAGCACGTCGTCGTTATCGCAATCCGCATCCTGAAGGGCATCCGCGAGGATGGGCATGGCGCTGAAGTCTCGCGATTCGTAGATGTGCTTCGCCAGTGACACCGCGGTGTCACTCCGCCACACGCGTGAGAATTTAACAGGGCGAAAGAGATTGCCGAAGATGTCGCGCAGAAGGTCACAAACTTGGGCGTTGGCAGTCGCCTCATCGCCACAAAAACCGGCGAGGGTGGGTGAGTGTGTGGTCATCGAGAATGCGGCCAAGAAAGGCTGGGGGTCGGCCGTTGACTGCGCGAGAGCGGCGACGGACCAGCTTCGCAAGTCGACTTCGTTCGGCCGGTCGCCCCCCAGTGTGAGCTGTTCGAGTGAGGCTGCTACGGCTTCCAGTTCAGCCTTCGTGGCGTTGCCATCGGCGAAACGCTCTGCGACCTCGACGGCCTGGACCATTCTCGAGTCAGTGAGGTGTTCCCAGATCAAGCGGCAGCACTCACACGCGAACAGACGCAGCTTTCGCCTCCCCGCTTTCGTTCGCGTTTGAGGCGTCCCTCTGAGGTCCGAAATCATCCACTGGGGGTGGTGCTTCGTCTCCAGCCACTCTGCTTCGGTCATCGCCCGCCCTGCAACAGCAACCACCTCTGGGAGGGTATTCCAACCGGCGAGCGGGGTCGCGGCAGCGCCCCGTGTCTTGGTTTTCGCGTGAACACGGGGCGCTGACGCGACCCCGCTCGCCAGGAGTCACGTCACTTCCCGATCTCGGGTTTGAAATCCAGCGTCTTCACGAGGAAGGCCCACTGGTCGGCGACCTCCTCGATCACCTTTGCGGTCGGTTTGCCAGCACCGTGGCCCGCCTTCGTCTCGATGCGGATGAGCACGGGAGCGTCGCCGGTCTGCATCGCTTGAAGTGCGGCCGTGAACTTGAAGCTGTGGCCTGGCACCACGCGGTCGTCGGTGTCGGCCGTGGTCACCATCGTGGCGGGGTACTTCTTCGGACCGTTCTTCAACAGCACGTGATACGGGCTGAACTTGTGCAGCGCCGCGAACTCGTCCGCGTTGTCCGACGAGCCGTAATCGTCCGTCCAGAAGCGGCCGGCCGTGAACTTCTGGAACCGCAGCATGTCCATGACGCCCACGGCCGGCAGGCACGCGCCGAACAGGTCGGGCCGCTGCGTCATGCACGCGCCGACGAGCAAGCCGCCGTTGCTGCCGCCTTGAATGCCGAGCTTCGCGGGGCTGGTGTACTTCTCCTTCACAAGGTACTCGGCCGCGCCGATGAAGTCGTCGAACACATTTTGCTTCTGGAGCTTCGTGCCGGCACGGTGCCAGGCGTCGCCGTACTCGCCGCCGCCCCGAAGATTCGCCACGACCATCACGCCGCCCATCTCCATCCACTGGAGTCGCGACACCGAGAACCCCGGCGTCAGCGAGATGTTGAACCCGCCGTAGCCGTAGAGCAGCGTCGGGTTCGTGCCGTCGAGCTTCAGCCCCTTCTTGTGCGAAATGAACAGGGGCACTTTCGTGCCGTCCTTGCTCGTGTAGAAGACCTGCTTCACTTCGTACTGCGACGGATCGAACTTCACGTTCGCCTGGCGAATTAGCTTGCTCTCGCCGGTGAGGATGTCGTAGCGATAGGTGCTCGGTGGCGTGGCGAAGCTGCTGAAGGTGTAGAACGTCTCGGTGTCGGTCCGCTTGCCGTTGAAGCCGCCTGCGGTGCCGATGCCCGGGAGTGCCACGTCGCGGACGAACTTGCCGTCCATGTCGTAGACCTTCACCTGCGTGCGTGCATCTTGTAGGTAGCTACAGATGAAGACGTTCCCCACGAGATCGACGCTTTCGAGCGGTTCCTTCGCTTCGGGCACGAGCGTCTTCCAGTTCTTCGGCTCCGGCTTGCGAGTGTCGATCGCGATGATCTGGTACTTCGGGGCGTTGTAGTCCGTCTGGAAGTAGAACACCGGGCCGTCGTTGCCGAGGAAGTTGAACTTGTTGTCGTGGTTCGCGATGAGTTCCACGGGCAAGCCATACGGCTCGGCCAGGTCCTTGTAAACGACGCGGGCCTTGCGGCTCGTGGTGCCGTCGCCAACCGAAATGATGAGATAGCGGCCGTCTTCGCTCACGCCGCCGCCGATCGTCCACTCGGGCTTCTCGGGGCGTTGATAGACCAGCACATCCTCGCTCTGTGGCGTGCCGAGGCGGTGGTAGTAGAGCTTCTGGTTGACGTTGAGGCTCTGGAACGTGTCGTCCTTCTTCGGCTCCGGGAAGCGGCTGTAGAAGAAGCCTTTGCCGTCGAGTGTCCAGCTTGCGGAACTGAACTTCACCCACTTCAGTTCATCGGCCAGCGGCTTCGCGCCGTGAACGTCCATCACCTTCCAGGTGTTCCAGTCGGAACCGGCCTCGGCAGTGCCATACGCGAGATACTTGGCGTCGTCGCTGAGAGCAGTCCCCGCGAGCGCAACCGTGCCGTCCTTGGTCCAGGTGTTCGGGTCCATGAGCAACTTCGGCTCGCTGTCCAGGGTGTCCTGCGTGAACAGCACACTCTGGTTTTGCAGGCCGTTGTTCTTGTAGAAGAAGTATCGCCCGCCCACCTTGAACGGCGCGGAGATCTTCTCGTAATTCCACAGTTCGGTGATCCGCTTCTTGATCGCTTCGCGTTGCGGGATGCTTTCGAGGTACGCGAACGTGACCTTGTTCTCGGCCTCGACCCATTCGGCGACTTCCTTCGAGGTGCGAACGTCATCTTCGAGCCAGCGGTACGGGTCTGGCACCTTCGTGCCGTGGTACTCGTCGATCTTGTCGCCCTTCTTCGTATCGGGATACTTCAACTTCTTCTCCTCTGCCGTCACGCTAAACAACACGAACGCGACCGCGGTGAATGCAAACAGCCAGCGCATGTGCGACTCCTGTCGGGGAATAAGGGAACGATGAAGGATGAAGGATGAAGGATGAATCAAGAGTGAAGACATGTTTTCGATTCATCCTTCATCCTTCATCCTTTCAGGGAACGTCCACCTGCACGGCGGCGAGCACTTCACGTGTCGTGTCGTTTTGGATGAACGCGACGAGCTTCAGGTTCTTCAAGGCAAGCGGGCCGGCAGCGTGTGGGAACGGCCCCTCATCCTTGGCGAAGTCCTCAAGGTACTTCGCCAGTTCCTTCCGCAGTTCGTCGGGGTTGAAGCTCACGCTCTGCTCGGCCGTCTTCTTTGGCAGCGGGAAGCCCTTCGCGCCGCCGGGCATCGTGCGCACAACCATGTGGTGGTAGCGGATGCCGTTGCCGCCCGCGTAGCGGATCCGTTCCTCGGCAAGCGCGAATCGCAGCGATGTTTTCTCACCCGGCGTTTCGAGATCGGCGACGGTCGCCTTGGCCGTGAAGCCGCCCTTCTCGTCTTTCGCGATGGTCAGGCCGAGCTTCGCGCCGGGAGCCTTCTCCAATGCGGCCTCGATCGGCTCACGGAGCGCCTCGTACTTCTTGCCAGACTCCGTTGCTGGGCCACCGCCTGCAGGCCCGAGTTTGCCGTCGATGAATACCGTCGGGGCGCCACGCAATTGCTCGGCGTAGGACAATTCCACGCGCTTCATCGAGTCCGGGCTGGTGAGCGGGTCGGGGCCGGGAACGTGGATGTGGTACTGGAGCAGGATCACGTCCTCGGGCTTGTAGGTCTTCATGAGACCGTCGAAGGCGAGATCGACCGCGACGCACGGCGGGCACTCGGCACCCGTGAACACTTCCACCAGCACGCCGCGATCCGACTTTCCCTTGCGACCGGCGAAGGTCGCCGTCTTGAACGGGAGCGTCTTCGCGTAGTCGGCGTAATCGCGGGTTTCGAGCTTGGCGATCTGTGCGGTATATGACTTGGCGTCGTCGGCTTTGCCAGCCTTGGTCATCGCGGCCACGACGGTTTCAAGCACCTTCATCCGCGTCGCCGCGTCGTCGTCATCGGTGAGGAGCCGCTCGGCTCGCTTGGCCTGGGTCACCGCCAGATCACCGAAACCCGCTTGACCGGCCAGCAAATTCGCACACTGAAGTGTCGATTCGCGTTCCCAACGGGGGCCGTAGACTGCGGCCGCCTTGTTGAGCCGTTCGAGTATCGCGCGAATCTCATCGGCCGGCACTTTCTTGGCAGCGGCCTTTGCCAGCACCTCGCCTGCCGCCCCGAAGAGCAGGGGACCATCTTCGACAATTGAGAGAGTTTCGCGTGCCAACTCGAATGGGTCGTCGAGCTTCTTGAGCTTTGTTGGGTAGAGTTCGGTGAGTTGCAGTGGCCCACCGCCGACCGAGATCGACCCGCTGATCTTCTTCTTGTCCTTCGACAGCACGCCATCAAAGTTGACGAAGTCACGCCCCGTGAACTCCAGAGTGAACTGGACGTTGTCGCCCTTCACGGAGAGTTTCTTGAACTTGGGCTGAGCGCGAAGTTCCGCCGATGCCGTGAGGTAATCACCGACCCATTTGCCGTCCTCCTCGTTCATCGCGAGCATGAGCACAAGCTCACCCTCCCGGCCAAGTGGCACGGTCAGCTTCCAGTTTCCACTGGGCGGCGGCGCGGGGTCGGCACCCGATGCCAGGGGAATTGAAAGCGCCATCAAAAGCACAAACCCGGAAACGGCACGCATGTGAGCCTCGGTTATCCACGAGTCGAGGGTGGGCGGGCGGCGAACATATCCCGGTAACGATACACCTTCGCGATGGCGTCCGCCACCTGTTGAACGTCTGGCTGTGACAGTGCCAGCACGGGATGATGCAGGATCACGCAGCGTTCGTGTGCCGCAGTTGCGTTCGGAAGATCGCCCACGGCACGGAACCGCGACGGCGACCGACCCATGTGTAACGCCTTGAAGCCGACATCGAACGCGATCCCTTCCGCCCGCATCGCTTTGACGAAGAGTTCACGCGAGAGGCCGAACGCGGTGGGGTTGAACTGGAATCCGAGCTTGTAGAAGGCGTGCGAGCCACGGGGTTCACCCCCGTGGTCTTCTGGTACACACCACGGAGATAAACCCCGTGGCTCGCCTTTGAGAAACGCGATCAACGCACGCACGTTCTCGGCACGCTTCGCGGTCATCGCAGGGAGGTTCCGCAACTGCGGGCGCAACGCTGCGGCTTGCAATTCGCTGAGGGGTGCCCACTGCTGAAGCCCGCGGTGCAGCCACAACTTCGCGCGCTGATGCAGTTGCGGATCGGAGAACAGCAACGCCCCGCCACGCCCCGCCGTGAGCAGTTTCGACCCGCCAAAGCTGAGCGTGCCAACATCGCCCCACGTTCCTGCGGGCTTCCCCTGCACGGTTGCACCCGTCGCCTGCGCTGCGTCCTCGACCACGCCGACGTTGTGCCGGTGGGCGATCTCCACGACCTCCCGCATGGGAACAATCCCACCGTGGAGATGCGAGCAGATGACGGCCTTGGTTTGCGGGGTGAACGCGGCTTCGAGTTGTGACGGATCGATTTGCCACGTGTCGGGGTGAATGTCGATCAGCACGGGTTTCGCGCCGATGGCATGGAGCGTGAGGAAATTCGACTCGTAGTCGTAAGCCGCCATCACGACTTCGTCGCCAAGACCAACGCGAAGTGCCCGCAATGCCGCTTCCACCGCGAGCGTTCCGCTGGCACACGTCATGGCGTGCGGCACACCGTGGAACGCCGCCAACTCGACTTCGAGAGCGCAGACATGTTCGCCGTGGTACTGTCCCCATGCGCCGCTGGCGACGGCGGCCGCGAGCGCGGCCTGCACGTCGGCATCGGGGAACGGCCACGCCGGCGGCCCTACCGACCGCACCGGCGAACCGCCCAACAACGCGGGAAGCAAAGGATCGGACATGCGGTTGGTATATAGCCCCTGGCTTGCCGGGGGTTGCTGGAAGCCCCACCATAAATGGCGCGCTAATTCGCCCCGCTGAGCTTCTCCAGCGCTTCGCGGTACTTCGCGGCGGTCTTCGCGACCACTTCGGGTGGCAGCGGCGGGGGGGGACTGGACTTGTCCCACGGCGTCGTTTCCAGCCAGTCGCGGACGAACTGCTTGTCGAACGACGGCGGTGACGAACCCGGCTTGTACGTCTCCTTCGGCCAGAACCGAGAACTGTCCGGCGTCAGCACTTCGTCGATCAGTATGAGTTCGCCCGACGGCAACCGGCCCCATTCGAGCTTCGTGTCGGCCAGGATGATCCCGCGTGCCTCTGCATGGGCCGCGGCACGGCGATACACGTCGAGCGTGCGGGCACGCAGTTCGGTCGCGGTGGCGAGACCAACGAGTTCTACCGTGCGTTCAAAGCTGATGTTCTCGTCGTGCTTACCCATCTCGGCCTTGGTTGCGGGCGTGAAGATCGGCTCCGGAAGTTTACTCGCTTCCTGCAAACCTTCAGGAAGCGGAATGCCGCAAACCGTTCGGTTCGCCTTGTACTCTTTCCAACCGGAACCCAGGAGGTAGCCGCGTGCCACGCACTCGATCGGCACGACCTGCGTCTTCTTCACGAGCATCGTTCGCCCGGCGAGTTGTGGCTGCTGGAACGCGGCGGGCAGGTCGGCGATGTTCGTGCTGATGAGGTGGTGCGGCACTTTCAGCCAACTGAACCAGAACACGCTCAGTTCGGTGAGGATGCGGCCCTTCTCGGGGATCGGTGGAGACAGAATGTAGTCGAATGCGCTGATGCGATCCGTGGCGACGATGGCGAGCGTATCGCCGAGGTCGTAGACATCGCGGACCTTGCCGCGACGGCACGGGTAGCCGGGCACTTCGCTCTGCAATAATGCTTGGGTGGACATGTGGCGTTCGCGTGAAGAAGAAGAGGTATCCACAGATTACGCAGAAGACACAGATTCAAGATACAGATGGAGACAGAAGAAGAGCTTTCTTGGAAAACCCAAGTCGTCTCGCTGCTGCAGTTTCTCTGTGCGTCCGATGACGGCACACCGCTTCTGTCTCTGTTTTTGAAATCTGTGTCTTCTGCGTAATCTGTGGATAACTCTTCTCAGAGTACAGAACCGGAGAGGTGATGTTCAAACACCACGATGTGCCGAACTCACCGATCTCGCGCTGGGATGCTCGCTGGAAACTCGCCGCGCTCACCATCGCGGCGTTCGGAACGGCCGCCCTCACAGAACTCGCCACAGTCGTCATCGCGTTCACCGTCGGGTTGCTTCTGCTGGTTACAGCGAGGTTGCCGGGCAAATGGGTTCGCGGTCGGCTGATGCTGTTTGCCATCGCGGCGCTGCCGTTCCTGATCGTACTGCCGTTCACGCTCGACCCCACTGGTACGGGCTGGGATGTTGGCCCATTTCGCCTGTCTGAACACGGGATCGTCGCGGGAGTGACCGTGTTCGCTCGCTGTCTGGCGATTGGGTGTTTCGCGCTCGTGCTAATCGGTACTGCTCCGCTGTACCACAATCTCGCGGCCGCCAACAAACTGAAGGTGCCCGGGTTGCTCGTGCTGCTCACGGGGCTGGCGTATCGCTATGCGTTCTTGCTCGGCGATGAACTGCGGCGAGTGCGGGTCTCGCTGCGATGTCGCGGGTTCCGCATGAAGCCGAATCGGCATGGCTACCACACCACCGGGCACGTTGTGGGTGCGGTGTTGGTGCGTGGTGCAGACCGGGCCGACCACGTCACTGAAGCCATGCGTTGTCGTGGCTTCGACGGCATGTTCCACACCACGACCGCGTTTCGAACCACCATTGCCGATATCATTTCCTTCGTGGTGGTCGTTGCTGCGATTGTCGGGTTGCTTGCATGGGACCGGTGGTAATGCGGAATTCGGAATGCGAAATTCGAAATGAAGACGCACTCCGCACTTCTTCACTGAATCACCGCTACGCGGATGGTCGCGTCGCGCTCGAAGATGTGTCGTTCACCATCAAGGCGGGGGAATGCGTCGCGCTGGTTGGGCCAAACGGTGCCGGGAAGACAACGCTGTTCCTGCGGCTCTGTGGAGTGCTTTCCGGCAAGCCCGGCGAAGCGAGCGTGTGCGGTCTCGATCCCGCTGACCCCGCGCACCGGAAGAAGTTGCCCGCGACAGTGGGGATCGTGTTTCAGAACCCCGACGATCAGCTATTCAGCCCGACCGTGCTGGAAGACGTGTGCTTCGGCCCGCTGAATCTGGGCCTATCCGTCGAAGAAGCGAAGGGTCGCGCCACGGAGGCACTCGCGGCTGTGGGTTTACCGGTGAATGCGGGCGAGCGAGTGCCGTTCAAGCTCTCCGGTGGTGATAAACGCCGTGCGGCGCTGGCCGGGGTGCTGGCCATGCGTCCCTCGGTGTTGTTGCTCGATGAGCCGAGCGCATTCCTCGATCCACGCGGTCGCCGTGAGTTGATCGAACTGATCCGCAAGCTGCCCGGGACGAAACTGATCGCCACGCATGATCTCGATCTGGTGCTCGATGTCTGCCCGCGGGTACTCGTTCTCGATAGCGGAAAAATCGCTGCTGATGGCGCTTCGGCCGAACTACTCGCGAACGTCGATCTGATGGAAAAACACGGACTCGAAGTGCCACACCGCCTTCGGCGATGACGTGGAATATCGGCAGTCGCTCCGGATCATATACTCGTCTTCAACACCGCACGACACCTGGACCGCTCACGATGTCATCCTCGTTGCTGACCGAACCGCCGCTGAATCCGATCCACGAGCCGTTCCCCGTTGAACGAATCACCAAGGCCAGTGATCCCCAGCCGAAACGTGGCCACAAGGTTATCGCGGTGTTGCCGGCGTACAACGCTGCGACCACGCTTGCTGCCACACTTGCCGGGTTCCCCCCGGGGTGTGTCGATGAGATTCTGCTCGTGGACGATGGCAGCAAGGACAACACCGTGCAACTGGCCCGCGACATGGGGCTAACGGTGATCGTTCACGAAAAGAACACCGGATACGGCGGCAATCAGAAGACGTGCTACAAGTATTGCCTCGACCACGGGGCCGATGTGGTGGTGATGATTCACCCCGACTACCAGTACGATTCGCGGGTGATTCCACACGCGGTGGGGATCATCGAACTGGGAATCTGCGACGTGGTGTTGGGGAATCGCGTCAGGAGCCGAACCGAGACGATGAAGTGCGGAATGCCCTGGTGGAAGTACGTCAGCAACCGGGGGCTAACGGCATTCGAGAACCTGCTGCTCGGGCAGAACCTCGGCGAGTTCCACAGTGGGTTCCGCGTGTACCGCCGTCAGGTGCTCGAAACGATCCCCTTCGAGCGGAACTCGGACGACTTCGTGTTCGATACACAGTTCCTGGTGCAGGCAGTCCACTTCGGATTCCGCCTGGGCGACGTGCCGGTGCCCGTCCGGTACTTCGACGAGGCGAGTCAGATCAACTTCCGCCGCAGCACGAAGTACGGGCTTCAGACCTTGAAGACCGTGGGGCAATACTGGCTGAACCGTCTCGGGCTGCGAAAGAGTACGCTGTTCAAGCCCAAGGGCTGACGGCGGCTGGGGATTACTCCATGGCCGTTCAGTGATTCACACTGGACTGTTCGAGTATACCCCCTCGCTGGCACTCAGGATTCGCCGAAGCGTACCTGTTCTTGGCGAACCCTCTGCACCAGTTTTGAAGTTGTGTTTCTTGGATTTTAGCCGCGGATGCGGCGACCGAGTGTAGCCAGGGGTGGAGCGAGTCTTCGAGCGCAACCCCTGGTCCGGGGCGTACCGTGCAATGGAGCCCTGTAAGGGCGACAGACACCACGCACACGATTCTTCCTGTCGCCCCATCCGGGGCTGGGCGTTTGGTGGGAGCACGTTTCCAGGGGTTTGTGCCGCAAAGCCGGCACTGCACCCCTGGCTACTCTCGGTCGCCGCATCCGCGGCTGCAAAACTACTGCGCACCTTCAAAAAGCGTCAGCGAGGAGTGGCCCCACAACCCAAATTGCCAATCGTGAAACACTGAATGGCCCTGGGGATTACTCCCATTCGATGGTAGCGGGGGGTTTGCTGCTGATGTCGTAGACGACGCGGTTGATTCCCTTCACCTTGTTGATGATGGACGTCGCCACGCGGGCCAACAAATCCTCCGGCAATCGCGACCAGTCGGCAGTCATGAAGTCGTCGGTCTGCACGCATCGCAAGCAGATCGTGTGCTCATACGTGCGGCCGTCGCCCATCACGCCTACCGATTGCACTGGCAACAACACCGCAAACGCCTGCGAAGTCTTGAGATACCAACCCGATTTGTGCAGTTCTTCCAGGAAGATCGTATCGGCCTTGCGAAGTGTCACCAGTCTGCTCTCGGTCACCTCGCCGAGGCACCGCACCGCCAACCCTGGCCCCGGGAACGGATGCCGCCACACGACCTCCTTCGGCAACCCCAGATCAAGTCCGAGTCGGCGGACCTCATCCTTGAAGAGATCGCGGAGTGGTTCAATCAGCTCGAACCCAAGTTCCGCAGGCAAGCCACCGACGTTGTGGTGTAACTTGATCGTCGCGGCTGGCCCATCAACAGACCCACCACTCTCGATCACATCCGGGTAGAGTGTGCCCTGTGCGAGGAACTTGGCATCGGTGATGCTCTTCGCCTCGTGCTTGAACACGTCGATGAACACCTTGCCGATCGCCTTCCGCTTCGCCTGCGGATCGGTGACGCCCGCCAATTCCGAGAGGAACCGATCCTTCGCATCCACGACGTGGAGATCAGCCTTGAACCAATCGCGGAACGTGTGCCGCACGACCTCGGTTTCGCCTTCACGCATCAGGCCGTTATCGACGTAAATGCACGCGACCTGCGATCCGATCGCCTTCAGCAGAATTGCCGCACACACGCTCGAATCGACGCCCCCCGAAAGCCCGCAGATCACACGATTCTTGCCAACCTTCTCGCGGATATCCTCGACGGTTCGGTCAATGAACGCTTGCATCTTCCACTCGCCGGTGCAACCACACACGTCCCGCAGGAAGTTCGCGAGAATCTGCCCGCCGTGAGGGGTGTGGGCGACTTCAGGGTGGAACTGCAATCCGAAGATGGGGCGCGTGCGATGCTTCACCGCCGCGTTACGACAGGTATCGGTGGAGGCCAGCGCAACGAAGTCGCCCGTGGTGTCCTGCACCTGATCGCCGTGGCTCATCCAAACAGTCGATTCGGGTGGATACGCCCGGAATAGCGTGTTCGCGTCGTTCACGGTCAACGTCGCGCGGCCATACTCACGGGTGTGGCTCCCGCCGCCGACCTTACCGCCGAGTGCCTGGCAGGCCAGTTGCATCCCGTAGCAGATGCCCAGCACGGGGATGCCCAGATCAAAGATCTTCGGGTCGCAGTGCGGCGCACCGGGTTCGTACACACTCGCAGGCCCACCGGAAAGGATGATCCCCTTGGGGTTCAGTTCCTTGATGCGGTCGGCCGCCAGGTCGTGCCGTACGATCTGGCAGAAGACGTTCTGCTCACGCACACGCCGGGCGATCAGTTGCCCGAATTGCGAGCCGAAATCGAGAATCAGGACGAGTTCGTTTGTCATGTCAGCGATGCCAATGTTGAACCACAGAGTCACAGAGACACAGAGAAAACAAAAGAGAAGACTGTCATCAAACAATCTTCTTTCTTGTCTTTTCGCGTTCTCTGTGTCTCTGTGACTCTGTGGTTAATTATGCTTCCTACTTCCCGAGTTCCTGTGAACGTTTCGTGGCCGCTTCGACCGCGTCCATCGCGGCAGCGCGAAAGGCGGCTCGTTCCAGTGCGTGAAGCCCCGCGATGGTCGTGCCTCCAGGGCTGGCGACCGCATCCTTCAGCGCCCCGGGATGCTGGCCGGTTTGCTGAACCATCTGGGCCGCACCGAGAACCGTCTGCGCCGCAAGCGCCTGGGCCACATCACGCGGTAAGCCGCACTTCACGCCACCATCGGCCAACGCCTCGATGAATAGATACACGAATGCGGGGCCGCTTCCGCTCAGACCCGTCACCGCGTCGAGCTGCGGTTCGGATACGCGAAACGCTTTCCCGACTGCTCCGAACAGCGTGCCGACAAGTTCGACATCCGTGGGAGTCGCGGCAGCACCGGGCGAATACCCAGAGGCACTCGCGCCGACGAGGCAGGGCGTGTTCGGCATCACGCGAATCACCGGCACATTTTCACCGAGTTCCACGGTCAGCGTCTTCAGAGTGATCCCGGCCGCGATCGAGATGATGAGCCGACCGGGCAGAATCGCTTCGCGAATCTCGGCGAGTAACCCCGGCATCATTTGCGGCTTGACGGCGAGAACGAGCACATCGCACGCGGAAACAACTTCCCGGTTGGAATCCGTCGCTGTGATGCCGGTGGCGTTCTTGAACTTCGCACGGGCTTCGGGGTAGGGGTCCGACGCTTTCGCGCGACTCACATCGAGCAACCCGGCCTTTGTCCAACCGATGGCGAGTGCCGTGGCCATCTGCCCCGCACCGAGGAACCCGATCGCGTGTGATTTGGCGAGATCACCCGGCATGTAGGCCTCCCGATGGAAAAGGGAAAGATGGGATTATATCGCGCGTGAAGGAATGTGGACGGCAAAGGGTGCCAACATTGACGAGTGCGACTCGTCGCGCGGCCCACCAGCCGCTACAATGACCCTTCCTAACCAACAACAACCGTACTCGGAGAATTGCTATGGGTATCCAGCACGCATCAAAGAGCCTGCGAAACGCAAACAAGAAGCGCGTCCGTGCCCGCAAGCACAAGCTCCGCAGCACCAAGAAGTACAAGTGCAAGTAAGTCGTCGCAGAACAGAGAAGCCCGGCAAATTGCCGGGCTTTCTTGCTTGTGGTTTGGTGGGGCAGGCATGAATGCTTGCACCACCAGGCTTCGACTAGAGATAGGTCGAGAGCAGATACAGCGTCAGCCCGATGCCGACCAGAAACATGGCGATGCGAATCCCCCATCCAAACGCCTCGGACACGATCCGGTCCCAGCGATCATGACGGGTTGCTGCGTAGACCAGACTGACGATCACAAGTAAGACCGGCAAATCCCAGTAGATGCTGATGGCGAACAGCGCGGCATTCACGACGCACCCCCTTGCGGATTCTCTGGTGCGGGCTGAACTGCCGGCGCAATTGGCCCGGCCTCGGCAGGTTTCGGGGGGACCACCACGGGCGGCGTTGGCGGGTCGGCTGGCGGGACGGGAGGCACGACCTTCTCCTTGTCTCGCGATGCCGTCTCTGCGGCTTGTTCCTCGACCCACTTCGGTGGCTCGCGGAACATCGGACCAGCCAGCGCATCGTAGATCACCAACAGATTCAGCACCCCGGCGATCACGGTGTAGACCCAGCCCAGATCCCAACGCTTCGAGGTGTTCCGCTGGATATCGTTGAGTTGCTCCTCGGTCGGGGCACGCTGGAATTTCTTGAACGGCGGTGGACCTTCGTCCTTGGTTCGATCGTATTTCATGTACTGGTAGATTGCAGGCCAGGCAGCCGAGCCGATCCAGAACTGCGCCAGAAACTGGGGACGGTAGGAAATCGCCTTGGGGACGCCTTCAAGCCGATTCCCGAGCATGACCACGTCCGGCAGGTCGAGCGTGTCGGGCAGCCAGACATTTCGCCACTGGCCCATCCACATGCCGTAGAAGAACAGCAGGTTCAGCCCGAAGAAGAATAACAACCCCTTGCCGATGCGACCCTGGTAAATCTGCCCCAGCCCTGGGATCAGGTAACTGAAAAGGGCGGCCAGTGGGTCGAGTTTGACCGGGGGTAGCGGCAGTTCGATTGGCTCAGAACGTGATTGAGGGGAAGCCGAAGCCATTGGTGGGGGCCACCCGAATAACGAACTTGTGACGGTCGATTCAACACCACACCCGAGTTATTCGGGGCGACTGGCATTATATTGGCGGCAGCTCAACGAGGCCAAGGAAGCTCCTCGGGAAGTGAGATCCATCCGTTGAGTTGCGCGACCTTGGCACCCGTGTACGCCATCAGGCCCAGACCGGTCAGGCCGAACAGGCTCTTCACGAATCCCGACCGCAGAACCCTACCCGGAAACCCGAACAAGCCCAGCGTGCCATTCACCAGACTGTTGAACATCACCAGCGGCATCATTACCAGTGGCGTATCGTGTTCCCCACTCTGCTGAGCCGGCGGAGGACTGGTTGGGACGACTGGTGATGGTGCAGGCGCTGGCACCAGAATCCGCGGAGCCGACGCTGGCAGCGGCGGTTTCGGTGCCGGCAACGGTAACGGTGCTGGCGGCGGGACCAGGGCCAGAGTGGGCTTCGGAACGATCGGGGCCACCTTGGCAACCACCGGAGGTGGTGGCAGCGGGGCAGGGGTTGGTCGCGGTGCGGGTTCGGGTGCCGGCTTCTTCGCCACGGGCGCAGGGGCCGGCGGTGGTGGTAACGGAGCAGGTTCTGGTTCCGGAGCGAGCCTCGGCAGCTCGGTCAGCAGTCGCGGTGCCGGTGGCGCAACCGGCGCGGCCATGTGCCGCTGCGGTGGCGCTGCGACCGGCGCAGCAGGCGTGGGAACCTGGAACGGCTGGGGTAACGGCGGTGCGCTATACACCGACAGATTCGCGGCAGCAACCGGCGGCGACACTGAGGACGACCCACCCGACTCCGGCGAAATCGGAAGCGAAAGCATCCGCTGGAGTAGAGCGTCAAGCTCGTCGAGTTGTTGTCGCGTCAGGTCGTTCGGGCTAGTTTGGGCGGTCGCCATGTGAATCCTTCTCGCGGCCGGCATCCTGCCTGGCGACGTAAGGCGTCGCTCTACCCGAGTATAAAATCTGGGACCCCTGGAAAAAAGGGCAACACCAAGCCAGACCCAAAAGCCTCGACGGGGAACCTCGCCAGTGCTGGAAAATGATTCCACGCGGTATGCACACCCCATCTCTGGAACCAATCGAAACACGTCTGGAACCACCATTTCAGCCCTGGAACCATTCGATTCGTCTGGAAGAAAGTTCATCAGAACAATTTCAGGATCTGCAGAAACACAGTTAAGCAACGTAACAGTAATCAGATATGTACTCGTGATGCAGTTACAAATGGGAATTCATCTCCCAGTTCGCGTCCGAATCATGCCTCGCATGAACTGCATTAACCCTCATGTGTCCGGCGGTCCAGTTCCACGACGACACCACTCCCCGCTCCCATCTGTGTGCTCGCGTTCAGGAAGATGATGCCGTCGTGGTCGCTGCGGCCCGCGGATTCGTGGATGTGGCCGAATACGTGAAGTTGTGGCTTCACCTCGAACACACGCGCGAACAGATCGACGCATCCACAGTGATCGCCCGCATGGGTCAGGTCGAGGATTCCAGCCGGGGGGCCATGCGTGATGAGCACATCCACACCACTCGGGATCTTCGCCCAGACCCGTGCCAGCTCTTCACCACGGGGCAGGTTGAACGCCCAGCCGCCGAAGTACGGTTGCCAGGGACTGCCGTAGAAGCGGATTCCGTCGATCTCGCAACCGCTGTCTTCGAGGTAGATCGCGTTGGTGATTCTGGCCCGTGCCTCGGCGGCTTGCTCCTGAAAGCAGAAGTCGTGATTGCCACAAATGACGACCTTGTGTCGGTGAGGAAGCGTTCCGAGCCAGCGGTCGAATGCTTCGACATCTTCCAGCTTGCCGCGACGGGTGATGTCGCCCGCGTGAACGAGCACATCGCCATCGGGCACGACGGTGAGATGATGGCGGGCATGGGTGTCAGAGACGCACACGATTCGCATGGCATCACACCTCGATCACCGCGTCAGGGAAGCGTGCCTTCAGTGCCGCGATGCCGGTGGGGGTGAAGTTGTTTCCCCGGACATCGAGATGATTCAGGCACAGGTGCTTCGACTCGGTGAAAAACCGCAGCACTCCTGAATCCAGGCTGTTGAATGCCAGACCGAGCCATCGCAGTGCTGCCGTCGCGGGTTGTCGCAAGATATCGCCAACGCTGTCGTTTCCCAGGCGCTGACCGCTGATGTCGAGGATCACGAGCCGATCATACGGGATCACCCAGCCGGGGTTGATGTAAGACAGCGGCCCGGCTGCTCCCGCGAACCGCACACACCCGATCCGCAACTCCTCGACGCTCCGCAGACACCGACTCGTCAGCAACTGCCGTAACTGCTCCGAATGGAACACCACCCCTGAAACATCGAGCCTGCGAATCTCGCGATGGTTCGCCTGGGTGAGGGCACTCACCACGCCGGGGCCAAGATGGGGGATGTCCTTGAAGTCAAGTCCTTGCAAGTCCGGGAATGCATAGCTCCCCAGAAACTCCCCAACCCACGGCGGGTAGATCGGGCACCCCTTCATCGAGAGATCCGTTAACCCGTTCAGGTGCGGCGAGTCCGTGAGTGCCGCGTACTCGTCGTGCGTGAACTCCGTTCCGGCGGCAAACTCCAGCCGTCGAAGTTGCTGCAGTTGCGGAACCTCGAACACCGGCTTCAGCGGCATTTCATCAGCCGAACCGTAGCGAAAGAGTTCGAGGGACTGGATTGGTTCCGCCTCGAAGATCCCTGCCGCAGTGCGAACAAAAACGGCTGGCTGCACCGTGACGTGGCCGATGAACCCGCGTTCGAACCGTGCCTTCACCTGGATCACGTCTCGCAGTGGGTTGGCGTGCGCATGGCTTACCTGCACGCCGACGAACCCTTCGAGCTGACCCTGAATGCTCTCACGGAGATGGCGATGCCACGGCGCGCGGTTCTTCTCGAGAAGCACACCCGCGCGACGGGTGGCGTTGCGGGCCTGCACGCTGAACGGCTCGGCTCGTGCGACTTCGATCTGATCGCGGATGAACGCGGCCCGATCCCCGTCGCCGTTCTCGTCGAGCCAGTCGGCGAAGACCAGTCGCGCCGTGTCTTCTTCCGGGTCCGCGAGAACAGCTCGCCGAAGTGCTTCCCCATCGCTCATGTGAACTCATACCCGGACAGCGGCCTGCGTGAACTTTCTGTCGTCTTCAAGATACCGCAGATTCGCCGTTTTGGTCGCCACCAAACAGCGTGCCTGGGAAGCAATCCGAGCAATACGTGGTAATCCTCATGCCGCTTGGAATGACAGCATCGCCCGCATGGTAGTTACGCGAACTGCAATCAAACTCGGCAGGCCAACAAAGCTGCGGTGTCTCGCATCATCCGGACGTAAGGCTCATTTTCTAAGTGGTTTATGGCCATGTTGTGAGAACGTGAACATTGGATGAGAGTTCGGCATCGTCATTGCGTTGCATTTTCGGATTGCCATTGATGATTTCTAGCCGCTTGAGTTTCCCGCCCCGAACTCGTTCTTCCTGCCTGCCGCATTATTCATTGCCATGACGAGGGGCACGCGACACACCCTTTCGAGGAGTTCATCTGTGAATTCGAAGCGTTATCTGTTCCCGCGCCGTGCTTTCACGTTAATCGAGTTGCTGGTCGTAATTGCGATCATCGCCATTCTGATTGGGCTTCTGTTACCAGCGGTGCAGAAGGTCCGTGAGTCTGCGGCACGCGCGAAGTGCCAGAACAACCTGAAGCAACTCACGCTCGGGCTTCACAACTATGAGTCCGCAAATCAGAAGTACCCGCTGGGGAGTAGCGACATCTTCGTGCAACTCCTCCCGACTATGGAACAGCAGGGATTAGCAGACGCTTACAAAGTCAGCGCCGGTGGTGCGGCAATCAACGGTGTTGCCAGTTTCCGGTGCCCCTCATTCAATTCCGGGGGTGCGCTTCACGTCATCACCTCGTCATATGAAAATGTGTACAGCAGCAGTTCAGCATCAATCAACTACGGGCATGTGGATTATGTTGCGAACGCGGGCACAGGCACGCTCTCAGTTGGCGGGGTTGTCTACAAGGGACCTTTTGCCACGAGCCGTACCTCGTTGAACGTGGGGACAATGACCGATGGCCTCTCAACCACGTTGGCGTTCGGTGAACTCGCATCTTACAACTGCCACGCGACATCTGGTCCCTGCTACATGGCATGGACCGCGCGACCCGTGGTGAAGTGGACATACTACTCGCCGACCCCAACATACACCCCCGCGACCGCCAGCAACTGGAACTTGAACTTCGGGTTCTCCAGCGCACACATGAACGTGATTAACTTCAGCAACATGGACGGATCCGTTCGGACGATGCGCTTGTTCGGATTCTTGGCAGCGTCTACGACCTCCTTGGAATTCCTGGCACTCCAGGCGCTGGCCGGGGCAGATGACGGGCAAGTGGGCAACGCGACACTCAACTGAACGCAACAAACGCTTTTCTCAAATACCCAGCATCTGTAGCACTCTGTCTTCCATAAGGGCACACAATGAAGTGGGTTTCTTCGATCACGGTATCAACCATCCTTGTAGTCAGCGGCATCGGCTGCTCGCAAAGTGTTCCAACAACAGACACACCGCCACCTGCACCAAAGACGGAATTGAAGAAAGGTGCTGACGGTACCCCGGAAACATCGACGAGCATCCCCATGCCAAAGTAACCGACTCAATCCGAGTACGGCATCTTCATCACACCAGCCCGAGTGAACCGGAATGTAGACCGACCTTGGTGGCGTCGGCGAAGGTGAGCCGCTCGAAGCCCCCACCGCCGTCACCGGGCGTGAAGAAGAAGTAACTTCGCCTGCCTCACCAGTCTTGCCCCAACGCCGCGAGGATCGCGGCGTTTTTAATCTCAAATGACTTGACCTATCGCGAGCGTGTGGGTATTGCCCGGCCTTCTCAGTATTTTTCGTCGTGCGGGTGGATTTAATGGCAGCCAGCTCTCCAATAAGAGGCCGGTTGACCGCTGCTCTCGTGCCCATCGCGCTGGCCCTGGCGGTCGCGTTCGGGTGCAAGGGAAAGCCGGTCAATACACCCCCGGACAATCTGATCGGCAAGCCGTGGATGAATGCCGACGGCTCGCCACCCGCTCGTGATGGGGATAGCGAAGCCGTCGCGGGGTTGTCCGCAGTGCTGGCCGGGCAGCCGCCGCCCGCGAATCCGGGCAAGCCGCTGAACATGCTCATCATGTCCGGTGGAGGAAAGTACGGTGCGTTCACGGCTGGAGTTCTGGCCGGGTGGACCGCATCGGGTGATCGCCCCACGTTTGATGTGGCAACAGGGATTAGCAGTGGTGCCGCCACCGCGGTACTCGCGTTCCTGGGGCCGAAATACGATTCTCGACTGGCCGCGAACTTTACCGACATTCAGCGCTCGGATCTGTACAAATTCGAACCGTTCAAGGCCATCACACAAAAAACGGGGTTCTTCTCGTCAGCGCCGCTCGAAGAACGACTTAGGCGAGAAATCACTCCTGAGTTGATGAGTGATTTGCAGGCCGCGCAGGCGAGCGGTAGACGTGTCTACGTCGGGACCGTGGAAATCACGACGAACCGGTTCACCATCTGGGACATCGGCGGGATCGCATCCTCGGGCCGTGCCGACGCTCCTGATCTGATTCGGAAGATTTTGCTCGCTGCTTGCTCGCCTCCGGGTGCTGTGCGGCCCGTGGAGTTGTGCGTCGAAGTGAACGGCGTGAAGTACAAGGAGTTCCACTCCGATGCCGGTAACATGCTCCAGGCGTTTGTTCGCACACCCGCGGGGATTCCCCATGGCTCGACAGCGTGGGTTCTCTCGGCGGGTAAATTCCATCGCGACCCCATCCGCGAGCCGCTCAAGATTATCCCGCTCCTGACCGGTGGCGTCTCGAATTCGCTCTATGCCTTGTTCCGCTCTGACCTGGTGAAACTGTATGCTCTGTGCGCGGTGAACCGCACCGAGTTCCGCCTCCTGGCATTGCCTGACGATTTCCGTGGCGCGGCGAGTTCGTTCGCGTTCGACCCGAAGGAACTGTCCAAACTCTACTGGATCGGATACCAGTTGACCGCTGGCAAAGCCGAATGGCGGCACGCTCCTCCGGACACCCTTCCGGGCGAGGCGAGAATCCCACGCACGGGGTTGGAGTTCTTCGTTCAGCCGTAATTCACGGGAATTGTTGCCGACGACGACCGCAAAGCAGGCACATTCGTTGTGCCTGCTTTTTTCGTGGCCATGCCAGCCTCCATCTTTCCCAACTTACCGGTCCTTTTCACCAAATCACCACAACCGCCCGAATTGGCGATTCTCGCTGAATCCCTTCGAGTCCCCCGTCCGATACCAGAAGCAAGAATGTTACTTCCTGCCCGCTCGGCGCGGGCGTTCTCACGGGGTACCTCGCCATGCGCGCCGCTTTCGTCACATGCTCGCTCGCCTTATTAACCACCGCTCAGGCGATGGCCCAAAGCCCGCCCGCGACCCTGCCCCCGGTAGCGGAACCAACGGTCACAGCGCCAGCAACACCTGCCGCTGTTGCCGCGCAGCCCCCAACCATGGCAGAAGCCACGCTCTTCGACATGACCGGCATGAATGGCACGGGTAGCGGCATGGGCGTGAACGCTCGATCCGGCTCCGGGCGACCATTCGACATTTGTGGCCCCCGATTCTGGGCCTCGGGCGAGTACATGGTGTCCTGGTACTCACCGATGAACACCCCACCACTGGTTCAGACGATCCCGTCGGTGTTGGTGAATGACCCCCAGGCGATTCCCGCAACGAGTTTCCCATCGCGGCCGACGGTGAGCTACAACGGTTTGAGCGGCTTCCGCGTGAACGTTGGCGCGAACTTCCAGAAGACCGGTATTGACGTCGGTGCGTTCGCGATTCAGCAGCACACCCTGAACACCTCTCTCGCGAACGACGGCACCCCGGTGTTCATCGGGCGGCCATTCATCGACTCGACGACAGGCCAACCCGCGACCCTGAATATCTCGAACCCGAACCAGTACAGCGGCGGCGTGACCTCGTCGATCACGAGCCAGGTGTTTGGGTTTGAAGCGAACGTTCGCCGTGGGTGGTACACCTTCCTCAGCGACTCAACTAACCTGCTCGCTGGCTTCCGGTACTTCGACCTCCAGGAAAGCATTGACGTGTCGTCGTTCTCCGCGTTCCCCACTGGCGACACGGTCGCGATCAGTGATTCGTTCCGCACGCACAACTCGTTCTACGGCGGTCAGATCGGGTTCAGCACGATCTACGGCGGAGACCAGGCTGGCTTCGGCTTCGCCTTCACGTCGAAGTCGGGCATCGGTGGCGTGAACCAGCGAGTGGACATCGTGGGTACGAACACGATCAACCAGAGCGGCGTTGTGACGACGGAAGCCGGCGGATTGCTCGCTCGCGGGTTCAACTCCGGCTCGTTCTCCCGCGGCAAGTTCGCCTACATGCAGGATATGGACGTGAAGTTGACGTATAACTTCAGCTCAGCGTTCCAGGTTTCGCTCGGATACTCGCTGTTCTACATCAGCAGCGTGGTGCGTGCGGGCGACCAGGTTAGCCCGTACATCAACCCGAACGAGATTCGGTTCATCAACGGCGGCCTGCCGAGCGTGGTCGGGCCTCAGCCGACCTTCGCGTGGAACTCGCACAGCTTCGTGATCCACGGCATGACCTTCGGTGCGAAACTGGCGTACTGAGTGTTCGCGAGAAGTGTGAGTGGCTAGTGTTCGCGAGAACTGCGAGTGGCTAGTGTGAGTGTGAGTGAAACCGAAGTCCCGTGACTTGGTTTTCACTCACACTCACACTAGCCACTCGCACTTTCGCCATGCTCACCACCGAACTGATCGAACACATCCTCGCCACAATACCTAACCGCACGGTTGGCGTGCTCGGCGATCTCTTCCTCGACCGCTACCTCGACATCGACGCGACCCGGAACGAACCCTCCGTCGAGACCGGCCTGACGGCATATCAGGTGACGCGAGTGCGAGCGTATCCCGGTGCGGCGGGCACGGTGATGAACAACCTCGCGGCGCTGGGTGTGGGCCGCATCTACCCGATCGCATACATCGGCGACGACGGTGAGGGCTACGAACTGCGGCAAGCGTTGAAGCTGTTGCCGGGCGTGGATCAACGCGCAATCTTCTCGGTTCCTGATCGCCGCACGCCGACGTACACGAAGCCGATGCTTCACGAGAACGGCACCGCAACGGAACTGAACCGCCTCGACATCAAGAACCGCGTGCCGACCGCTTCGCACGTCGAAGAACACATCATCGAACTCCTCGACGAAGCGTGGCCGCAACTCGACGCGCTGATCGTGCTGGATCAAGTGAGCGAGGTCGATTGCGGCGTCGTGACGAAGCGCGTTCGCGAACACCTGGCAGAGTTGGGAGCGCGTGATCCGCAGAAGTTTGTGCTGGCCGACAGCCGCGAACAAGTTCGTGAGTTTCGGAACGTCTGCGTGAAACCGAACGAGCGAGAATGCTACATCCAAAGCGCAGGCGGCCCGGCGGGAGATGACCTGTCGTTCGGGCCATATTTCCTTGTTAAGACCTGCCAGCGGCCAATTTTCTGCACAGCCGGCGAGCGTGGGATCTGGCTCTTTAAGCCCGAAGGGGAACACCCACAAATTCCGTCGCATCAGCTACCTGCGTATCCCGTCACTGGGCCAATCGACATTTGCGGAGCGGGGGATAGCACGTCGGCGGGGATCACGTCGGCGATGGTGTCGGGGCTGACGCACGAGCAGGCCGCGGCGTTCGGGAATCTCGTGGCGTCGATCACCATCCAGCAGATCGGCGTGACCGGCACCGCACCGCCCGAAAAGGTGCGTGCCCGCTGGCGAGAGGTGAACGCCAAAGTTTAGCCGCGGTCCCAACGGGATCGCCAAGCGCCGCCCCGCTGGGGCGGCCGCTATACGTGGTTGGATTACTCGTATTGTAGCGCGTCGGGGATGCGTGTCTGAATCGCACGCCACGCGGGGAGTAATCCCGCGAGTGTTGCCGTGCCGATGGAGAGCGCCGCGATGCCGAGGGCCTGCTTCCACGGGAAGACCACGTCGAACACGAAGCCCGATTCCTCGACCATCACCACCTTCAGCACATACCACTCCATCGGCATTCCAATCAGGATGCCCAGTGCTGTGCCGAAGATGCCCAGCAACATTGCTTCGGCCATCACCGAGCGCAACACTTGCCCCGGTGTCGCGCCGATGGCCAGCAATAGCCCGAGTTCGCGTTTGCGTTGCAGCACCGAGATCAACAGTGCCGTCACCACGCCGAGGGCGGCGACGACACCCACCACGATCTGCTGAAGGTAGGCGAGCAGGTAGATGCGGTTGATGAGTTCGGAGAGGAACTTCCGCAGGGCATCGCGATCCGTGACGAACAACCCCTTCTGGGCCGCGAACAGTTCCAGCCCCGCGTCGTGGGCGGCCTTCCCGTTGCGACTCGACTTCAAGAAGACGTGGCACATGTCGATCAGGTCGTCGCCGAACAACTCCGCGTAGCGGGTGCGGTCCATGAAGATGGTGCCGCGACTCCACGAGTAATCGAGCACAGTGCCGACGACACGCAGCGTCACCTTCCCGTTCGGGCCAGGGAGGGTGATCTTGTCGCCGGCCTTCACGTTGTGCCGAAGGGCGAAGTTCTCGCTCACGAGAACGTCGTCCGTACCGGGGAGCGGGAGGAATTTCTCCAGGTCTGGAAGGCCCGTCGGAACGCGGTCGCGGGTCGCCTTCGCGTACTCCACCGCATCCATTGCGATGAGGCACACAACCGTGCCGTTGTACTCGGGGCGCGAGTAACGGATCGTCATGACGCGATCGACTTCCGGCAGGTTGCGGATCTCGCGAGCGATCCCCGAGGCCATCGGCGAGTTCGAGCTGTTCGCGGCAGTCATGTTCCCGCTGAAGACGAAATGATCGGCCTGCACGACCTGTGCGATCCACGAGACGACGGGTTCCTCGTTACTGCGACCGACGCCTGCCGTTTGGAACATAAGCGCAACGCCGGCACCCAGTGCCCCGATCACAACGCCCGTGCGACCCGGGGCACGCGAGAGGTTATCGAACGCGAGCCGAACCGAGATGGGGCACGTCACGCGAACCAGTGGATACAGCACCTTTACGAGTACGCCGACGACAAGAGGAGCCGCGAGGAGCAATCCCACCAGCGCCGCCATCATGCCACCGATGGCACCGACGCGAGCCGGGAGATCGTTGCGGAACACGATCATCGCGATGCCGCCACCGACCAGAGCAAGGCACGTCAGCCGATGAACGAGTCGCCACGTTCCCTTCGCCCCGGGAGCACTGCGCCGCACAACGTGTGCGGGGTCGTCGCTCGCGGCCTGGATCGCAGGCACGAGGGCCGCGAACACGGAGGTGAAGACGCCCGCGAAGATCGCAACCCCGGCTGTTTCCAGCGACAACCGCGTCGGGTTCACGTCCGGGTTCAGGAACATCGACTCCAGTTCGTTCCGCAGTTGCGAGATCGCGAGTTCCGCGAGAACCATCCCGAGCGGCACGCCCGCGATTGCACCGATCAGCCCCAGAATTGCGGCCATTCCCGCGAAGAGCGCGACGATTTGACCGCGTGTCGCGCCGACCGATCGCAGGATGCCGATATCCGGGCGACGTTCCGCAACCGTGACCGCCATCGCGTTGTAGACCAGGAAAAGCCCGACGATCATCGCTCCCGCAGCACAGACGAGAAACCCAATCTGTATGCCCGAAACAATCTCCTGCGTGCTGCGGCGTTGCGTCTCCGGTGTACGAACCGCGGCACGTTTCGCGACCACACGATTGACTGCCGCTTCCACGGTATCGCGATCGGTGCCCGGTTCCAGGAACAGGTCAATCCGGTTGATGCGCTTCGGCGACTGGTGCTCGGACATGGCTTCAGCAGGACCACCCAGAACCGTGGCGAGCGGAGGCAATGGGCGAATCACGCGGGTTGCTTCGCCGATGCTCATGCCGACGAAGTTCTTCCCGAGCGGGGCGAGTGGCGACTCTTTATCGAAGTCGATGACACCGATCGGCAGACACTCAAAGTCGCGGGTTGCATGGCGAACGGTGAACGGTTTGTCGGCCCCGCGTCGGCTCAACCACTCGTTGTAGATCGGTCGCGAGACCATCACCGGTCGGCCCGGGATCTTCTCCCACAGTTCGGAAGCCTTGGCACGATCCCCGCCCATGAAGGCCCACATCACACTGCCGACGTGCTGCCGAATCGCATCCGGCAACATCTCGATCTTCACCTTCAGCGGGTTCTCTTCAGAGAGCAACTGCGTGCTGACTTCGGCCCCGATGAGGACTGCGACCCGACCATCGATATCGGGGAGTGTGACGCGATCGTACACCAGTGGCTGAACGGATCTCAGCCCCGGGACGTGTGCGGAACGCAGTTCATCGACGAGTGAAAGCTGAACGCCGAACTCGCCGTTGGAGACGTAGAGTTCGGCGTTACCTGCGGGTGTAGTCGTGTCCTGAGCGGCGTATTCGATGCACTGATTCAGGATGCGTGCCGAGATGAGCGTCGCAACACCCAGCGCGATGCTGGCAACGATCAGCAGCCCACGATCCCACCGCTGGAGCAGGTAGCGAAGACTCAGCACCCGATACACCGTTGGGACCATCCTGATCTCCTGTTGTCGTGTGAGTGGTTAGTGTGAGTGCGAGTGAGTAAACAAGAGCAGAAATGCTTTGTCTTTTCACTCGCACTAACCACTCACACTCTGCTCAGCGTCGCACCGGTTCGTCCGATTCCAACAGCCCGTCGCGGATCTTCACAAGGCGAGTACCGTAAGAAGCGCCATGTGGGTCGTGCGTCACCATGATGACGGCTCGCTTCCCCGGTTCTGGGAGCTTCGAGAGAAGCGTCAGGATTTCCCGGCTCGTGGTGGTGTCGAGGTTGCCGGTGGGTTCATCGCACAGCACGGCTTCTGGGTCGGCGATGAGTGCTCGCGCGACCGCGACTCGTTGCATCTCGCCGCCGGACATCTCATCCGGGAAGTGATCGGCACGGTGGCCGAGGTTCACCCGTTCCAGACACTCCGCAGCCCGCATCAGAGCTGCCCGCCGACCGGTGTTCCCAAGCAGCAATGGCAGCGCGACATTCTCCGCTGCCGTGAGTGTGGGGAGCAGGTTGAACGCCTGGAACACGAACCCGATGCGATCACGACGCAGCAATGAACGCTGCTTGTCGGACATGGTTTGCAAGTCCTGTCCGTGGAACACGGCCCGCCCGCCACTCGGAGTGTCGAGCGCCCCCATGAGGTGCATCAGCGTCGATTTGCCGGAGCCGGACGGCCCCATGATCGTGACGAACTCGCCCGTGTTCACACGCATCGTGACGCCTCGCACGGCGTTCACGGTGCGGCGACCCTGTTCGTAGGACTTCGTGGCGTCGATCAGCTCCAACATTGTTCACCCCACATGCGACTGTTTAGCCGCGACCGAAGGGAGCTTGCGAGACTTGTGCATCGGTCACGCTTCCTTCGGTCGCGGCTAAACAAAGCCAACACGATATACCCGCCACTCACCCGTGGAGTTTCCGGAACTTGATCCGGTGCGGGGTCTCGGCGGCGGCACCCAGTCGCGCTTTCTTTTGCTCTTCATACACCGCGAAGTTCCCCTCGCACCAGACCACCTTGCTGTCTCCCTCGAATGCCAAGATGTGCGTCGCAATGCGGTCCAGGAACCAGCGGTCGTGCGAGATCACCACGGCACAGCCACCGAAGTTCGTGAGTGCTTCCTCGAGAGCTCGAAGCGTGTCCACGTCCAGGTCGTTCGTCGGCTCATCCAATAACAGTAAATTGCCGCCACTGCGCAACAGCTTTGCGAGGTGAATTCGGTTTCGTTCACCGCCCGAACAGTCGCCGACCCGCTTCTGCTGGTCCGGCCCCTTGAAGTTGAACCGGGCGCAATACCCGCGGCTCGCGACCCGTTGTTTGCCGAGCATGATGTAGTCGGTGCCGCCAGTGATCTCCTCGAAGATCGAGTTCGTGGCCACCAGCGCATCGCGGTTCTGATCGACGTGCGCAACCTTCACCGTGGTGCCGACGGTGAGTTTCCCGCCGTCGGGGGTTTCTTGTCCTGCGATCATCTTGAACAGCGTCGTTTTGCCCGCACCGTTCGGCCCGATGATGCCGACGATGCCGCCCTTGGGCAGGTTGAACGTCAGGTCGTCGTACAGCAGGATGTCGCCGTACCCCTTCTTCACGGCTTCGGCACGCACCACGAGATCGCCCAGCGGCGGCCCCGCGGGGATCTGGATGAGCAGTTCCTTGTCGTCATCGTCGATCACCTGCTCCTGCAACTTGTCGATCGCCGCGAGGCGAGCCTTGCTCTTCGCCATACGTGCACGGGGTGAACTGCGTGCCCACTCCAGTTCGCGTTCGAGTTGTTTCTGTCGGCCGGATTCCTGCTTCTCCTCTACGGCCATGCGCTTGCGCTTCGCTTCCATCCAGCCCGAGTAGTTCCCCGAGTACGGGTAACCACGGCTTGCGTGCAGTTCCAGAATCCACTTGGCCACGTTGTCGAGGAAGTACCGGTCGTGCGTGACGGCAACGACGGCCCCCTTGTACTCCGACAGGTAGTGTTCGAGCCACTCGACGCTCTCGGCATCAAGGTGGTTGGTGGGTTCGTCGAGGATCAGCAAATCGTGCTGTTGTAGCAGCGTCTTGCAGAGCGCAACGCGACGGCGTTCACCGCCCGAGAGGCGCTCGACCGGTGCCTCGGAGGGCGGCAACCGCATCGCGTCCATCGCCATTTCCAGGGTGCGATCGAGTTCGTAAGCGTTGGTCGCGTCGATTTGCGTTTGCACGCGTTCCATCTCATTCGAGAGCTTTTCGAATTTCTTCTCGTCGGCGGTCCCCATTTCCTCGCCAATCTCTTCCTGTCTCTTCAGCAATGCGCGGATGTGGGCAACCGCTTCCTCGATGTTCTCAATGACGGTCTTCCCGGGCGTCAGGTGCGGTTCCTGCGGCACGTACCCGATCGTCGCGCCGGCGTGCGGCCACGCCTCGCCCATGAAATCCTTGTCCACGCCTGCCATGATCTTGAGCAGCGTCGATTTGCCGGACCCGTTGGAACCGATGACCCCGATCTTCGCCCCGGGGTAGAAGTTCAGGTTGATGTCCTTCAAAATCTCCCGCTTCCCGTAGTGCTTCGTCAGGTTGCGGATGTTGAAGATGTAGTAGTCGCTCATGAACTCCTCGTGCGTGACAGATCGGCGTCTGGTGATTTTATTGGAGTGGCGTGAGAGATGGAGCGCGACTTGCAGGAATGCATGCCACCACAGTTAGCCCCCGGCAAGTCGGGGGAGCTTTCACCCCGGCGGAAACGCCGGAGTAAATCGCAGGATTCACTGTTTCGGTTGCTCGAATCGGGAAGGGTCGATCGTTTCAGGGAATTCCCAGACCGGTTCGGACCAGCGCTCGACAAGCACATCGTTCTGGGTCAGTTCGACCTTGGTGGGGAGTAATAGCCCTGCCGCGAGTTTGTGCTCGGACATTGTGAAGATCTTGCGGACTCGCACCCGGTTTTCCAGCGGTCGATAGTCCGTCTTCACGGGCAATCCCGTCACTTCATCGAATGTGACTACGTAGATGGGCCGCCCGGGTAGCGCGACTTTCACGATCGTGGCACCGGCCTGCTTCGCAGGCTCAAACACCACCGCGTTTGGGTCCGAGAACGGCAACCCGAGCATCAACCAGTGCCAGGCGCTCAGGTCGTCGCGCATGACACGAGCCACCTCGATCGGTGAGGTGGCCGTGTCCAACTGGGAGCCCAGCTTCATCCAGCCCTGCTGCTCTCGAAGGTAGAACGTGACGTTCGGAAAGTCGCCCTTGAAGTCCGCTGTCACGAGCGCGAAGCCCGGCCAGATTGTTTCGATCGTACGGCTACACTTGGTCAACTCGCTCCCTTGCGGGGCAGTTTTGATGCCTCCCTGGTAGGTCACCTTCGCGACCTTCCCCTTGGCGAGTCGGCCCGGGTCGTTCTCAGTGATGGACTTGATCGCTCGGTCGAGAATGGCTTTCGCGGCAGGGTCCGATACGGCTGGCGGAGTCCCGTTGGGATCCGCTCCGGGGCCGGATTGCTCGTTCGGATGCACGACTTCCGTGGGGAGTTCTTTCCCTGGACCGCACCCAAATACGATGGCTACCAACACGATCACGCCTGACAAGCTGGAACGCCGCATCCTGCTCTCCATTCGGTTGCTGATGTTGTACCGCCGCAGGGCGTGCAGGTGAAGGTGGATCGGCGTTCCAGTTTCGATTCCGATCCGCTTCACGATCCGTGTCGGTCGGCGCAATCAGGGTTTGGGCGCAGGTGGCGTCTCACCGTCCTTCTTGACTCCAACCATTTTTTTGAAGCTGTATTTTTCACCCCTCTTGTCCGACATCTCGAACACTTCTGGAGTCAGTTTCGTCACGAAATAGTTGAGGATGATCTCACCATCTGTGGTCATCGTGCTGAATGTCAGCACGTTTCCATCAATTTTGTACACATACTCGACGATGTTTTCTGAGTCCTCGCCGTGCTTGAAGTTGGCTTTTCCCTTTTCGAGGATCTCCACGATCAACCGGGTGCGTTTCTTCGCCTTGTCTCCAGGTTGCTCCCAGCTTCCGATGAGTCGTTCTGGGGTGATCGGGTCAGGAGCAGCGTTCACCATTCCGCAGATCAGCACAAAGGTCAAACCCGTCCCAATGAGCGCACGCATGTCGAACTCCAGTTGATGTGTCAGTTCATTCAGAAGCACGGGCAAACCTGGCCTGTCAGGTCGCACCGCTTGATGATCCGCTAGTCTTCTTTCTTCTCAGGCTTCACACGTTCGAAATCCTCCTGAATGCCATCAGGATCAACGACGTGAAGCTCCGTCTCGGTCAGCTTTTTGATCTTCAGCGTTTCCTTCTTCACGGTCCCGTTGGGTAACTTCATGGAGTACGGCAACTCATTCTTCACGACCTTGTATTCACCCTCGTAGACAGTCGTGTTGCCATTGCTCGATTGCCGAATTGTCATCTTCCCGCCCTGCGTCAACTCAATGGTCAGGGCGATCGCATCATCTCGTTCGAGGCTGCTCTTGATAAGTTTCCACGTGCCAACAACTTTCTCGGCATCCGCACGTTCTTTGGGAATTGGAGCCGTCGGAGCAGTGGCCAGGATGACGCAGAGCACGGCAGTTGCGGTCATGGGGCACCCGGAGTTCCTGTATAAAGGAGCGACCTCCGAATGATACCCGAAGCCGCAGGAAAATGAAAAGAGGTGAACTGGTCAGGGTGCCCCAGCATTTTTTGGCAGTCACCGCGTCATCGCTTAAAAAAGTGCCTGAGACGTGCTCAGCTCAATCGGCAGCACGCGGAAGTGTGACCCGGAATGTCGTGCCCTTCCCGGGCATACTCGACGCCCGCACCTGACCCTTCATCGCCTGGACCAAGTGTTTCACGATCGCCAACCCCAACCCCGTGCCACCAACGGCCCGGCTTCGGGCTTTATCAGCACGGTAGAACCGCTCGAACACTCGCTGCAAATCGTCCGCGTGAATGCCGACACCGGTGTCTTCCACTTCAAAGCTCACGGTGTCCGCTGATCGCGTCCAACGAACGGTAATGCGACCGCCATTGGGCGTATACTTGATCGCGTTATCCACGAGGTTGTCCATGACCTGCCGGAGCGCATCCGGATCGGCCCATGCGAAGATATCGCCGTGAGCATCGGATGGCGGCTTCTCGACGACTGTCAACGTCTTCGCCTCGGCACGCTGTTGATGGCGTTCCACACACTCCGTGATCGCGTGCCCGAGGGCCAACGTTTGCGGTTCCAGGCCCAGGTTTCCCGATTCGATGCGGGCGAGGCTGAGCAGATCCTGGATCAGTTCTTCAAGTCGCTCAGCTTCCCGGCTCGCCTGGGTGAGAAACATCTCGCGGCTTTCGAGGTCTTCAGCAGCGCCGTCGATCAGTGTCTCGATACTCGATTTGATCACGGCCAGCGGGGTCTTGAGTTCATGTGACACGTTGGCCACGAAATCCTGCCGCAACTTCTCCACCTGCCGAAGTTCGGTCGTGTCGTGTACCACGATCACGGCCCCAGGCATTCCGTGCCCCGGGAAACGAGAAATGTAGATCGCCAGGTTGCGGGCGGGCGGCCCCTTCCATTCCAGTTCACCACGGTGCGGTTCGGTGGCAGCGAGACCCTTCTCGACAATCTCACGGAACGGTTGTTCAGGAATCGCCTCGCAGATCAATTGCTTCACGGCTCGATCCGGCTCAAAGCCTAGCAATTTCCCCGCTCGATCATTCGCGAACAGCACTTGGCTCCGTTCATCGATTGCGATTACGCCTTCGACCATCCCCGAGAGAATGGCCCGAAGCTGTTCCTTATCGTGTTCGAGCAGGTCGAACATCGCTTCCAGCCGACCACTCATGCCGTTGATCGTTGCCGCAAGTGTGGCAAACTCGTGGTGCCCGGTGACCTCAATGCGGTAAGCGAGATCACCCTCGGCGAGCCGGCGAGCACCCTCGTTCAACTGGCTCAGCGGGCTGGAAAATCGCACTGCCAGGGCACCCGCAGCAGCAGCGGCAGCGAAAATGACTACCCCAACGGCCACTGCAACATCATGGAACAGTTCCCAGAACACGGCCTCCGCCCGGCCATAGATCAGCGCACCGAGCAGGAGCACGGCAAGAACGACCAACGTGAGATACGTGAGGAACAGTCGCCAGAACATGGAGAGGGAACCGCGGATTGGCTACCTGGCATTACGCGAATTGCGACAGCATGCCTTACAGGTAGCGTATGAATGCGACGAGTAGGATGTATGAAGCCGGGGTGAGATTTGAATGTACAAAACACTCTTGTGGAGAGGACCGGTTACACACGCGCCCGCGAGCGGGGGCAACCGGTCACTCGGCTTGGATCAGAGTTTGTCGATGGAGAGGATGCCGCCGGGGAGGATCGGGTTCGGGCGGTTGCTCACGTCGTAGACCATCGCGTGCGGGTCGATGCCAAGGTTCTTGTACACCGTCGCCAGCACGCTCGCATACGGAATCGGATCGTCCTTCGCTTCGGCCGCGGCGCTGTCGGTGCTGCCAATCACCTGACCGACTTTCATGCCGCCGCCCGCAAGCAGTGCCGAATTCACACGCGACCAGTGATCGCGGCCTGCATCCTTGTTGATCTTCGGTGTGCGACCAAACTCCCCCCACACGCATACAGTCACGTCGTCGCCCAACCCGCGTGCGTAGACATCCTCGATCAGCGCCGAGATGCCCGTATCGAACAGAGGCAGGTGTTGCTTCAGGTGTCGGAAGTTGCCGCCATGCGTGTCCCAGAACCCGTAGGCGACTGTGACCACCCGGCATCCCGCTTCCACGAGCCGGCGAGCCATCAAGAGTTGGTCGTTCCACATCGGGGCACCGTCGCCCATGTGCTTGGACGACCCCTTGCCGTAGCGGTCGCGGGTGCGGTCCGACTCGCGAGTCACGTCGAGTGCTTCAACCAACTTGCTGGACGTGAGCACGTCGAAGGCCCGATCGTGGAACGTATCGGCGGCGATGGAGTTGGTTTGCCCGCTCGCCTTGCGGAAGGCGTCGAGGTTTTCTAGCAGCACCTTGCGGTCGCGAAGTTCGGCGGGGGTCACTGCGAGATTCTTCATGACTGCGATTTCGTCGCCGTCCACTTTCACGGGCGCCGCTGCGCGACCCAACATCCCCGCGCCAGGCGAGTTGTACGGCTTGTGCTGCATCGTCGGCGACAGATCCACGAACGCTGGAATCACCGGGTTCGTCTGCCCCTGCATTCGGGCGACCACGCTGCCGAAGTGCGGCTTATTCTCGCGCTTCGCAATGTCCATGGGGGTCGCAGTGTAGCTTTGCCAGGAGCTGTGTTCGTCGCGCTGGCCGATAAGCGAGCGGATCACAGCGAGCTTGTCCATCATCTTTGCGAGCTTCGGCAGGTGCTCGCCGAACTGCACGCCGGTCACATTCGTGTTGATCGGCCGGAACTCACCCTTCACCTCGGCTGGCGCGTTCGGCTTGAGGTCGAAGGTGTCCTGGTGTGCAAGACCACCGGAGAGGTACACCATGATGACGGACTTTTGCGTCTTCTTCCCGCTGGCAGCCTCGGCTCGCATGAGGTCGGGGAGAGTCAAGCCTCCGAGTGCGAGTGAACCCGCTTGAAGGAATGAACGGCGCGAGATGCCATCGCAGTATCGAGCAGGGGTACCAAGCACGGTGAGCATCGACGGGACTCCATTGCGGAGCAGTAGCGGCGGGAAGGACCAGCAAGGATCTTATCTTAATCGAGTCCGGGGTCTGAGAGCAACAAGATACATTCGGAACGCAGAACCCAGCGCCGGCTCGGAATTACGGCACTCTGCCATTCTTGTGGAGTTTGTTATTGGTAGGGCAGGGATTCTTGTCTGCCAAAGGTCTGACTGGAAGGCATGAATGCCTGTCCCACCAAACCGCTTTGTTGCCTTTCCCCATGAATAGGGGAGAGCTCGGACTTACTTTGCGAGGGGGGATTTCTCGCCAGGCTTCACATACGTAATCCGCAGTGTTGGGCGACGACCCGCTGCGGGGATTACCGTTTCGGCAGGCTTGGTGATTCCAAGGGCAGGCATCACTCCCGAACCGAAACTGGGTCGGGGCACGGGAGTCGCACCCGCATCTGGTTTCGGAGTCGCCAGGGAACCGAAGCCGGAACGGGGTGCGGGAGTAGCACCCGTGTCCGGTTGTGTATCTGCGACAGGGCTTAGCCCCGAGAACCCGATCTTGACCATCGGCCTGGGCGTGGGCGGCTTGGGGAGAGTGGTAGGTTTGTTCGCCTCGGCGACTTCGGCCTTCCTCGTCGCGCTATCTTCCGCTTCGAGGGAGAGTATGGCTCCCGCGGTTGACGGAACGGGTTCCACCTCATCCAGCGCGAAGACTTCGGACTCCGGTCCGTCTGTGTGAGAACTCGACCCGACGGGAATAGCATCCCCTTTCGAGACCGCAGAAGAACCAAACGCGACCGTGGTGGTGGTCGGTTCGGCCTCGACGACAGGCGCGATCGCTGCTTCCGGGCCAGGCTTGGCAGATTCAGCATCAACTGGCGGCGTTTCCGAAGGCGACCCTGGCTCCATCTCGGGTTGAAGGTCACCCACATCAGGCGTTCGGGCTTCGACTACTGGTGCTGCAACTTCTTCAAGCGTCGGGAGTTCTTCTTGAGCCGCCTCTACAGCGTACGTCGCTTCGACGGGCGCTGGGGCAGCAGTCGCTGGCGCAGGCTCATCCTCGAACCCCAGCGGTGAAATCTTGATCGCGGCAGTTCGATGCGCTGGTGGAGGGAGAACCCGAGTTGTGAGGTGAACCGAGGTTTCGACAGTGGAGTGCTCCCGATCGCGGGTTGTCTCACTCGCATCGAGGCTCGCCGCTTCCGCAACCGCGTAAGGTGCGTGCTCGGTCGTGGTTGTCGCGAGGGGCACCGGTATTTCGGCCTTCTCGGCTGTACCCACTGCGGGCTGTGATATCGTTTCAGTGAACGCCGAAGAGCTTGGGGTTTCTTCAGGTTTAGCAAGCGTGGAAGAAATCAGAGGTTGGCTAAGGGCGGGTTCCGGTTCGGGGGCGGAATCTGCCTCGTCGCGAGCCTCAGCCAATTCCGAGGCGATAACGGGTTCGGACACCGCTGGGGGGATCGGCTCCAGATCGAGAGCGGTTGCCATCGCAGGTTCTGGAGCGGCGACGCCCACGGGTTCGGCGGGATGAGCCTCGGCGACAACGCTATCCGCCATCGGCACATCCAAGATCGTGGGCATCTGTGGAACTTGCGCCATGGGGGCGGAAACCGCAACGGGAGGTGCGTCGGTATCGATCCCGGCCAAGGGGATATCGCCCTCGATAACGCGGATCACCTCGTCGAAGACGGTCTCGCCCTTGAGTTCATCGACCACCGGCGCGGCCGGAACTGCGATGGGAACGGGTAACTCGGCCGGCACGGGAACTGGGACCGCAACAGGTAGTGGCAGCGCGACTGCGACTGGTTCGGGAACCTTGACAACAGGGATCGGTTCCTCGACGGGGACCAGGCTGATCGACTCGATGGCAATCGGAATCGGCACCTCACCCGAGTCGAGGATTCGCTCCGGGAACGGCTGCCCAGGGGGAGTCTGGGTAATCTCAGGATAGGCCTGATCGATGTACCCCTGGATCGTATGCGCGTCGGTCAGGTCGGCATTCTTCCGGATGTGGAAGACAACACGATAGAACGCATACGTCATCCGTTCCTTGAGTTCCGCCGCATTTTCGAACAAGATCCACGGCGAACGGTGATCCATCACGGCAGGGACAAAGTGCTCCTTGGCGTTCTCCTCGCGATATGTGGAGAACGGATGCCTCCGCCACATCGGAGGGGTGTTCTCATCCTCGTAATCGTCCTCGGAGTCGAAGACTCGAATCGACTCGCCAGAAGTCGGCTCGGGGAGCGCGGGCGGCAACCCAAGATCGGGTGCCTGGAGCTTCCATCGCACGATTGCCGCGGCACGATCCTGATGGAAATACAGATCGTTCGTGTACAGGTCATGATTCTCGACCAACGTCACCAGATCATCGACCGTCTGATTGAAGCAGAGCATTCCGAATCGGCCCCGCACGAGGCCGTGAGTGACCGCGTCGCTCCCTGCCGCACTGACAGCCACCAGATCGGCGTGATACTCCTGTTCCCAGACCATCCCCCGACCCGGGAGAGCGACTGACTTCAGAATGAGCCAGAGCACGGTATGGCCGGCTTCAAGAATCCAGCTCACCGGATACACCACCGGCCAGAGCAACATCTTGAGCTGGAAACCAGGGGAATCCGTCTCAGGGTTATGCTTGCATCGCTTGAGGAAGCGATCGAAGAAATCCTCGCCTTCGATCAGATCGAACACGATGTTTTGCACGACTGCGCAATAACTTTTGGCGCGACCCAGGTGGCAGAAGTGACCAAATTCGTGCGCCAGAATCGCCTTGAATTCGCTCAAGTTCGTGCAGTTCACCAACCCCATGCCGATCAGCAATTCGCGTTTCGGCTCCACGAACAGATTGATCAGCGACGTTCGGGCCGTGTATTCCGCGATCACATCCGGGCAGGTGAACACACGATCGGGAAACGGTGCGCCCAGTTCTTCGCAGAGTTGATGCAGGAAGTCAAAGAGCACCGGGTGCTCATCCTCGGTGATCTCGTCGTACATCTCCCGATTCACGGGGCGACTTTTGAAGAACCCCTTCACGTGGAACAGGAAGAAAGTGGTACTCAGAACGAGGCCAACGATCTTGAGGGGGACGAGAGGCCCGGACAGTGTGAGCAGACACCAGACACCGAGCATCGCGAACAACACGATCATCGCGAAGTAGAAGATCAGAAAGATGAACAACCCCGTCAGAACCCGGTTCTGCTGCCTTGCGAAGGAATCAGCATAATCGGTGAGCCCTTCAGGCACATCGGGTGGGCTTGGCGGATACGGGGTTTTCAGCTCAGACATACTACTCGTGGTGGTTGGGCGCCATGCTTGGAACGATCAGTTAACTCGACCACCGCTTGCCAATTATCTTGAGATGTGCTCTCCCTGTCCGGAAAGAACACAGCCAAGGCACGTCGGGTCATAAACCACTTCATCCGAAGTAGTCGGAACCAGTTATCTGGTTCCGGGTGGGGAGAGCACGCTCAACAACGCCAACCGCTCAACTCCTGGTGGTAAGAACCACAACAAATCACAACTCCTCCATATCAACGATGGCCGGACGCAAACGCTGTGTCAACCCCGTAGATCAAGGAAGGACGATTCTTTGGGCTTTATCGATTTCGAAGCCGGTTCACCGGGCAACGGCGTGACGGCTCCGAATATCAGCTGGACACGTCTAAATCACGACGCCGTCAGGAACGATTGCACCGCGGGGGATGCAGATGATGCCATCCCTGATGTGGAACATTCCATTGGGCCCGTCGGCTTCCTGGCGTTTCTCCTTGTTGATCAGTTTGGCCCCGCGACCAATCCGTGCATCCTTGTCGAGGATGGCCTTCTCGATCACGCAATTGTCCCCCACGGTCAGTGATGGCCGACCCAGACGAACATTCTCCTCCCGCTGGGCAGTCGTCTCGAATGAATCCGAACCAAGGACAACTGTATCGCTGATCAGGCAATCGTTTCCGATACGGCTACGAACTCCGATCAGGCTGCGTTCAATCTTGGACCCCGCACCGATCGCACACCCGTCCGCGACAACGCTCTCGTTCAGCGTGGCACCGTTGAAACGGCTCGCGGGGAGGTTTCGCATTCGGGTGTAGATCACACCGTCGGGGGTGAAGAAGTCGAACGGGGGGGTAGAGCTAGCCAGAGCCAGGCTTGACTCGTGGTAGCTTCGGATCGTCCCCAGATCTTCCCAGTAGCCGTCGAATAGGTGAGCGCAGACCTTCTTCGTCTTGTAGTTACGGGGGAACACTTCCTTGCCGAAGTCGGTCGCCAGCGGCTTGGCTGTGAGCAGTTCGTACAGCACCTCGGTCTTGAACAGGTAAATTCCCATGTTCGCGAGGTAGTGCCGGTCATTACACGCAATGCCGCGCTTCTCGATCCATTCCGCCGACGTGTAGTACGGCGCTCTTTCCTCGGGAGTCTTGGGCTTCTCAACGAAGCCTGTAACCCGGCTGTGGCTATCCATACTCAGGAGGCCGAACCCCGTCGTATCTTTCTCGGGCACGGGAATGGCAGCGATGGTCACATCGGCCCGGTTGCCGCGGTGTGTCTCGATGAGTTGACGGAAATCCATGCGGTAAAGTTGGTCCCCTGAAAGGATCAGCACTTCATCCGGGTTTTCGCGTTCGATATAGGAGATGTTTTGTCGAACCGCATCGGCGGTCCCCTGGTACCAGTCTGCGGATTCGTTCGTTTGCTGGGCCGCAAGCACCTCGACGAACCCCTGGCTGAACATGTCAAACTTGTACGTGTTGGCGATGTGCCGGTGCAAGCTAACACTGAGGAACTGAGTCAGAATGTAGATCGTGTTCAGTTCACTGTTGATGCAGTTGGAGATCGGGATATCGATCAAACGGTACTTGCCAGCAACCGGCACCGCGGGCTTGGATCGAGCCTTGGTTAATGGGAACAGGCGCGTGCCGCGGCCCCCTCCCAGGATAATAGACAACACTGAGCGCATGGCGAATAGCCTCGATGTAAAACTCGCGATCGCGATGGGCCGGACGGACAGGAGAGCCGGCCGAACGACTCGATGCTAACATCGGGTCATTGCCAGCGGAAGCGTGAACGGCTTCAGAACACCAGAAGTGATGGCATTTTCTTCGATTTTACCCGGACCAACACAACTTAGCCCGGAAGCTCCCCAGCCCTGCTGAAGTTCTCCAGGATCCGGTTGATGAACGGCCGACTCACGGTTTTATAACGATCAAACGTGGCTCGGTCCACGGTGTACAGTTCCACGCGGTCGATGGCCCGCACCGTGGCATTGCGGGGTTGATCCATCAGGAGTGCGACCTCACCAAAATAGCGGCCGGGGCCGAGTTCCGCTACCTTTCGCAACGGTTCCCCATCGGGCGACCGCCAGACCTCGACCGTCCCCCGGCGAATCAGGTAGAACTTGCTGTGTTCATTCACCGGATCGCCGACCCGCACGATGTCTTGCCCGGGTTCGTAAACCTCAACCCGACCCGGGTTCAGCGCGAGTTGATCCTGCCGCACGGGCAAATCGGGATGAACGCCAACCAGCAATTCATCCGCGATCTTCTGTTGCTCGTCAGGGAGAATCGCAGCAAACGCCGCGCTCTGTCGCAATCCATCACGCACGAACAGTCGCTCCGCCACGACCACGTTCAGTTCGATGCGGCCGCGTTCCATGTGAACGATGCGGTCAGCAAGGTTCATGATGCGAGCATCGTGTGTGACGATCAGGCTTGTGGTTCCCGTCTCAGTGGCAATCGACCTCAGCAGCGGGATCTGCCATGGTGCGAGCCGACCCGCTTCCCCCGCTTCCTCGTTCGTCCGAATGAGTTTCGCCAGTTCCTCGTCAGAGCGGGTGCGAGCGAGGTTCTGCAACATCGTGACAACGGCCAACCCCGTGTTGGCGTCGAGCGCTGCGGTGGGTTCGTCGGCCAGTACGAGTTTCGGCCGATTGACCAGCGCGCGGGCAACGGCCACACGTTGCCGTTGCCCTCCGGAGAGTTGTGCCGGCTTGTGGTCGAACCGCACCTTCTGCGGCTTCCCCTGGATATCGAGGGTTCCGAGGATCAGATACTGCAACAGGGCACGGGCGTCTGCATCCGGATCACGGTCCGTATTTCGCAGGCGCTGTGCCATGCGGATGTTCTGCATCGCGGTGAGCGAGTCGAAGAGGTTGTGACGCTGAAAGATGAACCCAATCAGCCTGCGGACATGGACGAGTTCAGGGTCCGGGGTGCCGAGCAGTTTGCGATAATCGCCGCGGTCGCCGTCCCAGACTTCGATTTCGCCTTCCTGAAGTTTTCGCAGCCCGCCGATGAGCGTGAGGATGGTCGTTTTGCCCGACCCAGATGGCCCGCTCATAATGACGAGTTCGCCCGGCATCACCTCCAGTGTGTTGTTGAACAGAACCTGCGTGCGAGTGTCGCCGGAGCCAAAATAGTGGTTCACTCCGGTGATTCGGAGAACGGGCGACCCCGGCGGTGGCAGCTTCGACGACATTCCAGCGACTCACATGGTTACCCACGAACCGTTGGCTTCGGGTCGCGACTGAACGGTGCATTCAAACAGTTCTTCTGCCATTCATGGGGAAAATTGGGTTTGGGAGGGCGAGGCTCCTGCCGAGCCACAGGCCAACAGCTCGGCAGGAGCCTCGCCCTCCGGACTAAAACCTCAAACGTCCCCAAGAATGGCGGAGAGCCTCAAAAGACATCGGCCGGGTCCACCTTCTTGACTTTCCCAACGGCTAGCCAGGCGCTCGCGGCGCACATCGTGATCGTAAGCAGCAACACTAACCCGGCACGGCTCGGTGTCAGTTCCATCGCCAGGCCAGTCAGGTCCGTGAGGCCCGCGTACACAGCGAGGATCACGAGCAACCCTGGAAGAAACCCGGCAGCAGCCAGGATCAGCGACTCCTGCAGCACAATGAGGTTGAGGTAGCGGTTTGGGTAGCCAATGGCCTTCAAGGTCGCATATTCTGCGACGTGGTCTGCAATGTCACTCGACAGGATTTGGTAGCAGATCACAAGCCCGACGACGAAGCCCAGCACGACGCCCGCTCCGAAGGCGAACCCGATCGGGGTGTTCGACCACCAGAACCACTTCTCGCGGGCCACCACCTGCGAGACGGTCAGTACATCGACATCTCCCGTCGCGGCGAATTTCGCTTGCAGTTGTTTCTGCACGCGATCTCGATCCGCTCCCGGGCGTAGTCGGATCGCCACGAGGTCGATTTCCGCGAGTGGATCGATGCCAGGAGCCGTGTATGGAGCGCGAAGCCATGCTCCGAACGTGCGATCGCTGACGATGAGTGTGCCATCCGTGCCGAAGTCGAAGCCCAGATCAAAGCCGTCGCCGATCAGCGTGATGTCGCGACCCGAGAGTTCGGTCTGCACGCCATCCGCGAGCTTGCCGAACACCGATTCGCCCGGGTGCTTGGTCTGGTCGGGGTGCTTGCGACTTTTGCGATCGTAAAGCGCCGTCCCTGGAACTCGCAGCCGTTCCCAGTCAGCCGCCGTTACACCTGGCAAGTGGAGGAGTCGCGCATCGGGATCGACGCCAACGACACGGATTCGACGCGTCTGACTGCGTCCCCCAACTTCCTCGGCGGTATGACGGAGCATTCCGAGTTGGTAATCCACGAACATCGGCTCAATCGACTGAACGCCCTCAACTTCGAGCGACTGCTCTGCACGGCGACGGTTGACTCCTTCACGAAACAGGAGCGACTTGCGAGTCGAGTTGATGAGCACGAGATCGGCGTTGATACGCTGGAGCAGCACCGTGTTGCTGTCGAGCATGGCGTTCATGATGCCGAGTTGCACACCCATCAGGACGACCGCGAAACCGATGCCAGCAGTGAACAGCGCAAACCGCACGCGATCGTGCACGAGGTTCGACCAGGCCAGGGGAACAGCAGGTGGACGAGGCATGATGTGACTTACCGCTGTCGAGCGGGACCCACGGCCAGAATTTCGACGCGGAGGTTGGTTTCCTCGAGTCGATAGAATACGCCAAGAACGTCTTCGTACCAGAGGCGAAACCCGGGCGACCGCGACTCGCCCATGTCGCGCGGCGTTCGGCGAAATGCCCAGTCAATTCGCAATACTGCAGCGGGATCGTCGGCTGCGATCTCCAGACGAGTCACCCAGTGTGGATAAAGTTCTGGGTGGGCAGGGCGAGGCTCCTGCCTAGCCACAGACATCGGCTCGGCAGGAGCCTCGCCCGCATGTTTGGGAGCATTCTCCGCCCTGGAACCAGTAGGTCGCCACCGATTACACAAGCTAGTAACGCGGAACCTCGCGGGGTGGGGGAGCCAATGGGGGCGTTGCCTTGGGCACCAGTTTGCCGTCGAGCTTCGCGAGTTCCTCTGTCGCGAGTCGACCGAGAGGCGAATTGGCGGGAGCGTCCGCGATCGCGGCCCGGAACAGGGTCCTGGCATCGGCTGGCTTGTTGAGTTTCACAAACCGCAATCCCATCGCGTAGGCGAGTGGACCTCGTGCCTCGGGTGGCACCAGTGGAGCAAGTGTTCCCCAACCGAGCGACCCTGACGTGCCTTTCCAGGCGAGTGCGAGCGGGAACATCTGGATCTTGGTCAGTTTCCCCTCGAAGAAGAGATCCCCAAATCGAACTACCGCTTGCCAGAGAATCTCATCCTGCTCTGGGGTGGGCTTGCCATCGCACAGGTCAAGTCGCAACTTCTCGTAGCCGATCAGCCTCAGCGGAGTGCGGGTGAACTCCACGGGATGCATTTCCAGGAACACGACCTTCTTCGCCCACTCCCGACCGCGTGGCGATGCCCACATCCCCCGTAGAATCGCGGGGCTGAACTGGACTGTGGCCGCGATCTGCGTGATGAGCGGATCGTCTGTTACGAGGACCAACAGACGGTGCCAGAGTTCCGTTGCTTCCTCGTCGCTGAGTTCGCCCGAGAGCGATCCGGCCAAGAGTCGGTAGTACAGCCCAATCCCCTTGTTGTCAGATGCTTGCCCCTTCGCCCCGGCCTTGTTCCGCACGGCGGCGAAAGCCGCGGGTGAGGCGTTTTTCCACGCCTCTTTCGCTCGAACCATGTCGCCCTTGTCGGCAGCGAAGAATCCCAACATCATCCACGCTTCGGCGTACCAGATATACGCGTGCGGGACATCCACGAACGGGGCACTGAGCATTTGTTCGAGCTGCGCCTCGGCCAGATCCCGTTTTCCCGTGATCGCATACAGACGGGCCAGTGTGACCACGACTCCAGCCGACCCAGGGGGAAACGGATCAGTCGGACGGGCTGACTTAGGCCTGAGTGCATGAAGTGCAGGTGCAAGTGCGAGAAGCGCGGGCTCGGCTCCCTCCTGGCGAGTCTTGATCCATGCGAACCAGCGGAAGCACCAGGGGACGAGCCAAAACTGCCCGGTGGCCGTGGCTGGATTCGATGTCGCCTCGCGGAGGATTGCGCCGAACGCGATTTCCGCCTGCTCGTTCTCGCCGATCAGGGCATATGCCCGCCCCAGATCGTATCGCTGGACCGGCAACGATTGCGGATCACCAAGCAGTTCGTACAGCTTGTAGAGCGCCTCCGCGCGGCGAACCGTTGATGGAGTTGGGAGGACATAGGAGCTTGCGGGCAACCCCGGCTGGCTCAGGATCTGCTGCCTCACTGATGCCGGGACATACCGCGCGACTTGATCAGGGGTGCATCGGACCGCCGCGACAGAGAAGAGTGCGTTCGCGTCCTCAAAGCGCTTCTGCTGGAGTCGGATGAGCGCTAACTGGGCGACGGCCATCACAGGCCAGCGATCACCAGACGCACTGGCGACAGCCTCAAATTCCACCGCTGCATCGTCGATGCGATTGAGTGCGACCAGACAGAGTCCAGCCTTACATCTCGCCTCGGTCGCAATCCCCGCATCTCCGGACCGAGCTTGCAGTTGGTAGAGCGAGAGGGCCTGGGCGAACTCGCCGCGTGCATGGAGGTCATCCGCCTTCTCCAGCGGACTGGCTTCACGCGGGATTGGGCGATTGGACACCCGAAGACGGGCCAACGGAACCGCGTCTGGCCAAATGACTCCAAAGACCGGGTCCGAGCGGCCGACGATTGGAGCGACATCCATGAACACCAGCGGTTCCGCTTCGTTCACCTGGACCCAGAGTCGGTCCCCATCCCGTTCCGCGGTGATCCGGAGCGGCCCGTTCGGTAACGTGAGCGACTGCTGTCGAAGGACCGCACCGTTTCGCAAGATCCGGACTTCGCCGTGGCCCTGAGTGTCCTGAAACGTCGTCGGCGGCATCGGCCCAGAGTTGGACCCGGGCGGGCGTGCACCATCCGCGAGTTCGTTTGGTAGTCGCAAGGCGACTGCCGTGAACACGAATTGATATCCGTCTGACCCCGGAGTAAGGTCAACCCCGACGCCGACTTCGTGGGCGTGATACCAGGCGGCCCCAAACTCCGTCTCAAATCGAACCTCGCCGACAGACCGAAGTTGAGTGCGGACTGGGCTCCCGCGTTTCTGTCCAACCGTGGGGAGGAGTCCTTCAGGTCCAACGCGAACGGTTCCCGGAGAGAACACGGTCGCGGTGTCAGCGAATGGTGGGACAAGTTCCGCAGTGGCCTGCCAGGCCCGGAGTCGCCCCCGAATCTCCGCATCCACCTGTGTGCCCATCGTCGCATCATGAGAAGCCAGCCAGCGGCGTTCGACCTCAACCATCTGGATATCTGCCGGAGTGACCCGAGAGCGGGCCAACACACTCCGGATTCGCCCGGCGACGCGATCCAGGAGCTTCACACGTGCCGACTCGGCCTGGGCAGGGTCGAGCACCTGGAGTTGTTCGACGAGTCGCTCCAGCGTCTCCCGGTGCCCCTCGGGCCACTCCGTGACTTTGAGTCCATCGTCGATCTGCCGGGTCAGATCGTTCACCCGCCGTTGGGATGAAGATTGAATCACCAGCCAGGAAGCGACACCAATCGCACCTACAAGTGCGACCAGCAGGCTGATCGTCAAGCCGCGACGGCGGACCCGCCGCCACGCTTTCTGGAGAGCGCTTTCGGGTCGAGCGAGGATTGGCTCCCCGGCGCGGAACCGTTCGAGGTCTTGAGCCAGCGCCAGCGCGGAAGAGTAACGCCGCGAGGGATTCTTCTCCAGACACTTGAGGCAAATGGTTTCCAGATCCCGCGGGATGCCGCCATTTCTGGACCGGAGCGGATCGGGGTCCGACATGAGCACCTTCACGAGCAGTTCGTCTGTCCGCTTCGCGATGAAAGGCCGCGTTCCCGTCAAGCACCCATACAGCATCACGCCCACCGACCACACATCCGCGGCAGGTCCAACTTCTCGCGTATGACCGTCAGCCTGTTCGGGCGCCATGTACGAGGGCGTCCCCATGATGGCACCGGTCCGCGTGAGGTCCGAGTCTGCCCGTTTGGCGAGTCCAAAATCCGCAACCTTTGGTTCACCCGCTTCGTCGAATAATACATTTCCGGGCTTGATGTCCCGGTGAATGATCCCTTGTGCGTGAGCCGCCTGGAGTCCACGGGCGAGCTTCTCGATGAGGCCAGCCGCCTGTTGTGGGTCGAGTCGTTTGCCATCGCGTAATCGGTCGTACAGCGTACCTCCGGAGAGGTACTCCAGCGCCATGAACGGTTGACCGCTACTCTGTCCGTGGTCGTACACCTGGACCACGTTTGGGTGCCGGATCGATGCAACTGCCTCGGCCTCAGTCAGAAAACGTGCGACGGCGGGGTTGTCTCCCTCTCCCGCTCCCAGGATCATCTTTAACGCGACGAGGCGGTTCAGCGATTGTTGGCGAGCCATGTACACGACACCCATGCCGCCGCGACCGAGTTCACCCAGGATTTCGTACCCCGGGACGCTACCGGCGAGCGCGGCGATACGTGTCTGCTCCGCCACGGAGTCACTAGCAGTTGCGGTGGGGGTGGTATCAAGTGCCGGGCGAGTGCCGACGCCGAGAGGAGTCGTGGCGGGACTTGCAGCCGCGGTCGCACTCACCGTGCGCGTCACGGATTCGGAAGGTGAAGGGTTCACACCCGGACGCACAGGGGAGTTGTCGCCCGTCATTCCTGTCTCCTCGTGGGTCCGCGATTTCGACAGCCAACATCACGGCAAGGCGTTCACGTCGCACTTGGGTAACACAGTCTTCAGTGCCTTACCGGTTCCAGCAATGGTAAAGTTCCCGGTCGGGCGGGCAAGGCTCCTGCCGAGCCACAGGCAGCGGCTCGGCAGGAGCCTCGCCCTCCCGTTTGGCGGTGTTACGATATCGCCACCGCCCCGGCGGCAAAGTTTCCCGTGGCTTTCTCAGTTCCCAGGTTGCGTGATTCCTGACATAATGACGACTACTGCCTGCCGCCTCTTCCGTTTCGCCACCGCATCACCACACGAGTTTCCGATGCGATTCCCGCTGCCATCTGTCAGCCGTCGTAACTTTCTGAGCCTCAGTGCCTGTGGGTTGCTTTCGCTCCCCGAGTGGCGGCCAGCCTTCGCCGCAAGCAAGAAGGCCAAGGCAAAGTCGATCCTCGTTGTCTTCGAACAGGGCGGTGTGTCCCACATGGACACCTTCGACCCGAAACCCGACGCACCCGCCGAACACCGAACGCCGTTCGAGACGATCGACACAGTCGTCCCCGGAATGCGGTTTACCGAACTGCTGAAACGCACCGCGAAGCATGCCGACAAGCTCTCGGTCGTGCGTTGCATGACGCAGCCGAAGCCCGGCATCGGGAACAGCCATCCGAAGGGGTCGCAGTACATCTTCAGCGGTGAATCTCCCGGCGGCCCCGAGGAGATGCCCGACATTGGCTCGGTCGTCTCGAAGCGAATTGGCAGCGAGGCCCGCAATCTGCCGCCGTACATCATGGTGCCGGGCACGAGCGAGCAAGAGTACAACACGCACGTCGGGTTTCTGCCACCGCAACACCGCGTCTTCAAAACCGGTGGCAAGCCGCACGATCCCGCCTGGACCGTGCCGAATCTCGCACTCGCCGGGATCGCCCCGGAGCGATTCAAGGATCGCGCCGACCTGCTGAGCAGCCTGGACATCGGCATTCCTGGTGCGGACAAGGCGAAAGACGCCACGACGCTGGCAAGTATGCGCGATCAGGCCGAGGATATGTTGACCAACCCCGCCACGCGGAAGGCGTTCGATCTGAAGGCCGAGCCTCAGAAGATTCGCGAGAGTTATGGGCTTGGCCACCGTGGGCAGTGCTATCTGCTTGGCCGAAAACTCATCGAATCGGGAGTGCGGTTCGTCACGATTGATTGCCGGGAGCCACCAGCGCGCGAGTTCCCTGGCGGCGGCAACATGAACTGGGATCACCACGATCACATCTATTCCACGAGCGATACCAAGATCAAAGGCGGGGGAGCGGGTGCCGGTCGGTGGGGCATTCAGACCTGGCCCATGATGGGGAGCACCGATCAAGCGTTCGCGGCACTCCTCGAAGACATGGGCCAGCGGGGATTACTGGCGGAAACGCTCGTGTGTTTTGTGACCGAGTTCGGTCGCACGCCCAAGATCAACGACCGCAAGGGCCGCGATCACTGGACGCACGCGTTCAGCTTCGCGTTCGCGGGCGCAGGTGTTCCGGGTGGGCAGGTCGTAGGCGAGACCGATCGCGAGGGCGGCTACATCGTCAGCTCGAAGGCATACACGATCGAGGACTATGCCGTGACGCTGTACGAGAAACTCGGCATCGACACGTCGAAACCGCTCCACACACCCGCCGGCCGCCCGATCTACCCCGGCAAGGACGGGCACGCGATTGCCGAGATCATGTAAAAGTTAAAATGTAAAAAGTAAAAACGCAGCGGCAGACAAACATCACAACAAGGTTGCGTCAGATGCGACTGTCTTTCATTTTATTCTTTACTTTTTACCTTTTACATTCTTCTGCTTCCGCGGCTGAGGTTCCGTCGCGTGTCGAGGTCTACCCGCCGAAGGTCACGCTCGCGTCGAAGCGGGCGGCGGTGCAACTCGTCGTCACGGGGCACTTCGCTAACGGTGAGACACGCGATCTCACCCGCGATGCGGTGTTCACGCCCTCGACCGACAGCGTTGAGGTTCGTGCTGGGGTTGCTTTCCCCAAGAAGGACGGCAAGGCCGAGATCGCGGTGAAGATCGGCGAGCAGACGCTGAACATTCCGGTGGAGGTGAGTGGGCAGGCGAACCCCGATCCGATTCGCTTTCGCACGGAAACGCTGGCTGTGCTCACACGTCATGGTTGCAACGCCGGGTCGTGTCATGGGGCACCGGAGGGGAAGGGCGGATTCCACCTGTCGCTGTTTGGCTACGATCCGCTGATTGATGCCGAGAGCCTGGTTCGTGGCGGTCTGAACCGGCGAGTGGATGCGTTCGCCCCGGCAGATAGCCTGGCCCTGAAGAAGCCGTTGATGCGAGTGCCCCACGTTGGTGGGAAGAAGCTCAACAAGAGTGATCTCGGTTACCGCGTGCTGCTCGACTGGATCGCCGAAGGAGCCAAGACCGACGATGAGAAACAGGCTGCGTGCGTGAAGTTGGTTGTGTATCCTGGGCCGAGCCGAATCTTGAAGTCGCCGCACCTCAGCCAGCAACTCAGCGTGATCGCCAACTTCGCGGACGGCACGACGCGCGATGTCACCACGCTCGCCACGTTCGAAGTCTCGCACAAGGAAGTGCTTGCGGTATCCGATTCGGCACTGGTCACCGGCCTGAAGCGCGGGCAGGGTGCCGTCTCGGTGCGTTACCTCAACCACCTCGAATCGGTGCATTTCACCGTAACCGAGGATGTCGAGGGCTTCCGCTGGCCGAGCATTCCGGAGACGAATTTCGTCGATCAACATGTTCACGCGAAGCTGAAGCAGCTTCAGGTGATGCCGTCGGGGACGTGCGACGACGCGACGTTCTTGCGGCGCGTCTATCTCGACTTCACCGGGTTGCTTCCGCCGGGCGAGAAGGCGAAAGCGTTCCTCGCGGACACGGCGAAAGACAAGCGTGCGAAGGTGATCGACGAGTTGCTCGACTCGGAAGAATTCGCCCGGTACTGGGCACTGCGAACGGCCGATTTGTTGCGAGTGAACGCCAAGACACTCCCCGAAGGGCGGGCCGAGCTATTCGCCGAATTCCTGATCGACGGCTACCGCAAGAACACACCCTTCGACAAAGTCGCGACAGAGATACTCACTGCGTCCGGAGACGCGACCAAGGTTCCCGCGGCGAATTACTTCCTCGCGACTCCCGTGCTTGAAGACCTGGCCGAGACAACCGCTCAGTTGTTCATGGGCTCGCGGGTGAACTGTGCCAAGTGCCACAACCACCCCTTCGAGAACTGGACGCAGGAAGACTATTTCAGCATCGCGGCCGTGTTCGTTCGAGTGAAGAAAGCTGGCAAGGTCGTGTCGGTCGCCGCGACCGGCGAGACGAAGCACCCCACCAGCGGAAAGACGCTGACGCCGTTCGGGACAGCGCCTGTTGACGCGAAAGCCGACCGCCGGGTTGCGTTCGCATCGTGGCTCACGAAGCCAGGCAACCCGTTCTTCGCACGGGTCGAAGTGAACCGCACCTGGGCACGGCTGTTCGGGCGCGGAATCGTTCATCCGGTGGACGATTTCCGCTCGTCGAACCCGCCGGCCATCCCGGACCTGCTCGATTCGCTCGCTGTGGAATTCGAGAAGTCCGGGTTCGACCGCAAGCAGATAGTGCGGCTCATTTGCAACAGCCAGACGTATCAACGGTCCACCGCGACAAACAAGTTCAACGAGGACGACGAAGCCTTGTTCTCGCACTATCCCATCCGCCGACTGACAGCGGAGCAGATGCAGGATGCGATCGGTTACACGACCGGCAGCCTGACTCCTCCCACGGAACTGGCGGCAGCGCAGGAGAAGGCCGAGAAAGCCGCGCTCGCCGCTCCGAACGACAAGGGGAAGCAGGCCGCGTTCAAGAAACTCCGTGATCGAGCAGACTACGCCACACAGCGACTCACGCCGGAGCAGTCGGCGTTTCTCATGGCGTTCGGACAGCCGAAGCGCGAAAGCCCGTGTGCCTGTGAACGAATCGACGAGCCGACGGTCGATCAGGCGTTGCAATTGCTGAACGGGCCGTTGGTCGCCGGCAAGCTGACACAGGCGGCAACTGAGTACGCCAAGCTCGCCGACACGGAGTTGGTCGATCGACTCTGGCTCGCGGGGTTCTCGCGCATGCCCGCCGAATCGGAACGCAAGAAGGCACTCGATCACCTGAAACGCGGAACGAATCGCCCGGATGCAGTGCGTGACCTGGTGTGGGCGATCATCAACACACGCGAGTTCTTGCTGCAACACTGAGGAAGGGAACGATGCTGAGGCTGACTGGCCACAAGGGGGACGTTCGAGCCGTGGCGTTCGGGCCTGACGGTAGCCTTGTCTCCGGAGGTGGAGATCGAACCGTCCGCGTATGGAACCCGGTCACTGGCGAGTGTCGCACGACGATCAAAGCCGGGCAGGTTGTGTATGCCGTGGCCGTTTCGCCGGATGGCAAGACGCTCGCCTGGGCCGGTCGCCCCACGACAGGGGCCGTATCCAGTTTCGTGCAACTTGCCGATTCCACAGGCAAGAAGACGCGGAAAGCTGAGTTCGTGACTTTTGGTGTTGTGGCGCGGTGGGATGCAGGCAGTGGAACGTTACGCACGGAAGAGGAGCCGATGGCTCGCACCGTCTGGGGGCTGGCGTTCTCGGCCGACGGGAAGTACCTGGCAGCGGCGGTTCGTAAGCCCGGGGGCGCGAACATCCCTGACGGGGCTGGTGGGTGCTGCTGGGTTATGCAAGATAAGGCCAAATCCCACGCACTGCCAGGGAATGACATCTACGCCGTCGCCTTCGCCCCAAGCGGCCATGCTCTCGCTGTGACTCGCGAGCAGTCCGTTATGTTTCTGGAACGGCCAGAAGCCACCGAGGGCGTGACCTACCCACTATCAACGAGTTGGTCGGCAGCAGTCGCGTTCATCCCGGGTGCGGCATTAACAGTTGTCGCATCGAACAGTTTCCTGGAATTTGTGAACCCGATAAAGCGCGAGAAGCCGACTCGCCTGAAAACGGGCTGTCGGACAATCATCGCACTTGCCGCCTCACCCGACGGGAAGACTGTGCTGGCTGGAGGTCGTCCCGGTGCCGTCGAGGTGTATGACTCAAAGAGCTTGAAGAAGCTGACCGAGTACGATTTCAAGATTGGCGGCGTACATGCCCTCGCCTTCGCCCCTGATGGTCTGACGTTCGCCGCGGCTGGAGACGACGGATTGGTCGTCTGTGATGCAACCGTCTGACAAGCTACACGCATTCCCCCAGGCACCGACGACATGAACCGTTCACTGATCGCACTGCTTGCCATACTCGTGCCCGCTCCCATTCACGCCGCTGACCCGACGTTCCTGCCGGATGTCGCGCCGGTGATGGTGTCGCGTTGTGTGAGTTGTCACGGCGGGGTCAAGGCTCGCGGCGAGTACAAACTCGACACGTTCGACAATCTGTTGACGCCCGGCGCTTCAGAAGCGAAACCCGTGGTCCCCGGCAAGCCCGAGGAATCGGAGTTGTACAAGCGGCTCGTCGCCACTGATCCAGAAGAGCGGATGCCACCCGGCGACGATCCGCTGACGGCAGACGAGATTGCCGCCGTGAAGAAGTGGATCGCGGCAGGTGGCAAGTTTGATGGCGCTAACCGCACGGCGTCGCTCAAGTCGATCCTGCCGCCTCGCAAGCATCCGGCGGCCCCCGAGAAGTACCCGACGCCCGCTCCGGTGTGTGCGCTCGCGTTCTCGCCGGATGGGAAGGAACTCGCGGTTGGCGGCGTGAACGAGGTCACCGTCTGGGATGCCGCGACCGGCAAGCTACTTCGCCGACTGCCGAAACAGCCAGCACGGATTCACTCGGTGGCGTTTTCCAGCGACGGCAAGAAAGTCCTGATCGGTGGCGGCACCGTCGGCGAATACGGTGAAGCGGCGTTGATCGATGCCGCGACCGGCGAACGTGAGCGGGTCTTCGGGCCGTTCGATGATCTTGTGTTGAGCGTGGCTTTCTCGCCGGATGGTAAGCGGATCGCGGTCGGCAGCGCCGATCGCACGGCCCGCAATTTCAGCCTCGATACCGGCGTGGAAATGTGGCGCTCGGCATTGCACAACGACTGGGTCACGGGCGTGGCGTACAGTCCAGGTGGCAAGTGGGTCGCGACGAGCAGCAAGGATCGCACGGTGAAAGTGCTCGACGCCGCGAGCGGAAAATTGTTCACGACCTACAACGGACACCGCCGGCAGTTCGCACCGCATGTGGGACAGTTTGAAGTGTACGCGGTGCAGTTCGACTCAACGGGCACGGCGTTTTCGGTCGGCGGCGGCGCAGCGGTGCGTGCGTGGAACCCCGTGAAGGCGCACGATGAGAACGGCAGCGCCGCCGATATGGAAGAACGCTTCAAGAACATCGGCCACACACGGTATCTCGAATACACAGCGGGGAAGCCCGTGTTCAGCCTGGTCGTCGGTGGGGGCCAGGTGTTTTCGGCCGGTGGGGATTGTGCCGTGCGTCAGCACGATGCCACAACTGGGAAACCCGTTCGCGAGTATTCCGGCCATGCGGACTGGATCTATGCACTCGCCGTGCATCCCACGAGTGACCGCATCGCATCGGGTGCGTTCGATGGCGAAGTGCGCGTGTGGAACACGAAGACGGGAGATACCGTGACATCGTTCAAAGCTGCCCCGGGTTGGGCGAAGTAACGCGAGTCCTCGATGCCGTTCACACACACCACTCGCGGCGAACGGTTCGTCTTTGGCGATCTTCGCGAACTCCTCGCCAGAGCGAACGAGGTGAAATCCGGGGACGAACTCGCCGGAGTCGCCGCACGCTCGGAACGAGAACGCGCGGCCGCCAAGTTTGCCCTCGCCGATGTGCCGCTTGCCGAGATCACCGCAAACCCCGTCATCGACCCAGACATCGACGACGTTTCACGCCTCATCCTCGATTCGCACGATCACACCGCATTCGCGAAGATTGCCTCCCTCACTGTCGGCGAGTTTCGCGAGTTCCTCCTGGCCGACACAACCACCGGCGAGACGCTCCGTGCGCTGCGTGAGGGCATCACGCCCGAGATTGCCGCCGCGGTCGCGAAACTCATGGGGAACAAGGATCTCGTCTATGTTGCGGCGAAGATTCGAAACGTGACGCGGTGCCGGAATACGCTCGGGGAACGCGGCGTGTTTGGCGTGCGAGTGCAACCGAACCACCCGACCGACGACCTCGCGGGAATCCTGATCTCGGCCGTTGATGGGCTTGCCTTCGGCTGCGGTGATGCCGTCATCGGCGTGAACCCCGCAACCGATTCGGTGGAGAGTGTCGCGGCCATCCTGAGGTTGCTGTCTCGACTCATCGACACCCACGGCATCCCGACACAAGCGTGCTGTCTCGCGCATATCACCACTCAACTTGCCGCGCTCGAACGTGGTGCCCCGGTCGATCTGCTCTTCCAGTCGGTCGCAGGGACCCAGGCAGCGAACGCAAGTTTCGGTGTCAGCCTCACGATGTTGAAGGAAGGCCGCGAGCGTGTGCTGGAGTCGCACCAGAAACGCGACGTGCCATGGGTCGGTAATCAGGTCATGTACTTCGAGACAGGGCAGGGGAGTGCGCTTTCGGCCGAGGCACATCATGGTGTCGATCAACTCACGCTCGAAGCTCGAGCCTACGCCGTCGCCCGTGCGTTCGATCCCTTCCTGGTGAATACCGTCGTCGGGTTCATCGGGCCAGAGTACCTCGCGGATGAGCGGCAAATCACGCGGGCCGGGCTGGAAGATCACTTCATGGGGAAACTCCTGGGGCTGCCAATGGGTGTGGATGTGTGCTACACCAATCACGCGGATGCGGACCAGAACTCGGCCGATAACCTGCTGATGCTGCTCGCGGCCGCTGGCTGCAATTACGTCATGGGTGTGCCGTGCAGTGATGATGTGATGCTGAACTACCAGTCCACCAGTTACCACGATGCCGCGACGGTTCGGAGCCTCTTCGGACTCACACCCGCTCCCGAGTTCCTCGCGTGGCTCGAAGGGCGAGGGATCTTCCACGAAGGGAGATTGACCTCCGCTGAACGAACTGCTCTGCTGGGTGACCTCGACAAAATCTTGACGCAGTGATGACATTCAGGGGTTCACCCGGACAAAACATGAATCACCCCACATCACCCGAATCCGACGACGTTCGCACACTCCACAAGCTGGGTTATGCCCAGGAACTGTCGCGGGTTCTGGGCGGCTTCTCCAACTTCGCCATCTCGCTATCGATCATCTGCATCCTTGCGGGTGGCATCACATCGTTCCACGTCGGCTTCTGTTCCGTCGGAGGCGCGAGCATCGGAATCGGCTGGCCGCTGGTGTGCCTGTTCTCACTGTGCGTTGCCGCGACGATGGGTCAGATTGCATCCGCGTTCCCGACTGCCGGGGGACTCTATCACTGGGCCGCGATCCTCGGTGGTCGTGGCTGGGGTTGGGTGACCGCGTGGTTCAACCTCGCGGGACTGGTGACCGTGCTTGCGGGCATCAACGTGGGAACGTACCGCTTCGCGCTGAGTGTGTACTACCCCGACGCTCGACCTGACCCGATGATGCAGTTCTGGGTTGTGCTTGGCCTCACGGTGTCGCAGGCGATCATCAACCATCGCGGTATTCGGGTGACTCAGATCCTCACCGATTTCAGCGGTTACTGGATCTTGATCATTTCGACCGTGCTCACCGTGGCTCTGGTTGCAGCGGCAGCGAGCCACGATTTCTCCCGCCTGTGGACCTTCACGAACTTCAGCGGGTTGCCCTCCGAAGGGGACTCCGTTTGGCCGCGAACGGAGTCGCTCCTGCTCCTCTTCGCGCTCGGGTTCCTCCTGCCGGCCTACACGATCACGGGCTTCGACGCTTCGGCACACGTCTCGGAAGAGACTGCCGGGGCAGCGCGAAACGTACCTCGTGGCATCGTGCGTTCCGTGTTGGTGTCGGGTATCTTCGGTTGGTTGATGCTGTGTGCCGTGGTGCTGGCGATGCCCGACCCGGCCAGGGCCGCCGAGAAGGGCGATGGAGCGTTCGTGTTCACGCTCGGCGAGGTGTTGCCCGGATGGTTCGCGTCCCTGTTGCTGGGATGTATCGTGATCGCGCAGTACCTGTGCGGGTTGGCGACCGTCACGTCGGCGTCGCGGATGATGTTCGCCTTCGCTCGCGATGGTGGGTTGCCTGCTTCCCGCTGGGTGCGGCATGTATCCCCGCGTTTTCGCACGCCGGTGATCGCCATCTGGGGCGTGTGCATCTCGGCGGTGCTCTTCACCATGTATGCGGATGTTTACAGCACGATCACGGCAGTCTGCGTGATCTTCCTGTATCTGTCCTACGTGCTGCCAACGGCGATTGGACTCGTGGCACATGGCCGGTGGTGGAACGAGATGGGGCCGTGGCAACTGGGTCGCTGGTTCCGCCCCCTCGCGGTAGTGAGCATTCTCGGCTGTGGTGGCCTGATCGTGATTGGAATGCAACCTCCGAACGAGAAGGCGGCGATCGTGGTCGGGGGTATGGTGGTGGTTCTTGGAGTGCTGTGGTTCGCGGTTGCGAAGCACACCTTCCCGGGGCCGCCGCACGGTTTGCTGACAACACAACAGCGAGCCGAGATTCGTGCCGCAGAAGCAGCAGTTCACGAAGAAGTTGCCCCCGAGGTCACCACATGAGTGACAGTGCGTTGTCACAGATCCCGGATGCTGTCGAGGTTGCTCGCGCGCGGTCACTTGCCCGGGTGCTGGTGGGGCGAGCGGGGCCGGGCTACCGGACGGGAACGTGGCTGAAATTGCGGGAAGATCACGCGGCCGCACGAGACGCTGTTCGTGCGGAAGTGGATCTGGAGCGAGATTTCGGCTCCGACTCGATCGCGGCCAACGGGTTGTTCGAGGTGCGGACGCGTGCAGGATCGAAGGGCGAATATCTCCTCAGGCCAGACCTGGGGCGTCGTCTCGATAGTGAAAGCCGCGAACGAGTCCGGGTTGAGTGCCCACCGGGGCCGGATTTGCAGGTGGTGATCGGCGATGGGCTTTCCGCCACGGCAGTGGCGATCCAGGCACCAGGCTTACTTCACGATCTGCGATGTGCGGCTGCCGAGCGTTCCTGGTCGTTCGGGCATCCATTCTTCGTGCGATATTGCCGCGTCGGCGTGATGAACGATGTGGGAGATTTGCTGAATCCGGCGGTGGTCGTGTTGCTGATCGGTGAACGGCCCGGGTTGGCGACAGCCGAGAGCCTCTCCGCATACCTTGCGTTCCGCCCGCGTTCCGGTCAAACCGACGCGGACCGGAACCTCATCTCAAACATCCATGAACGAGGAGTGAGCCGGGCCGATGCCACCCGGCGTGTGATCGCATTCGCGGAGCAATTTCGACTCGCCGGCCAGAGTGGTGTCTCGATCAAGGAGTCGTTGCCGGGCAACGCAACGAGTTTCCCTGCTGCAACTGATGAGGGTTCCTGGTTGCAGCATAGGTAAAGTTCTAGCTCGGGAGGGCGAGGCTCCTGCCGAGCCGTTGGCCTGCGGCTCGGCAGGAGCCTCGCCCTCCCTATTGGGTGCATTTGCTACGCTGAATGCAGTTCCGGCGAATGGAGCGGCGTGCCCGAAGGCAGCGCCGCCGCACAGGTCACTTCCCTTTCTTCTCGATCCTGGCCCACGTGTCCTTGAGCGTCACGGCACGGTTGACCACGAGCGAGCCTGGGGTCGAATCGCGGTCCACGCAGAAGTACCCGAGTCGCTCGAACTGGAATGTCTTGCCGGCCGCGGAACCTGCAACGGATGGCTCCACTTTGCACCCCGTCAGCACTTCCAGCGACTTCGGATTCAGGTTCGCGAGGAAGGTCTGACCTTCGGGTGCTTCGTCCGGGTCGGGCTTCGCGAATAGGTGGTCGTACAGCCGGACCTCGGTCTCGATCGCGGTCGCCGCGTTCACCCAGTGAATCGTCCCCTTCACCTTGCGACGGTCGGGTGAGTCGCCCCCCCGTGTGGCAGGGTCGTAGGAGCAGCGCACCTCGACGACGTTTCCAGCCGCGTCCTTCTCGACCCCGGTGCACGTGACAAAGTACGCGTATCGGAGCCGCACCTCGCGCCCTGGCCCGAGGCGGAAGAAGTCCTTCGGTGGGTTCTCACGGAAGTCGTCCTGCTCGATGTACAGCACCTTCGAGAACGGCACCTTGCGGGAGCCGGCCGATGCGTCTTCGGGGTTATTGACGGCGTCCAGCTCTTCGGTCTGGCCGTCCGGGTAGTTCTCGATCACGACCTTGAGCGGCCGGAGCACACCCATCACTCGCGGGGCCTTCTTGTTCAGGTCTTCACGCAGCGCGTCTTCGAGCCAGGCCACGTCGATCATGCCGTTGTACTTCGACACGCCGATCCGCTCGCAGAACTTCCACATCGCCTCCGGGGTGTAACCCCGCCGACGGATGCCGACGATGGTTGGCATTCGCGGATCGTCCCAGCCGCTGACGTGCTTCTCATTCACAAGCTGGATGAGCTTCCGCTTGCTGAGCACTGTGTAGGTGAGGTTGAGCCGAGCGAACTCGATCTGCTGCGGTTTCGGAATGCCGATGTTATCGATGTACCAGTCGTAGAGCGGCCGGTGAATCTCGAATTCCAGGGTGCAGATCGAGTGGGTGATCCCTTCGATTGAGTCCGACTCGCCGTGCGCGTAGTCGTACATCGGGTAGATGCACCACGTGTTGCCGGTGCGGTGATGCTTCGCGTGCATGATCCGGTACATGATCGGATCGCGCAGGTGAAAGTTCGGGTGGCTCATGTCGATCTTTGCCCGCAGGGTACACTTCCCCTCGGGGAACTCGCCGGCCTTCATGCGGCGGAACAGATCGAGATTCTCCTCCACCGTGCGATCGCGGAACGGGCTATTCTTGCCGCCCTTGGTGTCGCCCCGATACTCCGCCATCTTCTCCGCCGACAGATCATCGACATAGGCCTTACCCTCCGTGATGAGCTTCTCGGCCCAGTCGTAGAGTTGCTGGAAGTAGTCGGAAGCGTAGAACTCGCGACCCTGCCAGTCGGCTCCGAGCCAGCGAACATCCTCGCGGATCGAGTCGACGTACTCCTGCTCCTCGGTGGTGGGGTTGGTGTCGTCGTAGCGCAGGTTGAACTTGCCGTTGTACTTCACGGCAAGCCCGTAGTTCAGGCAGATCGACTTCGCGTGCCCGATGTGGAGGTAGCCGTTTGGTTCTGGTGGGAAGCGCGTGTGAACGCGACCGCCGAACCGCCCGGTGCGGTTGTGTTCCTCGATGATCTCCTGAACGAAGTTCAGCGAGGGCATATCGGGCTTGTCGCCTGGGGTCTTCGCGTCGGGTGCTTTATCTGCCATGACGGTCTCGTCGGAAGGTGATCGGAGAGGGCTTGGTTTGTTGGGAATTGCAGAGTGAAGAATGCAAAGTGCGGAATGGAAAGACAATCACCGGTCTCTCTGATCATTCTGCACTCTGCATTCTTCACTCTGCATTTCGCACGGCCCGGTCGATGCGGGCGAGGCAACGCTCGCGACCAAGAACGGCGAGCGTGTCGTAGGCGCTGAACCCGACCTCCTTGCCGGTCGTCGCCACGCGGAGGACATTGCTCAGCGGCCCGGCCTTCGCGCCTTCGGCCACGGCCAGGGCTTCCGTCGCGGTCTTCAGGGTGTCGTGCGTGAACGGCTCCGCACCCGCAACCACGCCCCGCAGTTTCGTCAGCGCGTCGGCGAGTGACAACGTCTTGTCACTCCCCTTGAACGCGGCGGCGAGGTGCTTTGTTGCCATCGCCGCGTCGAAGCTGATCGCGTCGTCCGGGAGGAAGAGATAATCGTAGTCGAGGATGTCGCCCGCAACGGTCATGCGTGGCCCGGCAGCCTCCACAACTCGCGTCACGAAGTCGCGATCAGCAGGCAGCCCGGCCCGCGTCAGGTATGGCAACACCATCTCGACCTTCTCCGCGTTCGGCAACGCCTGCATGTACCGCGCCTGGAACGCGAAGAGCTTCTTCACGTCGAGGCTCGCGGGATTTTGAACCACGCGATCGAGCGAAAATTGTTCCGTCATCTCGGCAAGCGTGAACTCCTCACGGTTGTCTGCGGTGGCCCACCCGAGGAGCACGAGGTAGTTCAGAATCGCGGCGGGCAGATAGCCCACTTGCTTGTAAAAGTCGATCAGAACCGGGTTGTAGCTCTCGGCTGGTCGTGCAGCACCGACCATTTCCAAAACCTTTTTTCCATGTTGGTACAGGTCTAAGAGATCGAGATTGTCCCAATACTCCTGAACGACAGCTAAGAGCCGCTGAGCAACTGCCTCCTCCGATTCATTCCCTTGAATGGTGTGACTCAACCCGAGGCTGAGTCGGGTCATGGATCTCAGCATCAACTGCCCTCGTTCTCGGATCCGCTCCGCAGTGGGCCTTTCACCAGGGGGGGGTGTGAGTTTGAGATTGTCCTCAATGAGCTTTTTGATGTGACTTGCAATCTCCAGCCCCAATTGAGGACGGTCACTTGCGACCCCGTGTTCGTACACCTTCTTGAAGTCGGGGTTCTTCAGGTACTGGGCGATCTTCCGCTTGCTGAGCTTGTTCTTGCTCCCCGGCTCGGCGACGAATGGCAGGTGCGCGAATTCTGGCCGCGGGTAGCCAAGCCCCTCCAGCATGAAGATCTGTCGCGGCGTGTTCGACAGATGCTCCTCGGCCCGGATCACGTGCGTGATCTTCATGTCGAAGTCATCGACCACGTTCGCGAGGTTGTACGTCACGCCACCGTTGGATCGCTGAATGACGATGTCCTGCTCGCCGGCCCACTGCACTTCGATGTCGCCGCGAACGTGATCGTGGAACTTGCAGACGCCCTCGCGCGGCATCTTCACCTTCACCGACCCCTGCCGACCTTCCGCCTCGAACTCGGCGCGCTTAGCGGGTGTCTCGGCCATCCACTTGCGGCTGTAAATCTTTGGCCGCTTCTCCTTCTCGGCCAGTTCCATCTCGGCCTTCGTCTCCTCAGGCTTGGCGTAGTCCCAGTACGCCAGCCCCTTGTCGAGTAGTTGCTGCACCGCCTCCTGGTAACGGGCAAGTTTCTCCGACTGGTAGTACGGGCCGTAGGCTCCGCCGACCTCGGGGCCTTCGTCCCAGCTCAGGCCGAGCCATTTGAAGCCGTCGAGGATCGGTTGCAGCGCTTCGGGTTGGTTGCGACCCTGGTCGGTGTCGTCAATGCGCAGGATGAACTGACCGCCATGCTTGCGGGCGAACAAGTAGTTGAAGAGTGCCGTGCGAACCCCGCCGATGTGAAGGTAGCCGGTCGGGCTGGGTGCGAATCGCGTGCGAACCGTCATCCGTGGTCTTCCTGCGCGCCGGGGGTCCTGGCTCGCGAACCGTCCCGAGGTGAGTTCAAAAGAGAATCGAGCTTATCTTACAACGGGCTGATCGGGGGACCAGTTTGGTTCTGCTCTTCGGGTGCCCCTGGAGATTTTGCAGTCTTGGGAGGGCGAGGCTCCTGCCGAGCCGTTTTCGTGAGAGAAATCCCGGCTCGGCAGGAGCCTCGCCCTCCCGGTGTCAAAATCTCCAGGGGCACCGCTGCTCTTCAAGGCGGTTGGCTCGAAAGTCCACGACACAAAATGAACACCACACACAACTGGGTGATGGTATCATCTGGCGAGATCCACTCACCCATCAGGTGATTGATCACCCCACCGCCGGAGAACCACCATGATGACAACCCGCCGTGGCTTGATGTTCGCGCTGGTGCTCGCGGCATCAGCCAGCTTCAACCTATTTGGTACTCCGTCAGCGTTCGGGGAAGATGCTCCGGTGCTGCGTGCCGGTGCGGCCGCGGTGGACATCACACCCAAGGATTTCCCGGTCAACATGCCGGGCGGGTTCGGCCCGAACATGGCCGAGAAAGCGCACGACCCGCTCCATGCTCGGGCGCTGGTTCTCGATGATGGCACCACCAAACTGGCCATCGTCGTGGTGGACAACCTGGGCGTGGCTCGGCAAACGGTCGATGAGGCCAAGTTGCTCGCATCGCGGAAATGCGACCTGCTGCCTGAACGGATTCTGATCTCTTCCACGCACACGCACAGCGCACCACCATCGAACGTGATTGATGGGCCAAAGGAAGCAGTTGCATATCGGAAGATACTGGTCGAGGGAATCGCCGAGGCAATCATCCGCGCTCATGGCAACCTTCGACCTGCGGCAGTTGGTGCGGCGGCGCACCCGTTGCCCGATGAGGTCTTCAACCGACGCTGGTTCCTGAAGCCCGACAAGATGCCCCTCAACCCGTTCGGCGGCAAGGACATCGTGAAGATGAACCCGGGGAACAGCCCCGATATTTTGCTCAAACCGGCTGGCCCAACGGACCCGGATGTGAGCGTGCTCTCCGTGCAGGATGCCAAAACGCGAAAGCCCCTTGCGATCTATGCGAATTACTCGCTCCACTACGTCGGCGGCACCCCCAAGGCGTCGGCCTCCGCAGATTACTTCGGCGAGTTTGCTCGTCTGATGCCGGCACGAGTCGGCGCGAAGCCCGATGGTTCCGATGGCTTCGTCGCGATGCTGTCGAACGGCACATCGGGCGACATCAACAACATCCCGTTCGGTGTCACACCACCCCGACCACCCCGAGAACCCTTCGAGCAGATTCGCATTGTCGCGGGCAAGACCGCTGACGCAGCCTGGCATGCACGAAGCAAGATCACGGCCCACAACCCGAACGTGCGACTCGGAATGATTCAGCGAGAGATCACGCTTCGCCTCCGCAAACCCACCGCCGAGCAACTTCAACGAGCCAAGGAGATCCTGGCGATCACCGACGAGGCCGAACGTGCCAAGTTGCCGCCACTGGCACTGCCCTATGCCCAGCGAGCCATCGCACTTGCAGCAGCGGATGAGACCCTGAAGGTGCCACTGCAAGCGATCCGCATCGGCGACATCGCAATCTGTGCGATCCCGTTCGAGACCTTCGTTGAGACAGGGCTTGATCTGAAACGGCGGAGTCCCTTCGCACGGTCGGTCATCGTGGGGATCGCCAACGGCTACAACGGATATCTCCCCACGCCTGAACAGCACAAACTCGGTGGCTACGAAACCTGGCTTGGCACAAACAAAGTGCAGGAAGACACAACCGTCATCCTCACGAACAACCTGCTCGAGATGCTCGCCGAGTTGGCAAAACAGAAATGAACCGGAGCCGCACATGGACCGCCGAGACTTCCTTGCTTCACTCCCCGCGTTCCCCGTGGGTTCTCGTGTTCTCGCTGATGCTGATGTCCCCGCGATCCCTGCTGATCCCGCTCGTGAACTCCCGGTGACGGGTGCCGATCTGGGCACCCTGTTCCCCGATCTCGAGAAGATCGCGGCCAGCAACCCGTTCGCATTGCGATTCCCATCGGACCGTTTCAAGACTTATGCGGAGTACCGAGCAGCTTCACGCGAGAAGGTCTTCGAAGTCCTGTCGTACAAACCGCCGAAGGTCGAGCCGAAGGCCGAAGTACTCGAGCGTGTGGACCGGGGCGATCATGTCCGCGAGCGAGTGATCTTCTCGACAACCCCCTGGTTCCGGGTGCCCGGCTATGTTCTGATCCCCAAGGGTCTGAAGCAACCCGCTCCAGCCATCGTCGATCTTCACTCACACGGCGGCATGTTTCTGTTCGGTAAGGAAAAGGTGAGCGACCTGGGGACGAACCACCCGGCGATGATCGACTACCACAAGAAGAACTACGGCGGCCGCCCGACCGCAACTGCGCTGGTCCGACGAGGCTATGTTGTTATCACGATCGACGCGTTCATGTTTGGGGAACGCCGTGTGATGATCGACGGCGATCGTACTGCGGGTTGGGATCGAGCGAAGTACACGCTTGATGATGTCCGGCGACTGAATCAGGTTTGCCGTGGAAAGGAATCGACCATCGTGAAGGGGCTGACGCTCGCCGGAGCGACGTGGCCGGGCGTCGTGTTCTGGGACGATATTCGCACTGTCGATTACCTTGCTTCGCGACCTGAGGTGGACCCGAAGAAGATCGGCTGCGTTGGCATCTCTATGGGTGGCTATCGGGCCGCATATCTCACGGCACTCGATGAGCGAATCGCGGCAGGATGCGTTGTGGGGTTCATGTCGAGCGTGCGGCCGATGATGAAGGCGCATCTCGACACTCACTCGTTCGTGCATTTCCTCCCTGGGCTGCACGCACACCTGGATTTACCAGATGTGTCGGCGCTCGCGGCTCCGCGGGCACTGATGGTGCAGCAATGCAAGCAGGACCGACTGTTCCCCCAGGCAGGGATGGAAGAATCGGTCGCGAAGATCGCGGCCGCCTTCAAGGCAGCCGGAGTCGAGAAGCAGTTCGACGGTCGCTACTACGACGAGCCGCACCACTTCACGCCCGCCATGCAGGACGAAGCATTCGACTGGTTCGACTCAAAGCTCAAGAACTGACATTGCTGCCTTCACGGTTCTCCGTCATTTGTAGGGAACACTGGTGTTGGGAGGGCGAGGCTCCTGCCGAGCCTTGGCCTGCGGCTCGGCAGGAGCCTCGCCCTCCCGACCTGGAACTGTACCAATGCTGGAACCAGTCGGCTCAGCAGAAGCCTCGCCCTCTCACCAAAAACCATAAACGTCCCCAAGAATGAGGGGGAACCATCCTACTCTTCGTCCGGGCGAATGCGGTTCGACCAGTGTGCGGGCTTCTCGCCGGCAACGATCACGCCCTTGTCCTCCCAGCCCATGTAGGCTCGTACATCTCCGGTGGTGAAACGCAGAGTCAGCCCGCAGCGACGCCGCGAACTCGTGTTCGCGTCCGAACCATGCAACAGCAAATCCGAGTGAATCGAAGCCTCGCCTGCCTTCAGTTCCACGTACACCGGATCGCCGTATTTCTCCACCTCCGGCACGGTCTGGTTCAGGACATTGCTCGCGTCGGTTTCGCTCAGTTTGTATGTCAGGTGACCCAGAACCTGGGTGCCGGGGATGTACTTCATACAGGCATTCTCGCGGTCCGCGTCGTCGATCGCCAACCACAGCGTCACGGCCTTCGAAGGGGTCAGCGGCCAGTAACTCGCGTCCTGGTGCCAGCTCACAGTCTTCCCGTCGCCGGGCATTTTGCAGAAGAAGTGCGAACCCCACCCCACCACGCTCGGGCCAAGCAAGTCGGTGATGATCCCGACCACTCGCGGGTTTGTGAGCACGTCCCACACGCGGCCGTGTCGCAGGTGCGCCGAACTGATCGCGTAGCTGTCTTTCCCGTCAGCGAGGTATTGTTGGAGCAACTGATCGAAGTATCCACGCAACTCGGTGATCTCGGACTCGGAGAAGATCCGAAACGGCATCAGGTATCCGTCACGGTTGAATCGCGCGATCTGCTCGGGCGTCAGCACCTTGGGTGCGGTTGTGGTGCTGGGGTGGAAGTCCAGGGTACGGTTCACCGCAGCGAGATCGTCCTGGCCCGGGATGGCGTTGAAGGTCGTCGGTGCGTTCATGGGCGCTCCGGAGAGAAGAGGTGCTATTCGCAGATTACACGGAAGGACGCAGAATTAAAGGTGCTCCACTACTCCAGGTCATCCGTGGAATCTTTGGATAACTTTGCTTCCCCTGGCTGCCGTGGCGCGTCTACGATGCACAAAGCCACCGGAGGAGCCTCGATGAACGACGATCCAGACCTGATCTCTCTCGATGAACTTCCAGATGATGCCCGCGGATTGATCGCTCGCGTCGAACGCTCCGTCGCCGAGATTCGCGAACGGGCGGATCGGCAGGCCAGCGAAATCCGGGCTGAAGCCGAACGCGAATGCTTGGCGATCCGCGAGCAGTCCGACACCGCCATCGCGAAGATCGAACAGGGGAGCACCCGGGAACTGGCCCCGCTAGTTCGTGAACTCGTGGACTCGCTCCGAGGAATGCAGGAGCGGTATACCCGCGAAGGAAAACTCGACGAGGCGCTCGCGATCCGTGCTCGTGTCCGACAACTCCGGAGCGATCTGCTCGGAGTCCGCGCCGATCCGGGGATCCTCACCGAGTTCAACATCACCGATGCGGGCCGCGTGCTGCTCTTCGAGGTCATTGGGCGGACCGATGGCAGCTTGTGGGGCACTGATGTGTACACGGGCGACTCGCGGCTGGCCACGGTCGCGGTGCACGCGGGTTTACTCCGCGATGGCGAACGCGGCTTGATCCGCGTCACACTCTTTGATGGCGATGGCCAAAACTTTGAGGGTTCCACCCGGCATGGAGTGATGTCGTACGACTACGGTGCATACCCGCTCGCCTACCGCGTCGAGCGGGTGTAACTCGCGTCCATTTCACGGTGCCGAACAGAGGGGCTTCGATGACGACAGACGAACACCCCGAATGGGCCGCGTTCATGTCCGCGATTATCGCCAACCCCGACGACGATACCGTGCGATTGGTCGCGGCCGACTACCTGGAAGAGAACGGTAACCCGGACAGAGCCGCGTTCATCCGGATTCAGGTCCAACTCGCCCGGATCGAGGCTGACGGTGAGGGGAAGAGCCTGGAAGCCGACCACTTTCGTGCCAAGGAGCGTGCGTTCCTGAGTCCACTTTCGATGTACCCGATGCTCTGGGCAGCAGAGGAGTGCCCGGAGTTGGTGCGAATGCCCGATCGGGGTGGTGGGCGCGACCCACTAGAAGCCGTCACTGTCGAGGGGGCCGACCGATTGCGCTGGCATCGCGGGTTTCTGTTCGCCGTGCGATGCTCCGCCGAGGAGTGGCGATCTCACGCGCGGGCGATCCTGGCCCGGCAACCGATCATGGAATTGAGCCTGACGAAGTGCATCACCGTGACCACCCCGGAGTGGCTGGCGATGGTCCCCACGCTGACGGGATTGAAGAAACTCGGGATCGGGAACACGGATGTCCAGCGACTCGAATGGCTTCGCCAGCAATTGCCTGGAGTGAGGGTAGGGCCGCTCGCCCGCTGAGGTGGGTCACTCAGCGGGCCGGGCTGGTCCCGCTGGTGCTGGTCCGGCTGGCAACTCGATCTGACGGATAACCGCCCGGTTACGCCCCCGGTCCTTGGCCTCCTTCACGGCCTCGGCAGCGACATCCCGAAGCACATCGTAGCCCGCATTGATCCCCGCATCGCAGACGGCCAGCCCCAGGCTAATCGTAATGCGGATCTCGTGACCGTTGTACACGGTCTTTTGCGATTCAACGGCGACCCGCAACCGCTCGGCCAGTTTCTCAGCTCCAACAATGTCCGTTGCAGGTGCCACCACCAGAAACTCTTCGCCACCAATTCGACCCAGCGAATCCGAAGTCCGGATTGCGTTCTGGAGCACTCCTGCCAGCCAGATCAGTACGTGGTCGCCCCCCGGATGTAAATACACGGTGTTGATGTCCTTGAAGTGGTCGGCGTCGATCATCACCACCGAGATCGCGGAAGGGGTTCGTGCCCTACGAAGGAGTTCCTTCCTTGCGATGAGGTCAATCGCACGGCGATTGGGCAATCCCGTCAGGGGATCCGTGAGGGCCATCTTTTCGAGGATGGTATTCTTTTGCTGAATCAGTGCGAGGGCGGCTTCTAGCTCGCGGGTTCGGTCGGCCACCCGCTGTTCCAGATCCTGGTTCAGTTTCCGAAGATCATCGTGAAGTTGCTCGCTACTCCGTTCGAGTAGTAAGGTGCGAGTCGCGGCGCGGAGGCTCAGGAGGAGATCTTCGCCCCGCCACGGCTTCAATACGATCCGATGAACCTGTGTTTGATTGATCGCGTCGGCAGCGTCTTCGAGGCGAGCCGTGCCCGTGAGCAGAATGCGGAACGTGCGGGGAGCCGTCCGTCGCACCCACTCCAGGAGTGAAAGCCCCGATTCGTCGGGGAGGCGGAGGTCGGACAGGATCATGTCGACGGAGTTTTTGGCGAGCATCCCGCGTGCTTCTGCAGCCGTGCCTGCCGTTGAAACTTCGAAGTCGGTGGCAAGCTGGGCTGCGAGAACGGACAGAACGCCCGGATCATCGTCGACAAGGAGAATTGAGCACTTATATCGAGTGACGTTCATGGCCGAGGTTTTTGCCCCTGAACTTCCCCGGTCTCGGAAGGGGAAACGATCCCACTCTGACGAAGAGGAGAACCGCGAACATAATCGCGCCTGGGCGAGAAGACGCGTGAACCTGTAACTCTAGTTCACAGTTGCCGAATGATGAAGATTTACTGTGTGGGGGCGAACTTAGCGAGCCAGCGTGAAATACAGTATCTGCCGTGGCACGAATGTAAAGGGGTTAGTCGAAACTTCCGACCAACGCCTGATATAGGAACGAGAACGGAGATTGTCGGGAAAAATGGTGATTTTCCCGGTCTTGTTTCTTGATCACCGACGCTTCTTCGCCTACAATCGGGACTCCGAAGTCGGGAAACAGGATTCTAGATGCTGTGTAGAATCCACTCACACAAGGACGGCCAAGCTGGGATTAGATGGAATCTCCATCAATCAAGTCCCAGCACCACTCAGGACGAGAGGTAACACAGCGAAGACTCGAGTAGAGACTCCAGCCGGGACTCGCATTCAGGCTGAAGTTGGACTGACAACAGAGCGAACCGAGCCGCCCGCCGGCTCAGCTGAGCATTCGCTTCACGGATCGCCCCGGACTCTTCTCCACTCCCGCGAGAAGTTCGCCGTTGGTAACCGTTGAACGATACGATACTCGGTTGAGTGAGACGGGAATTTTTCCTTAAAAGGACCGCGGGACCAAGTGTCCCACACCGGTGGCCGGCTGTGAAGTTTCCCTCTGAAACTGATCAGGACGACTGAGGTTGATTCGAGACTGAATTTCCGAGGCGGAGTGTAAGAACCGGTCGGTAACCCGGTAACCTTCCAAGATTCCAAACTCGTTGCGACCCTGAGAAAGGCCGCCATGAAAACCGTCAGGCGTAAGCGATCCGGACAGTCAGCCAAGGTGGAAGACTCTTCGTTAACAACTTTTTCGTCCGACCTGCTAACGCCAGAAGAAGAAAGGGAGTTGCTTACCAGTTTTTGGGACTGCAAGAGCGAACTCGTCCGGGTGTTGGTCCGAACCTTCAACCGCGAACTTCAGGCAAGTCGACCACCACTCGAACCCTGGCCGATGGCTCAGTTCATCCGCGAACACTGCACCGATGAACGCTGCGAAGTGATGGCGGTTCGTCGGCTTCGCGATCGCTACGTCCACTACAAGCACCGACTCGCCAGCGCGAACATCCGCCTCGCGGCCCACGTCGCCAAGCGGTTCCGCCACCATAGCCTCGCTTACAGCGACCTTCTTCAGGAAGCCGTCTGTGGGTTGATGCAGGCGATCGACCGCTTCGACGTTTCGCACGGCACTCGCCTCGCGACCTACGCCACATGGTGGATTCGCCAGACGCTCCAGATCGCCGTTGCACGCCAAAGCCATCTCGTGAGCCTGAGCCCGCACCACCTTCAGGAACTCGGTCTGCTTCAGCAGGAATCCGAAGCCCTGGCACACGGTGGCAAGCACCTGCCAAGCCCACAAGAACTCGCCAGCCGTACCGGCAGCAGTCTCGAACACCTGACGCACCTCCAGACCGCCACCCGGACCCCTGTCAGCCTCAATGCCGTCCTCGACGACGACAGCGATTTCAAGCTGACCGAGGCCATGCCGGACACCGGCACGCTGGTGATGCAGGAAAACAATGAACGTCAAGAAGCCCTGAGCTTCCTGATGGAAAATCTTCGCCCCCGCGAGCGGAAGGTTCTCGATCTGCGATTCGGCCTGACGGGTCACGGTACCCACAGCCTGCGCCAGATCGGTCATCTGCTCCGGATCAGCAAAGAACGTGTCCGCCAGATCCAGAACCGGGCGCTCGAGAAGCTCAAGGCCAACGCCGAACGCGTCGGCTGGGAGCCAACTCTGCTGCTGGAGTGAGTTCTTGCCACATTCTGAAGTAAAAAAGCCCACCCATCACAATGGGTGGGCTTTTTGCGTTTACGGCCGGGCCAGTTGGGTGAGTTTGTCGCCGTGAGTTCGCTTACGTTACCCGCGAATCGGAATTATCGATTATTCCAGACATGTGCGTCCAGTTTCCGTGTATACTGAGTAAGCTGTTGCAATCCTTGCCCTCGTTTCCACCATGCAATACCCCGCCCGAACCCTGCTCGCTTGCTGGCTCGTCGTGGTCGTGACCGGAACGGTCGCTACTCATAGACATGCCACTGCACGGGGTCACACTCATGGGCTTGGGTGGGCAAACCTCCCCACTTCAACGACGCCGACCGCGATCATTCGAGGCCACTGCCATCTCATCTTGCTCGGGGTTGAGCTTGGGGCCGAACCGTGCGACCCCGCTCGAAGTGACGCCCCCGATGCACCGCAGATCGGCCCAGTTGCCGACTCCCCAGCAGCGCCGGGGTATGGAGATTCGAGCCTCCCAGCAGACTCCGACACAACGACCCCAGTCCCTGGTCGGTTCACGCCGCCGATTCACCTCCGCGCTGAGGCGGCAGGGCCGACTTGTCCTCACCAGTTCTGCCCGCTGACGTCCTTCGCCCGTTCGGGCGTTCTCCGTTTCTAGTCCCCCCGACCTACCGCGCCACAGCCAACAACAAACTGTTACCCGGCGTCGCACCGGCGGTCGTCGCTGCGCGTTCTTCAAACGTCCGGTTCCTCAACGGGACGACGGATGGTGAAGCTCGCGTGCACAGAAGTGAACCTCGAACATTGAACCCGGCGGCCGACCCGCGGGTCGCGTGAGTCTACGCGGTCCGTTGCCGTGTCGCCTAGAATCGCACTACTCTTCTAAGGAGCACTGACATGTTTAAACGCAAATTCTCGTATGGCCTCGAGATCCTCGGTGACCGTGCACTCCCTTCCGTCACCCTGATCAACGGGGTGATGGAGGTGGTCGGCAGCACCGGGGCCGACAACATCCGTGTTACCGTCCCGTCGCCCGGCATGATTCGGGTGACCTGCGACTCGACGGGGGATGACAGGGTGTTCTCCCAGTCCGCTGTGGCCAGCATTCTGGTACGACCCCGCGGCGGCGACGACTTCGTTGCCGTCGGGCCGAGCATCACGATCCGCTCCGAGGTGAGGGGTTGGTCGGGGAATGACAACATTCTGGGTGGGGGCGGCGACGACACACTGCTGGGCGGGGGCGGCGACGACACCGTGAACGGCCGCGGCGGGGACGACACACTCATCGGCCAGCACGGCAACGACCATCTGTTCGGCGAGGCGGGCGACGACCGCATCTTCGGCGATACCGGGGACGACAACAGTCCCGCCGGCGACGATGATATGCACGGGGGTATCGGTGACGACCAGCTGCGTGGCGGTCGCGGGCGGGACGTGGGCGATGGCGGCGACGGCAACGACGACGTCGCCGGGGCTCTGGACCTCGAAACAGAACTGATCGCTGTCTTCACCAGCGGCCAGGGGCGCGCAGAGTTTAAGTTCGGGCCAGATAATGGCGGGATCGAGCGTGAGTTCGAGTTCGAGGTCGAGGATCTCACCCCGAACGGGACGGCCGCTGTGTTCGTGGACGGCGTACCGGTTGGCACCGCCGCGCTTGACGCATTGGGCAACGGTGGGTTCAACTTCGAGACAGACTTCGACGCAAATCGCGACGGCGTCGCGAACTTCCCGGCCAACTTCCCGGAAATTGCAGTCGGATCTGTGGTCACGGTCCAGTTGAACGGCGTCACGGTTCGACAAGGAACCTTCACAGCAGTGGTGCAGTGACTCCGTCGGATCTCGCCTTTTCCCCGTGTCCATGGAGTGGGCACGGGGCCGTTTGCAGGAATGTGAAATCGGCTATTGCGAAAAGCGTCTTTGAAGTGCGGAACAGGCTGTGCTTTCTGGTTTGGCTTGGCTAAGCTCGATACCCACACCAATCCTTTTCTCTCTCCGAGGATCAACCGTGTCCCGGCCCGCACGCAACGGATTGAGCCTCATCGAAGTTCTCGTCGTGATCGGCATCATTGCGATCGTGATCGGCATGCTGCTGCCGGCAACCCGTCGCGTTCGCGAGGCCTCCACTCGCATGCAGTGCTCGAACAATCTCAAGCAACTCATCCTGGGGTTGCATAATTACGCGGATAACTCACCTCCCGCGCTATCAGCAGGCCGCTCAACTACGCCCGACAAACATTCGTTCCCCACAGGTTGTTCTGGACCGGGCACAACACCCGCAGACCGACTCAGTTGGATGGTCGCAGTGCTGCCTTACATCGAGCAGGATTCTGTGTTTCAACGATTTGACACCAAAAAGGGCTACGCAGATAACCTTTCTGCCACGCAGACACAGATCAAAGTGTTCCTCTGTCCCGAGTCAAAAGTGGATGCGAAAGGGGACGCGGTAACTCATTACGTCGCGATGTCGGGTCTCGGGCATGACGCCGCCGAGAAACCCACAGACACCGGGGGCAACGGCTTCATGGGCTACGAGCGACGGACCACCTTTGAGGTGATCACAGATGGCACATCGAACACGATCGCCCTGATGGAAACTCGCTCCGACCTCGGACCGTGGGCTCGTGGCGGCACATCGAACTTGCGTGGCTTCGATCCCGCCGACCTACCACTGCACGGCGAACAACGGCCATTCGGTGGCCACGTCCGCCTCGCGATGGCCGCGATGGCCGACGGATCAGTTCGATCCATCCAATCCTCGATCGATCCGAAGAATTTGGCTGCGGCGATCACCATCGCTGGCGGTGAATCGATCGAGCTGGATTGAGCACCACAGTGAGGTACAGGTTCCTGACGACCGTTCTTCGCACGCTCGCGGTCGTGTTGATCCTGCGGGTTCTGGTCGTGATTTTGTCGAACTATCCCGATTACTTCCCGCCCAACTTCGAGGCGCTCTTCCTGCTGGGCCGCGAGACGACGTTCACTGCCGTCTACCGACCAGCGTTCTACCTGCACATCATTTCCGCTCCGGTCGTCCTGCTCAACGGCTTAATCCTGCTGAGCGATCACGTCCGTCGCCGGTATGGTGCCACGCACCGCATTTTGGGGCGGGTTCAGGTTGCTTTGTTGCTGTTCTGCGTACTCCCGAGCAGCGTGGTCATGTCCCGACATGCGTTCGGTGGTTGGCAGGCAGGGCTGAGCTTTCTCCTGCTGTCCGTGGCAACCGCGATCTGTGCGATTGCTGGCGTCGTTTACGCTCGCCGCCGTCGATTCGACCAGCATCGGCGCTGGATGCTCCGCTCCTATGTCTTGATCTGCTCGGCGGTGGTCCTTCGACTGATCTCGGGCGCGGCGGGGCTGATCGGAGTGCCAGATCCCGAGCGAGCGTACATTGTCGCGGCCTGGAGCAGTTGGGTAGTCCCACTGGTTGCCTATGAGCTGATGGTTCGCATGCCAGTGCATCGGCCATCCAGACGGTCCGACGCATTTTCGAGTTGATGTGGAAGCGATGTCGCTCCACCCCCGCCAGTCAACGCTCAGTCTGCTGTTGGGGAAAGTGGTCCCACCGGTCAAACCGGGCTTTTGAGCTGTCGATTCGGGTGTGAACCCATTCCCAAACCGCATGTCTCACTTCGACTTCTTGAACTCCCAGATAGCATCTTTGTTCTCATCGAACACGAGCGACAACGTAAGTTTGTCATCTTTGATCGCCACGATGTGAAAGGGGAAGTCATTTTTCGAGTCGCCCTTACCCATCGTGATCCGGAGGCCATTTCCTTTCTCGTTGACTTCCCAAGTGCCGTCAAAGATGTCAATAGGAGTCTTTCCTATCAACACTCTAAACTTCCCTCCCTTGGTAAAGTCAAAGGTGGACTTCGCGAAAAGGTCCTCGAAGTCCTTTGGTCCCTTTACGAAGTCCCAAGCTCCGAGCAACTTTTCGACGTTCGCCGGTTCCTTCTTGTCCTGCGCAACGGTGAAAGCGGCTTGCGTCACGAACACCAGCGTCGCCGCAATTGTAAAGCGGAAGGAAGACATGTGAACACTCCGATGGCCAGAAGGACTTCTGGTGTAGACCATGCGATTGATTCGGGCCCGAAGTGAGAGCGCCCAGGCGTCAGCGTCACGTCGTACCTGGCAAGTACACCAGGAATGTCCCGGCAACTCACTGATTGTAACCTAGACACGCAAAGTGTCAAGCAAACGTTAGTTCGGCAACCTCGCTCCGCACAATCGACACACGCCGCAACCTCGCCACGAGTTCCGTGGCTTCAATCGCCTTACCATCTGGACAGTACACGCCCATCATGGTGAGGTAAGGCTATATCCTTCGTTCACCACGGGAGCTACTCGCCATGGCTCGCTTCGCACTCGCATTCCTCGTTCTCGCGTTCCCCGGGGTCGCCTTCGCACAGCCACCCGAGTTGTCCGGACGCTGGTCCGGGTACTGGGTTAGCGATAAGAACGGGCACACGGGCCCGCTGCACGGTCGGTTCCGGCAAATCGACAGCAACACGTATCGGGTCGCATTCCACGGTCGGTTCGCCAAGATCATCCCGTTCTGGTACACGACGAAGCTCCACGTCGAGGGAACGGGCGACGGTGTCGTGCTGCTCGGTGCCAGTCAGAACCTACCGCTGCTGGGCGAATACCGCACCTCCGCGACCGCGACAGCCAACTCGTTTGACGCCACATTCACCTCGCGTAAAGACTCGGGTCGATTCGTGTTGAACCGCCCGTGAGTCGAGATTGCAGCCAGCGAACGCTTCTGGGTAGAGTGTGCAACCCTTGAACACCCTCCACCCGTCGGATCGAGCGATCATGGCCGAGCCTGAAAAGAACGAAAGCTCACGAGGGCAGTCACTTCCCTGGATTGTTCTCTCGGGAATCGTAGGCGTTTTTGCCGTTAGTACTCCGAACCCCCACGCGGTGACTGGCGGAGCGAAGGAAGCACCCAAACTCGCGGCAAAGCAGGAGCAGCCTGAGCGCGAAGTGCGAGTGCCAACCACCGATCCGTTGCTCAAGCCGATCTCGGACTTCCACACGAACCTCGATGGCGACTGGACGGTTGCCGATCTCGCCAAGGAGGTTCACGGCTACAAGACCGAGTTCGTCATCGCCACAGTTCCCGATCCGATCGACTCACCGTTCGGGTATGCGTTCGACCAGGTGGTGGACGCAATTCAGCGAGGCGTGCAGGCGAAGGACGGGTATCTACTCGATCGAGCTTGGTTGCCTTGGGAAGTCGATCGTCGCGCCAAACCAGAGCCGGGTAAGGAACTGGTTCAAATCCGAAGTACAACCCCAGGTGTGTTGCTGTTCCGCCACGGGAAAGATGTTGCCCGGGGAGTCAAGAACCCTGCATTGTGCGTGGTGTTCCTGGTTGGTGAATCGCCTCTGAGCGGCATTCACAAGATCGCGTTCACCCGATGTCTCAAGCTGATTGCACAGTCGGGAACCCTGGCCGAAGGCCCGATCCGCGTGATCGGGCCATACTTCACCGGAACCCAGACTTCCCTGCAATTCGCCATCGAGGATTGGCTCCACGGTTCCGACTCGGGGTCGTGGTGGTGCCCACACAAGAATGCCCGATTCAGTGTGATCGTCGGGAATGCATCGGGGATGCGCACGAAGGATTTTTTCCGCGAGAAGTGGAGCGCCGATCGGATCGAGATCTCGGCCACGATGATCCCGGCCCGCGTTCAACTGAACGCCGTGCTGCATTATCTGGCTCAGCGGGATGGTGCCCGCTCCAATGACAAGCTAAGCTCGAAGAACACAGCACGGGTGCCCGGTCGCGTCGCGATTCTCACCGAATCGAACACGGGGTTTGGAAAATCGGTGGCGAGCGTCGGGGCTAACAGCGAGATCGAGGTACTCCGGTTCCCGCTCCACGTCTCGCGGCTGAAATCGGAGTACGCGCAGTTGTTCCGGATGAAGGATCAGCAGGCAGGGTTGCCGGCAACAGCAACAATCGCGGCAAGTGGTTTTGAAGAGGCTGGCGGTGTCGCGGAAGGGGTACCAGCGCAAGGTGGTGCGGCCACGACGGCGGCGAACAATGCAGTTCTGGAAAACATTCTCTCCACAATCTCCCGCGACCGGTTCCGCTACGTCGGTGTGATGGCGACCGATACCCGGGACAAGCTCTTCCTCATCCGGCTGATCCGCGAGTTCTGCCCCGACGTACGCGTGTTCGTTACGCAATCGGATCTGCTCCTGACACATCCGGATTACCTGTACCACATGAAGGGCGTGATCGTCGGGTCGACGTATCCACTGTATCCGCCTGGCCAGAAGTGGTCGAACACCGATGCGACGGAGCGATTACTGCTCGCTAGCTCGGCGGCGCAGGGTTACTACAACGCGACCCTGGCCACATTCGGGCTTCACGCCAAGATGCTGGAATATGGTCCGCCGGGGTTCGCGACCGGTCCTGATGTCCCGAACGATCGGCCTCCGGTGTGGGTCAGTATGATCGCCCCGAATGGTGCCCTGGTCCCGCTGCAACTGTTCACGGGCTACGAGGACGCAAACGGCTATATGTTGCTGAAACCCGATGGCGGATCGGCCCCCGAGTTGAATGGCCTGGAATACCCCGGTTCGCTGTATCTCGCGGGCCTGGGATTACTGGTGTTCTGGAGTGTGCTGGCGTTCAAGTGCTGGCGGGGGCAGGGGGTCTGGGGTGTGGGTTCGGCGATGGCCGGGCAGGCTTCGGCTGTTGGCGTGTTCCGAACAGTGTTGCTTGGAGCACAACTCGTCTTTGCGGTTGCGCTGCTCGCGCTGGTCTCGGCACGGGTCGAACACACGGGCTATGAGTCTGCTCAGGATCTCGCAGTGCTCGTAACCGGCGGGCTGATGTGGGTCGTGTTTATGGCGACGACGCTACGCGGACTCTCGTTCCGCCGACCGGCCAATGGCCCCGCTTCACGGAGTTGGAGGTGGGACGCACTGAACATGCTCGTGATCCTGGGATTGCTCACGATCACAGCCCTGTTTCTCGATCGATTCTGGAACGTCAGCGACCGATCGCATCGTGCGTTGTTCTTCGTTCGGGCCGTCGATCTCGCGTCGGGGCTATCACCGCTGACGCCATTGTTTCTGATGTGTGCTGCGGTCACGGCCGGAGCGTACTTCCAGCTCGAACGGCAAGACCTTGCACGCCGCTCGCGTGTGCCGTCGCCATTCCCATCGGATGCGGAGCGGGTATTCGATCCGCTCACGGATCAAGACCGCCGCCTGAAAGTGGAGATGACGCCAGGGCGATTCTGGAGGCGGCACCGGCTGACGCTGACGGCGTTGTTCGCGGGATTGGCAGTGGCCGGCTCGACGCTCTGGCGGCACTCGCTTCCGACCGTCGAGGGGAACGCCTGGGACATTCTGTTTGCGGTCGGGTTCATGGGAATTTACGTGTTCGTGTCGCTCACCATCTTCCAGATGGTGACGTTGTGGCGGCAAACGAAGGGACTGCTCACCACGATTGCCAAGATGCCACTGATGCGGGTGTTCTCGCGGTTGCCTGAGCGCGTGTCGGCGGTGATTACCAAGCACCTGTATAGCCGTTCCGCTCAGCCGATGATGCTGAAGATCGCCGTTCACCAGTTACGGCAACTCGCCGATGCTGCGAAGGCGGATCCCAGCGCTCCGGAGTCGATCCGCGAGCTGGGCGTGATCGCGGAGCGGGCCGAAACCCGATTGCTCGAATTCACCAACCCCACCCACGGGAACGCCGGCAATCCTGCAGAAGAGGTTGCACTGCGCGATATGCTCTCAGGCGCGACGGCAACGGGGCTTGCGGCTCTTTCGACGCGGTGGAAATCGTTGCCGACTGATGAAGCGTTCGGTGCAACTCCTGCCGCAGGTTCAGAAACCAGCCCCGCGTGGGTGGTGCGAGCCGAGGAAATGGCTGCCACACAGTTGGTGAACTACCTGGGTCAGTTCTTCATTCAGTTGCGGAGCCTGATGCTCGCCGTGATGGTCTGTTCGTCGTTGCTGCTGATGTCGGCCACATCGTATCCGTTTCACCCGGAGCGGTTGTTGCTGATGTTTATGCTCGGTCTGGTCGGTGCGGGGTTGGGGTGCGTGGCGTATGTGTTCCTGGACATGAGCCGCGACGAGGCGATCGGCCGGATTGCGAAATCGAATGGCCGCTTCTCGATGGATGCGGGGTTCATGGGGTCATTCTTCACCTATATTGTGCCGATGCTGGGCATCCTGGCGGCACAACTCTCAGGCACCTTCCGCTGGGCGTTGGAGCCGATTTTGCGTGTCGTGAAGTAGAACATGGCGGGCGATTTCGCCCTCGTGCCGCCACAGTCATAAAATGCACAGACGGGTCGGGTGCGTTTACAGCCCGAGCAAACCACCCATCCGTTCCGTGCTGCCGGAGAAATGATGACGGGATTCGATGCCAACGTGAACCGCCGACTCTCCGCGAAGCTGCACCGCCGTGTGTGTCTGGTACTCACAGAAGACTCGCTACTGGCCGAGGAAGTTCTCGCCCGCAAGAAGCTCTCGACGGAAGTCGCGGGTCGCCTGTCGGACAAGGTCATCCTCATCCGACCAGGGCGGATCGATGCTGTGCTCGAAGAACTTCGCAAGATGGGGCACACGCCCCAGGTCGTCGGCAAACCGAGCGAACCCCGCGTGTGATGTCGGCAATCCCCTTCTGCTTCCCTTGCCGCGAGACCACGCGGCAAGGAACCCTCTCGCGGTCAACTCACATCAGGCCAAGCCGAAGATCACCCGGTCGTTCACCGGTGGCGCGGGGCTGTAAAGAACCGTCATCACCAGCTGATTACCGTTTGAGTCACACCCAAAAAACCGCTCAGGAAGTGTATGCTGTTGAGGTAGGACACTAATTTGCAATCGTTCGCGACGTCTACGTCGTCTTAACTAATAAGGTATTCCGCGCTCGCATGGGGACGAAGACGATGCTCGCCAGGAACTTCCCACTCGCTGCTGCGTTCGCCCTCATCGCATCACCGGCATTCGCCGCCGACAACAAGGAACTCGCGGCCAAGGCGCAGGCTGTGATGAAGACTCACTGCTACCGCTGCCACGGGCAGGACGGAGCGGTCGAAGGTGGCGTGAACTACATCACCGATCTGTCGAAACTCGTCGCCCGCAAGAAAGTCGTGCCCAACGATCCCACGGCAAGCCGCCTGTTCCGCCGCATGGATGACGGCACCATGCCGCCTCCCGGCGAGAAGATCCGCCCGACCGCCGAAGAACTCGACGACATCAAGAAGTGGATCGCGGCCGGGGCGAGTGGTGGCGAAGTGCCGCCGACCCGTACCACGATCACCACCAGCGACGCCTACAACTTCATCCTGGCCGATCTCGAAACGATGGATCGCCGCACCCGCCGATTCCAGCGATACTTCTCACTCGCGCACCTGCACAACGCTGGCCTCGGCGACGAGGAACTCCAGACCTATCGCAACGCCCTCAACAAGCTCGTGAATAGCCTGTCGTGGGGGTCGAAGATTGTGAACCCGGTGGCCATCGATCCACTGAAGACCGTGCTGCGGATTGACCTTCGCTGGTATGTCTGGGACGCGACCATCTGGAACCGCATCTTGCAGGAATACCCGTACGGCATCCTCGAAGACACGACCGCGGCGCGAGCCGCAAGCGTCGGCATGCTCACGAAAGTTCCCGTGATTCGTGCCGACTGGTTCGTCGCAACCGCGAGCCGGGCACCGCTGTACTACGACGTGCTGCAACTCCCCGCGAGCGTGACGGAAGTCGAGAAGTTGCTGCGAGTGGATGCGATCGCGGACATCCAGCAAGAACGGGTCGCGCGCGCGGCCTTCAACGGTTCGGGCATCTCGCGTTTCAACCGCATCCTTGAACGCCACGATTCCGCACACGGGATGTACTGGCGAACCTACGACTTCGACGAGCCGCCCGCGAACCTCGGGGACCGGCTCAACGGGAACCTCGTCCCCGATCAGCGGAACGTGTTCGCGTTTCCACTCGGGCCAGCGGGGTTGGCGGAATTCCCGTTCAAGCACGCGGGCGGCGAGGCCATCTTCGCGCTGCCAAACGGGATGCACGCGTACTACATCATGAACGCGAACAACAATCGGCTCGACAAGGCACCGCAGGCGATCGTCAGCGATCCCAAGCGGCCCGATCGCGCTGTGGAAGCCGGCGTGTCGTGCATGTCGTGCCACGTCACTGGGATTATTCCCAAGTCCGATCAGGTGCTTGACCACCTGACCAAGAACCCGAAGGCGTTCACCCGGGCGGAAGGTGATCTCATCAAGGCACTGTACCCCGGTAAGGATCTCGTGCTGAAGCAAATGGAGGACGACGCCAAGAAGTATGCCGAGACCGTGGCGAAGACCGGCGCTCGTGTGTCGAAGTACGAAGCGGTTAGCACCATCACCCTGAAGTACGAGGCCGATCTCGATCTTGATACCGCTGCCGCAGAAGTCGGGCAGACGCCCAACCAGCTCCGCGAGAAGATCGACGTTTCCGAAACGCTTCGCAAGCACTTCGGGGCGCTGCGTGCGGCCGGTGGCACCGTGAGCCGCCAAATCTGGTTGCAGGCATTCGGCGACCTCACACGCGAATTACGACTCGGCACACTCTTTCTGGCCAGTCTGAACGGGCCGAACAACGCTGACAACACCGGCGAAATCGACCCGCTCGAATCGCGAGACGGCACCGCCAACCAGATGGCATTCACGGGCGATGGGTTGCGGGCTGTGGTGGCGAGTGGCGACCGGAGCGTGAGGTTGTGGGATGTCGAGGGCCGCCGCGATGTGAAACGGTTCGTTGGGCACACCGGCAGTGTGTGGTCCGTGGCGATTTCGAATGACGGCAAGTTCGCCATCAGTGGCAGCATGGATGGCACCGCCCGCGTCTGGGATATGTACAGCGGGTTGGAGGTGCGGAAGTACGCCGAGCACTCGAGCCTCGTGAGCGCCGTCGCGTTCAACCCGAATGGTCGCTGGGGGATCTCGGGAGGGTTCGATGGGGTTGTCGCGGCGTGGAAGGTGGCCAACGGCGAAGAAATCTGGCGGCTGGAGAAGTTCGGGACCGTCACGGCGCTGGCCGTAGACCCGACCGGGAACTATCTCCTTGTTGCTGCGAACCGGCAGGTTCACGTGCTAGAGCTTGCGACCGGCAAAACAATTCGAACGCACGGCAAGTTTCCAGCTCCAGTGGTCAGCCTCAGTGTCAGCCCGAACGGGAAGTGGTACGCGGCTGGCAGCGACGACGGGATCACCCGCGTCTGGAAACTTGGCGAGAACGCGGCCGAGTTCACGCTCACGGGGCACGATGGCCCGGTGCGCTCTGTCGTGGTGAAGGACGGCGGCAAGTGGGTGCTCACCGCGGGTGCGGACAGCACTGTTCGCCTGTGGGATAGTTATGTGAAGAAGGAGGCCGTCGCGGTCTTCAAGAAGCACGGCACCCCGATCGTGACTGTGGCATTTCTCTCGAATGGCACGCAGACGCTCTCCGGCGACCGCGACATGACCGTGTTGCCGTGGAAGATCGACAAGTTCATGGGCCCCCGGCCGATGGTGCCGCCCGAGAAGATCGAGTTCCCGATGATCCCAGAAGCGATTCCGTACGCGAAGCCGTGACGCTAACCGGGGCCTGTCGCCAGCTTTTCCAACTGGTCGAGTTGCCGACGCTGGCCAAGTGCAATCATCACCGCTTCGGGTTCGACGACCGTGTCCTGAGGCGGGTTGTACAGCAGTTCGCCATTTGGCCGCACGATACCAACAACCAGGATTCCCAGGTCCGCGTGAATGCGTGAGTGGCGGAGCGATTGCGTCGCCAACACACTACCAGAGGCGATCTTCACTTCTTCGATCTGGAGATCCAGGAACTCCGGTCGGGTTGCCAGTTCCATGAAGTGCAGCACGGCCGGGCGGAGAACCGCCTGCACGACCCGATGCCCACCTGCGAGGTACGGCGAGATGATCTTGTTCGCCCCAACCTTGCGGAGTTTGACCTCAGCATCCTCCTCCTCGGCTCGTGCGACAATGAGCAACTTGGAGTTCAGCAGCCTTGCGCTGAGCGTGATGTAGAGATTGTCCGCGTCGGACCCCACAACCGTGACGAGTGCCCGGGCACGCTCGATGCCTGCCTTCCGGAGCAATTCATCGGTTGTTGCGTCCCCATGCAGCGGCAGGCAATACGTATATGGCAGATCCTGCAGCAACTCGGGCGTCTTGTCGAGGAGGACAAACCATTTCTTCTGGCGATCGAGTTCCGAGCACACGATCTTTCCCATGCGGCCGTAGCCACACACGATCAGATGCCCGGTGAGAGTCGCGAGTTTATCGTCCAACCGGTGCCTCCCAATTGTCTGCTTGAGTTCCCCGGTCACCACCGCTCGAACCAACTCCGATGCGAAGTATGCCAGGGTGAAAATGCCGCTGTATGCGAGGATCACGGTGAAGATCCGGCCCGCAGTCTTCAACTCGTGAAGTTCGCCGTAGCCTATGGTCGTTAAGGTGATCGCGGTCATGTAGAAGCCGTCGAAGTACGACCACTGGTCGCCTTCGATCCAGCGATACCCCACCGTGCCAATGCCGAGGAGCATTGCGGGAATGAGGAACGCGGCCCACACGCGGCGTGGAATATTCGTCCTGATCCAGCGCACCCCATGACGGAACGCACTGCGGACATGGATCAGCCAGCGCCGGGTGGGCGTCATGCACCACCTCTCAATTTATCGATTGCCTCGTTACACCGAGTCAGCAGTTGGTCGCGTCGTTTGGGGTTCACGTATCGACCGTGCTGTTCCGCCCACTCGCGAGTCTGTTCGATGAGCTTCACCAGCGCCGCAGCTGCGCTCGGATCGCGAACGGGTGCTCCGACCGCAACGGGTGACGTGTGAGCGAAGGCCCCCATCGCCGAGTGACAGCGGACCGCGACCCAGCCCGCTGTCGGCAACGATTCGGTAAGCTCTGCGTGATAGGACTTCGTGTCCGGATTGTGCTGTGCCTTCACAGTCTGAACCACCTGACCGTTCGCGATGATTGACAGGTCATCGAACGGAATCAGGGAGCGTGCGGTGGCGTGGATGCTGGCATCGGGAAACGTGATGTCAAGCAGTGGCCCGTTGGTGGCGATTACGCGACCAGTACGGACGCTCTCAATCCAACTTTGCGAGCCACGGGGTTCATCCCCGTGGGTAGACAGGCCCTCCACGGAGATGAACCCCGTGTCTTGCTTGGATGCCGCGACTCTCGCACATGTGCGCATCGCGCCGAGCGGCGTCTTGTTGCTGTCCTTGCCGCTGCCGCCGACGAGTGGCACAAGCACGCCCGCGTCCCACAGCCGATACACCCACGGCAACAGCGGCACCTTTCGCGGGCCGGGGTTCACTTCGATGGCGTCGATTTTGCCCAGGATCGCGGCGACCAGCGCCTCGCCGCCAACAAGACCACCGGTTGGCTCGAAGGCATCGACCCAGACGCGCAGCCCGCCCTTGCGGTGACACTGATCGCACCAGTCGCAGATTCCCCAGTCGTCGGGTTCGTCGCCACCGAAGGTAAGCGGGAACACCGGGCGATGCGAGTTTAACAGCCCGACGCTTCCCAGCACGGGGTGGACGTTGAATGTGTTCACGACAACCGCTGTGCCGTCGCGTTCCAGTGCGGGAACCTGCCCACTGAACGCCGTCAGGTTCGGGACCGTGAGGTACGCGGTGCCGTTCAACGCCGGGAAACGCTGCACGGTGGCGAGCAAGTTCACCACCTCGATCCCTTCCGCGGCCGCTTCCAATAGCGCATCGTGCGGGGTGAGGAAATGGCATCTCGTATCAACTGACTGCCATGCGTCGCCAGCCGCAGAAATCCACCGCTGGATGGGGAACCGCAGCGCGATCTGTCCCGCACCGAGTGTCACGGTTTCGTCGATGGGGTGGTAGGCTGGTCCCTTCGTGGCCTGCACACGCAGCGGCACGCCAGCGGGAAGTGGAATCTCACACGCACCGTCGATAGTGAACCACAGTTCGCGGGCGAGATTCAACCCTGCACCCACGGCTTCATTCCGACCCACGGGGAACTCGGTGGATCGCCCCAGTGACGCGAAGTGTGTTCCCTCCGCATCGGTAACGCGGATTCGCACCGGCGTCGGTTTACGCGTGTCGGCGTCGTTGATCCGAAGGTGGACGTTGAGCATGTGGCTTGATCATTTCAGGAACGCACGCCATTCGCCGTCGGGGTGCAGCACCTCGTTCGGGCGAAACCGGCTCTTGTACTCCAGCGAGCGGCAACCCTCGACGTAGTACCCGAGGTAAACGTGGCTGAGGTTTCGGCGGGCCGCTTCGCGGAGGACACAGAGTACGTTGTACGTGCCCAGCGAGCGATCGCGTTCCTGGGGATCGTGAAAGAAGTAGATGGCCGAAAGCCCATCGGGGATCACATCGACATATCCGACACCCACGAGCTTGTCGCCGCAGTAATAGCACCACTCTTCCGTGGGGATCGGGTTATCGACGAACGAGTCGGCATACGCGGCCGAGGTTTCCGGCCCGTGGCTCGGCCAACCCTTGCTGAGATGCTGGAACTGGTGGAACTGATCGTACAGTTCGAGCTTGGCGACAGTGACCACGGGGTCGCCAAGCTCCAGACGCACCTCGCCATCGTTCGCGGCGAGCGCTCGACGCTGACTGCGGTCGGGTTTGAAACTGGCTATCGGCACCCGGACGGACTGACACGCCTCACATTTCGCGCAACTGGGACGGAACAGCGAGTAACCGAATCGTCGCCAGCCGTTGCGGAGTCGGTTACCGTACTCGGCTGAAGAAATGGCAGCGACCACCTCATAGGTGAGCTGCGATTGCTTGTGCGGGAGATAACCGCACTGGCTCGGCGGTGGCTTATAGACAATGAGAGAGATCATGTGCAAAGTGTGAGTGTGAGTGTGAGTGTCAGTGCAGAATACAGCAGTCGGCGCGGAACCGGAACCAGTGTTCGGATTTCGCTCACACTCACACTCGCACTCACACTTCTCCACTAATCCACGAATTCAACGGCGGTCGGGTTCGCGATGATCCCGGCCTTGTGACCGGCGTCGAGCAAGGCCCGGATCGCGGCGCGGCCACGGTCGCCATAATCCAGCGTCCAGTCGTTGACGTACATCCCGACGAACTTATCCGCGAGTGCCACGTCCATATCGCGGGCGTACTTCAGCGCATAGTCGAGGGCTTCGCGGCGATGATCGAGGGCGTAGCGGATGCTCTGCTTGATGAGCCGGCTGATCTCCTGCATGGTGGGCTTCCCGAGATCCTTGCGAACGACGTTCCCGCCCAGGGGGAGTGGAAGCCCCGTCTTGTCTTGCCACCACACGCCGAGATCGGTGACGAGGTGCAAGCCCTGGTTCTGGAACGTGAGCTGGCCCTCGTGAATGATGAGGCCCGCATCGTATTTCCCGGATGCGACGACCGGAATAATCTCGTCGAACGGAACCACGTCGAACGTGAGTTTGTCCTTCGCGCCGATCGAGTCGAACAACAACTTCAGCGTGAGGAACGCTGTGGTGAGCGTTCCCGGCACCGCGATCTTCACGCCGGGGAGATCGCTCACGTTCATCGGTTTGCGGGCCACGACCATCGGGCCATACTTGTCACCCATGCTACAACCCGTGGGCAGCAGGGCGTACTTGTCGAGAAGCTGGCTATACGCATGAATGCTCACGGCGGTGACTTCGAGTTCGCCCTTCAACGCCCGGCGATTCAGCGTCTCGATGTCCTGCAACTCGTGGACGAACTTCAGGTCGCCGGTTGGGATCTTGTCGTTCGCCAAAGCGTGGAACATGAAGGCGTCGTCGGGGTCGGGGCTGTGCCCGACGCGGATCACACGTTGTGCGGTTGCGGTGGTCATGAGTCACTCCATCTTCTCAACGGGGCCGCCGGGTGCAAACGCCTCGGCAGCCGGTCCGGTGTATGCGACACGCCCCGCGTTGAGGACGTGAACGGTGTCGGCGATCTTCTGAACGGCCGTGAGGTCGTGCGAGACGATCACCATTGCGGCCTGGAACTGTTCGTCGTCGGCCAGGTCGTCGATGACCTTCATCACCTCGGCCGACATTTTCGGATCGAGGGCACTGGTCGGTTCGTCGAACAGGATCGCCGCAGGGTTAACCGCAAGTGCCCGTGCGATTGCAACACGCTGTTGCTGGCCTCCGGAGAGTTGGCCCGGCTTTGCATCAAACTTCCCGGCCAATCCGACGCGATCGAGGAGTTTCTTGGCGGTCGCCTCGGCCTCACCATGCGACTTCCCGAGAGCATAGATCGGCCCGGCCATGACGTTCTTTAACGCGGTCATCTGCGGGAACAGGTTGAACGACTGGAACACCATCCCAACCATGCGACGGAGTTGAACCAGCGTTGCCTTTGGTGGCGTTTGCCCGCCGGTGAGTTTCAGCGCTTCACCGACAGCGATCTCGCCTTCCTGAAACTCTTCGAGGCCGTTGATGCATCGCAGGAGCGTGCTTTTGCCTCCGCCAGATGGCCCAATGATTGCCGCGACTTCGCCCTTGCGAATCGTGATGCTTGCACCATTGAGGATGCGAGTCGGCCCGTGATACTTCACGATATTCGTGACGGAAATCATCCCCGACCTCCCGCATTGCAAGGGAAGTCGGGTTGATCGGTAGGTAACTCCCCCTCACCCGCGACTCGAAGACTCGTCGCGACCTCTCCCCCTAAACCGGGGGCGAGGTGGGGCTCTCTCGCAATATTTGGAAGGCGAATAGTTGGGTTGAGCTGAAGTGAAGACCAGCCACGCCCACCTCGCCCCCATTTTAGGGGGAGAGGTCGCCGCGCTTCGCGGCGGGTGAGGGGGAGCCACGTCTCTCCATTCATCTTCTGCACTAACCCGTCCCGTTGCTTCATGCTTTTCATCGGTGCCCTCCACCCGTTTGCGTTCCCATTCGACGTTCCAACCCGCGGGCCAGCAGCGACATTGGATAACTCATCAGCAGATACAACCCCGCAGTGATCAGCGCCAGTTGCACGATGTACTCGCGGTTGAAGTTGTACAACTCGTTGTACTTTCGGGTCAGTTCGGTGATGAGAATGACGGAGCAAACCGACGTATCCTTGAATAGCGCGATGAAGTCGTTGGTCACGGGTGGGATCACGACGCGGATCGCTTGTGGAACGATGACCACGCGGATCGCGGTGAGCGGACTCATCCCCAGCGCGAGGGCGGCTTCCATCTGCCCCTTCGGGATGGACTGAATGCCGGCTCGGTAGTTCTCCGCTTCATACGCCGAGTAATTGATCGCCAGCCCGAGGATGCCTGCTTGCAGCGGGCTGAGGGCGAGGTGCGGGTCGATCTGCGGCAGCATGTAGAACACGAAATACAGTTGGAGGAGCAATGGCGTTCCGCGAAGGAATTCGACGTAGATTCCGAGCGGAATGCGCAACCACAGTGGACCGTAAACGCGCCCCAGTCCCACGACGAGCCCAATGAACATGGCAATGGGGAACGACGCGATGGCGAGGTACACCGTCATCCCGGCGGCTCGCAGCAATTCGAGAAGCACCTGCTCCCAGTTCACCTTCGCGGATTTCGCGGCGACCTCTTCGGACTCGACCTTGAAGGGCGGCCAGGGTTGCTCGGTCCAGTATTGCAACCGTTCTTGATCCTCGTTCCAGAGGTGGTACTTGTCGTAGATCTTCTTGAGCGATCCGTCCTTGATCCCCTTCTTGATCGCGGCGTTGAGTTGTTCGCGCAGTTCCTTGTCGCTCGCTCGGGTAAGGATGACGTAGTACCCCGGGTTGCGTGGCTCATCGGCGAGTTTCAGATCCTTGCCTTGCTTCACGTAGTACACCGCGGCAGGCAGGTCTTGAACAGTCGCGTCGAGTCTCTTCTCTTCGACCAACCCAATCACGGTGGCGACATCGGGGTTGATCTTGAGGTCAATCTTGTCGCCGAAGGCGTCGCTCTTGAGATACTCGTGTGCTGCCGAGCCACCGAGCACGCCGACCGATCGCTTCTTGCCGCCGGGGCCGGGTCGCTTCAAATCGCTCCATCCCTCGATGGCATCGGCGTTATCCTTGTGGATGACGAGGCCCAGCCGGTACACGTAATAGGGGACCGTCGAGGGATACGACTTCTCCAGGTCTTCGCGAAGTTCGTACCCGTTCAGAACAATGTCGATGCCGTCTTCGTCGGCGGGTTTGCCGAGCAGCTCGGGCAGCTTGTCCCAGTCGCCCGTAACCATCTTGCTCTCGCGGCCGATTTCCTTGGCGAGATACTCCGCGAGTTCGACCTCGAAGCCGACGAACTTGTCGCCTTCCTTGTACACATAGGGTGCGCCGCCGGTCGGGTCGGTCCCCCAGCGAAGCAGCGGCTTCTTGTCCTGAGCGATGACCGGCGTGGTCGTCAGCAGCACAATCGTGATGAGGAACCAGCGTAGATTCACCGGCGAACTCCTTCGGGGTGATGTCACCGGTGAGTGTAGAACCGTCACCCCGTTGGGGCGACAGCTAAACTAATTGTCATGCCACGCGAACCGCTTCCCATCGACGACGCCTTGCCTGAGTTGCTCGCCGCGTTGCGAACTTTCGGGGCGGCCGTACTGCGTGCCCCCACGGGTGCCGGCAAGACCACTCGCGTACCCCCCGCCATCGTGGAGTCGGGGCTTGCTCGCGATGGACTCGTCATCATGTTGGAACCGCGCCGTGTGGCCGCCCGTGCCGCAGCGCGGCGAATGGCTCTCGAACACGGCTCACCGCTTGGCGAAACCTTCGGCTATCAGGTTCGCTTCGAGCGGAGGGCTGGCCCGCGAACGCGAGTGCTGGTCGTGACGCCCGGTGTGCTCTTGCGCCGTTTGCACGACGACCCGTTTCTCGAAGGCGTGGCGTGTCTCGTGTTCGACGAGTTCCACGAACGCGGCCTCGAAGCGGACCTCGCCCTGGGTTTGGTGCGGCTCATACGCGAGAACGTGCGGCCCGAACTGCTGGCGGTCGTGATGTCGGCAACAGTGGAACCCGGCCCCGTGTCGGCGTACTTCGGCGGCTGTCCGGTCGTGGACAGCGCCGGCCGTGCGTTCCCGGTAGAGATCAAGTATCGGCCCCGACGGAGTGACATCCCGGTGTCACTCGCGGTAGCCGATGCCGTGCGAGAAGTGTTGGCTGAATCTACCGGCGATGTGCTCGCGTTCCTGCCCGGATTGCGCGAGATTCGCCAGACCGCCGACGAACTGGAAGCCTTCGCACGGGAACGCGACGTGGAGGTGTTGCCGCTTCACGGCGACTTGCCACCCGAACAGCAGGACCGTGCGTTGCAGAAGCTTCCCCGGCGGAAAGTTGTGCTGGCGACGAATGTGGCCGAAACATCGGTGACAGTGGATGGCGTCACGGCCGTCGTGGATTCCGGCCTCGCACGCCTGATGGAGTTCGAACCCGGGGTGGGGATGGATCGACTGAAGCTCGGCCCGATCTCGCGAGCCTCGGCCGATCAGCGAACCGGGCGTGCGGGGCGCACCGAACCCGGCGTTTGCGTGCGATTGTGGGATGAACCAAGCCATCGTGGCCGCCCCGAGCAGACGATTCCGGAGATTCGGCGCGTCGATCTTTGTGGAGCCGTCCTGCAACTCCTTGCGCTGGGTGAATCGGATGTCGCACGCTTCCCGTGGCTGGATGCCCCGCGTTCGGATTCGCTCGCCGAGTCGTTGCGGTTGCTGGAACAGCTCGGGTTTCTCGCGCAGGGATCGCTGACCGATCTCGGGCGAAACGCGGCCGGGTTGCCGGTGCATCCGCGACTCGCCCGCTTGTTGCTCGAAGGGCAGCGTCTCACGTGCGGGAACCGTGCGGCACTCACTGCGGCGTTGCTTTCCGAACGCGATCCGTTCCTGCGTGATTTCGATTCGCGGCCCACGGCTCGCTCTGCGCCACCGACGGTTTCCGATGTGCTCGATCGCGTGGAGGCGCTGGAAGCGTTCGAGGACACCGGGCGACTCGATGGCCCACTCGGGCGATTGCATCGCGGCGGAGCGCGGGCCGTGCTGGATGTGCGAGATCAGTTGACGCGATTGCTCCCGGGCGAGCGGCGTGGTTCTGCTCTGGCGGACGATGCCGCACTTCTGCGCTGCATCTTCGCGGCGTATCCGGATCGGCTCGCGCGACGGCGTGAACCTGGCAGCACGAAAGCCGTCACAGCGGGCGGTCGCGGCGTGAAGCTCGCTCCGAGTAGCGGCGTGAGCGAACCCGAACTGTTCGTCTGTGTGGATGTCGATGCGGGGGGTTCGGATTCCTTCGTGCGGCTCGCGTCGGGCGTGGAACGCGAGTGGCTCCCAACGGACTGCTTGACCACGCGAACCGAGATCACGTTCGACGAACGTGCCGAGAAGCTCGCGGCCCGGAAGGTGACACGATTCGACTCGCTCATTCTCGACGAGACCCCGGCGCACATTGGCGATGAATCCGAGGCGGCGCGAGTGCTCGCCGAGGCCGCTGCGGAACACTTCGAGAAGTGCCTCCCCACGCCGGAGTCGGAAGCGGGGCGGTTCCGCACGCGGGTTCGGTGCCTGCGAGCCTGGGTGCCGGAACTGAGCTTGCCGGCGTTCGATGCGACCGACCTTCGTGAAGCGCTCGAGTTCTTCTGCCGGGGTTGCCGATCACTCGCGGACGTGCGAAACGGCCCCTGGCTCGACTTCCTCCGTGGGCAACTCACCTACGATCAACTGCGCACGGTCGAGAGCGAAGTCCCGGACCACATCGTTGTGCCAAGCGGCAGCCACATCAGCATCGAGTATGTGGAAGGCCGGCCGCCCGTGCTCGCGGCTCGCATCCAGGAAATGTTTGGGCTGACGGAGACGCCCCGGGTAGCTCGTGGCCGTGTGAAGGTGTTGCTTCACCTGCTCGCGCCCAATTACCGACCGCAGCAGGTGACGGACGACCTCGCGAGCTTCTGGGCGAACGGCTACCAGATTGTGCGGAAGGAACTGCGCGGCCGGTATCCGAAGCACAGTTGGCCCGAGGATCCGCTGACCGCCGAGGCAGTTTCCGGTGTGCGCAAGAAGTGACTTTTCCCTGGGACCGCGGGCATCTTGCCCGCTGGCGACCACGGCCAATTGGTTCAGGTGCAACTCGGCAGCGAACCGATCTCCACAGCTTGTGCGGCCAAGATGGCCGCGGTCCCAGGGAAAGTCACCGCACCTCGATCATTCGGCAATCTGCCAGCGGCACTTCGTCCTCGTCGCCAATCAGAAGCAGCTTGCCGCCGACGCACCGCGTTGGTCCGCCATCGGGGCAGATGTGATCGGTTTCGCTTCCGAGCGCGAACACGTCATCGACGGAGTATGAACGCGGGTAGACCAACGGCAAATGTGCTTCGAGCGATGTGCCGTCCTTCAGCGTGATCGTCGCGGGCCGATAGAGTTGATCGAGCAGCACGGCGGCCGGACTGAGGGTGAGCTTCCGCAGCGATTCCCACGCGAACCAGAAGTATTCACCACCGAGGAACGCTTCCAGAACAGAGCCAAACCGATCGTCGGCATCGCGTAGCCCCGTGAATTCCTGCCCATCGAGGAAGCCACGGATTTCGGGCGACACGGCGTCGGCGGCGTCGATACAGCGAATCGCGTCGTCGGGTTTTGCTTTGCGGAGTGCCTTCATCGCGAGCCAGCGGCGGCTGGCGTGTTTCGGTGCGGGCTCGGGTCGGATGCGTGGCTCGCGGTGTTCCTCGGACCGGCGGCGTTCGGCCCGGAATAGCCGTCGCAGATTGCGCTCGACTTCGGGCCAGCCTCCGTCATCGGATCGAATCTCGTCGAGATGCCTCTCCGCTGCATCGAGTTGCCCGGCGAACGCGAGCAGATCGACGAGCAATCGCCGTGCCCCCTGATCGTGCGGCGTCTCCGACACGACTGCTTCCTGGGAAGCGATCGCGTCAGTGAGCCGACCTTCAGCAAGTGCATCGTGAACGGACATGTTCGAAGTATATCGGACCGAGGCTGCCGGTATCGAATCAGGCTCCGCTCTGGTACAATTCGTGAATCAGAATGTGATGAGGAGAACCGCCAATGGTCACGATGTACGTCGATGGTAAAGCAGTTGGTGTCTGGCTCGAACCCGAGACGCTGTGCGCTGAACTTGCCCGATCTCGGCAGATCGAATTGCGGGATGATAGTGGGAAAGTTCTTGGACGTGTGATTCCCGAACCCGCGCCAATTCCCAGTGAACCACTCGTCCCGTGGGATGGCACAATCACTCGGGAAGAGCTCGATCGCCGAGCAGCGGAACCCGGCTTCTCGCTCGAAGAAATGCGCAAGAGGTTGGGTTGGGTATGACTTTCCTTGTCATTTGGTCGCTCACTGCGACTCTTGATCTTGCACGCATCGCCGCGACCGAGTCCGACCCTTCAGCATTCGATCGAGAAGCGATCTGGATGGATTCCATTCTCCGCCGCTATCCCTTCTCAATGGGCGAATCACGCTTTGGAGCAGACCGAGTCTGGTACGCAGACAAGCTCGGCATTTGGTATCGCGTGGACGACCTTGCGATGACCGTGACCATCCTGAGTGTTGGTCCTGCCCGCCGACACTGACTCAGAGTCCTACAATCTCCGTCACCAGCACGGAGAACCCTCATGCCTCCCCCCTTCGGATTTGCCATCATCGGTTGCGGGATGATCGCTCGCTACCACGCCCGGGCGATTGCGGAAATACCCGGTGCCCGCGTTGCTGCCCTCGTGAGCCGCACACCGGCCAACGCACAGCAAATGATCGACGAAATCGGAATCCCCGGGTGCCAGATCTTCACCACAGTCGATGTGGCGGTGAAGGCCCAGGGTGTCGATGCCGTCATCATCACGACGCCCAGCGGAGCACACCTCGAACCTGCACTGACAGCGGCGGCGGCTGGTAAGCACGTTGTCGTCGAGAAACCGCTGGAGATCACGGGGCCACGTTGTCAGCAGATCATCGATGCCTGCGACCGGGCCAAGGTGCAGCTTTGCACGATCTTCCCAAGCCGGTTTGCCGACTCGAACGTCACGCTCAAGGCCGCCGTGGATTCGGGCAAGTTCGGTCGCCTCACGCTGGGCGAGGCATCGAACAAGTGGTGGCGTTCGCAAGCGTATTACGATGAAGGCGGCTGGAAGGGCACGCAAGCTCTCGACGGTGGCGGCGCGGTCATGAACCAGGCGATTCACAATGTCGATTTACTCCTGTGGATGATGGGGCCGGCAGCGTCGGTCTGCGGCCTGACGGCTACACTTGCACACGAACGGATCGAGGTGGAAGACACAGCAGTGGCCGCGATCCGCTTTCGCAGTGGCGCACTCGGCGTGATCACGGCGACGACGAGCGTTCACCCCGGATACCCGAAGCAGATCGCGATCCACGGCGACAAAGGTTCCGCGGTCATCGAACAAGAAGACGTACTCAAGTGGGATTTCAACCCGCCGACTGCTATTGATGAAGAAGTGAAATCGCGGTTCGCAGCGAAGGTGGGTGCCAGCGGTGGTGCGGCCGATCCAAAATCGATCAATCACGAAGGTCACCGCCGACAGTTGGCGGATTTCGTGGAAGCCGTTATCGCGAAGAGATTGCCGAAAGTTGATGGCCGCGAGGGAAAGAAGTCCGTTGAATTGATCTGCGCGATCTACGAGAGCAACCGCACGGGAAGGTTGGTGGGGCTGGAATCGTGAACATTCAACCCAACAGCAGCGAAGAACCGGTCCGTCCGCAACTGGACGCCGAGCGATTGTTCGTCATCGAGCCAGGCTTATTCCAGGCGAGCCGGCTCGGGGTTTACCCACCCGATGGGGTGAACGTGGTCGTCAACGTGAGCGATCTGCCCAATGAGTTCGTGGCGGGTCACGGGTTGATGGCCGTATTGCACATGCCGCTCGCAGATCATGACTTCCCGGGGATCGAGTGGCTCGAACTGGCCGTCGAGATTATCTCGCGATTCCGGCGACGGAATCACAACGTGGTCGTTCACTGTGATTCCGCCGAAAGCCGAAGTTCGCTCGTATTACTGGGCTACTTCATGCGGGAACGTGCCTTCAATCTCGAAGAAGCGCTGAACGACTTGCGAACCAAGAACCCGCACGTCGACCCCAACCACCGCTTCCTCGATGGCCTCAGCGAGTATGAAAAATTCCTTGAGAAGGGATGACGGAACGATTCCCACTGTCGAACTGAGTGGCCAGGCAGGGCGGCTCAGCTTTGCGTTACTAGAAGTGCTCCCGGCAAACAATCCGGGCGCTGGTGATTTGCATCTCGTTGTAGTTGTCGAAGCAGAGGGTTTCGTTGGCGAGAGGTCTGTTTGGATCGAGGCGGCCAGATGGAATCAATTCTTGACCCAACTTGAAGTACTTGAGTCAAGGCGACAGGGCGAAGCCGAGATCTCCGGAATGTCGCCAGAACAGTTTGAATTGAAGGTACGATCGGTTGATCGAGCCGGACACATGGGCGTGTTCGGCACTTTGACGCGACACATGACCGCTCAAGGTGATCGTTATACCAACCACTTGCAGTTCGGTTTCGTGTTCTGCCCTACACTTCTCCCCTCATTTCTGCAAAGTTGCCAGGCACTTACTTCTAACGGATCTGCCTTAACAGACTCACCGGACCTCCCAACTGCTACGACATAGACCAACCCAATGCCCTCTTCGGGCACAAACAATACTGCAAGTGGCTGATCGAATAGGATCCGGAACTCTCCAGTTCGTCACGATATTCTACCGCAAGTGTCGTTGTCGTTGTCGTTGTCGTGGCGCTGCGCTTGTGCCTGTACGATTCCTGGGAGCGAGGCGAGCCACGGGGTTCATCCGGTTCATCCCCGTGGAAATCACATCTGAGCCTGATCGGTTACACCCGGATCATTTCGCCTCTTTCTCAAGATCAGCCCTTCCGCTTCCCGATGAATCTTCCACACATCTCGCCCGTGGCTCGTGCGGCGAGGCCGTCGTGGAGGCACCGTGGCCAAGAAGCCGAGAAACCGCACAGCCGACCTTGCTGTGTATCTGGTCGTTCGGCTCACCGTGTGCGTCGTTCAGGCGCTCCCGGCACGACTCGCGTACAAACTCGCTGACACACTTGCATGGGCTATCTACTCGGTGGCCAATCGCCGCCGCAAGATTGCGGCTGAGAATCTCGCGGCTGCATTCCCAGAACTGACAACCGACCCCGTTGCAACGGATCGACTTGTTCGCGGCATGTTCCGCCACTTCCTCCGTTCCGCAATCGAACTCGTTCTCGTTTCTCGCAAACTCACGCTGGGCACATGGCGGCGATACGTCGTGCTCCCCAACGGCGAGAAGATCCTACCGCCACTGCTTGCAGATCGCGCGGCGTTGATTGTGAGCGGGCACCTCGGGAACTGGGAGCTTGCAGGGATTAGCCTGGGTCTGTTCGGTTACCACACGCACGCCATCGCACGCGTTCAGGACAACCCGTATCTGGAGCGGTTCGTGCGCCGATTTCGGCAATCCTCGGGGCAGGGGATCATTGCGAAGAATGGTGAGTTCGATCAACTCGCGGCCGTGATGAAGTCGGGTGGTAAGGTGGCTGTGCTCGCGGATCAGGATGCCGGGCCACGCGGGGTGTTCGTGAACTTCTTTGGACGACCAGCGAGTACGCACAAGGCTATCGCACTCCTCGCCATGCAGCACGACGCCGTGTTGATCGTCACAGGGGTGGCACGTGTTCGGCGCGAAGATCACCCCGCGGACTCGGCACGAGTCCACGCACCGGGCCTCGACCCGATGTTCTACGCTGTGACCTGCGAGGACGTGATCGATCCGCGTGACTACACGGGGATGAGCAGGCTCGCCGCGGTGCGTGAGATGACGCAGCGATACACAACCGCACTCGAAGGCCTGATCCGCCGACACCCAGAACAATACTTTTGGCTGCACCGTCGATGGAAGACACGACCAACCGAGAAGCGCTCGGCTCACGCTGCGTAACGTCGTCGGCGAGAAAACGCATACCCGCTGCCAAGCGCCGCTTCTTATTAACCTCCCCCCTTGTGGGGGAGGTCGCTCCGAGTCTTCGAGGAGCGGGTGGGGGGTAAGGCCTCGACATCTCACAAGGCTTCACCCCCCACCCGGCTCGCAAAGCCTCGCCACCCTCCCCCACAAGGGGGGAGGGCAAGAGACACCAACCTCCCCCCTTGTGGGGGAGGTCGCTCCGAGTCTTCGAGGAGCGGGTGGAGGGTAAGGCCTCGACATCTCACAAGGCTTCACCCCCCCCTGGCTCGCAAAGCCTCGCCATCCGCTCGCTGCGTAGTAGCATCAGTGCCAACACTCTGATGCTGATTCTTCCAGCCGTGATTTCGCTATCGTGCCACATGAATTTCGACGCAAGTTGCTTGCAATATTATAGTTGAGACTGTATTCTAATATATATTCTTTCAGGTGACAGTCATTGGTTCTGAAGAGTTGAAAGTTCGTTCCAAGCAGTAATTTCGTCGCAATAGTCACATAAAAAACAAGTTATGGATACTCAAATATAGATTCTTCCGGACAGGTAATATGGTTCTGGAGAGGGGTGTGCATCTCGTCCGGAATCATTTTCGAGGTGGTTTGGCAAACTTGCCTGCCCAGTTCTTATCTGCCAAACCCACTTGAGTGACAGTACAATACCGCATCCTCCAGCGGAGTCGCCTGTGTCCGATCTCACACGATTCTCGGTGTCCCTGGAAGCCGACCTGCTCGAAGAGTTCGACAAGTACGTGCAGGATGGAGCGTTCGCCACTCGCAGCGAGGCCATTCGGCAACTCCTCCGGCAAACACTCACCCGTGATGCCTTCGAGGGTGACGACCGACCCGTTACCGCGACGCTGACGATTGTCTACGATCACCACCGCCCGCACCTCGTCGAGAAACTGCTGGAACTGCAACACCAACACCCCGGGCAAGTGGTCGCCACGATGCACGTTCACCTCGATCACGATCGCTGCATGGAGGTGATCGTCCTGAAGGGGCCGGGTGAAGAACTCCGGAGACTCGCATCCACACTTCGGGGGCTAAAGGGCGTTCACATGGGGGAACTTGCCCTGGCCGGATCAGCGGACCCCGACCACAATCACCCCCATACCCACGATCACGGCCACAGCCACCCGCACAAAAAGTGAGTTTCCCGAATGCCCGTTCGCGCTGCCATGTTCGATTTCGATGGCACACTCGCCGATAGCTTTGCCGCGATCACGGCCAGCACCAATTACGTGCGAACAAGCTACGGACTCCCTGCGTTGACCGAGGCCGAGGTAAGGGTGCATGTGGGGTATGGCCTGGATGATCTCCTTCGAGTGCTCGTCCCGGCCGCGCCAGTGGCGGAAACTATCATTCGCTATCGTGCTCACCACCAAACCGTGCTCCTGAGCCATACCAAGCTGATGCCCGGCGTCGCGGAAACGATCCCCGAGTTAGCCCGTCGCGGATTTCAGATGGCAGTTTGCAGCAATAAGAAGGTGGAGTTTACTCGCGAACTGGTCGCGGGATTGGGGCTGGGATCCTACTTCAGTGCGGTACTCGGTCCTGAGGATGTAGGGAACCAGCCGAAGCCGCATCCTGCGATGCTCCTTGAGGGCCTGACCCGGACCGGTGCAGCAAAGTCCGATGCCATCTATGTCGGCGATATGGCGGTGGATGTCCAAACTGCGAAAGCGGCAGGCATTCCGGTATGGCTAGTCCTCGGTGGCGCCGCCGGGCACGAAGATGCCACAGCGTGCGGTCCCGACCGGATTCTCGCAAACTTCGCCGAATTGCTCCCACTCCTCCCAATGGTGTGAAACGAGAGTCCGAGTCATGATCGCATTCCTTCTGCTCGCGATGCAAGTCTGCGACAACCGCTGGGCAACGCTCCTGGCCTGTCCGAAAGTTTCGGCTCCCGGGATGGGCGATGGCAGTGGCGTCGTCATCGGTCAGAAGGATGGATTCGCGTACATGCTCACCGCCGCGCACGTGGCGCAGTCGGGGCTTGTCGAATTGAAATTCACCTCCAGGGCCAACTATCCGAAGCCCGCGTGGTTTGGTGACGGTGCCGAGGTGATTGGTCGCTGGCCGGACCCCGACTTCGCGCTCATTCGGTTTCCGATTCGCGATCGGGTTGTGTCGATTCTTCCGCTTGCGCCGGCCTGGGAACGTCCCAAAGTGTTCCCGGTCAATGCGCTCAGCGTGGGAATTGGCGGGGGACAGGCATCTACAGCGATGCAAAATCAGGTTGTCGGCAAGGAATTCGTGCGGCGAACAGGCAGAGAATCCGCGTTCTTCTGGCAGACGGCCGTTCCGCCGGAAGCAGGACGATCTGGAGGGCCGCTACTCGACTCTCAGGGGCGAGTGATTGGCGTGGCTGTCGCGTATCGCGGAAAAGTAGGGTATTACGCACACCACGACGAGATACTCGCGGCACTGAAACGCGACGGTTTCGGCTGGCTGGTTCCTGCAATCAAACCGTGAATCGTCTGTGCGTGCGAAAATCCGACGAAAATTGCAAGAAAGGGATATTCACTGCGTACCCCTCGGGGTATAGTCTCACTGTAGCCTTCATCCCGGGAGACTCTGCCCATGCGTAAATTGATTCTCACCCTACCGGTCGTGGCAGTCGTTCTTGCAGCCGGCTTACTTCTTAGCGACGTCCGCGGCGCGTTCGCAAGCCCGGGAACTAGCGTGGCCGTTGCCCCGACGACGAGTACTGTTCAGGCAACCTCGTCACCCAAAGACTTGTCACCGGATTGGAACGAAACCAAGAAGCCCAACCGGAAACCCAAGAAGTCTTCGCTCCAGCCGTAAGAGCAGTTCACGGATCGGACCTGTTCGCGTGTGGGTGAGGTATGACGCCGGGGGTTGCCAACCAGAAGACCGCTCACACCCTGTGGGCGGCAGGTGGGTTCCTCCTCTTCGGAATGGTGATTGCAACACCTTGGCCATTTGGAACCGTCACTCCTGACTGGCAACTCGTTCTCTCGCTCGAAATCATCTTCCTCATTGGTCTCTGGGTCGCCCACGCAGTTATCACACGTCGTGTCTCGTACACTCCTGATCTCGCGTCTACTTGTCTCGTTGGGTTAGTACTGTTCACCGCCGCGCAACTCGTGCCGCTCCCTCCATTTATTGTGGGCTTCATCTCCCCGTCAGTGGTGGAATGGCACCAGAGTTTGCTGCCTGCGGTAACCGAACTTCTTCCTGGAGAAGTGGAAGGCGAACAGGGATCGTCATGGGTGCGCTTGACCGCCTCACCAGCGAACACTCTGGATCTATTGGCGGCACTTGTGGCGATGTTTCTGGTGTATGCCGCTGCCCGGAACTTCGTTGCCCTCCCGGCGCCCAAGGAATCACTGCGAGTACTCGGCTGGGTCGCGTATGGGACTGGTGTTGCACTGGCGCTCCTCGCACTGCTTCAGGCGCTGTCGGGCGATTCGCGGGTGTTCTGGACTTATCCGGTGAGCAGTCGGCCGTTTGGGCCGTTCGTGAACAAGAACCACTTCGCGTTCCAGCTCAACCTGTTCATGGGGTTGACCGGCGGCTTGTTCGTGGCCGTGACTCATCGCGAACGGGGATGGCGGTCCCCGATTGGGCTAGGCCTGCTCGGTGGGCTGGGCTTGATGGCGACAGCTGTCGCGTTTAGCGAATCGCGGGGTGGGGTCATCGCGGGCCTCGCTGCGGCGGTTGTCGTGGGGATCGTGGCCTGGCTTCGTCGCCGGGGCCGGAACCCTGAGTCGGAGACGCAAGCCGGATTGGCGCTGGTTCTCGGAATCGCTGTGGTCGCAGGCATTCTGATAGCGTGGTTAGGGTTTCACACTGTCGTTGACCGTATGGCAACGCTCTGGGGGGGGAACGCCGACAACCGAAGCGAGGACTGGCGATCGGTCTGGCCCCTTGTGGAGCGATTCCCACTTACCGGAGTTGGCGGTGGAGCATTGATTTGGACCGAGTCTACAGTCCGCACCCGTTCCGACATCGCTTATGTGTTCAACACTCTCGATAACGAATACCTCGAAGCACTCGTCGAGGGCGGTATCATCCGCCTGCTTCTGACACTCGGCCTGGGAATCGGTGCGGTTGGAGCAGCGTTGCGTGGGTATCGACGCACCGGCGACCCAATGTTGTTGGGATGTGCGTTCGGACTGATTGCAGTCGCGTTCCAGAGCGCAGGTGACTTCGGTCTTCACACCGCGAGCGTGTCGTTGACTGCGGCAGTGGTGACGGCATTCGCGACTGCACGGGGCCGGCCACCAGTCGAGAGCACGCACTCGACGAGTGAGAGCAAACCAGAGCGTAGATCTCGTCGGCGAAGGCACGGTGCGAGTGAGCGAGAACGGCCACGCGGCGAATGGATCTTCACGGGGCAATCCGTGTACCTTGTCTCGGGTCTTCTGCTTTTCGCGGGATTGGCCGTCGTGCTGACCGAGTTACGGGCTTACCGCGCGACGATGTATCGGACCGCAGCCTCGCAACTTCTGGAGTCGGGAGCTGCTGACCGGCGGGGTGATGCCATTCGCCTTCTCGAAACGGCGACGCGAATCCGCCCCGATGATCCCGTCGCGTGGGAACTACTGATAAACGCCCATCTGCTGTCTTCCGTGGATGAACACCAGAAAGTTACAGCAGCAGTCACGGGGACGGTCGCACTTGTCGATCCCGCAGAGATGCTGCCATCGGGCGATCCCGATGAGCACATCGCAGCAGCGCTCCGAGCGGCACGGAACGCACGCGGCTGCCAGTATCTCAGTCCTGCGGCCCACATGACTCTGGGGACATACTCCCAGCATTTCAAACGATGTGAGCCGGCTGCTGTTCACTTTGCACGCGCGAAAAAGATCGCATCCCACGATCCAGAAGTTTGGTATGCCAGCGGTCGATCCGCGGCGAATCTGGGCGATTGGTCCGGAGCTTTGGCCGATTGGAAGCAGTCACTGACTCGATCGCGGAAACGTTTCCCGGCCATCGTGTGGCAGGCCAGCGCGCACTTTCCACCTGACGAACTGCGTGCGGGACTCTTCCCCAACGACCCGGAGTTGTGGCTGTTGGCAACGCCGTTTGTGTTTGGTGTAAGTGATGATGTGGGTCGCGCAGTCTGGTATCGAGCGATCGCCGATCGATGGGCTACGGGGCCAGAGCCGGAGACCCTGCCCGGGTTTAATTCATGGGCCATAGCGCTGGACAAGTTGGGTGATCAAGCCGGGGTGCTGAGTGTCTGGCGGCGAGCCACAGATCGCTTCCCAGAGGAATCACTCCCACGAGATCGTCTGGCAGATGCGCTCGCCGACGAGGAGTTGTATGAAGACGCGGTCCCCGTGCTCGAGTGGCTGATCGCACGGGAACCCGAGAAACCCGACCATCGTGAACGCCTCGCAGCAGCCAATCACGCATTGAAGCTAAAGGCCGAAATCAACGGCGAATCGCGATGATCCGGCAAGGTTAGGCTGCCGCGACCGGTTCCGAACTCGATCGTGCTGGTGACTCAGGGGCCACTTCTTGCGTTGGCGTGATGATCTTCGCCGCCTTCACCCTCCCCGCGAGGAGGAGCGAGATCAGTGTCATCACAATTGCAACCAGACCCACAACAGGAAAGCCTGTCATCTTGCCATCGTCGGTTTTTGTGATGAGAGCGCCTGCCAGGATCGGGGCGAGGCCCGAGGAGATGTGTTGCACTGCTGTGTTGAGGCTCATGAACGAACCACGATCACGTGGTTGAGCTGCACCCAGCAGCATCGCTTGCGCAGGTACCATTCGCCCGGCCGCGAAGACCATGAACAAGCTCAGAAAAATCGCCGCGACCCACACCGGGCCCGGTGGGAGGTTTGTAATCGCAATGGTAATCAGAATCGTCATACCGGCCATCACCCGGAACAGCATCAGGCGGGGGAACCGGTCCGCCAATCGTCCCACGATCGCCATGCCGACTAGCGTACACAACCCGCCAGCAAAATAGAGTTTCGCCAGTTCCGCCTCCGACCATCCATTGACGGCCGCGAGGTACGGAGCCATGAACGAGGCCACCGTGAAGGTGCCCAGGACCATGAAAAACGTGAACGCAAACGCGCGCTGATGGTTCGGCTCGACCACCACTGCGGCAAGTTCCCTGAACGGATTCCGTCTGGTGTGTTCCAGGTGAGTACGGACCTGCGGAAGCCGGAAGACGGCGATTAACCAGACCAGCGCGCTGAATCCTGCAAGAGCAACGAACGGAGCACCACGCCCATAAAGATCGGCCAGTAGCAAGCCAATCGGAAGACCGACAATACTCGCCACCGCGAACGACGACGTAATTGCTCCGGTCACCCGGCCCCGTTTTTCCGAGGGGAATACATCTCCGATCACCGCCATGATTGAGACTGCGGCAAGCCCACCAAATATCCCGGCGAGGGTTCGCGCGACGATCAGCCAGGGGTAATCCGGAGCGAGGCCACAAAACAGCGTGCTGAGCGCGAACCCTCCGTACATCGTCAGCAACACGGATCGGCGGTCGAACCGATCCATGACTAGACTGCCAAGAAAGCTCGCAACTCCAGCGGCGATCGCGTACACCGACACAATCCAACCAAACTCAATTGGGGTGATATCCAATTCACTCATCAGCCGCGCTCCGAGCGGCATGATGATGACGAAATCGACCATGTGTGTGAACTGAATCGCGACCAGAACAAGGACGAGTGCCCACTCACCACGAGTGATCTTCGGAGGCGGGATCCGGGGTGATGAAGCAGAAGGATGCTCGGACATCTCGTCCTTTCTAACAAACAGACGGGCAACAGGAGGAAATACCGCCGCAACCCGGCCGGATTACACCGCCGAGCAGTGTTAAGAGAATGACGACCACCGCGACGTGCGCGCCGGAGTGTCATTCATTGCGAACATCAATTCGGATGACCTCAAACAACGGGTGATTCGAGAACAACTCCCAGATTGCGGCCCGCTGTCCGGGCGTTACTTCATCCTGGCAGAGATCCCACCATTCGCGCCACAATGAGGGTCGGAAACACGTGGGCCACGGTAATGGTGGCCGTAGCGACTCAATCGCTTCGGCGAAGTGCGGTTCACTCAAACCTGCCATCGAAGGAGGATACGCCTGGAAGGGGTTCATGAACTCCCGGGCCTCCAATTCCAGCTCATCCCGATGTCTCTGCGCTGCGGTTTGCTCGGCGAACACCCGGATGGGCACTCGCGATCGTGCCCCGCGACCGTGTTGATCGTGACAGATGAATCCGTTCATATCCAGCGTGCGCCGTTGCACAATGTAGCCCGCCGCGGCTTTTGCTGGGATGTGGCCGGGCACTTCGATCACCTCGAAAAATACGGCCTCTGTCTCCGTTCGAGGGCGTCGATCGTAGCCGATTCGCTGACGATACTGGTACATCCACCAGTCGAAGTGAGCTTCTCTCCGCGCGGCATTCAAGCGGGCACACGCCGCACTCGCTCGGCTCTTGTTGCGGAAAATCGCCTCGACATGACCACCTTCACGTTCCGCGTTTCGCTGCCGATTCGCCGTCTCGACGAATCCGATCTCCATGACGAGATGCGGGAACACTTCCGAGGATTCCTTGACGACATCAAAGAACCGCACCTTGTCAAGTCCTTGCCATGCATGGTGAAGTTGTTCCTCTGTCCACAGGTGCGCGAATGCGTCCCACCACTCGCGCCAGTCACTGTGCCGAAGTTGTTCGACAGGCGGTTCGATCCCCATGTCGAGCAACCAATCATGCAGGCGAGGAATATCGAGGGAGGACTGGAAGTGCAGTCCTGCGCCACCGAATCGGAATGGGTTCTCGTTTGCACGAAGCTCGAATTCAAGAGTTCGACGGTGGTATTCAGCATCATCAAAGTTGTTGAACTGAGCAATGGCAACGGCGTTCGGCAACCTGCGTGTGTACCGATCCCCGTGCGGGGCCTGATACCAGGCGAGACGACGAACCACAAATTGCGATTCAACACTCATGGGACACATCGAAGACTGGTGCAATCAAATAATTATCGCCGCTGATTCCATTCCGGGTTCGCGTACTTCTCGCGCTTGATTCGCGTGATCGCATCTCGCTCGGAAGAAGACCACTCGCCAGGCAAAACCGCAATCCCGCAATCGGTAGCGAATTTCGCTGCGAGCACGTCTGCCAGTTCTACAGGTGAAAACAGCTCAGACCCCGCGAAGTCGTTGAGACCGGGAAGTTCGGGGGCAAACTCGCTTCGGCGGAGGAAGATGCTGCCATGTTGTAACATCGCTCCACGAAGTTTGCGTTGTGCGCTCCCTGCGACCTTTGCCCCGTCGATGGCCAGGTCGCCGGCTGTGTGATGGAGAAAGCAGAGCACGTCGCCAAGTTTCTGTTCCTCACCGCAGATCACCAGTCGCGAGTTCAGGCCGCGTTCTGCGATAACGGCTCGCACCAACCGGTGAAAGCGACAGATCCACGGTTCCGGCGACTTCCATTCCGCACCCGCAGGGAAAGCGAAACTGTACGTCAACTCGTGGTGATGGACGATGGCCGCGCCGCCGGTCGAACGACGGACCCACGCCAGCCCACCGAGGTTCGGTCGTTCGCGGCCTTCACTTGGTTGAAAGTAGCCGAGCGAAAGGGTGGGTTCGTTCCAGGTATAGAACCGGAGCGAAGCGATCCCGTGATCGCAGGCACTTTCGAGCATGGCTTCATCGGCAGCCATGTTTGAGGGGCCATCAGCAGAGGCAAATGGGAGCCAGCGAATGTATGATGTCATCGAGGTATTTTACTGGTCGTTGGTTCGAGGCTGGCAAGATCCATGTCGCATCAACCAATTCCCGAGGTCATCCACACTCAATGCTGCGTCGCCGGTGGCGGTCCCGCGGGAATGATGCTGGGTTTCCTTCTCGCTCGTGCAGGCGTCAATGTCGTGGTGCTGGAAAAGCATGCCGACTTCCTCCGCGACTTCCGAGGCGACACGATTCACCCTTCCACGCTTCAAGTGGTTCACGAACTCGGGTTGATTGACGACTTTCTTCGCCGGCCGCATCAAGAAGTACGTGAAGCCCGTGGAGTAGTTGAAGGCGTGGAATACCCCATCGCGGATTTCTCGCATCTCCCGGTCCACAGCAAATTCCTGGCGTTCATGCCGCAGTGGGACTTCTTGAATTTCCTGGCCGAGCATGCTCAGAAATACCCGACCTTTCACCTCAAGACACGCGCAGCGGTCACGGATCTGATCGAGGAGGGCGGTCGTGTGGTTGGTGTCCGGGCGACCACGGAGGCTGGGCCGCTGGAGGTCCGAGCCGATCTGACTGTTGGAGCCGATGGGCGTGCTTCCACGGTTCGAGAGAAGTCCGGAATGACCGTGAGATCACTGGGAGCACCAATCGACGTGCTCTGGATGAAGATTAGCCGGGAATCGACTGATCCGTCGATGCCGCTTGGACGGTTCGACAAGGGGCGAGTGTTGGTGATGCTGTTCCGCGATGATTTCTGGCAGTGCGGGTTCGTCATTCCCAAAGGCGGGCTTGTGGAGTTGCAGAAACGAGGAATTGGCTCGTTCCGAAAAGACCTTGCGGAGATCGCACCATTCATAGCGAATCGCGTGAATGAAATTCGGACGTGGGATGATGTGCGGTTACTCACGGTTGCGGTTGATCGGCTGACCCGGTGGTATCGTCCGGGCTTGTTATGCATCGGTGATGCCGCACATGCGATGTCGCCTCTGGGCGGTGTGGGGATCAATCTCGCCATCCAGGATGCCGTTGCGTCAGCAAATCTGCTTGCGGGGAAGCTGCGTACTCGGACGGTCACGATATCTGATCTCGCCAGGGTGCAGTGCCGCCGAATGCTTCCAACCCGCGTGACGCAGTGGTTGCAGGTTCAAGGACAGGACCGGGTGATTAACCCGGTCCTCATGAACCGTGGCCCCATCTCGCCACCATTAGCATTAAGACTGTTTCGCCGTTTCCCACTTCTGAGGCGAATTCCAGCCCGGTTGATCGGCATGGGGATTCGGCCAGAACATGTTCAGACTCCGGATGTGCTGAAGTAGTCCGCACCAGCGAGAGCTGCCCCAGGATGGAGGATAGGCTTGAACGCGTTGTTCTGCGACTCTCTGTGAGTTACCCTGAGCGCTAATGAATATCCCGTCACAGAAGATCCTGCCTGAGCAAATGGGTGCAGCGTTGACGACGCCCACAGCGCCCTTGCCAGAGCTAGTCTCCAAACTCGCTGATCTGTCGCCACACGAACAGGCAGTGCTTGTAAGCGCCGATCAGCGTACACAGTGGGCGTTGGGTAATCAGGTCAGGGTCGAGGTGTATCTTGCCGTGCTGCCTGCGTTGGCAGCAGAACCGAGCCTCATTGCGGACCTTGCTCTCCAGGAATTGATCCTCGCAAGCGAACGAGGTGTAAGTTCCGACATCGAGCACTTTGCGACTAGGTTTCCGTCTTGCTCAGAGCAGATCCGCAAACTTGGTAACCGTTGGCAGTCCTTGATGGATGTGACCCGAGCGGCACGGACGTCATCCAGCGATCTCGTTGGCTACGAGATCCTGGGTGAACTCGGACGCGGCGGAATGGGCGTCGTGTACAAGGCTCGCCATCGCAGGTTGAATCGGCTCGCGGCACTGAAGATGATCCTCGGCGGCGCTCACATCGGGTCGGCAAACCGATTGCGGTTTCTCGCCGAGGCACAGGCGCTGGCTCAACTGAACCACCCTCACATTGTCCGCGTTTACGAATCGGGGGAACTGGACGGTTGCCCTTACATCGCGCTTGAATTGGTGGAGGGCGGGAACCTCGCGGATCGACTTCGTGGGAAGCGAATGACGGATACGCAGGTCGTCGAGATGATGGAGGTTCTGGCATGGGCAGTTCAAGCGGCACACGCGGCGGGTGTGATTCACCGCGACCTGAAGCCGAGTAACATTCTCCTGCGGAGCGATGGCAGCCCGGTCATCACAGATTTCGGACTCGCCAAGAACCTGGCGGTCGAGGGAGGCCTGACCAACTCCGGCACGGTCCTGGGCACGCCTGCGTACATGTCTCCGGAACAGGCACAGGGCCACACCAATATTGGCCCGGGCACGGATGTGTATGCGCTTGGCGTGATGCTGTATGAATGCCTCACAGGCGATACTCCGTTCCAGGGCACAAGCCTGGAGTTGGTATTAGCGCAGGTGATGGACAAGCCCCTGCCACCGACCCGGCTCCGCCCGGACATCTCGCCCGCTCTCGAAGCGATCTGCCTGAAATGCCTGGAGAAGGAGCCAGCCGCACGATATGCAACCGCGGCGGAACTGGCCACTGACCTGCACGGTTACCTGACGGGCGACGAGGTACACGCGACGATTGTGGATCGTGAGAAGTGGTTCGCTCTCTGGGCGCAGCGTTCCGGTTTCGATCTGCTCGGAGAACTTGGCGGAAAGCACACCACAAAGGTCTACCGAGCACAACAGTCCCGGCTTCGGCGCGAGGTGGCGCTCAAAGTTGTGGCAGCCGATCAGGCAGGTCGGCAGACGGCGCTGGATCAACTCGAGCGGCAGGCGATTATCGCATCGGATGTGAAACAGCACTTCCACAAGGCGGGACATGCATCGAGACCGCTGGTCGTCGAGATCTACGACATCGGAGAACGAGATGGGCTGGCGTATTGTGCAATGGAACTGGCACCAGGTGGAAGCCTCGCGGCGCTCGCGGAACGCGTGGCACCCGCTGATCGACCAGTGCGTGATGCTGCAGAGTTGACCTGGAAGGCCGCCATCGCGCTCGCAACGCTGCATGCTCTGGGTCACGTTCACGGGAATCTGTCGCCAGGCAACATCCTTCTGGCGGGCGACGGCAGCGTCACGTTCACGGATCTCGCGCGCGGTCCTGGCCGCGTGACCGATGATGTCTACGGCCTGGGTGCGGTCCTCTACATGCTTCTGACCGGCCGCACTCCCGATCCTACTCGGGCACTCGTTTCTCCTGGCAAAGTGAGGATGGATCTTCCCGCGCGGCTTGAGTCGATCTGCCTGATGTGCCTGGATGCAAAGGCGGCACGTCGATACCAGCAGGTGAGTGAGATCGCCGATGCCCTGAAGGGCTACCTCACTGAGACCCAGGCAACGGGAAAAGCCGCCGCGCTGACCACGGGGGATCGCGGGCTTCCACCAGGGTACAGCCACATTGAGCCACTGGGAGATACTCGCCTTGGCCGATTGATGAAGGCTCGTTCTGCGGAAGGGGAAGATGTCGCCCTCCATCAGATTGACCTTGCACGCTTATCTGGCGCGGCCAAGGGGCAACTGATCCGAACGGTTCAAGCTGCGGCGCGGGTGCGTCACCCCAACATCCAGGCGACACTCGCCATCGAGGAATACGGGGGCCGATTGACCGTGGTGCAGGAATACCTTCCCGGCGGCACCCTCACGAAGCGACTGGCAACTGGACCCATGTCTGCCGCCGCAGCGGGAGTGCTAATCGCGACTATCGCTGACGCGATTCACTTCGCCCATCAGCACGGGTTGTTCCACGGCGATCTCGACCCTGATAAGGTGCTGTTCGGGGCTGATGGTTCGCCTCGCGTCACCGATTTCCGTCTCGTGGCAGATATCGAGAGTAAGTGGGGGGCGGCACAATCGGGCTCGCTCGATGTGCAGTTGGAAACACGGGCGGGGTACAAACCGCCCGAGTATCTTCTTCGCGAACCGCTCAAGTTTACACCCGCCGCCGACGTATATTCCCTTGGGGCGCTGCTTGCCGAGATGCTGATGGGGATTCCACCCGAGGGAGTCTTCGGAACCCGTGCGGGGATGCCGGACCGAAAGTGGATCGGGTTGCATCAAGCGGCGTTGCGTGCCCGCCGAAATGCTACAAAATCCAGCTCCCTTGCACGAGTCTGCAAGCGTGCAATGGAGTGGAAGCCAAAGAAGCGGCACGCGACGGCGGCTCAATTCGCGGAACACGTTCGTCGCGGTCGTGTTGCCGGGCAAGGGTGGTTCGCGTGGATCTTTGGAAGCTGAACACGGAGAACCGGGAATCCCATGGCAGAATCAGCGAACCCGCCGTTCGATCTGACCCGGCAGGTACAGGCACACCTGGAATCGCTGCGCGCAGCAGGGGTGATGTTTGTGCCACGCGGGGAGCCGTTACCTTTCGTTTCAGCCATGGCCACGGTGAGTCCGGTCGAGGTGGCACACGAACCGCCGCCCGATCCACTTGCAATCCGACGACGCGAACTCAGCGTGCTCGCGACTGAGGTTGCGGGTTGTAACAGGTGCGAAGGCCTGTTCTCGACCCGGACGCAAACCGTCTTTGGTGTCGGGCCAGTCGATCCCGATGTCGCGTTCGTGGGTGAAGCGCCGGGGGCAGACGAGGACCGAAGGGGTGAACCGTTCGTGGGGAACGCAGGGCAGTTGCTGACACGCATCATCAACGGTTGCGGCTTCAAGCGCGAAGACGTGTACATCTTCAACACGATCAAGTGTCGACCACCAGGGAACCGCACACCTACAGCCGAGGAATGCGACAATTGCAGGCCGTTCTTTGAGCGACAGTTTGACATCATCCGGCCCAGGCATGTCGTTGCGCTTGGAGGCACCGCGGCCAAGAGTTTGCTGAACACATCCACCGGCATCACACGCCTTCGTGGAAAGGTGTATACGTTTCGCGGGGTGCCGCTGATCTGCACCTTTCACCCCTCGGCAGTCCTTCGGGACGAGAGCGGAAGCATGAAACGAGATGTCTGGGAAGATATGAAACTGCTTCTGCGAACGATGGGCAAACCGCTGCCCGAGGTCAAGAAGGGCTGAGGCGGTCGCGAGCCTTGCTGGCAGGTTTCACGCGAATGCGAGCAACGCGGAGAGTTCGCTATCGACCAGTGGGTTCACGAATTCGCACCCGAGGATCCAGAGGCCGGCGCTTTCTGGATGAACTCGAACAACTCGGATCGCGAACTTACTCGGAACCGCTGATGGTTCGTCGGCAAGCTCAATGGTGAGTTCTGTTCCTGCTTCGAATCGCCGTGCGAGGAGTACGCCGATTCCGCTGATCGACACATCACGCACCACCAGTGGCCACTCTTCCTCGGTATCGTTCCCACCCCCATACACGGCGGTGTCGATTGTCGCGCTGGTGCCGACCACGAGTTTATGCCGCACGGATGCACGGCGATTCGCACCGGACTGTGGGGGCGGTGTGAGCGCGGTATCATCGGTGGAGTGAGGACGTGCAGTCAGCAACTTGAAGAACGCCAGACACGATTCCGGGCGCAGGTTTGGCTTCGGGTTCATCGCACCTTGAATTGCACGATCGACCCACTCGCCAATCTCGGGTCGGACAGCTCGCGCCGAGGGAATCTCGCCCTGCATTTTTTGCGACAGGATTGCGAGCGGCCACTTCGCCTCGAACGGGATCTTCCCGGTCACCATGTTGTAAAGGGTCGCACCGAGCGAGTAGACATCGCAAAGAACCCCGGCGCTCTTGGCCTCACCGAATTGTTCGGGGGCCATGTAATTGGGCGTACCGAGCACGGCCATGTGCTGGGTCAAGTTTTGGTCGTTATTGTGATCCTTGGCCAGGCCGAAGTCGGTCAACTTCGCTCGGCCATCCGGCAACAGCAGGATGTTATCCGGCTTCACGTCGCGGTGAATGATCTGCCTGAGATGGGCGTAGTGGAGAGCCTGCACCACCTGCGTGATGATCCTGATCGCTTCGGCCTCGGGAAGCGGGCCATCGTGCTCGATACGATCGGCGAGGCTTTTCCCCTCGACGAACTCGTAGACCAGAAAGCTCGTCGAGCCGTCCGTTTCCATCGCGTAGGCGCGGACGATGTTTGGATGCTCAAGCTGCGTCGAAGCGCGAAACTCCTGCGCAAGCCGATGATGGTGCGTGGGGTTCTCGTAGAGCGTGGCTCGCAGTACCTTGACGGCGACAATTGACCCCGTATTCAGGTCGCGCGCGCGATACACCGTTCCCGTTCCACCGGTCCCAAGTGGTTCGAAGAACTCGTAACGCGTCGTGTGTGGTGGCGGAGTCGGCTTCGATTCACGGTTCGACATTCGCAGAACTCCGCGAAATCTATCAGGGGCGGGGTTGGTTGAACGCCTCACTCGCCAGCCGGGTCGCGGCGTGGCTCACCTGAAGCCAGGCCCGTCGGGTTCACTCGCCAGTCGAGCGGGGCTGGCCGCATCCCGAGTCGGTCGTGTTCGATCTTCCCCATGAACTCTTCGTATACGTGTTTTACGTTATCCTTGATGTCCTTGGCATCCTTCCCGGTCCATTCCTTGTACCAGGGCATGTCGAGTGAACTGGTGATATCGTTCAGGGACTTTTTGTCGTCGATCCCTTTTTTGACGTGTGCCCGCATGTCCACAAAGTAGCGCTTCTGCTTGGCGAGCAGATCCTTGCGGGTAATCTTGCCGTGACCCGGGCAGATCAGATCGATGTCGAACTTCTCCATCGCTTCGAGACACTTGATCCAGCTCGCGGAGTTGGAGTGGCCCATGAAGTTGAATGCGCCATTCACACAGGCATCACCGGTGCAGAGGATCTTGTGTTGGGGGAGGTATGCCACTGCGTCGCCGATCGTGTGGCTATGACCGAGGGCATGGAACACGACGTGCTGCGTATCGTCCTTCAACTCGTATTTGTCATCGAACACGATATCGGCCTGCTTCAGTTCGTTCTCCTTGATATCTTTTCGATCCTTCGCGGCATCTTCCCACTGCTTCGGCCCGTTGGCTTTCAGAAGTCGCGCCGCGGGTTTGCTGGCGATGATCTGTGCTCCTTCCTTGGCCCAGATGCAGTTGCCGTAGGCATGGTCGCCATGGTGGTGCGTGTCGAGCACGTACTTGATTGGCTTTTTGGTCGTCTTCTTAATGTCCGCTAACACGTCGCCTGCTTCCTTGGGGAAGTTCGCATCGATCACGAGGACGTAGTCCTTGAACACGATCCAGGTGTTGTTGCTGCCGCCAAAGGGGATCTTCGGGTCGGTTGCGGAGATCGAGGAATAGCGTGAAAAGACGCCCGGGGCGATTTCCTTCACGTCGTTGAACGACATCTCGGGGAGGGGGAGTTGTTTCGGTTCGGGGGCTTCCTTTTCGGCGGCCAGGATTGCCAAAGCAAAAGCCGCTCCCGCTGTGAGGAGCAGAGCAACACGCTTAACCATTTGGAAGAACTCTGCAGGTGGGTGGGACACGATCAATTGAGCCTACTCTGCAATACTCAAAAAAGAAAGCCCCGGCGTTTGCCGGGGCTTTCTTGTGTTCACGAGCGAACGATGTCAGGTTCTCCGCGGTGGTGCTAATCCCTCACCTGTGGTTCCGACATCGCCGCTAGTTTACACCTTGTTTTTAGTTAGTATCGACGGCCGCCGCCACCACCGCCGCCGTAGCCACCACCACCACCGCCGCCGCCGTAGCCACCACGGCTAGCGCCGCCACCACCGCCGTAGCCACCACCGCCGCCGCCACCCGTACGGGGGCGTTCTTCACGGGGCTTGGCTTCGTTGACGGTGAGTGTCCGGCCGCCGAGCTGGGCACCGTTCATTGCGGCGATGGCCTCGTCGCCGCCTGTGTGCATTTCGACGAACGCGAATCCACGGCTGCGGCCGGTTTCGCGATCGCTGACAATCTGCGCGCCAAGAACGGTCCCGTACTGGGAGAACGCCTGGACGAGATCATCACTGGTGGTTTGGAACGAGATGTTCCCAACATACAACTTCTTCGCCGACATGGTCTTCACTCTGGGCCACTGGCCCTGCAAACAAACACTTGCGCGGAAAGGCCGCGCGCCAGGACAGGAACGGACGACTTCGGGCCGGCTCATTCAGAGAGCAGTCGAGATTCCCTGTGGAATAGCTCGCGATGCACCCCGAACGTTGAGGGCGGTTCCTCTGCGGCAATACCAGCTTGACTGTCTTGAGGCCGTCTTAGAAGCAATGAGGTCAGACTCAGTGTCAGAAGACCAAGAAGGGTCGAAGCGAGATAGCGGCAAAGCGATTCGTAGCTCCTGAGCGAGTGGCACCCGCCACCCGTCATGAGGATGATACGCACGTGCGGAAAAAATAAAAAGCCCGAATGTAGCACTTTTTGGTGAAAAACTCGGGATTATCCGTGCACTGGACTGGGATACTCGCTCGGAACGACGCTCCGTTCGAGTCGCCGTCCCTCGCGAATGAGCACGACCGGTGCCGGCAGCCCAACCGGGTGATTCGTCAGGAATCGCTGGAGATCATCGACGGTGTTCACTGGCTTTCCCGCGAATTCGACGACGATGTCTTCGATCCACAAACCTGCATTTTGAGCGGGGCCATCCTCCTCAAGCATCAGGATCTCGATGCCCGTCTTCTGGGAGAGTCCGTACTTGGCCCGCATGTCCGGAGCAATCGGCACCTGTCGAGCGTGCAGGCCCAGGTAACCGCGGATCACCCGCCCGTGCCGTAGGAGTTGCGGAAGAATCGTCCTCGCGGTGTTCACCGGCACCGCGAAGCAGATCCCCTGTGCCGGCTGGATGATCGCGGTGTTGATGCCGACCACGCGGCCGTGTGAATCCACGAGCGGCCCGCCACTGTTACCCGGGTTCAGGGCCGCGTCGGTCTGAATGATGTTGTCCACAAGGTGGCCCGACACGCTACGAAGCGTGCGGCCGAGAGCAGAGATCACGCCCGCCGTGACCGTGGACTCGAACCCGAGTGGGCTTCCAATGGCGACCGCCAGTTGCCCAACTTTGAGCCTCGCCGAATCGCCGAGCGCCGCGAACGGAAACGTGTTCCCTTCGATTTGCACCACGGCGAGATCGGTCCACGGATCGTTCCCCACGACGCGGCCCGAAAGTTCCGAGCCGTCGTTGAGCCGCACCCGCACGTTCTCACTGCCCTGCACGACGTGATGGTTCGTGAGCAGAAAGCCGTCGGGCGTAAAGAGAACGCCGGACCCGCTGCCGGCTCGCGAACCCTGTCCGACCCGCAGGTTCACGACCGCAGGGCGGAGTTTCTCCGCGACGTTTACCACGACTCGCGAGAACGCGTCGAGCGCGTCGCCGTCGTTGGTCGATTGGGGGGCTTGCGACGCCGGGGCTTCGTCGTCGCCGCCGTTGGTGATGAAGTGTTGCCAGAATCGGGACACGATTTGGGTCTCCTGCGCGATGGTGCCCCATTGTATCCAACCCCGGCAAATGCAGACTGCCCGAATATGATGACCGCGTCCGAACTTTTCCATGGGAGTCGACTATGGATCGCCGGGAGTTCCTGTCCACAACTGCTGTTGGAACGGTTGCCGCAACTTTGCCCAACGTTGTCGCTGCCGACACACCCGGGTTCGCTTCACCAAAGGAAGCGATGAAGGGGCCACGCGAGAAGTTGTTGTTCGTCACTTGCACCTACGCGAACACTGGGATCGATAAGCCCGATTACCTTGCTGTCGTGGATGCCGACCCCGACTCAAAAACGTATTCGCAGGTTGTCCACCGGCTGAGCATGCCGAAAGTCGGCGACGAGTTGCACCACTACGGCTGGAACATCTGTTCGTCGTGCCACGGCAAGCCGGGCGACCGGCGATATCTGATCGTGCCGGGGTTGATGTCGGGCCGCATCCACATCATCGACGCGAAAGATCCGCTGAATCTGAAGCTTCACAAGGTCATCGAGCCCGAGACAATTGCGAAAGTTGCTGACTTGTCGGCCCCGCATACGGTTCACTGTCTGCCGAGCGGCGAGGTGATGCTCTCGATGCTCGGGAACGCGAAGGGCGAAGGCCCGGGCGGCTTTCTGTTGCTGAACGACAAGTTCGAGCCAACCGGGCGCTGGGAGAAAGACGCCACGGGGATGAACTTCAACTACGACTTCTGGTATCAGCCGCGGCACAACGTGATGGTGTCGAGCGAGTGGGCCGCCCCGAAGACGTTTGCCCCCGGACCGAGTTTCGACGATGTGAAAGCCGGCAAGTATGGCCGCAAGATTCACCTCTGGGACTGGAAGGACCGCAAGATTCGCCAGTCGTTCGATCTGGGCGAGGCGTCGATTCCGCTCGAAGTGCGGTTCGCACACGATCCCGCGAAACCGTTCGGATTCGTGGGTGCTGCTCTCAGTAGCACGATGTGGCGCTTCGCCGCTGGCCCGGATGGTAAGTGGGTCGCGGCCAAGGCAGTCGGGCTGGCTGGCGTGGCGAACGATAAGTTCCCTGGCGGTAGCGTTCCGGCCCTCATCAGTGATTTTGTACTCTCGATGGATGACCGCTACATGTATGTGGCGGCGTGGTTGCACGGGAAGGTCTACCAGTACGACATCACCAATCCGGCGGAAGTGAAGCCGGTTGACAGTGTGACCATCGGGGGCGTGGTGAACCCGACTGCGAAGCTGAAGGGCAAGGAACTGTCGGGCGGGCCGCAGATGCTGCAACTGTCGCTCGATGGCAAGCGGCTTTACGTCACGAACTCGTTGTTCAGCACCTGGGACAACACGTTTTACCCCGCAATCGGAAAGCAAGGCTCCTGGCTCGTGCAGGTTGATTGCGATATCGAAAAGGGCGGGTTGAAGCTGAACGAGAAGTTCCTCGTGGACTTCGGCAAGGAACCGGATGGCCCCAGCCGGGCACACGAGGTTCGTTACCCCGGTGGCGATTGCACCAGCGATATCTTCAGTTGAATAACCATGGCGAAGTCGCAGCGAGTCATCCTGTTCATCTCTCCCGACGCAGCCCGCGCGAAGGCCGCTGAGATCGCATTCTCGGCGGCCGCGAGCCGGGTCGGGCTGTCGTGGTCGGTGCGTTCGCGTGTTGCCGACGCCTTGCCAGCGGAGGTGCTCGCGGGCGTCTCGGTGTTGGTCGTGGTCGAGTCGCCCAACCTCACTCCGAACTGGCAAGGGAAGCTTGAACGGCTGGTGTCGAGCGACCTCGAACTGGAAGTGAACAAGCTCCTCGCCCGACTCCTCGGTGGCGACGATCAAGCTGTGATGTCGCCACCACCCCCGCCCGCACAGGCGAAGAAGGTTCACACGGTGAAAGTGAGTCGCGAGACAGCCGGCCGCAAAGGGAAGGGCGTGACGGTGGTATCGGAGTTGCCTTTAGGCGAAGACGCGTTGAAGGAACTCGCCACCAAGCTGAAGAACTCATGTGGCAGCGGCGGCACCGCGAAGGACGGCCGCATCGAGATTCAGGGCGACCACCGCGACAAGCTGGTAACGGAGTTGGAAAAGCTCGGCTACAAGGTGAAGCGATCAGGCGGGTGATTACTTCTCTGCGGTCGCCAACTCGAAGAGATGCCGTGCGGCGCGTCCACTGATGACGCCATGTTTCAGCAGCTCCGCCGCGATCAGTTCCACCGCACGCCACGTTTCGTCATCGCCGAGCATTGCCTCGACCTTGCTCAGGAGCCGTTCCTCGTATCGCGGCGCGGCCCGCTCCGACTTCCGCTCCAGCACGAGCCGCCGCACGTATCGCAAGTCCTGGTTCGCGCCCTCGAGTTGGTACTTGCCGGTGTGACGTGCCTCGGCCGCAAGCCCCGCGAGTGCGATGAGGCATTCGCGTTCGAGGGCGTCTTCGGTGGGTTTGAAGCGACCCTTACCGAACTCGCACTGCCCGAGCCGGTCGCGGTTCGGCAGCACGCTGACGCGATGAACGGGCCTGCCGAGACACAACGCAACGACCGCGTGCCCCGCCTCGTGATACGCCGTGATCGGATCGTGTGGGGTTGGGCTGTCAGGCATCATCATGGTCCGCTGTAATTGGCGGTTGTACCGGCAAATCTAACGTGAGCCCCCGACCCCGTTTGGCAGGTTGCCAACCTGCCCGCAAGCCGAGTCTGATTCCATCTGCAACCCGACCAGGTGTGATGGTGTCGTGGGTGCCGACACGGCGAAAATGACGGCCACAGGGATGTAGTCCCGCGATCAAACGGAGCATTTGTCCCGGATCATCTTCACGCCACACAATCACCAGGATACGGCCATCATGATCAGTTTGGTCGTACTCGATGTCTGGTGGAATACGCCATCGATACGCGACGCCATCAACCACGACCCGCCGGGAATATTTCTTCGAGATCGCCAGGGGGTTCACCTTTTCTTGCGAAGCACACGGCGGGCCGCAGCGAACCAGTCCACTTCAATCCAGTCGTCACCAAGCGGCATCACGCGATGGTGTTTCCACTTCACGAGCGGCGTCGTCTTCGAGCATCAGGACAGTCGGAGGCATCACGAACCCCTTCTCATGCTTCAACCCTCTCGACGATCATGGCGACGGCGTTGCCGCCACCGAGGCACAGCGACGCCAGGCCGTAGCGCTTGTTGCGGTGATGTAGTGCGTGGATAAGTGTCGTCAGCACTCGCGCACCGCTCGCGCCGATCGGGTGCCCCAGGGCGATCGCTCCACCCAACACGTTCACCTTCGACTCGTCCAGTTGCAGATCCTTTCCGCACGCGAGCATTTGCGCTGCGAACGCCTCGTTCAGTTCGAACAGGTCGATGTCGCGGACCGACAGTTTCGCTTTCTCGCACACGGACTTCACGGCGGACACGGGCGCGATGAAGATGTCCTTCGGGTCCACGCCGCTCATGGAGTATGCCACGATGCGAGCTAGCGGCGTTGCGCCGGCCAGTTCCAGGAATCGCCCCGATGCCACGACCAGCGCCGCGGCTCCGTCGCTCAATTGCGAGGCATTCCCGGCGGTCACGCTGCCATCGGGCTTGAACGCCGGTCGCAGTTTCCCAAGGCTTTCGACGGTCGTGTCAGAACGAATCCCCTCGTCCTTCTCGACGGGTGGGATCGGTTTCTTCGCTCCCGGGAATGTCACGGGAACGATCTCTTCTTTGAACGCGCCGCTCGCCCAGGCGACCGTCGCGCGGTGGTGGCTTTGCGCCGAGAATCGGTCTTGCTCGGCCCGACTCACGTCACACTTCGTGGCGATGTGCTCGGCCGCTTCGCCCATCGCCCAGTTCTGGAAGGGGCACCACAGCCCATCGCGGATGAGTGCGTCCTGCGTTGTCTGATCGCCGTACTTGTACCCTTGCCGCACGCCGGGCAGCAGAAATGGCGCTCGACTCATGCTCTCCATGCCGCCGGCGACGACGAGCGAAGCATCGCCGACACGAATGCTCTGCGCTGCGAGCATCACCGCCTTGAGACCGGAACCGCAGACCATGTTTGTGGTGTGTGCCGGCACCGTGTCCGGGATGCCGGCGAAGATCGCCGCTTGCCGCGCCGGGGCCTGACCCACGCCGGCCTGCACGACGTTCCCCATGATGACATCTTGCACCTGCGCCGGTTCCACCTTGGCTCGCTTGATCGCTTCCGCGATGGCGATGGCCCCAAGTTTTGGAGCCGTCAATTCCGAGAGTCCGCCGAGGAACTTCCCGATGGGAGTGCGGACCGCGGAGAGGATGAATGCGTCCATAGTGGTTCCCTTTGTGAATCACGGCGCGGCAACGATGTCATCAATCACGACCCGAGCGAGGTCGGCAAGGAGATCGCGGTACATGCGGAAGGGGTCGCCGAACACAGCCATTGATAGCTTACCATCGAGGCGCCGCGTGCCGAGAAGGCTGATCGCTTTCTCTTCATCGAATAGCCCTTCGGCGTAGACGATGCGACGACCTTCACCCACCGATTCGCCGAATAGTCGGGCAAAGTATTGTACGGCGGCGTTCTCGGCGCGGGCTGTCTGAACGCCCGGGATCACGATGGTTAGCGTTGCCCATTCCTCTGCCGTCATGTCCTTCTTCCACTCCATCACTTGCCTGTGAGTACCGAGTAGTTGTGCCTTGCACGCTGCTGCTGCGTTGGCCAGTACATCGGTGCGGGAGGCACGGCAGAACTTCGCGAGGTCGTCGGCCGATACTTTCCCGGCTTCGAGAACCTTCGTCGTGAACTCCAGCGCCCGAGCCATGATTCTTTTTTGCCGGACGAGTGTGTCGGGGTCGAAGCCGAACTTCTCAACCGCCGGCAACGCGGCGGTCATAAGCGCGTGATATTCTTTGAGCGTAGCCGTGCGTTCTTCGCCGAGCGGCTGTCCCGGTTCGAACGCGAGGTGCGTGAATAACGCGAGCGTCGAGTGTGCGATTGACTTCAGGGTGTGGTACTCCGCAGGAATGACGGTCACCACGGTTCGCTTTCCAGCCTTGCGGAGAACGAGGTCATCGCCTGAAACGACGATGACCACGGGGATCGTCGAGAGTTCCAGAGTGCGGCCACCGGCGTACATCTTGCGCCCATGTAGGTTGAGCGCGGCCAACTCCTCGGGAAGTTTCTTGACCTCGGCCGGTTGTTCCGGGGCCACAGGTTTCGGTTTCTCCGCTGGCAATTCGCCATGAGAACCCAGCACGACCAAACCGACCACCACGCTACCAATGAACTTGCTGACACGCATGATTTGACTCCTGTTGTGTTCGATGGCAGCTTACTCGACGCGCCCGCAGCGAGCCACGGGGTTTATCCCCGTGGTGTACAGGCGACACAAAAGGCCCACGCGGATAAACCGCGTGGCTCGCCCAAACCATAAGTCTGTAACTCCAGTTGGAATTCGGGGTAGTGTTGTCTAGGAATCGAGTGTGTCCCGATTCACATGGAACTCTGTCGCATGGCTGATCCGCTGCTCGTTGCCGAGAACCTGACGAAAGACTACGGATCGTTCCGCGCGCTCGCCGGGTTGAACGTCACCATCGCGGCCGGGGAGGTGGTTGGGTTGCTCGGGCCGAACGGTTCGGGGAAGTCCACCGCCCTGCGAAGCTTGCTCGGATTCCTGAAGCCAACGCTCGGGCGTGCGACCATCGCGGGGTTCGATTGTTGGGAACAAGGAGTCGAAGCCCGCAAGCGTGTCGCGTATCTCCCTGGTGAGCTTCGCCTCTACGACACCATGACCGGTCGGCGGCTCGTCGCGTTCCTGGGCGAACTGCGGGGAGTCGTGCCAGGGCCGGAAGTCGATGCCCTCGCGAAGAAACTCGATATCGACATCGACCGCCCCCTCACGCACATGTCCAGCGGTATGAAGCGGAAGGTCGCATTGCTCGCGGTGCTGCTTCCCAAGGTGCCGCTGATCATCCTCGACGAGCCGACCAACACGCTCGACCCCACGATGCGCGACGAACTCCTCGAACAACTCCACGCGGCGAAAGCACGCGGGCAGGCCGTGCTGTTCTCGTCGCACGTATTGCAGGAAGTGGAAGCCGTTTGCGATCGCGTTCTGATCCTGCGGCGCGGCGAACTCGTACACGTGCAGAACATGAGCGAACTCCGCGAGGGCAGGGCGGTCTCCGCTCGCCTCACGGGAACGCCACCAACGACCGGTCCCGGTGGCGAGGCGTTGCCCACGGACGCCATCTCGGGCAGTCACCTGAGCCTGACACACCGCGGCCCGTTGCCAGTGCTACTTGACTGGCTCGCCAGGCAAACGCTGACTGATCTGAAGATCGAGCCGCAAGGTTTGACGCCGATCTACCGCCGCTTTCACGGGTGAGTTCCCACATGACGTTCATCCTCGTTCGCAAACTGCTCCGCGATGTGCGGCCGGCCCTGATCGTGGTCTGTCTCGTGCTGTTCGTGTTCGCAACGTTTTGGGTGAAGATCGCTCAGCGAGTGACCGTCGAGATCTCGCCCGTGTTCACGTCCGTTGCGAAAGTCTTCGGCGACAAGAATCTGTTCCAGGACTTGCTGTTCAAGGGACCGGGGAAAGTGTCGCAGGCGGCGCTCGGGTGGGGCGATCTGAACTTCGAGCGACCCAACGATTTCCTGGCGATGGGGATGTTGCACCCGATCGTCCTCACGCTCTGCGTGGTGTGGGCTGTTGGCCGCGCCGCTGGTGCCATTGCAGGCGAACTCGACCGAGGCACGATGGAATTGCTGATGTCGCAACCCGTGCCGCGGAACAGGCTCATCGTGGCGCATTTCCTGGTCGATCTGATGGTGCTGCCGATCATCTGTCTGGCGTTCTTTGCGGGGACGCAGTTCGGGCTGGCCATCATCGGCGACTTCATACCCGACTACACAACCTTGAAGAACCTCAAGGGACCCGGTGGCCGCACGCTTCCATTTCAGATCCCCGAGAACCCCGAACCCCTGGAGGTCAGCGGTCTTGGTGAGTTCCCCGGATTGATGAACACCTTCGCCTTGATGTTCGCGATCAGCGGAATTACGATCGCCCTCTCCGCCGCAGGACGAAGCCGGGGGAAAGTGACTGGCTATGCCGTGCTCGTTGTCGTGGTGATGTTCGTCGCGAACACAATTGGCCAACTCTGGGAACCGGCCGCGTTCGTACGCCCACTCACGCTGTTTTTCTATTATCAACCGCAGAAGGTGATGCTCGATGGGAACTGGATGGTCGATCTGAGCAAGGCGTGGAGTTGGGCACCGAGCGTCTCCGGCGCGGGGGTGCTCCTCGCTGTGGGTACGGTGGGGTATCTGGTGGCGCTTCGAACGTTCACACGCCGCGACCTGCCCGCACCACTGTGATGCAGACACCAAGCAATGGCACGCGCATTTTGCGGAGATAGAGGATCAGGGAAGAGAGTGATCCGCAGATTACACAGATGGACACAGATTTGAAAACCAAGACAGATAGGGTTTTGAACAGAACTCTGCTTTGTTTGTCTATCTTAAAATCTGTGTCCATCTGCGTAATCTGCGGATCAACCTGCTTCTTGCTTTTGTTTGATCTTCTTGATCCGTGAGATCCGCGTGCCATTGCTTCGTATTCTTTCGATTGGTCCCAGATTGACTCGGGGGGAATGGCATGACGGCGAGTGAGGTTCGGCAACTTCTCGACAGTGTTCGTGGCGGCGAGGTGTCGGTCGAGGATGCGGCCACTCAACTCGCAGGGAACCCAGTCGCGGACCTGGGGTTCGCCACGCTCGACCTTCAACGCAAGGACCGTTGCGGCTTCCCCGAGGTGGTGTTCGCCGAGGGGAAGACGGCAGAATGGGTGGAAGGCGCAGTTCGCCGGCTCTCGGCAGCAGGGCAGGATTGTTATGTCACTCGCGTGAACCACGCGCAGGCAGAACACCTCGCGGCTCACTTCCCCACGGCGGAACAGGATCGACTCGCACGCACGTTCTGGCTTCCGCTACCCGGACCGCGACCAGCACCCATCGGGCGTGTGTGCGTTGTCACGGCGGGAACGAGTGATCTCCCGGTCGCACAGGAAGCCGTGAACACGGCCCGGGTGATGGGAGTGAACACGGAACTTGTCGCGGATGTTGGCGTCGCGGGGATTCACCGCGTATTGCGGCAACGCGAAAAGCTCACGGCAGCGGATGTGGTGATTGTAGTTGCCGGGATGGATGGTGCGCTTCCCAGCGTCGTCGGCGGGTTGGTGGATTGCCCCGTGATCGCGTGCCCGACAAGCATCGGATACGGCGCATCGTTCGGAGGCGTCGCGGCATTGCTCACGATGCTGAACAGTTGCTCGGCCGGCGTCTGCACGGTGAACATCGACGCCGGATTCAAGGCTGGCTACACAGCGGCCTTGATCGTCAAACGAATCGAGAAGGCACGAAACGAAAAAGCCCAGGGATAACCCTGGGCGATGCTGACTCACGGATTGCCGTACTGAGCCGGGTCGATGTTGCTTGGCCGTTGCGGCATGAGCGGTTGCGGCGGAACCGGAGTGTAGTTCGAGCCATAGTTCGCGCGGCTCGGCGGTGGTGGTGGAACTGGAGCATCCAGCGCGGGCGGTGGCGGAGAACCCCCCGTGCGACTCTGCGTGGCCGGGTAATCCATCGTTGGCGGAGGCATCACACTGCCCATTGTGCCGACGGGACCTGTGCTGGGAATGATTGATGCTGGTGGGTGAATCGGTTGGCCGATTGTTGGCGAGGGCGGTTGCACGGGAGCGGGACTTGTCGCGAACGCACCGGCTTGCTGAACGCCGCCGGTCGCACCTACTCCTGCATAAGGGCTGTTATACCCTGGCTGACTTGGCTTGGTGTTGGCACTCACCGGGGTCGTGGTTCCCGGTAGCGGCTGGATGCCAGGTAGCCCCGGAGGAGGTAGCGTCGGTTTCCCGCCGTTGGCCCCGATTCGGGGTGGCGGCATCCTGTCCTTGTCTGTGTTCATGCAGCCGAGTGTGCTGGCACAGAGCAGAGCACCGAACCCTGTATATGCAGCCCAGGACCACTTTCCGCGCGCTCCCTGCGACATGATCTTTCTCCCCGTACCCGGCGGCGACCGACTGGCGTCCTGCCTGTCGGCATTATCGTTCGCTTGGTGCGGGGGGAATACCTACAGTGCTGCGCGGAATCAACCCGACTCGGGCCGATCAGCGACCGGCTGGAACTGGTGGAGCTGGTGGTGCCGGTGCGGGAACGACGCCACCTGCGCCACCTGCCCGACGTGCCGCGCCTTCCGGGTCTTCCTGGCTCGCGAGTTCGCGTTGCAGCGGGAAGTCGGGATCAGGCGAAAAGTATTGCGGGTAGTGGCGCTCAAGGTATCGGCCGCTGGGCAGCGTCAGGCCACCGAACCATGTCTGGCATCCGGTCGTCCCGCACAGGGCGAGCATCGCACCGGCAACCCATAGCCGCTTCGTTCGCATACCGAGCCTCCGTGCCGATGGTGTCCCGCGTTGTCCGGGACGCTGGTACCGATGATATCGGTTAGGCGGAGGCTACGGCTTCAACCGATTGCGAAAAATATTCTCTCCGTGGACCGCGGCCGGCTCGGCCGCTGAGCGATTGCGAGACGATGACGTTACCAATCGACCCCAAAGCCACCCGAGTGGTACAGGTGGTGCGGCCGAGCCGGCCGCAGTCCACAGATAAATATTCAGGGCCGATTCGTGCTTCGCGTCTGGCAATTTATGCCGGAGTGGCATTTGTTGATTGTCCTACTGTGCTTTTATCGCCCCGAACGAACCGGTACAACTTATCTCAATTACTTCATGAGTCGCGATTCGGGGAAGCGCACGCGATGACCGGACGGTTCACAGTTCTGGCGAGCGGAAGCAGCGGGAACGCCGCGTTGCTCGAAGCTGGCGGTTTCGGGCTGCTCATTGATTGTGGTCTCCATCCCAAGGTTCTGACCGCACGACTCGCGGAGATCTCCCTCACCTGGAATGCCATCCACGCCGTGATCCTCACGCACACGCATAGCGATCACTGGAAGGATCTCACGCTTGCCGATCTCCGAAGCCGAAAGATCCCTCTGTGGGCACATCCTGCACACTTCGATTTCCTCGCGAGATCATCGACTTCATTCGAGGCGCTCCACCGTGCCGGCCTTACCTGTGCGTATCAAACGAACCATCCACACGACTTCGCCCCAGGTCTGGTAGTGCGGCCCATTCGCGTTTCGCACGACTCGGACCCAACGTTCGGGTTCCGGATCGATGGCTTCGATCGCGACACCCTGGCGTGGTCGGTTGGATACGCGTCGGATCTGGGGTGCTCATCCCCCGAGTTGATCGAGACGTTCGCGGGGGTTGATGTGCTTGCCCTGGAATACAACCACGATTTGAAGCTGGAGCGAGCCAGCGCGCGGCCGCGCTTTCTGGTCGATCGCGTGCTTGGTGATTACGGGCATCTGTCGAACGATCAGGCCGCCGAGTTGACCCGAGCCATCGCGACCCGATCGGGAGACGGCTTTCCGGGCCATCTCGTGCAACTTCACCTCAGTCGAGACTGCAACCGTCAGGAACTCGCCTCGGCGAGCGGCCGCGCTGCTCTCGCTCTGCTGAACCCGCAGAGTGAAATCATCACGGCTCGCCAGGATGTCGTCGCGAAAAGTATCGCACTCGCTCGCCGCCCGAACGCCGCCGAGCGAACCCAGGCCCGGAGCAACTTGGCCGCAGTAGTCACCGCAACACCGCGGCGAACAGTGCAGCCAAGGCTCCCCGGCTTCGATGGGTGATCCGACTGGGTAATCTGCGATGAATGTGCCGCCTTTGCAGCTCTTGGCGCATTTCCTTTCCCCAATTGCCAACCTCCTAACCTCTCCAAAACCTACCCGTGGTGCCGATGTTTCTGGCATTCCCAGGATGGGACCGACATTGCCGGAGGTATCGATCATGAGGCGATTCGCCGCATTCTTGCTCGTCGCTGGCCTGACGCAGATACCGCTGTGGGCAGGTGACTACATCACGAATCCGCGAGCGTTGTTTCGCTCGAATTTCGCCGTGCCGGTTGCGCCCAGCGAACCGCCGGAACGCGCGAATAGCACTGCGAAGATGCCCGGGCATGCTCAGATGGTCGAAGCGGCCATCAGTCCTTCCCACGCCTTCATGCCACCGAAGTCCCTCTTCGGGGCAAGTGCGAAGCCAGCCGTGGTGCAATATGAACTCGCCGGGATGAATATCCCGGCTCCGGGAAGCAGTGTGGCGGCGAGCTCTCACTTCATGCCGCCGAAGTCGCTGTTATCGGCGACAAAGCTCGCGACGCCGCATGCCGTCGCCACTCAGGTCAGCTCGAACCACATCCCACCGAAGGTGCGAACCTCCGGTAGCCAGACTTCCACGGTACGGACCACCGTTCCACAGACGAGTGCTTCGATGGTTGCTGGCGTGCAAGTCATGCCGCCCAAGACACTGCTGGGTACAGTGGTCCCTGTTAGCGGCCAATCCGCTGGCCAGCAGGAATTCGCAACTGCCCCTCCGAGTCTGAACGCCCAGGCAACGGCTCCATACATGCCCCCGAAGTCGCTGTTTTCAAGCCGGAGTTCGGTCACCACTGTGCCGAATCAGCCCGTTGGAGCCGCCGTTGCGTATGCTCCCCTCCCAGGGATGGTCAGTGTCTATGCGATGCCCGCGCTTCCACCGCTCTCGGCTCCCTCGGCAAACGCTCAGTACCAGCCCATGATACTCGCACAGGCACAGGCTCCTGCTCAGCCCTTCGCTCCGTCGCGGACGCTGATCCAGGCCTCAGTTCCATCCGTGGCACGGCCGATCGAAACGACCACACCGACCGTTCCCGTGTTCCCCCTGGCCCGGCTGATGACTCCAATCCGTCAGGTCGATTACACTCCGCATTCCGGGTATTCGACGTCGAATGCCACCGCCCCGAGCGCCGCAATGCCATTGCCAACGGGATACATGCCCTCTGGGTATGCTGGATCTGGCCCATGTCCTATGTGTGGTGCTGGCCCCCGAGTATCAGGCGGCCTCCTCAACGGCCGGTTGTGTGCATGGGCGTGCTATCAGCCGACAACCCGTGGAGCGTTGCCGATCTTCCAACCCCGTCCCTACGTCGGACCGATCATCGCGTTCCGATGTGATGGGAGTGCTGGCTGCGGTATGAGCGGAAACTGTGGGGGCGGTTATGGTGCCGCAACCGCGTCGGGGTCGGAACACACAGGGAAACAGCTCGGATGTGAAGCGACGAATCGGACCCGGCTTCTGGGTGGAGACCGGGCTGCGGAAACGTGTCGGAAGGGGGGGTGCATTCCGCCAGATGATAGCGCCTTCCCAGGGTACAAGTTCGCGGGTGGCGGCTACCCAACGCTCTGGACCGGACCAACCTCAGCACAGACCCCGGTGACGACAACGAGTCTCAAACCCGAAGCGAAGCAACCCGTTGCACGGGCGAGCCTGGAAGCACCGACGAAATTCTACAAACCGGTTTACGCATCCGAAGCAAATGTACAGCCTGCGAGTGGAAACGTGCTGAGTCAACCCTTCACACGACCATGACAAAAACGCTGGCCGGCGGATCTCCATCCGCCGGCCAGCGTCGTGGGGTTCACCCTCCCGGGTGATCTCACTGTTTCGGAGTCGCCTTTACCGGCGTGGTTCCTTTGGGATTCAGACTGGCACCTTCTGACCCCGGAGCCGGGGTCGGTGGAGCATATGGGACGTTGGGCCGAGGGATATTGTCGTTGAGCGACGGGAATGGCAACTCATCCGGTCGCGGACCAGCACTTGTGGGCGGTTGATACGTCGGCGAGGGTAGAACCATGCTTGATGGTGGGCACGGCACCGGTTGACCCGTGATCGCGTCGTAGCATCCTTCCATCATCCGATTTCCAGCCCCAGACGTCAGCGAGCAAGGCACATCGGAACGGGTGTTGGAAGTGGTAATTCCCTGGCGGCTGGCACAATTGCTCCGGCAACTGGTTGCCGTGAGCGACAGGGTTCCCAGAAGCAGAGCAGACAGATAACGCGACATCGGGAGCACCCTCGCGAACCGGCACGACAGAACGCATCGCGACCGGACTTGAGGGAATTCTTACCGATTTCCAGCATCTCGCAATTGCGAGGATTGCATAAAAGCCACTTACCCGCAGGGTTTCGCACAACCGATCGCTACTCCGCGAGTCTCGCGTAAAATCGCACCTGCTTCGCGGACATTCATAATCGTCACAACCCCACGACTCATGGCTTCTTCGGCTTGGCAGCCTCCGCGATGTACTTCTCGGGTTCGTCCTTGAAGGCATCGCGACAACCCGTGCAACACACCCAGTATTCTTTCCCCTTGTACAGCACCTTCATCGTGCCGACGCCGCCGCTGACGATGCACTCTGGTCCCTTTGCCACTTCCGCGAAGGGGACACCCTCTTTCGTTGCTCCAACTTGCCATTGCTTTGTAAACGCGACCGCACTGCCGGCAGGTCGGCTTTCGAGCCGGACCAGGTGCCGGTTGTGGTGAAGAAGGCTGAAGACGAGCTTTTGATCCTCGCTACCTGCCCCATCAGTCCGTTCGAGGGTGAAGACCTTATCTTTGAGAGTTCCGGTGAACGTCGCGGTGGTCTTGCTCGGTGTTGTGAGCTTGAGCGTGTATCGGAGTTCGTCTTTTCCCTTTTCGGGGGTGTAGCGAAGCTCGCCGGTGGTGAAATGCTTACTCTTCTCGAAGGTGACCCCCAGCCAGGCATCGTCACCTTTGAAATGCCAGGTCCAGGACGCGATCTCGGTCCAGGCGCCGGCCGCCCGTTCTTCCTTGGTGCCTTCGGGAACTCCTGAGCCTTTCCACGAGCCAACCAGGACGTTGAACGGCTGGAGAGCTTCCTTGGCGGTCGTAGGTTTTGTGGGTTCAGGTTCAGGCTTAGGCGAGTCCGGGACTGCGCCCGTGGCAATGAGGAGCGTGAGCGTCGTGATGAGCATGTCCGTCACCTCGGGAAGTGTGGAGCCCCGAGTTGGTTCTCCGGAAACACGACGCGGACGGCCACTCATTTCAACACTGATATCGATAAATGTGCATCAGGCCGGCGCAATCAGCGAGCGGCGACCAACTTGGCCGCCGCTCAAGTGTGTGAACTGATCTGATACTAGCGGGGCTTACGGGGTGCGCGATAATCGCTGAGTTTGGCCCCTGATCTCGAATTCCCATTTGAGTGGGTGGTTGCAACTGGCTCCGGGAGTTCCGGGAGTTGTTCACCCACACGGTTCGGGAGAACATGCGTGTCGCCGCCTGCTCCAACGATGGTTGCCTGATCGCACGAGTTCGTGGATGTTTGGGACGATACCGCTGCCAGAACATCGCTTGAGTGTTCGTGGAGAATCTTGGCATGGATCTCAGCGCGATCCACCCGAACCGACGGGGGTGCTTCCACACCGATTTTGACCCGCCCTGGGCCAATGTTTACGACTGTGATTTTGATGCCGTTGCCAATAATGATGGATTCGCCGGAGCGTCGCGTAAGAACTAGCATGGGAGATGTCCCTCCTGGATGGGGTTGGCGAAGGGGTGGGAGATGCCCGATCGTCAACTGTCCTACTTGTGGATTCTACGTTACATTTCAGAGGCCGATTGAGAAAGAACTCATTTTTTTCTCAAGTTCCCCTTCTCATTCAAGACGTTACCTCAGACCAATTCGTTTGCAAAACTCAGTAGTCAAAACTTCGCGGTACAGAAAGAAGTTCGCGTTGAACTTGAGAAATTATCCGCAATTCCCGGACCATTCCAAAATTTCCCATTGTGATTATTGTATTTTCTGAAAAATGATGCGGGGCCGTTGAAAAACTCGGGTTTTGGGAAATGAGAAAGTTGCTACAGTGTGCCACCGCCAACCGGATGTGTGGTTTTTGCTCAGGGTGCGGTTGAATTTCGCACACCACGCACACTTTGCACACCGGCTAGGAAGTTCGATTCGCACTGCGAAGGAATCCACTGCTTCAGCCGAGGCTTACTGGGTCTGTGAAAGGGCAGTTATGAACAGGGAGGCTTCTCCATTCGGTGTGCCGACGAGTCTTAAACAACTCCGTTGGGCACCCACACTTGGGAGCGTGCTGACCTCTCGTAGGATGCTTGGAGCGTTTCTCCTGTTAATGGTCGCCTGTTCCCTCCCTCCCACGACCAACTACTTACGTGGCGGTGGCACCAAAGATTACCCACTCTGGTTCGAAACCGGGCAGAAGGTCTTGCATGGCGAGCAGATTTACCCCGTTGGCAAATCGTTCCCATTCATGTACCCGCCGATTGCGGCGATCCTGCTCGCTCCGTTGAGCGCGTTTGGTCCACTGCCGATGATGCTGGCGCTTGCGGCGATCAACTCGGCCGTGTGGCTGGGGAGTGTATTGCTATCGGTGTACCTCATCACGGGCAAAGCACTCCGTCAGAACCCGCTGTTGTACCTGCTCCCGACGATCTGCTCGGCTCCGTTTGCGTTTGACACGTATCACCTCGGCCAGGTGAATCTTCTGCTTCTGGGGGTGATGCTGGGTGCGTTCACGTGCCTGCGGCTTGGCCGCGAGTGGGGCGCGGGAGCGTTGATCGCGCTGGCGGTCGGGATCAAGGCGTTCCCACTGATGGCCGTCGGCTATCTCGTGTACCGCCGGCACTGGGTCGCGATGGTGTCGCTCATCGTCTCGCTGGGCATGTTGTTCGTGGTGGTCCCGTTCGCGGTGCGAGGGGTTGACCAGGGCTCGCAGGATGTGAAGGTGTGGGCCAACGGAATGCTGCTGAACTACGATGAAGGGTCGATCGGGCAACGCACCGAGCGTGCGTACAGTTGGAAGAATCAGTCCCTCATCGGGATGGCCAACCGGATGCTGCGGCACAAACTCGCCGATGAAAACCCCGCCAGCAACTTCTATGTGAACGTGGTTGATCTGAACTTCCGGGCCACAAACGCAATCATCGTCGGTGTCGCGCTGACGTTGTGCCTGTTCTACATCGGGGTGATGCCCCGACATAGCCAGCGGACGGCGCAGAGCGATTCGATCGAATTCGCGATGCTGCTCCTCATGATCTTGCTGTTCTCGCCCTACTCCTTCGGCTACTTCTTCGTGTGGCTGCTATACCCGTTCGCCGTCCTAGTGAATCTGTGGCTCACAGCACCGAAACCGTCGCTGGATTCACGCCGACTGAGCAGTGTGTTCGTGATCTCGGTCATACTGCTCTCGCTCACACTGGTTCATCAACGTACAGCCGAGGCGTATGGGAACTTCTTCCTGACGACGCTCATGCTGCTCCTCACGCTCGGCTGGCAGCTGAACAAGTTGAAGCATCAGTACGCCAGCGAGCCGGAGAATACCCGTCCTCTCCCGCTCGCGAACGGGTCGTGACTGCTGCCGGTCCGGGCTGCGCAGGCTACTTCTTCATGGCCTGGGTCAGTTCATCTTCCGTGAACGTGATGTTGGTTTCAGCACCGTCATCCTTGAGGATCTTCTGAGCGATCAGCGTGTTGAGTGGTGCCAGGATGTTGAAGTGATCGCCACCCTTCACGGGGTAGAAGTGTGCCTTCGGGTTGGTGGTGTTCTTTGCCATCGCTTGCAATGCCTGCACGTTGCCCTGCGAGGTTCCTTCGAACACAAACGTCGGAGTCTGGATCGAGTGCAGCCAGTAGCCGGGCGACCGCAGTTCCACTTCCTTCTTGTTCGCAGTGTTTACGCCTGCCGTGAATTGACCGCCGTAGCCTTTGATGTCGTCCACGGGGCCAAACGAGAACACGCCGCGGAAGCGGTCGGAACACTCCGCGACGAGCAGCACGAGCGTGCCGCCGGTGCTGTGCCCGCCCAGATAAATCCGCTTCGGATCAACGAAATCCAGGTTCGAGAGCGCTTCCGCCGCCGCGAGCACGTCATCGACTTCCCCGAGGAAGTGCTCCTGATATCCGGGGTTCTTGTTACCGCCACGCAGCGACGGAAACATCATCACGATGCCGGCCTTGCGATACTGGCGTGCGGTCTGGTCGTTGGTCGGTTCGGAGATGCTCCAGACGTCGCCGATTGTGTTGCAATCACCGCCGGTGATCCAGATGATGGCGGGGTTCTTCTTACCGTTCTTTGGGTCCGGCGTGAGATACGCGGCCAGCTTGCCGGCTGGCGATTCGTACTGCACCTTGCTGAACAGTTGCGGGGGCGGTTCGGCGACCGCCTCGTTTGATTTGTGTTGTTTGGCGAGCTTGGTCGTGAAACCCTTGCGTGCCTCGACCAGTGACATTTGTGTGTCGCCGGGGCCACTCGAATTGCTGCCGGAAGGTGGCTTGCACCCGACCAGGATCAGCAACGGCACAACAAGGAACAACTGCTTCATGGTGCGAACTCCAAGGGTACTACTGCTACAGGTGGCTCAACGCCCGATCCAGGTGATCTTGCAGCAACTCATTGACCTTGCCAGCGTGGCTGATTGGCAGCCCGTGCGAGGCGTCGGCGAACTCAATGTATTTTGCACCCGGGATACCGTCTGCGAGCGCCCGACTCACGCTCGGCGGTGAGATCGGATCGTGAACCCCATTCAGCACGAGCGTCGGAATGCTGGCCAGTTCCGTGAGACGTGGAGTCGCGTCGAAATGTCGCATCGCCTTCAGTTGCAGGTTCACGATGGGCGGCTGATCGGCAAGGTCGTGGCCGAACAGCGGGGTGAGTTGCTCCGCGAGTTCATCGGCATCGAACGCGGCGTTCGGTGCCATCACCAGTCGCACGAATCCCCGGCGGCGCATGCGGCGAGTGCCGACCCGCGTTCGCATTCCGAGCCAGCCCATGCGCAATGTCAGCGGCGCGGCCGCGCGACCATCGGCGAACGTGCAGAGCAGCAACAGACTCCGCACCCGTTGCTTGATGTTGAGCGCGAGACAGAGCGCAACCAATCCGCCGAGCGAGTGCCCGACGAGGTGGACCTCCGCGATTCCTTCGGCGTCGAGAATGGCCCGAGCGTCGTCGGCCATATCTTCGACGGTGAGTGTGGTTGGCAACGGTTGACTGCGGCCCATCCCACGATTGTCGAACGACACGCACCGGAACCGCGACACGAGTGCGTCGACCTGCGGTTTCCATCCCGGGCCGTGAACGCCAACGCCCTGAATGAACATCACGGCCGGCCCCTCGCCGCGCACGTCATATGCAAGCCGACAACCACGATGCTCAAGCGACGAAGCCATACGGAAGTTACCCTGGAGTTCGATAAACGCGTAGCCGCGATCCTCTTCGGGTCGCGGCTACGCGGTGCGCCTCACAACTTCGGCTTTTCTGGGGTGAACGGTGCCTCGAAGGCGTTCGCGCCTTTCACCTTGACCTTGCGGCTATACACCTTGTCCCCGCAGGTTGCGTACACCACATCCATCTCTGGGCCGCCGAAGGTCAGGTTCGAGACTTTGCCGTTCGGCGTCGGGATGATGCAGTGCACTCGCCCTGCCTGATCGCAGACCTGCAAGCCCATCTTCGTGGCCACCCACAGTCGGCCATCACTGTCGGCACGCATTCCGTCGGCGCCGCTGTCGTCGTCCTTGTCGTGCATGTGCAGGTGGTAATACTTCTGCTTGTACGCCAGTGTGCCGTCGGCGGTGATCTGATAACTGTAGACCCAGTGCGAACGGCTATCCGCGACGTAGAGCAGCGTCTGATCGGGTGACACCGTGATCCCATTCGCGAACCTCAGCCCCGTGTCCACGACCTTGGTTTCACCTTTTGGCGAGACGTAGTAAACCTTGCTGTTGTTCGGGGTCTCGAACGGGTCAGTGGCGTAGATCGCGCCGTTGTGCAACACCACGAGATCGTTCCCCTTGAAGCCGGTGGCGAACTCCGTCGATTTGCCCTCGGAGTCCCATGCGAGGATCTTGCTGACGGCCCCCGCGTTGGCGTAGAGCTTTCCGTTCGGACCGAACCGCTGCCCGTCGCCACGCTTGCTATCCGCGATGAACTCGACCGCCTTCCCGTCCACGACCTTGTAGGTCTTGCTGTTGCCGACATCGTTGAAGAACACATCGCCCTTCGCGTTGGTCGCTGGCCCTTCGGTGAACTTGTAACCCTCGCCGATGAGTTTCCATTCCTCGCCCGGAATCACGAGATCCTGGAGTTGCTTCGAGCCAACCCCGGCCTTCACGGGCTTCGGGTAACCTTCCCACAGGAACTTCGTTGCCTCGGGGTACACCTTCGCGGCGAGGCTACCGTCGTGCCCACCCTCGTTCCAGGAGTGCTTCACCTCGTAGCCCGAGAACACAAGTGCCCGCTCCATCGTCTGGTTCGCCATCCACCAGTCGCCGCCCCAGGCGTTGTTGTCCTTGCTGCCGTCTTGCAGGTAGACGCGAATCGGCTTCGGCTCGAACTTCCGAATCAGTGTGGGGTACACGTCGCCGCCTCGAAGCGCGACGTACGTTCCGATCGTGCTGAACACGCGGCTGAACTCTTCCGGCCGTTCCCACGCAACGGTGAACGCAGCGATCGCGCCGCTGCTGGCACCGCCGATCGAGCGATCGTTCCCACTCTTCGACAACACCATCTTGCGGTCGCCCGATGCCATCTTCGTTTCGACTGCCGGGAGTAACTCTTCGAGCAAGAACTTCGCGTAGTTGCCCCCGAGGCCGTCGTACTCAAAGCTGCGGTTGAAGCGGGGCAGGGCATCCTTGTTGGCGGGTGGCACCACGCCGGGCGTGACGCCGATGGCGATGGTGACGGGCATTGCCTTCTCGGCGATAAGCTTGTCGAACGTCTCGGGTACGTACTTGGGCAAGCCGTCCTGATTGACGTGAACGCACGCGGGGGTTTTGCCGTCGTACTGCTTCGGCACGTAGACGGTGACGTTGCGGCTAGTGCCCGGGAAGACCTTGCTCTTGTCGAATGTGAACGAGAAGGTATCCCCCTTCGGCACGGGGTCAGCCTTTTTCGCGTCGTCGGCAAATCCGACGATGGCGACAGCGAATACCACAGAGAGTGGGAGAAGACGGCGAAGCATTTTGATGTTCTCGTGGATGTGAAACCATACACGTCGCAGGGTGGCTTCAGGGTGACGGGATCAGGATAACGATAAATTTCCTCAAGCGACGCGAGATTTCCGGATTCGCCGGTCCGTAGAATACCGGTAGGCTCATTCCCGAACGGATCCCCAGGATGACACGATTCCTTCCCGCGAAGCCCGGCTCCCGCCAGATGATCATGGCGGTCGTTTTGGGCGCACTCGTTGCCTCGCCGGCGAAAGCGTCGGCCGCAACCCCGAATGCCGCACCAAGTTCCAAGGCCGTCACCGACATCAGCAAGTATTGCCAAACGTGCTGGCGGAATGCCCGGCTTCCCGCCGATCGCTGGCAAGACTGCACCCAGGAAGTCTTCATTCGCCTGCTTGAGCGGGTGGAAGCGGATAAATGGGGAATGCTGCTGGTCGATGACGAGACCATTGAACGGCGCGAATTCATCCGTGCCATCGACGCGGTGAAAAAGCGCACCCAGCGTGCCCGCAAGTTTGCGAACCTCACGCCCGATGTTTCGGAGCGGCGGCCAATCTCGAACACCAACAAGGATGATCGAGATGCTGTCGCCAAGGCCGCCGCGGAGTTGCTTAGCCCCCGCCAACGGCAGTTGCTGGACATGACTGCGGACGGCTGGACTGTGCCTGAAATCGCGACGGAACTCGGAACCACGCCGGAGCGGATCAGCGACGAGAAGTACAAGGCCATCAAGAAACTACAGCACTACTTCACCGCGTAGTCGACTCATCACGCGCCGCCGTCGCGATTCCAGACGGCGGCGAGTAACCGCAACCTCGCCGTCAACCGTTCAGCAATTCCAACTCCGGCAACGCCCATCCCAATCAACCCTGCTACCAGTAGTCGGAAGCCGAGCGTCATCATTCCGTCTGTCAGTGCGATCAGCAGCACGGCTCCGGTCAGTGGCACGGCAGAAGCCAGCATCAGGAACGGCCCGAAGGCCAATGTCATCGGCTTCACCTCAGCCCACATCTTCGCGGGGGAGTACGTATCGGGGTTGCCCAGATTCGGGAGTAGCGCCCGCAGCACGACGGCTTGAATCGCAAGATAGCTGAACACAACCGCGATCAAGCCCGCAAGCGTGAACGATACGAGATAGTGGGCGTACATCTGCCAGTCGAATCCGCCGGCAACAAGATCGATCACCAGCGGGAAAACAATCCCGCCGGAAAACCAGCCGAGTGACCCAAGTGCGACCACCCACCAACCGATCCGCAATACTCGCCCTCGCAGCGCATCCACCTCGCTGCCTGGCAACGTGTCGAGGCTGTCCACTCCGCGTTTGATCTTCCAGATGAGGTATGCCGCAGTTCCGGCACACACGGGGTAGGCGAGTAGGTTGTAGCCGAGGATCAGGTACACGAAGGCTTGCTTCTGCGAGTCGTTCAATTCAATCTGAACGGCGTTGTACCCGATGTTCACGACTGTCGCTGGAATGTGCGGCAGCACCGCGGCCAGGGTCATCGCCAGAACCGGATGTCTGGTGATCCATCGAGCGGCGGGGACCGGTGGAGGAAGTGCCCGCCGGACCGCGAGAAGTTGCCAGGCTGCATTGAGTGCCGAGGCGAGTTCGCTCGCGTTCTGATAGCGATTCTCGGGAACAGTCTCCAAACACCTCCGGATCACGCTTGCCAGTTCGCGGGGCACTCCCTCGAGAACGGGATCGGACGCTGTGAACTCATCTCTCTTGACAGGCGGGGGCCGCTTACCGGTGACCAGTTCGTGAAGCACGATCCCCAGTGAAAAAACGTCGCACCGTTCATCGACCTGGCCCCAGCTAAACCCAAACACGGCGGCCCGATGCTCGGGAGCCATATATGCAATGGTTCCGCCCACCTCACCTGCTGCGGGCGTCTGCCGGGTCCGGTCGAACCCGACGTTGAAATCCGCCAGCATCGGCCGCCCATACGGCGTCAGAAGGATATTCCCGGGCTTGATGTCGCAGTGCAGAATTCCGCGTGTGTGGGCGTATGCCAGCGCTTCAGCCAGTCGTGCCCCGATCCGGCAGACCGCTTGCGCGAAGTTGTCGGTCCCGAGTGCTTCGCGGTCTCGTAACGCGGAGGGGTCGAACCCTGCAACGCCTCGTCGAGTTGTATCGAGTGCGGTGAGGATCGCAGTACCAGATTCCGGTCGCTGACCCTCTGCGAAGACCTGCTTAATGATCGACCCCAGATCGGCACCTGGGACGTACTGCAAGCAAAGCCCGCGAGCGCCAGTCTCCTTGTCGTTGAACTCGGAAAACACCTTCACGATGTTGTCGTGTTCGAGTCCCGCGAGGAGCTGGCCTTCGTTCCGGGCACGAGCATCGGAAGGGGAGGTTTCGCAAGGCCCATCGGATGTCGATGAGCCATCGAACTTGTCTGAAGCGGGGCGGGTGACCTTGAGTGCGACCTCCCGGCCAAGCGAGAGTTGCCGGGCGAGAAACACCTGGCCGAAGGTCCCCTCGCCCAGCTTGGAGAGGATCACGAACTCACCGATCCTCGTGGCGTCGGCAGGCAACGCAGCGCCATCATCCCCGAGAATTGGGGATGACACTGCTTGAGCAACTGTAGAGTCGGGATCTATCTCCATCATGTCCCCCGGAAGACGATAGGCATCTTACCGGGCGAGGCAAGTCATGCTGGTACGGCTTCGACCAATCCGTGCGGCCCCTCAGTGGGGATGACGCGAGTGAGCCGGAACCCCGCGCCCGCTAGTAGATCACGGTACTCGGCCTCGGTGCGTTCCTTACCATCGCAGATCACCATCATTTCCAGGTCGAGAATGTGCGACATGTGCGGAGCGAAGCCCCGCGGGACGACCAGTTCCACGAGCAACAGTTTGCCCGTCGGAGGAATCGCGGCCCGGCACGCCTTCAGGATGGCCGTGGCCTTGGCGTCGTTCCAGTCGTGAATGATGTGCTTCAGCATGATCAGATCGCCGCCCGGCACGGCCTTGAAGAAGTCCCCGCCTTCAGCGCGGCAACGGTCGCTCAGTCCCGCAGCCTTGATAGCATCGACTGCACCCGCCGCGACCGAAGGAGCATCGAAGACCACGCCCTTCGCGGCAGGGTTCGCCTTCAAGATCGAAAGCAGCAACGCGCCGTGCCCACCGCCCACATCGACGATGCTGCCGAACGGTGAGAAGTCATATGCCTTCAGCACCGCTGCCGAGGCTTGCTGCGAGAAGCCCGTCATACCCTCGTTGAAGGTCGCGGCTTCGTCGGGGTGCTTGCCGAAGTAATCGAACACGCCCTCGCCGAACATGCGGTCGAACACCGGTTGACCACTTGTCACGGCTCCCGCGAGATCGCCCCACGGCTTCCAGCTCCAGGGATCGCAGACATACGTGGCGATCGGCCGCACCGAACCAGGGACATCCGATCGCAGCAGATTCCCCATCGGCGTGAGGGCGAACCGGTCGGCATTGTCACCGCTGAAGACGCCCAGGCCGGCGAGCGCCCGCATGACGCGGTACAGGTGCCCCGCGTGCAATCCCGTCGCGGTGGCGAGTTCGGCGGCGGTCTTCGGTCCGTTCGCGAGTTGATCGGCGATCTTGAATCGGGCGGCGACGGAGAGCGCCTGTGTGATGGCTTTCCCAAAAGCCATCTGCATCAGAACCATCTCGGGCGGCGGCGTGGTGGGTGTGATGGGTGCAGACGTGGTGGGTGCAGACATGGATGAATCCTTTCAGCAAGTGGTGACGTTTAGCGGCCGCTCCAGCGGAGCGGCCGTGTGACGTTCATTGTGCGCCGCCCGCCTGGGGCGGCCGCTTCTCCGATATGTTATATCACTGGCAAAGTGCCGCCCGTTAGCGTCATTGATCCAGTGGTCTTCGCGGGTTCCACACTCTCCAGCACGCCATCGAGGATTCGAAGGGCTGTCTCCACTTGCTGTGCGGTGATGCACAGCGGCGGGCAGAAGCGGATCGCAGTGTCGCCACACCCGAGGAGCAGCAACCCACGCTGGAACGCCTCCTGAATCACCTTCTCGCGATGGCTCCCCGACGGCAGATCAACCGCAGTCATCAGACCCAGCCCGCGAACACCAGTAAGTTCCGTTCGTTTCTTGTTGAGTTCACGCAACCCCGCACGGAGTTGTTCGCCCCGGGCCGTGGCGTTGGCCATGTACTCGCGTTCGAGCAGGTCGATGGTCGCCAGCGCCGCCCGACACGCGACAGGGTTGCCTCCGAACGTGCTCGCATGGCTACCCGGCGGCCAGTCCATCACGTGCGCCTTCGCGATGATCGCACCCAACGGCATTCCGCTAGCGATTCCCTTCGCCGAGCAAATGATGTCTGGCTCGACGCCGTAGTGCTCGACCGCGAACATCTTCCCGGTGCGGCCCATTCCTGATTGCACTTCATCGATGACAAGCAGAATGCCGTGCTTGTCGCAGAGAGCCCGCAACGCCGGCAGGCAGCCTTGTGGAAGCGGGTGGTAACCGCCCTCGCCCTGAATTGCCTCCACGAAAATCGCAGCGACTTCCTCAGGCGGGCACGTGCGGCGGAAGATGGTGTCCTCGATCTCGGAGATAAGTCGGCACTTGTCGGCACACTTCGCACCTTCGGGGCACGCACGCGGGAAGTTCACATGATGAATATCCGGCACGAGTGGCGAGAAGCCGCGACGGTGAACGAGCTTTGAGCCGCTCAGCGACATCGCCCCATACGTGCGACCGTGGAAAGCCCCGAAGAACGCGACGACGCGGTTGCGGTTCGTGTGCCAGCGAGCCAACTTCAGCGCACCCTCGACGGCCTCCGCACCGCTGTTCGAGAAGAACACTTTCTTCGGCGTCGGACCAGGCGCAACTTTCGCCAGCCGTTCCGCGAGGTCAATCTGCGGTCGGTAGTAGAAGTCGGTGCCCGACATGTGAAGCAACTTGTCGGCCTGATCCTTGATCGCAGCGACGACCTCGGGATGGCAGTGCCCCGTGGCGGTGACAGCAATCCCCGCAGTGAAGTCGAGGAACAGATTCCCATCGACATCTTCGATGACGGCTCCGCTGCCGCGTTCGACAAACAGCGGGTACATGGGCGTGTATGACGGCGACACGTACAGCTTGTCGCGCGTCAGCATCTCCGCCCCGTTCGGCCCCGGTAACGCTGTGCGAACATCCGGAACCGTGCGATCATCGAAAAGCCACATGGGAGAGTCCTCACTGCCAGTTCCTCTCGGGATTACTTCCACCAATCGTGCATGTCGATCAGTCGTCGGCGCAATGTTGCTGGCATTCGTTCCTTAACAATCTGATGCCGCTGAGGAGTGTGCTCACCCAACGCCAAATCTTCCAGGTATGAGATCTCCAGTGCGTTCTCCAAGTCCGGATCTGCGTCGCGAAGTAAACGCTCGATAAAACGAAAATGTTGCTCCGCTAGCCAAGCATTTCCCGCGTCGATTGCTTCCTCGGTAAGTCGGCGCAAAGTGCCGACTTCACAGTGAAGGTTCCCAGATTCATACTTGGAGATGGCAGCGAATGCGTTGGGGAATTCTCGTTGCAGTTCACGGATGAAACCGTCACGGCCGAGTGACATTGTAACTCCTCATCATCACGCTGGGCCGCCGTCGATTGCGGTTGTTAGCCCCTGGGCCATCTTGATGTCGGTGCCGTGGTTCACGGTCCATGCAACGCGGTGCGTCACGGCATCGACCAGCGCTGCGGCCGAGGGGTGCCCGTTGCCCGATTTCTTCACGCCGCCGAACGGTAGGTGAACCTCTGCTCCGATGCACGGCAAGTTCACATAACCCATGCCGTAGTCACACTCGTCGCGGAAGAACCGCATCTTGCGGTAGCTTTCGGTAATGACCGCCATCGAAAGGCCGTATTCGGTGTCGTTGGCAATCCGCACGGCGTGTTCGTCGTCCTTGAACGGGATCAGCGCGACGTGCGGCCCGAACACTTCCTCACGAATGACACGCAACCCCGGCCGATGTTCGGTGCGGTACACGAACGGGGAGAGATAGCAACCCTTCATGCCCGCAGATTGGAGTTCGCCGCCGTCGAGGAGCACGGTCACGCCTTCCTGCTTCGCGAGTGCGTTATACCCGAGAATCTTCTCGACCGACTCGCGGTGAATCACCGGGCCGGCGAAGTTCTTCGGGTCCAGCGGATTGCCGAATTTCAGTCGCTTCGCGGTCTCGACGAACGCCTGCGAGTAACGATCCACCAGCGATTCATGCACGAGTATCCGGCTCGCGGACACACAGCGCTGACCGGTCGTCTTGAACGCGCTCAGAATGCCCGCTGTGACGGCCAGATCGAAGCGGGCGTCGTCGGCGACGATCACGGCGTTCTTGCCGCCCATCTCGGCCGCAACCACGCGATCGGGCATCGACGCCGAGACCTCCTGAATCTTGCGCCCGACGTCGTAACTCCCCGTGAAACACACGACGTTCACGCCGGGATTCGCGACGAGAGCTGCACCCGTCTCACCTGCTCCGTGAACAAGGTTGATCGTGCCTGCGGGGAACCCCGCCTCGACGAATAACTCCACGAGCCGTTGGCCCACTGCTGGTGTATCTTCGCTCGGCTTGAATACGCAAGTGTTCCCTTCGAGCAGACTTGGCCCGAGCATCCACAGCGGCACCGCGAACGGAAAGTTCCATGGCGTGATCACGGCGACCACGCCCCACGGCTTCCGCCGCACGGTTACGTCCTTCTCTGCGATCTCGCTGGCGAGCACCTCGCCGAACGGCATCCGACCGGTGCCGAAGACGTACTGCACCATGTGCAAGCCTTCGATCACCTCGGCCCGGCACTCGGTGATGTTCTTCCCGCACTCGTAGGCCATCAGTTCGGCGAGCGCGTCTGTCTCGTGCTTGATGAGTTGGGCGAGTCGGTCGAAACACTCGGCACGCAGGATGCGCGACGTGCGCCGCCACGCGGGGAACGCTGCTCGGGCGGCATCCACGGCGGCGTTCGCCTCGGATGGCAACGCGCCCGGGAATGTACCAACGACTTCTGCGAGGTTCCCGGGGTTGTTACTGGCAAAGTCGGCTCGCGATGGTGACCATTCACCGGCGATCAGCAGGCGGCCGCTTGTGGGTGCGGATTTCACGGCTTCCCTCCGAGATATGTCGCGAGAAGTGCGCCTGACGCATTCTACGCTCTCGCAGCAACTCAGGGGAAGTCGATTGACGTGTTTGCCAGTGAGTCACGCCGCTGGGGGTGCTTCCCCTGCGGCGCTACTGACGACATTCTGTTTCACGGCCAGCCCGAACGAGATCATCCGGAGACCGTCCATCAGCAGGTCGATCGAAACCAGAGTGCCGATCACCCACATCGCAGCGTTCGGCCAATCGGAGAGGATCATCAAGCCGAGGAGGATCGACACGATACCGTGCATCACGAACCAGCCCGCGTACGGGTTCTTCATCGCGACGCCAGCACCGAGGCGAAAAATCCCGCCCACGAGGAACACGAAACCGATCACTGCCGTGAGCACCGAGGCACCCTCGACCGGGTGCATGATGATGAACACCCCTGCGAGACCGGTCACGAGACCGCTGAGCAGATCGAGCCAGAACCCACTCCAACCCTTACGGATGATGGCGTGTGCGACGCCTGCAAATCCCGCGATGGCGAACGCCCAGCCCACGAACAGAACTGTAACCAGCGTTGCAACGCCCGCATACACGAGACCCGCAACGCCAAGTAGGCTAAAGAGCACACCAAGGCCGAAGAACGTTCCCCAACTTTGGCGGAGCATCTGCCGTTCACTGGCTTCAAGCGAGGCGAGATTCAGGAGCGAGTTCATGCTATAGTTCCAAAGTGAATACCCGCCCCGATGGGGTGGGTGCTAACCAAACCAATCCACTACGCCTTCCAGAATGCAACTTGACCCGTCTTCAGCGACTGGTTCGCCAGGTGAGCGGCGCTCGCGGAACCGACGCCGGCTTCCACGGGGCACGTTACCTTCTTCGCACGGTCACGCACGCATTCCACCCAGTTCAGCAGGTGAAGCAACTCGCCGTCCGGCTTGTCGTAGAAATCCAGGCCCTTTTGCTGGTCGGTGCCGAGGATCAGCGAACTCGGCTCGGGCTTCTTCTTGCCACGGTCCGGGATGATCTCGTAGCGGCCGCGGTCGATGTACAGCGTGCCTTCGGTGCCCATGAACTCGACCATCGAGCCGTTGCGGTTGTTGCTGAACGTCCCCTCGAAGTAGACCTGCACGTCCTTGTCTGGGTAACGCAGGAGCGTCTGCACGGTGTCCGGCGTTTCCCACACGCCCTTCGTGGAGAAGTGATCGCCGACACTGCACGCCGACGCGGGATGATCGAGGTCGAGGAACCAGTGAACCACGTCGATCCAGTGAACCATCAGGTCGGTGAAGATGCCGCCGCCGAAGTCCCAGAACCAGCGCCACTGCCGGAAGCGATAGGCATCGAATTCCTGTGGCTTCGCCGTGCCTAGGAAGCGCTTCCAGTCGACGGTCTTCGCATCGAGGGCATCCTTGAACCGCCCCGCTCTCGCTGCGTTGCGGTTCCAGGTGCAGTGGACCTTGTGAACCTTTCCGATCTCGCCGGCTTTTAGCAGGTCATACGCCTTGATGATGTGCGTCATGCTCCGCTGCTGAGTGCCAACCTGCACGACTCGCTTGCTCTCGTTCTGGGCGGCGATGATCGCCTTCCCCTCGCTGAGATCATGCGTCAGCGGCTTCTCGACGTACACATCCTTGCCAGCCTTGACTGCGTCGATGGTGAGGGGGACGTGCCAGTGGTCCGGCGACGCGATCAGCACGGCATCGACGTCCTTCCGAGCGAGCAGTTCCTCGTGCTGCTTTGTGGCGAACGCCTTGGGGTCGGCGATCTTCTTGGCCTCGGCGAGGTTCTGGTCCCACACGTCGCACACGGCCGTGATCTTGACGTTCGGCAGGTTCGCGAACGACTTCACGAGATGGCGACAGCGTCCGCCCACGCCGATCAGGCCGACTTGTAATGTGTCGTTGGCGGCGTAGCCGCGACTGGTTTCGGTGAGCAAACCAGCCGTGGCGAGGGCCGAAGATGCGAGAAACGCACGACGATCGCTTGTCATGGGGAGAGCCTCCGTAAGGGTAAGTTTGATCTACACGGCACCACAGGGCTTCCGCCCAGTGCTACGAAAGACGGCCCCTCCGGGGCGAAAAACCCTGAGGTGTCTTCGCCCCGGAGGGGCCGTCTTTCGTAGCACTGGGCGGAAGCCCTGTGGTATTAGTCACAGCCCGAGCACTTTGTCCATCTGGGCGGAGACCTTCTTGAGGTGCTCCTCGCCGCCACTGCCGACTTCTGCCGTTGCCCAGCCGCTGTAGCCGATCTCGGCGAGCGCTTTCAAAACCTCCGGCCAGTCCTCGTCGCCTTCGCCAATTGGCACCCACTTTTTCGCGTTGCTGTAGCCCTTGAAGTCGAACTTGAGCATCCGCTTGCTGCCAAGTTTGCGAATCCAGTCTGCGGACGACACGCCGTATTTCACCATGTTCGAGCAGTCGAAATACGCGCCCACATAATCCGACTTAAAGCTATCGATATACTCGATCAGTTGCTCGGGCTTGGTGATGAAGTTGTTCCACACCACTTCGATGGCGATCTTCACGCCGAGTTTCTCAGCTGTGGGGAGCGCCTTCTTTACCTCGGCCTGAGAGCGTTCGAAGCACTGTTCGTAGGTCACGTCCTTGTTCACAACGCCGGGGACGAGCAGCACGGTGTCTGCCCCGACGGTCTTGGCGTCCTTCAATGCCCCGATCAGCGCGTCGAGTCCCTTGGCACGCACCTTCTCGTCGGGGCTTGAAAGGGTGTCCTTCCAGTGAACGGAGTCGATGACCCCGTGGATCACGACGCCGGTTTCCTTGCTTGCCTTCACCAACTCTTCGAGGTTTGCCGTGCCGGGGCTGTCGATCTCGACCCCGAGGAACCCGCACTTCTTGGCGAGTTCGAGCTTTTCGAGGTGACTTCCCTTGATGCTGATCATGCCGTATTTCACGGCCTTCTTGAGCTTCGGCTTCTTGGCCTCAACTGCGAACAACGGCATCCCCGTCATCGCGGCCGCAGTGACTGCGGCAGTGGTCCGTAAAAAGTCGCGGCGTCCAATCGGTCCGATCATGGTGAGCCCTCCTGGAATTACTGATTTCGGAACGCGGATTGGGGAGTGTGAAGTTCGGAATGCGGCTACCGCATTCCGAACTTCACACTCCCCAATTCTTAAGCGAACTTGTATGACCCAGGCATCGGAACTGCTGGCACGGGGTTCTCGCCCCAAGCATATGCCTTCGGAGAGAGCGATTTGTTGGAAGCCATGAACTGCTTCCACGTGATCCGCTGGCCGGAGTAGGCCGCTTCTCGCGCGAAGATCGCCATTCCGCTGCTCAGTGCGGCCGTCTCGCCATCGTTGATCGGCTTCCCGGCGCGGATGCTTGCGAACAGTTCGTCGTGTTCGACCTGATACATATCCTTCGACTCGCCCTCGAATTCCCAGGGCTTGCCGCCAGTCGGCGTGATCGTGTGCTTCATCAACTGGGATTGACCCTTGGTACCGATCACGTGATCGTTCACGTCCGAAGGGCAACCGCCAATCTGTCGGCACGCGGAGAACAGTTTCACCCCGCCCGGGAATTCCAGGGTGCAGGCGAAGTGGTCGTAGATGTTGCCGTACTTTTCGTCGGTGCGAACCTGCCGACCCCCGACGCCGGTTGCCGAGATGGGTTCCATCCCCTTGAGAACCCAGTTCGCTTTGTCGAAGTTGTGGCAATGCTGCTCGACAATGAAGTCGCCCGAAAGCCACGAGAAGTAGTACCAGTTCCGCATCTGGTAATCCATCTGCGTCCACTTGGGGTCGTTGCCACGCCACCAAAGCGGTCCGGTGAGATACGTGATGTGCATCGCAGCGACGTCGCCGATCTCGTTCTGGTGAATCCGCTTCACCGTTTCACGCTTGGCGTTGTCGTAGCGGAAGCAGTAACCCGAGCACAATCCAGTGCCCTTTTCCTTGGCGAGTTTCGCGCTCTCAATCACCGAGCGAATCCCCGGCACATCCACAGCAACTGGCTTCTCGCAGAAGACGTGCTTGCCCGCTTCAACCGCTGCACGCAGGTGAATTGGCCGGAACCCCGGTGGCGTGGTGAGCAACACTACATCGACGCCGCAATCGAGCAACTTCTTGTATCCGTCGAACCCGTCGAAACAGCGATCGGGTGTGACATCGATCTTGCCCGCGATGTCCTTGATATTCTTGAGGTTGGTGAGGCTCGCCTGGAGGCGATCTGAGAACGCATCGCACATGGCGACGAGCTTGACCTTGGGGTCGGCTCGGAGTGCCTCGCGAGCTGCTCCGGAACCCCGGCCGCCACAGCCGATGAGGCCAATGCGGAGGACTTCGTTGCCGGCTGCGGCGTACGCACCGGGCAGCAGAACGCTGGTGGCAACGGCGGAGGCAGCGGATGTTTTCAGGAACGCCCGGCGGGTGTTGGGTTCAGTCATGAGATTTGGCCTCGGTAAACGGGCAACGCGACCATGCGGAGTGTGGTCGGAACTGTATTGTGCGCGCCGAGTCGGCGCGTGTCATGACTTTTTTCGGGGGAAGTGGGTGATTTTGCCGAGGAAGGTCGCGAAGCCGCAAGCAGTTCCACGTTCAAGCCGCTTGCGGCTTCGCCCTCGCTTCGTTGCGAGGCGTTTGGCGTTGGATCACTTCTCGGTGAAGACTCTTAAGGCATGACTGGCGCTGTGGTGGTACCACGACTTCTCGCCGAATGGACGCAGGTGGATCCCTTTAGGAATCTGATTCCCCTCGCTGTCCTTCACGCCGTCGCCGTGACTGTCGATGATGAGGGGCACTTTGTCGGGCTGACCAATCGAGCCAACCCAAATTACAACATGTGCAATATGGCCTTCCGTATTGCGAATGTACAACAGATCGCCGGTCTGAAGTGTGTCAACAAATCCCTTGTAAGTCTCCGGTTTATTGATGACTTCAACTCGGTGAAGGCGCTTCTCCCCGGGGAGGGCGAATCCGCGTTCCTCGGATTGCTTGTGGACGTCACTGTTCGGCTTGATCCCGAATCCCAGATTGTAAACGAAGGTGGTGAAGTTGCTGCAATCGACGCCTTTGGCGTTATGCCCGACAACGCCCTTCTTCCCAGGCGCGTTTTCTTGTGGAACCCAGTCAGGAATGTGGTGGTGTTGGTAATTGTAGCCTTGAAATCGCAATGCCACCGCAATGACTCGCTGTTGTTTCCAGTCGCGTGGTTTGTTGGCGATGCCATCCGGTTCGGGATAGTGGCGCTGTGGTGGCCCCCACGTGTCGAACTTCTTGCGGGCGGCGTCCGTGTTCCAATCACGGAACGGAACGTCGGACTGCAGATGTGGGTCACCACGTGGACCGTCGAGGTCACCAACAAGTTCTTTGAGAGTGTGGGTGAACTTCACTGAGTAAGGCGACTTGTAGGGAGCGTCCCGCTTCGCGTCGTCTGCAAGGAGGGCCGGCACGAACAGGGCGATGCCCAGCAGGGCAATGCAAAGGGTGCGTTGGGTTGAGATCACGACAGGTTCCTGAGTAGAGGTGTCGAACAACTGTTGCTCGCAGACGAGCGTATCTCGGCTGTTGGTCAAGTGCAAGAGTTGCGACAATCCGTTGCTCAGTAATAGACCTGGCAGCGGAGCCAGAAGAGGTCGAGGCTGTTGGCGAACTTGCCCTTCTCCTCGTTGATCAGCACCGGGGAGCCGAACGCAGAGTGCTGCCAGTCGAAGGTCCACTTGAGGTAGCGATTCCAGTACCAGTTCACGCCCACATCCGTGACGTAGGCGTTGTTCGTCCACTTCTCGGGGTCCGCGAATCCGTTGGAGAACACTTTCTCACTGACGTTGAGTTGGCTGTAGCGTGCGAATGGCTCGAACGCACCGGGGCCGGTTCCGCCGCGAGCCGTGAACGGTCGCACGGGATCAACGGGACCGCGCCCGAGCACCTTCTCCCCTGTCAGGAAGTAGCCGACCGCGACGTTGAAGCCACTGATGGGAATCAGCGCCGATACACGTGTATCCGTGCGGGTTGAGCCGAACTGGCCCAGATAGGCTTCCGATTCCAGTGACATCCCGCCAACATACCAACCCGCGTGGATCGCCCCCTGCCGCCTTGCACCCGACGCGACGACTCGCTCATCGAAGTCCAGGAAAATGCTGGAGGCCGCATTCGCAGCTTCATCGTTCTCGGACGACTGGATCGAAGTCCGCAACGGCAGCAGTGCAGCCGGGTGAGCCTGCGTGCCAAGCCCGATCGATCCGCCAAAAAACAAACCCTTCATCGCGGGTAAGGCTGAACTCTGCCAGAACGGCCGGATGTTCACATAGCCAACCGCATCGCGGGAGTTGTTCACATCTGCCAGCCCGGCGATTTGCCCCGCGAACCCGCCCACCGCGTATCGCACCCGATCGTCGAACACGTCGCCCCACGCCATAACCCCCGACTGCCGGGCGAGGCCAAAGTTCAGCGGGAACAGGCCGCGCTCCGGTGCAATGAAATACTGTTCGAGGTGGTCATACCAGTCGTAGCTGTACGGCACGAGACCACGGCCAAACCGTACCTGAAACTCCTTGGCAAAGCGCACGTTCACGTTTGCGTCGAGAACGTCAAACGCGCCCTCAACGCTCCGCTGAATCGAGAGTTCGTACTGGAATGCTTCGGTGAGTTGCCCTTCGAAGTACACTCGGAATCGCGGGATGTACATACCGCTGCGGGCCGGTTGCTGATCGGTAGGCGTGAAGAGTTTCGCGTCGTTCTGGGCAAGGAGTCGGAAGCGGAGTTCGTATCGGTCGTCGCGTGACGAGAGCACGAAGCCGTCGCCGAACCGTGCTTTCACGGGCAACCCGTCGGCAACCTCGCCCACGCGTTCGACAGCTTCCCTGCCAGGAGCCTCGCTCTCGTTGGGAGTGGCCGGAGCCTCCTGCGCAAGCAGTTCGCCGCTGCCGAGCAGCAAGACCGCCACACAAAAAAGGATGCGTTTCCCCACCATCTTCCCCCTGGAGATGCGGGGATAGACAGGAACAGTGGTTGGATCAAGCTCAACCCCGTCACAGAACTCGGCGACTCTGCTGGAATTTGGTTCCACGCGATATGCCCACCCCACGTCTGGAACCGATCGAAACACGTCTGGAACCATCATTTCAGCCCTGGAACCATTCGATTCGTCTGGAAGAAAGTTCATCAGAACAATTTCAGGCTCCGCAGAAACACAACTAAGTGACTCGCCAGCAATCAGATATGTGCTCGTAATGTGGTGCCGGATAGCAATTCATCTCCGAGTTCTAGTCTGAATCATGTGAGACGCGAATCGGTTTGAGCGTAAAGCGTCACGTAACAGCCACGACCTGGGCCGTTGCCCTGCTCGAACCATCAGGTTAGCATCGTGAGGTTCTCCCTGCCCACGCCACAACGGTGCAACGATGTCGCGCGTTCTTCCTGCTCTCCTGCTGGGACTGGCGATCGTGGGCTGTTCGCGATCTTCTGACTCGACCGCACCCGCCCCGAATCCGAAGATCTCACTCAACTCCAAGAAGCAACCCGGCAACGGCGACACGGTCCCCAAGGCTAACCTGGACCCCGCTACCGCCGCTGCTCAGGAACAAGCGATTGCGTTCGTCACGGGGATGAAGGGAAAGGTCCGGCAAGCCGATGGAATCGTCGTCGAAGTGAACCTGAGTTTCCAGCCAGTGACGGACTCGCAACTGAAGGAACTTGCGCAACTCCCCCACCTCACGAACCTGAACTTGGGCTATACCCAGGTCACGGATTCCGGTCTCAAGGAACTCGCACCTCTGAAGAACCTCACCACGCTTTCTCTGCGGGGAACCAAGGTGACCGGGGTTGGTTTTCGGTCGTTGACGAAGCTCAAGAACTTCTCGACGCTCGACCTGCGTGCCACGCCGGTGAACGATGCCGGGTTGCGTGAAATCGGCGGTCTCAAGAGCCTCACCTCGCTCGACCTGGTCGCAATCATGGGGAGCATCGAGGCCGTGGATGACCTCGCCCGAGCGTTGCCACGCTGCAAGATCGAAAAGATCCAGTGAGCCATCGGTTCCAGGAGTATTGATTGGTGGGGCAGGCATTCTTGCCTGCCTCGATCAGCTTGGGCAGGCAAGAATGCCTGCCCCACCAATCCAGTCAGGCGTTACTGGTTCCAGCGTAGCAAATGCACCCAATTGGGAGGGCGAGGCTCCTGCCGAGCCGCAGGCCAAGGCTCGGCAGGAGCCTCGCCCTCCCGACCTGGAACTTTGGACATGCTGGAACCAGTAGGCGCGTTTTAACTTACCCCCCACCGGCTCGCAAAGCCTCGCCACCTCCCCCACAAGGGGGGAGGACAACACCCAGACAAGGCTCGTTTTCTTGCCCTCCCCCCTTGTGGGGTTTTCTGCTTCAGGTGGCGAGTCTTCGAGCCGGGTGGGGGAGTAGACCTTCACCTGCCCAATCCACTTACTACCGCTGATCGTCGAATAGCCGCGCCCGGTCAGGCGGTGCCCACCCGTGCCCATTTTCCAGAAGGGCATAGATTCAACCACGCACGAAACCGCGGCCGCGTGCGCAACTCAACCGGCGGCATCTGAGTTGCATTCACGCCGCGGAACTCTCCGACAACTCCAGACTCACGGGAGCACGCATGATTCGGTTTTGTGGCGCAGGGTGTTTCTTGTTTGCTGCGATCGCGTGCGTCATCGGTCAGGAAGTTGCATCGCCTCTTGAGAAAATCGTCCCGGCGAAACTACCACCAGCCATGCGCCTTCCCAAGGGGACTCCACCCGAAGTTGTGGTGAATCTGTCGCAGAAAATTGACCGGATTGATTGCTTCTCGCTCCGTGGTGACGGCAAGTTCCTCGCTATCTCCGGGCCGGATCAGTGGGTGCGGGTCTGGTCGCTCGATGGGCTGAAACAGAACTGGAACGTGAAGCAACCCGAGTCCATCGTGTCCCTTGCGTTCCCGATGGAGAGCAAGACTCTGATTGCTGGCGACGCGGCTGGCACCATCCGGATCTGGGACAAGGCCGATACGAAACAACTTGTACTCAAGGCCCTGCTCCCCGCCCACAAGGATGGCCCGGTCTGGACGATGTCCGTCAGCTCTGACGGCAAACGACTCGCTTCCGGCGGCCGCGACAAGGCGCTGAAACTCTGGGATCTGAGCAAGCCCAAGCCAACGCTGATTGTCTCGCTGACCGATCACAAGGACGACGTTCGCGGCGTGGCGTTCTCGCCGGACGGCAACCACATGATCTCGGTGAGTCCCGAGGAAAAGCAGATGCGAGTGTGGGACACGTCGGGAGAGAAGCCAAAGGCCGGCGAAGTGGTGAAACTCCCGACCGGTGCCATCGGCGTGAGCTTCGCTCCTGATGGGAAGTCGCTCGTCCTGGCGGGATCGCGTGGTACGGGGGCTGTCTGGTCCTTCAAGGACGGGAAGCCCGATGACCCCGTCGATCTGGACACGGATAAGCGAGCGATTCTGATGGCGAACTTTTCCGCGGATGGGAATCGGATTGCGGGCGTACTGGCGCATTCGCGAACGGAAGATCGGGTGGTCGTCTGGGGCAAGGATGGAAAGAAGCTGCACGAGTTCAAGTACGACGCACACATCCCCGCAGCGGGATTTGCACAGGATAACCACCATCTCATCGCGGTCACGGATATCGGGCTGCTGATTATTCGCTTGCCGAAGTGAGTGTGAATTGCCCTCCCCCCTTGTGGGGTTTTCTGCTTCAGGTGGCGAGGCTTTGCGAGCCGGGTGGTGGGTATAGCCTTCTGAGATGTTCAGGCTTTACCCCCCACCCGCTCCTCGAAGACTCGGAGCGACCTCCCCCACAAGGGGGGAGGTTAAGAAGCGCCACTTCGCAGCGGGTATGCTTTTCCCCGCCGACCAGCTCACTTCCAGACGCTCAGCAATTCTTCCGGGTTCGAAAGGTCTGCCAGCACGTAATCCGGTGAGTGGGTCGCCAGTTCCTCGATCGGGTGCCAGCCTGTCGCAACAGCCACAACCTTCGCACCGACAGCTCGCGCACACTGCACATCCAGCGGCGTGTCGCCAATTACCCACACCTCATTCGTGTCGATGTCGCGACCGAGATGCGAACGCATCTCCGAAACCGCCATTCTTGCCACGTCGTCGCGCTCGTAGTGTTCGTCGCCGAAGCCGCCGCAGGTGAAAAAATCCCACAGGCCAAAGTGGCCGAGTTTGTGCTTCGCACCGACTCGCACGTTCCCCGTCAGTAAGCCCAGGACTACGTTCGGTTGCGGGTGAAGGGCCCCGAGCAACTCCATGATTCCCGGGCAGACGTTTCCGCCGATCGCCTTCAGACGTGCGGGTAGTTGCGCCAGATACGCCTCCTGAAGCCGAACCTGGTTGGCCGGTGTCGGGTCGATTCCATGCACTCGCAACAGATCGCGACCGATGGCACGATCGGTGCGGCCCGAGTAAGGCACGGTATCCAGCAATTCGGAGACGCCGAACGTGGTTTGGAGGGCGTTCTCCATCGCGGCCTTGCCCGCGCCGCCGGTACGAACGAGCGTTCCATCGATATCGAAAAGAAGGATTGGCATGGTGTTGTTATACTAATCGCGGGCCTGGAGCCATTGCCATGCGGGTGCTTGCGTTCGGCGATATTCACGGTTGCCTCGCCCCCTTCGACGCCCTGCTCGATTGGGTGAAGCCGACACACGAAGACGTGGTGATCACGCTTGGCGACTACGTGGATCGTGGCCCCGACTCACGCGGCGTGATTGACCGACTCATCGAACTCCGCGAACGCCTGAACCTGATTTGTATCCGCGGCAACCATGAGAAGATGATGCTCGACGCGCAGCGTGGCGGGCGTGGCGAGAAGAAAATGTGGTTGAGTGTCGGTGGGGTCGAAACGCTCGCTTCTTATGGCATCACCGCTGGAACTGCGACAACTCTGGATGGCATTCCTCGCGAACACTGGGACTTCCTGGAGACAGGGCTGATCGATTACCACGAAAGCGACCGGTTCATCTTCGTTCACGCGACCGTGATCAACAATCTCGACATGTCAGAGCAACCCGAATTCGTGCTGCTGTGGGAGTTCCTCCCCGAGACGATGCGGCACCACTCCGGCAAGTTGGTGGTCTGCGGCCACTCATCGCAGCGTTCCGGGTTGCCGAAAGTGATCCCGGGTGCCGTGTGCATCGACACGCGCGTCTTCGCGGGCGGGTGGCTGACCTGCCTCGACGTGAACAATGCCCGTTACTGGCAGGCAGACATGCTCGGCAACCGACGCGAAGGCCAGTTGGATTACGAGGAAGAATAACCACTCAGTTCTTGCTATCAATCGGGATCACGCCGTCCCAGTTGGTGGGCGGGGTGCGGTTGTTCTTCAGGATGAACTCGGTTAGCAAATCCTTGCCGCGATCATCCGGCGGCACCTGATGCAACAGCTTGTAAGCCTCGCTCCAATCCTCGGCCAGGAAGGCCTCTAGCGCATTTTCATAAGCGACCACATCGGCGTTCGTGAGTACCTGCCCTGGGCCTGCCGGGGGGATCAACTCTGCCGCGATGATCGGAGTGGCCATGCCGTACGGTTTCACCTTCGCAAGTCTGCGGACGCGGGCGACGTCCAGCGATGTCCGGCCTCGCAAGATTGTCGCTGTCGCCTCATCAATGAGGATGGGCACACGCAAGAACTTCGTCATGTCCTGGAGGCGAGACGCGAGGTTCACGACGGGGCCAAACACGGTGATCTTCACCTGCTCCGCCGGGCCGATACCACCGGCGACCGCGCGACCGGACGCGATGCCAATGCCGACTCGGAACCCTGAGAGCGGGTGGGCGGGATCGTGACCGATCTCGTCGAACGCGGCCTGGATACCCAGCGCGGCCTGGCAGGCATCCTCAGCCTTGCCTGGATGATCGATCGGCCAACCCCAGAACCCCAGAGCAGCATCACCCAGAAAATCGGCGATTGCCCCACGATATCGCATGATGTTCTGCGTCATTACCCCCAGCGCGGTGCTCACACGGTGCAGAATGGGGAGCAGGTCGCCACCCGCTTCCTCCACCTTCTTCGAGAAACCACGGAGATCACAGAACAGAACGGTGATGTCCGTTTCTCGCGGCTCCAGGGCGTGTGGCCCATCTTGCCCCGAAAGCAGGTTCATCACCCCGGGCGAGAAGAAGCGGCGGAACACCCCCTGCCGTTCACGAAAGACTTGCACCTGCCGCAACGCACCGAGAATATCCGCGACCAGTTCGGTGAACTTCACATCGTCGCGGAGTTCGTTCGAGTCCCATGGGGCGAGGAGCGTCTTGGCATCGGCACCGTGGAATCGGCCTGTGACGTAGATGCCCCAACCCGGGCAGCCCTCGGAATGAATCGGGGTGCAGAATGCCCAATCGAACCCGCCCCGAAAGGTGAATTGCTCGCCGTTGTTAGGTGAACCTTCGTTTCGCGTCCAGACGTGCAGAACAGTTTGCTGCTGCTTCTCAATCGCTTCGAGAATCAGCCGGCGGCTTGGCTCGAACCCACCTTCCCGGGAAAATCGGCGATCCCAGTGCAGTACCTTCACCTGGCGGCTCGTCGCGGGTCCGGAGGGTTCACGGGCAGAACTACCGCTGGTCGGGCGTGTGGTGACTAGTGCGGCAGCATCCGCACGACGCACACCCGCCAGCAACATATCCACGAGCCGGGCAAACAGGTCGGGATCGTCCGCAGCGCTGGAGATGACATCGGGGAGTTTGCTGAGCACGTCGAGTCGGTGGGGGGCATCCCGGAATGCGAGCCGATCGAGTTCCCGGTGCATCACCGTTCGGGTTTCGATCAGGACACGTTGCTCTCCTTCAGTTGGTGAGAACGTTCGTGTCGAAGTGTTCACAAACGTGAACACGGTGCGGCCAATCACGAACGACTCACCTGGCTCCAGTTCGAACTCACTGGTTGGCTTGCCGGCATAGTAAATGGGGTTCGAGGCAGTGGCGATGAGCCGGCCCTTGAGCCGGTCCCCGTGCTGGGTTAACTCGACGTGCCGACGCGCGAGGAATGGTTCCCAGGGGACATTCCACAACGCAGACTCCCTCCCGAGAACCACCATCGCCTCGAAGGGTAATGGTCGTCGCCAGGATTCTGCGGGATTGGGTCCTTGCGCGATCAGGAGCATGATTCGGCTCTTGGTCAACCCGAGCGTGGCGGGTCGGGTGGTTTCGCGGGCGTTTGCTCGTTCGTGGGTGAGTGGGCAACAGTCGTATGGACCGATGGTTCGACACCATCGCGGCGGACGGTCGGCCCTGATTGATTCACGTCACGGATCTGAGCAACGGAGATCGTGGTGTTGCTCGAAGTCGGAGTCGCCAGCCCGGCCCAACGGCGGAGTAGCCGCGTCATGCGAGACTTGGGCGAGGAATCGAGCACGGATACCGTGCCCGTCCACATGACCAAAATGACCAGGATCAGGAACCCAGACGCGATCACGCTGCCTCTCCCCAGTTGCCACTGCAAGTCGGCCACAGGTTGAAGTATCTCATCTTTGCGTTCCTGAACCAGGATCACCCAGCCGCTGTTGATTGGATTGCCATCCTCTGGCCGAACCATCACTCGTTCAACCGACGCGAGCCAGGAACCTTCGAAAGCTCCTCCGACAGGATCGTGGTAGTCTTCATCGGATGTGAACTCGGACTTCCCCGCATCGGCCCAGTCTACAATCTGCTTAGAGTAGTATGGAACCACCTCGGCCCCATCGTGCAGTTCTTCGAGATATGGGTGCCGAATAATCAGCCCTCGCCGCCCCGTTGCATCGGGTCGCGTGTCGATCAGGACCGCAAAGCGTTCGCGTGTGCCCGATACCCGTGTTTTCCCCTTCAGATCAATCGTGACGCCCACTACGCCAATCTGCTCCGCGAAGATGTGGTGCGGGTCGTCCCAAATGGGGACGCTGAAGGCGACCGACCAGTTCTTCTCCTCGGATTTCCTGCGATAAACCATCGAGCGGTGAGGCTCCGAGATGATTGTCTTCGCCGGGCCAGTGGTGTCTTTCAGTTCATAACCGAGTCCGTGAAAGTAGTCTCGAAATCCGCGATACTGGTGCCGCTGCGACTCGACGGGTGGGGCTGTACCCCGCTGGTATCCCAGATGATCCTCGATGAACCACAGCGAGGATTGGTTTGCTTCGTCGAACTGGCGATCCGAGCGAGCACGGCGAACGGCCAGCAAGGCATCGAGTTCGGCGCACGCTTTTGGATCGGATTCGAGTTTCTCAGCCTTGGAAATCAGATCGCGGATTTCCGGGTCGCGGCCCGCCGCCTCGAGCTGCGCCCAGCGAAATTGAATTTGCATACCCAGTTGTCGGGCTTCGCTTCGAGCGGCAAACTGATTCCCCTCCAAAGCGCGATCGATGACACCATCCCGGGCCGTGTTCACCGCTGCCTGAAACAAGTATGCCCCCATCGTGGCAATCATGATGAGTAACAGCGCGAAGCCAACGCCCGTGAAGAACATGATTGGTCGCCGCACCCGCCGCAGTTGCCAGGCATCGAGAGCCGCAACCACCGCTTCCGGATTGGTGAATCGCCTGGAGGGATTCGGCTCCAGGCAGCGTTCGATAATGCTGGCGAGTTCGGCGTTCACGCCTGGGACGCTTCGGTGTTCTTGTGGTTTTGGCGATCGATGAATCAGTTCACGATACGCCTCCAGTTGCGCCTCAAGGTTGCCCGTCGAAAGCGGTTCGTTCTGATAGTGCGGTGGCTGGCCCGAGAGCATTCGGTACATCACCGCCCCGATCGCGTACACATCCCACCGGGCATCCGGGATCGCGGTCAGGTCGGCCTGTTCGGGGGCCATGTAGAACAACGTCCCGAGCGCCGGAGCCATCTCGTTCGTGAGTCGGGACTGCCCGAAATCCGCCAGGCGAGGTCGCCGATCGTGATCGAGCAGGATGTTCGCTGGCTTCAGGTCGCAGTGCAGAATCCCCTTGTTGTGCGCGTGAACGAGCGCAACGGCGATCTCGCGGAAGAAGGTGACGGCATCGTGCGTGGAGAGGGTTCCGGTCCGGAGCAGGTCTTCGAGCGACCCGTTCTCCATGAACTCCATGACGTAGTAAGGCGGGTCGGATTCCCAGCCGACCTCGAAGAGTTGCACGACGTATCGATCCGAGAAGAGATAGCGGAGTTTCTCCACCTCGCGTGCCAGCGAAGCCCAGTCTAGCCCGCCGCGACGTGTGTAAAACTTGATGGCGACTTTGCGCCCGCTGTTGCGGTTAACCGCGACCCACACCTCGCCATACGCCCCGCTGCCGAGGAATTGTTCCTGCTCGTAGCCCGGCACCTTCACGGGTGGCTGTGCTCCACGCAGGCTCAACTCCCGTGCCGCGGCACGGTCGTGCTCGCCCATCCGAGGAGTTGATCCGCCGTCAAGCACGCGAGGTTCCATACGGGTGCGAGAATCAGTAAGTGACTCGATCTGCTCTCAGTCCGGCAGGATACCCGATTCCATCGCCGTGTTGAACCGCGAGATTTTCCCGATGTTCTGAGCGCACCAGAATTACGCCGCGGGTTCCTGTTGTGTCATGCAGTGCAGCGTACCCAGGCCCCACACCAGATCAACGCAGTGAATACCGACAATTTCTCGCTCGGGGAACAGTTCCGCAAGCGTTCCCAGGGCAGTGCGGTCGGCCGGATCGTTGAACGTCGGCACGATCACGACGCCATTGGCGATGTAGAAGTTCGCGTAACTTGCGGGTAACCGCATTCCGTCGAACACCAGCGGGCGGGGCATCGGGAGAGTCACAATCTCCAACTTCTGACCAGCAGCATCAGTCGTGCCACGGAGTCGCTCAAGGTTTTCTTGAAGGAGTGTGTAGTTCTCGTCCGCTGCGTTGCTCTCCACGACCGTGACGACCGTGTTTGGGTTCACGAATCGGGCGAGGTCATCGACGTGGCCGTGCGTGTCGTCGCCGGTGATCCCGCGATCGAGCCAGATGACCTTTTTCACTCCGAGATACTCGGCAAAGACTTGCTCGTAATCGACCCGATTCATCGGTGGATTGCGTTGCTGGATTGTGCTCAGCAAGCATTCCTCGGTCGTGATCAGTAGACCGGCACCGTTCACGTCGATGCTGCCGCCCTCAAGCACGACGCGGTGCTCGCCGAATTGCGGTTGCACTCGGGGAATGCCGAGTCGCTCCGACGCGAATGCCGGTAGCTTGTCGTCGAGCGTCCAGTTGGGGTACTTGGCCCAGGCGTTGAAATGCCAGTCGAGAATCGTGCGCTCGCCGCGTTCGTTCACGACAAAGATCGGCCCGGAGTCGCGAACCCAAGAGCGGTCCGTTTCCGTCTCGTGAAGTGCGACCTGTGCGAGGTTCGCGCTGGCATCGGTGAGAATCTTGGTGATCGCGGAACCCGACCCGGAGGGGATCACGAGGTTGACCCGTTCGTGCCGGGTGAGGGCGCGAATAATCTCGGCGTAAACCCAGGGGATCACGTCGAACTTGCCGGGCCAGTCGGAGTCGCGGTGGGGCCAGGCGAGCCAGGTCGCGGCGTGCGGGGAGAACTCGGCTGGCATCCGCAGATTGCGGGATGTCGGAGAGACCGCTCGATCACTGGTTGTATTCATCGTGATTGTCAGAATGATACCGTGGTTTTAACTTCTGTAACATCGTTCTGTTAGGAGCGGAATGTGACACCGCGTTGACTCCGCCATGTTCAAATGCTAGGTTATGAAACATCTGTCGCCCCGCTTGGCCGACTTATATTTCAACATGCTCCCTCCAGACACTGTCCCGGCTTCCCGCGAACGCACGATTCTCGACGATTGCCAGGAATCCATCGGTTATCGCTTCCGACGACCGGAGCTCCTCCGGGCGGCGCTCACTCACACCTCCGGGGCGAATACTCGCGCCGCATCGAACGAACGGCTCGAATTTCTGGGGGATAGCGTACTCGGGCTGGTCACCTGCGAACAACTGTTTGCGCAGTTTCCCGACTATCAAGAAGGCGACCTGACCAAGGTGAAATCCGTGGTCGTCAGCCGGAAGACGTGTGCGAAATTCAGCCTCGAAATTGGCCTGGGCGATTACCTGTTCCTCGGAAAGGGCGTGAGCAACTACGGCGAGATCCCGTCGAACATGCTCGCCGATGTGTTCGAGTCGCTAATTGCCGCGATTTTTCTCGATGGCGGCTGGGACGAGGCGAAGGCGTTCATTTTGCGGTTCATCGGGCCAGAACTCGACCGCGTTGGCCGCGAGGCGGTGAACGCGAACTCGAAGTCGCAACTTCAGCAAGTCGTGCAACGGGAGTACGGCGACACACCCCGGTATTATCTGCTCGACGAGCAAGGGCCGGATCACGACAAGTGCTTTAAGGTGGCAGCGCAAGTCGGCGAGCACCGTTTCCCGGCCGCGTGGGGCCGGACGAAGAAAGACGCCGAGTTGAAGGCCGCGGTCAACGCGCTCGCCGACATCAACGGCGAACCACTTCCCTACCCTGTCGGATGACCCTGACACTTTATCGCGAACCCATGTCGATGCCGCCTTACACAGTGATGTGCTACAAGGCAGGCTGCCCGAACCGTGCCGCGTTCAAAATCGCGGCCCGCTGGAAAGACGGGCTGACCCAGGAACTGAAAACCTACTACCTGTCCTGTGAGGCGTGCCTGCCCGAACTCTTCGCTCAGGCAGTCGCGAAACGCGCGACCTGCCGGCTCGCTCCGGGTGAGTCGCTTGAAGAGATGGGCGTGTACGAGCTTCACCGTGGCGGCCGCGACAAGCTACTGAAGCGCCGCCAGGATCTGGAAACGACGGATTCGAGCCTCAGCTAGTCGGCGGGAAGAACTCTACCCGCCGCGAAGCGTCAGGTTCTTAACCTCCCCCCTTGTGGGGGAGGTCGCTCCGAGTCTTCGAGGAGCGGGTGGGGGTAAGGTTATCCCCTCGGATGGGCTATCACTTACCCCCCACCCGGCTCGCAAAGCCTCGCCACCTGAAGCAGAAAACCCCACAAGGGGGGAGGGCAATTCACACTAACCTCCCCCCTTGTGGGGGAGGTCGCTCCGAGTCTTCGAGGGGCGGGTGGGGGGTCAAGCCTTTCGAGATGTTCAGGCTTGACCCCCCCCGGCTCGCAAAGCCTCGCCACCTGAAGCAGAAAACCCCCACAAGGGGGGAGGGCAAATCACACTATAACCTCCCCCCTTGTGGGGGAGGGCAAAACAACGTCAACCTGGTAGGTCATTTCCTGCACGCTGCCTGATGAACGATCCAAGCATGCCCGCGAGATGCAGAAAGCCCACCCAAAAGGGTGGGCTTTCGCTCAATTCGTTGATCCTCACACGATCTTGGTGTCGCCTTCAACCGCAGGCGTCAGGTTGATGCGTTTGCTGCCCTGGTCGAAGAACACGGTGCCGTCGGTCAGAGCGAACAGGCTGTCGTTCTTCGCGCGGCGAACGTAGGAACCGGCCGAGTAGCGGGTGCCACACTGCGTCACGATGATGCTGCCGGTCGTCACGAACTGACCGGCGTATGCCTTGATGCCCCGACGCTTCGAGATCGAGTCGCGACCGTTGCGAACCGACCCCTGGCCTTTCTTGTGTGCCATGACGTAATCCCCTTATGATGAACCGAGTGCGGTAAGACTGTGCATTGTAGCGGCCACGCCGGGGCTGGCAACGGCGATTCATCTCGCCGCGACTACCGACTCACCTTGACCGAAGTGCCCGCGTCCGGTGTGCTAGTAGCGGAGCAGAATTCACACGAGGAGGCCGACCGATGGGAATGGACAACTTCACGAAGCATCAGCAAGGAATCATCAAGCGTTACTACCAGAACATCGATCAGATTACCTGGCAGAAGCTGTCCGAGTTGGTCGGCGACCTTTATCTGGCCGAGGGGAAGAAACGCGAGAAGATGTGGGCGACTGCTGCGGGATACATGGAAAAAATGGAAGTGCCCAAGGACCGTATCGCGGTCATCCTCGCGAAGAAAGACCCGGCACAACTGGCAAAGCTCGTCGAAGAATTGATGAGCGGAGGATGATCTGACCGAAGGGATAGCCCGGCGATTTCGCCGGGCTATCTGCAATCATCACGCCGTCGTCGCAACATAACCACGAAGCAAACCACCAAGTTGCCGGACCCAACCCCGCAGGTTCAGGAATTCCGGCCGTTCCAGATCGCTTTCGCGGGACACGAGGTAGACCGCATCGGCCGATGGGCAAGCCGCATCACGTTCGGCCATCGCGCCCCAAACCCCCGTATCGACCAAAATCCAGTCGTACCATTGCCGCAGTTGACTGAGCAATTTTGGCAGATCGTTCCCGATTGCCGTGGGGGTGGCATCGGTGACATCTCCGGCTGCGAGCACCTGAAGATTCGGCACGACGGATTGCTGCACAGCCCACGCCAGGGGCACCTTGTGCGAGAGCACTTCACACAACCCAGGTGCGGATTTCACGGCCAGTTTCGACCCGATACCCGGGCTGTTCACGTTGCCATCGACGACCAGCACACGCGACTTGGCGTCTGCGGCAAGCGTGATCGCAAGGTTGAGAAGTACCGTCGTGGTCCCGGCTTCGGGAGCCGCTGCCGAGAACATCAGGACGTGTGAAGTCGCTTCCGGAAGCTGGCGACGCACTTCATCTCGGAGCGTGCGATATTCGCTGCTGACGAGATGACCGGGGAAGTGCAGCGCCACGAGACCCGGGTCCGGTCCTTCTGCTGCCACGCGGGGATGCCGCGTGGCGACATCGTGAAATCGCACCGAGAGATACGCGGTCGAAGGCGCTGCTGGCGCGGCCGGCGGGGCCAGCCGTGGGAACGGCCTCGTGACTTCGGGGGCCGGTTCGGGCTTTGCCTCGGCCTTCAGATCAACCGCTGGCATCGCAGCGAGTTTCGGCCCAGGGACAGTCGGCCGGGGCGAGATCAGAACGGCCGGCGAAGCTGCGCTGGATGCTGCCGAGAAAACCGGTCCATTTGGGCCGCCGATCTCGATGAACGGTGCCGAGCCGGAGACTTCCCAGGCAACATCATCATTGCTGCTTTCGCTGATCGGTATCGCGTTGCTTCGGGTCGGCCCAGTCAACGCGTTGTAAACCCGGCTCATTCCGTGCCCCTGTGCGTGAGTCCGTCAAGCAATTCGCGTTCGGTCTGTTCGATCTTTCGGTCCCGGGGTGCCCCGAGGATGATCAGGAATCGTTTCCGTCGCCCTTCCGGGATGCGGAAGCAGGACGGGATCTGCCGATTCGCCGGATTCGTCCAAATCCACCGACTGCAGTTCAAGTCGGTCAAGGGCCTCGAGTGCGGCCTCGACATCAACCACGCTGGCACCCGATTCGGCCGCCAGTTCCATCGCCAGGGAGGCGGCTCGGTTCAGCACGCGAGGCACACCATTGCACGCGGAAGCAACCATTGTGATGGCGTCGCTCTCGAAAACCGCCTCGACCTCGCCACCCGCGGCATGAATCTGATGATGCAGGTATGCCACAGATTCTTGATGGGTGAGCGGTTCGACAATCGCACGAACTCCGATTCGCTGGGCGAATTGTTCGTTCCCCGCTCGACGCAGCGACTCTCGCAGCATCGGCTGGGCCACTAGCAGCACGAACACCGCGACACCCCGCCGCGTTTCCAGATTACCCAGCAATCTCAGTTCTTCGAGAGCTGACAGGCTGAGGTGTTGGGCCTCATCCAGAACCAGCACGGTCGGATATCCCGATTCCGTGGCTGCGTCGAGAAGGTTTCCGGTGACGGTCAACCGCAGTTCCTGCTCGGTGAGACCCTGGTAGCTTTTCCCCAGATCGAACAGGATCGCCTGGAGCAACTCCGCTGGCTTCTCAGCGCGTGCGGAAGGAAGCACAACTCGTGGAACATCAGGCAGCAGATGTTCGAGCCACTTCCGGGCGATCAGCGTTTTTCCGACCCCCGGGAAGCCGTCCAGGAGAACAACGGGATCTCGCCTTGCGAATCCCGCGGCAACGCTGGCCAGCGCGATATCGTGAGAGGGCGAAGGGAAGTATGAATCGGTATCGACCACTGGCCGGAAAGGCTGGCGGTCCAGATTATAGCGTGACCAGTCCATACCGGGCTCCTCCATCCGTGCCGTGTGTAGGTCTTCGCTGCGTCAGGAATGAAGTCATCGAGAGTGCAGTGCGAACGAATAGGCAAGTGGCGGGCTGCCCTGGAGGTTGATGCACTCTCGGGCCACACGCTTCGCAGTTCGTGGGTCTGTGTTCATTTCTCTAACTGGCTAATCGGCGCTCGCGGTCCGAATACTTGAACCCATTGCGAGGAGGAAGTGATTTGACTGGAGTATCGGGAATTTGCTGAATTTTCCGGATGCGAACGGCATGTGATTTCTTTCTTGCGTATTTCACCTGTCTGTGTGTATTTTGCCAACGTCGCTCAAGACAGACCGAAAACCGCTGCATGGAGGCAGTCGGCTATGAGCATGATGCTCTCATTGATTGATGCTGGCTGGGAAATGGTCCGCACTGCGGCCACTCAAGGGCGCAAATCCGATGCCCTTACCCAGGTTACTCAACTTCTCTCACGACCAGATTTACCACCTTCTCTTGCTGCTGACGCACATCGCTTGGCGGGGGAATTATCGACCGAAGCCGAGCGCTATTCCGTTGCACGTCGCCATCTTCGCACTGCATTAGCGCTCGAGCCACAATCTGCTCACACGTTCTACTTGCTGGGGATTGCTCTCGAACGCGATCCACAGGGGTGCGATCGGCGTGCCGCAATGCGATTTCAACGAGCCACAAAGTTGGAACCAGAGAACTGCCTGTATCGGGCTGCGTACGGTCGCTCGGCGGTTCGGTGTGGTCGCACGCGAACCGGTGCCCGCGTTCTGCTCGATGTAGCTGGCAAAAGCCTCAGCAACCTCGTCGTATTGCGGATCGCGATTGACGGGTTAGTCGAAGCGGGGGCGATCAACAGCGCACAACGCATCCTCACACAGGCTCGCTTTCTTCGACCACATGACCGCGAACTCATGTTGCTCTGGGAACGAACCCGCTTCGAGAGCGCTCGAAGAGAGCAACGGGAACAGGGGGGAACCACACGGCACAGGCAGGATGCCGAACACGCCAGGGATGGCGGCCGTGTGGTTCTCCCCTTTATCAGGCTCGTCACGACAGATTACGCGAACGTGAACGCGGAACCTGGCTTTCGCCGGGATGTGGTCTCGTTCCCGCAGCCGCATTTCCCACGCCTGAGCGTTCAGGGCCGTTGATGAAACGAAAGAAGCCCCCGGAATAACCCGGGGGCTTTGCGTTTCGGCAGTGTCACTTGATCACGGGCATGAATCGCACGTCGGCACACACACCGGCACATATCGCTTCACACAGCAACTGACCGTGTAAGGCTCCATGGTGCAGGTTGTGTGCGGAACCATTCGGCATTTCGTTTCCGGAATCACCTTGCAGGTCGTGTGTGGCACATACCGCACTCGTTCCTCGCACACATAGTTCACCCGGCACTGGCGGACGACGCACTGGCGTTGTTCGCAAACCATGCGACACGTCGTCACGGGAACCTGGCGAACGCACTGCTCGGGCACGTTTTCGACCACGCACCGCGTCTCGTAGCGAACGTGATCTTCCTTCACCATTCGACAGACCTGATACGGAACCTTGCGGCAGACCTGATACGGAACCGCGTAGCAGTGGCGACGAGTTTCGCATCGCATGTGCTGCTCGGGAACCATGCGGCAGGTCGTGTATGGGATCTGGCAAGTCTTCACTTCGCAGACGGTGTAGCAACGCTTCTGATTCACCATTCGCACGCAGGTTTCTGGCACCATCCGGCACGTGGTGTAGTTGCAGTACCGCACGTGTTGCTCGGCAACCACGTGACAGCGAGTGCGGGTTTCACAGCGAACATGATGTTCCTGAACCATGCGGCAGGTGGTGTAAGGAATCTGGCAAACCTTCTCCTCGGGGACCCGGTAGCAGCGTGTGCGTGTTTCGTAACGCACGCATTGTTCGGGGACGACCCGGCAAACGGTCTTCGTGCAGGTCCGCATTTCGGTCTGGCACACTTTCCGGCAGACCGGGACCTGAACTGTGGTGCAGACGGGCTTGCAGACCATCTTGCACTCGCGAACGACCCGGCATTCCTCACCCGGAACCCAGACCTTGCGGCAGACAGTTCGTGGCGGGCATTGCACTTGCTCCTTGACCACAGTACCCGGGCAGTAGTGGCTGGTGCAGGTACAAGGATCGAAGACGCAGGTGCCAGGCAACCGGACACAGCGAGTCACCACGGGGCCAGGGATGCACTCGGTCACGGTTTCGTAGTGACCCGTGCAAACCTTCACGATTCGTTCCGTAACAACCGGTTCCTGGACGTAGCTCACTCGCGTCTGAGGGACGTAATCCACTTCGGTGCGATACGTCGTGATCGGCACGCAGTATGACTGATGTTCCTGAACTGTGCGGTATGTCGTGTACGGAATCGCGACCTGGTACTGTTGCGACTCGGTTCGGTAGGTCACGTATCGGTGTTCACGCACGTGCTGCTCATACACCGGCTTGCAGGTCGTGTAGGGGATCTGGACCGTGTATGGCTCCGAAACCGTGCGGTAGGTCGTGTACGGGATGGTCCGCGTATGCTGTTCGTACACCGGTCGGTTCACGGTGTAAGTCACGGGCACCTGGAAGTGCTCGACGACCGGCCGTTGCACCGTGTAGGAGTGCGTGCGAACGTGCTGCTCGTAAACAGGCTTCATCACACAGTACGGGATCTGAACCGTGTACTCTTGCACCGCCTGGCGATAGCGGGTTTCCACCACGTCGCGGCAGTACGTCTCGTACACAGGTCGCATAGTGCAGTATGGGATCGCGACCTGGAAGGTCCGCGTCACGGGGCGATTCACTGTGTACGTGCGTGGCTCGTAGTGCGTTTCTTGCACGGGCCGCTGCACGGTGTAGTTGTGAACCGTGTTGTAGTACTCGGTCACGGGCCGTTGAACCGTGTACTTCTCCGGAATGCAGGTCGTTTCCTGCTCCGTGCGGTACGTGGTATACGTCTCGGGCTGGTAACACGTCTTGTAGACCGGCCTGTAACAGACCTGGTCGTGCCGTTCGACAACGGCCTGATACTGAACGGTAGGTGCCGGCGGCGGGCAACACTGCTCAGGAGCGACGCACCGTTTGGGGTAGCGACACAGTCCACAGTGCGCAGCTTGTGAAGGGCTGGCAAATCCCGCCAGTGCCCCAAGGGCAAGGAGCCAGGCCCCGAACGTCATCCTCATATCGGTTCCCCCCACGATGCTCATCCCGGATACGGAGTCCAGCGGATCGCCGCGCTCCTCCGCCCCGTGAAATGTGCAACATAGATGAGGATCGTAAAAGGCTGGTTGCCCGGTTCCCCCCAATGAACGCAAGCCCGGAACCAGCGAAATCCGTGTCACCGTGCTTGGCGGAATGGAACGCGGAGGCGCTCTGTCAGGTACAACTGGTACCGACGGCGCAGGTGGTAGACCGCCCCATCAAACTTCCCAAGTTACCTGCGTGAATTAGTTGCTGGAGGGGAAAGTCGTGAGACGTGCAGGGCGTTCTTCACCACGAAGCAGCGCCCAACCACACCAGAGCCAGAGCAGGAAGACGAGCGCTGTTTCCCACGGGTAGTCCACACCGGTATCGAACTGAACTCGGGGCATCGCCAGGCTAGTTGCGCCGTCCGAGGCGGATGTCACGCGAGCGAAATACCCATACGCAAGCGTGCCCTTCAGATCCATTCCACTCACCATGTTCTCGTATGCGAGCAACAAGATCAGAACTGTGAGCGGGAACGAGCAGACGTACCCCATCAGCCGCGGTCCCAACGGGGCGGGTGGAATGTTCGGGGTAGGCAGCGCGCGGGGGGCAAGCGGTGGTGCTGGTTGTGGTGCGAGATTCAGTGCGAACATTCGCGTACCCAGGAACCGTAATGGTTCCGCGAACAGAACTGCACAGCCCACTGCGGCAAGAAGCGTGTCGTAATACATGAACCGGTAGCAGATGAGGTACGCTCCGAAGAACAGGAACCCGACCCCCACGCCAGTTGAACGCCGCCAGTCTCCATAGCGAGAAAAGATCAGTGTGGTCGTTCCCAGAATGAACCCCCACAGCGACCAGGCCAGCGTCTTTGCCAGCAGGGTATCGCGTTCTGCTTCCGGAAGTGTGAAATCGTGCAGGATTCGTCGCGGCACGCTCTGAACATCGCGGCTCAGATGAATCCAGTTCTTGTTCACGTTGTAAAGTTCAGCCGCCTCTCGGCCGACTTTAAGCCAATCGAGCCAGCTTTGGATTCCGACGAAGGGGACCGTCGCGGCGGCCAGCGTGCATCCCGTGACCACCATCGCGATGCAGAACCGCCAGCGGCGCGTCATCACCGGCACGAGGAAAAACGCCAGCCCCCACACCGGTTTGAACGCGAACAACCCCCAGACCATGCCACCCGCAACCGGATAGCCCCGCGCTGCGAGTGCCCAACCCCAGACCACAATCGCCAGCGAAAGCGTGGGGTTTTGCCCCAGATCAAGCCCGCCTCGTGTTCCGGGGAAGAGAAACAAGACGAGCGTCGCGACCGACCACCACACCTTCCCTCGCGTCAGAACCTTCACTCCGAGACCCGTAACTACCACCATCAGTACGCCGATGATCTGGATCACGTGGTACGCGACTTGTGGGCGCTCGATCATCCCAAGGGGGGCATACAGGAAGCCGTGGACCGGGGGATAGAGCGGACCACCGATCGCAGGCGCGGCCACCTTCGCTTCAACCTCAGGTGTGACCTGCTCAGCGGAGACTTGCACGAGCGCGGCGGTGAGAAGTGGATTCCCAAACGGATTGGCACCGAGGGGTGCGACGCTCGCGCCGCCAACGATTCTCCACTCATCTGGGTCGCGCCCCATGAACCAGTTCATGAGGTTGTCCGCATCGTGGCGGGGTTCTTCTTTTGGCTTGGCCCAGCGGCGATCTGCCTCGGGGAGAAGTGAATCATACCGGGCCAGCGGCGACTCGTTCTCGACGGGAAAGCTCGCCCGTACCACCTCCCACTGTCGCTGACGATGGTACATTTCGCGCGCGTGACCCAGCACAACCATCCGACCCATCACCCACTGGCCGCCGAAGTCGATCTGAACGTGCCCACCATTTCCATCGACCCGCCGGCGTTCCTCGGGAAGACTCCGGGGATCGTCGAACCAGATCCAGGCGTGCCAGAGGAAGAACGCCCCCGCGCCGAGTGCCGCGATCCAAAGCAACACCGCGATCGCTCGACGTGTACCCAGCCACGCCCAGAATCGCGGTGGAATCACATATCCGTTGAGTTCACCCGCCTGCGACACGCTCAATCCCCGCGACTTCGACAATTCGCGTGGGTTGTTCTACGAGGGAAACACGTGCCTGGAGAACCGTCGGTGGCAGAACAAGCCGACCTGTGTCTGCCCAGTCCTGTGCGGAGGTCGTGAGCTGATCAAGTTCGTTCTGAATGTGCCGAGTATGCGGGCTGAGTGCATCGGAGCGAAGTTGCGGCGGAATGGTCATCGGACGACCGAACAGGCACCGCACTCGTGAGAACGGTCGCGGCACCGCGAAAGAATCCCAACTCTTCATGCGCCACGGTCGACGGTACCCGACACCAACGGGCACAATTCGGAGACCGGTTCGCGATGCCAGATACGCCACGCCGGGTTGCACGACTCGCCGGGGACCGCGCGGCCCATCGGGAGTGACGGCGAGGTGCCCCGTTCCCGGGCGAAGCAATTCGCGTACTGCGGATACCCCACCACGGCTGGTGGAACCGTGAACGACCCGCATTCCGGTTGTGCCGATGAATGCTCCGAGAAGTTTCCCGTCAGCATGGCCACTCACCAGCGCGGAAACGCCCGGGTTGCCAAAACGGGCAATGGGGATCAGGAAGTTCTCGTGCCACAGAGCATAGATAAACGGTTCGCGCTCGGGCGGTTGGAGAGGATCAACGGGAGCGTTCCCGACAGAAAGGTGATCGAATCGTAAGGAACTTGAGAGCAGGCGGACGATATTCGTTCCGATCCAGCCTGCGACAGCGATCATCCGGCGATCACGAATTTTCATGCCGGCATCCTGCCGTTTTCGAGTTCACAGCACCAATTCCCCGGTGAACACTTCAGTCGCCGGGCCAGTCTTATACACGCAATTATCGGTCTCGGACCAGTGCAATTCGAGATCGCCGCCCGGCAAGTGAGCGTTGAGTTTCCGGTCCGTGCGACCTGTCAGAACACCGGCGACGCACGTCGCACACGCACCGGTTCCGCACGCCAGCGTGATGCCACTGCCGCGTTCCCAGGTTCGCATGGTCACTTCGCCGCGCGAATGCACCTTCACGAAGTGCGCGTTCACACGCCGGGGGAACGCGGGGTGATTTTCGATCTGTGGCCCAAACTCCGCGACCAAATCGCGCTTGCCGACGAAGAAATCCTCGCCGACGAAGAACACCGCGTGGGGATTTCCCATCGAAACGCACGTTGCCTCGAACCGAACACCACCCAGGCTCAGCCGCGCGTTCACAGGGGGATCGCCCTGGAGCGTCGTCGGGATCTCCGCCGATTTCAGGATCGGTTCACCCATGTTCACTCGCACCCGGCAAACCTTGTCGTTCTTGATTTCGAGATCAACCGGCAGCACGCCGCGACCGGTTTCGATCGTGAGTTGCGGCTTGCGAGCGATTCCCTTGTCGTACACGAATTTCGCGACGCATCGAAGGCCGTTCCCGCACATCTCCGATTCGGAGCCATCGGAGTTGAACATCCTCATCCGCGCGTCGGCGCGGTCGCTGGGGCAAACAAGGATGAGTCCATCGGAACCGATTCCGAAGTGACGATCGCTGACCATCCGGCTCAGGGCCGCGGGATCGGCTGGTGGCGGATTACGAACGCAGTCGATGTAAACGTAGTCGTTGCCAATTCCGTGCATCTTCACGAAGCGCATGACGCGGTTCCTGTTGTGGTGTGAAGATCGTTTTAGACGTACAGGGCACGTCGAAAAGCCTCCACTAACCTCTCCGGGGTCCGGTGTACAATTCGAGCATGGTCAAAGCCGAGGGAAACCACCGAACAATCCGCCTGATTCGCGAGCCGGACGAACGGGGGATCGGCGTGTTCTGTATCTCGGATGGAAAGAAGTCTCAATTCTACACGTTTCGAGAGATTCCGTGCGAGATTGGTGGGCGGGGCTTCGCGGTCCACCGCCTTGGCATGGGCACACTCTACCACGTTCGCGTGGGCAAGGCGGAGGATCGCTCGTGCGAGTGCATGGGCTACCTTCGCTGGGGGCACTGCAAACACATTTCCGGGTTGATGGCACTCATCAAGCAGGGGAAGCTACCGGCTTCAGCCACTCCGCGATCGAGCCTTCCAGCTCTTTCGCAAACTGGCTTCGAGGCATGACCCGATCGCATCCCGCCTCGCGAGCCGAACGAAGCACGGCTGCCTCGACGTGGGAACCAAACCCAATGATGCGAGGCATCGTCGGGCACGCGGCTTTCAGTTCCGCGAGAAATACCGACAGATCAAGCCCGGGGGTCTGCAAGTCCACGATCACGCTTGCTGGCGGTGTTTGCCGTGCGAGAGTCACCGCTTCCGTGGGGGTCTTCACCTGCCGCACCACGAGGCCTGCTGCGCTAGCAGAGCCTGAAATGCGGCTGAAGAAGATGAGGTCATCGCACAGTACCAATCCTTGCGTTGTCACTTCTTGTCCTCTTTCTTGTCGCCAAGTCCCTGAGATTCCAGGAGCACATTCAGGGCATCCGAAAGCCCTGCGTCGAACTTCTTTGCACCGAATGCTGTGAGCAACGTTTGCTTGATCTTCGTGACCACTTCTTCAGGCACTTTGCCCTTTGCGGCTTCCGAGAGATCGACGTACAGCGACCCCGGGTTCTTGTTGATGACGATGTACAACCCGACGATTTTCTCAGCCTTCACTCGCTCTTGAGCGAACTCTTTGAAGAACTTGGTGCGGTCAGCGGGCGACATCGCCTTCACCTTGTCGGCATCGAGCTTCGGCGGCACCGCGTATGTCTCGATCATCAGATCAAGTCCCTTCTCCTTCAGCAATTTCTCGGCAGCGCCCTGCACCTTTGCCCATGCTTCCTCGGAGAAGAACTTGCCCTCGTCCTTGCTTTTGAGCGCGGCTTCACGTCGTGATTTTGGCGGCTCCTTGGCCTGAGGAGTGGAGCTTGCCGTGTCGGTCGAACGGAGCGCCTGTACGGACCGGCGGTTCAGCAACCGCTTCACTTCCGAGAGATCAACGAACGTGCTGAGCGCCTGTGCGTCGATCGCTCCGCCCTGCGTCACGCCGACGAGTTCGCCCTTGTCGTTGACCAGTGGGCCACCGCTATCACCCGGGTTCGTGGGTGAGTCGGTCTCGATCACCTTGGCCTGGAAACTCAAGGTGGTGCGTTCATCGAGCTTCGCACGCCATTTCTTGCTGTAGACCTGTCGAACTTTTCCGGGTGTGTACACCCACAGTGCGCCGCTCTTGCCAGGGTTCCCCAGGGAATGCACGGTCTGTCCCGGGTCGGGACTCGCCTCCGCGAGCGTCAGTTCGGGCACACCATCGGGCACGCGATCAATGCGAATCAACGCGAGATCGCCTTCCTTGTCAATCTCCACGACATCACCCGGGATGCCGAGTTTGTTCGCGTGATCGAGGTAGTGTTTCCGGTCGGAGATCGCCTTCTTGTCGGGGCCATAATCTGGGAAGAACACGGTCGCACGCTTCACATCGCCGACAACGTGGTAGTTCGTCAGCACCAGTCGGCGACCTTTATCCACGAGCGACCCACTGCCGGTGGCCAGCCTGCCGCCACCGCGATCCGAATGCACCCACACTGTTGAACGAAGCACACCCCGATAGACGTTCGCACCGGTATCGACTGGTGCAGCGGGATCCGTCTTCGCTTGCGCCCACGCGACAGGGGCAGTCGCAAGCAACAACATGAGCGTGAGGAGTAACCGGGACATGTGAACTCCGGGAAGGGGTGTCGTATCGTATTCTACCGATCAATGCGATGTCGCCCCAGTGTTCCCCTGCGCGGATAAATCTGTGGGGCCATCGAGTCGGGCCGATTTCTCCCGCCAGTGTTTCACGAGCGGGCCGACGGTAAGCCCCTGCACCAGGATCGAAAATACGACCACCACATAGGTCATTGCCAAAATGGCATCGCGTTCCAAGACTGGCTCGCCATCGAGCACTCTTGGTAGCGAAAGCGCCAGTGCCACTGAGATCCCGCCACGAAGTCCACCCCATACCAGAACCCGCGTGGTGTATCGCGGGAAACGCTGCCTTCTCCCCATCAACGTGATTGGAACAGCAACAGAGACAAACCGCCCGATCAGCACCATCGGAATCGCTGCCAACCCAAGTAAGAGAAGTTTACCCGTGAACGCCAGCGCCAACACTTCCAACCCGATCAGGACGAACAGGACCGCGTTGAGCATCTCATCGAGGAGTTCCCAGAACTTATCCAGGTGATCAACCGTGGTCGGGGACATCGCATACGAGCGGCCGAGATTGCCGATCAACAACCCCGCGACGACCATCGCGATCGGGCCGGACATGTGCAGTTTGTTGACCAGCGCATATCCACCGGCAACCAGTGCAAGCGACAGCAACACCTCAACCTGGTAGTTGTCTACCGATCGCAACATCCGATACACAACCCAACCCATACCGAAGCCCATTGCGGCCCCGCCGACCGCCTCCCAGAGGAACAACTCCGTGAGGTGAACAACGTCGAATCCCACTTCGCCGGTCGCGATTTCAAGTAGGCCCAGGAAGATCACAACGCCGACTCCATCGTTGAACAGCGATTCACCCGCGATCTTGATCTCCATCGATTTGGGGACACCGGCTTGCCGTAAGATCGCCATGACAGCAATCGGATCGGTCGGTGATATCAGGGCCCCGAAAATGAAGCAGTAGATCCAGCGTGCCTCGATTCCGGCTGCGTGGAGCAAGCACCACGCGAGTGCTCCAACCACGACAGTGGAAATGAGCACGCCAACCGTGGAGAGCACGACGATTGCCCACTTCCGGGAAGCAAGTTCCACGAGGTTGATGTGGAGCGATCCTGCGAAGAGCATGAAGCCGAGCATCCCCTGGAGGAACGCTTGATTCAGATCGATCCGAGTGACAAGCTCGCGAGCCTTGCCCTCCAGCGACGGAACAGCGAGGCCGACAAGTACGAGGAGGAGCGACGCCGCCAGGCTCAGGGCCATCAGGCCGATTGCGGAGGGAAATTTGAGGAGCGTGTGATTCAGGTAACTGAAGATCGCCGCAATAGTGATCAGGCAGGCGGTCACCTCGAACACGGTCATGCCGATTCTCCTTGGCGTCGTGCAGGCGCGAAGCCGCAAGCGGCTTCCCGTGTTGCCGGACGTTACTGGTTCCAGATTGGTACCGTTCCAGGTCGGGAGGGCGAGGCGCCTCGCCCTCCCAGTGGGTGCATTCGCAATGGAACGTGTCCGAAATAACATCCCGACCCGAAGGGTCGGTTTTGGTATTGACCTCCCCCCTTGTGGGGGAGGTCGCTCCGAGTCTTCGAGGAGCGGGTGGGGGGTGAAACCTTTACAACTGTTGAGGTTTTACCCCCCACCCGGCTCGCAAAGCCTCGCCGACCTCCCCCACAAGGGGGGAGGCCAAACCAAAAACCAAAACCGGGAAGTTATTTCCGACCCGTTCCAATGCTGGAACCAGTAATTCGATTCCTTCACTTACCCACCAAGAGCAGGAACGATCACACGCCAGACAAGCAGATAGCAGCCAGCACCGATGAGATAAAGGGTGGTCATGACCACGAATGGCCATGCCCACTTCTTCGTGTTGTGAGCCTCGTGAAAGGTTTGGCCCACGGCCACCCCGGCCGAACTTCCGAACCACATGGATGACCCACCCACCCCGACACAATACGCGAGAAGGCCCCAGCCGAACCCACCGAGCGAGATGGCGATCGCAGTCAGCGGAATGTTATCGAGCCAGGCGCTTTTCAGGCCCAGGAGGATGGCCAGTTCATCGCGTGTCATCCCGTTGAGGAAGGGCTTGACCTCATCCAGGGGAAGCAGTTCCGCCGTGGCAACGAGGGTCACCAGGAAGGTTGCGTTCGGGGTCGCTCGGAGCAACTCCAGCGTGTTGAGCCGAACCCGACCGATTGCCAGACCCAGCAGCATCCCGATCCACAACCCCAGCGCGGGTTGATCATAAAACACGTTCCCCATGAGAAGCCCCACCACACCGAGCAACGGACACATACTTCGCCACGAGATCCTTTGATGTGGCTGGTGAGCGACGTGGAGTTCGCGATCGGCACGCTCGACCTCTCGCTCGGCATGCTCGACGATCTGGCGATCGCTGAGGCGTTTTTCGGCATGCCGCGAGGCCCAGATCGCAAGAAGAAACTGAACGGGCAGCACCGCAGCGAACCCCTTGAACAAGTCGGTTACCGGGCAGACCTGAGCCATGAAGATCATGACCGTGGTTGTATCACCCACCGGGGATGGTGCTCCCCCGAGATTGCTGGCCATCACGATCGCCACGATCAACTTGAAGGGTGGGTGCTGGCCATACATGCTCGCCACGATGGTGGCCCCGATCATGGCCGCTGCGATGTTATCGAGGACCATCGACATGCAGAATACGCACCAGAGCACCCGCGCGTCGGTGCGGGCGAACCAGGAGCGGGCAATACCCGCGGCCGCCCCGGAGTGCTCGAAATAATAACTGACCAGGGAGAACCCCGGCAGGATGGCCGCGAGGTTCCACAGGAGGTGAAACCGGTGATGCTCGCCCATGTGTTCCAGGTACGGCGGGAAGATGTCCTTGAAATGGACTGTCGTGAGGATCAAGATTGCCAGAACGAGGATGCCCTGGACCACCATGAGCCGCAGATAGGCACGGGGTCGGTGTCGCTGTACATTTCTCCGTTGGACCCATAGCGCACCGATCCCCGACGCCACCAACAGGAGGAGCGTGAGCAACCCGATGCCGTATTCCTGAATTTCCAGGTGATGGTTGTGCTTCAGCAAGAAAATGAACGTGGCCACGGCGAAGCCGATGCCAACCACCGTGTTCTTCCGTTTGTGGAAGACTAACAGGCCCGCCAACATCATGTAGAACGCAACGAATGAGGCAATTCCGTAGTTGGTCATCGGCCCTCACATGCTCATCATCCCTGATCGCAACCACACGGCTGAATCAGCTCAGGATTCCCTTGACGACCTGTCCACTGCACAGCGTCAGGGGCCGGTTCAGGCGATCGCGGAGTTCAGTCTGCGGATCGACACCGAGAACATGATAGATCGTCGCGGCAAGATCCGCCGGGGTTGTTGGGTTGGCGGAAGGCTCCGCAGCGAATCGGTCGCTGGCACCATACACCGCGCCACCCGCGATACCGCCACCCGCGAGCACCGTCGTGAACACCTTGCCCCAGTGATCGCGGCCATCTCTGCCAGCACCCGCTCCGCCGACAACTGCTTGCCCGACCTTCGGAGTGCGACCCATTTCACCCGTCCACACTACGAGCGTTTCGTCGAGCATCCCACGGGATTTTAGATCATCGAGCAATGCCGAGGTTGCCTGATCGGTGACGGGGCACAACCGGGTTTTCAGGTCGATGAAGTTCCGGTTATGCGTGTCCCAGTAGACACTCACGTTTGTGATGCCGTCGTTCGGCCAGAACACCGTGACGAGCGGCACCCCTGCTTCGACGAGTCGGCGAGCCTGGAGCACCGATTGCCCGTGTCGATTCATGCCGTAACGCTCGCGTGTCTTCACCGATTCCCGCGTCAGGTCGAACGCCTTGGTGACCTGGGGTGCGGAGAGGAGCGAGAACGCCCGGCGATAGTGTGCTCCCATCGCCTCGATTTCCGGCTGGGATTTTGTCATTGGCCCGAGGCGATCGAACACTTCCAGCAGTTGCTCCCGGCCTTGCACACGATTCATCGGGGTGTCGTTGCTGAGCGAGAATTCACCCACGCGATAATCGGGCGATGAAGCGTCGGTGTCGATTCGCATGGGGTTGTAAACGGGGCCAAGCCAGCCAGCCCCCTGGCCGTGGCTTTGCTCCACAAACCGCGGCGCACCATCGGGGACCACCGGCATCATCGAGACGTAGGGCGGCAGTTGCCCGCGGCCCCGACCGAGCTTCGCCAGCACCGCACCGTAGTTCGGCCAGTCGTCCGAGATCGGTCCGGTGGGAGCGGGCTTCCCAGTGAGTAAGTGATGTGTTGCCGTGGTGTGGTTCACATCCGGATGCGTCATCGAGCGGATCAGGCACAGATCGCTGGCACGTTTCGCCAACTGCGGCATGTGTTCGCAAATTTGGAGTCCGGGCACGGTTGTCTGGATCGGCTGGAACTCGCCACGGTAGGCGTCGGGGGAATCGGGCTTCATGTCCCAGGTATCTTGCTGAGCGGGGCCGCCCCACATGAACAGCAGGATGCACGCCTTCGCCCGTGCTTTGGCTGGCGTTGCTGTCGATTCCGATGCCTTCAACAACGTCGGCAGTCCCAGTCCAAACAACCCGAGCGACCCCGCACGCAGGAAGTCTCGCCGGCTCTCGACGAATGGCGACGAAGTGGGTTGGTTCATGGTAGTCCCCTTCTCGATCCGGCGATCGGAGAAACACGCCAGCGTTACGACAGTTTACCCGAGAACACTGTGCTGAGTCACGCGATACCGAGGAAGAGTCAGTTTGTTTCGCATTCTTGATTCGCCAACCGGCCCGCACCTTCGTTGTGAGTGCCGGCGGGTGCTGTCGCCCGTACCATGCCGGTATGCCAGAACCCCTACTTCTGCTCGTGTTCGCCGTCGCATGGCTCGGGCACGTCTGCGTCTGGACGTCTCTCCTCAGTAACCTGTTCGGGCGAGCGCTGCCCAAACCGTTCCTGAAGGCGTGGCGGCTCCTCACCGCAGTCGTCATCCTCGCGTTCCCACTATTGCTGCGTGAACACGAGACCGATGCCGTCTGGTGGTATTTGTGGCCATGCGTCGTTCTCGGGGCTGTGATCTTTCCCGCCATCACGATTGCGCGTTTGCTGCGAAAACGGTCTTCGTGCGTCGTTTCGGAATCGACCGTCACCCGCGATCTGTGGGTCGAACTCGGGGAGAAACTGATCGGCGATGGGAAGCTCACGATGGTGGCTCGCTTGCCGGGGAACGGACTGCTGCGCGTGGACTTCACCGATGTCACGCTCGCGTTGCCGGAGTTGCCCGAGGAGTGGGCCGACCTCACGCTCCTCGTAATCAGCGATCTGCACTTCCACGGCACGCCATCGCGTCTGTTCTTTGACCGCATTATGGATGAACTCCAGTCGGGCCCGGTTCCTGACCTCGTGTGCCTGATCGGCGACTATGTCGATACCGACACGCATCACGCCTGGATTCAACCCGTCCTCGGTCGGCTCAACGCAACCGAGGCAAAGCTCGCGATTCTCGGCAACCACGACTGGCACCACAACCCCGAGCGGGTGCGCGACGAACTCACGGCAGCGGGGTACACTGTTCTCGCGAATGAATGGCAGGTCGTGACAATCCGCGGTGTGTCGTGTGTCGTCGTGGGTCATGAGGGACCGTGGTTCACGCCTGCACCGAACCTCGCGACCGCGCCGCCGGGGTTGTTCCGCCTGTGCCTGAGCCACACCCCGGACAACTTCTACTGGGGCATCCGCAACCGAATCGGGCTGATGATGTGTGGGCACGTTCACGGCGGGGCGATCCGTATTCCGGTGATTGGGTCGATCTTCATTCCCAGCGTGTATGGTCGCCGATTCGACGATGGCATCTTCGAGAAGCACGGCACGGTGATGGTTGTGAACCGTGGCGTGAGCGGCAAGGAACCGATTCGCTTTCGCTGCAATCCGCAGGTGATGCGAGTTAAACTCGTGCGATCCACTACCCGAACATAACCCACGGACCGACTCATCGGGGAACATCATGTCACGACTGCCGTTCGCATTGTCCGCATTGGTATTCGTGGCCGGCCTGTGCGGTCTCGTTTCGGCACAACCACCGAAGGAGACGCCGAAAGAGGTGAACTACGCCGGGAAGCCGCTCTCGGAATGGGCCAAACTGCTCAGCAACCCAAAAGGAGAGCAGTATGGTGCGGCAGTCGAGGCATTTCGAGCGATGTCCCAACACTCGGATGTCGCCATCGAGAAGTTGTTCGCCGTCGCAGTCGATCCCGCAACGAACGAATCTGATGGGCAGTTCCTGGCAGTGCAACTCGGCGGCTTCGGTCCCGTGGCGCTCCCCACACTGACCCGCGGACTTTGGGCCGATGACAAACGCAGCCGGCAGATGTCACTCGTTGCGTTCCGCAGGCTAGGCCCCGACGGGCTTTCCGCTGGTCCTTCTCTGGCCCGCGTCCTGGCCGACCCGACAGCAGACATCCCCGTTGCCCTTCAAGCCATGTGGTCGGTGGGTGGGCGCTCAGCGGTTCCCGCAATCACGCCATTGCTCGACTCCCGAACCGCCGGGGTGCAACTGGAAGCCGCGACCAGTCTCGTTTCCCTCGGTGGAGACGCGGGGGCGATCATTCCCGTTCTCACGTCAGGGCTGGGCGCGAAGGACGCCAAGATTCTGCAGACCGCCGCCTGGGGGCTTGAACAGCTTGGGCCAGAAGCAGCACCTGCTGTTCCCGCCATCATCAAGGAACTGCAAGCCGCAACTCCTCCCACCCTCCCAGCGTTCGCCGTGGCCCTTGCCGAGATTGGGCCGGGAGCCAAGGAAGCCGTGCCAGTTCTGACCAAGGCACTGGCCGATGTGAAGGAGAAATCCCCCGATCTCCAGGCTTCAATCGCCGTTGCCATCTGGCGCATTGCACGCGACCCGAACGCGGGGAATCTCCTTAGAGCCAGCCTCAGCGACAAGCCCTCCCCACTCGTGGCAAACCAACTCTGGCGAATCGACCCAGGAGCGGAAACCATCGCTGCGTTCGAGAAGCAGTTGAAGTCCGAGGACTCTTCCGATGCGATCACGGCCGCAGGGATTCTCGGGACGAGGACAAAGGACGCCGTTCCACTGCTGGGGAAACTGCTCGTTCACAAGGAGGCTCGCATCCGCGCACTGGCGGTGATCGCGCTCGTGCGGCTTGGGGCGCAAGGGAAAGAAGCAGTGGCTTCGCTCCGAGAGGCTACAAAAGACGAAGTCCCTCAGATTGCATTTTGGGCGACCGTTGCGCTCAGCCGACTCGAGCCGAAGGCCGAGACCGTGGCGGCACTCGCAGCGTACTTCGGCAACCCCGACGGTGTGATCTCGCGTGATGCTGTTGAAGCGCTGGGGTTGCTCGGCACTGTGGCAAAACCGGCGGCCGCCAAACTCACGCTCACGCTTTCCGATCGCGACCCGCGTGTCCGACTGGCAGCGGCCGTAGCACTGTGGAAGATTGAGCAACACCCCCTCGCACTTCCAACTGTCGTGGAGTTACTGCGGTCGGAGGAGCGGCAGATGCGAGAGCAAGCTGCCGTGGAACTTGGTGTTACGTTTGGTGTCGAAGGCAAGTCGGCGATTTCGGCGCTGGTGAAACGATTGTTCGATCCGTTCTCGGCCGTTAGGTCTGCTGCCGCTGAAGCAATTGGAAGGGTTGGCCCTGGTGCGAGTGCTGCGGCTCCTGCCCTCGTGGCTGTGCTGGAAAGTGAGGAACCCGCGGTCGTGCATTCGGCCGCCTGCGAGGCGCTCGGCCTCATCGACCCGCTCGACAAAGAAGGTGCGGCAGCCGTGCTGAAAAAGAAACTCGACCACTACGACGCCCTCGTTCGGGTTCACTCGGCGCTCGCATTGCATCGACTCACAGGCGACAAGGCGGGCGAGAAGGTCGCCGAACGCTTGCTGGGCAATCGCACATATCAGGTGCGTATCACGGCAGCAGAGGTGCTTTGGGGAATGAAGAAAGACGAGCGTGCAATGTCGCTGTTGGTGCGGACGCTGGAAGAATCGAATCTGGACGGTTCGGGCAGCGAAAACGAACGCTACATGGCGGTGCGAGCGCTCGGCCGAATCGGTGTAGCCGCGAAGTCAGCGGTTCCCGAATTGGTTAAGCTCCTCACACACCACGACACAGCGCTGGCGACTGCCGCCGCGACAGCGTTGAAGTTGATCAACCCCGAAACTGCGAAGAAACCAGACGGGAAGTGATCGAGACACCGAACCTCACCGGCACACATTGCGTCTCTCCCCAACCACCCTGGAGGGAATGCGATGAGTGTGACGGATCAAGAACTGTTGCTTCGCGCGATCATCGCCTCGCCTGCTGAACTGTTCGCCCGGCTCGTACTCGCAGACTTCCTTTGACGACATCGGGACACCGATCAGTGCGAGTCGTGCCGAGTTCATCCGGCTCCACTTCGCCGCTGGACAACTGACCGAGAGTGATTCCGAACGCGAACGCCTTGGCAAGAAGGCCGCGAATTTGTTCTTTGCCAACGCATGGAGATGGTACGGGCGATCGAGCCAACCTGCGGGGTGGCATGTAGGGTGGTCCAGACTGTTGCGGCAGTTCGACCGCGGTGTACTCACGGCCGTTACTATCCCCGGCGAACTCGCTCACATGGTCGCGGATTTGAGAGGGCTATTCACGTCTGAACCAATCGAAACAATTCTGTTCAACGGTGCGGGGGCACGGGCCGCACACCTCCAGGCAGTGAGTCGACTTGCAGTTTCGCCCCGACCGGTGCGGCTTGCTTTCCGGCCAACGCACGGGTCTGGCGACTCCGTGGGCTACCTCGTCTCGGCTCTTGGCTCGCCACTCAGCCTTGCTGCAGTGAAGGTAGAGGCGGCTGCGTGTGCGGCGGGATCCGCGCTCGCGCTGGTCGTCGCCCGATCACCGTTTCTCACAAACGTCACAGAACTGGCTCTTGATTCCAACCGCATGGATCTCGTTGCCGCGATGATGTTGGCGAACTCGCCTGGTCTTCACAAAGTGGAACGAGTCACCGCGACCCGAAATGAGTTCGGTCCGCAAGGCGAGGATCTCCTCCTCGCGAGGTTCGGAAACCGACTTCTCATTTGAATTGGGTGTAATCGGTCAGGCTCTCTTGTGATTTGTAGGCGAAAGAGGAAGACCCCTCACCCGCTCGCAAAGCCTCGCGACCTCGCCCCGCAAAGCCGGGGCGAGGTGGGAGTGATTGGTTTGCTCTGAAGGCAAATGCTGGGTCAAGCTGTCGAGAATTGCAACAAGCCTCACCTCGCCCCGGCTTTGCGGGGAGAGGTCGCGAGGCTTTGCGAGCGGGTGAGGGGCAACCCGCTTTCCCTGGAACTTCCACGCGAGCCTGACCGGTTACACCCATTTGAACTAGGCGTTCAGGGTGCCGACAACGTCCGAAATGCGGTCGGCACCGAGCGTGCGCAACGCTTCCGGCAAGCCCTCCGCGATGCGCACGCTCGCCGTCGGGTCGTAGAAGTTCGCCGTGCCGACCTGAAACGCGGTTGCACCCGCGACAAGGAACTCCATCGCGTCGTCGAGCGTTGCGATGCCGCCCACTGCGATGATGGGAATCGCCTTCAGCTTTGCGATTCGCCACACGGCTCGCAGTGCCAGCGGCTTTATCGCGGGGCCGCTAAGTCCGCCAGTCACGTTCCCGAGGATCGGCTTGCGCCGTCGCCAATCCACCGCCATGCCGACAAATGTGTTCACCGCACTCACGGCATCGGCACCGCCATCGGCTGCGGCCCGGGCAATCAAGGTAATATCGGTGACGTTCGGTGTGAGTTTCGCGATGAGCGGAATGTTCGGGCACGCATCGCGACACTTACGGATGATGCGGCAGGTCACTTCGGGATCGGTGGCGAAGTCCAGCCCGCCGGAGACGTTTGGGCACGACAGGTTCAATTCCAGACCCGCGAGCCCTTGACCGGATTCCGCAACGCGGGTCGCCATCGCGACGAACTCGTCTTCAGTCTTCCCCGCGATATTCCCAATCACGGCTGTCGGCAGCGTGCGGAAGTATGGCAGGTGGTGGCTCAGAAGGTGTTCGAGGCCATCGTTATCGAGGCCGATGGCGTTCAACATCCCCGAGGCGGTTTCGACCGTCCGTGGCGGTGCGTTCCCGGCTCGCGGTGCGTGCGTGACCGTCTTGGGGATCACGCCACCGATCTTCGTGAAGTCTACGAACGGGGCCATTTCCTTCGCATAGCCAAATGTACCGGACGCAACGAGCACGGGGTTGCGAAGCGTCAGGCGGCCAAGCGTCACGGACAGATCGGGCATCGGTGGTTCTCTGGAGAATGTTCTCAGCAATTTATCATACCGCGAACTCCGGAACTCTCCTGGGATCGGGGTGTTTCATGGGGTAAGCACTGTGTTTTCCATCCCAGCGGAGGCGTTCATGTTTCGCAAATCACTCACGACGTTGCTGTTCGCGTTGGCCTGTTCGGTCACACTGTATGCAGAAGCCGCCGAGGAAGCACCAGCACCCCGCCCAGCAGGTGAGAAGAAGCCCGATGGCCCCGGAGGTAAGTTCGGCGGCAAATTCGGAGGCAAGTTCGACCCCGAAAAGCTGAAGGACAAGCTGAAAAACATCGATCCGGAGAAGCTCAAGGAACTCAAAGCGAAGTTCGGGGACAAGTTCGGTAAGGGTGGCTTCGATCCCGAGAAGATCAAGGAACTCAAGGAAAAGTTCGGCAAGGGCGGCTTCGACCCCGAGAGGCTCAAGGAACTCAAGGAAAAGTTCAAGAAGGATTGAGTGAGCCATGCGACAACGCCCCTGGGAAACCGGGGGCGTTTTCGTTGGATTGGCGAGCACTCCCCCGAGTTGGACTGCTCGCCCAGCGCACCCGTGACATCCATGCCCTCTCGCGGTAGGCTACAAGTCGTGGCCGAGTCACATCGCGCGTTCGCAATGAGGGGGTTGCCGTGGATCAGCAAGTCAGCGCCGAACTGAAGCAGAACCGAATCACCGAGTTCATGAAGCTCATGCCGCTCACATTGCAACTTGCGGGGCTTTCCCTCGCGGACCCGGCACGACCGTTCACGCCCGACCAAATCGAGGGGCGTGCCATGTCGGTTCGGATGGCGTACAAGGCGGCTCGTGCGCTCGTGAAGGACATCGGGGAGAATGGTGCGTGAACCGCTCCGTGTTCCTGGTTGTTCTGGCGTTCGAGGATTCACCGTGCAGGTAGCGCATTTCGATTGCTTCAGCGGAATTAGCGGCGACATGGTTCTCGGGGCCGTACTCGATGCCGGGGTTCCGGCCGAGGCGATTCACGCGGCCCTCAACTCGCTCGGGTTGCCCATCAAGCTGGAAATCGAGCGCGTGAAGCGCTGCGGATTCGCAGCGACCAAGGCCAACATCGAAGCGGCGGATCAGGAAGATTATCGCTTCCTGCCAGACATCCTCGCGATCCTGGAACGCGCCGCGATCACCCCGAAGCAACGTGAACTCGCGACGGTCATCTTCCAGAAAATCGCGGTCGCGGAAGCGGCCGCGCACGGTATGCCGCTGGAACGCGTCCACTTCCATGAAGTCGGCGCACTCGACAGCATTGCCGATATTGTTGGTGCTGCCGTCGGGCTTGATCTGCTGGGCGTGGAACGCTTCACGAGTTCACCCGTTCCCACCGGCACCGGCACCGTGAAGGCGGCCCACGGCATCATGCCCGTTCCCACGCCCGGCACATTGCAACTGCTCAAGGGGGTGCCGCTCGCTCCGTCGAAGGTCGAGTTCGAACTGACAACTCCCACAGGCGCGGCAATCCTTACGAGCGTCGTCTCCGGGTATACCACTTCGCCGGAGATGACCGTCGAGCGCATCGGCCACGGAGCCGGCACGAAGGACTTCATTGACCGCCCGAACATCCTGCGGCTGTTAGTGGGCCTGGCGAACCCGGAGCGTCAGCGACAAAGTTCGCCAGAACAAGACACCGTCGCGGTGCTTGAAACGAACCTCGACGACGTGCCTGCCGAGATCGTAGGGTACTGCACGGAGCGGTTGTTCGCAGCGGGGGCTTTCGATGTATTCGTGGTTCAGGGGCAAATGAAGAAAGGCCGCCCGGGGTTCATGCTGTCGGTGATTTGCGAACCGGCGAAGGTGTCCGAACTTGAAACGATCCTGTTCCGCGAGACGGGCACGTTCGGGATTCGCAGGCATACCGCAGAGCGCACAAAGCTCCAGCGAGAGTCGATCACGGTCGCCTCGCCGTGGGGGCCAGTGCGAGCGAAACGCGGCTGGCGTGCCGACGGCTTTTCGATCGTCACTCCGGAATACGACGACTGCGCTCGCATCGCCCGCGAACACGGGGTGCCCCTTCGAGATGTGTATCGCGCCGTCACGGAGTCCCGATAATCATTTTTTCGCCCCATGCTCGAGGAGCAAGGCAGCGACTTTCTCCCACCCCAGACAGCGGGCGAGTTGGAGAGGCGTCATGCCGTTGCCAGTGGGGGCACTCGGGTCGGCCGCGTGTTCGAGCAATATCTTCACTGCGGCATAACTTCCACCGAGGGCCATGCTGTGAAGGGTGGTCCAGCCGTTTTCGTCGGGCGACAGGAGGCCAATTGGATCATTCTTCAAGTGCTCCTCCAGCGACGGTCCCATGTTCTCGCTCATGGGGTGTTCCTCATCCTCGCTCTGCGAGTCGGGGAGGATGCGGACGTTCGCTGGGTCGCCGAACTTCATGCCCCATGCGTTGTCGTGGCTTTGCCGCTCTTCGGGCGACATCTTCGACCGCATCAAATTCACCGTGAACCCACCAAACGGCTCGTCACCATACGAAAACATCCAGTCGGTGATTTCATTGAGAGACCGACTGACCTGGTCCCCAGCCTTGACGGACCGGACTTTGTTTGGCTTGTTCAGTAACCGGCCTGTGATGAGGTTGCCGTCGAAAAACAGATCGGTGAACCACATTTGCTCCACCGCCGGCTTTGCATTTCCGCGGGGTTTTTCGTCGTAGAATACGGCCTTCACCCCACTCATCCCGAGGGCGGGGATTATCCGGCGGTATTCCCACGTTAGTTCACGCCAGAGGTAGCGGAAGGTCGCGCGGGCCTTCTCGTAGGCTTCGAGCATCTCCGGATCGTCGCCTTCAAAGTAGAAGACCGTGCTCAGCTTGGAATCGCTCATGGCTTGATCTCAGTTGGAGTAAGGTTTCACCGTAATCGCGGCCCCTTGAACTTTCAACGGGCTACCGTGTCCTTTCCGATATGCAAGGGCCGCGTGTCGCAGTGATCCTGTTTGGAGTCCCAGTGACATTCGTGAACAGGTGCAGTTTTCGCCGCGGGTTCTGCGTTAACCACGCTCGGCGCCGGTGTGGATGGCAGCGTTCGCCGCAACAAACGGGCGACATCCGTTCGACGATTTCGGCTGCCTCATGCCGTTGACGCACTAGGATGTTTCGGCGTCGTTCCCGGCGGTGCCAGGAGGTTGAACGGGTAGACCGGCACGTTCCGCAGCAGCCAGAAGAGTAGAATCGCAACGAGAAGCAGCTTGATCCAGCGGGCATCTACAACCCGCCGGGGTGCGGGCCGTGAGCCAGTGATCCACCGCCAAGCCCCTCGCAATGAAGCCGCGAACAACAGCGGGACAGCCACCATTGCGTAGATGTTAAACCGCAGAGCTTCGAGGACTCGGCCATTGAGAACGGCGTGAGCCGCACGGCCTGCGCCACAACCCGGGCAGTGGATTCCCGTTGCCTGATAGAGCACACACTTCGGGTAGAAACTGTCGGGTGTCGGTGGCGTCACCGCGACCAGATACGCAACGAACCCGAGCGCCACCAACACGAAACACACGAGTGTCGCGCGGACTGCAACCCTCGTGCGAGCGATCGGGCTTGCCCTGAGAGGATCAGTTGAACTTGGGTGGGGCACCATTTTGCTCCGCCACGGCCTGGAGAACGCCAATGGCAATCCCGAGAGGCAATCCGATGATGATCGACAGCCAACACCACAACTTCGAGTTGGCCGCAGCTTGTTCCGCCCCTTGATAGTCGCCCATGGCCCACTTGGAATTGACCTGGGATGAGTAAACGATCGCGACGATACCACCAATGGTGCAGCAGCAAAGTGTGACGAAGATGGCGAAGCCGAGATTGTTCGGCGGTGGGGGCTGTCGGTCACGCGGGTCGTCGTATCGGTCGTCGTAGTCGTCGTCGTACCCGTCATCGCGATCATCGCGGTCATTGCGGCGACCTTCCCAACCCCCACGATCATCGTACCGATCACGGGCCATGATCCGTCTCCAGGTGCACTGATAACTCGAAGAAATCAACGATAAATTAGTCGAACAGCCAAAACTCTGCAAAGGCGAACTCGCGAGATTCGAGAATTCGGGTTTACGCTCGCTGGCACGTTCCTCCCCCTTGAACTTTCTTCCCAAATCCGTGTCCTTTCAAGTATCGCGGGGCCGCGGTTCGCAGTGGTCCCGTTGGGACCACCGCTACACCGTGAGCCTGCCATGCCTTCCTCGTCCGAGATTCGTCAGCAGTTCATCGACTTCTTCTGCAAGAAGTACGGGCACACCAACATCCCGTCGTCGCCCGTTGTGCCGCACGACGACCCCACACTCTTGTTCGCCAACGCCGGGATGAACCAGTTCAAGCCGTACTTTCTCGGCCAGGAAACGCCGAAGTCGAAGCGCGTCGCCAACACGCAGAAGTGCATCCGCGCCGGCGGCAAACACAACGATCTCGACGACGTTGGCAAGGACACGTACCACCACACGTTCTTCGAGATGCTCGGGAACTGGAGTTTCGGCGACTACTTCAAGAAGGACGCCATTGCCTGGGCCTGGGAACTGCTCACCGAAGTGTGGAAGCTCGACAAGACACGCCTGCACGTCACCGTGTTCGAGGGCGACCCCGCCAACGGCATTCCGCGCGACGACGAAGCTGCCGGGTTCTGGAAGGCTGTCGGAGTGCCGGAGGCGCAGATTCACCTCGGCAACAAGAAGGACAACTTCTGGGAGATGGGGAACACCGGCCCATGCGGTCCCTGCACCGAAGTTCACATCGACCGGACGCCCGACAAGACTGGCGGCCCGCTCGTGAACGGCGGCACGGATAAGGTCATCGAAATCTGGAACCTCGTGTTCATCCAGTTTAACCGAAACGAGGATCAGAGCCTTACGCCGTTGCCGGCTCAGCACGTCGATACGGGGATGGGCTTTGAGCGAATCTGCTCTGTGCTGCAAGGCAAGAACAGCAACTACGACACGGACGTGTTCACGCCGATCTTCGAGGCGATTCAGCGCGTGACGAAGGCTCCCGAGCCGTACACGGGGATCCTCGAAAACCTGAAGGACACCGCGTACCGCGTGATTGGCGACCACATCCGCACGCTGACGTTCGCGCTCACCGACGGCGCTGTGATTGGCAACCTGGGCCGCGATTATGTGCTGAAACGCATCCTTCGCCGCGCCGAGCGTTACGGCGTGCAGGTTCTCGGCACCACCGAACCGTTCCTGCACATGCTCGTGCCAACCGTCGTGGAGCACTTCAGCGGTGCGTTCCCCGAGTTGAAACGCGACCCGCAGCATGTTCGCGACCTGATCTACGACGAGGAAGTCGCATTCCTTCGCACGCTGAAGCGCGGCATCAAGCTGTTTGAGAAGATCTCCACCGAGATGGCCAAGACCGGCCGCAAACAGGTCAGTGGCGACGAGGCGTTCAAGCTCCACGACACCTACGGCGTCATCATCGACATCACGCAGCAAATGGCTCAGGAACAAGGGCTGACGGTAGACATCGCTGGCTTCGAGAAAGCGATGATCGACGCGCAGAACAAGGCTCGCGAGGGCGGGAAGAAGTTCGCAGTCACGGCCGTGAAGGGTGATCTGCCGCCGACCGACGATTCGCCCAAGTTCCAGTTCGCGGCGGTGAACGCGAAGGTACTTGGCTGGGTGAAGGATCACGAGGTCGTTCGCAGTGGCAAGCTCGCTGCGGGTGAGGAAGTGGCGTTACTCGTTGATCGCACGAACTTTTACGGAGAGCAGGGCGGGCAGGTCGGCGATACCGGCACGATGCGTTCCGCGTCCGGAGCCGACTTCGAAGTGACTGACACGCAGCGACTCGGCGACACGGTGCTCCACGTCGGCATTCTCCACGATGGCGAACTGGCCGTCGGCGACACCGTCGAGATGATTCAAGGCACGATCCGCCGCGTGGACATCATGCGAAACCACACCGCCACGCACTTGCTGAACCTTGCGCTCAAGCAAATCCTCGGGTCACACGTCGAGCAGAAGGGTTCACTTGTCGATGAGCAGAAGACGCGGTTCGACTTCAGCCACGACAAGCCGATCACGCCCGAGCAACTCCGCGACATCGAGCGGCGCGTGAACCGTCAGGTCGCGATTGATCTGCCGGTAACCGCGATCGAGATGCCGCTGGCGAAGGCCAAGGAACTCCCCGGCGTGCGTGCCGTCTTCGGCGAGAAGTACCCCGACCCCGTACGCGTGGTGATGATCGGTGCCGAGTCGCCCGACAAGGTCCACAGCGACAACTCGACCGAGTTCTGCGGCGGCACCCACATGCCGCGAACGGGGCTAATCGGCTTCTTCAAGATCGTCGCTCAAGAAGGGGTCGCGAAGGGGATTCGCCGCATCACGGCGATCACGGGCAAACCTGCTTACGACGACATCCAGAACCGAAGCGCGGTCGTGGACGAACTCGCGGGTACGTTTCAGTGCCTCGTAGATGAACTGCCAAAGCGTGTGAGCGGCTTGCAGGACGAGGTGAAGAAGTTGCAGGCACAGTTGAAGAAAACCGAAGCCGCGCAACTCGCAGGTGTGGTCGATAAGTTGCTCGAAGAAGCCCCGACGGTTGGCGGCGCGAAGCTGATCGTCGCACAACTCCCGGCTGGCACGAGCGTCGATGCGGTTCGCACGCAGATCGATCGCATTCGCCAGAAGAATGCATCGGCGTTTATCGTGTTCGGTTGGACCGAGGATGAAGGCAAGGTGCCGCTAATTGCTGCGTTGACCAGCGATCTCGTGAAGAAGGGGATGAAGGCCGGCGACATCGTGAAGCAAGTCGCGACGATCATCGGTGGCAGTGGTGGCGGTAAGCCCGACATGGCGCAGGCCGGCGGCAAGGATGCAGCCAAACTTCCCGACGCCTTGAAGAAAGCCGCGGAGTTGGGACGCGAGTTGCTGGCGAAGTGACGGGGTGGGAGGTTTTCAATTGAGCGGGGCCGCCTCAAGAGCGGCCCCGCAGCACTTCCAAAATTCCGCGAATTCCGATTTGACATCGATCACATCGGTCGGCATATGACTATATGTTCACTGCCGGACAATGTTGACTCTCGCAAGGCGGCGATCCGGGTCACTTCAAACCATGAACCCGGATGGCATACAACTTATCAGCGGCCAAAAAGTCGACGGCCACCAAAGGACGCTCCGCTCGTCCCGAAATTCAACCCGTACGGCGAGCTGTACAAGTTGTTGTAACCGTTATACATCGAGTTGTAGCCATTGTATGGCGAGCTGTAACTCGCGTTATTGTATGGATAGTTATATCCATTGTAGCCACTGTTGTACCCACTGTACCCCGAGTACGGGGAATAGTAGGACGAGCTATTGTACGGCGAGTTGTAACCTGAGGTAATCACATTACCGGAGGTGATCACGCCACTGCTCGGGACGATGATCCCGGACGATGTTGTGTAATACCCATTTGATGATGTGGATGGGTACACATAGACGCCGCTTGAGGGATATGTCGTGTAGGTCGCGGCTCGGCGGCGGTACTGTGCATCGGCACGGTCTGCCATTCCCAGGGTCGACGCCACCAGGGCTACCCCTATCATGAAAGTTTTAATCGACATAAGTTCCTCCATTCGAAAAGGTTGTCCCGCTGATGCTCAACGGGTTGGCAGGGCAACGGAGGTTGTTGCATGGAGCGTACCAACTCCCGGCTCAACGACTCACGATCCTTGATTCGAGCCGAGTTGAGCAGCAATTCGACGGGCGGACGCCACAAGTTTTTCCTGTAATTCGCGTGGAATCTGGCCCGCCGAACTGGGATTTTCCACGGTCACGCACACCGCTTCCAGAAACTGCGCAACTCCATGCCAAATCGAGATCGGGTCGGAATTACTGGGCATGGAATCCGTGAGTTGTGATCGTGCGACAGGGCTGAGAGTTGCCACGGGTTTCTCACCAGCAGTCTCGTCGGCAAGCTCTCGAATCGTGTCCAGAAATCCCGTGTTGTTCACAGCGCCAAACGGAATCTCGTCCGCGTCGCCTTCGAAGACACCCGCGAAAAGCCCCTTCTTCGTTTCCAGGGTGCGAAGAACCTTTTCCTCGATTGTCCCTCGGGTTACGAAGTTCACCACCCGCACGGGTCGGCTCTGTCCCATGCGATGGACCCGGGCAATCCGTTGTTCCAGCACGGCGGGATTCCACGGTAACTCCAGGTTAATCACTGTGTCGGCCACCTGAAGATTCAAACCCGTCCCGCCCGCGTCGGTACTCAGGAAGACTCGACAAAGCGGATCGGTCTTGAACCGCTCAAGGGCTTCCTTCCGATCTTTTCCGGATAGCCCACCATGAAGGACCGCGTAGCCAACCCCGATTTTGTCGAGCACTCGTGCCGCCTCGAAGATCATCGTTTCCCATTGGGAGAACACGACGGCTTTGTGGGGAAGCTCCGGTGATGTCTCAAGGGAAGGGCTTGATTCAACCTCGTCGGGAGAGTCGGGAGCGCCTCCGGCTGCGTTGCCGACCACTTCCGGAATGAGCTCCTCGAACTCATTGAGTTTCGGTGAGAGGTGCGTCTGACGATCGAACAGAAACAGGCTATCGCAAATCGTTCGCATGTTCACGACCGACGCGAGAATGCGCTTTCGGTCGAGGTCGGTGAGATAGTTCTTCTGCACGAGTCGCGCGAGCGTGACGCGTTGCTCTTCGTAGGGAACTCGCTGCTCCGGAAGCAGTTCCACGAAGATTGTATTGTCTGTGCGGAGCGGGAGTTCCGTGAGTACTTCGTCACGTGTTCGGCGAAGGAAGATTGGCGTAAGACGCTCACGAATCTTGTCGAGATTGCGATATCCCTTGAGGGTTCCATTCTCGTCGAGTACGCGGTGTTCGTAGAGGAACTGGAACGCGGGGCCGAAGCGCCGTTCATCGACAAACTGCACAATGCTGTAAAGCTCCTCGAGCTTGTTTTCCAACGGAGTGCCGGTCAGAACGATCGCGTATCGGCTGCGGAGTTTCTTGACCTCCTTGCTCGTCTTCGATTCCCAGTTCTTGATGCGCTGGGCCTCGTCGAGCACGACCACATCTGGCTTCCAGGCGTTGATCGCCTCTCGATCGCGAACAACCTGCTCATAGTTGACGAGGCGGTAGAAAGTGGGCTGCGTGTACTGATCGCGGCGATCCTCCGGCCCTCCCTCAATGATCTGGACCGGCCGCCCCGCGAACTTTCGGATCTCGCCTTCCCACTGATACTTCACCGAGGCCGGAGCGACGACGAGCACCTTCTGGACGCCTCGTTCTTGAGCGAGCAACTCGACAGCCGCGAGCGTCATCACCGTTTTCCCCAGACCCATGTCGTCCCCGAGAATGCTGCGTCCCCGGCAAGCGAGGAACAACGCGCCACGGGTCTGGTAGGCATACAGGGGAACCGTCAGCAACTTCAGGTCGAGAGTCCCAGCGTCGAGTTGTGTGAGCCAATCCGCCTCGCGGACCAGCATCTCGGCTCGCTCGATCTCAACGCTGACGAACTCCAACGCATCTGAGTAGAACGTGACCGCCTCGGGTAGCCGTTCGACATCATCGGTCAGTTCCTTGTACCGACCCCGACCGGACCAAAGCCCGTTCTCGTTGAAGTAGTTCGCAGCCAGGCGGCCCAGCTTATCCGAATGGCGTGGGGGGAGATGGATGCCGAGGCAAAGTTGCTCGCCGTAGTGGAGGTAGATCTCTGGGCGAATAACGGCCGCTTTCTTTGTTTGAAGATGGGTGGGGAGTTCGTCCTTCAGTTGATCCAGAACGGCTTCGATGTGCTTGCAAGTCCCAAGCGTGTTCGCTTTGTAATCCGGGCATGTGCAGGCATTGTCGCCCACTTCAAACCCGCGAACAGTAACGGTGTACTGCCCACCGGAATCAGGGTTGGTGATTCGGTAATCGGAAAAGACGCGATTCTTACCCAGGTTCTCAATCTGGAATTTGACGGCCCGGGCGCGCTGTCGGCGGATGTCGATCTGTTCCTCGCGGAGCATCCTGCGTTCCCCGTGGTTCGTGCGGCGACACTGTGCATGATACACCTCCCTCTGTGGAAACCCCAGGCTGGCCATGTCGGCAGACAGACAAAAGGTACGATCTGCGGAGGAACCGCTTAATCGGCACAGTCTGTGCATTCCTAATTCGCTGAGTGATGGGTTCAGGCGAACACAACTTACGTTTACACACAAAGAGACTGCATCATGCCTACGCGAAAAAAGAACCACACCGTGGTTGGCGTCTTTGAACAACATGCCCGCGCTGAGAAAGCAATTGCCGATCTGAAGGCAGCCGGGTTTGAAGAGAGCAAAATCGGACTGGTTTACCGTGATGCAGAAGGCAAAACGGTCAAGTCTGGTGCGGCTGATGACACCTACGCCGAGGAAGGGGCCGTCGCCGGAGCAGTGGCGGGAGCAGCTGGGGGCGCAGCGATTGGGGCGGGCGTTCTCATGGGTGTGATTCCTGTGGTTGGCCCGGTGCTCGCCCTCGGCACAATTGGCACGATTTTGGCTAACGCCGCAGGCGGTGCCGCCCTCATTGGACTGGCGGGTGCCCTGGTTGGTTGGGGTGTACCGGAGGAGGATGCATCCTTCTACGAAGAAGAAGTGAAATCCGGTCGATACCTTGTGACGGTCGATGCGAATGGCAAGGAAACTGAAGCACGATCGATTCTCCAGCGAGTGGGCGGCTTCGACCGCACGGGCTGGGCGATCGCTCGTGCAGACCGAGCCAATATCCTCGCTGATGGTGGCTTCCAGGACGATACTGGCCGCATGATTCAAATCCGGGAGGAAGAACTCCGTGCCGACAAGCACAACGTGAATCTGGGCGAAGTGAAAGTCCGCAAGGTGGTTCACACTGAGCATCAGAAGATCACCGTGCCAGTTGAGCACGAAGAAGTCGTGATCGAACGCCGCCCCGGCAACGGGAAGACGGGCGGAACTATGAAGTCCGAGGAGATCCGCATCCCGGTGAAAGAAGAACAGGTGAATGTGACCAAGGTACCTGTGGTGAAGGAAGAAGTAACTGTTGGAAAGCGAAAAGTGCGTGAGCAGCAGACCGTTGAAGGGGATGTTCGTAAGGAAGAGGTGGTCGTGGAGAATCCCGGGTCCGCGAAAGTTCGACAAACGACAAAACCGAGCCGCAAGTAAGGTTTAAACGCAACAGCTACGCCGTCGAGGAGAAATTCTCGGCGGCGATGTTATTGGTAGAATCGGGCACTTGACACCTCTGAATAAAGCTGAGCATCGGGAGTGCGGTTGACGGAAGTGATGCGGATGGTGATGATTAGAGAAAGTTCTTCGAAGCCGTGCACCGACTAGCCGATGCTCATCACTCTTTCCGTAACCAGCGGTCCCCTCAACGGTCGTGCCTTCACGTTTGAAGGCCACGATGTCTTCCTCGTCGGGCGTTCACCCAACGCTCACGCCAGATTCCCCGAAGACGACCCGTTCTTCTCGCGGGTTCACTTTCTCGTCGAAGTGAACCCACCGCGGTGTCGACTCACGGATATGGGAAGCCGGAATGGTACGTTCGTCAATGGAAAGAAGGTTGAGGTCGTTGATCTGGACGACGGCGACGAGATTCGAGCCGGGCACACGCGAATCACTGTGAGAGTCGAACACCCCGCAGGCCCGATCCCGAGTTTCCGAACCGATGCCGGCGAAACCCAGGCGGACATTGGGCTACCGGCGCTTCCGCCGGGTTTCGTCTATCCAACTCCTGGACAGCCAAAGGTCGATGAAAGCGACAAGACGCATGGCCCCGGATCGGATGATCGAACTCTGATCTCGGCACGACTTCCGAATGGCGAAGAAGCTCCGAACGTTCCTGGGTATCGTTTCATCCGTGAGATCGGCCGCGGAAATATGGGGATCGTGTACCTCGCGAAACGAGAGCGAGATGGACTCCAGGTCGCGGTCAAGACGATCCACCCGGCCCAGGCCAGTAACCCCACGGTAACGGCTCAATTCCTCAGTGAAGCCGACACCCTCGGCCGCTTTGATCATCCCAACATCGTGAAATTTCACGAGACCGGCGAAACGGATGGCTTGCTGTACTTCGTGATGGAACACGTCTCCGGGACAGATGTGGCGAAGGTGCTCAAGGACCGCCCGCGAGTCGAGGTGCGAACGGCCATCCGGCTCGCGATTCAAGTACTCGACGCGCTGGCCCACGCCCACGCCCGAGGTCTGGTACATCGCGACATCAAACCCGCGAACATCTTGCTCGCGGAACTTCCCGACGGGAAGCGTCAGGTGAAACTCGCGGACTTCGGGCTGGCTCGCGTTTACCGTGCTAGCCAGATTAGCGGTCTGACCCACGTGGGTGACCTCGGCGGCACGCCGGCATACATGCCACCCGAGCAGATCACGAATTATCGTGAGGTGATGCCCGCGGCCGATCAGTACAGTACAGCCGCGATGCTCTACCACATGCTCACGGGGAACTGGGTGCTCGATCTGCCACCGATGCCGGGTGGGTTGCTCACGATCTTGAACAAGGAACCCGTGCAGCTTTGCGAGCACAGACCCGACCTTCCTGCCGATCTGGGGGCCGCGATTCACCGGGCACTCTCCAAGAAGGCAGCGGACCGTTTCTCGGACGTCATCGCATTCCGGCAAGCGCTTGTCCCATTCGGGCGGTGATTCCTGGTGACTGATTGCGTCAGCCACTGCCTGGGCTTAAACTCCATCACATTGTTACCCAACAGGCCCACTCAGACCTCTTCGCGGAACCTCCCACATGAATCGACGCGAGTTTCTCGCTGCTTCTGCAGTTGCAGGCAGCGGCCCCATTCTGCTTGGCATGACACGGAAAGCCGATGATGCGACACCGGTCGTTGGCAGTGGCGAGCACAAGTATCAATGTGTCCACAATTGGGGCGAGTTGCCGAACGACTACTCCTGGCAGACGACGCATAACGTGACCACCGACTCGGAGGGTCTTGTTTACATCACCCACCAGGGGGTTGGTAAACAGATGGATACCGTGCTCGTGTTCGACCCGAAGGGGAAATTTGTCCGCTCGTTCGGGAAGGAATGGCACGGGGGTGGTCACGGCATCGAGATTCGCAAAGAAGGCAGCGACGAATTCATCTATCTGTCCAACACATGGACTCCCAAGATGAAGCTCGTGAAAACAGACCTGAAGGGAAAAGTCGTATGGGAGAAGGGGCGGCCCGAGTGCAAGGAATACGAGGCACGCCCGGACGCCAAAGACCCGAAGAAGACGGTGCTCCCCAACTACAACCCCACCAACATTTGTTGGCTCCCCGACGGTGGGTTCAACGTCGGTGACGGATATGGCTCGAACTACATGCTGAATTACGACAAGGATGGCAACCTCGTCAAAGTGTTCGGTGGCGGGGGCAATGCTCTGGGGAAACTCTCCACCCCTCACGGCCAGTGGCTCGACACCCGTGCGAAGGACAAACCGGTGTTGGTCGTCTGCGACCGAGCGAATGCCCGGTTGCAGTGGTTCGATCTCGATGGCACGGCCATCTCGGCGTCCAAGTCGAAGGAACTGGTCCTCTTCCCAGCACATGCCAAGACACGCGGCGATGTGCTCCTCGTCCCAGACCTGCACGCGCGGATTAGCATCCTCGACAAAGAGAATAAGCCGATCGTGCAGTTGGGCGATGACGCTGAGTGGCGGAAGAAGGTGCTCGACGGATTCAAGATTCGCACTCAACCGAAGGAATGGCTCCCTGGAAAGTTCGTGCATCCCCACGATGCCTGCTTCGACAAGGATGGCAACATCTTTGTGGTTGAGTGGGTCTCCACGGGTCGGGTGTCGTTCCTGAAAAAGGTCGCCTGATACACGCACCCGATGAGATAGTCGCATTTATCGGGAGGGCGAGGCTCCTGCCGAGCCACAGCGAAGGCTCGGCAGGAGCCTCGCCCTCCCAGGATAACAGCGAAGGCTCGGCAGGAGCCTCGCCCACCCGGAAAACGAACAGCATAATCGGGTTCACAGATGAGTGCGGGCTGGCGGGAACCTGACCTTCAAAAGCTGGTTCCCGCTCACTCAGCCAAAGTGATGAGTCGGCTCAGAAGTTCCCCGAGATGTTGCACGCCCAATTTCGCGTTGATGAGCACTTCAGAATGATCGAGCGGTGAATCACTCAGTCCTGCCGCTCGATTCGTAATGCATGAGATCGCGGCGACTTCCATTCCGAGAGCGACCGCTGTCTCGGCTTCAAGTGCGGTGGACATCCCCACGGCATCGACGCCACACGTTATGAAGGCCCGAATCTCAGCGGGTGTTTCATATGCCGGCCCAGTCAGAGCCGCGTAGATACCCGCCAGCACTTCTGGCATGTTGTCGAGCAATCGCTGGGAATAGGGCGTTCGCACAGCCGAACCATCCGCGAGGGTCCGAACGGCCTCCGAGCCGATGACCTTGATGTGCCCGCGAATGGCCATGAGAGAACCTGGACTAAGAGACGGGTGAATTCCGCCTGCTGCGTTGGTGAGAATCAACCGGCGAATCCCCAGATCCGCGGCAATTCGGATCGGCTCCGTCACCGCGTGTGCGGAATGGCCTTCGTAGAAATGTAATCGCCCCAGAAAGAGCAGAACACGCGTGCCATGCCAGTGGCCGACCGACAAGCGACCGTGATGTCCCTTCACGGTGGTCTGGACGAGGCCGGGAATCTCCCCAAACGAGATCGTGTCAACTTCCTCGAAGCCAGCAGTTACGTCGGCAAGTCCAGACCCCAAGACGATGGCTGTCTTCGGAGCGAGACCGCGACACACTCGTTGGAACTCTGTGAATGTGGGCATGTTGCTTCTGCATCGTCCGCAAAGCGACCGATGGGGTTTGGACTCGTTCAGGCGCTGGGGTGATCTAGATTTCGGGACTCATCTGACTGGCGAATCTCTGCGAACATCTGCTTCGTCCGTACCGCCCAGCCGATGAACTGTGCGGTTCCTTCGATCCCAAGCCGACCCGCGTTCACCACCATGTCGTAACGTGTCGGGTCCGTTGGATCGCCGCCAAGTGTCGCGAGAAACTGAGCTCGTCGCTCGTCGCGGGCATGAACCTCGACTGCGGCTTCTTCCAGGCTCAGCCGAAGCCACTGCGCGAAGTAGGCAATTCGAGACTCCAACGCAGAGACGACTCGCACATTAACGGTGGTTTCAATCGGCAGGATGTGCCCCGCACCTCGTCCAACGATCACGACATCACCGCGTGCCGCCACTGCCAGGAGCAACTCGATCATCGCAGTCGTGCTGAGATCCGTGTTGAGCTTGCTTTGAAGTTGTAATCGGGCGAGATGAGCGGCGGCCCACATCTTGGCTGGCTCGGGAATATCCGCAAGAAACTGAGCGCGTGCCGTGTCATCATCAACGAGATAATCCAGCGTATCGCTGTCGAAAACTTGCCAGCCGAGTAGTTCGCCAACTTTACGTGCGATTGTTCCGCCACGGGCACCGGCCTGACGGCTAATGGCAACCGTGAGACCACTAGGACGATCGATCGCCACTGACTGCGCGACTTCGCCACGATATCCGTGCGCGGGAGGCGCGAGAAGATCCGTATTACTCGACATCGAATGCCTCTTAAGAAGTGGTGGCGATAAGAAACTATGGCGTGTTCTTGCTATGTCTTTCCCTGGGACCGCGGGCATCTTGCCCGCTGCTGTAGTGTTCCATTCAGTTTTGGTAACAATCGTATGGCAACCGAACACC